>Ga0213839_1000017_pt1 | contig 725704 bp, 644 predicted proteins | sample SWPATP21_FD_160075 | JGI IMG/M metagenome (GOLD analysis project Ga0213839, IMG submission 160075) | Coastal seawater microbial communities from Marineland, Florida, United States - SWPA TP2 #1 | ecosystem: Environmental > Aquatic > Marine > Coastal | place: USA: Florida | collected 2016-08-14
GCTCGATTCGACGCGCGACACGGCCACCTCTTCTTTTCTTGCCCATGCCCAACGCTGACGCTACCTCAGCACAGGAATTCACTCCGAGGAGCAAGCGGGCCTTTTTACGGACTCAGGACACTAGCAGCCCTTCAGGCGCCGAGTTCGGGCAAGCGAGAGTGCAAGGTGGGCATCGAAAGCCGGGCGTCCAGCAGACGCTGGTCGTATGCGCGACCGAATGACGGTGTGATGTCCCACTGCGCGCCGTGACGCTTTCGGAGCGCCATGGCGATGTCGTAGAAGCTCCAGCCCTCGTTGGAGTCGACGTGATAGAGGCCGGCGCGTCCCGTCGCGATGCGGTGCAATGCGTCGGCGGTGTCCTCGAGCATCGAGCAGGCGGGCAGCCACCGGGTGCTCGCTTCGACCGAGCCGCGCGCGTCGAGCCACGCGGCCATCTGGTTGCCGCCCAGGTCGTCGCCGATCTGCCAGCCGAGTCGTGCGACGCGAGCCTGGGGATTCTGCGAGAACACGCGGTCCTCGCCTTCTTTCTTGTCGCGCCCGTAGTCGTGCGACGCGTCGGGTCGCATCGCGATGGTGTACGGGCCGGGCACCGCCTCGGTGAACACCATCACCGTGCTGGTGAACACGAAGGCGATACCGAGCTGGCGAGTGATCCACGCCAACTCGCTGGTCCAGTCGTAGTTGACCGCCCACGCCTGCTCGGTCGGAACCGGCACCTGGGTGGGTTGCGAGGCCACCGCCAAGTGGAACAGCGCCGTCGGCTTGGTGTCGGCGACGAACGCCTCCATGCGGGCGTAGTCGTCGATGGGAACCGCCGACCGATCCCACGGGACGACCTCCCATCCGGCAAACTCGAGATGCGCGCGCAAGGCACGGCCGACCGTGCCCGAACATCCGGTGATGAGCGCGCGCTGCCGCATCCGTCGAAGGCCTCAGGCGACCTTGGAGACCTTGTCGTCTCCGTCGGCGGGCCAGTCCTTGTAGGGGTACTCGAACCCACCGTCGACGGCGAACCGAAGCAGCGGATAGCCGTAGTCGCTGAAGCGCTTGGGCTTGTAGCCGAGTTCTTCGACGATGTGGCTGTTGCCGAACACCGTGTTGAAGGTGAGGTACGGCAAGAACACCTTCATGAGCGACGCGGCCGGAGCCATGCCCCACTTGCGCGGCGTCGACATCAGCGCTTCGACGGCACCGCCGAAGGTGCCCTCGAGCTTGGGCGCGAACACCATCTTGGGCTTGTGGCCCGCATCTCGCAGGTACTGCACGATCTCGGCGTAGGTGAGCGAATCTTCGCCCGAGCTCATGTGATAGGCCTCGTACTTGGGCTTGTCGGCCATGTGCACCTTCACGATGCCGGCCGAGACGTAGTCGGCGGGGACGATGTCGGCGCGCCAGCTGGGTTCGAAGGGCAGCACGCGCATGTACGCGAGCCCCGCAAACGCCCGCACCATGTCGAACTGCGTGGTCTCGGGGAAGCGGCTGTCGCCCAGCACGATGGACGGCCGGAAGATCGACTTGGGCACCTCGGGCAACAGCTCGTGCACCATGTGCTCGCAGAACTTCTTGGTCCGCGCGTACGGGTCGTAGTCGCTGCGGCTCCAGTCGATGCAGTCGTCTTCGTGCACCGTCTCGTTCTTGCGATGACCGGCCACGGCCACGGTGCTCACGTCGCTGAAGCGACGCAGACCGTTGGTGTCGGCCATGGCGCGCGCGAGCTTGATGACCGACAACGTGCCACGCAGGTTGACGTTGAAGCAGGTCTTGGACGACTTGCGGTTGAGCGACGCGGCCACGTGCAACACCGAGCTGGCGCTACCGATGAGCTTCTTCTTGGCGTCGGCATCGAGCCCCAGGTCGGGGCTGGTGAGGTCGCCCAGGTAGATGTCGAAGCGCGGCAAGAACGACACGAACTCGTCGAAGTCCATGTGCATCTGCAGCGACTTCCACAGCCGCTTGCGCGCCGCGTCCGGGCTCTTCGCCCGCACGAGCACCGCCAGACGCTCGTCGGGGTGTTCGCGAAGGATCAGGTTGGCGACGTAGGAACCGATGTATCCGGTGGAACCGGTGAGAAAGGTGGTGGACATGGCTCAGCGCGCTCCTTCGGCGGCAGGCGGGGTGGGGACCGGCGCGAGGTTCTCGCCTTCGAGAATCACGAAGGGCACCTCGGGCGTGTAGGTCTCGGTTTCTTTGTTCTCGTACTGCGACGGGAAGCACCAGCGGCGCAGCCCGGGCATGTGGCACTCGAGCCAGTACTTGCGCCAGTCGAGGTCCTCGGGGTTGAAGCGGAACTCGGGCTCGGCGACGGGGTGTTTGTCGAGCGCACGCGCCTCGAACACCATGTAGTGGTCGTAGGTGAAGGGCATGAACAGATCGAGGACCTCCTCGATCTGTCGAAGCTTGCGCTGGGCCTTGTCGGCGGACTTCGCCATGTCCTCGGCCTCTTCCTTCCACTCCTTGGGGATCTTCTCGGGCCGGCCGTGCCGCAGGTATCGCGCGACCTGGAAGACGACCTCGCGAATGTTGCTGACGTTGAGCACGTGCTCGGGGTCGGATGCCCGCGCATCCCAACGGGACAGGATGAGCTTTTCGACCCGGTTGGCGCCCGTCTTGCGCAGGTGCTGGCGGTGCCCCAGCGCGGAGAGTTCGGTGAGGCGGTCGATCGGCAAGAACGCGCGATCGGACGAACCCGTTTGGTAGACCTCCGCATGTTCGCCGCGCATCACCGCGGCGCCCGCGATGAAGATGCCGTTGACGACCAGGTCGACCGGGATGATGTCGAGCGGGTTGCCGGCCTTGGCGGGAATGTGTCGGAACCAGGTGCCCGCCAGGTAGATCAGCGGACCCGAGGTGTTGAAGCCCTCGTTCCATCCGGGGAACGGGAACGAAATGGAGCTTTCGACGATGGCCGGACGCAACACCGTGTGCCGAAGATTCGGGTAACGAATCTTCGTGAGCATCTCGGCCAGGGCCTTGGTGTACGTGTACGTGTTGGGCCACCCGAGCTCTTTGGCGCGATCGGTGCCCGCTTGGGCCATCACCTCGCGCAGGCGCTTGGACTTGAGGCGCCCCACGGTGCCCGAGACCCGCTTTTCGGTGGGTTCGTAGCCGCGTTTTTCGAGCCGGGCGACCACCTCTTCGGTGAGCGTCCTGACCGTCTCTTCGGACTCGTTCTCCGCCTCGGTCTCGACGATGATCTCCTTGAGGCGCTTGTATTCCTCCTCGGGATCGATCGGCGTGCCGTTGGGCGTGACCTCGGCGATCGCCTCGGGAATGAAGCCGTCCTTGGTGCCCGCCACGTAGCAGGTGGACACGTGAATCATCGCGGCCTTCTTGCACGAGGCCGCAAAGTCGGCGACGTGCATCGAACCGTCGAGGTTGGACGAGACCGCAACCCGAACGTCGGGGTTGAAGTCGACAAGTCCCGCGCAGTTGACGATGAGGTCGACGTTCTCCCGCAGGCGTTCCGCCACGCTGTCCTCGATGGACATATTCGGCGAATCGAGCGTACCGGGCACGACTTCGACGCGCTCGGCGATGAAGCGGCTCAGGTCGGCGCCGTGGCGTTCGTGCAGGGGGCGAAATGCGGGGTTTTCGTTGACGATTTTGAGCCAGCGGTCGGTGACGCTGCGCCCCTTGCCGCGCATGAGCACATAGATGCGGCCGATGTCGGGCATCCGCGTGAGCGCCATGACCAGCCACACCTTGCCCACGAAGCCGGTGCCACCGGTGAGCAGGATGTGCTTGCCGGCGTACTCGTCCTTCATCGACAGCGTCACGCCGTGTACTCCATGATGGGCCAATCGGCCTCTTTGGCGGCCTTGCGCAGCGTGAAGTCGGGGTTCACGGCGCAGGGCTTGCCCACCGACGAGAGCAGCAGCAGGTCGGGTCCATGGCCCGCAAACGCGACCGAACGCTCGAGGTCGATCTCGTTGCGCCGCGCGTAGTCCTTGAGCCAGGTGCCGCCGTCGTAGCCGCCCACCACGGGGTCGAGCAGGCGACCGGTGGCCTTGTGGTCTTTGTACTCCAGCCGGTTGCAGACCAGGTCGTCGACGTAACGCAGGTGGGGCTGGATGCCCTCCATGATCTCGGAGATGCCCTCGGAGATCACCACGATGCGATGGCCGTCCTTCTTGGCCTTCTTCATGAGCTCGAGGCCCGAGTCGAGGATCTTCTCCTTGAGGATGTCCTCGACGTACTCCTCGGCCAGCACGACGACCCGGTCTTCGCTGATGTCGCGGTAGCTCAGGTGCGCCACGCGGTTGCCCAGTGCCCGGTCGTTCTGACCGAGAACCCCGAAGATCGGAGCCGCCAACGCGGTTTGGCCGAAGCGAAGCAGACGCTCACGCATGCCTGCGCGTTGCGATGCCATGTAGGCGGCCGCTTGCAGCACGCCGCTTTTGATGAGGGTGCCTTCGGCCCGAAAGAAAGCCGCGGTGTTGGACTCGCTCATGTGCTCGTTCCTTGGCTCGGGATCGCGAAACACGCGATCCGTTGCAGACGGATGGCGCAGTCTACATGTCCGTCACTGGCTGTCACCCCCCCGGGCGGCACTGACGCAATGCGTTCTCGCAGGGGCGCGCAGACGGTTGCGCACGTCGAGCAAGGGGCGGAGATCGTTGCGCTTGCCCGCAGGCCCGGGCTTCGCGCGTCACAGGCAACACAGGGTGCGTGGGTTCGTGAAGTCCGGCTCCCCAACGGCGGGGATCGTCGCCCCGTCCTCTGCGCCCGTCGCGGTGCAGGCCCCGAGAACGTCGGGCCCATACCGCATCGCGACGACCTCTCCGGCGTTCGCACCATTCTCCTGGCAACCGTCGGCCGAATCCGCGTTGACCCCTGCGCCGATCTGGTCTGCACACGACTTGTCCGCGAACGTCGCGATAGACCCTCCGCAGCTCGCCGCATCCGCTTCGCACCCGCAGCCGTCGCAAGACAGCGTGCCCGCGCTGATGTTCATGGCCACGACATGCCGGTTCGGGAACTCGAGCGGACACGGCGGGGCCTCGAGCCCCTCCATCGCCAGACAGATCTCGCGGTCGCCATCGGATTGGACCGGGAAACATGTTCCGCCGTCGCAAGTCCCTTGTGCCTCCAGCGCGCAGGCGGTGGCCGAAGCAACGAACTCGGGCGCCGGGACCTCTGGCGCCTCACACGACACGTTGGAGATTTCTACGACGACGGGGGCCACGTGGAACTGGTTGTCCGCGCCCAGACTCTTGACCATCTCACACTGCCCTCCCTCCAACGCGACCGTGTTGCCACACGTGTTGTCGGAGCCAATGAGCACCGTTGCGTCGCAGTCGGCAGTGGGCGCACCGCAGTTACAGACACATTGCGGCGTCTCGTAGTCGGCACGCGCGACCCACAGCGGAGAACCGCCGCTGGGACATTCGGGAAGCGGCTCGTTGCGCACGAAGATCTCGAGCGGCCCTTGCCATACTCCGAACGACGGCACGCACGCCGACCCCTCTGCACACGTAGTCCCATCGCTCTCGTCGGAGCCGGAGGACGTGTCCGCGGACACGCTCGTGGTGCCGTCCGCCGACCCCTCCCCAACGGTGGATGAGGTGGGCGAAGACGACGAGGCTTCAGACGTCGAAGACCCGGTGTCTCCCATCGACGTGCCACTTCCTGCAGGTGGCGGGTCGGAGAAACATCCCGAGCCAACGAGGACGATCACCGAGAACGTCGAACACAGGCCACGCTTCATGCGGCGCAAGCCTGCCACACTCGGCTCATTGCACGCAGCAAAGTGTCGTCGGATTCGCAGTGGAGATCTTGCCGCTGGCCGGAACCGCGCCCTTCGACGAAGAACAGTCGGGCTCGGCATCGATGTCGATGCTGCCGATCGACTCCGTCAACACGGTCACCATCGGATCGTCGTAGGCGAGGCAAGCGTAGCTCGAGTATGTGTTGGGCTCCGCGATCGGCTCCCCGGTGCAATCCGCCGCCCCGTACAACGAGACGGTGGCCTCTTCGCACAAGGTCTCCCCGCCCCCGCACTCGCACGCGTCGCAGTTCAGCGCGCCGGCGTCGAACGACTCGTAGAGCACGGTGCGCTGCTCGAACGCAGGCGGGCATTCGTGCTCTCCGGTCTGCCAGATGCACGCGGGGCCTTGCACACACGTGCCGCCCTCGCCGCACGCATCACCGTTGGGAGAGCACGCCACGCCGCGACGTTGGAACTCGGGGCCAGTCGGGATCGGAGGCGTGCAGTCCCCCGCGGGAGGAGAGATTTCGAACGCCAGCGTGAACTGTCCGTTCTCGGGAGCGGAGAACGGCAGGCACCCCGACTCCGCGATCGCGTCGACGTCACAGTGTCCGTTGATGCCCCAGTCCAACACCACGTCACACTCGAGTCCACCGGCGCTGCAGCTGTTGCAGTCGCACAACGCCACCGGGTTCTCGCCGCCGCGCCACAGCTCGTCGGTCCCGGGTGGGCAGAGCGGGTCGGGCTGTCCGAGCGACGCGATGCGGCCGACGACGGGCCCGTTCCACATCGGAGGTGGAGACGGAATGCAAGCCGCATCGCCTCCGCACTCCGGTGGCATGCCGGTGGACGAACTCCCGCCGGTGCTGGAGCTTCCGCCGGAGCTCGACCCCGAGCTCCCCGACTCCGACGAGCTGCCCTCGACCGAACCTGTCGTCGTGGTCGGCAACACGCTCGTCGAGCCCACGTCGCCCGAGGAGGACGAATCGGATCCGGCCGCGGGCGGCTCCGAAAAGCACCCCGTCAACACGACCAGCGCGACGACCCACCGAACGCTCATGCGCGGAGTATCGCACACGTCGACGACGCAAAAAGCCCGCTGCGAGAGGCAGCGGGCTTTCCCGAAAGCGTCTTCGATGCTCGCTCAGCGGCGGGACATGAAGAGCTGCAGGATGTACCAGAACAACAGGGCCAGCGCGGAGAACAGAGCCAACGCCGCCGCGACGTGCTGGTTGACGCGGTAGTGATGCAAGACGTTGCTCGTGTAGTAGAGGATGTACGCGCCCGCGAGCACGACCATCCCGACGACGAAGACCAGGCCCAGGTCGAAGCCGAACGCCATCGACGCAACGATGAGACCCAGGGCGCCCATCGAAATGACCGCGAGAGCGCCGCGCATGAAGGAGAAGTCCTTCTTGGTGATGAAGACGTACGCGGTGAGGCCCGCGAACATCGCCAGCGTGGTGCCGCCGGCCGTCATGATGCCCTCCCAGCCGATGCCTTCCTGGTCGATACCGAGAAGTGATGGAGCGCGCGCAAGCATGATGAGCGGCACGAAGATGAGCGCTTCTGCAAGCGTGTAGAGCACCAAGCCGGCGTACTGCATGCCGGCGGAGTGGTCGCCACGCGCCCAACGGTCGGCGATCCAGCCCACGCCGATGAATCCGGCGAGAACGATCCACCAGTTGCCGAGCATCGCCGCCGCGAGGTTCTCGACCGCCGGAACGTACTGCAGCACCCCGGTCAACACGACGAACACCGCGATCGCACCGGCGAGGTGCAGGTACGTGCGCTCGATGAACTTCGAACGCGCTTCGACCGAGGCCTCGGACGCGATCATGTTGCTCTCGTCGTATCCGCCCGACGGACCCGGCTGGGGCTGACCCGGCACCTGCATGCCCGGGTGCATGCCCCCAAACTGCTGCGGCTGTTGCTGATGCTGCTGAGGCTGTCCGCCCCACGCTTGTTGTTGCTGGGGCTGCTGGCCCCATCCCGCGCCGCCTGCCTGCGGCTGACCCCATTGGGGCTGCTGCCCACCGTACGGATTCTGCTGGTTCATCGGTTCGGACTTCCTCGAGCGAAAGTCTACCCCGGTCCGCGCACCGTGCGGATCCCGCAGTGCAGCGAGGGACGTACAACTGCGAGAACGCCGCTCCGGGCCCAATAAAGTGCCCCCGCGGTCGCGTTGCCCTAGGTGGTGGCGGGACGCGGCGGCCGCGGGGGCGGTGGCTTGCGTTGGCTTGGTTGTCGTTCCGATGCGAGACGAAACGTTGGTTGCAGAAGACTCCGGGACACCCCTTCGGGAGGACTCTCGAAGGGCGACGTTGTGCCTCGGGCCCTGCATTCACGGTAGTCGCGAGCGGCTCGAAACGGTTGCATGGCGCGGCCGTTTTTTTCGACCGCGCCGCGCGTCACCGAGGTGTGTCCAGAAACGACAACACCGCCGCCACGAACCGAGGCTTTGCATCCTCCAGATGCGCCGCATGATCGCCTCCAGCGAGGCTCACCCACGCGCGGTCGTCGGTGCCCAAGCGCGAGAACAGCGTGGCCTGATTGGCGACGGGAGCGTACGGGTCCTTTGCACCGTGCAGCACCAGTGTGGGCACCGTCACCTTGGCGGGATCGAGTGCGTTCCATTGGTCGCTGCCGCGCCAGTCGCTGCGCACGGGGTCCGCCTCCAGCGCCTGGGCGACGAACGCATCGATCGCGGCCTGCGAGATGTTGCCGGGAATGATGAAGTCGGACGCGGCGGCCTTGGCGGTGGTGGGCTTGGCCGGAGGCGGAACGTCCGTCGGCTCGGCGGTGTAGCGGCGATTGGGATCTCGCGGGTAGCCATAGAGCACGAGCGCCGACACCAACTCCGGTCGACGCTGCACCGCGAGCTGTGCGGTGAGCGAGCCCAGCGACCACCCCAGAAGCGCGGGCGCGGGACCGTCATGTCGCCCGTGCACCCACTCGAGCACCGCGACGAGATCAGCCGTCGCGCGGTCCGGTGTGTTCCATCCCGTCGCGTCACGGGGGGTTTCCCCATACCCACGCAAGTCGAGGGCGTACGTCGCAAACCCTTCGGCGGCGAACGCCTCCATCGTCGAGACCGACTCCCCGGGCACCTGCAAGTCGAAGTCGGGGCGAGCACTCCACGTGCGCCCATGCAGGAACACGATCGCACCCCGCGGCTCGGGGGGGATCCTCGCCCAGACAGCAATCGCATGCCCGTCATCGGCCTCGACGGTGTGTCGCTCTCGTTTCGGGGCTGCGTCTGGGGTTTCCGGAGTCTCGGTCGCCGCCGCCGATACGCCATGGGCCGCGGACGTCGGCTGCTCGACGCAGCGCGTCGTCGCTTCCGGCGCGCACCCCAGGTGAAGAACCGCGACTCCAAACAGGAACAATCGCCTCACGAGCGCGACAATACGGTTTCGCACCTTGCTCCCGCCACGCGCTTCGCAGTACCAATGCGTCATGTCGTTGGATTTCGAGCATGGTCGACGCACTTTCTTGACGATCGGCGCCGGAGGCATCGCCACGTTGCTCGTGGGCTGCGGTGACGACGCAATCGGAGGCAGCGGGACCGACGGCGGCTCGAGCTCGGGCGGGACCGACGGCGAGTCCGGCGTCGGCGACGACTCGACGACGGCGATCGACCCGACGATGCAGACCGGCGGAGTCACCACCGATCCCGACGGGACGGGTTCGAGCACCACGATGGGCGACAGCGACACGGAGATCGGCGACACCGACGACCCGCCCGCCGACTGCGAAGAGATGGGCGAGCTCATCGACTGGGACCCCGCGGCCGTCGCTCTCGACGAGGCGGTGTTCCCCTTGGCCGTGATGTCGGGCGAGATGCGCTCGGAGTCGGCCATGTTCACGGTCTACGTGCCCGACGGCGCGAGCAAGACGTTCCGCCTCTGGCTCCCCGGTCCCCAGGACGGCCAGGTGTTTCTGATCGACGAGCGCACGGTCGAGCCCAACGCAGACGGCTTCGTGAAGTTCACCGTCGACGGGCTGTGCCCTGGCACCTGGTACGACTATGGCTACTTCGTCGGTGACGGGGACTTCGACGCCCGCAGCCGCATCGGCCACGTGCGCACCGCGATCGCCGAAGATGCCGTCGAGCCCCTCGTCGTCGCACTCGCGTCGTGCTGCGGCTCCTCGCTCGACTGGCCCGCCGTCGGCGTCACTAACCAGGAGTACTACGACGTGCTCCTGCACCTTGGGGACATGGCGTACAACGACGGCATGGAAACGCTGGACGAGTACCGCGCGAGCTGGCGGGACTGGATGTCCACGCCCGACTACCGCAACCTGTTCGCCAACTCGGGCATGTTCGCGACCTGGGACGACCACGAGATCGACGACAACTCGGGTTTCGACCGCGAAACGATGGACCCGGCGGAGCTGCTCCGACGCCAAAACGCGATGGACGCCTACTTCGAGCTGATGCCGATCGAGGCCGAAGGCCCCGACTACCGGCTGTGGCGCAGCTTCCGTTGGGGACTCACCGCCGAGATCATCGTGCTCGACTGCCGCTACGAACGACGGCCGTCACAAGGCACGTACATCAGCGACGAGCAGTTCGCGTTCCTCGAAGACCGACTGCAGAACAGCCCCTGCATGTTCAAGATCGTCATGAACTCGGTGCCGATCACCAACATGCCCCTCCAGTGGGACATCGCGGCCAGCGATCGTTGGGACGGTTTCCAAGACGCACGCAACCGCCTGCGCGACTTCATCAACGACAACGACATCGACAACGTGTGGTTCGTCTCGGGCGATTTTCACGTCTCGTTCTTGTCGCGGCTCGAGCCCAACGGCGACGACAACTTCTCGAACATTCGGGAAATCGCCTGCGCAACGGGCAACGAGAACCCGATCCCGAACGCGCTGCTCGGCCTCAACCCGCCCCAGTTCGACTACGGCATCAACGAAGTGCGCGCGTGTCTGCTCGAGTTCGACCCCGAGGACAACACGGTCACGTTGCGGTTCATCCGCCCCAACGGTGAAGACGCGTACTTCGTCGAGATGACCTACGGGCAGTAAGCGTTCGAAGGATTCTCGCCGCATGCACATTCATGCGGTGGCACCCCGATGCAACGCACCCGACACCGCGCGGCTTCGAGCGCGCTCGCGCTCGCCTTGGTCGCCTGTACCAAGCTGAACGCCGCCTATGGTGTCGGCGACGACGGGAGCGCCACGAGTTCGGCCGACACCTCGACAGGCGGCATGTCGACGACGGCTGCGGCCACGAGTTCGAACTCCGAAACACTCGGGGGCGGTACCAGCGGCGCTCCGACCACCAGCACCACGCCGACCACCGCGACCACCGGCGACGACACGTCCGGTGACACATTCGACGACTCGGGCACGGAGGCCGACCCGGACCCCCTGTGGACCGAAGACTGCCGTACCGAGTTCGCCGACGAGCCATGCCCGTTTCCGCTCGAGTTCGATGGCGACATCGGCTGCACGCTCGGACCCCTGATCGACGACCTGGAGTTCGACTGCGACCGAAGCCACGCCGCCATGGCCAGTCTGGTGTTCCAACCGGGGTTCTATGTCTTCGGGGTGCCGCAGCCGATCAACACCGTGCTGATCGTGGAGGGGCCCGGGGCAGACCCGCAGGCGTGCGTCCCGGGCGTCGGTGGACATGCGAGCGACGTGCCCGCCACTCTCGAGGTGTCCGTGCGCACCAACGTCGGGGGGTTCGTCGACCTCGTGGTCCGCGATGCCGACGCGCTGTGCGAGGTCCCGCCGGACTGCTGCACCGTCAGCGCCGACGGAGCGGAGGCAGCCTGCAGCGATCCGGGCCTTCGCGACTGCGTGGTCGAGTCCGACGCGCTCTGCGGTGCCGAGTGGGACGAGTTCTGCCTTCGGACCGCGCTGCTCCTGTGCGGTGCAGACTGTCCCGAGGCCTTGCCATAGAAAGAGGCCGAGCCCCGGGGTGGGACTCGGCCTTTGGTGTGCTGCGGGGACGACCTATGCAGCCGACGACTCGAGCGTGCGGCGCAGGTTTTCGAGGGCGCGCTGCTGCAGCTGGCGGATGCGCTCTCGCGACAGGTCGTATTGATGACCGATCTCGGTGAGCGTGCGCGGGGTGGCGCCATCGAGGCCGAAGCGCTGCCGCAGGATGTCCTGCTCGATGCTGGCCAGAGACATCAGCTTGCCGCGCAGCTTGGCGGCATCGTTTTCGTCGCTGACGAGCTCTTCGAGCGGACGCTGGTCGACGTCGATCAACGTATCGAGCACCGTACGTGCATCGTCGGCACCGCCGACGGGCGCATCGAGGCTGACCTGCCGCTGCCCCATCGCATCGATGGTGATCTCGACCTTGTCGACCGGCAGTTCGACCTCGGCCGCGATCTCGGCGGGCGTGGGCTCGCGCTCGAGTGACTGACGCAGGCTGATTCGAGCCCGATTGACCTTGGCGGCCGTGGCCTGGAGGTGTGCGGGCAGACGGATCGTGCGGCCACGGTTGACGGCGGCGCGACGAATCGCGTGTTTGATCCACCAGCTGGCGTAGGTGGAGAAGCGGAACCCGCGGGTGGGATCGAAGCGATCGATCGCCTTCATCAGGCCGAGGTTGCCCTCCTGAACCCGGTCGTGCAGCGGCAGCAGGTTCTGTTGAAAGCGGCTGGCGATGCGCACGACGAGACGCAGGTTGGCGCGCGCAAACCGGTTGCGAGCGTTGCGAAGCCCCGCCGATGCTCGCCGCACTCGCGCGACGTAGTCGGCAAACGGGCGGCTGCCCTTGCGCGGAGGCTTGACCGCCAGCACGACTTCTCGCTTGGCGCCGCTGGCCAAGGTGTCGAGATCGGCGGCGACACGGTCGGCTCCGATGCATTCGGAGTCGAGAAGAGAGAGCTTGCCGGACAGTGCGTCGAGCGCAGCGGTGAACCGATCGGCCGGTGCCTTGCGGTTGCTGTCGCGAACACCACGGGCCGCAGCGCCGAGCTCGGCGAAGTCGGCTTCGAGCTCGTCGGCCTTGTCGAGGGTCTCTCGGTAGACGTCCAACACGGCGGCCGTGTAGGGCGCGTACGACAGCACCTGACGGTGGTAGTGGCGCCGAAGCGTCATCAAGTCGGCGCCGAGGCGCGACTCGTCGGCCTTGGTCATCACCGGATGACGGCCCACGTCGCGCATGTACGCGGAGAACGCGGGGTTGGTTTCGGAAGCGGTTTTCTTGGACGTGGACATCGCAACTCCTTGGGTCGGCCGCCAGAAGCGGACGTTGCGCAAAAAGGGCCGGGGGCTCCGGGGTGGAAGGCCGGTCGAGTGGGGACTGGAGTTAGAACTCGCCACAGGGCGAATTCATTTCGCGCAGAGGGGTAAACGGGCCGTAAGCAGGGTCGGGTCTCGAACAGTGGCTGTGCTTGATGAAACAGCCTGCGTACGTCGAGAGACTCCGCAAGACGCCGATTGGTTACGAACCGCGTGCGCGATGTGGTTTTTAACCAGCCGAAATGGGCAGTCTGACCGCCGGTTCGGGCGAAAACGACGTCTGGTCCTGTAGCCCGTGCGGCCACATCGGGTCCGCTTCGGTGTCGTTGAAACCCCGAAGGTCGATGCGCAGCTGGTCGCCCTGAAAGTCGATCACGTCGACGAACCGCGCGCCCAGCACCACGTCCAGATCGCTGTACACCCGTCGCGCGTGCACCGTTTCGGAGAACGTATTGTCGATCCCCGTCAACGTGACGATGAAGATCGCGCGCTCGTCCTGCAGGTCCTGCATCGACCGGCCGAACAGCGGGCTGTCCTCGTCGATGACGTGCATCACCTGCCAACTCAGCGAGAACAACGGTGAGTTGTTCCGGACCAGCCCGAGGTCCATCACGCGGCGCATCGTCTCGCCTTCCAGCGTGGTCTCCTTGAGCAAGACCGACACCCGAATCGCCGCCTCGACCACCTCGTTGCCGCGTGCATTGGCGACACGCAGCATCAAACATGGCTTTCGGTTGCGCACGTTGATGACCACCTTGTCGCTGAACATCACGCCGGCGCGGGTGCGGGCGAACTTGGTGAAGATGATGCCCGTGCCCACGGCTACGCCCAGAATGCCGACGATCGACTCGACGGTGACGAGCACGTCCGAGAACGTCGAGGCGGGCGACAGCGAGCCGTAGCCGATCGTGGAGATCGTCTGCACCGAGAAGAAGAACGCATCGGCGAACGACAACCCGCCGGCCTCCCCTGCCGACATCGGGTCGAGCCAATAGAGCGTGGCGAACAGCAGGTTCGCGACCAGGTAGACGCCCACGAACATCGTGACGAGCCACCGCCACGAGCCGCGCATCAACTCGTAGTAGAGGTCCTGAAGAGGCCGGTGCGGCAGACCGATGCGAATGGCGTCCTCGGGACCGCGGTATCGGCGCTCTTCGGGCATCTCCCCGGTTGTCGCGGATCCGGCGCAGGACCCCAAGAAACCGGCGTAGCGGAGGAAAACTTGCGCGAGCACGGGAACGGCGCCCACCCTGAAGGCGTGCGACGCGTGACGTGGCTGCTGGCGCTGGGATCGATTGCGTGCGACCGCGCGCCCGCTGCCGAAACGCCGCAGACCCCGAACCCCGAGGCACCGACCGCGGCGAAGCCGGAACCCGAGCCCGCGGCGGAACCCGAGCCCGAGCCGGAACCGGAACCCCCCGGAGTGCCCGGTGGCGGACCCGACCCGTTCACCCTCGACGGCACCGCGTCGACCTCCGTCGGCAGCCCCACCGAGGGCAGCCTGCACGGCAGCGTCCCGCTTCCCACCCACGGGCCCGGCTATGTCTTCAACCCCCGCAAGGACCCCCAGCGGCGCTACGGCACCTGGGAGATGGTGCGCGCCGTCATCGATGCAGCAGGGGCCGTACACGAGGCCGCTGCGGGCAACACCCTGGTCGTCGGGGACCTCTCGCTCGAACACGGCGGCGACATCAATGGACATGCGTCGCACCGGGCCGGGCGCGATGTCGACGTGATGTTCTACTTGCAGAACCCCGACGGCTCACCGTTCGACGCCAAGGCGATCCCGATCGAACCCGACGGTACGGGCGTCGACTACCAGGATCTGACGACCGCGGACGACGATGTTCCCGTGCGCATCGACATCCCCCGGACCTGGGCATTCGTCGCGGCCCTGGTCGGCGATGAACGCAACCACGTCGGTCGCATCTTCGTGGTCGAGCACATCCGCACCATGCTGCTCGCCGAAGGGCAGCGCGCCGGTGCCAGCGAGGCTCTGCTGACCCGCGCGGGACACCTGATGTGCCAGCCCGGATTTCCGCACGACGACCACATGCACATTCGGTTCTTCTGCAGCCCCGAGGACATCGAGGCGGGCTGCTTGGACACCGGACCGCTGTACCCCTGGCACAAGGCGTACCTACGGACGGCCGGGGTGTCGGCCACGCTCGCCGGCCCACGCAAAACGCCGCGTCCCAAGCTCACCAGCACCAAGGACGCGGCCAAGAAGAAACGCGAAGAGGTCGGGGCCTTCGACCCTGCCGTCGACGCGTTTCTCGAGCGGCGCAAGGCATGGGCCAAGAAGCCCAAGACCGGCCGCAAATACTGTCGCTAGGGCCTCACACCGCGAGTCCGCTGCGGGGCTCGCCGACGCAAACGAGGCCGTCGTCGGTGCGCGTCAGGTGAGGAGCACGCTGGACCAGGGCGTCGAGGAACCGCTCGCGGTCGGCCGGAGAGATGTTCACGCCGAGCGACGAACGAGACCGGATGAGCAACCGGTCGAGCGACAACGCGGGCGCCGAAAAGGGCGAGCGGTTGGGCGTGGCGGCCACGATGTCGACGTAGGGGCGTCGGTACCGAATGAGACCCGAGCGCACCACGAGCGCGTCGTCATGCAGCTCGTACCGCAGCGGAAACACCGCTGCCGCAATGATGCCGACGACGATTGCCAGCGGTAGCCACTGCCCGCTTTGAACCGCGCCCCACAACGTCGAGGCGGCCGCGAGCACCAACGCTGCCGCGATCCACGTGTCGACCTTGGACTGGAACGTCACCGTCTTCATGTCTTGGCAGTACCGCCAGGCCATGAAGACGATTGCGAAAATCGACCGACTATCGCCCTTGCACGTCGAGAAACACGCCGTGCGAGGCGAGTCGACGCGCGAGGCCATCGAGGGCGATGCGGCTGCCGTAGGACAGCGAGTCGACACCGACGATGTGGATCGCGCTCGTCCCCGCGGCGATCTCGGCCGCGATTCTGGGATGAAGCTCGGCAACATCGCGCAGCTGCACGTCGCGCGGCGCGTCGAGGTAGGCGGGTGGCAGCGGTTCGAGAGCGGCCGACATCACCCATCCCATCGGCCGCACTCGGGCCAGCCTGAAGTCCCGTCCGCGGCGGTTCGTGCGCATCCCTTGCGCGAGCTAGCCCGGGGGTTCCAGCCCCCGCTGCTACACGGTCGTAGATGTAGTTTTTCAGGTTCTGCAGTGCGGAAGTAGGGGGGAATGTGTTCTCCTATAGCCGTGGATGGACGGACGGAAACACTGCTGGCGCATGCTGGCGCGCATTGCAGCGCCGGGCGGGTCGCGGAAGCCGAGGGCGCATACAACGCAATCCTCGACGCGAACCCCGAAGAGTACCGGGCACACCTCGGGCTGGCCGAGTGCGTGTGCGCGCGCGGGCTGACCGACTGGGCCGTCGACCACTTGGTCGAAAACGCGCGGTCCTACGCCGAGCAAGGCAGCATCCGCCCCGCGTTCGCGCTGCTGACCAAGGCACTCGCCATTGCGCCGTCGCGGCTCGACCTGCACATCGACGTCGCCGAGCTCGAGGCGCTCGATGGTCGGCCCGAAATGGCGGCACTGCGCCTGGAGAACCTCGCGCGCAGCTACACCCAGGCCGGACAGGCGGAGGAAGCCGAGCTCGTGCTCGAGGCTGCCGCGGCCTTCCGTGCCCCGCCCGAGCCGATGCTCGACGCGGCACCGCCACCGTTCGTCAATCCGCACACGGGGCACAGCACCCCGGGGCCGCGTGTCGCTGCAACACCACCACCCCCACCGCCGGCCAGTCGTGCTCGAGCGGTGCCACGTCCCATCGCCGTCGACCCCACGCCCACCCCCGCCATGGCGATGGTTCGCCCCTCGCCGTTGGTCCCGCCCCCGGCACCGCCCGCTCGCTCGACCCAGGCCCTTCCGCAGAGCGAGCCAGAGCCCAAGGCAAAGCCCAAGCCCAAGCGGTCCAGCCGTGGACGTGCCGCGAGCACCGGCCCCAAGTGGCGTCCATCCACGGTCACCAAAGATCCTCCGCCGCGCAAGGTGAAGCCCGTCGCCAAGCCGGCCACGCCGCAAGTCCCGGCGGCCAAGATCGCGATCACCAAAGCACCACGTCCGCGCAAGACGGCTCAACCGATCGCGACCTACGCCAAGAAACGCGCGAGCATTGCACCCGCGCCATCGCCCAAGCGCGGCGGCAAGAAGCTCGACAAGTTGCCGCCGCTGCGCCAGCCCGCGTCTTCCCTTGCCGCTCGACTGCGTGCCGCGTCGTCGTCGGTCACCCGTCCACCGGGCGACGAAGACCGCACCTCGATGTGGCGCCCTACCTGAGGCGCAGGCAGAAGCGCTCGTAGGCCAGGAGGCACAGCTCCGCGGTGCACTCATCGACGAGGCGGCTCAGCTCGCGATCGGAGATCGCGGGCGGGTAGCGGCGTCGGTACGACCGCGCACGCCGCTGCGTTTCCTCGACCAACTCGAGATCGTCCACATCGAGCATCACGACCGGGCTCACAGGTCTCGGTCGAGCGGTTCGGTAGCGCATCGTTCGTCGGTCCACGGCAGCCTCCGATCATCGAAGTGCGGCCAGACCTCGGAAAGGTTCCTTCGCTCAGGAGAACAGGATCAGCGCCGTGGCGGCGCACACCGGCTTTGCCGCGCCCTCGACCTCGAACGACAGCGCGAAGCGGCCCAGGTGTCCGCCGGCCTTGGGCTCGAGTGACTCGAGCACGGCGCGCAGCCGAACGTCACTGCCTACGGGGGTGACGGCGGGAAAGCGCAGCTTGTCCAAGCCGTAGTTGATCATCGCCTTGACGTCGTCCACGACCAGGAGCTGCTCGAACAGCAGCGTGGGCAGCAAGCTGAGCACGAGATAGCCGTGGGCGATCGGGCCGCCCCACGGGCCCTCGGCCGCGGCCCGCTGTGCATCGACGTGAATCCACTGATGGTCGCCCGTGGCGTCGGCAAACGCCTGCACCCGCTCGGCATCGACTCGAACGGGAGCGCTGGGACCCAAGGTTGTGCCCACGATCTCCCGGAGACCCTCGATTCCTCGAACACGAAGCGGTGCGGCGTCGGCCATCGCCGCGAAGCCTACACCCGAACGGTGATCGAGCCGACCGCCGAGCTGTCGCCCACGCTCACGCGGACCAGACACAGGGCACGCGGCGTGCCCATTCGGCGAAACACCCGCATCGCGAGCACGAGCTGTTCGCCCTCGGACTGCACGGCGTGGTGCGGCAACACGTCGACGATGAAGCCGTTGCTCATCGCCTCGCAGCGCACGTCCGCACCCTGCAAGTTGCTGCCGCGAACCTTGGCGACCGCCATGCCACCGCTGCGAATCGTGGACGTGCTGAACGCGATCCCGTCGATGTGTGGGGTGGGCCCGCCATGGCCGTCCGTAGACTTGCCGTTGCGGCGACGAAGAGCAGCTGCCAAAGAGAGGGCACGATCGATGGGGGGGCGCTGAGCCATCACGACCTCCTAGAGAGCAAGACGCTGGCCAAGCCGGGCTCTCCGGGGCCGACACGTGAGAACGCGCAGTTACCCGGATTCGGCGAAATCGAGCCGTGAGTCACACATCGGCGCCAAGGACTCGAATGGGATGCAGGGCGTGGCAACACTCGAAGCCTGCGACATCTGGGCTTTCTCCAAGATAGCCGCGCGACTTCAGCGCGATTTCAGACCGCCCCGACAGCGTCCCGCAGCGCCCCGGCGAGGCCAGGAACGTCGAGCTCGTCGAGGGCTCCATCGACGCGACCCCGGGCTTGCTCGGCCTCGAGAATCGCCGATCCACGCAGCGAACCGAGTGCGAAGGCCAAGTTGGCCTCGCCGTCGTCTTCGAGTTCACGCAACGCAAAGGCACCGGCTTCGGATGCGTCTTGCATGGCGCCGAGCTCGTCTTGAAAGGCGGCCAGACGCTTGAGCAGTGGCTTGACGTCGGTGGCGACCGCCGGGCGCAGGAACTCGACGGTGTAGCGCAGACGCTTGCCGAGGATGCGCAGCTGATGGGCGTCTTCGAGGGCGTGCGTGCGACGGAAGGTGTCGACGCCGGCTTCGAACGCGGACAGCCGCGACTCGAGCAGCGGCGCCATGTGATCGCGCAGCGGCCCGCAGGTGTGCGACGCGACGGAGAAGATGCGCTCGGCGGCCTCGGCCAGCTCGGTCCAACGCGTGCTGTCGAGAGCATCGACGAGCGCCCTGCGAGCGCGCCCGCGACGAACCTCGAGGCGTTCGGCCAGGCCTTCCCAGCCGGCTTCGGGCTCCGGGCCGAAGCGATCGCGCCAGGTGGGCAGCGCCAGCACGGACACGTCGAGGTCGCGCACGGCACCCAAGCGCCGACCCAGCCACCGAAAGCCGCGGCCGAGCGTCTTGCGGTCGGCGTCGGTGAAGGCCGCTTCGAACACCCGCAGCGCGGTGCGAAGGCGCCGGGTGGCGACCCGCATCTTGTGCAGGTGCTCGGTGTCGAGGCCGATGCGAGTGCCCGGCTCGTAGTTGAGCACGAGCTGGAGCTGCTGACGGCACACGGCGCGTGCGGCCTCGGCCATGTCCGAGGACGGATCGAACTTGGGCGATGGTGCGCTCCAGTCGTAGGCCGGAAGCTTCACCATCTCGCGCGCACGCACGTACTTGCTGCGCCCCGACGGCTGCAAATCGAACGCGGAGAAGGCCTCGGCGAGCGTGTGCAGTGCGGACTCGCTGCCTTCGACGAGCTCGGCCTCGACCTCGAGGAAGCGCCCCGCCTCGGCGTCTTCACCATCGTGCACACGCACGGTGTCGACGCAGACTTCGACGCGGCTGTCGTCGATGGCGACGGTGTGCAGGATGCGTTCGGTGCGGAGGCTCAGCACCGGCGTGGCCTTTTCGTCGAGCGCGACTCCCAGCATCTTGGCCAACAGCTTGCGGAGCGTGCGACCAGGGTCGCCCTTCTTGGAGACCGGGGCCGAAAACTCGCTGCGGCGCATGACCAAGCCCGACTCGATCGGCACCGGCTTGACGTCGACCTGACGCCCGGTCTTCTTGGCGCGCACCCGTGCCGACAAGCCGAGCGTGACGAGCTCGGCCGACGGCGTGTCGAGGTACGTGTCGTGCTGCTCGAAGGACTCGGTCTTGACCAGGGTTCCCACGGCCGTGAGTCGCTGCTGCAGCGCGGCAGCATCGAAGGAGGGTCCTGCAATCAGCTTGAGCTCGACTTCTTGCACGGTGGTTTGGGCACTTTGAGACCCCTCGCGGCGCTTGGCAAGGACAACCGGCGCCCGAAGCGACGAGCCGCCAGGAGCCGGCTCAGTGGCCAACTCGGTACAGATGAACCTTGCGTTTTCGAGCCCAGGACATGTCCAGGCGCAAGACCCGATCCAGCGCAAACCCCGGGAGGTCATCGTCCAGCTCCTGAAGCGTGACGAAGCGTACGGGACGGGCGAGTCGATGCACCCGCCGCGCGAGGCGCTCGGTGAACGCGTAGGGGAACGCGGTGGAACAGGTGTAGAGCACGGTGGCGTCGGAGAGGTCCGTGCGCAGGATGTCCTCGTTGCGCAGCTCCACCCGGCCGGGCTCGAGCACACCGGCCTGCTCGGCCTCATGCACGACCTGCTCGGCCTGACGATGACGGTCTCGGGCCAGCTCCACCCCGACGGCCCGCCCGACGTCCGAGCTGAGCGCCGCGGTCACGACGACCTTGCCAACGCCACTGCCGAGGTCGACCAGCACGTCGTCGGCGTCGAGCTCGAGTGCATCGATGAGCTGCACCGTGGCCGCGGGCATGATCTCCCCGTAGGTCGAGCTGCTCTTGGTGCGTTCGATCCGGCGCTCTTGGCTCGGCGCAATTTCGAAGCCATCGACGTCTCGGTACAGGCGGCGCAAAGTGCTGCGCGTGAAAGCGGCGTCGGTCCGAGGCACGGCACACGTGTAACAGACGCGCTACAGCGCGGCGATCCAACTCCGCAGCAACTCGATGGCATCGGCGTCTCGTCGATCGATGCCCAGCGGCGGCATGTCGCCCACCTCGGGGTCGTCCGTCTCTCCGGAAAACGCCTGAAAGAGGATGCTCGACGCAGGGTCGCCGGGCACCACTCGAATGCCGGCCGCCATCGCCGAGCTCTCGGTCTCGACGCCGACGACGTTGTCGAGCGCCACGTCGGGTCGCAGGTCGAAGGCGCTGCTGGGGCCGTCGAAGCCGTTGTGGCAGTGCACGCACTGACCGACGAACAACCCGAGCACGGCGTCGGTGGTTTCGTCGCCGCCACCCAAGTCGCGCGGGGCCGGCAGAGGATCGGAGAAGTGCGGCTGAAGCTCGGCCATCTGAGGGCCCAGCTGAAGTGCGTCGAAGCCGAGCACGAACACGGGCGCGCTCTCGTGGCACTCACGACACTCGAGTCGAGCGGGAATGGTGTGCAGCAACGGACCCTCGTCGGTCTCGACGGTGACCTCGGTGCTGAAGGTGAGCTCGAGCTTGTGCGCGGACTGTCCCTGAGCATCCCATTGGTAGCCCTCGAACGCCCAGCCACCATCGGCCTCGACAACCATCACTCGGGTCTCGACCGGCACGAACCGAGCGTCGCGGGTGTAGCCGAACGTCTTGAAGAACGCAGTGCCCGGGGGGTACTGCCAAGTGTCTGCGCTGCTGTCGACGACGGCGCCCTCGGGCAGCACGAGGTGGCGATGTTTTTCGCTGCCGCTGCTCCACAGTGGCCAGCGTGGTGTGTACGCGAGCGCTCGGTCGGGCACCGAGGTCGGGTCACCCGGGCGCAGGTACAGACCCACATCGGCGAAGTCCTCCGGCATCTCCCCGCGGGGATCGGCCAGCCAGGACCCCGGGGGGACCCGAGTCGGGCCACCGGCGTCGTCCGGTGAACAGGCGATGAGGGCCATGCTCAGCCCGGCGAGAGCCCATCGATGAGCCATGCGAGGCCAGCCTAGCAGTATCGGGAACCTCCACGCCCTCGGTGTGCACCCCCTCACTGGATCGAAGGTTGCCGCCCGTGAACGCCAAGCTCTCCTCTACCCTGCTCGCTTCGTCCCTCCTCGCGCTGCTCTCCGGATGTGATGCCGCAGAACCCGAGGGCCGCGCCGTCAACGCGTTCGAGGGTTCCTGCGCTGGCTACTGCGGCGGCGAAGCCCCCTCGGGATGCTTCTGCGATGCGGAGTGCGCAGCCAACGGGGACTGCTGCCCGGACGCAGCACGCGAGTGCAACGTGGTCGCCAACGAAGAGGACTGCGACACCCACGACGGTGATGCTGGCGACGACAGCGGCGATGGCGATGATGCCGACGAGCCCAACACGGACGAGCTGTGTTTTCTCGGCCCCGACCGGGACAACAGCGTCTGCTTCCCGCTCGCGCGCCCGGGCTCGCCCTCCGGCTACAACTACCCCTCCCCGCTCAACAACAACTATCGCGCACCGATCGCGTACATCGACCTCGACGAGGTCGACGAAAGCACCAAGATCGCCCCGAACTTCACGCTCAGCGAGATCGCGACCCGAGCCAAGGGTCGCTACGCGGTGGTGCAGCCCCACGCGGTCGAGCGCATTCAGGCAATGCGTGACGCGGCCGGCAGTCTGCGCATCAACTCCGGCTACCGCTCGCCCTCCTACAACTCCGGCGTCGGCGGAGCCACGCGGTCGCGTCACATGTATGGCGACGCCTTCGACATCAAGCCGCTGTCCACCAGCATCAACGCACTCGAAGGCGTGTGCACGAGCAATGGCGGCAAGCTGGTCGAGTACAACAGCCACGTGCACTGCGACTGGCGCTACGACCCGCAGGATTCGAAGCTCTTCGGCTCGCTTGCCGTGGCTCCCGGCACCCACCCCGACGACTTCGCGCTCGAAGAGTTCACCGCGACGATCGAGCGCCACGAAGGTCTGCTGACCGCCCCCGCCGAGGGCTTCGACGAGGGTGAGCCCGTGCGCCGCTGGACCGCCTTCGATGCCGACGGCAACGTGCTCGAAGAGTTCAAGGGCGAGACCTTCGCACCGCCCGCGAGCGCGGCATCGGTGGTCGTGGACGTGGGGCGCGTGGTCGAGGTCAGCGCCGACCTCTAGCAAGAAGAAGCGCCTCAGTCACCGAGGCTCGGTTGCGGGCCAGATCGTCACGCATCCACGCCTCGTTGCCGAGGTCGCGACCCTCCAGCCACGTGTACTGGGCCAGGGCGTCTTCGAGCTGGTCGGTGGCCTGAAGGCCAAGGCCGAGGTTGAAGCGGCAACGGAGGTTGTCTGGCTCGACCTGCAGGCCTTGGCGGGCGTAGCGGATCACGTCCTGCCAGCGTTCTCGGTGGTAGCTCGCCTGACTCGCCCAGTACCAGCCCATGGCGTGCTCGGGCTCCGTCCGGGTCGCTCGCACATAGGCATCGAAAGCGGACTCGTAGCTGCCGGCGGACAACAGCGCGTGGCCGAGGTTGCGCCACACGGCTGCGTTGCCGGGACAGCGTTCGGCCATCCTGGACAACACTGCCGCGGCTTCCGAATGGGCACCCCGGCGTTGCGCGGCTGACACGAGACGGTGGTCGGATCGCTGCGCCTCCACGAGCTCCTGAAGAGGCGCGACTCCAACGAACGCTCGATCGGCCAGCACCGCTTCCACGCGTTCGAGCCCGACCATGCCGCTCGACCACAGGGTCGAGAGCGCTGCGTTGGCACCCGCCGCCTGCAATGACGCGACCTCGGCGTAGAACCGGGCTTCGATCTCGGAGGAGGTGCGACGGGATACACGATGCTGGAACTGCGCGAGGTCGTCCGCGAGACGCTGGGCGTGCGGTGCGAAGACGTCCGTCGCGCCCACGTCCGCAGCCTTGGCGAACACGTTGTGCACGAACACCGGGCACGGCGCGTCCGCGAGGTCGACCAACCCCTGCACACCGCCCTGCTCGTAGGCAGCCTCGACCGTCGGGCGATCGCAGAACGTGGGTGCAAACGCTGGGTCTCGCGTTCGGAGGAGGGCGAGCGCCGTGTGACGCACAGGCTCCGAGCGTGCCACCCGAACGAAGCGGGCGAGCACCTCGGCTGCGTCGTCCGGCGCCGCGACGCACAGCGCATGCAAAGCCATGCGGTGCGCGAACTCGGTGTCGTCCGCGTCCGCGAATACGGTTCGAAGGGCGAGCGACGCTGCCTCTCGAAGCCGGTCGGGCGTCGTGTCGGCGCACATCACCCAGACGCAGGACGACGGCGTGATCGCGAGAGAGGCGTCCGGCTTCTCGAGCGCACCGCACCGCGCCGCCAACAGCAACGCCGCGAAGCGTTCGGGGCCGACGAGCCACGACTGCAACTGCTCCGGCGGTGGAGACCAATCCTGCCGAGCAAGGGCGAGCATTGCCCGAACCCGAATCCCTCGACCTTCGGCAACATCCGGAGCGTGGCACGCGAGCCGAACCAGAGGTTCGACCGCATCCTGAGCGGGCGAAAGACTCGTGAGCGCCTCACAGACGGCTTCGACGATCGCGGGGCTTCCCACCTTCGCGTAGCCGTATTGCCAAACAACTTCGAACTCATCGAGCAGGTCGAGCAACGTGGAGATGCACGCTGCGGTGCCCCGTCGCCCCGCCGCTCGAATGACCCCGGGCAACATCTGTAGGTGTGAAAGGTCGAGACTGCGGTGCGTCAGTGCACGCTCCAAAGCGTCGGCCCCCTCGCCGGGCATCGTCCACGGCAACAGCACGGCCCCGACCGGGTTGAGCTCCGCATGAACACGCCCTCCGGCGGGAGGTCGGTCCAAGCTGCCGAGGAGCGCGGAGACCACCCCGAGGCCGCCGTCATGTCGGATCGCCGCGACGCACTCGCGAGCTTCCTCGGTGAAGACGGAGTCGTCCCGGCAGTACCCTTCGTCGGCGAGAAAGGAGGCGCGACGCTGATGGGGGATGGGCAGCGGTTTCGGCTCGGGCAAGGCCAGCGCCGCGGTCGCGCCGTTCCACAGCCTGCTCAGGGTCCTCCGAGAACGAAGCAGATCTTCGAAACCGTCCGGATCCGGAGCAGTGCTGAGGAGCGTTCGAATGATGCGAACCGCGTCGGAGACCAGGCGCGCAGGGTCGTGCTCGAGGTCGCGGAGCAACGCGTCCAACCTGCGGGCTTCGTCCAGCACGAACGCGTGCCACAACCAGTACAGACGGACACCAGGTGAGGACCAACGCGCCGCATCATGGCGCTCAGCGTCGAAGGTGTCGTCGACCCCGTCGAGTGAAACGGCGTCGTAGCCCATACCGAGTACGCCGAGCAGCCATCGCGCACGCTCGTGCAGCCGCTCGGTCCGCACGATCGGGGGGCGATGGGCGGGCCGAAGCCCGGTCAGCCCGCCGACCAACGCTTCGAAATCGCTGGTGACGATCTCGTCGGCCAGGTTGATCCGCTCGGCGATCCGCTGGAGGTTCGCCCGAAGCTCCTGTACCTGCGGGGCTCCCTCGTCGGCATCCTCGGGGTCATCGAGGTCGAGTGCGTTGATGACCCGCTCCGCCTCTGCGCCGAGGGACGCGAGATAGGTGAACGAAACCAGGTCGGCGGCGAGAAACCGAACCTCGCCTTGCCCCGGGTCGTACAGCGAGACCTCGTGCGGTGGATGAATGCTCGCCAGGTACACCTGCCCACCACCATCGCGCCCGATCGGAACCGCATCGACGAACACCGCGTGCAGCCACTCGCCACCACGAAAGACCGCCTCGATCGGACGCTCGAAGAAGCGCTGCGGGGCTTCGGGATAGCCGTCGGTAGCCGTGTCGACGCACCACGGCCCAAGCTCGAAGGCACACGCACCATCGCGGCGCGAAAGCAGCTCCCGTAACGGGCCCGACACGCTCGACCCGAAGAGGCCCTGTATCCGCTCGACATCTGCGACCCCGTCGCCCCCGAGCCCACCAAGCAGCACATCCTCGAAGATCTGGCGAACGACCTTGTCGCTGGGGCTCACTGCCCCACGATAGCCACCTACGGGCAAAGCCGAGCACAAACGCCTCGACTCCGCGAATGCCGCGCGGGCCCGCGGTGAACGGCGTGTACGAAGTCAGCCCGATTTCGCATAATCGTGGGGCATGCAGCCAGACGGACGCGGCGGAGCGGTGGTCGGGATCGACCTCGGCACCACGAACTCGGTCGTCGCGACGGTGATCGACAACCGGGTCGAAGTGATCCGCGACCGCAAGGGCACGGGCCTCGTTCCGTCTGCGGTGGCGTTCGTTCCCAACGGTGAAGCGCTTGTCGGCCGGCGGGCCCGTGAGCGTGCGTTGCTCGACCCGCTCAACACGGTGCTGTCGTCGAAGCGGATCATCGGGCGACCTGCGTCCGCGCCCGACACCCAGCAGATCATCGCGCAGCTGCCCTACATCGTGACCGCGGGCGAGAACGACGGCCCGGTCATTCAGACCCGCGCCGGGCAGTTCTCGGTCATCGACATCGCGGCCCGCATCCTGGGGCACCTGCGCGCGGGCGCCGAGCAACGACTCGGCCAACCCGTCACCGGGTGCGTCGTCACCGTGCCCGCCAACTTCACCGACGGTCAGCGCGAGGCGACACGGCGAGCCGCCGAAGCAGCGGGCATGTCGGTGTTGCGCGTTCTCAACGAGCCCACCGCGGCCGCCGTGGCGCTCGGCGTTGGGACTGGAGAGCCACGACGCATCGGCGTCTTCGACCTCGGCGGTGGAACCTTCGACTTCACGGTACTCGCCGTGCACGACGGCTTGTACGAAGTGCTCGCGACCGGGGGCGAGCCCTACCTCGGCGGCGACGACTTCGACCACGCGATCGCGGACCGCTTCGCGTACGGCTTCTTGCAGCAGTACCGGATGGATCTCAACGCGGACCAGAACGCGCGGGCGCGGCTGTTGCTCGAGGCCCAGCAGGCCAAAGTCGCGTTGTCCGAGCAGGGCATGCTCGACGGGGTGATCCCGGCCGTGGCCTACGGCGTCGGGGGTCAGGAGCTCGACCTGCACTACAGCATCTCACGCGCCGACTTCGAGGCGATGATCGCCCACCAGGTCGACCGCGCGATGGCGACGACGCAGCGGGTGCTGATGCAGGCCAACCTCATGCCGGCCGACATTCACGAGGTCGCACTCGTCGGCGGCTCCACGCACATTCCCCTGGTGCGGCGGCGTGTGGCCCACTTCTTCGGGCGGGAGCCCAACACCACGGTCAACCCGCTCGAGGCCGTCGCCTGCGGTGCAGCCCTGCACGCGCACGCGCTGTGGAGTGCCGCCCATGCGCCGCCCGCCTCCGCGCAGTCGCACGCCGCCCCGGGCGTGGGGCTGCTGATGGACGTCACGTCGCACGCGGTCGGTGTCGCCACCTTGGGCGACAACGTTCAGACCCTGATCCCGAGGAACGCCACGATCCCCTGCGAGGGGACCCACGTGTTTTCCACGGCGCTCGACAACCAGCAACAGGTCATCATTCGCGTGTGCCAAGGGGAGGCGGAGCGGTTCAGCCAATCCGAACTCTTGGGCGAGCTGTACCTGACCAACCTCCGGCCTGCCCCGCGCGGGGAGACGCAGATCGCGGTGGACTTCATCATCGACGCCAACGGCATCCTGCAGGTCAGCGCCCGCGATGTCGCCACCGGCCAGCAGACGCAAGCCGTGCTCGCCGTTCGAGGCCTCGCCCCAGCTCCCCGATGACCGCCTACGCCGAAGCGTTCTGGACCCGCGTGTTGGAGCTCGCCGAGACGCTCGACGCGATGTCCTACTACCAGCTCCTCGATGTCGAACCGAACGCTCCCCGCGAGGTGATCGAGCAGGCCTACTACCGGCGGGCCCGCAGCATGCACCCCGATCGGCACACCTACGAGACCGATCCCAGGCGGCAACGGGCCCTGGTCCGGCTGTACGCGCGCTTCGGTGAGGCGTTTCGTGTGCTGCGCGATCCGGCCCTACGCCGCGCGTATGAAGCGGAGATCGCAGCCGGCCGAACCCGACTGAGTAGCGACGCGCAGAACACCGCCCAGCGACAAAGTGCAGCGCCCGATCCTCGCACGCCGCACGCCACCAAACTGCTTCAGACCGCGAAGAACCTGCTCGCGCAGGGCAACGTGTCGGGGAGCCGCGCCCAGCTGCAACTCGCCGCCCAGTTCGAGCCCGACTCGGCGGCGATCAAACGCGCGCTGGAAGCCTGCGACCAGGCCGAGACCCCCGCGGCTCAGCCGGCGGACTGATCCCGTTCCTCGCGCAACGCGGGGCGGATGAAGAGCACCAACATGATGGCCACGAGAATCCCGGGCGCGACCGATGCGGGCCCCTCGTACAAGCCATTGCCGACCGGCTCCGAGTGCCCGAAGTCGAGCGCGGCGTAGGCCCCATGCGCCACGAGGGCGACGCGAGCGAACCAGAGCTTGAACCCTGGGTCCTTCGCCTTCCACCCCGCCACGACCAGCATGCCGCCGACCACGGTCTGATGCAGATAGACCCACGTGATCGCGTCGGCGTAGTGCGGCGACGCCAACGTTTCGGCAGGGACGCCGAACGGCTCCATGGCGGCGACGCCCTGTATCAGGATCGAGGCCCCGATCAGGATGTAGAGGCAGCCCGCGACCAGGCATGCCCAACGAAAGTTCGGCATCGCCGAAGGCATACCGCAGGCCGCAGCCGAGGCAACCGCGACGTCAGCTCGGGGAGACGCCGGGCTCGGACGCTTCGACCGACCACTCCCAGTCGTCGAGCAAGACGAGGGAGTCGAAGATCTCGTCGGAGGTGTCCCAGATGATGAAGCGGATCTCGAAGACCTCTCCGGGTTCGACGTTGCCCGTCATCGTCAGCCAGCCCGTGCCGCCTCCGGTCGGGGCATCGGGCACACAGGTGAACTGGCCGCCCGTGACCACATCGAAGCCAGTGCCGGCGAGCTCGGCCGGACTGACACATCCAGCGTAGTTGCCACCGGTCCCGCACTGCGCGATGGGGCCGTTGTCGCAGACCGTGAACAGGCCCGCGGCCGCCGAGACCAGGTTGATGCCGACGGGCCAGGTTTGCGCGCCGTCGTCGTAGATCGCGATGTTGCCGTCGGCCGGGTTCTCCCCATCACTCGAGTCGACGAGGGTGACGAAGAAGTCGTTGAACTCGGTGCACACGTACTCGGGGTACTCCGAAGAGAAGAAGTACATCTGCACCGAGAACGAGTTGGCGTTGGTGGGCGCGCGCATGCGCAAGCGCAGGTTCACCGGGTTGAACGCGCCCTCGGCCGCAGGGTCCGGGCAACCGGGGGCGTTGGGAATGTTGCCGCCGTTGGCCGCGAGCCAATCCGCGGGCATCGGCGAGGTCTCGCCCAGCGCGGTGCCTTGCTGAAACGCGGCGAACCCCGGGTTGGCATCGCCCGCGTTGTCCGCGGCGTGCCCAGTCGACAGCACGACCAAGCGCTCGCCGAACTGGGTGGTGACCGTGTTGCCGAAGCCGTCACGCAGAGACCGCGCCGCGGGGTCGGGAATGCCGCTGTCGTCGGCGAGCAGCAGGTCGGCGCTGATCACCCCCCACACCTGCTCTTCGGGCGTGGCCGGTTCTTCCTCGGTGAACTGGCAAAGGTCGAGTGCTCGGGCGTAGTCCAACGTGTCGGCCGAGTCACTGGCCAATCCGTCGTCGCACGCGGGAATCGGGTTGTCGGCAACACCGTCGCAGTCGTCGTCGACGTCGTTGCCATCGACTTCGAACGCGCCGGGGTTGACGAGCTCGGGGTTCGAACAATCGGGACCGGCCGCGTCGCAGCAGTCACCGCCACACGCGGTCCAACCGTCGAGGTCCGCGTCGGGGTCTTCGTCGACCACACCGTCGCAGTTGTCATCGACCGTGTTCCCACAGACCTCGGCCGTCGGAATGACCTCGCCTTCGCACGGGCCCCACGCGGTGCCGGTGTCGTTGCACGCGCGAGAACCCGCGCTGCAGGCTCCAATGCCCATCGTGTCGGGCGCGGCGCTGTAGCAGTCTTGGACTTCGCCCGGCGTGCACGAGCACTCGCCTTGGGTCTCACAGCCGTCGAGCGCATCGCCGTTGCAGTCGCTCCAGCCGTCCTCGCACTCGCCGAGGCCACACTCGCCCTCGACACAGGCCATCGCGCCCTCGCACGACTCCCCGCACTCGCCGCAATCGGTCGCGCTGGTCTGCAGATCGACACACAGACCGTCGCAGCACGAAGCCCCGCCGTCGCACGGTTGCAGGTCGTCGCAGCCCTCGACGCACTCGCCGAGCCCGTCGCACACGAGGCCGTCGGGGCAGTCGAGCGTGGACTGGCAGGCGCCGCCCGCCGAGTCGGAGTCCTGCCCTCCGCTGCTTCCGTCTCCGTCGCCGCCCGAGGAGGGGTCGATCGGAATGATCCCCGAGGTCGCCGTCTCGTCGCCCGCGCGCCCGACGTCTTCGTCTGCACACCCTGTGAGCCCGACGACAGCACAAACCAATAGAAGCCGCTTTAGCATCTCCACCCCTCCGCACAGCACCATAACAAACCGGTGAATCGCGCGAAGCGGCCGGAAAGCCGAAGAGATCAGAGCATTGCCGATTCAGGCGCGGGACGGGGTCGTGAACGCCGTGTTCGCCGCGCTCGGGCCGCGCAGCGTCAGCTGCAGGTGCAGGACTTCTTCATGCCGTCGTACTGATAGCCGTCGACGCCCTGCTCCTTGCAGCAGGCCTTGCACGCGCTGCCTTCGGCCACGGCCTTCTCATCCGCGCCGCAAACCTCGTTGGCCTTCTTCTTGGTGTCCTCTGCCGAGGGCTTCGCCTCGCCTTCACAACCGGTCACACCCATCGCGAACACGAGGGGGAGCATGAGCATTCGAACTTGCACGCTCTTGGAGTGTGCCCGCGACGCAAAGTGATCCCGACTTTGTGCGGCTCAACCCGCCGCGGCTGGAAGGTCCGGGGCGACCGCGGGAGGCTCGGGCGGCACGCAACGCCCCTGGCCACCCATGGTGTTCCATTCATCGGGGTCGAAGTTGGCGAACTCGCACGCCATCGGGTCGTGGGGCGCGAGCATGATCCAGTAGTTGAGACACCCGAGCGAGTTGACGGCATCGTCGGTGAATGACGGAAAGCCCGCCTCCACATAGACACCGTCACCGACCAGCGTTTGTAGCTGCTGGCGACAGTCGGTGGTGGTGGCTCCGGGCTCGAAGAGGTCGGGGCAGAAACCGATGGCGAACTCGCAGTAGTTGATCGCGTTGGGCGGCGTGTTGTTGGTGCACAGCTCGGTCGGTGTGGGGGCCGCGTGACCACAGTGCAGGTTGTAGGCGGAGGCCTGGTCGGGGCCCTCGAGCATTGCGGCCTGCTGGTGGTGCAGACGGCACTGCACCGTCTCGCCGTACCCAAAGTGTTGGTCGACTTGGCTCACCCCATCGAGCACGTCGGTGCCGTAGCCGGCACACGCGGCCAAGCACTCCTCGGTTGCGTCGAGGCCGGGGTCTTCGTCGAAGTGCACCGCGCCCATGGGCGGATAGTCGGGGTTCTCGGACGTGCAGATCGAGACGCCTTGTCGGCAATAGACGTCGCACCACGACCCGCACGTGTCGCCGCCCGACGCACTCGCATTCGCGCACGCGGCCGCGCGTTCCATGGGATCCCCCGCGGCCGCGGCGGTGCCGATCCAGTTCAAGCGACATCCGATGGAGTCGACGTCGGTATCGTCCGCGGTGCCGAGCGGTGCGGGGGCAATGTCGTGCTCACACCAAGCGAGGCACGCCTCGTCGTGGTGAAAGCCTTCCATCGGACATACGCGCGCCATCTCGGTGCAGTACGTCGCGCAGTCGGGCACCAGCGCCGTGCCGGTTTCCGAGCCGCTCGACGATTCGCCAGAACCCGTCGACTCGCCCATCGAGGTGGTGCCACCCGTGCTGGTTCCAGGGCCGGAGGAGGTGCTATCGGCCGTCGTGCTGGTGGTGCTGGGGTCCGGGTCGGTCGAGGTGCCCGGCCCCGACGTCGAAGAACCGGTGGACTCGCCTTCGCCTGAAGACGCGTCGTCGTCACCGCAACCCACTGTCAATGCGAGTAGGAGCGCGGGAAGCCATCGTTGCCGAAGTCGATCGTGCTGCATGCCTGGTCCTCTTCTTGCGACGTGTGCGCCGTCGTTCCAGGCCCGTGCTGGGACGGTGCCGACGTCACCATCGATGAAGAGTCCGGCCGCATGCGATCGGATCACGGCATCGGAGGATCGCGTTGCAGAGCCCGACGGCGGGCAAGCACCCATCCGAGCAACGCGAGCAGCCCGGGGGTCGCCAGAAGAACCCACAGCCACACTCGGCGGTCCGACTCCGGCGCGTCCGCGCGCGCACTCGCCCCTTGCACGGCGACAGGCGGAGGCGGGGACGGAGGCGACTCGACGACATACGCGGTCTCATCCTGGCCCCGGGCGTCGTCCGACGGTGCCGCGACGGATTGCCATGGACCCACGTCGACCGAGCCATCTGCGTACAGGCCGGTCACCCGAACTGTCATCGGCCGATCGAGCGTCAACAGGGGGTAGTTGGGACCTCGACACATCGTGCGACCCAGCCAGAACGCTCCGCGCTGATCGGCCCGGGCTTTCTCATCGCCGAGGCGCGCGGGCACGACCACGGTATGCGCCCCCGGTTCGACTTCGACCCGCAACGCGGCCGGGCGCACGTTCGTCTCAAACCCGATGTTGTCCGAGGGGCCGCAGCCAAACTGTTTGTTCTCTCGAACCGCGGACGTGAGGAACGGCTGCGGTCGTTCCTCCGAGGTCGACAGTGCCGCGTTCACCACATAGTGCGCCTCCTCGGTGGCATACGACCCCTCGCGAACCGCCCGCACGACGAACCGCGCACACGTTCCGCTGTCGACCTGCACCCGGGCCACCGACGTTCGCTCGGCGCTCGTCAGTCGTTCGATCCGTGTGTCGAGCGGACGCGCGTCGGCTTCACACTGGGCTTCGAATCGGGGGGACAAGTCGGCGCGCCAGAATGCGAACACTGTGGGGTTGGGACCCACCTGGACCGCTGGCCCCGGCCTCGCCCCCCACCCGGAGGACGGCGAAAACTCGACCCCCTGCGCCATGCAGGACGCGCGGGCCTCGGCAAAGGGGACCGCAGCCAGAACACCCGCGCACACAACCAGACCGAGTCGACGCATCGAAGAGTTGGACTCGCGCCCGTCCGGAAAGTTCCCAAGCGGCCGTGGTTGTCCAACTCTGCGGTTGGCGAGACACTCGAACGCGATGGCACGTCGACGGATCGGACTCGGAGGGCTGGCACTCATGGGGATCGTGGCGTGCGGCGGCGCCGAGGGTGATGTGGACACCGACGCATGGGATGGGACCGACAGCAGCTCCGGCGGCATGTCGACAGACCCCTCGGGCGGTCCCTCGGGAGGGAGCGAAGGTGGCAACACGACGGGCGGCGCGGACACGACGTCGGCCGGCACGACGGGTGGACCGCCGCCGTCCGGACCCTTGCTCGAACGCCTCGACGTGAGTGAGATCGAAATCCCCGAGGGTGTGAAAGCCGGGGTGAGCAACTGGCGAATCTGGGGCCTCGGCGACCTGGGCGTCGCGCCGGTGTTCACGACCCCGCGACTGGGCGGCTGCGGCTCGTTCGTCGGGTTCACCACCGGGAACGGCACGATCACCGCCCGCGTCGCCGTGCTCGATGGCAACGACACGCTGCAGACGACGCTCGACCTCGCCACGGGCATGGAGCTTCGTGGGCTCGCGGCCGAGTCGGGCTCCGTGTTCGGTGCCCTGCTGTGGGACCCCGTCGCCCAGCAGATCTTCGTCCGACGCTTCGACATCGACAGCGGCGAGACGTGGTCGACCGAGCTGACCAACCCCGACAACACGCCGACCGACTTCGGCATCGGCGACAGCCGTCTCGAATACGGCGCAGGCCAGTACGGCGCCTACTACCACGTGCACTCCGACACGGGGCACGAGGGCGACACGCTCAAGTGGGTGGAGGCGTCGTCGGGTGCCGAGTCCACGCAATGGGGCTGGGGCTGCTCGCACTCGATGAGCAACCTGCTTCGCTACAACCACAACATCGGCGAGGGCGGCGCGTTCATGCCCGCCTGCGTCACCGACTGCTTTCCCGGCACCTCCGGGGACTTCGCCGCCAACGCGATCGGTGGCATCTACCTCAATCACTCCCAGACCCACGTGCTGGACGTGGACGCGGGCTGCAACGGCGATGTGGCCGGAGAACTCGGCGGCGCGGGCCTGGGACCAGGCGGCTGGGCGCTCACCTTCAACGCCCACCAAGCCCCCGCAACACCCGGGCAAGGGTCGTACGACCCGGGCACCATGAACCAGGACATCGGGTTCGTGATGGTCAACGGTGCGCTCGAAGCGGGCGCCGTCGTGTGGCTGACCGACACCGCAGGCAACGAGGACGATGCCACCGTGGCTCGGTGGCAGCCCTCGGACGACGCCTCCGAGCAGTACGTCGTCGGGTGGCATGGCGACAACACCCACTGGCTCGCACGCGTCGACCCCAGCGGCGCCTTCCTCGAAGGCCCTGTCGACGTCGGATCGGTCGCGGCCTGGGGCCGACGCGACGACCCCATGCGCGCGCAGTTCAACGGCGACATTTCCTGGGCGTGGTTCGACACACCGGGCAGCACCACCTTGCACGTCGCCCGCCTCCGCTCGGGCACCACCTGCCCGGGCTGAGAACACGACGAAAAAACGCGTCATTGGGCGCAAGCGTGGCGCGAAGGAGAAGGCGTGAACCCAAGAACATCCCGCTCGCTCCTCACCGGCACGCTACTCGCCACCACCTTGTTCTCGGGCATCGCGACCGCGGACAGCCCCGGCTATGTGGGCCCATACCAGGTCGCGCACTCCACCCGCGTCCGGGCCGACGTGTGGATGACGGTGCAAGCGGTGCGCGACGGGGAACAAGAGGAACGCCAGCTCGAGTGCTGGATCGAGGACGGCATCGAGTCCGAGGCCGCATACTGCCCAGTGCTCGACCTGACGCTTCCCATGGAAGTTCGGCACAGCGGCGAGTTCGCCTCCCACGTCGGTTTCGACCTCATCGAGCTCGAAGAATGGGCCGAGTCTCGCAACCTCGAACTGGAGGACGTCACCACCGAGTTCCCGCCTCAGCGGGCCGAAGCGTACTTCGACTTCTGGACGATGCGTTGGTACTGCGCGGTCGAGATCAAGGATTGGGTCACCTGCGAAGAGAAGTGCGGAGGGCGGCTGGCGGAGCCCCCCACCGCGAAGCCGACCGTCAACAACAACAACCCCTACTCCGAGCCGTCCTGCGACGTGACCTGCGAGTGTCTCTCCGGCGACACGATCGAGTACGAGGACGCCCCGGCGGTCATCCCCTCGCCCTTCGCAGGCTGAGGCGCCCGTCGGTCACAGACGCGCGTTGCTGGCCAAGTCCAACCCGGTCGGGCCCGCTACACCAACCCGGGAACGGGGCCGCAGTTGGGGTTGTCGCCGAAGCCGGTGAGGCCCTGGACGCCCATGAGGTGGGCGAAGGAGGTGAGCACGGTGTCGTTGTCGCGCCGCTCTTTGAGGCGGACGACGCGGCCCGTCTGCAATCCCGCTGCGCCGCCGCCTGCGAACATGACGGGGATGCGGTCGAGCTGGTGGTGCACGCCGAAGAAGCTCAGCGCGAGAATGACGGTGGAGTCGAGCATGGAGCCCTCGCCATCGGGGGTGTCGCGCAGGCGCTCGATGAAGTTGCGCAGGTGGTTCCAGTCCCAGCGCGCCATCGTGATGTAGTCGTTGCGCCGCGCCCCAGGGAGGTGGTGCACCTCGTCGTGGCCCGAGTCGGCAACCCCGGTGACGCCGGCCCACTCGTAGCGCCAGTGCTGACCGGAGTAGCCCCAGATCATGCCCACGATGTCGGCACGGCCACACGACATTGCAGCGTAGGCGAGGTCGAACTGGGTCTCTGCGCGTTGCGGCACCGAGTTGGACCCCTCGGGGCTGCCCGGCATGTCGCACGCGACGGGCTCGAGTTCGAGGTCTCGAGCGACGCTCTCCTCGGCCTTACGGATGGCGTCCTCGTGCATGTCGAGCTTGAGCGTCTCGACGCCCGTGAGCTCGGAACGAAAGCGGGAGAGTTCGTCGGTGACGTCGTCGAGCACCGACTTGCGCATGCGCAGCCGACGTTTGGTCGCTTCGATGGCCTCGGTGCTGTTGCCGGGGTCGAAGCCGGAGAACAACAGGTTCCACGCGTTGGCGGGGTTGAGCACCGGAGGCTTGAACGCCCCGGTGCCGCTCGCAAACGGCCGGTGCCGCATGTGGTTGTTGGAGCCGCCGTCGTGCACCTGCAGCTCGACGGTCTGCAAGCCGAGTTCGGTGGCGACGTGGTGGTCGATCGACGCACCGCCGGGGGTGCCGTCCTCGGCACCGGGCACCTGCACCACGTCGCGGGCGGTGAGCACCTTGCCGGGCGCGCGGACGTGGTTGTTGCCGCGCGGGGCGGGACCCGACGCGCGAATGTCGATGCCGTCGACGACGACGATCTCGTCGCGCACCGACTCGAAGTCGGCGAGGATCGGCGAGAGCTGAAAGTCCTCGGTGCCGCCCGAGGGGAAGAAGTCCTCGGCGTAGGGGTAACCGGTGCTGTTGACCCACACGAAGCCACGCATCGACGGAAAGTCGCGCGCCTCGGCCCGACGGATCGACAGGACGGGCGTGAGAAGGGCGGCGGCCTGCAGGGAGCGAAAGACGAAGGTGCGGCGCTTCATTACGACGGGTTCCTCTCGTACAGGGCGGGGTGCAGCAGCATCTGCTCGAACAGCTCGAGCATGATCTCGTCGGAGGCAAAGCCCTCGAAGTCCTCCTCGAGTCGGTGGGTCAAGTCGCTCTCGATGGTGCCCGCGATGAACCGGGCCACCTGCTCCACGTAGCAGCGAGAGAGCTGGTCGCTCTGCGCGAGCGCGGGGATGAACTCGGCCAGGTCGGCGTAGCCCGAGATCTGACCGTCGACCGCCACGTTGACGCCGGGCTGGAGCTCCCGCTCGCCGAAGTGGGTCTGGTATTGGCCGAGCGCGTCGAAGTTCCCCGACAAGAAGCCGTAGGGCATGAACGTGTCGTGGCAGGCGATGCAGTGATCGCCCTGGTTCATGATGATTTCGAGCTGCTCGCGCGAGGTCATCAGATCGAAGTCCTCGACCTCGCCCTGGGCGTCCTCGGCGGCCTGGTTGATGTCGATGCCCGACGGGAAACCGACCTCTTCACACAGCAGCTGGTTCTTGATCAGCAGACCACGTGCGATCGGCTTGTCACGGTGCGTGAGTGAAGCCGATGCATGCGTGGCGAGCACGCTGGCGAGCCCCAACACGCCCATGCGACCGGGGGGCGCCTGCGTGGGGACCAAGCCCTCGCCCGCGGGAGCCGGAAGGCCGTACAGCGGGGCGGTCTGCGCGTCGACGTAGTAGGTGGTGGACGTGAGCAGGTCGGAGAGCGAGCCCGAGCCGAGCAGCGTGTTCTCCACGAAGGTGTCGAACTCGGCGGCCAAGCTCGCCCCCGTTTCGGGCGTGGGCAGCTTGGTGAACTCCTCGGGCAGGTCCCGCATGCGCTCGAGCGCTCCGGTGCGGAACCACTGCGAGGCGAAACGAAGCATCTGCGAGCGACCGCGCGGCGTCTGAGCCAGGCGGCGAATGTGCTCGACCGTCTTCGCGTCGTCGAGCGAGCCTTCGAGCGCGTCGGTGAACAACACCGCGTCGGGCATCGTGCCCGTCATCGTGTAGGCGATGAGGCTTGCGCGGTCGAAGTCGTCGACCAGCGCCGGGTCGTCGCTATCGAGACGACCACCCTCGATGCGGTAGAGGAACTTGGGGGACAGCAGAATGCGCGTGACGAGCCACTGCGCGATCTCGGTATTGGTGGGCGACTCGGCACCCAGACCGCTCACGAAACCGAGCAAGGTCTGACGGTCGTCCTCGGTGAGCGGGCGGCGGTAGGCACGAAAGCCGAAGCTCTCGATGAAGCCGTCGAGACAATCGGGCGCGAGCGGACCGGCGTCGGCAAAGCAGGGATAGTCGATCGTCAGGCGCTGGTCGGCGTAACGCTGGGCCGCATCCTCGGACTGCAGCAACAGCAGCGAAAGCAGCGACTCGTCGAGCTGGGCGAGGGAGCCGTTGTCGAACCCGGTGTGCGCGTCGGACCACTGCACCTGGTTGTCGAACTCGAGGTGCAGCAGGTCGGCGACGGTGTTCTCGTACTCGTGGCTCGAAAGCAGGCGCAGCAATGGCGGCGGCGCATCACTGGCCTCGGGATCGCCATCGGAGTCGGAGTCCCCACCACTGTCCGGTTGGTCACCCCCGTCATCGTCGATGTCGATCCCCGAGTCGGCATTGCCGCCCGCGCCCACCGGGATTTCTACCCCCTGGTAGCAACCCCCACCCAGACACACGCTGGCCGCGCCAACGAGAAGGCCGCGTCGAATTCTCCCTGCGGTCATCGGTTCACTCCCGGATGGCATGTCACCGCATGGGCGGACCTTGTCTCACCCAATCTGCGGCTATTTTCGTAGCGGGGTTCACGACACCTGGCCTCGAATCGCGGCCGCGCTACAATGTCGCGCTCCGATGCTCGATCTGAAAGCGAAGCTCGCCTCGGCGGGGTTGGTCAGCCAAGCGGACATCGACCGGGTCGATGCCCGCAAGAAGAAGGGCAAACGGAAGAAGAAGCGCGGCAAAGGGGGCGGTGGTGCACCAGGGAAGCCCGGAGTTCGCCCGCTCGATGTCGCGACCTTGTCCAAAGCCAACAAGGGCGAGGTCTACGACGCGGTGCGGCGCTGGGTCGACAAGGTGCGGCTCGATCCGCGCGGCATCCCGAGCGAGCGCTGCGAGCCGTTTCATTTTCCCGAGCTGAGCGGTCGCGTCGGGCGGCTGATGATCGAGCCCGAGCTCTCCAAGCAAGTCCAGGCCGGGGAAGCCGCGGTGATCGCGTTCATGAGCAACAGCGGGCTTGCCCACGCGGTCGTCCCCGCCGCCGGGGCGCGTGACATCGCCGCGATCAAGGAGGAGTGGCTGCGGGTGCTGCCCTCCGACCCCCGTGCGGGCAAGATCATCAAGGAATAGCGCCGATCTCCCCGCCCATCCGGCCAGCGTGGCGGGCTGTGGCGTTGCGGCCTACACTGGCGGACCCATGGGTGGCCTCATCCTCCTCATCCTGTCGATCGGGATGGCCGCTGACGCATCGAACATCGGCTACGACGGAGACGATGTCCCCGGCTTTGCGCCCCACCCCATCCTCTGGTTCTTCTTCGCGCTGTTCCTTCCGATCATCGCGATCCCCGTCTACTTGATCCGCAGGCCCGCGCTCAAAGCCGCCGCCGAGCAACGGCGCCTGCAGGCGCGCACGATGGCGGCGCTGCCCGGAGCGGTTTACTCCGCTCATGCGGCGTACGGACAGATGGGCAATCCCTACGGCCCGGGTGGAGCCTCGCCCTACCCCGGCGCTCCGCAGCCGCCCTACCCGCCCCAGTCCCCCTACGCCCCGCCCCCTCCGCAGGCGCCCTATGGAGGTCCGCCGCCACAGCCACCCTACGGTGGGCCGCCTCCGCAAGCACCGTACGGCGGAGCACCGCCCCAGGCGTCGCCCTACGGAGCACCACCCGCGCAGCCCCCCTACGGGCAAGCGCCCGCGCCCCCGCAAGCGGCCGAGCCCGAACCCTCCGCCGAGCCCGAAGCCTCCAAACACGCGAGCTCGTCCGGTTCGATGACCGCAGGAGACCTCGCCGACGGCATTCGTCAGCTCAGTGACCTCCGCGACCGCGGCCTGCTCACCGAGGCCGAGTTTCAGGCCCGCAAAGCCGCGCTGCTGCGCAAGGTCTGAACTACTCGACGTAGGCGACCACGTGGTCGCCCCGTGCCTGCTGCAACTCGGCCATCGCGCCGCGAACGGACTGCCACGAGGGGTCGCCCGCGAACGACACGAAGGCCGTGCCGCAGTCGGGCAAATCTCCGTGGGGACGCTCGAGCCAGCGTAGAGCGTCGCTGAACGACGCGCCCTCCAGCGTCTCCTCGACCGAGGGCGTTGTGGGATGTGCACGTTTGCCTCCGCTCGCGTACAGCGGAGCTCGCTGCATCACCTTCGCGCCGATCGAACAGGTCTCGTCGCCGATCAGCCTCGACACGCGCCGCACCTCGACGCGGTCGGCAAAGACGGACACCTCGGGGCTCGAACATGACCGCATCGGCTCGAGCGCTCGGCATGCGCAGAAGTGAATCCCGGTGATCGGCAGCGGCTCCGCAGTGCCCACGTCGAAGCGCGTGGGCTCGTCGCAAGACTGCGCGAAGAACATCCCGACTCCGAGCACGCGTGACGCCGCGACGCCGCCCCCACCGGAGACGATGGGAGTCCGCCCCGCGCATCCGGGGCGAATCACGCCCTTGTCCTTCCAGGTGCGAAGGACCTCGGCCAACTCGTCGGCCTCACTCGAAAGCCATGCGTCGAGGGTGCGCATCCCCAAACGCACGCCAATCCGGCCGTCGCGGACTTGGATCGAGATCGGCCGAGCTTCGCACGCGGCACGCTCTGCCGACGCCGGTGCTTTGGGTGTGCACGCGACGAGCCAGAGCCCAACGAGCAGACAGGACCGCACCTCGGTTCAGACACGTGAACGGGCCGGAAGGTTCACGAGCGAGCTACACCGGGCCGATCCAGGGATTCCCGGCGGGGTCGTTGCGGGGCGGCGGGGTGGTGAAGATCGCCATGTCGTCGTAGTCGACGTAGGCGAAGCCCCCATTGAGCGGTGCGTTCTGGTTGCTGTGAAACTCGAGCCAGGTCCACCCGTCGCGTGACGCCGGGTCGCCCCCGCTGTAGTCGACGTCGCTTTCATCGATCACCAAGTCGCCTTCGATCCACATCTGGGCGACACCATCGGTGCTGTCGGAGTCCATGCGAATGTGGATCTCGAACAGGTGCCACTGTCCATCCGAGGTGTCTCCGAACACGTCGTTCCAATCGATACCGTTGCTGGCAACGGCTTGGTACTCGTCGGGTGAGCCCAGGGCGGTCATCGCAAACGCCTGCGGGATCGCGGCGTGCTGGGGGTTCACGGCGCTGTTGCCTTCGGACCAGATGTAGAGGGTCTTGTCGTAGTAGGGCGTGCCGCCCTCCCATGCGAACCCGGCCTGATAGCGTTGGTACCAGCGGATCCAGAGCTCGGTCTGCGCGCCGTCGAAGTCGATTCGAGCTTCGCCGGTCTGAATGTTGTTGCCGTCGCCGACCCAGGAGCGAAAGCCCAAGCCGCCAGCACCGCCGGGGTAGTTCGCGTCCGCGACGGCCTGCGTGGAGTGCCCGCCCTGGGTGTTCGCGCCCCAGTTCCAGTAGATGCCGTCGTCGGCAACGACGCCACAGTCCGCGTTGCCGAGGTTGGCGCGCTGCGAACACTCCTCCGCGTAGTCGAAGGATGTCTGCCACCCGCCCTCGATCGGGTCATCCGGCGTTCCGCCGCTACTCTCCGTGCTGGACTCGGCTCCACTGTCGTCCTCACCACTGGTCCCTGGCGCCGCAGTCGTGCTGCCACCGGATGCCGAGCCCGAACCGCCCGTCGCCGGCGAACTCGTCGCCGTGGTTTCGCTGGACGCGGCCGTGGTCGTTCCCGCGGCGGCGGACCCCCCCTCAGGGGTCGCCGTATCTGCGCACCCACTGAAGGCGCACAGTGTCGCAATCACACCACTCACAAGTCGACGCGTGTCGCTCGGCATCCACGAGGAGTTGCGTAGCGCCGGGAAACGTCCCACGTCGCGCAGCGAAATTCTTCGTCACGTCGGGCGTCGCACCGCGAGCACCAGCGACAGGTACACCCACGTTGCGAGGCCGACCACAGCACCGAGCGCAGTGCACAGTCCCGCCGCGACCTGGGCGGAGAACATCCACAACCCGGTGCGCTCCGCGACGGCGGCGAGTTCGGGGAATGTTGGGACCAAGCCGAGTTCGCCGACCAACAGCCACGCCAAACCGCCGAGTGTTCCCGCGGTGATGACCGACGCCACCGTGGCGAGGCCCAGTCGCGCCAACAACGAGACGCTTCGCGCCGGATGCAGAGATGGGGCGAACAACGCCACGAACACGATGCAAGCCAGCAAGCTCGAGCCGAGAATGTTGGCGGTGCCCCCATAGGGTGCGCTGAGATGGGCGAAGCCACCGATGCCCAACGTCGCGGGGATGGTGCCGAACACCAACGCACCACCCGCGGCGCCTCCGGCCAACGCGAACGCGCCCGTCTGCGCACCTCGTCGGCGTGACGCGAGCACCATGCCCCCGCCCAGACCGAGGCCGAGTGCCAGCGCCGACAGACCCCCGAACGCTGCGACCAGCGGGCCGATCGTCGCCCAGTCGATGCGCATCGCGCCAGGAAGCCGGAAGTAGTTGCCCCAGCCGACGCCCACCCCGACGGCCGCCGCGACACCTGCCGCGATCCATGCCTGCACTGCCCACGAATCTCGCCACCGCCACGCCATCGCTCTTCAAGACGCACGACGAACCGATCCGTTGCACCGCCGCGCGCACTGCGACAAACCTGCGCACAGGACGCCGACCTGGTCGAGAACGCTCGCAGGGGACGAAGATCGTCTCGTCTTGCGCACGGGGGCGGTTCAGGGGTCTTAATGGCGGCATGGCTTCTCGCAGAGCTCAGCCGACCGATGTCGGCAAGCTCTACGCCGATCACGCTGCTCGCGTGTTTCGGTGGGTGCTGCGGTTCTATCCGCGGGCCGAAGCAGAGGAGGTCGTGCACGAAGTCTTCGTGAAAGCCCTCGAGCGCATCGAGAGCTTCCGGGAGGACGCCTCGGTGACCACTTGGCTCTATCGGCTCACGACCAACCACTGCCTCAACCGGCTTCGCAATGCGAACCGCCGCGCCGAGCTGTGGCGTGAATATGCCCAGGCACCTTGGACGGTGCCGTGTGGGCTGGCCGATCAGGACACGGTCACCTTTCTTCAGCAGTTCTGGCGTCGGCTCGATGATGAGCACGTCGCCATCGGGCTGCACTACTTCGTCGATGGCATGAGCCACGCCGAGGTTGCCCGTGTCGTCGGCTGTTCGCCGCGCACCGTGGGCAACCGCATCGCTCGCCTTCGCGCTCTCGCGCACGAAGCCGCCGATGCGATGGACCACCCCGAAGGAGCCACGCAATGACCGAGCACGACAACGTCTTTCGACTGCACGCGGACCTGTTCGCCCGCGATGGCCACCTCACCATGCTCACCCTCGATCGCTTCGAGGCTGGCGAGCTCTCCACCGCGATGTGCGAGACGGTGATCGACCATGTCGAATCCTGCGAGGTCTGTGCGCATCGACTGGCTTCGATGCGGGCGGATGCGGTCTCGCTCGCGCCTCCGCCCGAGCTGCAGTCTCGGCTCAACGCCTCGGCAGCGCAGACCCGATCGCGGGTCGGCACGGTGGCGATCGCAGGCACCGTCGCGGCCGCGGCCGTGCTGTTGCTGATGGCGCTGCCCGAGCCTCAACAGGTCGAGCGTGCGGCCACCGAGGACGCCACGCTCACCGCGAGCCCGTACACGACCACCGCCGAGTTGGAAGGCGCGGCCATGTTCGAGCCCGCACTCGACTTCAGCGTCGCCGATGCAGTCTCCGCCGCGCGTGTCGAACATGGAGACCGAGTGTCGTGGGACACCACGCTCACCCTGCATGTCTCGCCGCACGAGGCCGGGTACCTCGCGGTGGTTTCCGCCACCGAGATGACATCGGATGAGCTGGCCGACACCGACGGCGGTGGCGCAGATCATGTCGTTCAGGTGTTGATGCCCGTCACCTTGCTCGAGGCGCGCTCGGGTCCGCACGCGCTCACCGTCGAGCACGCCAGCCGGTTGGCACCCGATGTAGCCGACGAACAGCTCATGGCCGTGTTCTGCGAGGACCCCTTCGTCCTCGACGACCCGTTCGATCCAGCCTTGCCCGAGCTGCGCGAAGACTGCACCAGCGTCGAGCTCACACTGACACGCTTCGGCGAAGTCGCCGACAGCTGAGCATCGTTGCGCCGGGCGGAACGGGCCACTGCGACCCGAGCGACGGCTTTGCGCGTAGGCTTGGCCCATGAGCAAGCCGATCTCCCTCACCGTGCTGGACAACGGGCCGCTGAAGGTCACATGCGAGGACCTGTCGCTGCAGTACTGCGGTGAGGCCATCGACGTCGAGCCGGGCCAAGACGTCTACATCTGCCGCTGCGGAGAGAGCAAGAACGCTCCGCTGTGCGACGGCAGCCACGCCAAAGCCGGGTTCGTCGCCGAGCCCCCGGCGGGGGATACGAAGCCGGTTTATGTTTGGGAGGGCAAGACGATCCGCACGTTCTTCAACCCCAACACGTGCATGCACGTCTTCTACTGCAAGCCGCTCAAGGAGCTTCGCAAGCGGGAGCTGGAGGGGGACACCAGCGCGGCAGCGGAGATCGCCAAGGTCGTGCAGTCCTGCCCCTCGGGCGCCTTGACGTACGAGTCCACCGAAGTCCAAGCCCCCTCGGCCCCAGCACGCGCGGACATCGAAATCATGGAGGGCGGCGAGATCCGCCTGCAACGGCAGTTCGAAATCAACGCCGCCGCGGGCGAGCGCCAGGACATGACACGCGCAACGCTGTGCCGCTGCGGCCTGTCCAAGAACAAGCCGTGGTGCGACGGCCGACACAAGAAGCGCGACAACTTCAGGTAGCGTGCGGGCGATGGAGTTCCTGCACACCATGATCCGCGTCCGCGACTTGGACGCGGCGCTCGACTTCTTCGTGAACAAGCTCGGGCTCGTCGAGACACGCCGCAAAGACGTGGAGTCCGGCCGCTTCACGCTCGTGTTTCTCGCCACCGAGCCCGGCGCTCCCGAGATCGAGCTGACGCACAACTGGGACCAAGAGGAGCCCTACAGCGAAGGCCGCAACTTCGGCCACCTCGCGTACCGCGTAGACGACATCTACGAGACCTGCCAGCGCCTGATGGACGCAGGGGTCACGATCAACCGCCCGCCACGCGATGGCTACATGGCCTTCGTACGGTCTCCCGACGGCATCTCGGTCGAGTTGCTGCAGCGGGGGGACCGGCTGCCCGCGACCGAACCGTGGGCGAGCATGCCCAACACCGGCTCGTGGTGAGCACTCACGGGTGCGCGGCGAGCCACGCCTGAATCTCGGCCTCGAGCGCAGTGTCGGAGCTCTTCACCCGCGAGGCTTCGTCGGCGAGCGACTTGGCACGCTCGAGGTCGGTTGGGGCGTAGGCACGCGCCAGCAAGAACAGTCCGCGTGCACGCGCGTCGGGTTTGGCGTCGGCGGGCGTGAGCTCCCGGGCGCGCTCGAGGTCGGTCCGAGCTTGTGCGTGACGGCCCAACTCGAGCAGCGCCTCACCGCGGTTGCGCAGCGGGTCGGGCAGAAGCACGTAGTCGTCGCCGACCTCTTTCGTCCAGATGTCGATCGCCCGCGATAGATGCGGGAGCGCGTCCTGGGGACGTCCGCGCTGCAGAAAGAAGGCACCGAGGTTGTTGAGAGGATGGCCGAGCGGCTGCTTGTCCTTGCCCAGGCGGGCTTCGAGAATCCGCAACGACAGACGGTACTGCGCCTCCACCTCGTCGAAGCGCTCGAGCTTTTCGTAGGTGATCGCGAGGCTCGTCGCCAGCGATCCGACCATCGGGTGGTTCTCTCCCAGCCCTGTTCGCGCCTTGGTTTGCGCCTCGAGCAAGCGCGCCATCGAAGCTTCGAGGTTGCCTTGGGTGCGCTCGAGAACACCGAGGTTGGCGAGCGGCCCGATCGCATCCATCGACTCGCCCAGACCGGCCTCGTCGTAGAGCCGAATCGCTTCGAGCAGATGTTTGCGGGCCTCGTCGAAGTCCTCGGCGTAGAACGCCGCAACCCCCAGGTTGGTCTCGAGGGCACGGCGCGCCCGTTCGAAACGAGGGTGGGCCCGCAGCAACGCGCGGGCTTGACCGCCCCAGCGCGCAGCCGCCTCGGGGTCTCGCACCTGGTCGGCAAAGACGAACGTGGCCACGACCGACGCCCAGATCTGGACCTTCACGTGGTGGGACGCCAGTGCGTGCTCGAACGCCTGCTCGTACAGTTCTGCCGCCACCGTGCCTCGCCCGAGCAGGCTCTCCACCTTGGCCCGAGACAGCAACGCTTCGGCGAGCGCCGGCTCGTAGCCGAGCGCTTCGGCCTCGGCGACGAGCGCCTTGGCGTCTTCTTGCAGCGCGGTCAGGTCCGAGCCACGCGTCGCCGTATCGAAGCGGGTGACCTTTCGGCGCAGCGCCGCCACGGCCTCGCGCTCTTCCGGGGACTCGGGGGTTGGACGCGTGAGCCGCAGGAACTCGAGGTCTTCGCAGGTCTGCAGCGGCACCTGCTGGTCGAGCTGTCGCAGAGCACTCTCGACCCCGCGCGCGTCGATGGAGAGGAAGGTATCGAGCAGCGACTCGAGTTCGAGCGCACGCCGGTCGAGGCATCGCATGCGGAGGTCGAATGCGTCTTCGGAGAGCTCGCCCCGCACATGCCTGGCGTTGCAGGCGTCCCGGCGCTGCGCCGCCCAACCTTCGACCCTCTCGTCGATCCTGGCCTGCACCCGCTGCCACGTGTCGGCGCCAAAGCCTTTGACTTCACCAAACCTCGCCTCGAGCAGGGTCTGCCGTGGAGGTGTCCACGCCTCGAGCAGCCGCGCATCGACGCCTTGGCACGGTTTGTCGTCGATGAGCAACGTGGCGGCTCCGGCAACGCCCGCGGTGGCCAGCGTAGCGACGGCTGCTGCACGAAGCGTGAGCCGACGCCGATCGTCGAGCCCGGATTCGAGGGCTGCAGCCAGCGCATGCATGGACGAAAACCGCTGTGCGGCATCGCGGGAGAGGCCGCGGTCGATGATCTTGCTCAACCATCGAGGCACGGCAGACCCGCGGTCGGGATCGGGCGGCGAACGCTCGCCCGTGAGCACCGCGGAGCACAGCTCGGCCGCAGTGTCGCCTTCGAACGGCCTGCGCCCGTACAGCGCCTCGTGCAGCGCCACGCAGAAGCTCCACTGGTCGCTCGCCGCATCGGCGCGTTTGCCCTTCCATTGCTCGGGAGACAGGTAGTTGGGCGTGCCCGTGACCCCGCGACTCTGGGTGGCGTCGGCGCTTCCATCCTCGCTGAGTTCGAGATGGCTGGACGAAAGCGCGGCGGCTTCGGGACGCGCGAGGCCGAAGTCCGAGACCTGGGCACGACCATCCTCGCCGAGCAGCACGTTGTCGGGCTTGAAGTCGCGGTGGACCATGCCTGCGTCGTGAATCGCAGCGAGCCCGCGCGCGGCCCCCTTGAACACCTCGACGACGTCCCGCCACGAGCGCGCTTCGGCTTTCATCCACTCCCCGAGCGTGCCGCCTTCGACGTACTCCATCGCGATGAACACGGCGTTGTCGTAGGTGCCCGCGTCGTAGACCGCGACGAGGTTGGGGTGGCGCACCTTGGCCATGGCCCGGGCTTCGTCGAGGAGGCGTTTGTGCTCGTTGGGGTCGCCCTCGTCGTGCAACACCTTGACCGCCACGGTGCGCTGGAGCTGGGGGTCGAACGCCGACATGACCACGCCCATGCCTCCAGCGCCGAGCCGCTCCCGCACCTCGAAACGACCCACCGTGACCGTGCCACCGTCGTCGAACAGCTTGGTGCTGATCGACTCCAGCATGCGGGCCGCATCGAGGGCACGCCCGCCTTGACGGACGTTCCGAAACTGGTCCGCCAGGGTTCCTGGGTCGGTATCGTCGAGCGTCTCGTCCACGCGTCCCCGCCAACGTAGCAGCTAGAGCGCTCTCATGGCCCTTTGGTGAGCCGCCAGGCTCGATGCAGCGGACGTCGCTCGAAGTCGGGGGAGGTCGTCTGCTTGGTGATCTCCTCGGCCTGAAGGCCGCCGAGCGAGTCGTCCAGCTTGAACCGTCGGGCGTTGGTGCTGAAGAGAATCACCCCGCCCGGGCGCAGCCGCGCCGCGATGCGCTGGAGCAGCTGAGCGTGGTCGCGCTGCACGTCCCAGGTGCCATCCATCGCCTTCGAGTTGGAGAAGGTCGGAGGATCACAGAACACCACATCGTAGGCGCGGGTCTCCTGCTCCAGCCACGTGAGCACGTTGGCGCGCACGAGCCGGTGCTCGCTGCCGCGAATGCCGTTGAGTTCGAAGTTGCGTTGCGCCCAATCGACGTAGGTCTTGGACATGTCGACCGTGGTGGTCGAGCGAGCACCCGCCTTGGCTGCGTGCACGGTCGCGGTGCCCGTGTACGCAAACAGGTTGAGCACATCCTTGTCCTTGGCCAGCGCCCCGAACATCGCGCGCGTGCGGCGATGGTCGGGAAACAACCCGGTGTCGAGGTAGGACGCCAGGTCGACGCGAAAGCGCATGCCCTCTTCGGACACGATGCAGATCGCCGGGTCGTCCTCGCTGCGGCGATATTGTTCGGCGCCCTTTTGTCGGCGCCGTGTCTTCACGTAGATGTGATGGGGCGCGATTTCGAAGACGTGCGCGACGGCGGCGACGATCTCCAAGCGACGGGTGGCGGCCTTGTCGGGAGGAATCTCGGCTGGAGGCGCGTACTCCTGCACGACCGCGCGGTCGCGGTAGAGGTCGACCGCGGCGGCGTACTCGGGGAGGTCCGCGTCGTACACCCGGTAGACCTCGACCTCCTCGCGCCGCACCCACTTGGCGATGCGCTTGTGGTTCTTGCGCAGACGGTTGACGAGGTCACCGCCGACCGGCTCGATGCGCGCCCCGATGATGCGCGCGTCCATCGGCCCCTGCTTCACAGCGCGTGAGACTCGAGGCACCAGACCCGTGGCCGCGAACAACGCATCGTCGGTCGCGATGATGCACGCGCGCCAGCCCTCGAACTGTGCCCGCACCATGTCGCCAAGCTCGGCGTATGCTTCGCGGGCCGCCGGCTTTCCGCCGAGGCGCTCGCCGTAGGGCGGGTTGGTGACCACCACCCCCTGCCGCGTTCGCGCGGGTCGCTTCACGTCGCGGCACCGTGCCTCCGAGAAGCGCACGCTGGTCGCGACGCCGGCTCGCTCGGCGTTGGCGCGCGCGATCTCGAGGACCTTGGGGTCTTCGTCGAATCCACAGGCGACGACACGTCGCGGCGTTTGCACCTGCGCCTGGGCGTCTGCGACCACCTGCGCCCACGCGTCGGTGTCGTGCTGCTTCCAGCGCTCGAAGCCGAACCGCTCGCGCGAGAGGCCTGGCGCGCGACGGCATGCGATCAAGGCGGCTTCGATGACCAAGGTGCCCGCACCACACATCGGGTCGACCATCGTGGAGTCGGGCGCATCGGCCAGCGCAGGCCAGCCCGAGTCGAGCACCATCGCGGCCGCGAGGTTCTCTCGGATCGGCGCAAAGCCAGCCTCGGTCCGATAGCCGCGGCGATGCAGGCCGCCACCGGACAGGTCGAGGCTGAGCTGGCACGCCTTGCCGCGCGCGTGCGCGTGAATGCGGAGGTCGGGGGCGAACGTGTCCACGCTCGGGCGCCGATCGAAGCGGGCGCGAAAACGGTCGGTGATGCCGTCCTTCACCCGCTGCGCGCCGTACTTGGTGTGGTCGATGCCCATGCCGCGCCCGGTGAAGTCGACCGCCAAGGTGCCATCGACATCGAGGTGGTCCTCCCACGGGATCTCGGCGACCTGGGCCGCCAACGTGTCGGCGTCCTTGGCGATGACCTCGACCAACGGCATCAGCACGCGGCTGGCCAAGCGCGAGTGCATGCAGATCTTGTAGGCGAACGACAGAGGACCACGCACACGGCAACCGCTGTGGTCGATGGACACCGCACCAGCACCCAGCGACTCCAGCTCTTTGGCGAGTGGGTCGATCAGGCCCGAAGGCGCGGTCACGAAGAAGCGGTGAATCGTGTCGCTCAACCGGGTCAGAGTGGAGGAAGCCCGACAGGCGCGCAACCACACGTGGATCCCCTCGCTCACACGCGGGACACACCCGGCATCAGGCGGCCTACGGCCGGGTCATCGACGCGCGAATGCGGACTTCCTGCGGCGCGACCGTAAATCCCAGGGGTTCGTTGGTCGAACGAACGGATGGTGAGCGGAAAGCACGTTGCAGTGATGTGGATGGCGGTCGTTCTGTGTGGTTGCCCAGGCGCAAGCACCCCCGGCGGCAGCGGCGATGGTTCGACCGGCGGCATCGACTCCGTCGGCACCGCGCCGGGCTCGACTTCACAGGCCACGAGCACATCCGCAGGCACCAGCAACGGCGAGGGCTCCGCAGGCTCGGGGTCCACGTCGAGCGCTCCGGGGAGCAGCACCGGGTCATCCTCGGGCGGGGACGACAGCAGCGGAGCACCACCCACCTCCAGCAGCGACGACACCACCTCGGGCCTGGTCCCCGAGGGATCGAGCAGCACGATGGACTGCCCCAGCGCCGAGGTGCAGTTCGAGCCGATCGTGCCCACGGTGATCCTGTTGATCGACCAGTCGGGCAGCATGACCGCGGGCTTCGACGGCACCAACCGCTGGGATGCCGTGCGCACCGCGTTGATCGACCCGGTCGACGGAGTGATCGCCGCACTCGAAGACGACGTGCGCTTCGGCCTCGCCCTTTACACCTCCAACGGTGGCGACGCGGGCGGGGCGTGCCCCGTGCTGGCCGAGGTCGATCCCGTGGTGGGCAACCTCGCCGCGATCACCGACATCTACGAAGACGAGTCCCCCACCGGCGACACTCCCACGGGTGACTCGATCGACGTCGTCGTCGCCGCGCTCGCGGCCGACATGTCCGAAGGTCCCAAGATCATCGTGCTGGCGACCGACGGCGAGCCCGACACATGCGAGGTACCCAACCCGCAGGAGGGCCAAGAGGAAGCGATCACCGCGGTGGAGAACGCCTACACCGAAGAGGTGCAAACGTTCGTGATCAGCGTGGGTAGCGACGTCAGCGAAACCCACCTGCAAGCGCTCGCGAACGCGGGCGTGGGCTGGATGCCCGGTGACCCCGACGCGCCGTTCTACGTGCCCTCCGACCAGGACGCGATGGTTGCGGCGTTCGAAGAGATCATCAACGGCGTACGCAGCTGCGTGTTGACCCTCGACACCGCGATCCTGCCCGGTCAAGGCGACCAAGGCACCGTCACGGTCAACGGAGTGGAGATCCCGTTCGACGACCCCGACGGCTGGCAGGTCAACAGCGCCACCGAGATCGAGCTGCTCGGCGCCTCCTGCGACGCGATCCAGCAAGGCGACGTCGAGGTCACGGTCGAGTTCACGTGCCAAGCCATCGTGCCCGGCTGAGGCGGCCGCTCACATCAAGAGTTCTTCGACCAGGGCAACGAGTTCCTGGGTCCGATACGGCTTCTGCAGGAAGCGATACGGCTCCAGATCGGAGTCTCGGTTACAGGTGTCTTCGCTGTAGCCGCTCGACAAGATGGCCGGGATCTTGGAGCCCATCGCCCGAATTTCACGAAGCACGACGTCTCCCGTCGCGCCGGGCATGGTCTTGTCCAGAATGACGAGACAAAGGGAGTCTCGGTGGGCCTTGAACGCCGCGAGCCCCTCGAGCCCGTCAGCGGCGACGGACACCTCATACCCTTGGGCACGCAGAGCGGTTCGCACCAGCGTGCAAATCGCAGCGTCGTCATCGACCACGAGGAGATGACCATGACGGGCGACTTGCCCGCTGTCGCCGGGCTCCTCGGGCGACGGGGTTGCGCGCCCCTCCTCTTGCACGGGGAACAGAACACGCACCTGTGTTCCCGTTCCCGGGGCGGTATCGAGTTCGATCGTGCCCCCGTGGCCTCGCAGAATCCCGAGCACTGCCGCCAACCCCAGTCCACGCCCTGTGAACTTGGTCGTAAAAAACGGCTCGAAGACACGCGCGGCGGTGCTCGCCTCCATGCCTGCACCCGAGTCCGACACTTCGATGAACACGTACCGCCCGGGTGACAGGCCCTCGCCGAGCACCGTTGCGGCCAGTTGCTCCGCGCTCCGCAACACGGTCCCCGTGCTCAGTCGAATGACCCCTGCTTCATCGCCGAGCGCGTCCGAGGCGTTGGTGATCAGGTTCATCACGATCTGGCGGATCTGAGTCGCGTCGGCCTCGATCGCAGGAAGGCCGGAGGTCAGGTTCCGGCGCACGGTCGCGTTCTTGGAGACCGACATCGACAGCATGCCCGCGATCTTCTCGACCTCGGCCGAGACATCGACGGACTCGACGAGAAACTGCCCTTTCCCTGCGTACGCCAGCAGCTGACGGCAGAGCGCCGCAGCGTGTTCGGCACTGTCCTCGATCGCCTGCAGCGACTGCGCGGTCTCACTGCCGGGTGCGACCTGATCCGCCACGAGACTGGCGTGCCCCAGGATGCTGGTCAGCAGGTTGTTGAAGTCGTGCGCAACCCCGCCGGCCAGCACTCCGAGGCTCTCGAGCTTCTGGGTCTCCAACACCTGCTCGACCATCGACACCCGGTCTTGCTCCGCGGACTTCAGGGCCGAGACGTCCTCGTGGATCAGCACCACGAACTCGATCTGGTCGTCCGCGTTTCGCACCGGATACAGGTGGCCGCGAACCCAGAACTCGCGCATCTGCGTCCCGCGCAGCACAGGACTCGCAGAGGGGTCGTAGTGCACCACCGGGAGCTCGAGCGCCTCGCCATCAAAGCCGCGTCGGATGAACGGCATCAGCCCGGTCTCGACGAGCTGGGGATCTTCCAAGATGTTGTATCGCCCGTTCAGCTGCTCCTTGACGTGCGGCTGAATGCCCCACATCTGGTCGGACGCTTGGTTGGTTTCGATCAGGGTGCCATCCGCTTGGTAGAGCGCCATGGCCAGCGGCGACTGTTCCACGAGCGTTCGAAATCGGCGCTCGGAGTTCTTCAGCGCCCGCTCGCTTTCCTTGCGTCGGCTGATGTCTCGGACGATCCCAAGCACCGTCCCATCGGGCATCACCCTCGCGCTGACCTCTCCATCGAAGATCGAGCCATCGGCGCGGCGAAGCGTTCGCTCCGTCACGAGCGGCTCGTCCGTGCTCACGAGGTCGTACCGTAGCGGCTGTGCGGTCAGGTTCTCGGGGTCGATGAGTGCAGCGACCGACTTGCCGAGCAGGTCCGATGCATCGCAGCCGAACATCTCGCACCCGCGGCGGTTGACATCGAGAATCGCTCCTTCCGTGTCCGTCACGAACATCCCATCCGAAGCGAACTCGACGAGCAAACGGTAGCGATCCGCATCGGGCATCAGAGCACCTGTCCGCGCAGCGCCGCACCCAACGGGCAACGCCGGCCTCCTTCAGCAGGGGCCGAGCCGAACACGGAACCAGTGTGGGCCAGCACCGTTGCCCAGCGCAACGCAGCCCCGGAGGGAGCCCGCCACGCTCGCCGAACACGACGGGCCTACTGGCCGATCGCCTCATAGAACAACGTCCATGGCACCGGTGCGATGGGCCGTGGCGCGCGACTTCAGCCGATCACAGCGCCGACCGAGGCCGCCACACCGACGAGCATGAACACTGCCCCAGCCGCGAACGTGGCCAGAGTGAGCCACGGCGGGCTGCGGTCGACGAAGCGCCCAGCCTTGCGCACGGTGCTCTTGATGAACGTGACGCCGCAGTGCACGTCGACGTAGCCATCGAGGATCTTGTGCAGGGCCTCGAGCATCTCCTCGGCGTTGGAGAAGCGCTCGTCTCGGTCGCGCGCCATGACGCGACGCAGGAAGTGATACAGCTCGAACGGCGGTGCAGGCTCGGAGCCGCTGTGTCGCCAGTCTTCGAGTGGAGGGCACTGTGCCTCTTCAGCCACGAAGACGGCCATGCCCAAGGGGTCTTTGATTTCGGTCCCGGCGTAGTGACGCAGAAAGAGCAACTCGTGCAAGACGACCCCCACCGAGTAGAGGTCGGAGCGCACGTCGAGCGCCTCGCCGCGGGCCTGTTCGGGCGACATGTACGCGGGCGTGCCCACGAGATTGCCAGCCTCGCACACCTCCGGCTCGCCCTCGGCCCGTGCCACGCCCCAGTCGAGCAGCAGCACCTCGCCGTACTTGCCGACCATGATGTTGTCGGGCTTGATGTCGCGATGCAGCACCCCGTTGGCGTGGGCAAACGCCAGGGCGCGCAAGAGCCCGACGATCACCTCGAGCCGCCGCTCGAGTGAGTACGTGCGCACGGTGTCGGGGTCGCGCGCTCGCAGCCCGTCGATGATGTCGACGAGCGACCGCCCCTCGACCGCCTTCATCACCAACTCCGGCGTACCGTTGGCATCGAACCGGATGTCGTGGACGGGCACGATGTTCGGATGCTCGAGCTTGGCCGTGATGCGTGCCTCTCGAAGGAACAATCCCGTCTCGGACTCGCCGGGCATCCCCAACGACGTCTTGACCGCCACATCCCGCTCGAGTTCCACATCCCGAGCCAGGTCGACAACGGCCATCCCTCCCCGCCCAAGCTTCGCCCGCCGCTCGAACCGAACCGGTGGCCGCTGCACGCTGCCCAACGCCTCCGCCGGCAACGTGACATCCGAAAGCGGCAACGTATCCCTGACCGTCGACACCCCCACAGTATCGCCGCTCCCCCACTCCCCAAGCGACCCCACCCCCACGCCCGACGAATGCCACCACCCCCCAACCTGTTACACCCACCCCTCCGGCCCCACCCGACCCAACCTCATCTGCGTCGAACTCGCCCCTGTCGGTGGGATGGAGAACGACGTGTCGTTTGCGGCTCGAACGTGGACCAAATCGTTCTACTCTGGACTGACGTTGCGGCTCTCCACCGACAGTGGGCAAACCTGGCAAGACCCCTCCTCCATGGTCCGCGACGGACGCTTCCCGCAGTTCATCCCCGGGAGCCCCGACGACTTCGTCGAACTCGCCAATCTCGAACAGTGAACCGGACCACTCTCCTCGCGTTCGCCCTGCTTGCGACTTCCTGCGGGCCATCCGTATCGACGTCGAACACGTCCTCTGAGGTTGGTACGGAGTCTCCAACAGGAAGCGATCAACCGACCGGCTCGTCTGCGACCACAGGGGGCGGAGAGACCAGCGCACCGCAGTGTTCGTTCTCCCAGCTGCAGGTCGACCCCAGCGACCACAAACCCGAATGCGACGATCTGCCCGAGAGCGAGTGCCTCAACACCCCCGCGTGCCAGGCCATCCACGGGGTGCCCATCGACGCCTGCGCCACGGATTCGGTCGAATGCTCCCTCGGACAGGTTTACCTGGGCTGCTCTGGTGTCATCATCTGCAAAGAAGAGATCGGTTTCTTCTGCGCGCCCGACTTTTCGGCAACCTACGTCGCCGAGCGCCAGTGCAACCCTCCCAAGGGGACCATTCTCTGCGACCCCGACGTCGACGAACCGACGCGCGAGCGGCTCGTTGATAGCGCCTACGCCAACTGCATCTGACCTGGGCGACGAACACAGCGCATCGCAAACACGCTCAGCCGCCGCCCTCTGGCTCGTACTCTCGGCCTGCCCCGCCGCGCGCCGAGACATGCAAGCCGCCTCGGTTTCTCGAAGACCCGGGCAACCCTAGCCTATCGTTGATGGGTTCCACCTGCCAACTGAGCGGAACTTCGGTCCGCCGCTGCCACCAACGCGGTTCTCGTCTTTCGCGACCTCTGTGGCCCCGCCCCCATCGCGAGCACCCCCTCCCCCCAAAGCAAGAGAGCGAGCAATCCCGAAGGGATGCGCAGCGCAAAAGATAGAAAACGACGCCGAGCGAACGTGCCCCAGCCCGAGGGTTTCGGAGGCTCCCCCTCACTGAAAGGGGGGAGCCGTAGAAACCCGGCTCAGGCCCCATCGCAAGCGCTTCGCCCCAAGAGAGCGAGCAATCCCGAAGGGATGCGCAGCGCCAAAAATAGAAAACGACGCCGAGCAAACGCGCCCCAGCCCGAGGGTTTCGGAGGCTCCTGTACGGACCGGGTACATGGGTGACACACCGGACCGGCAACATGGGTAACACCGTGCATGCCGTGGGAGACGCCCTCGACCGTGGAAGCGCGAAACGCGTTCATCGACGCCTGGCTGGAGAAGGAGGAGTCGCTCACCGACCTCTGCTCTCGGTTCCAGATCAGCCGTAAGACGGGCTACAAGTGGCTTGAGCGCTACGATCAGGAAGGCCGAGCAGGCCTCGTCGATCGGTCTCGGGCGCCGAAGTCTTGTCCGCACGCGACGACGCCGGAGATGAGCGAGCTGCTCGTCGACGCCAAGCGAGCGCATCCGAAGTGGGGCCCTCGGAAGCTCAAGGCCTACCTCGAACGCGAGTATTCGGACCTCAAGCTCCCCGCGGCGAGCACGATCGGGCGCGTGCTGAAAGAGCGAGGCCTTGTCGTTCCTCAGAAGGTTCGACGCCGCACCCCGCTATACGACCGCGATCTGCTTCCGTACGACCAGCCCAACGGCGTGTGGTGTGCGGACTTCAAAGGCCCAGTCCGACTGCGCCACAAGAAGCATTGCCACCCGCTGACGATCACCGATGGCTACAGCCGCTACTTGTTGCGCTGCCACATCGTCGACGAACTGACCCTCGAAGGCGTCCGCCCCGTGTTCGAGTCCGCCTTTCGTCAGTTCGGACTGCCGCGAGCGATCCGCACCGACAACGGGACTCCCTTCGCTTCGCTTGCGCCCGCAGGGCTAAGCCGACTGTCGATCTGGTGGATGAAGCTCGGGATCACGCCCGAGCGCATCGTTCCGGGCAAACCGCAGCAGAATGGCCGCCACGAGAGGATGCACCGGACTCTCAAGGACGAGGCGTGTGGACTGCCTCGAGTGACGCGTCGCGAACAGCAGCGGCGCTTTGATCGCTTCATACGTGAGTACAACGAGCTCCGGCCCCATGAGGGACTCGGCAACCTGACGCCGTCGGACATCTACGCCCAGTCCACCGTTCGGTACCCGCGGCACCTTCCACCGTACGAGTACCCCCCGGACGTGACGGTGCGGCGCGTCCGGAGCTCTGGCGAGGTGAAGTGGGCGGGCAACATCTTCCACCTCTCGGAAACTCTTCGCGGCGAACTCGTCGGATTCACGCCGAACACCGACCTCACGACGTGGACTATCCAGTTTCGGGGTGTCCGTCTCGGTCAGCTCACCGACGACAACCGCTTCGTTCGCATCGAACCACCACGCCGTCCTCGAAGACTGTCACCCATGTCCCCGGTCTGATCTGTCACCCATGTCGCGACTTGACACTCCCCCCTCACTGAAAGGGGGGGAGCCGTAGAAACCCGGCTCAGGCCCGATCGCGAGCGTTAAAACGGAATATCGTCGTCGAACGAAGGCGGCGGATCGTCGGGCGGGGGCGGAAGGTCGGGCATGCCACCATCCGCGTCCGCACCGATGCGGCCGATCGTCCAAACGTCGAGGCTGTTGAAGTACTTCACTTCACCGCGCGGCGAGGTCCACTCGCGGCCGCGGAGGTTGAACTCCACCTCGACCTCGTCGCCGACCTTCATGCCTTCGATGTTGTTCACCCGATCGCCGGTGAGCTGGAAGAGCACGTGCTGCGGGTAGCGGCCGTCGGCCACATGCAGGACGAACTCTCGCTTGGTGAAGCGCGCCGAGACCTGTTGGGTCTCGTTGATGACGTGCAAGGTGCCGCGGACCTTGAATCCCATGCGGCGCAGGATAGGCACGGCCCGACGGGAACCCAAGGCCGAAATACCGGCGTTCCCGCACGCCGACGGCCCGCGCGCCAAGTTGCACTCAGTGGCGTTTCTCTCGCAGAATCGCGGCATGCGGCGGGTTGTGTGGGCGATGGCGTGTCTGGCGGTGGCGGCTTGCGGAGACGACGCGCCGCCGATGGAGACCGGGGAAACCTCTGGCAGCTCGAGCGGAAGCCCGACCACCGCGGCCGATACCACCGCAGCGGAAACGCTGGACGAAAGCTCGAGCAGCTCCGGCGGGCCCGTCGTGCCCGAGCCCGATCCCGAGGTCGATTGGCCCACCCTCGAGTGTGACTCCCTGGATCCCAACTACTGCGCGTTCCCGTTTCCGAGCAACACGTTCACCGTTGCCGACGACAGCACCGAGACCGGACGTCGTGTGCAGTACTCGCCCGCGGCGGCGCCCTCCCCTCTCAGCGGAAACTCGGTCGACCTCTCGGTGCTCGACCGCAGCGACGGGTTTTCGACCAGCGCCGCGATGATGGTGCACCTGCCGGGCGCCACCGTGACCGGCTTGCCGACGCCGCTCGACATCGGCCGCTCACTCGAAGATGACTCGCCCACCGTGTTGCTCGACGCGGACACGGGCGAACGTGTGCCGCACTTCTCCGAGCTGGACATGTCGCACAACCAGGCCGACCTGCGGGTGTTCTACATCCGCCCGGTCGTTCCCCTGAAGGAAGGCACGCGCTACATCGCCGCGATTCGCAACGTGGTCGACGACGCAGGCACTCCGCTTCCGCCCTCACCCGCATTCGAGGCCCTTCGCGACCTTCGCCCCAGCGAGGACGAGACGGTCGACGCTCGGCGCCCACTGTACGCCGACATTTTTGCCCGCCTCGGCGACGCAGGCGTGCAGCGGGGCGACCTGCAGCTCGCGTGGGACTTCACGACCGCGAGCCGCGAGAACATCACCGGGACGATGGTGCACATTCGCGACGACGCCCTCGAGGTGGTCGGACCCGGTGGACCCGCGTTCACGATCGATGAAGTCGAAGAGGACTACTCGGAACGAATCATGCGGCGGGTTGCGGGCACGATCACGGTGCCGCTGTATCTCGAGACCGAAGAAACCGGCACCGGGTTCGTCTGGGGCGACGACGGCATGCCCGAGCAGAACGGCGTGGGCGAGTTTGGCTTCGAGGCACTCATTCCCTATGCGGCGATGACCGAGCCCGCGCCGATCGTGCACGCTGGGCACGGCCTGCTAGGCGCGTACGACGAGGTCCGCTCCGGCCACTACCAACGCCTCGCCGACGAACACAACTTCGTGTTGGTGGCGACCGACTGGGCGGGCATGGCCACGCCGGACCTGATCAACGTGGCGGGCTTTCTCAGTTCGGGCGAGATTCACCGCTTTGAGACCGTGGCCGACCGCCTGCAGCAGGGGGTGCTCAACGCGATCTTGATGTCGCGCGCGCTGCAAGGCGACATGGCCGACGACCCGGCGTTCGACATGGGCTCCCACAGTGCGGTGGACCCCTCGCGCGTGTTCTACATGGGCTCCAGCCAGGGCGGCATCATGGGTTCCGTATTGCTGGCGGTGAGCCCCGACATTCAGCGCGGCATTCTCGACGTGCCGGGGCAGCCCTACAACCTGCTGCTCAACCGCAGCATCGACTTCAACACCTACCTCGCCCTCATGTGGCAGAACTACGACAACCCGCTCGACATTCAGTTCGCGTTGGGCGTGGTGCAGATGATGTGGGACCGCAGCGAGCCCGCCGGATACACCCACCTCATCCGCGACGGCCTGCTCCCGGGTAGCCCACCCAAGGACGTGCTCTTTCAGGTGGCGATCGGCGACCACCAGGTCAGCACCCTCGGCGCGCACATCATGGCGCGAGCCGCCGACGTACCCAACCTCGGCCCCGTGAACCGCGAGATCTGGGGCGTCGAAACCGTCGAAGGCACCGTCGAAGGCGGGGCGATCATCGAGTACGAGTTCGGCGTCGCCGAGCCGATCGAAAACATCCCGCCCTCCGACGGCGAAGACCCGCACGGCCGCCCCCGAGGCCTCGACGCCTCGATCGCCACCAAAGCCCAGTTCTTCCTCGAAGGCACCATCGAAACCCACTGCGACGGCCCCTGCGATCCAGAATGAACCGCGACACCCCACCAGCAACGTTCCGGTTTCAACGCAAGCGCGCCTGGGGCGGAATGGCGACGGGCGCCCTGCTCGTCGTCCTGGGCTTTGCGCTCATGCTCATCGTCGGGCACAAGCTGTTCTTGTTGGTGGCGTTCGTCGGCGCGAGCTATCTGGCGCAGCAATGGCGGCAGTCGAAGCTCGATCGCCTCCCCAGTCGCGAGGGCTCGATTCGGCTCGACGGCGACACCATCGAGCTGCATACCGGGCGTGCTCGAACGGTTTCAGACGTCGCCATCGAGGTTGGCGAACGCCGCGAACTCGTGCTCACGACCACCACTGGAAAACGCGTGCGACTCCACGCGGGAGACTTCGCGTCTTCGGACGCGTTCGAGGCATGCATCGAAGCCTGCCTGGACGCGAGCGGCAAGGAGCATCTGCGAACCCCACCCGGCATCACGCCGGATGACGTCGCAACCTTCCGGGCCAACCTGGATGAGTCGCTCACTCGCTCCGAGATCGAAGAACGCTGGGAGCAATACCTGCGTGAAGAGAGCTCCGTCAGCGAAGACGAAGCCTATCGCCGAGCGCTGGCCTCCGAGCTCGAGCAGCTCGAGTAGAACGAGATCTTGATGCCGCCGTGGTCGGTGGTGAGTTTGGGTTGCAGCGGCATCCCGGTGGCGCGGACGAAGCGGCGATCCGCGATGACCACTCCCAGCGGCCAGCCGCGTGCCTTGGCCTGCTCGCCGAGGGTGGCGTACAGCGAGTGGGCGCTGGCGACGTGGCCGACTCGAATGCCGTAGGGCGGGTTCGAGACCACCATTGCGCCGTCGAGCGCAGGCCATGGTTCATCGAGCTTGCCGCGTAGCAGTGTGACGTCGGCTTCGACGCCGGCCCGCTGTGCGTTGCCCATTGCGGCATCGAGCGCACCTTGCATGTGGTCGCGGCCGACCAGCGGGACCGAGGCGGCGCGCAGCACCCGAGCGCGGGCGGCCTCGCGTTGCACCTCGAGGTCGGCGACGGCGTCGAGTTTGGTCGACTCGAAAGCGAAGCGGCGATGCAGGCCGGGTGCGATGCGGCGGGCGATGGTGGCTGCTTCGATGACCAGCGTGCCCGATCCCATCATCGGGTCGAACAACGGCCGCGAGGGGTCCCATCCGGACGCGATCAGCAGTGCTCGAGCCAGGTCTTCACGTAGCGGGGCCTTGGCGGTCTGCTGGCGCCAGCCTCGGCGGTGCAGAGCTTCACCGCTGAGGTCGAGTGAGAGCGTGCACCGATCGCGAACGATGCGAACGGCCACGTCGACCTCGGGCGTTCCGTCGGCGGGCGCACCGATGACCTTGGCGATGCCCGCCTCGACGCGCTGCGCCACACCGCCGGAGTGGTACAGCCGGGACTTGCGGCACACCGCGTGCGCCTTGACCCGCGTGCCGGGCCGCAGCAGATCCCCCCACGGCAGAGCCGCGGTCTTCTTGAGCAGCTTGTCGAAGTGCCGAACCTGAAACGGCGCGCCGACCCGCAGCCGCAGGTGGTTGGCCAGCCCGCTGCCCAAACAGATCGCAGCCACCGCCCGGGGTTTGGCCCGAACCGACGCCCCCCCGGGTTCGCTCCGCACCTCGGCCAGGCCGAGGTCGGTGAGCTCTCGGGCGAGCAACGGCTCCAGGCCGGGAGCACACGCGACGAACAGGTCGAGCACGAGCGCTCATCATAACGCCGATCGGGCAGCGCTGGGCGGCAGGCGCTGCGCTCGAAGCGGTCAGACCCAGCGCACGATCTGATCCATGGTCCGGCGCGTCTTGGGGAACATCGGCGGACCCGCGCGATAGCCGAAGGCCACCATCACCGCGGGCTTGTACACAGAGGTGTCGACGTCGAAGTGCTCACGCAGCGCAGCCTCGGTCTTGTCGATCTCGAACCCCTCGATCGGGCACGAGTCGATTCCCAGCATCGCGGCGACGGTCATCGCGTTGCCCAGGGCGATATACGCCTGGCGCGCAGACCAGTCGGTGATCTGCCGATCGGTCTCGAGCTTGAAGTCGTGCTCTTGGAACTTGGCCAGGATGCCTTCGAAGCCCTGCGCGATGTTCTCGGAGAATCCCTTCACCTCGCGAATGTGGCGCGCCAAATAGTCCGAACCGGCCTTCATCGTGGCTCCGGTGTGGGCCAAGAAGATGCCGAAGTGGCTGGCCGTGCCGAGCTGGCCTGCGGTTCCGTTGGTTGCGCCGTTCGCTCCCCAGGTGAAGGGCTTCAGAACCTCGCGCTTGGCCGGGTCCTGGACGATCAGCAGCTGCCAAGGCTCGGCACCGAACGAGCTGGGGGAGAGCCGGATCGCCTGGAGAATCGTCTCGAACTGCGCGTCGGGGATCTTGCGCGCGGGGTCGAACACCTTGGTTGCGTGGCGGAACTCGAAGGCTTCGAGGATCTGGGATTGAACCTGGGGTGCGTCGATCGATGCGCTCATGTGCGGGTCTCCGTGGAACCCGCACAGCGTAGGTTCGTGCGCGCGTTCGAGTAGCGCGCAATCTCGGGAATCACTCTCCCGATTCTCGGGACTCGGGCGTCAGCAGCGACCCGTATCGTTCGGCGTTGGTGCGGTGAATCCGCGTCCGCATGAAGTCGATGAAGGCTTCGACGCGCGGATGCATGACACGGCCCGGCGGGCGCACGGCCCAGATCATCTTTTCCGGCCACACCCGGTAGTCCTCCAGCACCCGCACCAAACGGCCGGACTGCAACGCCGGGCCGCAGTGCCAAAGCGAAGCCAGCCCGATGCCGACCCCGTCGAGCACCCACTGACCGACCGCGTCTCCGAGGTTGCTGTCGACCGGCCCCGACACGCGCACCTCATGCAACGTTCCGCCCGGCGCCATGAGCTGCCAATCGCGCTGATGGGCGAACGGCACGCACGCGTGCTGCAGGAGGTCCTCCGGGCGCTGGGGCACACCGGCCCGCTCGAGGTAACTCGGGGCGGCGACGAGGACCTTGTGGTCGATGTCGATCTTCTGCGCGAGCAGGCTCGAGGGCGCCAGCTGGCCGAGCCGAAACGCGAGGTCGTAGCCCTGCTCGACGATGTCGATGACCGCGTCGCTGAGGTTGAGCTCGAGCCGCAGCTTGGGGTGCTCGCGGAGGAACTCGGCCACGAAGGGCACGATGTACGAGCGACCGAACGACGATGACGCGGTGACCCGCAGCAGCCCGCGCATCGACTGCGTCTTCTGGGACAGCGCCGCTTGGGCCAGCTCCACCTCGTCCAGGATTCGGCGCGCATGTTCGAGAAACTGCGCGCCGTCGGGCGTCAGCGAGACCACACGTGTGGTGCGGTTGAGCAGCCGGACGTCGAGTTCGTCTTCGAGGGTCTTGATGCGCTGCGACGCGTTGGTCGACGACAGCCCGAACTCGGCGCCCGCGCGACCGATCGCCCCCAACGCGGCGACGCGTACGAACAACTCCAGCGACTTGAGGTCGAAGGACATCAGGGCTCGGGCGGGGGCTCGGGAATGTCGGGGCACGTGGCCATCTCGGCCAGGCACGCGTCGTAGCGAAGGTCGCGCCCGGCCGATCGAAAGAACAAGCCGATCTGGTGTTCCATGAACTGGCCCACGTCGAACGGACTGTCGGTCATGCCTGGCGGTGAAAACCCGTGGGCGCCGTCGAACTCGTCGACGAGCGGTAGCACCAGCGCGCTGAAGCCCTCGGCCTCGGTGTCGTCGGTGCCCGGAGTGCGCACCACCACCCGCAGCGCGGGGTCGAGGCGAGGCGCCACGAGGCCATCGACGGACATCTGGGTGCTCATCGGGCCGTTGAAGCTGCTCGACAGGTTGTCGACGTCGACCAACGTGGGCCCCCACTGCTCGCCGCGGGTGTACAGCCACGGAATGCCCGCCACGACGCCCTCGTCGATGAGCACGCGGTTGACCGGCTTTCGATAGCGTACGTCGGGGTCGTAGAGGTTGATGAAGCCGGCCGCCTTTGCGATCGAGACGCCGGTGTTCACCGGAACGTTGGCGTCCCCCACCGTGACCACGTCGAGCACGTTGGTGGGGCGCCCGACGAACATCTCGCCGTCCTCGATGAACTGGAACGGATCCGCGGAGTAGTGCGGGGCATAGAGCGCAGGGTCGGCGCCCTCGACTGCGATGCCTGCAATGCCCAAGAAGCGGCGGAGCAACGGGGTGCCGCGTTGAAACCCGTAGCCGTCCTCCAGCGCGACCAGGTCGTCACCGACCGCGTAGGATTGACCGCGGTACTGCGTGCGGTACTCGAACGAGCGCACCGCCGTGCGCACGACGGGCTCTCCGACCACGTGGCACTGCCGCGCGTCGCCCTCGACCTGCACCGCGTAGGAGCCCTCGAACACCTCGAGCTCGATCGGGTCGCCCGCGTCGGCCGGCACCCCCACCCGGAACGTGCCGGCGAGGTCGCAGGCGTACGTGCCTTCGGTGCCTTCGGGACAGGTCCGGCAGCGCGCACCGTCGGCATCGTCGTTGGCGCAGTTGGAGGCCTCGGGCCAGCCTCGGTAGAACTCGTAGCCCGGTGGAGGCTCGTTGGGCATGACCCGCGCGCACCGAGCCTCGCCCGTGTTCATGTTGACCGCGCGGACCACGTTGCCCGGCTCGATGTCGACACGCATCGCGACGTCGCGGCGCTCGACCTGGTTGCCGTTGGGGAACAGCTGATAGATGCGCGTGCGGCCATCGTCGGTCGGCTCGCCCAGCAACAGCGGCCCGAACAGACGCAGGCCGACCGCCTCGACCACCCCGCCCTGCTCGGAGCGCAGCGTGAGGTCGATGAGCCCCGCGCCTCCGGAGATCGGCGCCGCCGCGACGACCCTCGGCTCGACCGCCGCCAGCATCGACGACAGGATGCCGCCCAACGAGGTGCCGCTGGCAAAGAACGCAGCATCGGCCCCGCCGAAGTCGACCACCCCATCACCGTCGAAGTCGCCCAGCACGTTGGGCACGCCGTCTCCATCGAGGTCGTCTGGCGTGCCATCGCCGTCGACGTCCATCATCGCCCCGTCTGCACCGAAGCTCCGCAGCACACGGACCAACATCAGCCAGTCGGTCAGCGTCTGACGCAGGTTGTCGCGGGTCTTGAACATGTACCCGGTGAAGAACTCGCCGCCGACGTCGCCCTGGCCGTCACCGTCGACGTCTTCGATGCGTCCGGTCAGCAAGGCGTCGAGCGCAGGTGCGGCCCCTTGGGCGTCGAAGAGCGCCCGCGCGATGTCCTCTTGGTCACCGATGTCCACCCCGTGACCGACCGCGTCGATGCTGCAGCCCGCGATGCCGAACTTCGCGTGCAACGCCAGGCCGAGCTGCTCGATCTTGTTGGAGGTGTAGCCGTGGGCGTAGAGCACCACGGGGGCCGGCGCGTTTGGGTCGGCGAGGAACTCCTTCTTGGGCACCACGCACCAAAACTGCACGTCGCGGTACTCGACCGCCTCGCGCAGCGCAGGGTCGGTGAGGTCGGCAGGCCAGCTCTGCTCGTCGAGGTTCTTGCCCTCTTCGGCCGCCCCGAGCAGCCACGGCGACTTGAACGTGCCGGACACGTGATAGCCGTAGTAGTCGTGGCTGCGGACCAGCGTGTCTGTGTCACCGATGCGACCGCCGAACGCCGCCGAGGCCAACGCGGGCAGAATCGGCCGAATCGTCTCCGACGGCAGGATCCAAGGATTGTCGGTGGTGGCCGCGTCGCGCATCGGCATCACGCTGGAAAGCGCGGGCGGGTTGTCGGCACCGATCCACGCCAGCGGCCCCTCGCCGTAGATCCCGTTGCGCATCGACACCATGTCGACGGTGGTGTTCTGGGTGGTGAACGACCACGAGAAGGCGATGTCACTGGTGCCCAGCGATTGGGTTTCGAGGAAGTCGAGCACCGGGCGCAGGTCGTCGGTCTGCGCGGCGTGGTTGACGAACGGGAACGGACTGCGCACCGGGTCGCCATCTTCGTCCGTCAGGCGGTTGGTGAGCACGACCGCGTAGGTGGTGCCCTCGCGTAGCGGCACCACGGGCTTGAACATCAGCGTGTTGGTCTCGAACTCCCAAAACGTGACCAAGTCGGTCGCCGGATCGAGCGTGGTCGTGATGTTGTCTTCGCGGCGGTCGTAGTTGGGGCGGTCGAGCACCCCATCGAGGTCGAGGTCTTCGCCCGGGTCGAGAATCCCGTTCTCGTTCCAATCCTCGTAGTAGGTCTCGAGCGCCAGCGCGGTGGTGATCGTCTTGGGGTCGTGCTCCCAGTACTGGTTGGGCGTGCGGAGCAGCTGGGGGAAGTTGCCCTCACCGAAGTCGAGCGGCACGGGCTGCAGATAGGTCGGCGAGTTCGGCGTGACGTCGACCAAGTAGACAGCGTCGTTGGAGAAGTCGTAGTCGCTGCCGTCGCTCGAGTTGCGAAAGTCGCGGTGGCGCTCGTAGATGACGTCGAGGTCGATCGGCGCGTCGAAGCGGACCGAGATCGGCTGGTAGACCCCGAAGCCCGTCAGCGTGTCGAGCTTCTCTCGGGCCACCCGCTCGAGATGGGTTGCGGCGACGAGGCTGGCGTTGATCCGCAGCCCGGTGGGCGAGGAGTCGTCGGGCCGGGTCGCGATGTCGTTGGGGAACGGGAGTTCCGGCAACGGCCGGCGCTGCAGGTCGAACACGATCTGCGGCCCGTCGCCGTCTGCGGTGCGTGCGAGGCCTTCGGGAGGCTCGGCGCACCCCACCAACGTCGCGAGCAGAAGCCCAGCCGAGACCGCGAACGTGCGCATGCCGTGCATCTTGCCTCAATCCAGAACGTGGTAGGAAGGCGACGCATGCGACACACGTCCGCCTTCGTCGCTCTGGTGCTCACCGCTGCCCTGCCTGCCACGTCGCTCGCCGACGAGGGGCAATGGATGCCGAAGCAGATCGGCGAGCTCGACGCCTCGAAGCTCGCGCAGATGGGCCTCGAGCTCGAGCCCTCGCAGATCTGGAACGAGAAAGACGGCGGCCTGATGAAGGCCATCGTCAACCTGTCGGGATGCTCGGCAGGCTTCGTCTCCGAGCGCGGGCTGGTCGCAACCAACCACCACTGCGCCTACGGAGCCATTCAAGCCAACAGCACGGTGGACCACGACTACCTGACCGACGGCTTCGTGGCGCATGCGTTGCCCGACGAGCTCCCCGCCAAGGGCCGCACCGTCAAGGTGCTGCAGGAGATTCGAGACGTGACCGGTGAGGTGCGCGCCGAAGTGGATGCCGCGGCGGACCCGGTCGCCCGCGCCAAAGCGCGAGAAGCCGCCAGCAAGCGACTGGTCGACAGCTGCGAAGCCCAGGGCGAGGGGCACAGCTGCACCGTGCGAAGCTTCTATAGCGGCAGCGAGTTTCAGCTGTTCGACTACCTCGAGTACAAGGATGTGCGCCTCGTGTTCGCGCCGCCGTCGATGATCGGCAACTACGGCGGTGAGGTGGACAACTGGATGTGGCCTCGGCACTCGGGCGACTTCACGCTGCTGCGCGTCTACGCCGGACCCGACGGAAAGCCGGCCGAGTACGCCGAAGAGAACGAGCCGCTGAAGCCGGAGCGATGGCTGGAGATCGAGCCCACCGGTGTGCAAGAGGGCGACTTCGTCTCGGTGATGGGCTACCCCGGTCACACCGACCGCTACCTCGCCCTGCCCGAAGTGCAGCGCCAACTCGACCAGGCACTGCCGGCCCGCATCGACCTCTACGGCCAGTGGATCGATCTGCTCGCCGAACGTGGCGAAGCCGACCCCGCCGTGAAGATCAAGGTCGCCGCGACCCTGCGGCGCCTGGCCAACGTGCACAAGAACAGTCGCGGCATGCTCGACGGCATTCGCCGCTTGGGCCTGCTCGACCGACGCACCCGCGAGGACGCAGCCCTGGCCGAGTGGGCCAAGGGTGCGGATGCGAAGTTCGCCAACGTCCTGCCGGACCTCGCCACCTTGGCGGACGAACGCCGAGCGCAGTTCGGCCGAGACTTCGCCACCGCCAGCGTGTCGCGAGCCGGCAACGCGGTCGCCATTGCGATCGATCTGGTGCGACGCGCCAAAGAACACACCAAGGCCGACCTCGACCGGGAGAGCAAGTACCGGGACCGCGGCGAAGCCAAGCTGTGGTCGGCGATGGAGCGGCGCCTCCGCGACCACGATCCGATGGTCGACGAGGGTCTGCTGCGCATCCTGATCCGCTGGGTGCAAGCCTTGCCCGAAGCGCAGCGCTTCACCACGCTCGACGAAGCCGGCGCGATGAAGATGCTGGCCGGGTCCACCGTGACCGACCCCGACTTCGTCAAGGCGACGTTCGATGCGGCCGACTGGGACGCCATCGAGGCCAGCACGGACCCGCTCATCGTATGGGCCCGCGACGTGGTCGAGGAGATCGAGGCCTACGAGCTCCGTCGCAAGGACCGCGAAGGCCGCGAGCTCGTCCTGGGTCCGCTGTACTTCGAGGCCACCAAGGCCGTTCGCCAAGGGCCCGTCTACCCCGACGCCAACGGAACGCTGCGCTTCAGCTACGCCACGGTCCGGGGCTACAGCCCGCAAGAGGGCCTCGTCGCCACGCCGCACACGACCGTCACCGGCCAAGTCGCCAAACACACCGGCGAGGATCCGTTCGACCTGCCGCAGGCGGTCCGCGACGCAGCCCCCACCGCGGGCAACACGTTCTGGGCCGAGCCGGACCTGGGCGATGTCCCGGTCTGCTTCCTCGCTTCGGGCGACACCACCGGAGGCAACTCGGGCAGTCCCGTCGTCGACGGGCGCGGGCGCTGGGTCGGCCTCAACTTCGACCGGGTCTGGGAGAACATCGCCGGCGACTTCGGCTACGCGATCGACCGCTCCCGCAACGTCATCGTCGACATTCGCTACATCCTGTGGCTCATCGACGATGTCTATGGCGCCAAGGGGCTGATCGACGAACTCGGTCTGCGCGAGCAAGCCGACGCGGGCCCCCGCGGCAAGCCAGCAATCAGCGGCCCCGTCAAACCGGGGACTCCCGCAGCCGCCGAAGCGGCAGACGCCTCTGCCGACGAAGAAAGCAGCGAGTACGGGCCCGACCCAGACAAGCTCGGGTGCACGGCCGGTGGTCGGCGAGACGAATGGCTCGTGCTGCTTGTTGTCCTTGCTTACGTCCGAAGACGTGACAACGAACCATGAGGGCCCGGACGGGTAACGCCCGCCATCGGACGCGCTCGAAGGCTCGAGACCCCAACTGCATCGCGGGGCATTGAACCGATGCAAGGAGACCTCGCGAGTGCCGTTGAACATCGCATGAGGCTTCTGCCAGTGTGCCTACTCTTTGCATGGGCCAGCCTGTCGGGCTGCGCTGTGCGGGGTCAGCCCGCCTCTGCGCTCTCCCCGCGTCGGCTGACGCCCAACTGGGACGCAGGCAACGACAGAACACATTGGGCAGCAGTGGCGGAGCGATACGCCCAGAGGATCAACCCCGAGGAGGCCCCCCTCCGACACCGGCTTCGGCTCGCGTCCCTGTGGGAGCGCGCGGGGGCGTCCTTGAAAGCGGACCAGACAAGTTCGGCGGCGTTCGAGCACCACAGCCAAGCCGGAGGAGCAGCATCGCTGTACGTGGTCGACCAACGGGAAGTCGAGCACGCGTTCTTTGCAGGGCGATGGGTGGGCCTCGTTCGCCGCGTCGAAGGACTCGGCAGCCCGGTGCACAGAATCGAACTTTGGTCCTTGGAGGCACCCGAGAAGCCCCAATGGATTGAGTACAGTGTCGGCCAGGAGTCCTGGGTCGCCGTGGCGGAACGCTTTGTCCGCAGCGGACTCGAGGACCCTCGAGGCCGAGTCGACCCCAACTTCGCCGTCGTGGCCGAGGCTCGAACACCCGCGCTCAGCATCGTGTCCATCGGCAGGGCAATCGAAGTCGAATGGTCCGACGGGTCTCGGCAGACTCTTGCAGTCGATGCGCCGGGATGGGTACGGCGAGCGGAAGCCGATCCGAGTGGCCGCTTCGTCTCCGCGATCGTGAACGAGATCGTCCTACTCTTCGACCTGGTTGACGACACGGAGCACCTGTTGAGGTTTCCGCGCGAGGACCCATCGGCGCTGCTGTTCGGGGAGGGACAGTCCTACGACGCTCCCATCTGGACCCGGTTCTCGTCGGACTCGAGCACGCTTTGGGTCCTGTTCGCCAACGGAGACATCATCACGTGGTCGACCTCAGACGGCAGTCTGTCGTCGCATCTGGAAGGCTCTTGTACCCCCGAAGAACTGCAAGCGTGGTTGCGCGCCGCCCCATACCGCTCCCAGGACGACAAGCAGCGCTGCGCACACGCATCCAACGTGGCTTTCAGCTCGCAGGGGGACACCTTCGCGACCACCGGTGAAGACAGTCTCCGCGTGAGACGGGTAGACACCGGTGTCTCGGTTGCGTACCGAGGAGCAAGCCACCCCGCATCCGATGCGTTCGCGTTCAACGCCGACGGCGCCCTGATTCACGCTCCGCCGACAGCAGACGCCGCGCTGTGGTCGCACGAAAGTGGATGGACATCGTTCTCACCACGTGTGCCCACGTCCTCGCCCTTCTCCCTTCAGCCGCCCCGCTTCTACGCAAACCGAGTCGACATCTGGGCGGACGGCAAGTGGGCACGCTGGGACATGACCTCACGAACAGGCCGTTACATTGGCAGTCAGTCACGAAGACCGCAGGCGACTGCCCACCACTATGCCGTCGGGAAATCAGAAGCCGTTGTCCGACCGATGGACGCGGGGCTCGAGATCCGGGAGAACGACACACATCACACGCTCGCAACAGTGTGGAGCCTGCCTGACGGTGGGTGGTTTGCCCTCAGCGAGGCAGGGGCCGTCGATGGGACTCAGAACGCCCTGGACTACCTGGTTGCGGTATTCGACACGCCGGAGGGACGCGTCGTGACCCTTCCACACTGGCTCTGGAACGAGCGCCACACACCCGGGGTGGTCGGCGATGCAATCCGCGGAATCAACACACGCCCGGACCACCGATGAGCACGCCCCTCAGAGCACCCGCGCAGCCTCGAAGCCGCATCGTCTGGCAGCTCGGCGGGTTCATGCCCGCATGAGGCTCTTCCCCCGTGGGGGCGCTCGTGCCTCGCCCGAGAGCGAACAGGCCGAGCCGCCCCTCGCCCCCACCATCGGCCAGCGGCGTCATGCCGGGAGGCAGACGGATCGTGCTCGTACGGAGCGACGGCCCGTGTTCTGTTCGGCGCGCCTGCCATTTCTACTCGCAGGCCCCATCCCACTCGTGTGCGCCAATGCTCACGGGCTCGGTCCGGAGGTTGCCAAAGCCATCCTCGGGATGTAGAGCGCTGAGGTCGCGCCCGCCACGAGCCACAGAGCAGGGAACAGTGTGGTCCAGAGCAAGCCATACCTCGGGGTCCAAAGATGGTGTTTCCGTGAGTTTCACGTTGCCGGCGGCCCCTGGAACCTGGGTATGAACCTCGGAAATCGTAGTCATCGGCGAGAACGGTGCCCCGGCGTTTCCCCATACGGTGTGGTGGCACTGCAAGAGATTGTTGCGAAGCGTCTCGGGGACCGCCTGGGCGGTGAGAGACGCTACGCAACTCCCAAACGCTTCCGTCAGCAGTAGGTTGTTGTCGATAGTCGGCGTCGAGTCCTGGAGACGAATGAGCATCCCCCCGCAGGACAAGATGCTGTTGCCAACGAGCTCAGATTCCGAGACGTAGAGATCGATGCCCGAGGCTGCGCCAGGCCCGACCAACGAGATGACATTGCTCGCAATCGTGGCGTCAGCGAATCGAGCACCGATTCCCCGAACCATGCTCGCCTGGCCTTCGAAATCGAACGAGATTCGGTTGCCAATGACGCGCGGCGCGCCCCCCTCGACCACAACAGCGGTAGCCGTCGTGCACGGCGACGCTGCACCTCGTACGAACGTGTTCTCGCGGAGAGTCGGGCTGCCCTCCGCGAAGACACCGGCACGATGGAAGCCTTGCCCGAGTTCGATTCGAAACCCCTCAAAGACGGTATCCGGAGAGACTGTCCCTGGAGCTTCGACCAGTCGAGCGGGGTCGACCTCGGTCGTGTCGGGTACTTGCTCGGCTGACACGTCGACCAGCACCGATGGCCACTGACCGGAGTCCCGCTCGCTGAACGCTGCGTCCCACCCCCCCGATATCGAGATTCCATCGACGAGTACGAGGGGGCCCGCGTTTGCGACATCGACCTCATAGCGACCTCCGGCGACACGAAGCTCGACGATTCCGGGGTCGTCGGACGCCTCCACGAGTGCCCGCGAGATGGTCCGCATCGGCAGGTCCGGGGTGCCGGGGTTGCTGTCGAGGCCGAGGTCACTGACATGGAGCGCATCGGCTGCATCCCCGCCCGTGCTGCCGTCCTCGCCAACGCTCTCCGAGCTACCGCCCGAGTCCTCACTCTCGCCCACAGACCCGATCGAAGTCGAGCCCGCTCCAGAGGACACACCACCGTCACCCGACTCCCCGTGCCCCCCGCTGGTCACAGCGGACGTTCCGTGTCCCGACGTCGAGACCTCGTCGCCCCCGTCCTCGCCCGACGTCGCGGAGCCCTCTACGCTTGCCTTGGGGTCTGCATCGGCGCAGCCAGGGAGGGCGAGGGAAACGAGGAGGAGAATGGGTCGGTAGTGCGACGGCATCGGAAAGAGTTCTGCAGGAGCTGTACCAGGAGCGGCATCTGGGGTTTCCTTGTATTCGGCTCGTCAGGGTTCCCGATTTGGAAAGCCCCACGTTTCGATATGAGTCGCGGGTACGCCCACTACCACCGCACGTCGGCGCCCGGTGGGGGCTTCGTCCCGCAGTCCGCAGCAATACCTGGGTCGGCGACCCCCACGAGTGCTGGCCCCCAGATCGTTGCGACCGCATAGCGTCCGTCTCCCAGGTCAGCCACCTCCTCCGGCTCGACGACGCACCCGACGAGTTCGTTGGTGTCCACGTCGATCAGGAACGTCCCGGCTGCGAGTTCGACACGCGGAAAACTCTCCGCGTCTCCCCACCTGCGTGGCTCCGTACCGGCTTTCCAACCGCACCCAATGGCCGCACCCCAGTTTGGTCGGAATAGGTCCGCATCGCGAATGTAGCCGATGAACCTGACGTTTTCGTCGCAGGTAGGTGCATACTCCACCAGCCGATGAGGACCCTGGAGGCGACCAAGCTCTCGAACGCTCTCCCCCTCGAACGCTTCTGCAAGTAGGGGACCGCCGGGGGTCACCGCGACCCCCGTCTTTCGCCGCGTCACCCACCAAGAGTTGGCGCTTTCCCTGTCATCTGCACTCGGACCTCCCAAGGTGACCGTGGACCCGAGCACAGAAGCGTCGATCCAGCCGCGCAAGTCCTGGCCATCATCACGACGCGTGTATACGACGCGCGCCGAAGACTCCGTGGTGTCCTCGACGTCCACCCACGCCCCCGCGCGCAGCACGATGTAGCCCCGTTCGGTCGCGTCGACCTCCGAGAGGTCTGATGAGGGGCGCAGCGGTGCATCGGCAACCACAACAGGCACCGCATCCTCGCGGCGCACGTACACTAGGAGGCGAACGCCACCTGCCTCTACGACGATCCGCGGGTACTCCGTATCGGCGACGACGAGAAACGACGATGGTCTCTGAAACGCGACCTCATCGGCAGCACCATGGTGTCGCCCCTGAGCGGTGAAGAAGATGGGACCACGCCGTGCGAGGCGAATCCGCGTTGGTAGCGGATTTCGGAGGAGGCTCTCACGCGCCAATAAATCGCGGACCTCCGAGGAGGCCCCACGAACCGCGGCGATCTTCGACGTTGAACGGCCGGGCGCTGCGAGCTCACGAGCCTCGCTTACGACCCCCACCGGCACGCTGGTTTCCTCTTTGTGACACCCGAGGCCGAGAACCGACAGAGCAAGGGCCGCGAGAACGCGCGTCATCGGTCAGTACGACGTCTCGGGGACCGAGAAGTTGCGCATGAGACGAATCCCGTCACGGAAACGCCCCGGCTGGAGCACAGAAAAATGGCCCCCCGCCGCTGGAGATCCAGCGACGGAGGGCCGCGCTCATTGTCGCATGACCGGCACCGCGGGGAGCGGGCGTGAACAGAACCCCGCCCCGGCGGCCCGCTACTCGCATGGGCTATTTCTTCTTGGGCTTCCTTTTCTTGCTCGGCGCTTTGGCTTTCGCCGCTGACGATTCCTCGCTGGAAACCGGCTGCTTGGGAGCAGCCTTGCCCTTACCTTTGCCTTTGCCCTTGTCTGACATGGTGTTCGTCCTGGTGAAGACCCGGCAGCAAACGTGCTGTTTGGGCAAACGGTGAGAGCCGCGGCTCGAGCAGAACGGTTCAAAAAAAGTGCAACACGCGTCGGGAAACCGCCCGCGCACCCTCCTGCGCACTGATGGGCTCCAAGAGACCCCGTCGAGGACGTGACCACATGAAGGTACTCCTGCTCGCAAACAACCTGAACGTCTACTCGAGCCAGCGTCTCGTTGAGACAGCGAGGGCTCGCGGGCATGAAGTCCAAATGGCAGAAGCTGCACGCTGCACTCTGCTGCTCTCGCGGGGCACCCCACAGGTCGCCCTTGCCGGACAGACGCTCGAAGGCGTTGATGCAGTCCTCTCGCGGATCAGCGCCTCGTCCTCGACCTACGGGTACGCGGTGGTTCGACAGTTCGAGATGCAAGACATCGCATGCATCAACGGCTCCCTCGCCATGGCAAGGTGCCGGGACAAGCTCCGAGCGTTGCAGATCCTGAGTCGGCGAGGCATCGGAATGCCAAAGACTGCAGTTGCCGATCACCCCTCGGAGATCGACCGACTCCTCGCCTCCGTCGGCGCGCCCCCCTACGTGATCAAGGTACTGGAGGGGTCCAAGGGCCTCGGCGTGGTCAAGGCCGACAGTCAAAGCGCCGCGAGGTCGGTCATCGAAGCGCTTCAGGGACTCAACGCGAGAATCCTCGTGCAGGAGTTCATTGCGGAAGCCTCCGGTTCTGATCTCCGCTGTTTCGTCGTCGGAGACCGCGTGGTCGCGGCAATGCGCCGCCAAGGGGCCGAAGACGACTTCAGGTCCAACCTTCACCGTGGTGGCACCGCGACGGCTCACAAGCTTTCGAAGACGGAACGGGACGTCGCCACCCGGGCCGCGCGCGCCATGGGGCTGGCCATCGCGGGCGTCGACTTGCTCCAATCCAACCGAGGGCCGCTCGTCATGGAAGTCAACTCCTCGCCAGGGCTCGAAGGCATCGAAAACGCGACTGGCCTCGATATCGCAGCCAAGATCCTCGAGCACCTCGAGAAAGAAGCACCCAAAGGGCATCGTGGCGATCTCTCCAAGAAACACTAGTCCGATCGCGACCGACGTTCTCGACGTGTTGTCGCTCGAGGCCGGAGCCCGCCACGATGTGTTGCTTCACCTCGCAGATGACGGCTTGGGCTTCCCGCTCCACGTTCCTCTCATCGTCGCCAGAGGCAGCCGTCCGGGGCCGGTCTTCGGACTCATCGCGGGTCTGCATGGCAATGAGCTCAACGGGATCTGGGTGATTCACGAGCTGATGCAGAGCCTCTCGCCGCGACGCTTACAGGGAACCGTCGTCGCCGTGGTCGTTGCGAACGCCCCCGGGCTCGTTCGCCGCCAAAGGGCGTTCAGCGACGGGCACGACCTCAACCGAACGTTTCCGGGGCGGTCTAGGGGAGCCCCGTCCGAGGTTTGGGCCCACAGGATCCGGTCACAGCTCGTTTCCGGTTTCAACGTGCTCGTGGACCTGCACACGGCGGGAGCGGGTCGGCGGAACTGTGTCTACGCTCGAGTAGACCTTGACGATCCTCGTTCGCGGACACTGGCACGCGTGCTTCGGCCAGAGTTGATCGTCCACAAGCCCCCGTCCGATCGGAGTCTACGCGGTTGGGCGTCCGCGCATGGAATCCCCGCCGTCACCCTCGAGATCGGCGACCCACAACGCCGTCAGAATGACCTTTCTTCGTACACGGCCCGAGGAGTCCGCAGGGCCCTGCGGTGGGCCAAGCTCCTTGCCGGGCATGCTCCAGAAGCTCGACCGCTCCCCACGGAGTTTCGCCGCTCCCGGTGGCTGTACACCACTCGTGGCGGTCTCCTGGACGTCTCCGTCCCGGTCGGAAAGAAGGTGAAGGCAGGCCAGCCACTCGGGCGGCTGCTGGACGTATTCGGGAATCAGATCGAGACGTACCGGGCACCGTCGGAGGCGTGGGTTGTTGGAACTACCGCAGACCCCGTGGCGCAGACCGGCACGCGGGTCGTGCACCTGGCGACCCCTTAGTCCCTGCCACTCACTCACTCGTGCTGGTCCACCCGGTACCGTCCGACTTCCAGCGACAGCATCGGGTCCCTCGGACGCGCGTCCAGTCGCCGACGCGCTCGCCCTAACCGTGAAGAGTGATCAGCGCTCTCACAGGTGCAATGTGTGTTTCGGCATGAAATCGCGCACACCGTGACGACGAGGAAAGGCCGCACGTCCACGCCCACCTACCGAAGTCTGCGCGGACCACCGCAGCAAAATCTGCGTGTGTCGAAAAACCCATGCACCTCTTGGCGTGCACGGGGGTTCAAACGCCCGCACGTCGTGATCCACCCGCATACCTTCGCGATTCGCATCAACATCGACATCGGCCTTGGTGTCGTCGCGACCGAACCGATTCCGAGAGGCACCCTCGTGTGGGTCCAGGACCGCTTCGACCGGGTCGTACCACGAGAATCCGGCCTCCTTCTCGACGCGGCGCACCGAAGCGTCCTCGACCGGTTCGGGCGACGAGATGGCCGAGGCAACTGGCTCCTCTGCTGGGATACGGGCCACTTGATCAATCACGCCTGCGAGCCAACGCTGCGAGCCTTGGGACCATCCATGCTGGTGTCTAGGCGCGACCTCTGGCCGGGCGATCAACTGACGTGCGACTACGCCGAGTACAACCTCGAGCACCCGATGGAATGTGCGTGCGGGTCTGAGAACTGCCGCGGAGTCATACGCGACCAGGACCGCGAGTGCTACAGCGCGCACTGGCAGCTCGAATCGCTATCGCTTGTGAAGGCAGCAAGAACTGTCTCGCAGCCGCTGTTGCGCTTTGCGGTCGACCACCGGGGCACCGAGCACGTACGACGGGAGCACGAGGAGACTCCGCCGTGGAGCTCGAACGCAGCGTTCGTGGAGGACCTTCGTCCCGCAGTGGTGTCTGCTTGACGAGCACCCTTGTGGCGCCCCGCGTCTCCGAAGACCGCGGGAGCCCAGACGTGCCCGGCGGGGCCGGGGAGAACTTCCAGTAGCTCGAGGAGTCCCCGTGATGCGAGAGATCTACGCGGAACTACAAACCTATCTCCAACAACATGGAGCGGAACTTGCCGGCCGCGCCCTGGTCGCGCTGCTGATACTGCTCGCCACCATCGTCCTTGCCCGTTTCGCCCGCTCCGCAGTCCGGGCCGCAATCGTCGGCCGGGTCAAGGAACGAAGAGCAAACACGCTCTTCCCCATCGCGCAGAGTTTCACGCGAGCAACAATCTGGAGCGTGGGGCTCGTCACCGCATTGCACCAACTTGGGCTCAACGTTACGACGATGCTCGCCGGCGCCGGAGTGGTGGGCATCGCCGTTGGCTTTGGTGCACAGACACTCGTCCGAGACGTTATCAGCGGCTTCTTCGTCATCATGGACGAGATCGTCGAGACGGGCGATCACGTCACTTTCAACTCGGTCAGTGGCATCGTCGAGGAGGTGGGACTGAGACTGACGAAGATCCGGAGCTTCGACGGGCGTCTGTGGTACGTGCCCAACGGCGAGTTGAAGATCATCGGCAACTTCAACCGGGATTGGGCTCGAGCAGTCGTGGTGATCCCGTTGCCCCATGAGCAAGATGTCGAGGTCGCGATGAACGCGATCCATGAGGTCGCAGAGCGATGGGCGAGCGAGAATCCCGAGCTCGTGGTCGAGCCCCCTCAGACCCAGGGGATTCTCGTATTCGGAGCAGGAAACGTCGAGGTTCGCCTCGTGGTCAAGGTTCCGGCGATGCAGCACTGGGCGATCGAGAGAGAACTCGCGCGACGTCTGAAGTCCGCTTTCGATGAGCACGGCTTCGAGTTCCCAGTCCCTCGTCAAGTCGTCTATCACCGAGACGCGGCACGGGACCGATGAGAAGGGGCCTGCACGAGACCTCCGTTTCTCGTACGCTGCAGCGGTGTCGTCTTCGCGGCGGTCGGGCAAACGCCTCGGCAAGTATAAGGTGCTCCGCAAAATCGCAGAGGGGGGCTTCGGGTCCGTCTACAAAGCAAGGGACACCATCGAGGGGATGGATGTCGCGCTCAAGATCCCGCACGCTGACGAGCTGGATCCGGCAATGCTCGCGGATTTCTCGCGAGAGGTGCGCATGGCCTCCTCGCTCGACCACCCGAACATTCTGCCGCTCAAGAACGCCGACCTCGTCGACGGGACCTTCGTGCTGGCGTACCGCCTCGGTACTGAGTCGCTCGCGACCCGGATTCGGCGCCGCTACACCACCGACAAGGCCCTAGACTGGTCCGAGCAGCTGCTGTCGGCACTCGCCCATGCCCACGCCAACAAGATCATCCACTGTGACATAAAGCCGGACAACCTCATCCTTTTCCCCGACAACCGGGTCCGGCTCGCAGACTTCGGGCTCGCAAAGGTCCGGGCCCGCCGCAAGTCGGCGACGATGTCCGGCTCCGGCACGATCGGATACATGGCTCCGGAGCAAGCACTGGGGCGACCATCGACCCAGTCGGATGTGTTCTCGGCGAGCATCACGATCTTCCGCCTGCTCGCTGGACAGGTCCCACGCTGGCCCTTCGATTGGCCACCGCCGGGGCTCTCACGGATCGAAGACCGCGCGCCCGAGTTCGCTCCCCTCCTGCGGAGGGGTCTGAAGCTCGACGCGAGACAGCGATTCGGAGATGCCAACGCGATGCTGGCCGCGTTTGCCACGGCAAAAAAGCGCTACACGCGAAGAAAACAGCGCGGCTGACCGGCGACAGGAAAGCCGGTCAGCCGCGCTCTCGCCGACGAATCAGCTTGCGGCCTCTCGCACCCGCCCACTGGGAAACGCCGCCAGCAGTCGCTCGCCTGCGACGTCGATGAGGTTTGCCAGGACATTGGTCATCCGCCTCCCCTTCGTGCTGAACATGAGGGGCGCTCCACCACGAATCCTGACCACGAGCCTCCCCTCATGCAACACACCCACGTGTTCCAGCTCGAGCTCGACGGCCGTGATCCGAGCCGAGAACGGCTCGAAAACGCGGCGGATACGGGCTTCGAGGTAGGTCCCACGCGCCGGACCGGAACCCGGCGCAGTATCGAGGATTTTCACGCGCATATGAGTTCGAGCCCTCCAGTCAGCCAAACGGTGCGCGTCGGAAACGGGGCGGGGCAGCTTCTCCCCAGGCACATCGAAACCACGCAGGACGCTCCGTATGTACGGCGAACGCCCCAGTGATCTGGGCTGCCACCAAAGCCGGCCGAGTGTCGCAGCGAAGGGCGATCTTGGCGATACGCAGCCGACCCAGAGTCGGCAGACTCCTCGCCGGAGCAGCAAGCGCATCGGCCCGAATCGAAATGCAGTCCGACGAGTGCTCCCCGCCTCGGAGCAAGGCCACACGCGGCACGTGATTGGGGAGACGGGCGTGCTCGAGCCACTCGGGCACTGCGACGACCGTCGTCTCACCGACGACTCGCAGGCGAACCGCCTCCTCCAGTACCGCGCTCGCTCGTCTCGTGAGGCTACCGTCGACCACCAGGTGCAGGGACAGGGGGCCCATTGCTTCGAGAAAGTCGCGGACACACACGACACGATGTCGGGCTCGCCCCCCGCCGAAAACGGCGCCGAGATCCGCGTCCTTGACAGCGGGCCAAGTCGGCACGCCCTCGAAGCGAGGCACCAGCACTCGCAGGGTGCGGCGGTTTCCCACAACCACGACTCCATCGCCGGTTTCGCAGACGTCGACGGCGAACGCGTCCGCTCCGCTATCGAATGCCTCGAAGCACGCGTTGGCCGAGTTCGGCGGCGCGTAGCCACAGGACCCGTAACCCACGATGCGAGGCCTCATGCCAGTTCGAGCCCGCGGCACCCGGAAAGGGAGCGGTCTACTTGAAGTCTTCTTTTCTCAGCCCATGGCGCCGCATCTTGTCGAACAGCGCGCGGGGGGACATGCCGGCTCGCTTCGCCGCATCACCGACCTTGCCCTTCGCCTCGGACAGCACGGCGGCCAGGTATGCCTCCTCACCGGCCTGAAGAATGCCTTCGCGCACGACCTTCCAGGTCTGAGTTCTCCAGGACTCGGGAATCTGAACAACCCCTTCCAGCCCGGGACGCGAGTCGTCGGGAGCGTAGAGGAGGTCGGGAGCGCCGAGGGCCTCGTAGGCTTGCAAGGCAGGTGGCAGGTCCGCGACCCCGATCTCTGGTCCATCCGCGAGAAGAACGGCGCGCTCGAGGACGTTGGCGAGTTCCCGAACGTTTCCAGGCCAACCGTAGTCCACCAGACTCGCCATCGCACCGAGGGACACCGACGGGGCCGCCCGGCCGAGCCGCCCAGAGAAATGCTGCACCAGCACGGGGACGAGCGCCTCGATGTCATCGCGACGTTCGCGGAGTGGAGGGATGAACAACTCGACGACGCAGAGTCGGTAGTAGAGGTCACTACGGAAGCGCCCCGCATCGACCTCTAGCAGCAGATTTCGATTCGTCGCCGCAACGACCCTCACGTCGACCTCGATCGTCCGTGTAGCGCCGAGCGGCCGGACCGCGTTGTCCTGGAGCGCCCGCAGAAGTTTGGACTGCATCGAGAGCGGAACCTCCCCGACCTCGTCCAAGAACAGCGTGCCCTCGTGCGCCAACTCGAAGAGGCCTCGCCGTGCCCGCTGAGCGCCGGTGTACGCGCCCCTCTCGTGCCCGAAGAGCTCTGCTTCGAACAACTCGGAGGGGATCGCCGCACAGTTGACCGGAACGAACGGGCCGTCCGCGCGAGTACTGGCTCGATGTAGGATCTCCGCTATCCGCTCTTTTCCGACCCCCGTTTCGCCCAGCAGCAGGACCGGACTGTCGGAGCGAGCGACTCTCTGTGCGGTCGCGAGAACGCGATCCATCGCCGGACTGGCGGAGACCAAGCGCGGCATCGAGCGTCGCCTCGCCCGGTCGACGACAACACTCTCCGAAAGCTGTACTTCCCGCCGCCGGGCCACGAGGGCAGTCAGCGCAGGGGCGAGGACATCGGGCGGGAGGGAAGCATCAATGACCGTCCCGACCCCGACGGCGAGAGCCTGCGCATGCAGCTCCAGGTCATCGGTGCGCAGGAGCGCCACGACCAGAGGCCGGTCAGGGTGCTCCGCAGCCGCGAGCGCGATCGGCTCGAGAGCCCCGACATCGTCTCCATCGACCAAGACGAGATCTGCGGTCCGCTCAGCCAGCCGTCGAAGGAGTTCCTCCTTTCCCGAGCGGCCCACGACGAGCGTCTCGGAGAACGGGAGGGACTCCAGCACCTCGGCGCGGAGCTGCTCATCGTCGATGCCCAGGGAGACACGTACGAGCATTGCGTTCGCGCAGCATAGCCGAAATCGGAAGTCCCACGACTGATTCGGTAGTCGGGGTTCCGACGCTCCGGAACCCCCGATTCCGATGGCAGCCCGGCTGAACACGTCGCGGAACAGCATTCGAGTTGGCACGTCGGTTGCTACGCGGAAGCGTGTGAACCGGACCTCCGACTACCTCCTCGCCCAACAGGCCGCTTCTGGTGACCGGGCGGCGCGTGACCTGCTCGTTTCGCGGCACTACCGGAGCATTGAACGGCTGTGTCGGCGCCTCTGCACCGACCCGGCCCGGGTTGATGACGTCGTGCAAGAGACCTTCGTCGCGCTGCTTCGAAAGCTCGGCGACTACCGAGGAACCGCCTCCTTCACCACGTGGGCGTACATGGTCGCGCGCACGCACCACGGCCGCGCAATTCGGTCCGACCAACGGCACCGTGCGCGAGCCGACCTCTTCGGGCGCCACATCGCGACGACTCCGCCCTCGAATCGTGATGGCGACGAGTTCCAGTCCGCGCTGCTCCGAGGCCAGGTACTCGCGGCGATGGGGCAGCTCTCGGAGCTCGATCGCGCGGTGCTGGAACACCGAGACATTCGGGGCGACTCGGCGTCGGAGACCGCCGCGGCCCTCGGCCTCACGGTGCCGGCAGTCAAGACACGTCTGCACCGCGCACGCGCCCGGATGCGCCAGCTTCTTCAGACGATCCACCTTCAAACCATCGCCGCCTGAACTGAACGATGACCGTTGACACCTACGAACGCGTCCCTCCCGGGACCTACGACGCGAGCCGACACTTCTACCCACGCGTTCTCAACGCACAGATGCACGCGATGGTGAGGTTCTTCCTCACCCTCGATCACGACCGCATCATTCAACGATACTGCTACCTCAACCCACGGGTAGACCGCGACCACCTCGGCGCCCTGCTTTCCTACGTTCCGCAGTACTTCCGCTGGTCCGGGTGCGACCTGTTTCATGCCACGAGCGCCGCGGGCCGGCGCAGAATGGTGGTCATCGAGACGAACTCGTGTCCGTCGGGGCAGAAGTCCATGCCGCTCTATGAGGAGCACGACGACTACGGTGGCTACCGGACACTGCTCGAACGCAGTTTCCTCCCACGTCTAAGGGGAAAGCGACTGCCCCCGGGCGAGCTGGCCGTCATCTATGACAAGAACCCGATGGAGGCCTCTGGGTACGCCGCCACGCTGGCGGACCTCACATCCGAAGCGGTTCACTTGGTGAGTTTCTACGATGGCGGAGATGACCCCCGCGCGAAGTTCGAGAACGGACATCTCCACGTACGAACCGCTCAGGATGTCTGGGTGCCCATCCGGGCGGCATTCAGGTACGTGACCCAACGCCCCTGGTCGCGAATTCCAATCCACACGAAGACAGCAATCTTCAACCCGACCTTCGCCTGCGTGGCGGGGGGGCGTAACAAGATGCTCGCGGCCAAGGCGTACGACATCTTCAATGCCAAGATCGAAGGTTCGGGATTGAAGATCCAGACGCCCGAGACGGTTTGGGACGTCAGCCACGACGAGGTCCCCCTGTGGGTGGGAAAGATGGGCGGCATCGCCGTCGTCAAGAACCCCTACTCCAATGCCGGCCAAGGCGTATGGACCCTGAGCAGCCAAGCGGAACTGGATGCGTTCATGAAGCTGCCGCAGAAGTACGGACGGTTCATCGTACAGTCGCTCATCGGACACCACGCCTGGAGTTCCAACACACAAGATGGTCGGTACTATCAGGTGGGAACCATGCCCACCAAACGCAAGTCCGCATACGTCTTCGATCTGCGAATGATGACCTGCGCCAACAAGTCCGGATTCCGACCGCTGGCGATCTACGGACGGCGCGCCCGCAGCCCGCTGACGGACGCCCTCGGTCAGGTCAGCAGCTGGGATGTACTCGGCACGAACCTGTCGGAGAAGAACGACGATGGAACGTGGGGTTCCGATACCGCCCGGCTCCTCCTGATGGACCGACGCGACTTCAACAGCCTGGGGATCGGTCTCGACGACCTCATCGAAGGCTTCATCCAGACCACTCTTGCGACGATCGCCATCGACGAGATGGCCAAGAGCCTCACGAGCAAGAAGGGCACCTTCCGTGCCAAACTGTTCGGGTCGATGAACGACGACCCGGCCCTCCGCGACGAGATCCTGATTTGAGCGCTTCCGACGCGAAACACGTCACAAAACTTCCTCTCGACACCGTTCCGAAGGGATCGCTGAGGCGCTTCCATCTGGAAATCATGCGAGACCCGCTCAGCACCCCGGTGAGCATCCCCGTGATGGTCGCGCGTGGTGCCATGGATGGCCCGGTATTCGGAATCACCGCGGCGGTGCACGGAAATGAGGTGAATGGGATCCCAATCATTCAACGCCTATTCGCGGAGCTCGATCCGAGCACCCTTCGCGGGACCGTCGTCGGCGTACCGATTGTATCCGCGTATGCTTTTCTCAACGCGACGAGAACCTTCTTCGAAGGTTTCGACCTCAACCGGATCATGCCGGGCAAGGTGGACGGCAATGTCGGAGAAGTGTACGCGAACCGCATCCTTGCGAGGCTCGTGACGCATTTCGACTTCTTCGTCGACGTGCACACGGCAAGTTTCGGCCGCGTCAACTCGTTGTACGTACGAGCCGACCTACGACACCCGCAGAGCCGCCGCATGGCATTCCTTCAGTCCCCCGAGATCATCGTCCACAACGAGGCACGAGATGGGACGCTCCGAGATGCTGCGATGGAGTTGGGAATCGCCGCGATCACCGTGGAAGTTGGCGATCCTCTCCGATTCCAGCGCCGCATGATTCGAGACTCCCTGTTCGGGATCCGTGCAATCCTCGACGAGTTCGGCTTCGTCCCGAATGCGCCGTCAGGTGTGACGGACGAACCACCGGTGGTCTGCAGCCGATCGAAATGGATCTACGCGGACGATGGGGGCCTCCTCGAGGTATTGCCCGACCTCGCAGAACTCGTCCGGGAGGGAGATCCCATCGCTCGTCTTCGGAACCCCTTCGGCGACTTGCTCGCGACGTACCGCGCCCCCTTCGAAGGTGTGGTTGTCGGCAAGAGCACGAACCCGGTCTGCCGCACCGGGTCGAGGATCCTGCACCTCGGGCTTCCCACCGATGCGGCCAGTTTCGACACCTAGTCATGCACCGGTTGGAGGTCTCGCGGGCTCTGACTCGTCGTGCGCCGCACTGCGCTCCTCCTTCTCCTCGCTCTGGGCTGTGGCTACGACGCCGCGGCCGCCGAGCACAACCCGCCGCCGGCCGACCTCGTGTGGGTCAAGGTCACGGGTGGAACGTTCGACATGGGCGCGGCAAAGAGCGAGTTCTGTCGTCGGGAGCCACTCGGAACCAGGACGGTTGCCGTTGAAGCTTTCGAGATCCAGGCGCACGAGGTCACGCAGGCGCAGTTCGAGTCGAACATGGGCTACAACCCGTCCTTTGCGTCCACGTGCGACGGATGCCCTGTCGATAGTGTCTCGTGGCACGAGGCCGCCGCCTTTGCCAACGCCATCGCTCACAAGACATCGACGACTCCTTGCTACACCTGCGTGGGTGCATACGAGAACGTGCGTTGCGCCCCTCGGGACACGGTCTGTGACGGCCCCCGCCTGCCAACGGAAGCAGAGTGGGAGTACGCCGCTCGTGCGGGCACCCTCCAGGCCACATACGCAGGCCGAATCACGTCATGTATGAGCAGCGACGAAGTCGCCGATCAGATCGCTTGGTACAAGGCCAACTCCAGCGGTCGCCCGCGGCAAGTCGGCCGCAAGAAGGCGAACCCGTGGGGCCTCTACGACGTCCTCGGAAACATCGCAGAGTGGACCGGAAACGTGGACGCTGATGGGTTCGCGACACTTCGCGGAGGGTCCTGGTATCACAACGCGGAGCGTGCACGTGCAGCCGGCCGCCTCCGCGCCCCGCCGGACCGGGCTCTGAGCTACGCGGGAATCCGGCTGGTTCGCCCGGTCACCACGCCATCTGGAGAACCGTGACATTCCTGTGGAGCCTGCAGCTCGCGACGTGGCTGACCGCCAACGCGGGTGCACTACCGCAACCAACAGTGCGGGTCGCAACCATCGCCTACCCCGGCGGGACTCCGGGGCAACTCGGGTGCAGAACTGACCGGTGCGCGTTCGAACAACTCATTCGCCTGGCGAGTGCAGAAGGCGCGAAGATCGTCGTGACGGCGGAGTACGGGATGCCTCAGAGAAATGCGGAGCCTCGCCTCCTTCTCGGCAAACGGCCGGTGCAAAGCCTCGCCCCGCTCCACACCTGGCTCGCGGGTCTGGCCGCTGAGCTCGACCTTTACCTCGGGGTCGACCTCGAGACCGAGGATACGCGTGGTCGCGCATTCAACTCGTTCGTCGTCTTCGATCCCGAGGGGTCGATTGCTGCCCGGCACGACAAGATCGAACTGTTCGAGGGTGAGCGGCAGACGATGACCCCCGGAGCGCGGGTGACGACGCTCGATAGCCCATACGGCCGGCTCGGGCTCCTCATCTGCGCAGACCTCTACGCGGAACCGGTGCTCCACCACGAGCTGCTCGAGGGTCACAGGCCGCACATCGTCCTCGTATCCGCAGCATGGACCGTCCCAGTGGCGACCCGGTGGCAGGCCGCGTTCGCGCATGACTGGAAGGTTCACGTCGTGGCCGCCAACGCTAGCTTGGGGAGTGGTCGTGGCGGAGGGATCTTCAGTGCAGATGGTCGCTCGGTGGGGCGAGCCGGGCCGACCCAAGACATCGTTCTCGCGGACATACCAGTTGCACCCATTCGAGGTTCGGTGGGCTCGAACCTCCAGCGATGACGCTGTTCGGCTTCTCGTTGGTGAGCGCGCTACTCGCGGCCGACCACGCCTATGGCGTCGAGCCGGAACCCATCGTCGCGGCCATCGCGTACACCGGGAACACCCCACCGGACGCTCTGAACGACTGCGAAACAAGCGCGGCATCCATCATCGACGAGGAGACCTGCGAAGTCGCGGCACTCGTGCGCGATGCCGCTTCCCGCGGCGCCCAGCTCATCGTCGTGTCGGAGTCTGCGTTCGAAACCGAGTCGGCAGAGGCCCTCCCCCGGCAGGGGCGGCTGCCTGACCCAAAGTCAGCGCCCGTGCTCTCCTCGATGTCGAATCTCGCGTCGGATCTCGAGGTCTACCTGGCAGTTCCGCTCCACACCGAAGACTACGAAGGCCGCCCTCGCTCATCGCTGATCGCTTTCGGACCAACCGGGCGCACTGTCGGCATTCACCACAAAGTCGAGTTGTACAGCACCGAACTCGACGAGTTCGTTCCTGGTGAACGGATATCGACATTTGCCACCCCTTGGGGCCGGGTCGCAATGATGCTCTGCTCCGACGTGTACGCAGCCCCGGCACTCCACATGGCGCTGGCTCGAACGGGGTCCGACATCGTGTTGCTCTCCTCGATGTGGACGGTCGAGGGGTCGACCCGTTGGCAATCCACGTTTGCCCACGACTGGGGGGTCTACGTCGTCGCAGCGAACGGCGCAGGCGGGCGAGGCAAGGGAAGCGGGGTCTATGACCGCGATGGGTCTCCCATCCAGTCCGACGACTCCGGACTCGACACGGCCCTCGTCTCATCGTTGCGGAGTCGATGATGGGTCGTCCCTCTCGGATCGTCGGCCTCGATGTGGCCCGCGCGGTCGCCGTGCTGGGGATGATCGTCGTGAACTTCCGAGGAAAGGTGCACCCCGAAGTCGCGACGTTCACAAAGCTCGCATGGATGCTCGACCGGATGGAGGGCAAGTGGGCGGCGGTGTTCGTCGTCCTCGCCGGATTGGGGATCGGACTGCAGGCGCGCGCGGCCCTCACGGCTCTCGCCCGGACTCGACTGCGTCGCTCACTCCTCACTCGTGCGGTGATTCTCCTGGCAATCGGCCTCCTCCACCAACACTGGTGGACGTGGGACATTCTTGCGTTCTACGGCGTGTACATCGCTGCGAGCGTGATCTTCCTATGGGCCCCAACGGCTGTGCTGTGGACAGGCATCGCTGGACTCACCCTGGGTTCGGGCTGGCAATGGATGACCCTCACTCGGCCCGAACTCGATTTTTGGACCGTTCGCGGCGCCGTCGGAAAACTGCTTTTCTGGGGAAACCACCCTGTGCTTCCTTGGTTCGCTTTGGTCCTGTTTGGACTTTGGCTCTCCCGCCAGGAGTTGCGCTCATCGAGGACACGAACCCGCCTCTTCCTCGCCGGTGCGATCGTCTTGGTGATCGGCGAGGCACTCAACGGACACGTCCGCGCGGGCGGCCCTGCGCTTGCCGACCCACCGATTCTGGACATGCTGCGGAACTGGCCTCGACCGACACGCCCCGGGTTCGTCACTACGGGCGTTGCGTTCGCCACGATGGCCATTACGGCGGCAGTGGAGTTCACTGAAGGTCGAGAACACACGGGCGTCGTGACGACACTCCAAGCGGGTGGACAACTCGCCCTCACACTCTACATCGCGCACGTACCAGCCATCTTGGTCCCGCTCGCACACGGCTGGGCTCCGGACCTACTCCCTCACCTCGTCGGGTACGCCGTCGCGTTCTATACAGCGGGGCTCGCTGCAGCATTGTGGTGGCGCAGACGCTTCGAGCGCGGGCCTCTCGAGGGCCTACTCGCAGCGGTCACCACACCACCCTCTCCGCCGCCAGGGCGGACCCTCGTAGGGCCAGTGCACCTTCGGTAAGCGCGACCATACGGTATGGCCTGATCCATAGGACACCTTTCGATGGCTGCAGTCATCCTTCTCCTCGTCGCCGTCTCCGTCTCCTTCGTCGCCATTCGGCTCGGCGCCGCGGCCCTCGAGCGACCGGTCTTCCATGGGAGCAGGCGAAGTTTCAGGCGCTCTCGGCCTTTACCAACACCGGATTCACGACGTCGGAAGCCGAAGCGGTCACGAGCCATCACCTGCGCCGGAAGATCGTCTCTGTCCTCGTCGTGCTCGGCAATGCCGGTCTCGTGGCCACCGTCGGTAGCTTCGCAGGCACGCTTCTTCAGCCGCGGACGGGCTGGTTTGCGGTCAACTTGCTCACGCTACTCGGCGGCCTCGCCATCGTCGCTTGGATCGCCCGACGCCCACGCGTGTCCGCGAAACTACGAGAGCTCGGCAAGACATGGCTCGACGGCCGGTACGCGCTATCCGAATCAGCGCCCGAGGACCTGCTCCGCTTGGGCCGCGGGTTCAGAATCTCCCGCTTCGAGATTGACACAGATTCGCCGGCAGCGGGTCGTTCTCTCCGTCAGCTCGGCCTCCTGCAACACACGGTGCAGGTGCTCGCGCTCGAGCGTGGCCAAACCTTCATCCCCGCACCGGGCGGTCAAACAATCCTCGAGGCTGGCGACCAGGCTATCGTTTACGGCCGACCCGAGACGCTCGAGCGATTTTTCGGGCCGTCGGCCTCGATGGAGTTTGTCCTCACCGAGGACATCGGGGAACCAGCACATCAAGCCGGGGGGTAGGAGCCGGCGGCACCTCTCTCACCCGCGGTCCTGGGCTCGAAGCGCCGCGTAAATCTTTCGCAGCGCCGTCCGGCGCATCTTTCGGCCCATCCCGTGACCCTGCTCGGGAAAACTGACCGCGTCGACCACGTAGCCGAGTTCTTGCAAGTGGCTGACCTGCTGGAGGCTGACGCGGGCCGACATCACCCGGTCCTTCTCTCCAACGAGAACGTGTGTGACCGCGTGTTGGGCGAGTTCGTTCGGAAGATGGGCCGGCGGCAAGTGCCCGCTGATCGCGACGACCTCTCCGACGGAGTCAGGAGCCTCGAGCGATACCTTCAATGCGACGGCCGCCCCTTGCGAGTACCCGACGAGAATCGGCCTCCCCTTGACAACTCCGGACGCACGCAAACGTTCGAGTAATGCGACCACCTGCAGAGCAGCGTCGGTCACTTCTCCCCCGCCATCGAGAGCTCGAGCTTCTGAGCGCCGGAACCAGGAGTGCGTCCCGTCCCGCTGGACGCGCGGCCCCCAAGGGACGACAACCCGCAACGGGCGTTTGGAGTTCCTGAGCGCCCGCGGGAGCCCATGAAGCGCGTCGTCACGCCCGTGAAGAACCACCACTGTTGGAAGGACTGCCGTGGCTTCAGCCCCTGCGGACGTGTGAACGTCGAACGTCAACGGAGAGGTCGTGGGTTGGGTCCACCACAGCCACATATGAAGCGCCAATCCGATCATCGCCAGGGTTGGAGCCGCCAACTACGGATGAAGGTGCAGCAGACAGCGACCCAGTGTGGTCCCCAACCGCTCAGCGGCGCATGAACGCTGTCACCGCGACACGTGGCCCGCGAGCGACCGGAAGCACAGCGTGCGGCGTCTGGGCAAGAAAGAGGACGAGTCGATCCGCAATCGGCTCGATCACCTGCGTGCACGCCCCCCCTGCGTCGTAGAGCGCCAGTTCGCCGCCGTCGCCAGGCCGCCAGTCGTTTGCGTAGTAGATCGCAGTCAGCCGGCGATCCGAGCGACCCCGCACCGTGTCGCGATGCCGGACATAGCCGTTGCCTTGGTCGTAGACCGCGAGCTGCACCTCCAGCTCTCCGGCGCCAAGAAACGCAAACTCGTTCAAGACGGCACGACTGGCCTCCATCAGCTCGACAACCGCATCGAGAGCGCGGTCCGCATAGCCTCCGTCAAGCCACAGAGTTCGGTCACCGCGTGTGCCGGGAACGCGTCGGCGACAAGCACCAACACGAGCAGGAAGCAGCTCTCCCGCCTCGTCCAGGATCAGCGCCGCTGCTCGTACCGCCTGCGCTTCGGCATCGCCGAGCAACCCATCGAGCACCAGCTCGCGTCCTGCTCCAAGGGCTCGAAGGGACTCCGTTGTAGAGAGAGTGCGAAGGGCATGCTGCACCCCCGTGTGAGCCCACGGACGAGAGAGAGGGAGCACGACTACGTCCCCAACCGATCGGAGGCCGCGTCAAGCGCGAGGCGAGCGCCGTGATGAAGCACCACCGCGCAACCGGGCCATCGAGCCGTTCCGTCTCGACAGACGCCCGATTCGCTTCTCGAGATACGGTGAAAAATGGCCATCGTAGCGGGCCCATAGTTCAGGCCGCCGCCAGTCGTCACCACGGATGTTGCCGCGGCAGCAGGGAGCGCCGCAGCGACATACAAACTCGTCGTAGGGAGATCCATCGGCGGTGGCGTAGTCGAACGTGAGTTCCTCCCCGGGCGCAATTGTTCGCAGCGCAACCAGAGAGACTTGCCCACGAAGGCCGCAGGTCGGATCGCAGCTGTGGTTGATCCAGTCTGCGGGACTATCCATCGTCGAAAAGAGATAAGCGTCCTCATCCACCTGCAGCACCACCCGGCCCAGATGCACCCCAGGGGTTGCGGCACGTAGGGCGTGTCCGTCCAGGAGGACCCCACCGAAGACCGCAACGATCCATCCACGCGGGATCGCACGCGTAGCGATGACCCGGCTATCCCCGGAGACCTCGCCTACTTCCCCACGCGCACGACTGGAAAGAACACTCACCGGAAAGAACGAAGGTTTCATATCGATATCCGATCCTCGTTGGCCTACAAGGGGAGAGTCATTGTCGCGGCGTTTCCGCGAACGGGCTCTGTCCCGCAAAAGGAGGGAGCGGAGCACGACCAAGGAGGAACCCCTCGATCTCCAGTCGGTCGATCGCAAAAGGGAGGAGAGGTTGCCGGACCTCCCGCGCCAGCGCCACGAGTTCGGCAGCCTCCTCGTCCCATCCGGGGCCGAGCCTCAGCAGGTCGTGGCCGTAGACTGTGCCCCGACATTGAGGGCCACCACATTGACAATGAAGCGCCGCTTCGAGGTTGCATTCGGCGTAGTCACACGTGATCTCATCGCCAGGACGTAGATCCCGCCGAGCGACCATCGCGTTCGGACCGATGCCACGGAGAGTCGGGTCGCATGCATGGTTGACCAGTCGTCCAGCGTCCCAGCAGAGGATCCAGTCTCCACGCTCATCCCGGTGAGCAAACCGGTCGAGCACTGCCCGATGATGCTCGTCGAGCCCACGTCCCTCGCTCCGAGAGATGACTCGATCGAAGAGGTCCTGAACCCAAACCATCGTGCCTCTCGGGATACGCCGGGAGGCGACCACGCCATGGCCGAGCTCCTCTGAGATTCGAATGACGGAGGTGTCGGGGTGAATCACGGTCTAGCCGTTGGACCCCTCGAGCACGTCAACCGGTGCACGCTTTCGACACCTGCTAGACGTCCGAATCCGCGGGCGCATCCTCATCGTCCGGATGCTGCTTCGCGGTGGGCTCACCGCGCTCGTCCTCCCCCTCGTCCTCATCCGACGGCGCGGGTGCGCCCTCCTCGCCGAACGGAACCTCGTCTTCATCGTCGATCGACGCCTCGTGCTCGTCCTCGGGCGGAGACTCCTCCTCGTCCGCGTCCTCGAGTGGCGCGTCTCGAGGTTCGGCGCTTGGGGGCTCTTTCGGATTTGGCGCGGAGTCCCTCGTAGGGGCAGGTTCACCGCTTGCGGCGGCGGCCGCGGGAGACTCGAAGGTGTCGGCCTTCTTGCTCCCACATCCACCGACGAGTAGACCGAAGAAGACAACTGGAATCACGAGGACAGGCTGTTGCATGGATGCTTGTCTTTGTCGGTGTTGGAGCCCAAGCCGATGCAAATGGGTGCGCAGATTCGCATGGGGCTGGTCGCTCCTGTCGCCGGCCTTCGAGGTCAGCAGCTTCGGAACCGCTGCGCTTCGGGACGGCAACCGCCATTTTTTCGAGGGCCGTCGTCGCCACAACGTCGTGGAAGGACAGCGCGGCGTCATCGCCAGCGAGGTGGTCGGTCGCACCCAAGTGTCGAACTCTCCCTCCCGCGCGTCCCGGTCCCGGCGTCGCCGTGGACCTGGCGCAGCTCGAGTCCGGCCGGACTTCGTGCCATGCACGTCTCGTGGAACTCGCGGCCGACAAGAGCCTTGCTCTGCTGGGGGTCGTGCCCTGGGTCGGCTCGTTCCATTGGCGCGTCTCGAACCCTCCGAGAAATCTTCGTCAGCGCGCCCATCCTCGTCGGAGTCCTGCTCGGTCCGCACGGTTTCGCGGTGGCTGCAGCCACTGGAGGTGCTCGTCTGAGACCTCGCACCTGACCTCGCGTTCCGCGTCAATCCAGCCTCGGAAGACACGCACAGGTTCCTCCGTTTCTCGGATGGCCGCGAGCCAAAGAAGCCGCTACCGTCAAAGGGCATGCAAAAGGGCACGCCGCACACCCATCTCAACCTCAACGTCCGCGGGATGAAACAGTCCGCGACGGTTGCGATCAACGAGCGCTCCAATGCGCTGATCGCCGAGGGTCGAGAGGTCTACAAGTTGGGGCTGGGGCAATCGCCGTTCCCGGTGGCAGCCCCGGTGGTCGAAGCGCTCAAGGAGAACGCGGCCGAAAAGGACTACCTGCCGGTCTGCGGGTTGGCCGAGCTTCGCGATGCCGTGGCCGCGTATCACAAGCGCACCGACGGGGTGGAGCGCACGGGCGAAGACGTGCTCATCGGGCCCGGCAGCAAGGAGCTCATGTTCTTGCTGCAGCTCACCTACTACGGCGACCTGGTGATCCCGACGCCCGCGTGGGTGTCGTACGCACCGCAGGCCCGCATCATCGGCCGACGCGTCGAGCTGCTCGAAACGTCGCAAGCCGATGGCTGGCAACTCAGCCCCACGCGACTCGAAGCGTTCTGCGCCCAAGACCCCGACCGGCCTCGGCTCATCATTCTCAACTACCCGTCCAACCCGACCGGCGGCACCTACCGGCTCGACGATCTTCGCGCGCTGGCCAAGGTCGCCAAGAAGTACCGGGTGGTCATGCTCTCCGACGAGATCTACGGAGAGCTGCACCACAAGGGGCAACACGTTTCGATCGCCCGCTTCTATCCCGAGGGCACGATCATCTCGTCGGGGCTGTCCAAGTGGTGCGGCGCGGGTGGCTGGCGACTGGGCACGTTCCTGTTTCCGCCTGGCATGCGGTGGCTGCTCGACGCGATGGCGGCCGCGGCCAGCGAGACCTACACCTCGACCAGCGCTCCGATCCAATACGCGGCCGTCACCGCGTTCCAGCCCAGCGACGAGATCGACGAATACCTCGTGCACTCGCGCAGAATCCTCGGAGCGCTAGGGCGTTGGTGCCATCGCACGCTGACCACGGCCGGGATCCGGTGCTCCTCGCCGACGGGCGGCTTCTACCTGTTCCCCGACTTCTCGGCGTTTCAGCAGCCCCTGGCCGCCCGCGGCATCTTCGACTCGCCCTCGCTGTGCAGCGCGTTGCTGGACGAGACCGGTGTGGCAATTCTCCCCGGCTCCGAGTTCGGCCGCCCCACCTCCGAACTCACCGCTCGCCTGGCCTACGTCGATTTCGACGGTGAGGCGGCGTTGAACGCCGTTGCAGCGCTCCCGCGGGACGGAGCGATCAGCGATGCGTTCCTGCGCAAGCACTGCCCGCGGGTGACCAAGGCCATCGACGCTCTGTGTGGGTGGATGCCTCGGTAGGTGCCTCGTTGGAAGCGCTTCGGGGTCCTTCAGGCCCCCCCCTTCGGGTGAGGGGGGCCTTCCGGAACCCTTCGCTGGCGCCTTCTCTACTCGGCACCCTTCCTTTTTCCCGCTCCGCATCCCTTCAGGATGCTCGCTCTCTTGCTGAGATGCGATTGGGTACCTCGCCTGAGAGGCGCTTCGGGGTCCTTCAGGCCCCCCCTTCGGGTGAGGGGGGCCTTCCGGGCCCCTTCGCTGGCGCCTTCTCTACTCGGCACCCTTCCTTTTTCCCGCTCCGCATCCCTTCGGGATGCTCGCTCTCTTGCTGAGATGCGGTTCGGGATGCTCGCCCACTTTCTGAGAGCCGCTTCGGGGTGCTTGCTCCGTCCCGTAGAAACCCGGCATGGACATCAGACCTGAGGCACCAGACCGGGGAAGACGGCTATGATGTGGGCGTGTCTTCCGATCGTGTGCGTCCGGCGGACGTCGACATCGGTGCGTTGCTCGGTGTGGCTTTGGGTCCGCCGCCTCCGTCCGAGTTTGCCGAGAAGGTCGGGTCCAAGGTCACGCTGATGACCACCGTCACCGAGCTGTCGCTGCTCTTGTTCGCTGCTCCCTTTGCCTGGCTGCGTGACGACGTGGCCGAGCCTTCCAACCATGACTCCGCCTGACCTTCCCCTCGCGCTCGTCGACCCCACCAGCATGCTCGGGCGTCTCGTCGACTCGGTGTCGCAGAGCGTGGCTGACTACGCGCCGTCGGTGGGCTCGGCGGTCTTTGTGTTCGTTGCGCTGTGGCTCGTCGCTCGACTCGTGCGCGGGTTGGTCAAGCGACTGCTGCAGATGACGCCGCTCGACAAGGTGGTGTCGGAGACTCGCCTCGGCCGCATGCTGCAGGCGTTTCGCGAGGACGCGACGCCATCGTGGGCCGTCGCCAATCTGGCGTACGTCGGCATCTTGCTGATGGCGATCACCTCGGCCGCCGAGGCGCTGGGCATCGAAGCGGCACAGACCGCCGTGCTGGCGGCGCTGGGGTACCTGCCCAAGATCGTCTCGGCACTGCTGATCATCGCGGTGGGCAGCGTGGCCGCGTCGGCATTGGGGCGCCTGGTGGGCGCGTTCTTTTCCGAGTTTCGCGGCGGACGTTCGAAGATGTTCGAGGCGCCGGTCGAGCTCGCGATGATGCTGGTCGTCGGGCTCATCGCGCTCGAGTCGCTGGGCGTCGATGTCTCGTTCATCACCTCGAACCTCAGCGTGTTCGTGGTGGTGATGCTGGTGCTCGTCGCCTTCTTGATGGCGTGGTCGATGCGCCGCCCTGCCGAGGAGATCATCGCCAACTACTACCTGCGGCAGCTGGTGCGCGTGGGCGACGACGTGACGCTGGAAGACAAGCGCGGCGTGGTGCAACGGTTCGTCCCGTTGGGCGTGTTGCTGCAGGACGAAGGCGGCAACGAGCACTTCGTCCCCGCCCGCCACGTGCTCTCGGGCCTGGAGCGCAGCAAGACTCCGCGCTGACGCGATGGACACCGGTCAGCACACGGTCGACATTCAGTCCTCCGACGAGGCGCTCATCGAGGCGTATCGCGAAGGACAGGATGCGCTCGCGTACTCCGAGCTCGTTCGTCGCTACCAGATCCCGCTGTATCGCATCCTCGCGGCCCTGCTTTCGGACCCCGACGAAGCGGAGCCCGCCTGCGAGCGCTTGTTCGTGCGCGCGGCCAATCGGTTGCACGAGCTGGGCGACGCGCGCGGGTTTCATCCGTGGCTCATCGGCATGGCCAAGGACGTGGCCAACGACTTCGAGGTCGATGCCGCCGTGTCCGCCCCGCTGTCACGCCCCCAGCTGCTCAGCGCCGCCAACCTCTCGCTGCATGCGGGCAAGCAGGTCGTCGCCGACGCGGTGCGTGTGGCGTTGAGCCAGATGACGGCGCAACAGCGCACGATGCTGACCCTCGTCGAGCTCGAGGGCAACGAACCCGCCGAGGTCGCCAAGGCCATGGGCATCGCCCTGGAGGACTTCGAGGTGCAGCTCGACGAAGCCCGCACCCGCTTCGTCGACCTGCTCACCACCCCGTCCACATCCACGCCCCCGGCCGCCGATGGTGTGCCCCCGCCTGTCACCAACCCGGGCGACCTCCCGGCGCTCATCGGAGGACGGTACCGCCTGGGTGTCCGGCTGGGCGCGGGCGGCATGGGCGTCGTGCACCGGGCCCACGACGAAGACACCGACCGAGACGTCGCACTCAAGGTCGTGTTTCTCAACGCGGGCACCGAGGAGGTGCGGGCTCGGTTCGACCGCGAGTGCCTGGCGATGAACATGATTCACCACGAACACTTCGTGCAGAGTCATGCCCACGGCGAGCTTCCCGGTGCCCGCTGGATCGCGATCGACCTCATCGAGGGTCGGAACCTGGCCGACCGCATGCTGGAAGGGGCGTTGCCCCTGCGCCAAGCGCTGACGATCGCCCGTCAGATCCTCGGGGCGCTCGGCCACCTGCACGAACGACGCATCGTGCACCGCGACGTGAAGTCCGACAACGTGCTGTTCGTGCACGAAGGCGACGAGCCCTCGGTCAAGCTCATCGACCTCGGCATTGCAAAGCTGCCCGACGAGTCGCTGACGGGTGACAACGTGCGACTGACCGCGGCAGGCATGACACTCGGAACACCGGCCTACATCGCCCCGGAGCAAGCGATCGGCCAAGTCGTGGACGGGCGCGCCGACCTCTATGCGCTCGCGGTGCTGTTGTTCGAGATGCTGACCGGCAAGCTCCCGTTTCGTGCGAGCGACGTGGTCACGCTGCTGACGATGCACGTCAGCACCACCCCGCCCTTGGTCAGCGAGCTCGTCGGCACCCCGCTCGGTGACCCCGCGCTGAGCGAGCAGATCGACGAACTGGTGGACCGAGGGTTGGCCAAGACCGCACGGGACCGCTACCCGGATGCGGACGCGTTCGTCGAAGCCATCGACGCGGTCTTGGCCGCACTCTGAGGGAAGTCCCCACCCGCAGTCTTTTCGGGTTGGCCAGCCATCGTGCGGACCCATCGTAGATGCATGGCCCGCAAGCCCGAGCCTCCGAACGACACGAAGAAGTTGTTCCGTCAGTGCGGCACGTGCTCGCAAACGTTCGGGCATCTGGTCGATCGGGAGTACGGCGCGCCCGCGGAAGACTACGAACGTGCCTTGTCCCGGCTCGCCGGAGGCATCGCGAACCGTGGCCACCAGTGCGGCATGCTCTGGGGAGCCGCGATGGCCATCGGTGCCGAGGCAGGCCGGCGCTTTGGCGACCCCGATGATGCGATCGCCGTCGCTCTGACGACCACGCAGCAGGTGCTCGCGTCGTTTCGCAACCGCACCGGCACCGTCGACTGCCGCGACATCACCGGGCGTCAGCTCGACACGCTTCGAGGGCTTGCGGGAATGATGGTCGACACCCTTCGCAAGGGCATGAACCAGAGCACCTGCTTCGAACTCGCCGAAGCCTGGACACCCGAGCTGCTCGAAGCCGCCGAGGACGGGCTGCAGTTTCCCGCGTGGCACACTCGAACGCCCCGCAGCTGCGCATCGCAGGTCGTCTTCGCAATGGGCGGCTCGACCCAGGAGGCCGTTGCCGTCGCGGGATTCGCGGGTGGCTTGGGGCTGTCGGGAAACACCTGCGGGGCACTCGGAGCCGCGGTCTGGATGCAGGGCCTGCAATGGGTGAGGACGCATTCCGGGAAGACCCCAGGGCCGTGGACCAACACCGGGGACAAGCGAACCCTGCAGGTGTTCGACGAGAAGACCGGCGGCACGCACCGATGCGCCGAGATCTGCGGACGCCGTTTCGACAGCGTCGACGACCACTCGACATTCGTCGAGCAGGGTGGCTGTTCCGATTTGATCGGTGCGCTCGCCAGCACTCGAGCGAAACTGCCCTAGCGTCAGGGCCGAAGTCCATGCCGGGTTTCTACAGGACCCCCCTTTGGGGTGGGGGGTCCCTCCGAGCGCTCCGCTCTCTTGCTTTCCACGTTTTCGAAACTCGGAACGGGCTTAGAACCTGCGGCACTACCAGCCCTGAACCGTGGCGGCTCGAACTGGGCCACTTGGGCGGCGCCCGTTCCACGTATGCTCGAGGTCGCGTGGCATTGGACCCCAACGTGGAACGCTACCGCATCGCGGTGGATGCAGCGCCGTGTGGCGCGCTGTTGGTGAACGCCGAGGGCATCATCCTTCATGCCAACACACACCTGGCCGAGATGTTCGAGCGCACGACGGGCGAGCTCGTCGGCGGCGGTGTGGACGAGCTCCTCCCGCCCGAAACACGGGCCCGCCATGCGGGCCTACGCGCCTCGTTCGCTGCGTCCCCGTCGGTGCGACAGATGGGCGAGGGACGAGCGTTGGTCGGGTATGCCAAGTCCGGACGGCGCTTTCCCATCGAGGTCTCGCTGCGCCCGGTCGAAGGAGAGGAAGGCCCGTGGGTGCTCTGCACCGTGCTCGACATCAGTGCGCGGGTCCGCGAACAAGAACGCTTTCACACTGCCCTGAACGCGGCACCCAACGCGATCCTGATGGTCGACCGGGACGGCACGATCGTGCTGTGCAACCGCCACACCGAGCGCGTCTTCGGGCACTCCCGCGACACGCTGGTCGGTCGCACCATCGAAAGTTTGCTGCCGCCGTCGGCCGCCGAGCGCCACCGTGCCCACCGAGAGGGCTACACCAAGTCGCCCACACCGCGAGCAATGGGCGCGGGGCGAGAGCTTATGGCCGTGCGGGCCGATGGCTCGCAGTTTCCGGTGGAGGTCGCGCTGCAACCGGTGGCGATGGACGATGGAGACTACGTCATCGCATCCGTCATCGACATCACCGTGCGGGTGGAAGCACAGCGACGCATCGAAGCCCAGCATGCCGAGCTCCAAGAACGGAACCGAGAGATTCGCGCCCTGGCCCGCAGCGCCTCGCACGACCTCAAGGGCCCTCTGACGACGATCGTCGGCCTGGCATCGAGCATGCTCGAAGACCTGGAGTCCGGCCAACTCGAGGAGGTGCCCCGGGTCGCCGAGTGGACGCGGCGCCTCGCCAGCCGCACCGCCGCCTCGCTCGAAAAGCTCCGCGAGATCGCAGATGCCACCCTCGACCATCACCCGATGTCGGACTTCGACCTGAAGGACTCCGTGCAAGAGGTGGTCGATGAACTCGAGGCCCTGCGCACCGCGGTCGGCGTCGACATTCGCGTGCACGTGCCCGAGGGCCTCTGCGTCCGAACCGAACGCTCCCGGCTGACCTCGATCCTGCACAACCTGTTGGGCAACGCGCTGCAGTATCACGACCCAAGCAAGGACGAGCGCTGGGCGGAAGTCCGCGCCAGTGAGCACGGAACGACGTTGCGCCTGCTGGTCCGCGACAATGGCATCGGTATTCCCGACGAGATGAGAGACCGGGTGTTCGACCTGTTCGAGCGCGTCGAAACGTCGCCCGACTCCGGCCCGGGCATCGGCCTCGCGCTGGTCCGCCGACACGTGCGACAGTTGGGAGGTCGGGTTCGCCTGGAGCCTGTCGACCTCACCACCTTCGTGGTCGAGTTACCGCTGCGAGCTCAGCCATGAAGATCGCGATCATCGACGACTCCGACACCGACCGGTACATCGCACGCCGGGTGCTGCGCTCGACGTACGCCGACACCCCGGTGCTGGAGTTCGAATCGGCCAGTGCGGCGCTCGAGGCCCTCCGTGGCGACTTCGAGGAGCTCGGGGGTGGCGAGGGGCCGCTGTTGTTGTTTCTCGACATCAACATGCCGAGAATGACGGGGTTCGAGCTTCTCGACCGCATCGGACCGACATCGCCATCGTCCCCCCTGCGGGTTGTGATGATGACGTCGTCGTCGGCCCGAGAGGACCGGCAAACGGCCGCGGGCTACCCCTGTGTGAAGGGCTACATCGAGAAGCCGCTCACAGTGCAGCGCCTTGCGGAGCTCTCGACCGACTTGAACCTCTGACCGCGCGGTATGAGGGATCCCTCGGGGCCCGGGTCGCCGCGGCGCATCGAAGGCGCGGAAAAAGCTCGCGCAACGTCCGATATCTCGGCTCGAATGGGATGGAACCGCGCACGATCGCGTGACCCAACCATCCGTCGCGCGAAGCTTGCGTGAGGTCTCCGCTTGGTCCCAGGCGGCCCACCCGCGGGCCCGCAGTTCTTGCGGCAGCGTATCGGCACCCTCGCGCAGCACTTTCCGGTCACCAAAACCCGCGGCCAGCCAAGCTGGTAACCATGCTCTTGCTTGCGCTCCGACCACTCGACGTCGCGATCTTCGGGCTCATGGGAAGCCTGTGGATCTTCGGCGCGTCGTTCATCTACTTCGTCTGGCGTTGGGCCATTCGAACCGAGGACGAGCGAGCCAACCCGGTGATGCGCGCCGGAGACCCCCCGGTCCCGCCCGCCCCACCGCTGTCGCCCCGCGCCCGCAAGCCCGCTCCGAGCGAGTCCAGCAACGAACTCCGCTCGGCTCTTCCCAACCCCGCTTCCACCTGATCGGCCCCGAGGGACCTCATGTTGCTCGCACTCGCTGACAAGGCGGTCAACGAACAAGCCGTTGCGCTGTCGCCCACGTTGGGCTGGCTGCTGCTCGGCTGCGCCGTTGCCGTCATCTTGTTCTTCATCCTGCACGCCGACCGCTGGCGCCGCTGGTGGCTCTCCGCCGAGGACCCCCGCGGCATTGCGTTCTTCCGCATCGTCTTCGCCTTCTTCGTGATGGCGAACATCAACGGCATGTGGGACGTGTTCACGTTCCTCTACACCGACGAGGGGATCTTCCCCGCAGACGTCGCGCGCCAGGTGTTCGCCTCCAAGCAGTTCGCCGGATTCGGCGACGGCATGGTCGACGGCGAGCCCTACGGCTTCTTCGATGCAGCGGCGATTTGGGAGTTCATCAAGGGCCCCAAGTGGTCGCTTCTGTACTTCTGGGACTCTCCGACCGCGTTCTGGATCCACCTGATCGCGTTCGAGGTGGCCGTCATCTCTCTGATGATCGGCTTCCGCACCCGGCTCGCCGCGGTGCTGACCTGGTTCCTGATGAACAGCATCCTGACCCGCAACTCGCTGGGTTGGGAGGGCACCGAGCTCGTCTACCGCACGATGCTCGTCTACCTCGTCTTCGCCCGCAGCGGACACGCCTACAGCGTGGACAACTGGCTGCGTTGCCGAAAACTGCGCAAGCAGGGCCGGCTGAGCGAACGTGACGGCCCGGGTGGAGGTGCCGGCATTGCGCCCAACGACGAGTACCCGCAAGGCCTCGAGCCCGTGTACCGCCGCATCCCGTCGTGGCCTCGCAAGCTGATCATGCTTCAGCTCGCCACGATCTACGTCACCACCGGCACCCTCAAGACGGGCAGCGTGTGGATGGCGGGCGACGCGATGTACTACGCGCTCAACCTCGACCACTTCTACCGCGTCCCTCCGCAATACCTGTCGTCGCTCGGCGGCACCACGGTGTTCCGCGGCATGACCTACGCCACCAAGGTGGGTCAGATGTCCTTCGCCCTGGTGATCTTCGGCATCATCACGCGCTGGGCCATCGCACAGGGCTTCAAGCCCTACCCCAAGTGGCGTCAGTGGGCGATTCGCGGCACCTGGTTCGCGCTCATCGGCCTGACCACGGCGATCATCTACGTCGCCTACCCGGTCCACTACACCCCCAAGATCTCGGCGGCCGCGTTCGCCAGCACCTGGGCGGGCCTGTTCGTCGGCATCTACCTGCTGTGGTGGAAGCTCGGGCACAAGCCGTTCCACTTCTCGGGCTTCGGCCGCTTCAAGCTGGACACGCCAGTGGTGATCGACCGCAAGTGGGTCTCCACCTGGATCATCGGGCGTCGTGTGCTGCTGATTTGGCACCTCGCCTTCCACGGCCACATCTTCACGATGATGAACGTCGGCCAGTTCCAGACCGGCATGATGTCCGCCACGTTCGCGTTCATCAGCGGCCACGAGATCGCCGCCGTGCTTCGCGACATCGGTCACCGCCTGCACTCGTGGGGCGTACCCGGCATGCCCAAGGCGGTGCAGCAGCGTCTGCCCATCCTTCCGGCGGCCGACGTCACCCTTCCGCAGAACCACCACGACGCCGCGCGCCTGCCCATGGCCGCACTCATCATGGCGGTGGTCGGCGTGCTCGCCGGCATCATCATCCAGATCAAGGTCGCGCCCGAATGGGACTTCCGCTGGGTCTGGGTCGCCACCTTTGCGTTCGTCGCTGGCTTTGCCGTCGTGCAGGCCCGACGCGCCAAAGGCCGCACCGACGCGTCGATCGTGGGTCGCGAGCCCTGGGCCTACGGCCCGATCGGTCGCCTGATCGTCGGCGGCGCCATCGTTTGGCACCTCATCGCGGTCGCCACCTGGCTGATGCCCGCGAAGGACTGCCTCAAGACGTTCCGCAACGATGCGCGTGGCGTGTTCACGTTCTACCTGACGCGAACCACCACCGACCAAGGCTGGGGCATGTTTGCGCCCAACCCACCGCGCAGCAACGTCTTCCTCAAGGTGATGATCACCGACCAGAACGGGGAGACCTGGGATCTTCGCACCGACGTCTACGCGTCCGAGCAGAAGCCTCAGCCGTGGATCTGGAACGATCGGATGCGCAAGATCAACCGCCGCGTCATCGGCGGGGAGTCGGGCCCCAACGCCTGGTACCGCAAGTGGTACGCCCGATACCACTGCCGCGAGTGGGCACGCACCCACGACGGCGTCGCGCCCAAGCGCGTGGATCTCATCAAGATCTGGTACCGGATCCCCACCCCCGAGCAGACCCGCAAGCACGGCTTCTACCAAGCCGAAGAGCTGCTCGAGCGCGCCGGCCACGAACGCGTCTCGTACACCGAGAACTGCAAACACGCGGTGATGGGCCAGCTGCCCAACTACATCCGCGAGCGTGACGGACTGCCGCTGCTCGAAGAGGGCAAGTACAAGCCCTGGATCAAGCGCAAGAAGAAGAAGTGGGACTCGCGCGAAGAGCGTGAGGCCAAGAAGAAGGAAGCGGCCCGCAAGAAGAAAGAGCAGGCCGAGAACAAGAAGAAGGACTGAGCACAGCGCTCATGCCGCAACCGACGCCGGCCCTCTGCACGAGGGGCGGCGTCGTTCGTTGGGGCCTGAGCGAAACGCGCACGGTCCGGCCCCCCGCAAGATCTGCCGGCAGTGAACGTCGCTCATCACGCATCCTACGAAACCATCCATGCCGAAGAGCTCCAGCAAACGCGTCCAGATCCTCGTCGTCGACGATGAATCCAGCGCCCGCTCGGGCCTGGTCGAACTGCTCCGCGAAGAGGGATACGAGGTCCGAGGCGCCGCTGACGCGTTCAAGGCGCTCGGCATGGTCGAGGCCGCCGTGCCCGACCTGCTCATCACCGACGTGCACATGCCCGGCATGGACGGCACGGCGTTGATGGCCAAGGTGCAAGAGGCCCACCCCGAAGTCGGGGTGATCGTGATGACGGCCTACAGCACCGTCGAACGAGCCGTCGCCGCGATGCAGCAAGGCGCCGACGACTACCTCACCAAGCCGATCCGCTTCGACGAGCTGCTCGTCGTGGTCGAACGCCTGCTCGCCCACCGCGAGACGGCACGCGAGTTGGAGCAGTTCCGCAAAGCCAGCGAAGCGGACAAGCCCGCACTCGGCTGGATCGGCCAATCCAAAGCCTCGCGCGATGTCCTCGACCTGCTGCGGCAAGTCGCCGGCTCCCCCGCGTCGGTGCTGCTCAACGGAGAAAGCGGCACGGGCAAAGAACTCGCCGCTCGTGCACTGCACCAAGCCAGCGCTCGCAGCGAAGGCCCGTTTGTTCCCGTGCACTGTGCTGCGCTGGCCGACGGCGTGCTCGAGAGCGAGCTGTTCGGCCACGAAAAAGGCGCCTTCACGGGGGCCGACACGACCCGCGACGGCCGCTTTGGCCGAGCCCAAGGCGGCACGCTGTTCCTGGACGAGGTGGGCGAGATCCCGCTGTCGGTCCAGGTCAAGCTGCTTCGCGTGCTGCAGGAGCGCACCTACGAACGTGTCGGCGGCGACCAACCGATCGACATCGACGTTCGCATCATCGCGGCCACCCACCGCGACCTGCAGGCCGACGTCAAAGAGGGCCGCTTCCGCGAAGACCTCTTCTATCGGCTCAACGTGATCAACGTTCGCCTGCCCACCCTGCGCGAACGAGCCGACGACATTCCCCTGCTGGCGATGCACTTCCTCGCCCAGCACACCAGCCGTGCGCGCAAGCAGATCCGCGGCATCAGCGAACGCAGCCTCGATGCGATGCGAAGCTACGACTGGCCCGGCAACGTGCGCCAGCTGGAGAACTGCATCGAACACGCGGTCGCGCTGTGCAACGACTTCGAGATCGACGTGCGTCATCTGCCGCGCGAGATCCTGGGCTCGGGCCGCGCCCTCGACGAAATGCCGATCGTGCCCGGCTCCTCGATGGCCGAGGTCGAGCGCTACGTCATCCTCAAGACCCTCGAGTCGGTGGGCGGAAGCACGTCGAAGGCGGCCAAGATCCTGGGCGTTTCGCCGCGCACCATCCAATACCGGATGAATCAGTACCGCGACGAAGACCCCGAGCAGGTCGCGCTGATCCTGGCCCGCAAGAAGTCGAAGAAGAAGAAGTAGGCGGCTGCCATCTTCACAACGTCGCCAGCACGCCGAGCCCGGCGAAGGTGACGACGTGGTTGAGGATGATCAGCGCCACGACCTCCCCTGCCCGGCCCTGCCACCACGGATAGGTGATCGCCAACACCAACGGAAAGCCGAGGTGGATGACGAAGAACCCCACCATGAAGGCGGTGTTGGCGATGTCTTCGGGCAGCCACATCACCGTCGGCAGCACCGCGTGAAACGGGACCGAGTAGCGGGCGAGCTTGAGCACCGTCCAGCGTGGAAGCGGCGCCTGAGACTCCGGTGCAGGGCCTGGCTCGGAGGACGTCATCGGCGAAGTGGTCAGCAGCCGCCGAGCGTATCGACGACGGTGTCGCCCATGTGGCGGTAGAGGTGACGGCGCAGCGGTGTGGCGACCTTCTTTTCGAGGCGACGCACGGCGGCGTTGGACAGACCCCATCGTGCCCCGAGCTCGCACAGTGGCGTGGGTGACGTGTTCGCAACCCGCTCGCGAAGCATCGCCAACGCAGCGCCTTCGAGCCGCGCGGCATACCGTTCGAGCACCGCCGACAGGTGTTCGGCCAACTCGGCGTCCGCGATCTCGTCCTCGGGGGACGGCGCGGGATCGCTGACCCGCTCCATTCGGGTCACGTCGTCCTCGTGGGCGGGAACATCGAGTGATGCCGTCGGCGCGCGGAGGCTCTCCATCGCCTCGACGTCTTGCACCGAAACGCCGAGGGCCTCGGCGATCTCTTGGGTGCCCGGAAGAGATCCGTCCTGCGACAGCGACGCGGTGGTCTTGGCGAGCTGATAGAACAGACGGCGCCGAGCGGCCGTGGTGGCCCCCCGCACGATCCGGCTATTGCGCTCGACGTAGCGAAGCATGTGGGCTCGGACCCACCAGCTCGCGAACGTGGACAAGCGAACGCCGCGGGCGGGGTCGAAGCGCTCCATCGCGTGCAGCAAACCCACGTTGCCCTCCTGAACGAGGTCGGCCAGCGTGCACTCGCGACTGCGATACCGACGCGCCCACAGCGAGATCATCGGCTGCTGGCTTCGGACCAGCCTTGCACGTGCTGCACTGCTGGTGGTCTCGACCCAACGCTCGAAGAGGGCCCGCTCCTGATCTGCGCTCAGTTCCCCGCGATGCATCGGGGAACTACAGGAGCAAGAACGACGCCAAACCGAACCTAAAGAACTGCGGCCTCCAGCCCGCGGGCTGACGGAAAAAGCTGCCGCCTGCGCCCCACGCTCGGCAAGTCTTGCCGGCATTCCGCCGCCCCGAAATATCTGCATGAACTCGCCCCCCGACCCGGTGCATGCTCCAAGCATGTTCACGAAGATCCTCGTCGGACTCGATGGTTCAGAGCGCCAGCCAGAGGTGCTGCGACAAGCGGTGGAGTTGGCCGACCGCTGCGGCGGCAACCTGGTGCTCTGCCGTGCGGTGCAGATCCCCAGCAGCATTCCCGCGCTGGCCTGGTCGCTTCAGGGCGACGAGTTCGAGGACTTCTTGGTCGAGCACGCCCGCGGGCAGGTGCTCCGTGTGGCCGAGAGCCTGCCCAAGGGCCTCGTCTCCGACGTCGTCACCGAACTCGGCCAACCCGCCGACATCATTCTGCGCGCCTGCAAAGAACGCCGCTGCGATCTCGTGGTCATCGGCAGCCACGGCTACTCGGGCCTGGACCGCCTGCTCGGCACCACGGCCGGCAAGGTCGTCAACAAGTGCGAGCGCACCGTGATGGTGGTGCGCGGCGGCCCGGCCGAGTAGACGCGCTCAGCCCGGGAGCTGAACGCGGAACACCGTGCCGCCCTTCTCGGGGCAGTCGTAGGAGAGCGTGCCTTGGTGCGCCTCCACGATCTGCTTGGCGATCGGCAGGCCCAGCCCCGACCCTTCGGCCTTGGTGCTCGTGAACGGGGCGAACACGTCGGCGTCGGACGGAATGCCGGAGCCCGTGTCGCGAACCTCGATGATCACGCCCACCGCGGTGCGATCGGCCGAAACCGTGATCGTGCCGCCGTCGGGCATGGCCTCGAAGGCGTTCTTGCACAGGTTGAGCAGCACTTGCCGCAGCTTGCCCGCGTCGGCTCGAACCGGGCCGAGGTCGTGTGCCACGTCGGTCTCGATGCCGACGCCGCGCTGGCTGTACGCGGGGCGTTCCATTTCGGCCAACTCGGCCACCATGATGCCGAGATCCATGGGCTCGAAGCGGAACTCGTGCTTGCGCGACATCATGCGGAACTCGCCGAGCAGCTCGGTGAGGCGGTCGATGCCCCCCATCAGCAGCTCGAGGCGCTCCATGACCCGGGTATCGGCAGGGGGATCGGCCCGATCGAGCCAGCGCTTGAGCAGCTGCACGCTGACGGCCATGCCGTTGATCGGGTTGCCCAGCTCGTGCGCGAACTTGCTGGCGGTGGTGCCGATCGCGGCCATCTTCTCGGTCTCGACCCGACGGTGCGTCAGGCGGACCTTCTCGGAGATGTCGCGAAGGATCGCGGCGTAGCGACGCGCGCCATTCTCTTCGTACTCGGCGACCGAGAGCTCGATCGGGAACTCCTCACCGTTGCGGCGCTTGGCGCTGACCGTGCGAACCCGGCCGATGGCCTTTTTTTCGCCGGTCTCCTCATAGCGCTGGATGTAGCCATCGTGCTCACGCGCGTAGGGCTGGGCCATGAGGCTGTTGATGCTCCGCCCCATGAGCTCATTGCGCTCGAAGCCGAACATTCGCGCCGCCGCCGCGTTGCAGAAGGTGACGTTGGCCTCACTGTCGATCGCCAGGACGGCGTCCTGGGTGGCATGGACGACAGCCTCGGCTGGCGAATGGGCCTCGGTGGCGGCGTTGGAATCGCTGTCTTGGCGACTCATCGGTTCCCGTGGGGCATCGTAAGGTGCGTTCAGAAAAAGCAAAACCCGCAAGCGTTGCTGGCAGGATTATTTTTCGGCGAGGCATGATGCCAGGCATGAACGAGGGAAAGCGAGTGCTCGTAGCCGAGGACGATGCCGGCACACGCACGGGACTCGCCACAGTGCTGCGTGAGGAGGGCTACGAGGTCGATGAGGCCGAAGATGGCCTCATCGCGTGGTCCCTGGTTCGGGCCTCTCCGCCGGATTTGGTCCTGACAGATCTCGACATGCCCAACCTCGGCGGGAGCGAGCTCATCGTCCGGATCCGCGCGCACTACCCGCACATCCCCATCATCGTCCTCAGCGCCGAAGACCCGGTCGACGCGGGCCGGCGCTGCGTCGGGCTCAACGCCGACCGCTTCTTCTCCAAACCGATCAACCTCGACGACGTGCTCGGGTTCGTCGAGTCCCGGTTCACCGCCGCCTCCTGACGTGCACCCCGCGGTTTGGGCGGTAGGATGCCCTCGATGCGCGGCTTCGCACTCGCAGCCCTCGTTGTTGTGCTCGGCTGCGGCACACCGGCACCGCTTCCAGCCGACAAGGCCGACTACGCAGGCATGTGGGAAGGCGACGGGGTTCGGGTCGAGATCGGGGCCGACGGTCGGGTGAGCTACGACCGGAAGAAAGGCGCCGGCAACGAGCACATCGAGGGGCCGATCGCGGGATGGAGCGAGGATGGGTTCGTCGTCGGCGTGATGACCCAGAAGACCAGCTTCGAGATCAACGAGGCCCCGCATCAGGAAAGCGGCACGTGGACGATGGTGATCAATGGCGACACCGTCTACCGCATCCGCCCCTGAGTGCCGAACCTGCGGGCCTCGCGTTTCAGATCGTGCGACGGCCGTTGCGACGCTGAACCGCCACCGGCACGACACATCGCGTTCCAGCCGCACCGCTTGCGGTCCTTCGGCGCGATTCGTGAGTGCACGCCGGCAGAATCTGCTGGATCCAAGGCTCTCCCTGGGAGAACCGGTCCCGAACGGACAGGTCCGCGTTTCGGCACGCTCGGTGCATTGCAGGGAGGCATCATGCAGATCGAGGCGAAGTACCATCCCGACACCGCCACCCTCACGTACATCGTGTGGGACGAGAACACGAAGGACGCGGTCATCATCGACCCCGTGCTCGACTACAACCCCGTCGGCTCCAAGACCGATGTGTTGTCCGTCAAGGACGTGCTGGCCTTCGTCGAGCGCAACAACCTGAAGGTCCACTACATCATGGAGACCCACGCCCACGCCGACCACATCACGGGCGCGCAGGCGCTCAAGTCGGTGCTCGGGGCCAAGACGGTCATCGGCGAGCACATCCGTGCCGTGCAGGAGACCTTCAAACCAGTGTTCGGTTTCGGCGACGAGTTTGCGACCGACGGCAGCCAGTTCGACAAGCTGGTCACCGATGGCGAGGTGCTCGAGGCGGGATCGCTGAAGTTCAAGGTGCTCCACACCCCGGGGCACACCCCAGCCTGCGTCAGCTACCACGTCGAGGACGCCGTCTTCACCGGAGACGCGATCTTCATGCCCGACCAGGGCACGGGCCGCTGCGACTTCCCCAAGGGCAACGCCGAGAACCTCTACGACGCGGTGACCTCCAAGCTCTACTCCCTGCCCGACAGCACCCGCCTGTTCGTCGGCCACGACTACCAGCCCGGCGGTCGCGCGCTCGCGTACGAGACCACGGTCGGGGCCTCCAAGGCCGCCAACATCCAGCTCACGGGCAATACCTCGAAGGAGGACTTCGTGAAGTTCCGCCAAGCGCGCGACAAGACCCTGGCCGCGCCACGCCTGCTGTTCCAGTCCGTCTCCCTCAACGTAGGGGCCGGCATGATGCCGCCTGCGGACGAAAACGGCATCCGGCGCATGAACATGCCCATCAACCTCTTCCGGCCCAGCGACGATCACGGCACGCCCAAGAAGTAGCCCGCCGACCCGCCTCGCTCCGCACGACCATCGGGGTCGTGCGGAGGCCGGTCGTTAAATGTGTAGTCTGACCTAGGTTCTTGCCCACACTGTGCTCGACTGTGCCCTGTCGCGCGTCTACACTTCTCTCGAACGATCGGGAGAGACGCGCCAGATGAGCATGCAGTTGGCCCGTGCGGGCAAAGAGGCAATCGAGACCAAAACCAGAAAACACCGCGAGATGATCCGGACTCGCGGGTACGGCACGCACTACGGCGACCACTCCTCGTACAAGCCCCCTGCGGGCGTGTCGCTCACGATCAGTAGCTGCGTCGTGTGGGCCATGGAGTGTGCCGAGTACGCCTTCAACAAGGTCAGCCAAGGCAACCAGTGGAATCAGATCGCCTCGGTGGCTCGCCGCAACCGCCTCAAGGGCACCGTGCTCATCGGCGAGTTGATCAAGCGCAACTGGACCGGGATCTACTGGAACCCCGACGTCACCGACACGTCCGACAGCGAACACAGCTACTCGGCGTACGTCGCCAAGAAGCAGGGCACCTACTACAAGCTCAAGGTCAGCGACATGGTCGTCGACTACCGCCGCAACCCCAAGAACATGACGGGCATCAACAAGCTCGACAAAGTGCCGTTCTGGGTGGGCTGCGCCCGCGGTGGACAGCACGTGTTCTGCGGCACCGGGGCCAACGTGTCCGAGTTCCACTGGGACTACCCCGCCACCAACCCCAAGGCGATGGAGCAGGTCCCGCTCAAAGACTACGCCTGGATGTCGGGCATCATCGCGGTTCCGCCCCAGGTATGGCAGTTCGCCTCGCGCTGATCGTCGCAGCGGCGTGGCTCGGGGCATGCACCGCCCCGGCTCCCGCCGCCCCCGTCGAGCCCGCCCCGGTGGCCAAAGCCCCGGCTGCTCGCACACCATTCTCCGAGCCACCCGGGCCCGAGATCCCAGACGAGCCGTGCCCGCACGTCGAAGGTGCGGACGCCAAGCTGTTCGAGTTCGGCGACTTCGGCCCGGCTGCCATGTCACACGCCTTGCTCGGCCAAGCGTGGTGGCAGTGGGACTCCGAGGGCCACGCGTTCGAGGAGGCGGGCGGCACGGTCTGGATCGTGGTGCACGGCGAAATCCTCCCCGACGCGCTCGCAACGAGATTCCCGGTGCGGGAGACGGAGCAGTGTGACCATCGCTATGTGCCGGTCGCCGAAGCGCGCGCCTACCTCACCGACCACATCGACGAACTCGAGGGCATGGAAGCCGACGTCCCCGAGTTTGGCGAGGTCCGCAAGCGCCTGCAGACCACGCTGAGCGCACTCGACGATCACTTCACGACGAAGTGAACGCGGGCAGCGCGACTGAACACGCGAGGTTCGGGCACCACCGGCCGCGAGGATGGACCGGCGTCCCGGAAGGCCAGCTCAGTTACAGCAGTCGCTGTCGGGAGCGCACATCACGTGGCCCGACTCCAGCTCTTCGGCGGTCGCTTCGCGCACGTCCTCGATCTTGATCGAGAAGTGCAGCGTGACCCCGGCGAGTGGGTGGTCGGGCGTCACCACGACCTTTTCGTCATCGGCGTCGAGGATCCACAGGTGGATCTGGTTGCCGTCGTCGTCCTCGGCCACGAACGACATGCCCGGCTGCGGCTCCACGCCTTCGAACGCTTCACGCGGGAGCGCTTGGGGACCGGGGCCCGAGATCTCGCCATAGCCGTCTTCGGGCTCGACCACGACCTCCAGCTCGTCGCCCACCTTCTTGCCGTCGAGCGCATTCTCGAGGCCGGGCACGATGTTGCTCGCGCCATGCAGGTAGCACAGCGGGTCGCCGGGCTCGGAGGCGTCGATCGTCTCTCCCTCGGGGTTCTTGAGCGTGTACTGGATCGAAACGACGCACTTGGCGGCAACGACGGTCATGATTCGGCGACCGTACCCCAGCCCCGACGGCTACGCGGCCGGGTGCAACCGGGAGAACTCACGCAGGTTCGACACGCACCAGCAACGCGGTGATGTTGTCGACGCCGCCGGCTTCGTTGGCCAGCTGGACCAGGGTCTGCGAGGCCGTATCGATGCTCTGAAAGCGCGTGACAGTGCCCAGCATCGTGGCGTCATCGAGCATGTCGCACAGGCCATCGGAGCACAGCAGGTAGATGTCGCCGAGCGCGTACTCCTCGTGAATCACGTCCACGAACACCTGGGCGGAGAGGCCGAGCGCGCGCACCACGACGTTCTTGTGCGGGAAGTTTTCCGTCTCCTCGCCGCTCATCGCCTTCATGCGCTTGTAGTCGTTGAGCAGCGAGTGGTCCTCGGTGAGGAGTTGGATCTGGTTGCCGCGGATCCGATACACGCGCGAGTCCCCGACGTGGCCGATGAAGAAACGGCCCTGGGCGAAGAAGATCGCATCGACCGTGCAGCCCATCCCTTTCTTCGAAGGGTCGCGCTTGCCCGTGTCGTGAATGATCGTGTTGGCGAGCTTGATCGAGACCGACATGCGGTCGCGCTCGGTCTGCAACGACGGCATGCGGAACGGCCACGTGTCGACGCCCGCTTCGCTGGTGTCGGTGTAGTAGCGACGCAGCGTATCCACGGTGATCTGCGAGGCGACTTCGCCACTGGCGTGTCCCCCCATCCCGTCCGAGACCGCACCGAGCGGAAAGTCGTCGGCGATGAGGAAGTTGTCCTCGTTGTGGTCACGGACACGCCCCACGTCGGTGACACCCGAGAAGCGAATCTTGCAGTTTCCGTCGATGAAGCTGATGCTCATGAGCTGCGGTGCGCGCGGTCGCCCCACGGTACCAGCTGCGGACCAACAGGTGTTACGCTGAACCCGCGTGTCGGAGCAGAGCGGTGCTGCACCCAAGGTGCTGAACTTTGCGCAGGCCAGCCCCCCAAGGCTCCTGTTCGCGCTGTTGCACAAGCGATTCACCGGGACCGTCGACGTCGAGCAACCCGGCACCGCCAGCCATCCGTCCGGGATCCGCCGGGTTTGGTTCAACGGGGGCATGCCCGTGTTCACCAACTGGGTCAGCGGGTCGGACGTGTTGGGCCAAGTGCTGCTCGAGATGCGGCTGGTCGACGAAGCCGGCCTGATGCGAGGCCTCGAGCAGATGGCCCAAGCCGCCGGAGGCTTGCTCGGTCAGGTGCTCACCCAGCAAGGCATCTTGTCCGAGGAGCAGCTCGGCGAAGCGCTGCGCTACCAGTGCGCGCGCAAGCTCGCCCACATGTTCGCGCTGCGCGAAGGCCAGGTCACGCTGCGGACCGGACCGCACAAGCTCACCAAGATGACCGGCGTCAACGTGCTCGAGCTGATGCTCGCGGCCGTGGGGCGGCACTACGACGAGGCCCGTGTGTACGCCGAAATGGGGCCGCACCTCGAGGGGCCACTGCGCGTCACCGCGGCGTACGGTCGCTACTACGAACACTTCCGGTTCAGGCCCACCGACGCGCCTCTGCTCGAAGCGCTGCAAAACGGCACGACCTACACCGCACTCGCCCAATCGGGCCAAGGTGGCGCGCGACGTGCCGCACAACTCGTCTACGTGTTGTGGGCGGCACAGATGCTCTACACGGGTGCCGCAGCCCAAGAGGTCGCGGCCGGACCCGCAACGCGGCGCCCCACACCGCGGCCCGTCGCCAAACCTGCGCCGCAACCCAAACCCCAGCCCGCGCCTCAACCCAAACCCCAGCCCGTCGCCGCGCCTGCACCTGCGCCCGCTCCGGCCCCCGCAGCCGCTGCGGCCCCGCAGGACGACGAGGCCAAGGCATTCGTCGCCGAGCTCGAGGAGTTCGAGGCCCGCATCGCCGACAACGCCAACCCCTTCGCGTTGCTCGGGCTTCCGCTCGACACCTCGCGCAAGGAACTGCGAAGCGTATGGTCGGACCTCAGCCGCCGCATGCACCCCGACGCGCTGCAGGCCAAGGGCTGGGAGCACCTGCGCCAACGTGTGACCGATGTGTTCGCGGCCCTCAGCGAGGCCAACACCACGCTGTCCAACAAGGAAGAGCGCGAGCGGCTGGCCGAAAAGCTCGAACGGGGCGAAGACGTGTCGGCCACCGCCGATGCCGAAGCCGTCAACATGGCCCGCGCCGCGTTCGAGAGCGAAGTCATCGCCCGCGAAGCCGACCGCTACCTTCGCGCCAACAAGTTCGACCGCGCCCTGCCCGAGTACATGAAGGCACTCGAGCTGACCCCCGACGAGCCCGACTATCAGGCCGCGGCGGTGTGGTGCCGCTACAACCTGTCCGACAAATCCCGCAACGCGGCCGCGCACACCGAGCGGGCACTGGGGGTGGTCTTGGCCGAGTCCCCCAACCTCGCGCGGGCGCAGATGTGGCGCGGGCACGTGTTGCGCGACATGGGATCTGCCGGCGCCGCCATCATCTGCTACGAGCGCGCCCTTGCGTCCGACCCCCGGCTCATCGATGCCGAACGCTACATGCGAGCACTCAAGATGGCCGCCGGCGAGAGCCCCGACGGCAAGAAGCAAGATGCGAAGAAGGGCCGCGGCCTACGGGGCCTGTTCGGCAAGCGTTGAGCCGCTCGTCAGTTCGGCCAACGCGTCGTAGATCTGCGCCCGGTCGCGTCGAAGTTGCGCCACCGTGCGAATCGCTCGCGCTCGAGTGAGCCGGACTCGCACCGCTCGCGCGGTCTCGCGGGCGACCACCCAATACCGCAACGCCGCCGCACCCCCGATCGCGCTGAGCGTCGCCGCCAGCAGCCCGGCCGAGATCGGCGCGTCGGGGATGCGGGGAAAGCCCAGATGAACCTGGTGGTGCCCCACGCCCGCCAACACGCCGACGACGATCCACGTGAGCGGGAAGAGGAGCGAGCCCAGCACCAGCTTGACCGTGGCTTCGTCCTTGCGCCGCTTGCCCGCCAGCTTGGCGATCGCGAACAGCAACCCGGCCGTGGGCAGGTTGACGAGGTAGCCGATGAACACCAATGGAGGCAGGAGGAGAAAGACCCCGAGCGCCTGCGCCAACAGCAGTGCGATCCACTTGGCCGAGTGGGTGCGTGGCGGCGCATCGAGGTCGTAGTCTTCGAGCTGCAGCGAACGCAGGTCCGCGTCGTACTGCTCGATGCGAGCGCGCAGGACCGCCGTGGACACCGGGTCTCGCCGCTTGGCTTCCAGGTAGCCGTCGCGCACCTCGGCAAAGCCGAGCACACGCTCGCCGATCGTCGTCTTGCCCGGCGACTCGCCCGAACGATGCGCGCGCTCGGACCGAACGAGCCGCCGCGCACGATGCAGCAAGTCGTGCACCTCCCACGTGTCCGTCGCATGCACGACGTCGCGCAGCGAGGCCTCCATGTGTTCGGTGAGTTCGCGGGCGAGCGCTCTCACCTCGTCGCTGTCGACATCGCTTTGCGGGGTGACGTCGAGGTGCGGGGGAAGCTCGAGCGGCGGATAGAACGCCACCAACGCACTCGAGCGAAACATCTGCTTGTCGTCGTAGTGCAGCCCCGTGAGCACGATCTCCGGAGGCTCGTCGTCGGGCGAGAGCTGGCGAGCCCGGTAGTACAGCCGCGCCGCGCCGGTCTTGAGCGCCTGCAGCCCCGAGTGGTCGTGCGAGTCGCCCTCGGGGAACAACGCCGACAGCGAGCCCGACGCGATCCGCTCGGCCAGCGCTTCGAGACTCTTGCGGTTGGCGGCACGGCGCGCATCCGTCGACGTGTCCTTCATGTCCGACGCTCGGTAAATCGGCACCGTGCCGACCTCACGAAGCAGCTGGCCGACCAGCGGATATGAGAACAGCCCGTGACGAGCACCAAACACGATCGGCCGCGGACACTGGGTGAGGATCAGCGCCGGGTCGACCAGGCCGTTGGGGTGCCATGAGACCACCAGGCCTCCCCGCGTGGCCGGCACATTGCGAGAGCCGCCCACCTCGACGCGACGAAAGAACAGATTCACCGCCGCGCGCAGGGCAACCTGAATCCACGGATAGGCACGACTCGAGGCCCTCGCCCTCCCCTGCGTGACTCGTGCGCTCACCGTGTGGGAGGCTACCAGTCCGTGGCGACCGCCCCCGCACCCGGAGACCCTCGCGTTGCGCATTACCTCTATGCGCATCGAGCCGTGCCGCGGGCATTTCTACAGAACCCACCGGCAATCATCGGCATCCTCGCCTCCGCCGATGGACCGCGATTCTTGGCCGGCATGTGGGACGTGATGCACGACGCACTGCAACCACACGAACGTGTGAGCGATACCCGAGTCGCCCTCGAATGTTTCGCCCTGCAGCGCGACATCTTCGTAGCCGTCGTCACCATGCCGCCCGTCGCTCGTCCTCTCGAGGCCTACTTCGTAGCCTGCTGCGCACGCTTTTCAGACCCGTCGTTCGCACGCGCCTTCACCCTCGATGCAGCGACGACGCCAGGAGATCCCGACGACACCGGCATCTTGGAGTGGACTGCCGAGGGTGAACGGACCTTGATCGATCCGCGCTGCCCGCCCGACGTCTCCGCCTTCGTCGATACGCTCGAAGTGTTCCTGCTTGGCGAGCATGGGTGATCAGTTACCCTGCGCGCCGTGAACCTCGACGTCGACTTCGTCCGAGCACAGTTCCCAGCGCTGCAGTCGCCCTGGGTGTTGTTCGACAATGCCGGCGGTAGCGTTCCATCACGAGCGGTCATCGATCGCACCGCCCGCTACATGCGGGGCTACGCCGTCCAGCTCGGTGCCAGCTACGGACTCTCGCGCGCCGCCGAAGCGGAGGTTCGCGCCGGAGAGGCCGCCGCCGCCATGCTACTCGGCGCCGCCCCACACGAGACCATCGTCAGTCACTCCACCACCGCCGGCCTCGCCACCCTCGCCGACGGCATCGGCCCCACCTTCAGCGAAGGCGACGAAGTCGTCGTCACCAACCTCGACCACGCCTCCAACATCGGATGTTGGCGTCGCATGGCCGCACGTCATGGTTTGGCCGTTCGCGAGTGGTCACTGCGACCCGACACCGGCGAGCTGCATGTCGACGATCTCGCCACCCTTCTGAGCCCCCGCACTCGCCTCGTCGCCTTCACCCATTGCGCCAACGTCGTCGGCGCCTTGCTCGACGTCCGTCGCATCGTCGACCGCGTCAAAGCCAACCGCCGCGACACCATCGTCGTCGTCGACGGGGTCGCCCACGCCCCCCACCGTCACATCGACGTGCAGACCCTCGGCGTCGATGTCTACGCCGCCAGCCTTTACAAGGTCTACGGCCCCCACCTCGCCGCCATCTACGGCAGCGAGACCTTGCTGCTGGCCGCTCGCGGACAGAACCACGACTTCATCCCCGAGACCGATCTGCCCTACAAGTTTCAACCCGGCAACGTCACCCACGAGTTGGCCGCCGGTCTGCCCGGCATCGTCGACTACCTCGACGGCATCGCCACCCACCACGACGTTCAACACTTCGACGCCCGCACCCGCCACAGCCGCGTCTTCGACCTCTTCGCCGCCCACGAAGAAGCCCTGAGCACCCGCCTCCTCGAGGGCCTGCTCCGCCACGACCGCATCCGCGTCATCGGCCCCACCACCCCCGACGCGGCGGTCCGCGTCCCCACCATCGCCTTCACCGTTCGCGGCCGCCACGCGAGCGAAGTCCCGCCCTTGTTCGACCCCCACGGCATCGCGTTGCGCTACGGCCACTTCTACGCACCGGGAGCGATCGATGCGCTCGGGCTGGGGGGCAGCGGAGGGATCGTGCGCGCGAGCTTGGTCCACTACAACACGCTGGATGAAGTGGACCGGTTTGTAGGGTTGTTGAGCGAGCTGCTCTAGGGGGCGATGCGGGCGAACCAGAGGTCGCTCGCGGGTCCATCGTTCTCGTGCGCGAGAATGACGACCGAGTCGTCGGACAACAGTTCGATGCTTGGAACGCCGCCCGCTTCCTTTTCGACCCGCCAGAGTTCCTCGCCCGCCGGGTCCAGCTTGACGACCGTGGCATCGATGACCTCCGCGGACGAGGCCGACTGGTGCCTGGCGGCGAAGATGATGTTGCCCAACGAGTCGACCGCGACATCACGGATCTCGACGTCCTGCGGGCCCTGGAAGGTGTAGCGCAAGGTCTCGGTGCCACTGACGTTGAACGCCACGAGCTCGTCTTCATTGGCCGCGACCATCTCGCCCTCCGGACCACCAGCGACCGCATACGGAGCACCCGAGCTGAACTGGATGACGTGGGCAGGGAGCCCCGTCTCCACCGTCGTGGAGAGCACCCCGGTCGCACCGTAGCGGTAGATGGTCGGCGTGGGGTCGCTTTCTTCGAGCGTGCACACGGCAAGACGCGCCCCGAGACCGTCCAGTGCGGCCGGGCCACAGGAATAGGTATCGAAGGCCGACATCGACAGCGGCAACGGGCCCGGCACACCATCGTCCCAAGCGACAGAGCCTCCTTCGACGGACACGGCGAAGCCTGCGCTCCAGTAGTAGGAGGAGCCATCACGACCCGCCGTGCCAGAGAAGAAGACATCTCCCGACGCGGGGTCGGCCGCGACCGATTGCGGCGCCAAGACCATCAGAGGTTCATCGATGCCGAAGCTCCAGAGCTGTTGGCCCGCCAGCGTGTGCGACATCAGCGAAGCATCGATGGGCTGGTTGAATGCGGCAGTTCCATTCGGCATCGCGAAGCCGGCCATTTCGTCGGCAGCCGAAAAGCGGGCGACGCAGTAGTCGACGGGGGTTTCTTCGGTCAGCACCAGGTCCCCGTTGGCCGCGTAGACACGCATCCAATCCGAGCACTCACGGTTTGCGACCTCTCCCGTGAGGGCTACGGCGAGGATCTCGTTGTCCTGGTTGACCGAGAGGCTCCGAGCGGTGTCCGCGTTCCCGCTGTCGAACGAGTGCTCCCACAGGGTGCTCCCGCCGCTGCGGCACGCGTTGGTGCACCCGTCGTTGTTGACGTCGTTGCCGTCGTCACAGTCCTCGTCGCCTTCTTGAACGCCATCACCACATCCGGGTCCTCCGCCACTCTCCGAACCGGATGCGTCGGTTTCTGAGCCGCCGGTGGTGGGGTCTCCGGTGGTATCCGAGTTGCCCGGATCCGTCTCTCCGGGGGTGGTCGGGTCCGTCTCGTCTCCCGTTGGCATGGGAGACGTGCTGATGCCCATCGTGCCCGAGGATGCACCTTCGGTCTCCGTCCCTGCCGCCGTGGTGTCTGTCGGCCCGACTCCAGGAGAGAAACAAGCCGAGGTCGCAAACGTGGCAGCGAGTAGAGATAAGGCACGAGCGTTCATGGCGCTCAGCGTGATGGACGCATACGCCGACCGCAAGGCGTCGGCACTGCCGAGGACGTATGCGGGATCGACGCCTTAGCAAGCGTGGCGGCACGGAGCGTGGATGACTCGCGACTCCAACAAAGCTAATCTCCGACCAGCCCACGGACCAGGCCGGGTGTACTTCCATGCGTTTTCGACTTGCCACCACATCAAGCCTCCTTCTGCTCGGCCTCAGCCTCACCGCGTGTGGTGACGACAGCAGCAGCAACTCGGGTACCGACACGGAGAGTTCGTCGAGCACTGCTCCGACGACGGATCCAACGTCTGGAACCAATCCGACCAGCACGACGAACAGCGCGACCAGCAACCCGACGACGGACGGACCAACGACGAGCTCCACGACGGACGCAACCGCGACCGACACCGAGGACCCGGACACCACCGGGACAACAGGAGAGCCGGTCGAGTGTCCGTACACGCCGATCGAAGGCAAGCAAGGCGTCGGCCTCGAGTTGGTCGCGAGTGGTTTCCGCTCGCCGACGTTGGTGGTCGGCGACCCCGTCGATACCGACATCGTGTATGTGCTCGAGCAGGGCGGCTCGATCAAACGCCTCGGGCCCGACGATGACACCGCGCCCGCCGAGGACTGGTTCTCGGTGGACGTCTCGTCCAACTCGGAGTTGGGCCTGCTCGGCATGGCATTCCATCCCGACTACGCGTCCAACGGGCTGATGTACCTCTTGCACAGCCCGTCCTCCGACCGGTGGCTCGTGACGGAGTTCGCGGTCGTCGACGGAACGGTCAACGCTGGCTCGGCTCGCGACGTGTTCGGAACGGCACAACCCGCGGGCAACCACAACGGCGGAATGATTCAGTTCGGGCCGGACGGGATGCTCTACGTCTCGGTCGGTGATGGCGGCTACTCTGATGATCTCTGTCAGAACGGCCAGGACACTCAGACCCATCACGGCTCCATTGTCCGGATCGATGTCACCGCCGACGGAACCGGAGACACCAGCACGGGATGTGGCGCGGGCTGCCTCAACTGCCCGACGGTTTCCGGGTTCGATTACACGGTCCCGAAAGACAACCCCTTCGTCGATGACCCCAACGTCGACGACGCGATCTACGCCTACGGGCTCAGAAACCCGTTCCGGTTCTCCTTCGACCCCGAGGATGGACGCCTCTACGCCGCAGACGTTGGCCAGAACTCGTGGGAAGAAGTCGACGCCATCATCGCGGGCGGAAACTACGGGTGGAACACGATGGAAGGAAACCACTGCTTCCAGGGAGCCCCCTGCGATACTTCCGCCGCGCCAGGTGAGGCGAACGAAGACGGGATGATCGCTCCGATCACCGAATACGCGCGCGCCAACGGCAACTGCTCGATCACCGGCCTCGGCTTCTACCGCTCCTGCGAAGTCCCGGCGTTCGATGGCCTCTACTTCTACTCCGACGTGTGCTCCGGACGCGTCTTCGCAGTGTCCGTGGACGGAGATGTAATCAACGATCTCGGCACGGTCGCGCAGATTCCCGACAACCAGGGGGCGTTCGGCGGCGGATACAACGTCCATGGCGACGTGTTCATCGCAGCCGGCAACTACTTCGCAGGCGGCACCACATCCGTCTATCGGATCACCGCCGCCCAGTAGCTCCGACGCCACAGAGCGCTCGAGCGCCGTCCTCTTCTGGGGGCGGCGCTTTTTCGTGGTTGTTGCGCCGCCGCGTGGCCCAGTGGCCCACGTGGTGGCTCGCCCATTGGCCACCCGCGGAGGCATGGTTCCCTAGTCCGTTGAAGTTCCACGGCTTCTCTTGTGGACGGAGATGGCCGCGACCTTGCTCTGCCGAAACGGCGGTGGCCAGTTCGTCCCAGACCTGCTTCGAGCCTCGAGTGAGCTCGGCAGGGCCTTCGCAGAGGTCCGCCCGGTGACCCGGCCCCGGCTCATCAAGCCCGGCGAGGTCGTCATGGGCACTCGGCGATGCAGCGAGCGGCGCTTCTTCTTGCGCCCCTCCTCCCTCACCGACCAAATCTTCAAGTACTGCCTCGCGCGGGCCGTTCGCCTCTGCGGCGTACAGCTCCACGAGTTCCAGGTTCTCAGCAACCACGATCACATCGTCTTCACCGACGTTCATGGCAACCGGGCCGAGTTCTTTCACGAGCTCAACCAGTTCGTCGCCCGTGGCGTCAACCAGAGCCTCGGTCGCTGGGAGAACCTGTTCGCGCCCGGGTCGTACAACGCCGTCACGCTCATCGACGGCGATGCCATTGCAGACAAATGCCTGTACACCCTCTGCAACGTCGTCGCCGCAGGGCTCGTTCGGCTTCCCGAGTATTGGGATGGCGTGAACAGCTGGCACATGGGCTACGGCCAGTCCACGGTCATCCCCAGGCCCAAGGGGTTCTTTCGAGAAACCGGCGACAGAACCCTCCCGGAGGAAGTCCTCACCCTGGTCCGCCCCGAAGACCTCTATCCCGAGCTCTCCGACGCCGAGGCGCGCGCCAAACTTCGCGACGCCGCGCGCCAGCGTAGCCATGCCCTCTCACGCGAGCTCACCGAGGACGGTGGCTCCTTCATGGGCATGAAACGAGCGCGCCGACAGCCGCCGGATGGTGCTCCGAACACCCCCGCACCGCGCCGTCGCATTCGCCCCACCGTCGCCGGCAAGAACAAGCAGACACGCGACGAAGCCCTTCGCCGCCTGAAGGCCTTCTACCTGGCCCACCGCGCCGCTCGTCTCGAGTTCGAGCGTGGAAACCACGACGTCGTCTTCCCCTACGGCACCTACCTGATGCTTCGACGCTACGGCGTCGCCGTCGAAAAAAGCTGAACCGCGCCGCGGTCCCCAGCGCAACAGGCGAGCCGAGTGCTCGTCCGCCCGCGCTGGTTCAACGTCGCTCGTAGACCGAATTCGGGCCACCGGAGGCCGCGTTCGGGCACCGCGACGACGCGCTGACGCTCGGAAACGGCCCCTTCAGGGCCATCAGCCGCCCTTTCGGCTCGGGGGCTTTGCAACAACCCTGGGTCAGAACCGCAGTTTCAGGCCGCGGGGGGTGGCGGAGAGTCGTTCGACGGTGCGGCCGCGCCGGATGCCCACCGCGAGCAGGACGGCACCGGTGACGACGAGGGCGCCGCCGATCGCGGTACCGATGGCCCCTCCGGTGAGGGTGTCGTAGTCGAACTGGCAGCGACCGGTGTCGTCGGCGTTGCAGGTGGTCTCGTACGGCCGCCCGTGCAAGACGAGCAGGGGCACGCCCGCACCGAGGGCGACGACGGACGCGGAGAGGCTGGCGACGCCGGAGATGCGAAGGCCGCGACCGTTGGGGGGCGGCTCGGAGGGCAGCGGGACGAGCCGAAGGGCGATCTCCTGCTGCACACCGTCGACGGCTTGGACCTCGAACGACTGCGGCATGAAGCCCGGCATCTTGGCTTCGACGAGATGACTGCCGGGCTCGGTCTCGACTTCGACCGGCGTGGTGCCTCGAGACTCGCCGTCGACGACGACCTCGACTCCCACCGGAGTGCTGCGGAACATCAACACCGGTTCCGACGCGCCGAGCTGCTCGATCTTGGGAGCCAATACCGCGGCGCGTGCTTCGATCTCGTCGATGGCTTCTTCGACCCCGCACAACTCGCAGTAGCCCTCGGTGCTGGCGACGACCTCCGCCTCACCGGGGCGCCGAACCTCGAGGCGCACGGTGTAGTCGCGTTCGACGATCGAAAGCGTGCCCGAGAGGACGAAGTCGGCGGGCTCGCACCCTTCGCCCTCGCAGGCCTCACGGGCTTCGATCGCGCCGCGCGACAGACCCTCGCGAACCGCCGCGTTGGTCGCGGCCCTCCATTCTTCGGGCAGCTCCCCTTCCACCGTCAGCGCGTCCACATCGACGGTGGATGTGCGAGGACCCGGAGCCGCGAGCGCGGTGGCCAAGGCAAAGGCGAGGGCAGCAACCACTCGTTGCGCATGGTAACATCGAGTTCTGGCGATGCATCGCAGTTCGCTGCTCTTGCTGGGTCTGTCGGGATGTCTCGTGCAAGACCCGCAGTGGGAGCCTCCGCCCGCAGAGTCGGACGCCACGCAGTCCACCGGCTCTGGCGCGACCGAAACGGACACGGAGGGCGACCCGACCACCACCGACGGCACAGCATCCGGTGGTGAGACGACCGGTACGACGCCGCCCACCGACGACCTGCCCGCGGACTGCTCAGCCCTCGGCGGGCTGCCCGACGACGCCATCATCGTTGGACCAGAAGACAACGACACGTTGCACACGATCGTCGCGGAGGCCCCACCAGGCGCCACGATCGCGCTCTCTCCGGGCCAATATGACCGCTCGGGACAGCCCTCCATCGTCATCACCAGCGCAGGCCTCACCCTCCGCTCCACCACGGGCGACCCCGCCGAGGCGGTGCTCGATGGCGGGGGCGTCGCGCCAGAGCCCATCGTTCGGGTCCGCGCCGACGACGTCACCCTCGCCGAGTTCAAGATTCACAACTCCGCCGACACCTTGATCGAAGTCGGCCTTCCCGGCGAGTCGGAGCCCGTCGTGCAGCGCCCGCACATCTACCGGATGGAGCTGGCCGACTCGATCACGGCCCAGCTCGACGTCGGCGCCGAATCCGGACGCTGGACAGATGACGGTGTGGTTGCCTGCTCGACATTCCACCTCACCGACCCGTTTCGCGACACCATCGGCTCGTGCTCGTCGGTGAGCGGAATCCGCATCTCGGGCGGTGTTCGTTGGATCGTTCGTGACAACGAAATCAACGGACTGTGGTGCACCACGCCCACCTACGCGGTGCTCGCGGCCGACCTCGGTTCACGCGACACGCGAATCGAACGCAACGTTCTGCGCAACAATTTCCGAGGCATCCTGCTCGGTGGTGACAACGCCACCGATGGACGCCCCGAACCATCCGGCAACACATGCGGAGACCCCGACGGTGACACTTGGGGGCATGTCCGTGGCGAAGTCGTGAACAACGTGATCTGGGTCGAGGACCCGCGCATTCAGGGTGCAGTCCCCGACTACGGCAGCGATGTCGACGCGATGATCAGCTTCTGGCACGTCTGCGCCGCAGCGGCGATTCACAACACGTCGTACGTCACCGTCACCACGTTCAGCGGTATCGAGTGGCGCTATACCGACACGGCCGTCACCATCACCAACAACGTGCTCTCTACGACGCTCGAGCCTCGCCAAGGCGGCATTGCGTTGGGGCTCGAGGGCAACGCTGCGCAAACGACCGCTGCGGCCTACGTCAACGCCGACGAGGGCGATTTCCGGCTCGTCGCGGGCTCCGCGGCGATCGACGCGGGCGTCGACGTCCCGGGGTTCCCCGCTCCCGTCGATTTCGCGGGACAAAGCCGCGTGGGACGGCCGGATCTGGGCGCGTTCGAATTCCAACCATGAGCGCAGTGGGCCGCGCCTCTCTGCTACGCTGAGCCCATCGCGGATTCGGACCACACCACGCCTCTGGAGCGGGCTCCTCGCGAAGCGCCCACACGCACTCCGGTGCTCGTCGGCATCGACGAACAGACGATGGGCATGGTCGTGCCGGTCGAAGGCGCACTCTCGATCGGGCGCGGTGAGGATTCCACCGTGCACGTCCCGTTCGAGGGTGTCTCCCGGAGGCATGCCGAAATCGTCACAGCCGAAGGCGCGGTCCGACTCAAAGATCTCGGGTCCACCAACGGCACGGCGGTCAACGGCGCCGAGGTCTCCGACGTCGCACTCTCGGCGGGCGATCGCATCCAACTCGGCACCGTCGAGTTCGAGTACCGCGTCGAGACCCGCACGGGGTTGGTCGAGCTTCGTGATCGCGCCGATGCTCGCAACCTCGTCACACAGCTGAGCCCACGTGAACGCGAGGTGGCGCTGGCGATCGCTCGAGGGCTGAAGAGCGCAGAAATCGCTCAACAGCTCCACATCAGCACGAGAACGGTGAACACCCACCTCGAGCACATCTACGAGCGCCTCGGGCTCCGCACCCGCACCGCGCTCGCGGGGCTGGTCGCCCGGGCAGGGCTTCAGTGACGCGCCGTCCGCCATCCGACGATGCGCCCACCGCCGTCGTCTCGACGCCGCCACCTCGGCGACCACCGCCGCCGCCACCACCTGCCGACGGTGACAGGACGGCCGTGCACAGCCGCGACGGCGTGCCCAAGCCCGTCGATGCCGACCGAACCGGTGAACTCCCCGGGGGTTCTGCCGCGGCGCAGCGAGTGCGTCTGGGCGCATCCACCGACCAGCTCCGCACGGTGCCCGTGGCCCCTGGTGCGCCACCACCCCCCGAACCCGAACCCAGCCCATTGTTGCTGCCGGGCACCGTCATCGACCGCTACATCCTGGTCGAGCACCTGGGTTCGGGCGGCCTGGGCGACGTCTACAAAGCCTACGATCCCGAGCTCGACCGACGCATCGCGATCAAGATCCTGCGCGCGTCGGTGCTCGAGGCCGAGACCGCGCTGGGCCTTCCGCAAGACCGACTGCGACGCGAAGCCCAGGCCTTGGCCAAACTGCACCACCCCAATGTGGTGGTCGTACACGACGTGGGCGAGTGCGCCGAGCAGTCGTTCATCGCCATGGGTTTTGCCGAAGGCATGCCCCTGCACCGTTGGGCCAAGACCAACACGCCCGGTTGGAGCCGGGTGCGGGATGTCTTCTTGGAAGCCGGCCGAGGCCTTGCCGCCGCACATGCAGCGGGCCTGGTGCACCGCGACTTCAAGCCCGAGAACGTGGTCGTGGGCCCGGGCGACAGCGTCGTCGTGCTCGACTTCGGCCTCGCACGGGCGGCCACGATGTCCTTCGACGACACGCCAATCCTCGACCCCGCCGATGGGGCCGACTCCTCCTTGTTGCACCGCGAGGTCACGGGCCATGAAGTGCTTCTGGGCACGCCCGCCTACATGGCCCCGGAGATCCTCCGGCGTGGCGATTCCTCCCACGCCAGCGATCAGTTCGCGTTCTGTGTCGCCCTCTACAAGACGCTGTTCGGCGAGTATCCGTTTCCACGCGGCTCGGTGAAGGAGTACGTCAAAGCGGTCGAAAAGGGTGCCCTCGAAGCCCCCGACGCGGGCGTCCCACGCTGGCTGGTCAAGGTTCTGGCCCGAGGCATGGCCGGACGCGCCGAGCAACGCTTTCCCAACATGCAGACGCTGTTGCGGGAGCTCGAAGGCGACCGTCGTCGACGCAGACGACGAAGGCTCGGGCTCGTGCTCGCAATCCCTCTGCTGGGGGTCGCCGTGGGCGCTGGCGCATGGCTGTTCCGGCCCGAACCCACCGCCGAAGAACTCGCCGTCTCCGAAAAGATCGCACGCGCGGCCCGGGAAGCTGCTGCTCGCGGAGACTTCGTCTACCCGCCGTCGAGCGACCCCACAGCACCCACCGCCCTCTCCAACGTGCTCGAACTCGAAGCGCTCACCGGGCCTGCTGAGCGCGAAGCACTCGTGGTGGCGCGCGAGCTTCGCTCCGAGTTCGCCGGCGCGCTGATCAAGTTCGGCGACCGCTACTACGATATGGACGGCGGGCGCCCCTTCGCGGCCGACTTCTATGCGATGGCGCTGGTCTTCGATCCCGACGACGCCCACGCGTCCGAACGCTCGCAAGTCAGCCCCACCCAACGCGAGGCCGTCATCGAACGCGCCCGCACGGGCTCCTTCTCCGGACCCGAGCTGGCGGCGGCCGAAGTGCTCTCGGCCCTCACCGAAGAGGAGCCGGTCAAGCGCAGCCGCAAGCTCCGCAAGTTCCTGCGCGACGACGCCAAGACAGGACTGTCCACCCGCGCCGCGATCGAGGCGATCGTCGAAGAAGACCCCGCGCCGAAACCCAAGGCCAAGCCGAAGACCAAGCCCAAGGTCGTCGCGGTCGCCGATCCCGAGCCCGAGCCCGAAGACGACCCCGTGCTCATCGAAGAGCCCGAAGTCGCCGCAGCCGCCCGGCCCGAAAGCGCCCCCGCCAAGCCCGCTGCCGCCCAACCCAAACGCGCCGCCGCAGAGGTCAAGCTCGGCGATGCGGAGCTTCGCAAAGGCCGCCTCGCCCCCGCCGAGTCGCACTATCACCGGGCCCTCGAGTTCGACCGACGCAGCTTCGGCGCCCATCTCGGCCTGGCCCGCAGTCAGTTCGAAAAGGGCCAGTACCCCCAAGCCGCTCGTTTCGCCGAACGGGCTGCCCGCATCAAACCGCGCTCGTCCAAGGCCGCGCTGTTGCTGGGCGACGCTCACTTCAAGACGCTGAACTACCCCGGCGCCCGCAAGGCGTATCAACGCGCCCTCACCCTCGGCTCCAAGAAAGCCCAAGAACGGCTGGACCGTCTGTCCAACCGCCTGGGCAACGAGTGACATGAAAAAGGGGAGCCACAGTGGCTCCCCTCTCTTCGTCGGCCCTTCGTCGGAGGGCTCTTCTTCAGGCTTCGAACAACGCGTCGATGCGGCCGGACACTTCGCCGAGCGTATCGCCATCGTGGCCGACAGCCTGCATGCAGGAGATCAGGTTCTGGGCCGGGTGCGCGCCTTGGGCATCGATGTGACGCCCGGGCTGCAGCCCGCCCGCACGGCCGCCGACCAGCTGCACCATCTCTTCGACCGAGTGGGTCGCGTTGTCGGAGGAGCCGTCGTTGAGCTGCGTGCCGTGACCGGCTTCGGTCATGAACACGATGGCGCTGTTGTCGAGCACGTTGCCATCGCCTTCGGGGGTTTCCTTGAGCTTGCGAACGAGCTCACCCCAGATGTCGACGTGCCAGCCCAGCATGGTGCTGACGACCTGCTGGCCTCGGTTGTCCTGGTCGCCGTTGTGGCCGACCTCGTGCAGGTCCGCCCGAATGGGAAGACCGAGGTCGCTGCTGACCGGGTACACGTTCATGTGCGACTGGAACGTGGTGATCTGCAAGGTGGCCACGCGGGTCAGGTCGCAGACGAAGGCCATGTGAATGAGGTCGACCATCACCCGCGCACGAAGGTCCTCTTCGCTGTAGCCGGTGTTGGTGCCGATGCTGTCACTGCCCGAGCCGGCGTTGTCGCCACCGATCGGAGGATCTTGGCCCGGGTCGTCGGGCACTTCGCAGGCCGCGACGTTGGGGTCGATGCCCGAGATGCGCAGCTCGAGCTCGCGGATCTCGTCGAAGTGGCGCTCCAGGCGAATGCGGTCGGCTTGGCCCACCTTGCCCAGCAACGACTCGCGCTTGGCGGTGATCAGGTCGAGCACCGACCGGCGCCCGCGAAGCTCGAAGTCGAGGCGCGCAGCGTCTTCGGCGTTGTCCGGCGTGAAGTTGCCGAACAGGGTCATGAAGGCCGTCTGCGGGCTGGTCTGCGCTTCGACCGGGGCGCTCGCTCCGGTGTACGAGAGGTACTGGCGACCCGCGTAGCTGCTGCCCGACAGGTACCACGACGGCTGCGCCCGCAAGACGAGCGAGTCGTAGAGCATGCCCGGGTTGTTCTGGGCCAACACCTGGTCGGAGGTGATTCCGTTGCAGCGGAAGTTGGGCGAGTCCGACCGTGTACCGCTGAGAAGCGGGCTGCAGCCACCACCGTGAAAGTCACGATAGGCGCCACCGGCCGGGACCGCGCTGCCGTCGGTCGAGGATGCGTTCCACGGGATCGCCAGGTTGGAAACGACCGAGAAGTCGTCCTGGAGATCCGCGACCGGCATCAAGGGGGTGGTCAGCGCGTAGCCGGCCCCGGTCTGCGCGGGCGCGATGAAGTGCCCGTCCTGTTCGATGTACTCGCCCGCGACACGCTGGCCGTTCTTTTCCCAGTTGTCGCCGCCGAGCGCCTGCCCAGCGAACACGATCGCGTAGCGGCTGGGCGCTCCGCCGCCGTGGGCGAGTGCGACTCCGTGGTTGTCGAGCATGCACTCCAAGACGGGGAGTGCCACGGAAACACCTGCGGCACCGCGCAGGAAGGTTCGTCGATCCATTCGATGGCTCATCTTGGTGTCTCCCTCAGTTGGACGGTTCGCGGCGGAAGCCGAAGGCGTCGTTGCCGGCCAGGTTGGCCATCATTTGCAAGAAGTCGTAGTTGTTGGTCGCGAAGTCGTCGGCGACATGGTCGAGCAGAGGATCGGCCTCCTGGACCTGATGACCGAGCGCGAACTGGAGATACTGCTGGGTGGCGCAGCGCTCGAGTTCGCCGGATTCGACGAGCAGCTCGGCCAACTCTCCGGGCCCGCTGAATGCCCCGACCCCGGGAAGTTCGCCCTGCCCGCTGATCTCGCAGTCGGGCTTGCCATCGTCGGTGAGCCGGAAACGGCCGGCCATGTCGTAGTTCTCCAGGCCGAAGCCGATGGGGTCCATCAGGCTGTGGCACGCGGCGCAGCTCTCGAGCTCGTTGTGAAGCGCGTAGCGCTCTTCCTTGCACGCGTTGGGATCGTCGGCGTTGCCCGGCGGGTTGTCGGCGTCGACGGTGGGCGGCGGCGTGGGGATCTCGTTGCACCGCAACCGCTCGGCGATGAAGATGCCGCGCTGGGTGGGGCTGGTGTCGGTGAACTTGGAGAAGCCGGCCAACACCGAACCGTGGGAGAGAATGCCTGCACGGTCGGGCCCGTAGGTGACCCAGCCTTCACCGCCCGCGGGCGCGTCGAGGCCGTAGTGCTCGGCCAAGAAGGTGTCGACGTAGGTCTCCTCGCTGGTGAACAGCGCGGTGTAGCTGTCGCGGTCGTCGAAGATCACGCGGTTGATGAGCGCTGTGGTCTCGGCGTTGAGCGCTTCGATCAGCGTCGCGTCATGGGGAATGGCGCGATATCCGAGCCACATCGCGTGGTAGCGATGGAGCTGCGCCATCGCGCGTTCGTCGGTCAGAAGCCGGTCGATGACGTCGCTGCGGCTGTCGAGGTCCGAGAGGCGGCCCGCTTCGGCGTCGGCGATGAGCGCATCGTCGGGCGTGCTGCCCCAGAACAGGTACGCGACACGCGTGGCGATCTCGTAGTCGTTGAGCTTGAAGAGGTCGGGGTCGGTGGTCGGCGTCCCCGCTTCGATGCGGTAGAGGAACTCGGGGTCCTGGATGAACGCGGTGACCGCCAGTGCGACCGCCGTATAGAAGTCGTTGTCGACCCCGGACACCTCTTCGGTGGCGAAGGGCAGGAACACGTCGTAGGTGGCCGCCTCTTCGTCGGTGAGCGGGCGACGAAGCGCCAGGCGACCGAACGAGCGCACGAACTCTCCGAAACACGCGGCGTCGTCATCGGAGACGGGCGTGCACGGGACGACCAAGGAGCGCCGCGTCGGGTCTTGCACGAGTCGGTTGGCAACGTCGATCGCCAAGACTTCCATCGACTCGATCAGCGCCCGCGAAGCGACCTGCAGTTCGTAATCGTTGTCGTAAGGCGCAAACTCGTCTTCGGCGATGAACGACCGCGCGGGGCGGGTGTCGTCACCGATGAGGTCACGCAGCGTGTTGTCGAGTTCGTTCTGGCTCAGACGGCGCGACACGGACTCGGGCACGAGGTCGACCTCGGCCGGCGGATCCTCGGGCTGGCCGCTTTCACCGTCTCCGGCGGTCGGTCCGTCGCCATTGCTGTCGGTGGCCGAGCCGCTGTCGGTTCCAGCGTCGGCCATCGTCGTGCCGTTGTAGCAACCTGCGACCAACAGGCTGACGCTCGCGATTAGGTACTTCGGTTTCAACACGTGCCAGGCTCCCCACGCAACGCTAGTGGAGCCGGCAGCCCGACAACATCGGTAGAACTCCCGAGTCGGCGCAAAACTCCGCATTCGCGCCCGATTCGATCTCTAGCCTACGCATTGCACAGTGTCCCGAACTGACAGTGTGGGCTCGCGACCCCAGGGGGTTGGGGACGCGACATGTCGCATCGGAAGAACTTCCGATTTTGCGCAGATCCAGGGCTTGGCGCCCAGATTCGGAATTTCTGCCGATACTCGACGCGACCTCGCGCCGCTACCTTGGCAGCGATGGTGAGGGGAGTTCGAATCGTGCCGTGGCTGGCAGCCGCTCTGATGCTGCCGACGGGGTGCTACACGGGCGTGGACCCTGCAGGACAGGACACCGACGCTGCGGAAGAGGGCTCGGAGACCGACGGCAATGGGCCGGGGAGCGATGGCGACCCGACCGACGGCGAAACCGACAGCGATGGCGGTGAACCGGCCGGCTGCGGGCCCGACGACGTTCCTGCAGCTGCCTTGGTCCGGATGAACCGCGACGGCTACATCAATGCACTCCGTGACATTTTCGGAGACGCAACGGTCGAGGAGCTGGACACGGTCCTGACCGCCATGCCCTCGAACCACGTCGGGCACTTCCGCACCGAGCTCGCGCCGCCTTCGTACGCCGAGGTTTCGGCGCAGGTGAACACCGCGTTCGCGGTCGCCAGCCACCTCACCCGAGATGCGAACGCCCTCACCGGACTCGCCGCGTGTCTCCCCGACGTGCCCGACGGTGCCACGGCGGATGACGACAGCTGCCTGGTCGAGGTGATGAACACCTACGGCCAGCGCATCCTTCGGCGCCCGTTGACCGACGACGACAGGGCCCGCTTCGTCACCAACTACGCGATCGGTGCCGACCACAGCGTCGCCGAGGGCGTGGCGACGATGCTAACCGCGATGCTCATCGACCCCGACTTCCTCTACGACCGCGTGGTCGGAGACGGCGATGGCGACGTCCTGCAGCTCACTCCGCACGAGACCGCGGCTCGCCTCGCCCGCGTGCTGTGGAACTCGACGCCCGATCCCCAGCTGCTCGCGGCCGCCGAGGCGGGGCTCGACGAAGCCAGCCTGCGTGCCGAGGCCGAGCGCATGCTCGACGATCCCCGCGCTCGGGTCGCATTGGGCGGCTTCTTCTACGACTGGCTCGAAATGGAAGCGGTGCCGTTCGCCTCCGAGGACGCGGTGCCCGACGCCGACGCGCGCATCGCCCTTCGCGACGCGATGAGCGAGTCGCTCACCGAGTTCGCCACCGCCACGGTGCTCGACGGTGAGGGCACCTACGCGGACCTCCTGCTCGACCGCACCGCATACGTGAGCGACGAAAACCTCGCCGCTCTCTATGGCGTGTCTGCGTCGGCCGGTCCCGTCGACCTGCCCCAGGATCGTGCGGGCTTGCTGACGCGAGCGGGCTTCGTCGCCACGGCGGAGATTCCCGGCACCAACGCGGGGCACCTGATCAAACGCGGCGCTCGCCTGTCGGCGTTCATCTGCCGTCCCCTGCCCCTGCCCGACGCCGACAACTTCCCGCAGGTCGACCCCGCCGAGCCGGGCGACAACCCCACGCAGGGCATTCGTGAGCGTTTCGCCGAAGTGACGTCGGAAGCCACCTGCGCCTCGTGCCACATTCAGCTCGATGGGCTGGGCGCTCCCCTAGGCCACTACGGCAGCTTGGGCGAGTGGATCGACAGCGAGGTCGTCGGCGACGTCGAGCTACCGATCGATACGGCCTCGGAGGTGTTGCTCGACGGACAGAACGTCGCGGTCGACGACCCGGTGAGCCTCTCCGAAGCCCTGGCGTCCTCGGTCGAAGGCCCGCACTGCCTGGCCGAGAGCTTGGCCCGCAACATGCTCGGCCGCGAGCTCACCGATGACGACGCTTGCCTGGTCGAAGAGCTCGCCCTGGCGCTCTCGGGCGAAGACGACGCGCCCGCCTCGGTCCGCGAGGCCCTTCTCGACTTCGTCGCTTCCAACCGCTTCCGACACGTGAGGACCCAATGAGCACGCCCCTTCGCCTTGGTCGACGCAACTTCCTGATGGGCGCTGGCGGAGCCGTGCTCGCCATCCCGGCCCTGAACTCCCTGCTGCCCGCGGCCGCCCGCGCCAACGTGGGTGACGGCGTTCGCCGCAACTTCATCTCCTACCGGATCACCAACGGCATGTTCGGCCACGACTGGTTCCCCTCCGACGCCGCGTCGAGCGGGCTGTCGCTGGTGGAGCCCAACGTGCGCGAGATGGCGCTCGGCGACATCGATGGACCGATCTCGACCCTGCTGGACGCATCGTTCGACCCGTTCCGCGACCGCATGAACCTGCTGCGGCACATCGATCGCCTCGACACCGCCGACCACAACCGCCGCACTGGGCTGTTCGGGTGGAGCGACCTCGAGGGCATCGACGTGGCTTCGCTGCCGCCGTCGATCGACAACATCATCGCCCAGCACGCATTCGACTTTCCGTCGATCCCGCTCAACATCGGGCTGCGCTGGTCGGAGACCGCGGCGTCGTGCTCCGTCACCACCACCGCGAAGGGCGAAGTCGTCGAACAGCCGGGTCTCTACCCCGAGCAGGCGTTTCAGGCTCTGTTCGCCGACTTCAATGAAGACGACACCGCGGCCGCGCGGCGCCGCGAGCAGAAGCGACTGCTCGTCGATCAGGCCCTCGAGCACTACGGTGCCGTCCGCAACCATCCGCGCCTGTCGGCCGCCGACCGCGACCGCCTCGACGAGCACGTCGAGCACATGTACACGCTCGAGAACCAGCTCTCGCTCACCGCCGCCGACTGCTCGCCTCCCGAAGACCCCACCGGGCTGTCGAACAGCCCCGAGAACGTCGACGCCAAGGCCCAGGCGGTCGTGGACATCGCCATCGCGGCGCTGCGCTGCGAGATGACGCAGGTGGTCAACATCTACCTCGATCCCGACGTGCTCTTCACCGATGAGCTGCACGGGGTCGCGGGACACCACGCGGTCTCCCACAACAGCGACGCCTCGTCCGTGCAGGCGATTCAGAACGCGCACACCTGGCACATGCGCTACCTGAACGACTTCCTCACCAAGCTCGACGTCGGCGAGGATCCAATCAACGGCGGCACGATGCTCGACAACTCGCTGGTGCTGGTGAACAACGAGATCGGCAACCAGAACGGCCAAAGCGGCACCCAGGTCGACGATGTGGACCTCAACCACGGCGCGCTCGACAACCAGGTGTTGATGATGGGCTCGGCGGGCGGACGCCTGCGCACGGGCAACTACCTCGACTACCGCACGGACTTCGAACGCAACCGTTGGTCACGCTACATCGGCACCAGCTACAACTGGGTGCTGGTCACCAGCATGCTCGCGATGGGCGTAGAGCCCGACGCCTGGGAAGTGAACGGCCAACCCGGCTACGGCGACATGCGTGGCCACAACTACAACATGACCCCGCTCGACCAAGTGGTCGTGGGCGACCTTCGCACCTACCTGCCTCGCCTCGAGGCCTGACGAGTTCTCTCCACCTTGCACCACGCGCTAGGACGGCGCGTGTCCCTCTCTTGCGTTGCAAGAGCGGGGGTCGCTCTCGCTGGGACGAACAGTGGCCCCGCAGAGCTCCGCAGGCCGAGCTCGAGGCGCGACCGGCCTGCTAAGCGGCCGAGAGCAGGCCTTCGAGCTGCGCAGGCGGCATGAACTGGGCGACGCGACCGGCGAGGCCGAGCTCAATGGCCTGGTCCCAGTAAGTGCGTCCGGCCCGAATCAGGCGGCTGTCGTAGCCAGGAACGCGGCGTCCGACCCGTTCCATGCGCCGGACGATCCCGCGGATCGCGGGCACGATGAGGCGAGCCCCCGTGCGCGGCAGATCCAGCGCGTTGGCCATCGCCTCCCCCTGCATGCACCGCGTGAACCCGTAGCCGATGTCGACCTGCCGCTTGGCCATCGCCTGCGCCTTGGCGTCGCCTCCGGCGTTGTGGATGGGCGCTTCGACCAGTGCGCGCACCAGCTGGCAGGAGTCCTCGTCGGGCGGGGCCTGTGTGGCGGTAATCAGATCCGACAGACGGATCGCCTGAGCTTCACTCGTGGGCAGCAGCTCGGGCTCCACGCCGATGACCCAGCCGTTGTAGCGCCACAGGTGCATGAAGTCCCCGGCCTCTTCGGGCGTGATCGAGAAGCCGAACAGGCGCACGCCCTCGAGGAACGCCGAGGAGAACAGCATGGTGGTGGCAACCATGTCGTGCTGGTTGATCGGCAGGCCCCACGCCGCTTCGTCGAAGCGCCCGGAACGGCGAATCATCCGACGCACCACGGCGTGCATGATGCGAACGCGGACGGTGGAGGCGAACCCGTTGCCATAGCGCCGCATGCCGCCGCGCTCGCAGACGTCGACCACGAAGCGAGAGGTCTCGGCGAGGCGGTAGCCGACCCGGTCGCGACGCTCGAGTTGGCCGGTGAAGATCAGCGGCTTGTTGCCGGCGGGAGAGCAATAGCCACTGACCAGCGACTTGGCGCCCAGCACGGTGCCGCCGAAGAAGCCGGTGCGAAACAGAACGTCGCTGGCGCGGTCGATCGCGGCCCAGTCGACCCAGACCGGCACGTGGTCGAGCTGCTCGAACAGCCGGCGCAACGAGTTTGGGGCCTCGGCGAGCGAGCCGATCCCTCGTTGCAGCGCGTGGTCGAGCAGGCGCCGACTCTCCTCGCGCCCGAGTTCGGCGAAGTCGTCGGCGACGGCGTCGGCCAAGGGGTCCGAGCGCAGCAGCGACGGCAGGAAGCGGTCGACCAGGTCCCCGTAGCGAGAACGCGCCTGTGCCAGTTTCACGGCGCGACTGGGGAGCTCCACCTTCACAATCGAGGGGTAACATCGAAGCCGCCGGCCGGCCACGCGCGGGCACTCATACGGGCTGGCACGTCGGGCAGTGGCTGCATCGCCGACCGCCTCGCTCGCCGTCGACGACCGTGTCGCCGCAGCGGTGGCAGGTCTGACCACCGCGGCGAAAGACCCAGTGTCGATAGTCACGGCGGCGCCAGCCCTCCGCCTTCAGTGCCTTGGCCAGCTTGGGGTCGGTGGTGATGCCACCGCTTTGGTACGACCGCCGCGAGACGCCCACGATCGCCTTGGCCAGCGCGTCGATGCGGTCGTTGTTCAGGTCCATCGGGCGATGGTCGGGATGGACGCCGCCCTCGAACAGGATCTCGGAGCGCAGGTAGTTGCCCAGGCCCGCCACGAAGCCCTGGTCGAGCAGGAGCGCGTTGAGGCTGCGGCGTCGAAATGTGTCGCTCCGCAGGCGACGGCGAAGCTTGGCCGGAGTGGTGCGCTTGTCCAGGCAGTCCGGGCCGAGCCGGGCGATGAATGGAATCTCCTCCACCGCCCCGTCGGGCACGACCTCGATCGTGCTCGCGCTGTAGAGCAGCGCCCAGCGCTTCGGGGTGTACATGGCGAAGCGAAGGCTCCGCTTGGTGACGGGCAGCTGCGGGCGGGCCGTGACCACCCACTTGCCGTAGAGCTGGTTGTGGGAGAACACCGTGAGGCCGCAGCCAAATCGGGTCAGCATGCCCTTGCCGCGCGTGGTGATCTCCACGACCTGCGAGGCACTGAGCTCATCCTGGTACTGCGTCAGCGCCGGAAGGCCGAACTCGACGCCCTGCAGGGGGACGCCGACGACAGCCTTGGCGACACGGTCCGCCGCGCGCCGGATCTCGGGACCCTCGGGCACGCCACTGGTGCTAGCAGGCGGATGCGCTTGCGGCTAGTCGTCGGAGCCGCGGACGACTCTGGCCTCACCGGCTTCGAGCATCGGTCGGCGGCCGCTCTCGTCCATGGATTCATGCGAACGGTCTCGGGGCGCCTCCAGCATCCAAGCCCACACGCCTCGACCGGAGGTCGGGGCGCACAAACTCGACGACTCTCGTCTTCTGGGGGTGCAGGCTCAACCCGTACTTCTCGAATCGCTCCGAGAGCACAGCCATCACCCGCGCCGCGTCATCCTTGCGAGCGAACACAAGTACGGCATCGTCCGCCGAACCTCGGAGGGTCCGCGGTCGCGGCCGGCTGGCGAACGAACCGCCCTCCGCCACCCGGCCCGCTGAGCTCGACCCATACCTCGTCGCCCGAGGTCCCGAACTCGACCCGGATGATGTAGGCCTCGAATATGAGGTACGAACGTCCTCCGGCCGGATACATCTCCACGACGATCTGGTCGCCGAATCTCGCGAGGAGGGCATCCCCGTCCCGCCTGAACGAGATCTGTTCTACCGGAACTCGGGCGCCGGGGACGGCCGTATACGCGCCTGCGATGGCATCAAATGCCGCGGTGTCCAGCGGAGCGAGGGCGACCTCCTGGTGCTCGTGCGCGGGCCAGCCGTACACATGGGCGACGGCGTTGATGATCTCGGCCGCGAGCACACCACCGGTATCGGAGTTCGTCATCACGACAACTCCCGAGCCCCTGCGGACATCCATCACCATCTCCCCGCGGTACCCGTCGTTGGCTCCGCTGTGACCGAAGCGCATGTCGCCGGTCCGGGGAGCGACCATGAAGCCCAATCCCACGTGGCCCGCGGCCGCCCCGGGCACGCCCTCCATGCCGGGACACTGTCGACTCAGCGCATCCTCGACCATCGGCTGGCCGAGCAGTGCTCCGTGCTTTCCTCCGTAGGCGTGGTGCACCTCGATGAGGAACGCGGCGAGATCGCTGGGGCTCGCCCACAGACCTGCGGCCGCCATCTCGGGATACGTGTGCCAGCGTCCCTCGACGATCGAACCGTCGACGCGGTGCCCCACGGCCGCATTCGCGTGGAAACGCTTGGGCAACGGCTGCTCGAACGTGCTGCGCCGCATCCCCGCCGGCCGCAGCACCTGTCGAGAGACGAGCTTCGGAAAGGACTCGCCGGTCACGTCGATCAACAACTGCTGCAGCACCGTCGTGCCCCCGCCGGAGTAGCGGAACCCTTCGCCCGGTCGCTTGTCGATCCGAATCGGAGGGCTATTGGCCGGCGGCTTCCCGTCGAGGATCTGCGTGACGGTGGGCAAGGGAGCTCCGTCGGCGTAGCCCGCGAATCCATGCACGGTGAAGCCGGCACAGTGACTCGCGATGTCGCGGATTGTGACCGGCCGGTCCTTTATGTGCTCGCTGGCGGGCACCGACCATGACTTCAGGTACTCATCGACGTCGGTGTCGAGTTCGATCTTGCCCGCCTCGGCTAGCCGTAGCGCCGCGAGCACCGACACCGGTTTGCTCATCGACGCCGCCTGGAAGACGGTGTCCGGGTCCACGTGCCCGGGTTCATCCGTCCGGCGAACGCCATAGCCCATCGCCCAGTCGATCCGCCCCTCGTGGATCACCGCGATGCTCACCCCCGGCACACTCAGCGCGGCCATGCGATCGCTCAGGGCCTGGGGCGTCCGCTTCCCATCGGGACGAAAGGAGGGCATCAGGTTGGCCTCGACCAGCGCTCGCCGATCACCGGGGTCGCCGGCGAGGGGCTCGCCTCCGATTGCTCGCGTCGTTAGGGGCACGCCGATCGGTCGCTCCGTCTCGAGCGCGGCCTCGGTCGCATGCACGCTCTGGAACTGAACGACACGACCGTCCTGATCGGGAGCGAGGTCCACCTCGAGCCACTGAAGGTGCGGGGTGCCGTCCGTCCCAAGGAACCCAATGAGCGTCACGACCTGCTCTTCTGTGCTTTCCACCACGCGGCAGATCGTGATCGGCGAGCCACGGTCGGCCGACCATCTCCCCAGGATCCTCACCTGCTCCTCGAGCGGCCAGCGTAGCTGCATCTCGGCGGTCGCCACGTCGCGGTCGAAGGCGACGATCGCCTCACGGGTAGGGTTTTCGAGCAGCTCGACCACGGCGCGCACGCGCTGTGATGCCGGCTCCGCAGCGAGCTCCGCCGCATCGCAGGGGCCGGACCGGACCGGCTGTCTGACGGCAGGTGCGGGAGCGGGCGTAGGGGCCTCCCTGCCCGGCGGGCTCGTCGGTCCGGGCTCGGCGCGGCACGACAGCGCGAGCGTACCGAGCAACGACAGACCAGCCAGATGACGTCGAGCCCGATTCCCTCCCACCATGGTGGGATTGTCTTGGTCTTCGACCGTGGTGTCCAGTGGCCGTGAGTACCGAGTCAGCGGATGAGCGGCTCTCTGCGAAGCCGTCGACGAGCCGTATTGAGCCGAGACGGTCTCGGCTCAATACGGCTCCTTCGATCAGGTCCTTGTTCGTCTTCCGGTCGTCACCTCAAAGCCGCCGGCCGCAAGACCACGCTCCGCCACAGCCTCGGCCGAGACATCGAAGCCGCCTGCGGCCAGCTCGTGAAACGCGAGAACCTAGCGCTCGCCCGCCGAAGCTGAGCGCCGCCGCGCAACCGCGCGGACACCCGCAAACACGAGAAACCCAAGCGGGCCGACGAGAAAGGTCAGCAGGAGGCACGGGACGACCCAAACGAAGCGGATCGTCTCGCGACGCGCAACTCGGCAGATCCAAGCGCCGACGACCAGGTCGAACGCGAGGAAGTGAATCCACCCCGCCATGAGTGCCCAAGGCTGGTCGAAGAGCTCCGTGATCTCCGCAAAGCTGCCGAATCCCCCCTGAGAAGAGGGAAACAGCACCAACAAAGCGAAGTACCCGGTGGCGAGTACTCCGGGGACCACCGCGCCTGCGATGCGATCCGCGGCCTGAGGGAACCACGGCGATGCAAGCAGGACAAGCCACCCGAGCATCGACACGACGCCGGCTACCGAAAAGACGATCTCTGGATCCATGCTCCGACTTCCGGCGGCGAGCCTAGTTCGATATACTTGCATGCGCAAGCTTATCGCAAGCAATACGCAACGATGTTCACGATCCCAGTCCTCAACACCATGCGCTTGCTGCAGGCAGCAGACGAGTTTCGCGCCAACCTCTCCTGCGAGTTGGGCGCAGTGCACGGCTTGTCGGTCAACGAGTTCTTCTTGTTGATGCACCTCGATCGCGCACCCTCGCGAAAGCTAGCCCGCGTCGACCTCGCCAAACGAATGCACGTGAGCGCCTCGACCGTCACACGCATGGTTGCTCCGATGGAGAAGACCGGCATGCTCGCGCGGGAGGCCAGCCGCCGCGACTCCCGAGTCGCCTTCGTCGTACTCCGCGCTGCGGGAAGCAAACGCCTCCGCGAAGCCCAGAAGACCTTCGCCAGCCAAGCACGCGCCCTCTTCGAGGACCGCTGGACCGACGACGAACTCGAACAGCTCTCCGAACTCCTCGGACGCCTCGTCGCGGGCTCCCCCGCCAACCTGACTTGAGACCGCCCAATACCCATCGATGGCCGGCCCTGTCGCCTCGCTCATCGAATCTCGATGTGCGCTGCACCGGACGCGGTTGAGTGAAATGAAGCGGGAGAGCGGAGGTTGGGCGGGGTAGTCGAACGGCGGGGAAGAAGGTCGAAGGAAAGGATGGCGCTCAGCCCCGGGTCGAGGATGCAGTTGGCGACAATGCCAACATGGACGGACCGGCACCCGTTCCTTTCGAAGGCGTTGTGCGGATGAAGCAGCGGCTCGCCCAACCGCACAGGGTAGCGAACGATAGTATCCGTATCGTGCTTCGCGACGAAGATGCGCGTGTCCGTGCCCACCTGAACCCTCACTTGCCGTGGCCAGCCGCGCTCCTCGGACTCGTGGGCGCGTTGGGGGCAGCGTGGGCGCTATACGAAGGGTACTTCGCCGAGTCAGGCTGGAAGCTCCCCGCCGCGCTCGCGGTTATCGCGGGGCTCGCGGTCTTCATCAACCTGTTTCGGGGTCGTCTCGAGGCCGTGGTGACCGATGAAGGGATCTACCGCGTGAAGAACGGTGAGGTCATTGGATTCTCGAGTCACGCGGCGGGCGTCGAGCTTCGGACTCGCTTGGGAGTGCCAGTGCTTCAGTTCGAGAACTTCAGTGTCAGCGTGAACGTGAGACTGCACGGGGCAGTGGAGTTGTTGGACTTCTACGCTTCACGCCAATGGAGCGAGAGCCAAGAACGCGATGGCACTGTGCTCATCCACCTCGGAGGCGAGTTGGTGGAAGGACCGCTCGCGCACTTCGATTGGCCCCCGAGGTGCGTTGGCTGCGAGCGCCCGGCGAGTCGAACGGTGGGACTCCGGAGGTTGCGCTTCTTCGCCCACCTGAACGACGCTGACGTCGACCGAACGCTCGATGTACCTGGGTGCGAACGCTGTCAGGTCCGCTCGCTGGCTCTTCGAGCGGGCGGATTGGGGGCCATCGCCATGTCGTTCGGTGGTGTTGCTCTGCTTTCGAGTGAGAGGACGGTCTGGTGGGGCGTGGCGCTGGTCAGTTGCGTCGCGACACTCGTCGTGTGGCGCTTTCTTGGTCCGGTCTTCGGCGTCGTCATCGACAGATGGGTGTATGGCGTGAAGGTCGGCAGGATGAGCGGCCTCTCACTCATCCGTGTCAGGATCCGGAACGTGGCAAGTGATGTCTGGGCTGGCTGGCGGCGCTCAGGCAGCTCGCCTTTGCGTTGTCCTCCCTGCTGACGAGGACGGGAAGCCGCAGCGCGTCGCGCTGGTGACTGATAGGTTGGGTCGATGGGTCGATGGAACCTCTCCGTCTACGTGTTCTCGTTTGCGTTCGGTTGCGCGTCTCGGACCACTCCTCCAACCTCAGTAGCCCAGACGGCTACGCCCGGCGGTCCGGCAGATCGAGATGACGAACAGGATTCGGAGGAGGAGCAACCGCAATCGCTACCGGAGGGCTTCGATCGCGAGGCGGCGCTCGCCCAGGCCGAACGGATCGGCGCAGCGCTGTATCGCCAGGACAAGCTCGCCTGGTGGGCCAGCGATGCCCTGTTCGCGGACGCGGCGTTCCCCCGTGGCGTCGTGATGGCCGGCTGGACGGTAGACCTCCACGAGGACGGCCGCGTTCACTTCTTCTCCCGTTCGGACGAAGAGGTTCGATGGATGGCAACGGTGGACTGTGGAGCGTCGGGCCCGAAGTCTTGCATTGTGAAGTTCTTGGCGCCGACGGCCGCCCCCACACCCGAGCAGTCGGTCATCCTCCGCGCACGCCGTACGGCGCACGAGAGTGCCGAGTTTGTCCCGAAGACGGACCGCTACAACGAAGTTGTGCTGCCCGCCCAGCTCTATGGGCACGGAGACGGCTGGCTGGTGTACTTGCTCGCGGCATCATTGGACTCCAACGTGATGATGTTGGGGGGGCACTATCGTTTCATCGTTTCTGCGGACGGGGGCGAGGTGGAGAGTGCTCGTGAACTCACCAAGTCTCTGCTCGCCATGCCCAAGATGGAGAACTCCGCGGCTGCAGTCGTGAGTCACGTATTGGACCCCGTGCCGATCGAGACCCACGTCTGGGCGAGTCTGTTGTACGAGCAGCCCCTGTTTGTTACGACGAGCACCGGGTTGTACGAAGTCGATAGGGGTAGGATCAGTGCCTCGGCGCCCGGCGTGGTTCCACAGGGGTGAAAGCAGCGTTCGAGAGCTACGAGGGTTCGTTGTCGTGCCGCGAGGCTCCGTCATGAAGTCGGCGTGGCTGCCGGGCTCTGAAGCTACGCAGGATCGACACATGGAACACAACGTCCACATGCCTCATGCAGACACCCTGCCCCGCGTATCGTCCGACCTGCAGCTGGAGCAGTTTCGTGCCATTCTCAGGGAGCGAGCACCCGCCGCGGAGTCCATCACGATGACCATCGCAGAACAGCTTCTCGCTGAACGCAAAGCCCAGGGCGTTGCGGAGGGGGAGCTGCATCGAGCGGCCGCCTCGGTTTTGACGGTGCTTGAGGCGCGGCAGCTGAGTGTGACGGCGGACATTCGTGCGCGGATAGAAGGCTGCCAGGATCTCGAGGTCTTGCAGCACTGGCTGACTCGTGCGGCAACGGCTGCGTCGGTGGACGGGGTCTTCGAGGATTGACCGCTCCACTGTCCCGCGCTCTGCCTGTGCAACAAACGTATCCCTTCCGGACACATTCCACATCGTCGGCCAGCAGCGTGGCGGCAGCGGGCCTCGGAGGCCAACTGGGCGGGGGAGTCCTCCCTAGATGGCGGATGTCGCAGCTCCGCACCTCCGAGGGCACGTCGACGATCGTCGCGCCTTCTTACTTCGCGGTGACCGGGATCTGGGCCATGTTGCGGTTGTCCGGGCCGAAGAGCACGATGAGGTTGGGGCCGCGTTGGGCCAACGGACAGGTGATGTGTGTCCCGCCTTCGACGCGGCACCGCTTGGACGGGGCGTCCCACGAGTCTCCCGCGTAGGATTGGGCGTGCACCCCGAAGCCGTTGGGGTTCTTCAGCTCGACCGACAGCGTGTCCGCCTTGGTGGTGACCGAGGACCGCGTGGGCGAGAGCAGTTCGAACCCATAGGCGGAGAACGAAGGCTCGAGGTCGGGGCGGCGTAGGAAATCGCCCATCGAGAGCGGCTCGTCGCGCAGCTGCCACTTCGGGTCGTCGGGGAAGTGGTCGTAGAGAAAGACGTCGGGCGGGGTCATGAAGTAGTGGGTGCCGAACCCCTTGGTGAAGACGTCTCCGACCGAGCCCGCGTCCCAGGTGGCGTCCAGCAGGTACCACTTGCCGTCCACCTTGGCCGCGTTCCAGGCGTGACCGAGCTGGCCGTAGTCTCGAGTCTTGCCGACGACGACCACCACCTCGAGTTCGGCGGCCTCGCCGATCGCTTTGACCAGCTGGGAGTATCCGGCACAGACCCCCTTGCCCGTCGTGAGCACGGTCTGCGCGTCCTGGGGCGGAAAGGTCATCGTGCGAAAGGCCGGCACGTCATAGGCCACGTGATCGGCCACGTAGTCGTGCACCGCCTTGAGCCGCAGCATCGGGTCCGGCTCGTGTTCCGCGATGTAGCGCCCCACCGCTTCGGGCGTGTCTTGCTGCTCGGCGGGGATCTGCGTGACCAACGGATGAAGCTCGGGTTCGAACGGCCACGCGTCGGTCCGGTAGACATCGCTGGGGTCGTCGACATCGGATACGGGCTCGATGAAGTCGCCCCAATCGGTGACCTCGACGTCTTGGCCCGTGGCGTCGTCATCGATGAGGTCCTCGTAGGCGTTGGGATGGGTGAGCTCGTGCAGCCACTGCATGCGGTCGGCCGTCGCATGCAAGGCACCACGCGCCCGCTGAGCCCAGGGCGCATCCCGGCCATCGAGCATCCAGTCGCCCTGCTCCGACAGTGCGGTGAAGACGACGGATGGATAGAGCCCGATCAAGCCGCCGACGAACACCGTGTTGATCGCGAGTGTGCGAAGCACCAGCCGGTCGAACACGGTGAGGATCGGCGCACGGGTGCTGTTGCGTCGTCGCCAGCGACCGAGCGCCTCCCACAACAGCGGAAGCACCGGAAACGCGAGCGCCCCGCCAGCGATGGGAAGCCAGACGGGGCCATCGAACGCCCGCGCGAGCGAGGACCCGATCCAGGCGCCGAGCAACGGGGCCGCGACCGCAAGGGCGGCAAAGCCGAGCTTGGCCATCCAGGCCAGAAGAAACCATCCTCGGTTGCGCTTCGACTCCGCCACGGAGGTCGGACCCCTCGGCGGACCCGGATATTCCGAGTGCGCGATATCGCGCAAGATGCGACAACGTTGTCGCATTCGAGATGCGACTGGCATTGTCGCATCTGTGCCCCAAGGTCCTCGAATCAGCGCGTGGTAGCGTGATCGGGTTGCAGCCTCGAGTGCGGACTGATGCGGAGCTCGACGGAATCGAGGTGGCGATGCCGGAGGTCATCTCGGCGGAGTCCGTCGAGGCTGTCCGCACCCACTTGGCGCAACCGATGACGCGTCTTCTCATCGACACGAACCGGCATGCCTTCGAGTCGCTGGCGTGCATCCGGGCGTTTCGAGAGGTGTTGGAGGGTGCCCGCCTCGCCGAGCGAGGCGTCAAGGTCGCGTTCGTCGTCCCGCGAGAACACCGAGCCCCCGAAGTCGTCTCGGCGCAGGAAGGCTACTTCGACGACGTCACGACAGCGCGGACTTGGTTGATGCGATCGTTCGACCCGCGGGAGCCCGCGTGAGCGCCCCTCACCACGCCGCGCTCCTTCGGGAGGGACGATGCCCCGCGTGCGCCGAAGAACTGTCTGCGCGGGCGTTGTTCGGGAGGGCGCCGTGTGGGGCGTGTGGGGCCGACACGCGGGCGTTCGGGCTCAGCGATGCGCCACAGCGGTTCGACCAGCGGGCCCAGCGAACGGTGTGGGTCTCCGCGGGCCTGGCCGCGCTGGCTCAAGTCCTGGTGGGCTGGATCCCGCTCGCCGACGTCTTGGTCGCCATGGGCGTGGCTGCGTGGCTGCGGTTTGCGATCCTCAGCCCCGCCGCCGCGATGATGTCCCCCGGCCGCAGGGTGATCACACGCGGCACGGCACGGCTGCTGGTGGGCGTGTTGCTGGCGGTCCTGCTCGTCGCGTCTCAACTGCTCACGCTCTTGGGGCCGCTCGGGCTTCCGTTCAAGGCGGCGATCGGAGCTGCCGAGGTGGGCTTGGGCGCCATGCTCGTCACCCGCTACACTGCGGCACAGCTCCAACGAGAAGCCGCGGGCAAGCCGGTCGAAGGTGCCGAGATCGGCCTGCTGGTGGCGATGGTGCTCGCCATGCTAGCCGCCGCCTTCGCGGCCTCCTACGTCGCGCTGACGGTGATCGAAGCGCTGCAGTCGTTCTTCGGAGGGTTGCTGTGACGCTGGCCTTGTTGGGACAGCTGCTGGGCATTGCGGCGGCCTCGGGCACCCGAGCGTCGCTCACGGTGCTGCTGGTCGCACTCGTCGCCCGCTTCGGCGACACAGGCTTGCCCGGCGAGCTGGCGTTCCTGTCGTCCAACGTCGGGCTGGCGCTGCTGGCCGCGCTGGTGGTGCTCGACGAGGTCGTCGACCGCGACCCCGAGCTTCAGGAGCTGTTGTCGTTGACCAACGTCGGTGTGCGCGGGGCGGCGGGGGCCGTCAGCGCGTGGGGCATCGACGGCATGATGGGCGACACGACGCCCGATGCGGTGACCTGGCTCGTAGGGGCAGGGATCGCGATCGGTGTGCATCTGGTGCGTGTCCGCGCCCTGCAATACGTCCCCGAGGGAACGAAGGGCTTCGGACCGCGCACCTGGGTTGCGTGGCTCGAGGCCGGCGGCGTCTTCGGCCTCATCGCGGCGGTCTTTCTCGCCCCGCTGCTCGCGCTCGCCTTCGCCGTGCTGGCCACGCTCGGCGGCGTGACCGTGTTGCTCGTCGCCCGCAGCATCGAACACACCCGGCACCGGCGACCCTGCCCGCACTGCCGCACCCCGATCCGCAAGGAAGCATCGCGGTGCCGCAGCTGCGGCAACCCCGTCTCCATCGAACGCCGCCTTTCGCTCTGATTCGGCGGGTTCGCCTGCAACCTGGCGCCGCGGCACTCGTCTTCACTGATGTGAACCTCTCGCCGCGTGATCTCGGCGTAGGTGGTTCCTTCCTTGTCGCGCGCGGCCGAGCCCCAGGGTTCGGCCGCGCACCCTATGGAGAAACCCAGACGGCTTCGCCGGGTCGAACCTTGGCGCGGCGATGACCGCTCTCGTGCAGCTGCAGCACGTCGAGCTCGGTAATCGCACAGCGCACCGCGCAGAACTGCGGGCGGCCCTGCATGCTATGGGCCTCGTCGCGCACGAAGACCGCGGGCGCCGGAGCGTCGATCACCTGTCCCGAAGGCGAGGCGCCAAAGTACGGCGCACGACTTGCGAGTGGACTCTCGGCCCAGCCTTGGTCGGCGATGGCGTCGTCCGTGTGCAGCGATGCGCGGCCGCTCGCGCGGATCTGCAGCATGCGCGCCGGGTCGTAGAACAACCACGTGACCGCATCCCGCTCGCGAAGCTCGGTCACCTTCGGCGAACGCACGTCGGTGTGAAACTGGAGCATCCACGCATCGGCGATGCGAAGCACCACGACGCGGGCCTGCGGCACCCCATGGGCATCGACCGTGGCGACCGTGGGCAAACGCAGCGGACTGCCCTCGGTGCTCAGGCCGCTGGCGAGCCAGCCCCACACCTCGGACTCGAGCGTTTCGAGCTGGATCGGATCCATCTCAGGCGATCCTTCGGCGACGGACGAAGCCAAGCACCAACAGGCCGAGCGCCCACGGTGCGGGGCCACCACCGACGCGGCAACCGCCGCCACCACCACCCCCGCCACCTGCGGTCGACGCCTCGGTGTCGGTGGAGGACCCGCTCGCGCTGGGGTCGGTGGTCGGGTCACTGCCCGCGCTGGGATCGGTGGTCGGGTCGCTGCCCGCGGACGTTTCTTCGCCGCCGCCACCGCTCGAGGTGCTGTCGCCCCCGCCACCGCCAAATCCGGAGATCGGGATCTGCAGGGTTTGTTCGGCAAGCACGACCGGGGTCGCCCAACCGTTGGACTCGAAGCGCCCCGCCAACTCGGTCCCCACCTCGGTGGTGGTGTTGTCGTCGGCGAGCAGCTCGATGTAGTCGCGGGTGTTGATCACGTAGAGCAGCCGCACCGACAGCTCGAGCTGGTCGTCAGTGTCGTCGTCTGGCGTCGCGTCCGCGAGGTCGGGCACGCCGGGCAAGGTGTAGGTGACCTCGTCCCAGTGCTGCCAAGCGCCGTCGGCCATGGCGTAGCGGTCGCCGACCGGGTCCGTGTCGATGTTGGGCTGAAGCCCACGCGGCGGGATGCGGGTGTCGAGCACCCAGTGGTTGTTGAGCAACAGGTGGTTGCGTGTCCCCGTGGCGTAGTCTTCGGCGATGCCCTCGTAGCGGCGCACGGAGGGGTCGTCTTGAATGGTTGCGGTGGCCTGATCCCACAGGCCCGAGCTCGTGACCACCTGATCGCCGTAGCGCCCGACGACCTCGAGCCACATGACACGCCCTTCGGAGTAGCCCGAAGGCAGCTTGTGGCCGCTCTCGTTGGTGACGGTGACGGTGAGCCCCGAGAGGCCAGCCCCCAAGTCGACCGACGCGGGAGGTTCGACCTCCATCGTCGCGGCGGTCGCGAGGAACTCGTCCATGCGCTGCAAGGCGACGTCGTAGGAGGCCGCCTCGAAGCCGGGCGCTGCATCCTGCTGGAGCAGCGTCATCATGAAGCGGTTGGCGCCCAGCAAGTCGTGGCGTCGGTTACCGAGTGGATGCTGGTGCTCGTTGTTGTACGAGCCGCACGCCGCCGAGTTGGGGACCTCGGGCATGTGGCAGTCCCGACACGAACGAAAATCCTCGCCGGGCTGGCCGAAGTCGCTGCGGGCCCACTCGGAGTAGGTGCGCTGCTCGTTGAAGTCGGTGCCCATGCCGGCACCGCTGTCGTCGACACGCTCGCGATGCGTGGTGACCTCGTGACAGGTGCCGCACATCTCCGAGCTTCCCGTGAACGGATCGTGCACGACCGCATGCCCTTCCTTGCCGGGCACGGGCTGAGGCACACCGTCGGTGTAGTCCCACGGGCCATGGCGCCGCACGGTGGCGCCTTCGAGTACATCGTCGAGCTCGTACTGCGCGTTGCCCAGCACGCTGCCCGAAGTCATGCGGTGGCAGAACTCGCAGGTCACGCCCTCGAGGTCGCCCTCGGCGGCGACCAACTCGTCGATCGACGTGGAACCGCCGCGACCGTTGAGAAAGGCGTTGGGCGAGTGGCAACGAATGCAGGCCTCGGTCTCTCCGGGGTCGTCCTGCGCCGCGATTGCAACGCCCGCCCAGAACACGGGGTCACGCGCGGCATTGGCCATCATCGTGGGCGTCCACGTGGTCTGCGGCGCGTAGGGGGGCTCGTCCAGCAGATCGTCCTGGTTGGCGAACGCGTGGCAGTAGTTGCAGTCGGACGACGGAGCCAAGTCGTTGACCAACTCGCCGGGGTTGGTCGGCGCGGCCATGACCGTGGCCGGGAGAACGGCGGTGAGGAGCAAGGCGGCGGGTGCGACGCTGAGCCTGCTGAACCTGCTGGACATGGGCCGGATAGTAGCAGCGCCCGCAGCCGTTCCCCATGCGGCCCCGCACTCACGGCCACGGCGCGACAGAGGACTACTGCGTGCGGTACGGGCAGTCGTCGCCCGCGCAGCCGCGGTTGTGACGTTCGGCACCGGCTTCGCTGTGTTCGAAGTCGTCGTGCAACACGGGCGCGGTCGGGTCCCAGTCGCGTGCCAAGTGTAGGCGCGCAGCGAGCCCCAGCAGATCGAAGTCGAACTTGGGCTGCAACGCGCGCGCCCTCGCCCTGAGCGTGTAGGGCGACACGGGGTCCTTCGCGGGGCTGGCAACGAAACACGTCTGCCGCCCATTCTCGCTGCGGAACGCGTAGCGCTGCCGAAACACCGACGCAAAGGTGTTGCGATCGCTGGGGTACTTTTCGGTGAGCGAGTGCAGGTTGGCCGCCACGACGCCATCGGGGGTGAGGTGGCGGCGAAGCGTGTCGTAGTACTCGGCGGTCTTGAGGTGCATCGGCACGAACACCCCACGAAATGCGTCGAGCAACACGAGGTCCCACGTCTGGCCCTTGGCCTGCTCGACGAACAGACGACCATCGGCGGCGTGCGTGCGATAGCGAGGGCTGTCGGGCACGTCGAAATACTTGCGGGCCAACCGAATGACCTCGGGATCGATGTCGACAGCGTCGATCTCGATGCCTTCGAAGCGCTTGAACAAGTAGTTGGAGATCTGACCGCCACCAAAGCCGATCATCAAGAAGCGTTTGACGTCGGGCTTGACCAAGAAGCCCGCCATCATCGTGCGGGTGTAGTCGAGGTCGAGGCTCTCGGCGTATCCCCGATCCAGTCGCGACTCGATGAAGTAGGTGCCGTCGACCACGAAGTACATCGTGCGCACCGTGCCGCGCTCGGTCACCACGATGTGGTTGTACGGAGAGTGCGCCTCCTCGAGCACCGTCTCCCCTGCCGCCAACGTCGGCTGCGAGCGCATACCACACGCCAGACCCGCTGCAGCTGCAGCCGCGCCCTGAATCCATCGCCGACGCAAGAGCATCTGCGCGAAGAGTAGCAGGCCTCATGCTACGGTCCGCGCGTGATCCGGGCCCGAGGACCGTCAGTCACACCAAGCGCCCCACCGCCCGCGGACGTGCCGTCCCCCGACCCTCGGCGGCGCCTGACCCGAGCGCAGACCGGCTGCCCCATGCACGGGGTCGCACGACGCGAGGACGGACACTGGCGGGTGACGACGTTCGCCGCGGCGGAGCAGGTGATCCGCCAACGCAATACGATCCGACAGGCAGGGTTCAACGCCGAGCTGATCGAGCAGCTGCCCCCCACCCTGCGTGCGCCGGTGATCTTCGCCGAAGGTCAGGAGCATCGCGACATGCGAAGCACCACAGCCCGGCTGTTCACGCCCCGCGCCACCGAGCGTCACCGCGCGTTGATGCAGGGATTCGCCGATCAGATCGTCGCGGACTTCCAGCGCAAGGGCCGTGCAGACCTCAGCCTGATGGGTCAGCGCATGGCGGCACTCGTCGTCAGCCACCTGCTCGGCATGACCGAGAGCGACATCGCCGGGTTCGAGCGCCGCTTTTCCAACGCGATCGCACGCGACCCGGAGACATCTCGCAGCCTCAAGGCCTTCACGCAGAAGCTGATGCGGCAGGCAAGCCTGCTCAACCTGTACATGAGAGACATTCGCCCGGCCATTCGTGTCCGGCGCAAGGCTCCCAAAGAGGACCTAATCTCGCATCTGCTGAGCCTGGGCTATCGCCCGATCGAGATCCTGCTGGAATGCCTCATGTACGGCGTGGCGGGCGTGCTCACCACCCGCGAGTTCATCTCCGTGTGCATGTGGCACTTTCACGAAGACCCCGGCCTGCGCCAGCAGTTCGTTAGTGGAGACGATGCGCAGCAGCGCGCACTGCTGTACGAGATTCTGCGCGTCGAGCCCATCGTGGGCGCCCTGCACCGCAACACCGTGGAGCCCGTCACCGTCCAGACCGACGACGGCGTCACGACGGTCCCCGCCGGCTCCAAGCTCGACATCGACATCTACGCCGTCAACGCCGACCCCGCGGCAGCCGGCGAGTCCCCCAACCACGTGTGCCCCGGGCGATCGCTCGCCGCCTCTCGCCAGCCGATCTACAGCTTTGGCGCCGGGCCCCATCGCTGCCCCGGGGAGTGGGTCGCCATGCAAGAGACCCACATCCTGCTGCGCACCTTGCTCGCGGTCGAAGGCCTCGCCGTGGAACGCCTGCCCACGATGAGCTTCAACCCCGCCATCGAAGGCTACGAACTCCGCGAGTTCATCCTCCGCTGCGGCTGACGCCTACTCGCAAGCACCGCATGCCGCCGGACGCTCCCCGACACGACGCTCGCTGCTACCCTTCCCTGCATGAAATCAGCACGAGGACTGTGCTTGGGCATGCTTCTTTCAGGGTGTAGCCCCGCCGACACCGCTGAGACTTGGTCGTCGTGCCAACGAGCACGGGAGACGACGGCGTTGTTGTTCCTTCCAGCGGTCGAAGAAGACAGCCCCGTCGAGGTCGGAACACCGCTGCCCGTGCTTCGACGGACCGACGTTGGGACCAGGGATCCCGAGACCCTCGCAGCGCAAGCGCTGGTCCTTGCCTGCGCCCTCACGGCAGACGAGGTCCATGCGCGCCCCGAGTTGCTCGCATGGGCGGAAGAAGCGAAGCATGCTGAGTTTTCGCAAAGCAGCGCCGATGGCTTCGACATGCCATTGGAAGTCAGCGTCACAACCTACGGGTCGCACCCGACACTCCGAATGACTTGGAACTCGGACGATGCCCCCGCTCTAACGAGCGAAGAATCCGAAGCGCGAGCGTTTGCATTCGTTGATCGACTGTTCGACCAGGGGTCCGTGGTTGGACCCAACCGAGACGCCGTAGAACGCGTGCACATCAGTATCGGGGTCGTCGCGCGCGAGCCCACCGATCTCCCTGAGTCACAGCTCGTCGAACTCTACTGGCACCCCTTCATCGGACGCGGGCGCCTTCCTCTCGCCGGGCTCCAGCTCCTCGTTCGATCCAACGGCCACATCGGCTCCGTCTCGCTGCCACTCCTGCGATTCGAGAACACCGGGGAGACCGTCACAGCGCAGGTGCCGGAGTCCGAGGCACAAGGGCTCGTGCTCGAAAAGACCACGGCCTCACTCAGCCCCGGATTCACCCTGCACGACCGCGGCGGTCAGCTTTCCTACCCCATCCCGCTGTCGAACGAGACGACCGTGCTGCACTGGCAGGGCCGCTATCACGCGACCCACCCGGACCGCCCGTCCCGGCCAGAGTCGCGGTTCCTTTCGCTGGTCGACCCCAGCGCACCGCTACTACCGCCCGAGTAGCCCCTCAGCCTCGCGACCACTGGCACATGCCGTCGATGCATGCCGGGACTCCGCTCGCGCATCGAGGCGTGGCGTAGGGGCAGCCGTCATCGCGGTAGCCCTGGCATACGCGGGCATCGAGGGAGTCGAGAAAGGCCTCGTAGGCTTCGGCGTGTTTGGCGAGCACCGCGGTGGGGCAACCGCCTCGGCATTCGGTGCTCACTCGCGTCTGCACACATTGGGCGTCGGCGGTGCATCCCTTGGCGGCGAACTCGAGCGCCTTGTCGCGACGATTCAACGTGAAGTCGCGACGTGTCTTGCAGTCGCTGTCCAGCGGCGGCACGTCGTCGGGAAGCGTGAACGCCTGGGGCGGACCCTCGGGGTCGGAGACTTCGGGCGCTGCGGGCTCAGACTCGACGGCGTCGGGAACCGTCGGGGGCGACTCGGGCTCGGCTGGCGTCGACTGCTCGGCAGGGCTCGCATTGGTGCTCACCGATGCGGAGCATCCGAACGCGGAGAGGGCGAAGACGAGGGCGAGCGCGCGAGACATCGAGCACAAAGGCTATCAAGGCGGCCCGATTCGCCAAGAACTTGGGGCTTCGCACGGGTCGTGCCAACCCTCGAAGCATGAAGCCGCTCTCTGTACTCGGCCTGCTCGCCTGCGCAGCTGCCATGGGTGCACAACTCGTGGGTCGCGGTGTCGTCCTCCCCGAGCTGGCGGCGCAGTCCAACCTCATCGACGCCAACCTGGTCGCATCGCTGAGCGAGCCGGTGCACCTTCGCCTCGCCGAGGTGGTGCTGGCGGCTCACCTGCTCATCGCCGCGTCGGCCAGCCGCTGGCTCGAAGCCAAGTGGGCCACCAGCGTCGCGCTGGTTCTCGTGGGCCTGTCCGGGCTGCAACGCTTCGTGATTCTGCCGGCCATGTACGGCGCCTGGAGCATGGCCGACCTCGTCGCCGCCCGCCCCATCGAACACGTGCTCACGGGCGAGCGCATGCAGTGGCAAGACAACATGCTCGTCGGGTTGATGACGATCTTGCAGCTGTCCCTGCTCGTCGCCGCCGCCCGCATGATGCGGCCAACGCAGGCCAAGCCCGCCCCTGCGACGACGCAGACCGAGCCCGACGCGGCTGCGCTGCCCAGCCCCGCCTGAGTTGCTCACGGTTGACAGTCCGCCGGACGCAGCCGACCGGGAATGGCCTGGTGGCTCACCACCCGCGAGAGGGTGGCCGAGGTTTCATCCTCTCGGACGAAGCCCGGCAACTCGCCCCACGGTGAGCGCACGAGGACCTCGACCCACCCATCGCCCCGCGTGCGGTCGACGGCATCGATGCGAAGGGGCCGATACGTCCGCGCGTACCGGCTTGCTCCGTCGGGTCGGCTGTGCACCCACGCGCCGTCTTCCAAGAACAACGGCGGCTCGGCGAACGGCGGTCCCTTCGGAATGGTCTGCTCCCACAAATGCTCGGTGAGGTCTGGTTCCATCTCGATGCGGGCGAGCTCGGCCGGCTCGAGAAAACCGTGCAGCACGATGTCGTTGTCGTCCGGCGTTCGCTCGCGGGGCCGGAACACGACCTCCACCAGCGGCGTTTCCCGAAGCACGGTCATCCGGTCGGTCCGCACGCCTTCGAGCATGACGGTCCCGAACGCATCCGTGAGAGCAAACGGCGCGTCGTAGTCGATCGTGGCCTCGCGAACCTCGAGCGCCGGGTCCAGCCGATGGCCCGCTCCGGTGTCGTAGAGGTCCGTCAGCTGTGGAGTCGGCGCAACGCCTTCGATCGAACACACCGGAGGATCGGCGCAGATCGTGACCTCCCCCTGCGTCGCCCGCTCGCGCACGTCGACCGCGGACCCCTTGCGGACCCGCGCGAACGGCTCGCCCGCGTCGGTGAACACGACCACGTCACCCGCCAGAACGTTTGTCGCGGCATCGCTGCGCTCGAGCGAGGGAAAGAACGCAAACCCGCCCGCGGCGAGGCGCACGGTCAACACATCCCCCGTCCCGCCGACCACGGAAACGCGTCGCAACCCACAGGAGAGTTTGGGTTTCGTCCCCGCCCCAAACGTCAACCCCGCGCCAGCTCGGACGTCGACAAACCGTCCGGTGTCCGAGAACGTGTCGGACTCGAGCGCCGCGAAGTCGACGGCCTGCAACGCAGCCGAAGTTGCCGGCCCTCGAAGGACCCAATACGGATGCGCTTTCCAACGCGGGGCCGAGGGTGTCTGCGGAGCGACCTCCGCCGACTCCGGCTCCTCGATGTCCGGTGCAGTCGGCTCAACACCGCCAACGGGCGCCGGAGCACGCCCTGCACATCCCGCCAACAACCCGATCTGCAACACGCAGCGGCGCACCACGGGTCGAGTACCACGACCTCTGCCGTCCTGCCGCGCGTACGAATCCCTTGCGCGTGCGCTTCGGGCGATGAACTGGTATCGGCCGTGCTGCGATGAAGCCTTGGGAAGCCTTCGACGACGCGACGATCGCCACCCGGGTCCGTGATGCGCTGGAGCGCAACCTGCTCTACACGCGAGACCTGCAGCTCGGGGTCCCGGGCTCACACCTCGATACGCGGGTCTTTCCCAAGCTACCCTTCGTCGACGCCTCGCCATTCTTGTCGACCTTCTTCGCCAACCCCAACCACATCGGCGTGCACACGTTGCAGCGCTCCGAGGGTGCCTTCGCGGGCACGCAAGCGCTCGAGCGCGAGGCGCTGCAGATCTGCGCCGAACGCCTGCTCGATGCCCACCCCGGCAGCTGGGATGGATACGTGGCGGCCGGAGGCACCGAGTCGAACGTGCAAGCCTGCTGGTGCTTTCGCAACGCGCTGCGTCGCAGGCTGAATCTCGACGCGAAGCAGATCGGCCTGCTGTTCTCCGCCGACACCCACTACTCGGCGTGGAAAGCCGCCGACCTGCTCGGTCTTCGTGCCTTGGAGGTCCCGGTCGATCCGCAGACGCGCCGCATGGATCCCGCCGAGGTTGCCCGCGTGCTCGACGAGGGCAAGAACGCGGGAGTGCAGGCGTGCATCGCCTGGCTGAACATGGGCACGACGATGTTCGGCTCGGTCGATGAGCCAGACGACCTGCTCGGACCACTCGCCGCGGCAGGCCTCCCGCACCACACCCATGTCGACGCCGCCTTCGGAGGGTTCATCCACCCTCTGATCGCCGACGACAACCGCCTGAGTTTCGCCGACCCACGCATCGAATCGATCACCCTCGATGCCCACAAGATGCTGCAAGCGCCCTACGGAACGGGCATCCACCTCATCCGCCGGCCGTTCATCGCCGAAGCCCACACCGCGGCCGCGCGCTACGTTCCTGGCGGCGACAGCACCCTCAGCGGCAGTCGGTCGGGGACCAATGCCGTCGCGGTCTGGATGATCCTCCGCTCCTGGGGAAGCGCGGGCGGTCGCACCTTCTGTCGAGAACTCGTCGAGCGCGCCGAGCGGTTGTGCGAAGGACTGCGCGCACTGGGAGTGCAGCACTTTCGGGCCCCCTCGATGAACGTCGTCACGCTCCGCGCCCGTCAAGTCCCAGCTGCGCTCGCCGCCAAGTACCGCCTGGTACCCGACGCCCACGACGGACCGCCGCGCTGGTGGAAGGTGGTGCTCATGCCCCACGTCGAACGCACCCATGTGGAGGCCCTGCTGGACGAGCTGAGAGCCGCCCTCGCGTGATAGCGTGCGCGACCGTGCGAGGGACCATTGCAGTCTTTCTTCTGGTCGGCGCCGCGTGTGCCTCGTCTCCCTCGGAGGCGGAGGACACGACGAGCACTGGCAACGACGCATCCTCGACGACGGCGGAGTCCACCTCGACGTCGTCCTCCCCGACGACCTCCTCCTCGTCCTCCGACGAAAGCTCGAGCGCGGAGGGGTCGACGGGTTCTTCGAGCACCGGGACGACCGGCAATCCCGACCCGCTGTCGGCCTCCGACTACTGCGAGTCGATCGTCGACAGCTTCTGCGATTTCTATGCGCGATGCGGACGCATGGAGGTCGCCTCGGCGCAGGCCTGCCGTGAGCCGTTCTTGGAGAGCTGCAACACCGTGTTCGAGCCGCAGTACGTCGGTCTCGAAGCGGCGGGGCTGCTCACGCTGAGCGCAGAGGGACTCCTGGCCTGCGAACAACATCTCGCCGACGTCGAATGCGACCAGCAGGTGTTCGAGCTCAGCGGGCCGTGTGGTGCGCTCTGGTCCGGGGCACAGAGCGCGGGAGAGCGCTGCGGTCTCGACGTCGAGTACTACGTCTGCGAGCCCTCCGCCGCCTGCACGATCGGCCTCGACTTCTGCGGGACGTGCGAAACGGTGCTCGAGCTCGGGGACGACTGCACGCCCGATGGCACGACGTGCGGACCCGAAGCGTTCTGCGACGCGGGAACCTGCAGAGCCCGGGTCCTCAACGGCGAAGCGTGCACTCCCGACGATCGCTGCATGGCGGGGTCGGCCTGCACCGACGACACTTGCCAAGGGCCCACCTTCGTCGGTCTCGACGAGCCCTGCGACTCCACCCGGCGCTGCCGCTACCTCACCGCCTGCGTTGCAGGGGTCTGCACGGCCACCGCCCGCCTGGGAGACGCGTGCTCGGACACCACGCCCTGCGAGTCGGGATTTTGCGAGCGTGGCCTATGCCAGGCGCCCCGCGGCGAGGGCTCCCCCTGCGAAGGCCACGCCGCGTGCAGCTCGGGGCTGTGCATCGAAGGAACGTGTTCTGCACGTCCTTCGCCCTGCATCACGAACTAAGGGCCCGCCAAACGTGTCAGTTACTGCTGCGCGGGCCCTGAGAGCGAAGAATGCTCTGCATCTTCTTGCCTCGTGCGAGCTCGTCGATGAGCTTGTCGAGCCAGCGGATCTTCTGCATCAGCGGGTCCTCGACCTCCTCGACCCGAACCCCGCACACCACCCCCTTGATCAGCCCCACGTTGGCGTTGAGCTGGGGTGCGTCGGCGAAGAACGCCTCGAAGTCGACCTCATCCTCGAGCACCTTCTCGAGCCCCGCGGCGTCATAGCCGGTGAGCCACTCGATGATCTCGTCGACCTCCGCCTTCGTCTTGCCCTTCTTCTCCGCCTTGGCGACGTAGTGCGGATAGACGCTCGCGAACGACATGCCGAAGATGCGCGGCTTCTTGCTCATCGCCGCGATGATACGAGGTTCAGCAACCGTCGTCGTTGCCGTTGGTGACCCCCTCGGGTGCGGGATCGATATCCCCGCACACCTCGAACACTTCCGAAATGCAGAGGCTGGGGTTGCGATTCACGTTGCAGTCGTAGAGTTCGACCAACCCGTGCAGACCCTCGAGCGACTCGAGCGCGGGGTTGTTCGTGATGCTGAGCAAGGGCGTGCCGCGAATCGACGTGAGACCGCTGATGCGCTGCAAAGAGGGGTTGTCCCACACGAGCAGGCCGTGCTGCACGGACACGAGTCCGTCGAACCCTTCCAGTGCCTCGAGCGATGCATTCTCGGCAACGACGAGCCCTCGGCCGCCCGAGCCCAGCGCGGCGTCGTAGCCGAGGTCTTCGACACCCGAAAGGCCCGCGGTGGAGCGGAGGTCCGGGTTCTCGAGGATTCGGATTTCGCCCGCCACCCGCCGAAGACAGGCGAGGGCGTCGAGGCACACGAGGTCGGACGATGCGATCTGCAGGTCGCCCGCGATATCGGCCACGCCGGCGAGTGCCTCCAGGTCTTCGAGTGACGAGACACCGACGTTGCCCTCGACGATCTGCTCGGTGCAGGTTGGCGTCACACCGCAGCCGAGCCCGTCGAGAACATCACCGGTACTGGACGACTCCGCGCCCGAGGACGAACTCGAGGACGCGGCCGCTCCGGATGAACCACTGGACGTCGAGCCCCCGCTGGACGACGCAACGTCCGGCATTCCACTCGACGCGTCGCCGGATCCCTGCCCCGAGACTGCGGGGCCACAGCCCACGCCGAAGAGCAACAGCGCCACCACGCGGTTCATGACGCCACCCCGCACACACCCACGTCTTCGGCCCCAAGCGGAGGCGCCGAGTCTTCATACAGAGATATGCAGTATGACCCTTCGGGACAGTCCGGTGCGGAGAGCGAGCAATACGCACTGCAGCACGAACCGGCGGACTCGCACAGCGCGGCCGAAACACACGCGAACCCAGGGGCGCAAGCATTCACGAAGCTGCACTCGGACCCCTGCCCGCCACCGTTGGGGCCGGACGCGTCGGGAGCACAGGTGTAGGCGCTACCGACCGGGTAACAGCCGAAGCCGTCTTGGCAGTCTTGTGCGAGCGGATCACAGTCGGGCAGACACAGCGGCGTCGTCCCCTCGGCGCTGATGAAGCAGCTGTGCGCAGCCTCGGCGCACGCGGGAAACGACTCGGACCCGATACAGAACGCGCGGCACGTGCCTTCGCCGGTATCGCGATCGAGGTCCCAACACATCGAATGCAGCTCGCAGCTATCGACACCCGATGGGCTCGGACCTTCGGCGGTGCAAGGGTCACCCGGCTGTCCCGCATCCGGTGCAATCGGCACACAGCGTGTCGCGTTCCAAGAGGCGCCGCCGTCATTGGCATAGGGGGCACACTTCTCCCCCGCCGGGCAGTCCTCGAGCCACATCGAGCACTCCCACGTGTTCCAAGGGCCCCCATCGACGGGGTTGAGAAAGCCCGGCGGCACATGCTCGGGAGGCCCATCAGGACCCGTCGACGAAGAGTCGGCCGCACCCGTGGACGACGAACTCGTCGAGCCCGCTTGGCTCCCCGTCGACGTTCCCGGCGTTGGCTCACCCGTCGAGGTTCCGGGCCCGTTCGCGTCGGGCTGCGAGCCCCCGCACGCGCACAGCAAGACACTCATCCCGATCATCCCGGCCCAACTGCGCGACGTACCCATGAGCGAACAAATCGAACATAGCAAGCATTACGTGCGCAATACAACCGGCCCACGCCCCGGCTTCCCAGACCTGCTCCTCGGGCGCCAGACCGCTTGCGCCAACGAATGCGGGGCGCCACTGTGCTGCCACGGCCGCAGGACAGACGGGCCGCGAGCGTGACCCATGACCGCCCGGATCGAGGTGCACCAAGATGAACTCGAGTACACCGCCGGTCGAGTCGCAGTCTGGACGTCGTGGATCCTCGCGACTCTGGCAACGAGTTGCGTGTCGAAGGCTGAGCAGATCGAGGCCCGCGCGAACGGCATCCTTGTCGGCATTGTCGGCTCGCGAGCGCACTTCGCAGCCGAAGCAGAGACCATCTGCAGCGAGATGCCCGAAGCAAAGACGCAAGTGGTACCGCCGCTGGACAAGAACTGCTCTCGCGGCTGCCGCTGCGCGTCCGAATCCACGAAGAACGACGACTTTCGAACGACCTACGACTGCGACGAATGGAAGAAGCCCGAGTGGACGCTGCTCAGGTTCGCGGGCATGTACAGTATGTTTGGGGAGGTCAGTAAGACTGTCTACGTCCACCACCAAGCGAGCTGGCACAAGACCGAGCAGGGCTGCCGCCTCGACTTCGTGCTTCACGGCGACCTCGACGAGGACGGCATCTACTCGACCTACGCCTCGTGGATCGAAGCCACGCCGAACGGGGCGCCCGGTGAACTCCCGGACGTCTCCCTGCTGTGGGAATGACGAACCTGATCAAGATCCGGACATGATGAGCATGGCCGCTTCGGTCTCCTCGCACGTCCAGTCCGGGACCTCGACGCAGTTGGTCGCGAAGTCGGGGAACAACTCGAGTGCGCAGGTCAGGTCCCCTTCGTAGTCCTCGGCGCAGGCGATGGTGTCGTCGGGTTCGTACGTCAGGTCGCAGAGCATGTGTGGGCCCCACGGGCCGATAACTCCGCAAGACGCGGCTCTCGACTGGATGAGGACACGATCCTCCGAGAGGTAGAAGCGGTGGATGGACTCCGTGTAGTCGCCAGGGCCCACGCTGAGTCTTTCGACCGTGTACCCGGTTCGCGTGGGATCGGTGGAGAGGGCGGCGTTGCATCGTGCCGCGGACCAGGGACTGGGCTCGAAGTGCGTCTCGAGTTCCTCGCACGCCTCCCGAACGCCGCACGAGGACAAGACGAGGTGCTCCCGCTCATCCCCGGGATCGACATCCGCGCAGTCTCCCGAGCTGGTCGACGTCGAGTCGCCAGTCTCACCCGACGAGCTCGACGCCCCTGTCGACTCGTCGGGGCCCTCGGTGGACGAGGAGGAGGACGTCGCGTCGGCCCCAGTGGAACTGGTCCCGTCGACGGGCTCGGTCGTAGAGCTTCCGCTCGACTCCGCCGCCTCTGTGCCGGCTTGCTCGGATGGGGCGCCGCAGCCGGCCGCACCGAGCGAGAGCAGCGCGACACCCACGCGAATCGATGATGACATCCTGTTCATGCACCGCGGGAGTGCAAGCGAAGTGCCAGCGGACTCGAGGGTGCTGAGGGCACTCGCGCGGCAACCCATCTGACATCGGTGTCGCAAACCGGGGCACGACTGTCATTCCGTGGTGAGGCGGCGCCTGCGGCCCCTCGCAAGGTTTGCGGGATACGGGAGGCCCGACGGGGGCACTGTGGAAGTAGAGCGATGTTCTCGATCGCCACAGCACTGGGGCTCTCTGTCGCCACCGCGCCTCCCAACGTGACGCCGGAGCAGGTCGAAGTGCTCGAATCCGAGGGCAAACACCGCAAGGCTGTCGCCTTGGCCGAGGACGCCGCCGAGCAGCACCCGCAGGACTACAGCTGGACCCTGCGGGCTGCATGGCTGCGCTTTCAGGCCGGCCACTTCCGTAGGGCCACGGCGCACTACCGCCGCGCGGCCGAGCTCAGCGGCGGGTCACTCGAGAGCCGACTCGGGCTGGCGTGGTCGCTGCTCTACGACGGCCATCGCAGGGCCGCGCTCGCAGAGCTCGAAACGCTGAAACGCGCGTACCCCGAGGCGCCCGAGGTCGACGAAGCCCTCGCGTTCGCCCGGGCGCGCGGTTCGGTCGCCTACGCCCCTTGGGTCTCGGCCACCGGACAGGTCTACGCCAACCACCCCCAACTCGAGCGCGGCATCGGTCTTCAAGGCGGTATCGGATTGACCATCGCCGAGCACTACCTGCTCTCCGCCAGCTATGGATTTGCACGGATCGGCTTGGACCCGGTCACCACCGCAACGGCGGGCGCGAACACCATGGCGGGGAACGGAGGCAACGGAGGCAACGGGGGCAACGGGGGCAGCGGGAGCGGCAACGGCTTCGCGAGTTCCAGAACCGTGACCGAGCAGGCGGACCAGCACCAAGCCCATGTCGCGGCGGGTCTCGCCTGGACGACCGGCGGCGCACTGCTTCAGTACGGCTACCTGTTCGATGAAGGTCTCAACAGCGTGCACGCCCTGGGCACGTCGATGCGCTGGAGCCCCTGGGGCGACATCGTCCTGTCCACGAGCGTCACGTTGGAGCCCAATACGGTGCGACCGAGAATCGAGCCCAGCTGGAAGCTGCCCGTGCACGAGCACATCTGGCTGCGCCCCGTGTTCTCCATGCAAGTCGATGGCGGCGTGTTGCCGACCGGCATGCTCACCGCAGCGGTGCATGGGCGGATCGGCGCCGTGTGGGTCGGCGGAAAGTACGGCCGCGAACGCCGGCCCGCCTACCTCGAGGCTCCCACGATCTTCAACACTCCTGGCGAGGTTCGATGGGGAGCCTGGGTCGGGGGCCGCATCGCGCTCGCGTCGGGGCTCGGCCTGTTCGCGTCCTACGAAGTCGACGGCATCGAGCCCGAGTACGAACGCGCCAACGTCCAAGCCCACTTCATCTCCGCTGGCGTGTCCTTCCTTCATCAATGAGCGCTCCATGACCACCATCCCTCAGAAGCTCCGAGACCTCGCGATCAGTGACACAGGGTTCCTGTTCGACCCCTACACGGGTTCGACGTTCAGCCTGAACGAGCCGGGCATGACGGTGCTCTCCGGTCTCCGCGAGGGTCAGTCCGTGGCCCAAGTCGCCGCCAAACTCCGTGAAGCATTCGAGGTCCCCCCTGGTGTCGACGTCGAACGCGATGTCGGGGAGTTCGTGCATCTGATGCGGCGCAGTGGCCTCGTCCCCGAGGACTACACGCCATGACCGACCCGAAGACGATCGCGGTCACGGGTCTCAACGCGACCGACAACCCCGCCCCTGGGGTCGGGGTGATCCGTGCACTGCGAGCCCATCCGGACTTCGACGGACGCATCGTCGGGCTCGCCTACGACTCGCTCGACCCCGGCATCTACGCCAAGGACCTCGTCGACGACGTCTTCTTGGTCCCCTACCCCTCCCAAGGACTTGCGGCGTTCAGAGCCCGCCTCGACGAGATCCACACCCGTGTGCCTCTCGACGTCGTCATCCCGACCCTCGACGCCGAGCTTCCCACCTTCATCGATCTCGAGCCCGAGCTGCGACGCCAAGGCATCGGATCGTTCCTGCCTTCGAAGGAGCTGTTCGACCTGCGGTCCAAGGCCAACCTTGCGCACCTGGGCGAGCTCACCAACATCAACACGCCTGCCACGCGTGTGCTCGCCGATCCCAGCGAGCTGCGCCAACTCGAAGACGAGCTCCCGTTCCCGTTTTGGGTCAAGGGCGCGTACTACGGAGCGCTCAAGGTGCACGACGTGCACGAAGCGGTCGCCGCCTACCACCAGATGGTCGCCAAGTGGGGGGTCCCCGTCATCGCGCAGGCTTCGGTCGAAGGGGACGAGGTCGACGTGGTCGCGGTCGGCGATGGCCGCGGCGGCATGGTGGGCGCCGTTCCGATGCGCAAGCGCCTGCTCACCGACAAGGGCAAGGGGTGGGCGGGCATCGCCATTCGGGATCCCGAGATCGAAGAGCTCTCCCGCCGCTACTTCGCCGCCACACGTTGGCGGGGGCCCTGCGAGATCGAGATGATCCGCGCGCAGTCCGGCGAGCTCCACCTTCTCGAGATCAATCCGCGCTTCCCCGCCTGGTGCTACCTCAGCGCAGGGGCAGGCATGAACCTTCCCTGGGCCGTCGCCCAACTGGCTGCGGGACAGAGCGTCGAGCCGATGCACGACTACCAAGTCGGCACGATGTTCGTCCGGATCTCCGTCGACCAAATCGTCCAACTCTCCGACTTCGAATCGATCGCCTCTACGGGCGAGCTCCACCGCTCCACGTGAATCCGATGAGCAAACCTCCCTACGAACGCCCCACGCTCGTGCGTCACCAGATGGGCATGATGAACAAGTTCGGCCGTGCCCAGGCGATGCGTCCGCTCGAGTCGATCGACGGCGTCACGGTCGACGAGCTGGTGCAGACCTATGGCTCGCCGCTGTTCGTCTTCTCCGAGGCCGACCTCGTGGCGCGCTATCGTGAGCTGCACGACCTGCTCGCGCTGCGCTACCGCAAGACCCGGATCGCGTGGTCCTACAAGACGAACTACCTGGACGCGATCTGCAAGGTCTTCCATCGCGAAGGTGCCTGGGCCGAAGTGGTCTCGGAGTTCGAGTGGGAGAAGGCGATACGGATGGGCATCGACCCCAAGCATGTGCACTTCAACGGGCCGCTCAAGCCCGAGTCCGCCCTGGAGCGCGTGTTGCCTGCCGGGACGCTCATTCACATCGACCACTTCGACGAGATGGCCGCGGCCGAACGCGTCGCCGAGCGACACGGCATTCGGCCCAAGGTCGCCATTCGCATCAACATGGCGGTCGAGTCGGTCCCCCCATGGAGTCGCTTCGGGTTCAACCTCGAGAGCGGGCAGGCGATGGAAGCCGTGCGCCGGCTGATCGCGGGCGATAAACTCGAGCTCGCGGGAATCCACTGCCACCTGGGCACCTTCATCCTCGAGCCCGCGGCCTACAAGCAGTCCGCCTCCAAGCTGGCCACGCTTGCAAACACGCTACGGTCCGACCACGGCATTCTGCTCGACTTCATCGACGTCGGCGGGGGCTTCGCATCGCACAACACCCTCAAGGCGCAGTACCTGCCGGGGGAACAGGCCACGCCCAGCTTTGCCCGCTACGTCGAAGCCCTCACCGAAGGACTCTCCGAGCTCAGCTGCGCCCCTCGAGACCTGCCCACCCTGGTGCTGGAGAATGGCCGCGCGCTGGTCGACGACGCGGGTTACCTGATCTCCAGCGTCATCGCCAACAAGCGTCTTCGCGACGGGCGAAGGGGACTGGTGGTCGACGCGGGCGTCAACACGATGTTCACCTCGTTCTGGTACAACCACGAGGTCGTCCCCGCGCAGTCCTTCCGCGGCATCCCCGAGCCCACGGTCATCTACGGACCCCTGTGCATGAACATCGACGTCATGCGAGACCCCCTCGTATTTCCATCCATGTCCGTAGGAGACAAGCTCGTCTTCAAGAACGTCGGGGCCTACAACGTGACGCAGTGGATGCAGTTCATCACCTACCGTCCCGCGGTGGTCCTGGTGGGTCGCGACGGTCGACACGGGTTGATCCGGCGGCGTGAGCAGCTGGAGCACATCGTCGGGCCCGAGGAGGTCCCCGATTGGCTGTAGCGGACACGGCCGACTCGAGCTGGAAACCCGCCCTGCGCCTGGCGTCCAACTCGGTGCTGCGAGCGTACGCGCAGATCCTGTTCTCACGCTCGCGGGTCGTGGGCGGCATCCTGCTCGTGGCGACCACGTTCGTTCCTCGTGTCGCCCTCTTCGGTCTCCTCGCCACGCTCCTGGCGTTCGCCGTCACCCGCATATTCCGCCTGAGTGAAGACCTCACCGCCACGGGTCTGTTCAGCTACAACGCGCTGTTGGTCGGGCTCGGGGCGGGTTTGCTGTTCGGGGACACGCTCGACGCCAACGTGCTCGCCCTGGTGGGTGTGGTGACCGCGGTCTTCATGACCGCAGCCCTGTACTCGGCGCTGGGCACCGCGTTCAACCTGCCGCCACTGACCCTGCCGTTCCTCTTCGTCTTCTATCTGGTCATCGGCGCGGCTCGGATCCTCGACGTCCCCCTCGGGCCGCTCCTTGCGGAGCAGGCGTGGTTCACCGCCGACCTTCCCAGGCCGATCAGCCTGTACCTCCAGAGTCTCGGCGCGCTGTTCTTCCTTCCCCGGGCGGACGTGGGGTTGGTGGTGTTCTTCGCATTGCTCGTACACAGCCGCATCGCCGTGTTGCTGTCGCTATTCGGCTTCGCGATGGCGTACTTGGTGGAGGGACGCTTGCTGCTGGTGATGGACGGCACCCTGCCGATGGTGCTCGGCTACAACTTCGTGCTCACCGCCATCGCACTCGGCGGCATCTGGTTCGTACCTAGCCCCAGCTCGATGTTGCTGGCACTGGGCGCATCGCTGGTGTGCGGCCTGGCTGCCGTCGGGCTCGTCCCGTTCATGACGATCCAGGCGCTGCCGCTGCTCATCCTGCCGTTCAACCTCACCCTCATCCTGGTGATGTACGCCATGCGGCAGCGCACCAAGGACGGGCGCCCCAAATCGGTCGACTTCGCGATCGGAAGCCCCGAGGAGAACCTCAACTACTACCGCACCCGGGTCGCGCGTTTCGGTGCGCGCTATGTGCTTCGTTTCCGCGCCCCCTTCCTCGGGCGGTGGACCTGCACGCAAGGCGTCGACGGTGAATACACGCATCGAAACCAGTGGAGACATGCCTTCGACTTCGAGGTCGTCGACACCAACGGCGACAAGTTCCGCGGAGAAGGAACCCGCCCGCAGGACTACCTCTGCTACCGGCTGCCCATCGTTGCCGCGGCCGATGGCACGGTCGCACGGGTGGTCGACGACGTGGAGGACAGCCCCGTGGGCGAGCCCGACCTGCGCAACAACTGGGGCAACCTCGTCCTGCTCTACCACGCACCTGGGCTCTACTCCCTGGTCTGTCACCTCGCACGAGGCAGCGTGAAGGTCAGCGAAGGGCAGTTCGTTCGCCGGGGCGAACCGCTCGGCCTGTGCGGGAGCTCGGGTCGCTCTCCAGTACCCCATCTGCACTTCCAACTCCAAGGCGCCCCCACGATCGGCGCCCCCACGCTCGAGACCGAACTGCACGACGTCATCGTCGAAAGAGAGTCGGCGTCCGAGGTCGTCGCGACGCTCGTCGCCAAGGAGGGGGACGTGATCCGAAACCTCGAACCAGCCGAGGAGCCGATCGGGCTGCCCTCGACCGAGGACGCATCCTATGCGTTCGAGATCGACGGGCGTATCGAAACCCTGGTGACCGAGATCGACTTGCTCGGTGCTCGTGTGATCCGTTCCCGAGAACTCGGGGCCCACGCGTACTACGAGGAAGACGTCGACCTGTTCCGCATCTTCGATTCGCTCGGCGACCGCCGCTCGGTCGTGCACCTGCTGCAGGCCGCGCTGCCAACCGTTCCGCTGGAGCTCGGACCCGACGTACGGTGGGCCGACCACCTGGAGCTGCGTTACTTCCTACCGCTGCCTGCCCGCCTCCTGCTCGACTTCGTCTCCCCATTCGTGCAGAGCACCGCGCTGGAGATGGAATACCGCGTGACGCGCTCATCGGGCACGACGGTCATCGAGGGCAAGTCGGCTCGTCAGCGAGGAGGCACGCCGTATGTCCAAACGAAGGCGTCGTTCGATGCCCATGGCCTGTCGTGTGTGGAGGTGCGGTCGGGCTCGCGCCACCGTGTCGCACGGCGTACCAAGGAGGAGACCGAATATGCGGCTTCGTGAGCTGATCATCGTTGCGGTCGTGGGGCTCGGCCCCGCGATCGCGCACGCCGACGACACCCAAGACCGCTACCGTGCGTCGTACCAACACGAAGCGCAGGGCAAGTACGCCAAGGCGTTGTCCGACATCGACGGCTTGTCCAAGGGCGAGCGCAAGACCTACGTGTACCAGTTGCGACGCGGTTGGCTGCTGTACCTGCTCGGCCGTCACTGGGACTCCATCGAGGCGTACCGCGCCGCGATCAAGCTCAAACCCAAGGCTGTCGAACCTCGACTCGGGCTGATGCTCCCCGAGATGGCCCTGCTGATGTGGCTGGACGCGCTCGAGACCGGCAACGGGGTTCTGAAGCTCGACCCGCTCAACTACCTCGCCAACTCCCGCATGGCGTGGGCGAACTACAGCCTCGGCCGTTTCGACAAGGCCGAGGCCCTGTACCGCAAGCTGGTGGATGCCTACCCCTCCGATGTCGAGATGCGAACCGGTCTGGGGTGGAGCCTGCTGAAACAAGGCCGCTACACATCGGCGCTCTCCGAGTTCGACGCGGTGCTGAAGCTGTCCCCCGACTACACGATCGCCGACGAGGGACGCAAAGCGGCCCGAGCAGGGCTGCGATGAGTCCGCTCTCACCGCCGCCGCCCCCGTGGCACGACTGTGACATTCGTTCTACCCTCGCCCCCATGGTCTTCCGCGCCCGTGCCTGCGTCGCCATCGCCCTGCTTGGACTGACGGCCTGCCCCAGCAGCGAACCCTCCGATCCCCAACAAGGGGATACCGACACCGATACCGACTCCGGGAGCGAGCCGCAGTCGTTGGTGCTGACGACGTTCAACGTGGGGCTGGCGTTCGGGTACGTGGAGGAAGCGTCCGCGCGCGTCGATCCGATCATCGCGGCGATCAGTGGCAGCCAAGCGGATGTCATCTGTGTGCAGGAGCTGTGGGCCGCGCAGAACGACGCAGGGGAGTGGACGGAGGACGTCATCAACACGGTGCTTGCTGGAACCGCCGGCGCGTTTCCGCATCAGTACTGGGAGCGCACGACGGCACCCGAGGGGACCGAACCCGCAGGGTGCACGATCGAGGAGGCCGAGCCGCTCGAGGAGTGCGCGTTCGAGGCGTGTGGCGACCTGGACCCGGAGAACCTGGCCGACTGCGTGCTGCTCGAGTGCGCCGAGGAGTTCTCGGCAACATCCGCCGGATGCCAGAACTGCATGGCGTCCAACCTCGGAGGAGAGCTCGACGACATCATCACCGCGTGCAAAGGGGTGTTCTCCGACGGCATCGTGTACGACGGGCACAACGGGCTGGCGGTGCTGTCCAAACATCCGCTCGAGGTCACCGAGCACCGCGCGTTCGACTACTCGCTGACCGCTCGCTCCGCGCTGCATGTTCGTGTGGCGCCCGAGGGCGGCGAGCCGTTCGACGCCTACTGCACCCACTTGGCCTCCGACCTCTCGTCGACGCTCGCATATCCCGAAGGTGGCACCTACGGCTCGTACGCCGAGGAGAACGCCGCGCAGACCACCGCCTTGCTCGCCTTCGCCGACGAGACCGCGACCTCGGACACCATCGCGCTACTCGGCGACTTCAACCACGGCCCCGGCGAGCTGCCCGACAACTATCAGGCGGTGCTCGATGCGGGTTGGGCTGATCCGATCGCCGACGCCGGGGTGGGCTGCTCGTTCTGCCCCGACAACACCCTGCTCGAGGGCGCCGAAGACGTCGACGACCTCATCGACCACGTCTACTTGCGAACACCCGGCATGGTCGAGTCCGCCTCGATCGTCTTCAACGACACCGTCGAGATCACCACTGCCGACGGCACCAACCGGGCCTCGAACCTCTCCGACCACTACGGCGTCGAGGTCGAGCTGTCGCGCTGAGACCTCAGGGCCGCGGCGGCCCTTTGCAGCGGCCGCGGTGACGAGCTTTGTGTTCGACGTGCTGAACCGCGTCGGGGACTTCCAGTAGGAACGGCCTTGGGGGCGGCGGAGGCGTGCCGCCGCAATAGGCCTCGGTCTTCGTGCGGACCACGACCGTGTCGCCGTGCACTCGGACCGACTCGACATCCTCGTTGTGACTGACGGAGAACGGGATGTGTCGCATGCCGGCCGGGGCCTGAGGCGCCCAACCGGGCTCGTCCGCCTCGCAGTACGGCGTCTGGCAGGCGGCGACCAACTGCGCCGTTTGCCCGCAGGCTCCAAGAGTCAGCGAGGCAAGGACCAAGAAGACGGCATGCCGCATGCCGCCCGAACGTACCCCGAGCCTCACCGCTTTCAGCCGGCGCGCTCGAGCGCAACAACCCGGGCGCTCCCCTACTTGCGAATGCGGCCGAGCCCGAGCCCCGCGGGGATGCCCAGCACGAAGATCAGCATGAAGCGCGTGCTCGCCGAACCGTAGAGTTCCTCCAGCTCGGCTTCGATCACCGCGGGCGCGCGTTGCTTGCCCGACTCCACGTCGGAGGGACTGCGATAGCTCTCCGACAGCTCGTCTTCGAGGCCCAGCACCGCGTCCTGTTTGGTCGCCTTGGTGACCGCGAACGCGATCACCAGACTCACCACGCTGGCCAACGCGATCAAGCCCAGCGTGTTGCCCACCGAGTCGGCGAACAACAGGCCGCGCTCCTCGTCCAAGTGCATGTTCGGGCTGGACATGCTCGGCGGCAACCCGGGGGGGATCGGACGCGCACCCGAGTACGACGGCTGCGGCAACGACGGCATCGGCAACGACGGGCCCGACTGCGCCGGATTGGGGGGCGCGTGGGGACGATCGAGCTGAAGGCTCTGCTCGGCGGGCATTCCCGGGATGCCCGCAGCGGGTGCTTCGGCCGCGGGCGCCTGCGGTGTTCCGGTCTGTCCGCCCACGTCCAGAGCAAGTTGCGGCTCGTCCTCGCTCGGCGGGGGCGGAGCAGCGGGGGCATCCGCGACGGCGGCTTTCTTCGCCGCTTCTTCGGCCGCGTCGAAAGCCGCGCCGTCCATCCCGTCGATCGTTTGGATCTGCGGCGAGTCCAACGACGACAACGCGTCGAGCCCATCCGCAAGCGCTCGCATCTCGTTCCCCGTGAGCGATTCGCGATCGGACTTGTCGAGCGGGATCTCGGCCTGCGCAGGCACGGGCACGTAGCGGCTCGTGGGCGCATTCTCGGACGGCAGCACCTGCCCGATGCCATCGTCATAGCCCCCACGCCCGGCTGGATGCGCACCGGCACCCGTGTTGAAGGCCTGCGCATCGAGGGCGTCGGCGAAGTGCGCAACGGGGCCGCCGTATTGACGCGCCGCCTGCATGCTGGACGGATCGGGCTCGGCGACTTGAATCGGCGCTCCACCGTCGGAGGGGCGCACCTGCACCACCGCCCCCATCTTGCGGAGCTGGCCCGCCGCGGCATCGACCCGCTCTTGAGACAGACCTGGGTACACGACGAACCGGCCCTGCTGCAGCGCCAGCTCCACGTCCGCCTGCTTGACACCTGTGAGGTGAGCCAGATCTCGCGAAAGCGTCATGATCGCGCCCACAGTCATGGTGGGGTCGCGAACCACGACGACGTCGTAGGCCTGGCTTGCTGGCATCGAAAGCGACTCTACGCGACCTGCTGACTTTTTTGGCCCCCGATCTGGCGGGCCGTATGCTCCGAAAACGGATGTTCATGCTGCGAAATCGCGCGACTACCGCAACGGGTTCCGTCCTCGGCGTCGCGTTGGCGGCGACGCTCAGCCTGGCTTCGAGTGAGGCTCAGGCGAGCCCCGCCGTCGATGGCACCCGCAACGTTTCCTTGGGTGGCGTGTCGCGCAGCTCCAGCTTCGGGTCCAACGCGGCCCTGGCCAACCCCGCGATGATGTCGTTTTCGCCCGTGTTCACGGTCGAGGCGATGTACCAGCTCAACATTCAGCAGCGAACCAACGGCCTCGGCTTCGTGGTGATGGACTCGCTCAACAACCCACGTGTGGGTCTGGGCTTGGGCTACCTGTTCATGCGCGGAAGTCCTGAAATCGGCTACACCGATTCCGAGACGAGCGAGGAGATCAAGCTCGAGCTGTCGCGCTTCGGACACGAAGCCTTTGGTGCACTGAGCATCGTCGCGATCCCCAACTGGGTCTCAATCGGCCTCAAGCCCAAGTACCAGTACACCAGCCTGCGCTACCGCGACACCGAAGGGCTGGCTCGCAACGCGCACAAGAAGCTCAACGCGTTCGGCCTCGACACCGCGCTGTCGATCAACATCGCGGGCTTCGCTGCGATCTCGGTGCTCGGTCTCAACGTCGTCGGCAACCATGCGCCCGCCTTCACCGACGAGCGCAACGTGTCCCTCGAGGGCCTGCCCGTCACCGAGGGCTCGATCGACCACCGACGCCTCGCAGAGCTTTCCGACTACCCGCTCACGGTCGCGCACGGCCTGTCCGTGTTTCCGCTGCGCAGCCCCACCTTCAGCATCAACTTCGACGGCACCTACGACTTCACGTCGTTCAGCTTCGAAGACCACACGCGCCTTACCTACGGCGGCAGTGCCGAGTTCATCGCCGGCCCCGTGCCGCTGCGCTTCGGTACCGTTTGGGACAACCGCGGCAAGGGCTCGGACGACGACCGCATCTACATCGCGGGCGGTATCGCGTATGCCAAAGACGCACGCCCCGGCGGTATGGGCGTGGACATCGGCTTCGGCTTTCAGCAGCAAGTCGATGGTCCGATGCCCGAGACGATCCTGGGCTTCAACCTCGGGCTCCGTCTCCACCCCGATCTGTAAGCGGTCCAACGAACCGCCGTCCGTTCGACCTGCGCGCTGGCGCGCGTGCACATGTGGCACCCGGCCGCCACAGGGGACGCGACGGCAGAGGTACACTCCCGAGGATGGTCCGGGTGGCTTGGCTTGCTGGGTGTCTGCTGCTGATGAGCGCGTGCCAACGCGACACGTTCTTCTGCGACACCCCCGACGACTGCACGTCGAGCGACGGCGGTGGCGTCTGCGAAGAGACGGGCTACTGCAGCTTTCCCGACGAGGCATGCGAGAGCGGCCGCCGCTACGGCGACCTCTCGCCTTCGGGGCTCGCGGGGACATGCGTGCCGCAAACCCAGGGCACCGACGGATCCGAAGGTTCGTCGTCGGGCCCGCCCGACCCCACGGACGCCACCACCACGCTGGGCCCCACCACCGGCGGCCCAACCACCGATCCATCGACCACCGACGCCACCACGACCGACCCCACCGCAGACGACGAGAGCACCTCCACCACCACGGGTGAGCCCCCCGCGTGCTGCAACGCCACGTGTTCCACCTGCGGCATCGACTGCGTGTCCGAGGTGGTCACCGACATCCCCAACGGAGAGTCACTGGCCGTTTCGATCACCGGTGACACCCTGGTGTGGGGCACAGGCTTCGCCAACGACCTGTATGTGGTCGACCTGCCAACCCAAGAGGCCTCCCTGCTCGCCTCACTGCCGCACATCGCCACCAACCTGGCGACGGATTCCGAGTACGTCTACTACCTCAGCTACACCGCCGGATTCGTGGGCCGCGTCGACCTCGTCAGCGGCTCGCAGTCGATCCTGGCCGACGCCTCCGACGGGTTGACCGAGTACGACGCCGGCTTCGGGCAGATCGCAGTCGACGACGAGTTCGTCTACTTCGCCCTCGCCAACACGGGCGGCGACGCGATCGGCGGTGCCTTCAGGGTCCCCAAGGAGCCCGGCGCTGTCGCGCCCCAGCGTCTGGGCACGCTCGAGGCACCCAACGGCATCGGGGCCGATGACACGCACATCTACGTGTCCGACGCCGCGACCAACGGCCTGTACCGCTTCGAGAAGAAGCAAGGCGATGACGAAGGCACGCTGGTCGGGCCCACGATGTTCCCTGGCCCCCTGCTCGTACACGACGACTTCGTCTACGCCACCGCGGGCTCGGACCTGATCCGGTTCGACAAAGCCGCGGGCACGTCCACGGTGGTCGCGACTGCCGACGGACGCCTGGAGGGCATCACGGCCGACGAGACCCACGTGTACATCACCAGCATCAGCGCAAACTCGGTCACGCGGGTCTCCCTCGCCGATGCCGAGCCCCCAGTCCGTATCGCGAACTCGCCTGGCGCATGGGGCATCGCCACCTCGTGCGAGCATGTGTATTGGTGCGAGAACGGCACCCTCTCGCTGGTCCGCCAACCCAAGTAGCCGCTCGTGAAGCTCTGCCACGCCATCGTGCTGGCCGCAGGTCTCGTCTGCACGGGATGTGAGGCCATCGGCCAACAGTTGGGCCTGGGCGATTCCCCGCCCAGCGACCCTCCCACCGAGGTCGACAAGCTCGACGTCGGCACGCCCCAACCGAAGAACCCCGGGAAGAAGCGCCGTCGAGGAAAGAACGGAAAGCAAGGCAAGAAGGCCAAGCCCGCGCCGCCGCCACTGCCCGAAGCCGAGCTGATGGCGACCCTTCGCCGCGCGGTGATCCCCGTCCGTGGCGACGAAGGTCTGTACCGCATCGACCCCTTCGTGCTCTCACTGGTCGCCGACACGCTCGCACGGGAGGAAGGGCTCCCGTTCACGCGGGTGACCAAGAAGGAGCGCAAGGCGGGCATGCCTGCAGCGTTCCGGGTGGGCGAGCTCCCCAAACCTTCGATGTGGCGCAAGCTCGGCCTGCGCCCTGGCGACCTCGTGTTGTCCGTCGAAGGCAACGCGCCCCCAGGGCCCAAGCGCCTCACCGCCTTGCGTCAGACGATCCCCCGTGAAGGCACTCTCACCGTCGAGGTGCAGCGCGGCGGGACCAAGAAGACGCTGCGCTACCGCATCGAGCCCGGCCTCGCCTGGACCCGCTACCTCGAGACCGAAGCCGGCCGCACCTTCGAACCCGAACCCAAGCCGGCCCGAGGCAGCAACAGTGCCGGCAAGCCATCGGGCAACACGAAGCGCCCCAGCAACACCCCCAGCAAGCCCGCCCCGGTCCCCGTCAAGTGCAGCGGCAACACCTGCACGATCCCCAAGTGGTACTTCGACAGCCTCGTCGGCAGCTCCTCCAAAGCCAAGCAGCAGGTCCGCGGCAAGAGCATCCGCTCCGGCTACAAGGTCACGTTCGTCGGCCCCGCCTCCCGCAAGGCCGGCTTCGCAGTGGGCGACGTCATCACCAAGGTCAACGGTCGCAAGACCAACAACCAGCTCGACATGCTGGGCCTGTACGGCCGCCTCAAGAGCACCAAGAAGTTCCGCGTCGAGTACATGCGCGGCGCTGCGAAACGCACCAAGACCATCCTCGTCGAAGGCTGATCTGTCCGCGGCCGCGCGAGCCATGGGCATCGATGCGGTGCTTGCGGCGGGTGAGACAGTTCGCGGCTGCGCTTCACAAAGACGGCCGCCCTGCCACGACTGTAGCGACGGGCACCTTGCGTGCAGCGTATGTCAGACCGGACACTCGGGGCCCAAAAGTGGTCTCTGAGGCCGGATTTCGGCAGCGGAATTCACGCATCGAACCGTTCATTGGCGAATCTGCGCGATATCGACCGGACGCCCATTTTTTCTCGCACTGTCTCGGCTCGAAAACTGTCTCCGAAACGGTATTCGCCGAAAGTGTCTCAGGATGAGACTTCGGCAGATTTCGGGATGTGTCAGTCCGGGTGTGCGGATGGCTGCTGAGACAGCCGCCGCACGGAACCGACCATGACCAAACCCCTTGCGTTCATTCTCTCGCTCACCGCCCTCACCCTCGGCGGCTGCGACTCCTCGAGCGACAACGAAGACTTGTCGAGTGAGCGCGGTGGCTCCGGCTGCACGCACTCCAAGGACTACTGGCGCACGCACAACGGGACGAGGACAGCCCGGCCTTGTACGCCGACGTCGACGACCTGCAGTGCCCCGACCGCGGCAGCTACTACGACGTCTTGATGAGCACGCCCGACGGCGACCGCTGGATCCTGCTGGCGCACAAGTACATCGTGGCCAAGCTCAACCTCACCTCGGGCGCCGCCACCAGCCAAGGCTGGGACCTGGTGATCGAAGCCCGCGAAATGCTGGGCGACTGCCAGATCGACGCCGAAGAGTGGGAAGACTCGCTCGCGCTCGCAGCCGATCTCGCCGCCTACAACAACGGCGAGTGGGGTCCGGGCGCCTGCGAGTAACGCTTGCGCTCCCTCCTGGGAACGGCCGTGGTGGTGCGGCCGTTCCTGTAGCCAAAAACATCACCGTGTGAAAACCTGAACCCGAGGGGAACTTTTGCCCGCCTCGGAAGTCGATCCTGATGTGCAAGGCGCCGCGAAGTCCGAGCCGTCAGGGCCCGGAGCGTCCGAACAGGCAGAAGCTCCCGCGCCTGTCACGGACAAAGCCACCGCCGATGCACGCGATCGCCACTTGGTGCGCCGCCTCAAGGCTGGCGATCAGCGAGCGTTCGAGGAGCTGGTCCGCATCTACCAGGACCGGGTCTTCGCGCTGTCGCTGCGCATGATCGGCAACCGCCAAGAGGCGGAAGACCTCGCCCAAGAAGTGTTCATGACGCTGCACCGCGCGATCGGTTCGTACCGAGGCGAGGGGCGCTTCTACACGTGGCTGTATCGAATCGCGTCGAACACCTGCAAGAACCGGATCAAGTACCTGCGAGGCCGCCACTTCCATCGCAGCGTGCCGGTCGACGAAACGCCCGAGGCCCAGGTGCCCGCAGGCGAAGCCGGGCCCGGCGTACCGCTGCAAAGCCGCGTGCACGGGCCCGAAGCGATGACCGAAGGCAACCGACTCGAAGCCGCGGTGCAGCGAGAGCTTGCGGCCCTCGATCCCGAACACAGACTGCTCATCGTGCTTCGCGACGTGCAGGGTCTGAGCTACCAAGAGATCCTGCGCATCACCGGCCTACAAGAGGGCACCCTCAAGTCGCGCCTCCACCGCGCCCGCGTAGCGCTCAAAGACCGCCTCAAACCGCATCTGGCCTGACCCACGTGCACACGCGCCCCTCCGGCACTACGATCACCCCACAGCCCCGCCCATGAGCACCTCTCCCAACCAAGGCACCGACATGGTCAGTGCCTACCTCGACGACGAGCTCGAGCCGGACGACGCCCAAGCGTTCGAAGACCTGCTCGAGAGCTCGCCCGAGGTGCAAGAGGAGCTGGCCGATCTGCAAAAGGTCATCTCCCTGGTCGGCGGCCTGGGCGAAGTGCAAGCACCCGAGGACTTCTACGAGAAGCTCAACCGCCGCATTCGCCGACGCCAGATCATGCAGCCGCAAACCGGCTCCAAGCTGGCCATGATCGCGGTGCCGTTCCAGGTGCTCAGCATCCTCGTGATCCTCACCGTCGCCGCCCTCTACATGATGTCCGAGTTCGACTCCGCCCCCGCGAAGATCGAACGCGAGCAGATCACGCCCATCGGCAGCACCGACGCCCCCGCCCCTCCGCAGCCCGTGCAGCCGTAGGGTGCAGCCTCGGACGTGGCAGGAACACGGGCTTGAATAGAGCGTCACGCGGGCGAGCGAACGGCGACGGCTGGGGCAAGGCGAGTGGGGAGAGTCCGTCTCGCTCCCCTTCCCGAAGGCCAGACGCCGATCCACGTGGAAGGCCTCCGAGAGAGGCTGGAACCCGGCCTCTCAGGTCGACGTCCGCCCCAAGCGGTCGGCGTCCGCTCGGGGTCCTCAGACACAGCGGGTCGCTCGCTGGCGCAGCTTCGCGGTCTTGGTGCGACGGCTGTCGCCATCGGACGGCGTCTGCTCGCAGGCGGCCAAGGACCCGGAACGGCTTCGGTGAGCAAGCAACACACGGGAAGGCCCAGGTCAGCGTCCTTCGTAACGAGTCCACGCTCGATGATGAGCTTTGGATGCCTATCGACCGATACCCGGCGAATCAAGGGGCACGCGCGCAGAACCCAGCGGAGAACGCGATGTTGTTGCTCGCGGTCTTGGGGATCTCGCACGAGTACGCTTCCTCGCAGTCCAGGTTGGTCCAGCAGGGCGTGTTGGTGAAGCACAATGCCTGCGTATCGTCGTGACCGTCGACGAACACGAACTCATCCACCCCGCAGGTGATCGCCTGGGCCTGACAGCGGCTTCGAGACGGATTGTAGGTGGACAGTACGCACGTCTCCTGGCCGCAGTCAGCGGTCGAGCGACAGGGCTCGACGCATCCGTGGGTGGGGTCGCAAAACTCGAACGCCGCGCAGCTCAGACCGCACGCAACGTCCTCGGCAAGTCGGCACCCGAGCCTGCCACTGGCCTCCTGACCGCAGGAGAGGTTCGCGGCTGGGCAGTCGGCTCTCACCTCGCATCCGGGCACACAGATGTCGCCATGGAGACAGGTCGCCGATGTGCACTCGGACCCAACGTCGCAGGCATCGCCTGGCTGCACATCTCCGGGGTCGACGCAACGGCGGTCGGCGTTGAGTTCTTCGAACGGCCGCGCTTTGACGCACAGCTGTGCGCCTTCGCAGTCCTCGTCGAAGAGACACGAGCGCGCCGGCTTGCAAACGCCCCGATTCGTGTCGCACGCGGCGGCCTGCGGGCAATAGTCATCGGACGAGCACGCATACCCACAGTCCTCAGGATCGTCGCAGACGCATGCGTTCGCGTCGCAGCTGTAGCCCTCGGGGCAGGCGACCAACGGACTGCACTCGAGTCCGCTGCGTCGACACAGCGTCTCCGACCACGGCGCGTCGTCTCGTCGCAGACACTCCCCGACCTTGTCCTGGGGATTCGAGCTGGAACCGCTCCCCTCGAGGTCGGTCTCGAGGGCGGCAGAGGTCTGCCCCCCTGATGCGTCGGAGACTTCGACGGAGGAGCCACACCCCAGAAGCAGTGTTGCGATGAGAACCTGACGCCGCATCGAACCCGGTAGTGCCCGCCACTGGCGAGTCGATCAACCTCGGCTCTCGCACAGGACGTACGGTCGAGCGGCTCGGCGGGATGATCGGCAAGACTCTCCCGATCGGCGCGGCGGCGGCGCGTTCTCAAGTTCGATCTGGGACAGCCGAAAAAGCTCCGTGCTGGGGCATCGGGGAAAGGTGGTCGAACAGCGAGTCTATTCCGTCGGAGGGTCGGACCCCGATGCCGAGAGGCTGCGTCAGGTCGCCAACCGTATCGGTGGCGGCCTGAAGAAGGGACGCGTCAAGATCCGCCCTCTCCCACGGATGGCGGTGGAACTAGGAAAACTTGCTGCGTCCACCGAGCCGGACCTTGGGACAGCGATCGCTTTGGTCCAGCGAGACGCCAACCTTGCCGGAGCAGTCCTTCGAGGAGCGAGCGCGGCGCCACTCGCAGGCAAAGCGACCCCAGCCGCAAGCCCCTGGCCCGGTCCAACGAAGGGCTTCGGGCGAACACCACTTCGTCGGTGCTCGACCCCGCGGGCTTCCGCACGCCCCCCCTCACCACGCACATGCTGCGGCAGCGTCCGAATTTCCGGCCACTGCCCCAGAGGGCACCACAACCTGCCCCCCAAGGACAGACACCACACCGCACGACAGTCTAGCCGCTGGCTCTCAGCCCTGCTCGGCGACATGGAGCTCGAGCCCGCGGACATCAACGCGACCCGGCGATTCGGCTATCATCGACCCAATGCGCTGGTGGATGGTCTCGCTCTTGGCAACTGCGTTGGGGTGCGCCGCGTCGAAACCGGCCGAGGTCTCAGTCGCGCCCGCGGCGGAACAGCAGACCGTGGCCGAGGCGTCGGCCGTTGATGACGCGGCGACGGTGTCGTGGACGGCGTTGAAGGCCGAGGTAGAATCAGTGCTGTGCCCGGTGACGCATGACGTACCGGACTACGGCACGATGGTTGCGCCCAGCTACGGAGTCCGCGAGGCGTGCGGGCTGGAGCCGGCGCAGACCGACATACAGCACGCCGTCGTGGAAGCGTTCGAAAAGGCCAACGGCGCGTTGATCTCATTGGGAGACGAACGGCAGGCCGCGTTCATTGCGGCGCAGCTGCCCGACGAAGCCAAGCGACTCGAAGCGTTGCGAGCGGCCTACCTGACCCCGCGGTTCTTGGGCGTACTGTTGCCGCGGCTGAATGAAGCACTGCACAAGCGTGGCCTGACCTGCGAAGGATGCCCCTCGCCCGAACGCCCGCCGCTGCGCGAGGTGACATGGGCGCAATACCAACCCTACCTGCTCGCGCATGTGTGGCCCGACCCTGTGATCACGCCGCGTGATGACGCCGGCAGGGCGCTGGGCGAGGCCCGGGTATCCGTGCACATCTGCGGGGGCATCAACGGCCTCGCCACAATGCCCGAGCCCGACGCCCAGCTGGTGCAGGCGGGATATCTCGGAGCCTTTCACACCGCACCGATTCGCGATCGTGTGACCGAGTTCATGGATGGACTCGAGTCCGACCAGGCCTACGACGCACTGAAGACCGACGAGGAGCGCACGGCCTACCTCCGCGAGCAGATCGGGCCTCACCTCCTCGCGGATACGAAGATCCAGCCCAGCGTCTGCGCGACGCTAGAGCAGTACAGAGCCGATACCGGCGTGGTCGTGACAGAGTGCCAGCGGTGAGCGCCCGGCAGGCGGAGCGGCTCACATCGGCTCAAGACCCGAGTCCTTCGAGGTCGCGACCGATGGCCTTTGCCAGCGGCTCGTCCTCGTATCCCGCCTCAGCCGCGGTCTCGGCGAGCGAACGGGCGCGTAGCAGGTAGTGTCTGGCGTCCTGAGCTGCGCCCTGACGAAGTTCGAACGCACCCAAGTCCGCATACAACCGCGCACGCTGATAGACGACCGTCGGCCAGTGCCGCGGATAGGTGTCCAGCAGCGCGAGGTATCGCTTGGCAGCGATGCGTGCGTGCCTTGGTTCGTCACCACGGAGCGCCCAGTGGGCGTCGACCTGCGCGCACCACCAAGCCCCGTCTTCGCTCCACGCCTCATTCGATAGCAACGCCTCCTTGCACCGCTCCACCACCGCAAGGGCTTTGTCGCGGCGGCCAGCCCTCGTGTGGATCAGGGCCTCGACCCCGTATGCGTCTCCTAGACACACGCGTGCCGAGCCGAGCTCAGGGTGCTCGTACCCAACGATGCTGCCGTAGGGCGTCTCTTCGACATAGGGTTCGGGGCCGAGCTCGGCTTCCCTCCGGTCACGAACGGTCGCGCACAGGCGGCGCGCTTCCTGGGCGTGCCGTCGCGCACGAGCGTTGGCATTGCTGGTGAGGTCGAGTTTGGCAAGAGAGATATGAATTCCTCCGAGTCGCAGCATCGCGTCCGCAGTCCAGTCGCTCCCCTTGGCCAACGGCTCCAGGGTGCGGAACGCTCGCTTCAATGCTCTGCGTGCCCCCGTCCGATCACCGACCTCGAAGCGAAGTGCCGCCTCGACTTGCCAGGTCTCGACTCGGGCGACGGGGTCTTCGTCGGCATAGTCAACGGCGCACCACCTGTCGGTATAGCCGAGCGCTTCCCCATAGTGCGCGGCCGAATACACCGCGGCTGCTGCAAGCATCTTTAGGCACGCTGCCTCCAAGTGCGGCTCCACAGGGACGTCGACGCAACGCTGAAGCACCTCGATGGCGACATCGTACTCCCCCTCCTCGACGAGGTTCGAGGCGATTGTCAGCACTCCCAACACTCTGGCGGCCGGCGCCGGCGCTCCCGCGAGCTCCTCGTCCAGCTTCTCGAAGTCGATCCGCGGGGGCTCATCCTCCGGGGGCGGCGTGTACACAGCGGTCTCGGGCCCCGAGGGTTCTGCGACGTCCGTCCGCGATTCTGCTCGAGTCGTATCCGGCGTCTGACACCCGAGGCACAGGGCCACACATGCTGTCAGGGATACCTGGCGCTTCGACACATCAAACCTCTACCACAGTCGGATACTCGGCCCCGCACCGTAACTGACCGAGCGGTCAGCGAACAAACCTCGCCGCACGCGCCGCCTTTTCGGTTGACATCGAACGCGCGCCACATCATTAACTGACCGTGCAGTCAGTCACAGTGTGATAGGAGCACCAGTACCTCAGTCGACCCGGACCATGGCAAAGAACACGGCCTCCTCGAGCTCCCCTGCCGACACCAACGACGAGTCGGTCGCGGACTCCTGAAAGACTCGATAGCCACCCAGCATGGCCTCGGCCGATCCGAGGATCGAAACGCTCTCCTCGCCGAGCGAGTAGGTTGCGAGCAGGTTCGGCACCTGCTCCGGGCCGCAACCGATGTCCGTCAGTTCGACCGAGAAGGACTCCAGATCCACCCGTTTCACCCACCCGGCCGAAACCGCGAGGAGTTCGCCACTCTCGTCCCGGACGACCATCAAGTCGGTGCCGAAGAAGCTCGCCTCCCGCAGCGACAGGGTCACCCTGTCCCCCAAACCCCACGGCACGGGCGCGAGACCGGCGAACACAGCGTCGACATCGATCGCGACGGGGTCGGGCTCGGCACCCACCGGGCACATGAACCCTTCTTCCGAGACTTCGCACGTCACAGCCTCGAGTTCCTCGTCCACATACGGTGCATTGGGGATCTCGATGCCTTCATCGGCGACCTCGCACGAGCCCCCGTTGGTCGAACTCGAGCTGGTCGTGGCGTCTCCGGTTTCCTCGCTCCCCGCGAAACCCGAGGTGCCAGAACCCTCCGTTCCAGCGCTTCCAGCCGAATCATCGTTTCCTGTCGCGACTGTGCCTCCGGTGGAGCCAGCAGTCCCCGACCCACCCTCTGTCGCCTGAGGATCGCCCAGGCTCTGGACGTCCACACACGCGGGCACGGTGAGGATCGAAAGCAAGAAGACAGTTCGTGGTTTCAACGTCATGCTCCGGTGATGTCCACGTCTTGATGCTTCCGTGTCGGGGCTGCATGTCTTTTTTTGCCCGTCGGGGCCTGGCTCCAACCCCGAACTCGAGAGCAGAGCCCTCGACGGGCATCAATCAATCACACCAGAGGCGGAACCCATCCAGCCAATATGCGGAACGGAAACCCGCACCATCGGCGTACTCCCGACTACGGTCTGGGAAGTCACGCAAGCCCTGGCATGACGAGGACCTGCGGGTCCCCCCCCAACCTCCGACGTTCACACTCCGCGGGTAGATCACGACGCCACCGGGAGGACCTCCCGGCCCTGCCCACTCACAGGTAATGCTGTCGATCCGATCCACGTACCCTCCGGCACGGACATCAACTTTCGAGACTTTGTAGCCCGTATTGCACAGCCGGTAGACGGTCCCTGGAGCCTTGAGCCTGTTCGAGCCAGGGAGGATTGCCGACGCGTCCCACGCAGGACGCCACCCCCAGTTCGGGGCCACCAGACCCGCGGGAAAGCTGTTGTTGTAGTAGCCCGACGCGATCACGAACTGCTCCTCCGGCTCGATCGTGTCGGCATTCTCAATCTCCCAGTTCGGAGCACAGACGACGGCGAGCTGGCGCACGAAACTCCCGGTCGACGACGCCGCAACCCCGATCACCGAGTGGTCCCCGGGGCAACGTCCACTCGACTGGCTTCCGCCGTTTCCGCCGACCCAACCCGCCCATTGCGCGGCCGACGGAACGACTTCGCTCTGGAACTCCTCGTTCGCCCACTCGTCGTCATCAAACTCACCAGAGGAGTCCCCCGAGCTCCCGTACTCGGTATCGAAGTCGTCGAGGGATACGTCCGTATCGGCGCCCTCAGCATGGAGCGCACCGGGCCCGGTCGCATCGCAAGCGAGGATCACGGAGCATAGCACCGGGAAGCACAGAGGAGAGAGTGGGGTAGGGAACTTCATCGCCTTGTGGAGTCCTCGCAAGCCCCGAAGTGATCCCGAAAAAGTAGCCCGCACGCCTCCTCCTCCAACGCCATGCCAAAGCGGGCCCCATACCGGCGTCGTCGTGACGAAGTGCGGGAAGAACGAATCGGCCGCGAAAGAAAGAGCGCACGCGGTGCCACATGCCGGCGTCTACCGGGCATGTGCACGAGCTTGCGTGGGTGTTGGGTCTCGGCGGCCGTCGTTCTCGTTCTTGGCTGCGGAGTGAGCTCCGGGGAGCTCGACACCGACGCACTGAGCGACGGAACGTCGACCGGCGAGACCGGGAGCCAGGACGCCTCCGGTGACGATTCGACCTCGACCGGCGGAGCCTCGGCCGCAGAAGTCTGCCTGCAGTACGTCGCGTGCGTAGCCGAGACCAACCCCGGTGCGCTGGGCCCGATTCGCGCCGAGTTTGGCGAAGACGGAAACTGCTTCGACGAGGTACCCGAGCTCTGCGAGACCGCCTGCCTCGAAGGGTTGCGCCAGTCTCACCAAGCCTTTCCTGACGCGGCGGCGTGCGTGGACTGCCTCGAGGACGACCACTGCGGCGGCGCGGATCCTGCCTGCGCTCCGGGACTGGGCGAGTGCGTCAGTTGCATCTCCGACGATCACTGCCCCGCCTCGGCGCCCGCGTGCGATACCGGGACGAACGCGTGTGTCGCGTGCACGACGGACGAGCATTGCCCGGAGTCCGCACCTCGATGCGATGCTTCGACATCGCAGTGTGTGCAGTGCTCAACGGCGAGTGACTGTGGAGACCCAACGCCTCTGTGCGACGTCGCGGAGTCGAGCTGTGTGGAGTGCCTCGACAACGCTCACTGTCCATCGGGAGCGTGCGTCGAGGGTCAGTGCTGTGTCGCGGATCCCGAGGCAGTGTGTTCGAGTTTCGGGGTCCTCGGTGAAGCCTGCGGCCTTCGCCCCGACCTGCAGTGCGGCGGGGTCGTCGACTGCGGCGACTGCTCCGTGGGCCACTGCGGAATTCTGGGCGTGTGTGAGACGGCAGGAGAGCCGTGCACGCCCGGTGCGGACGACTGCATCGGATTCGAGGAGTGCGCGTACAACCTCTTCGAGGACGAGCACGTCTGCGCGGCGTCGCTGGACGTCGGCGAACAGTGCAACGCCGGCTACAACTGCACACCGGGGTTCACGTACTGCGGACCGGGCTCCCGCTGCCACTTGTACTGCGAGACCGCTGCCGACTGCGAGGACGGGCAGTCGTGCAACATGACGCACAGCGAGTGCGAGTGAATCGGCCGGGTGACCTGTCTCTACGCAGCCAACCTTCTTGCCCCACGGTCCCCCTTCCTCGACCATATTCCGGATGCTCGCCGATCCAACGAAGCTCCGGACGCGGAGCGGATTCGGGTTCCTCGTCAGCTGGCGAGATCGCTTTCGCAACCTCGATGAGGCCAACGCGAGCGCGCTTGTCGAGCGTTTGCTGGACGAGCCAGGCAACCTGGCGGCACTGCGACATGCCTTGGGGCAAGCCGACGCGACGCGCGAGGAAATTGCGCAGTGGCTGACGGGCGCGCTTGCTGCCGGAACAATGGTGGCACTGCGAACGCGCCGCAAGCCGCCCACGTTCGATGCACCAACCGAAACTGATCTCCGTGACCTGGTCGACCCCGAGTCTGGCGAGGATGAGGTTCGACCCGAGGTCACGACCTGGCTAGAGCTGCGAGTGGTCGATGAACTCGGTGAGCCGGTCGCTGGGGTCCCGATTCGCTTCCGAGCGGGGGACGAGACGGTGGTCGATACGAACGCCAGCGGCATTGCCCGGGTCGAGGAAGCAACGACGAGCTTCGGTGTTGCGCGAGTAGGAAGCGCGAACGCGTTGCACGAGTTGTTGCGGGAGCGTTGGTCGGCGCATCGAGACGCGCCGTGGCTCGAGGTCGAGGGCGAACCGCACCTCACGGTCTCGGGGCCGGCCGAGCCGTTGCCGGAGGTTGCATTGCAAGCCAAGACGCCGCACACGCTGGTGCTGCAACCCCGGGTGGGCCGCGTGCGCATTGTGGGCTCCGTGTTCGATACCAACAAGGCGTTCGTGCTGCCCGACGCGCTGGGGTTGCTGCGCGATGTGGCGAACCTGTACGGCGATCATCCGGACTCAACGATGTTGGTGGTCGGGCATACGGACACCAGCGGTGAGCCCGACCTCAACTTCGCGCTGTCTCTCGACCGGGCGCGTGCGGTGTCGGCCTACCTCACCGACGACGTGGACGCGTGGTTGGCGTTCTACGAAGCCGATGTGACCCCTTCTCAGCGTTGGGGGGACCCCGAAGACGCGCTCTTGCTGGAGCGTGCGCTATGGGGGCAGGGCCATGTGCCCACGGGTGACCCGGTGGCCGCATATCAAGAAGCCCGGGGTCTGACGGTCGATGGAGATCTTGGGCCCGAGACCCGGCGTGCGCTGGTCGAAGACTACATGTCGCTGGATGGCACCACGTTGCCGGACTCGATCACTCCGGTGGTGCATGGGTGCGGCGAGAGCTTTCCGTTGGCCGATGATGGCGAAACGCTCGACGTCGACCCACCCGACGGCGTGGATGACCCCACAGACCGACGGGTCGAGGTGCTGTTCTTCGACGCTCCGATGGGGATTCTTCCCGAGCCGCCGTCCGAGACTTCGGCGCCTGGCGACACGTCGTATGTGGCTTGGTGCCGCCGCGCTGCCTACACGCGAGACATGCTCGTTGTCCGGCCGCTGGCGCTGGCGGTGCGCGTGACCGACGAGTCGACGGGAGAGGCGCTACCGGGGGCAGAAGTGTCGCTTCAAGGCGTCGATCGGCTCGGTGCGGGGTCGGGCGGAACGACCGATGTGTTCGGCGTGCGCACGTTCCTCAACATCGTCGCAGGGTCGTACCACGTACAGGCGAATCGGGACGGCTACGCACAGGGTTCGGCCCCGGTGCTGATTGCCCCGGGCGATGCGGCGTCGGTCGTTTCGGTCGCTCTGGCAGCGACCGTCAGCAAGCTCGACGTCGAGCTCGCGTTGGCGTTCGCCGATCCCGGAGGCACTCCGGTGCCGTTCCCTTCATCGTGGATGTTCACCGCCGTGATGGAGGATGGGAGCGAGCACACCGGGATGACCGAGGACGGCGGCCTGGTCCAGTTCAGCATCCCGCGGTCGGCGAAGGCATTCACGCTGACGCTCGAGACGGTGCTCGGGGAGTACGTGTTGATGAGCGAGGACGGGCCGCCGGAGGTCGGCTCGCTCGACGATGCTCTCGAGCACGCGGCTGCGGGCGGCCGGTTCATTCGGCTCCCGTCACAGATGACCTTGGAGCACGCCCGCTGGGAGGCAAAGGGCGCGCCGACCTTTGACGGCACCCACTTTCGGCAGCTGGAGACGGCCACCACCAAAGTCGGAGAGCCTGGTGCCCCCGCGCAACTGCTGCTGAAGCCAGTCTGGCAGTTCTTCGCGTTCGAGTTTCACGACCGCTACCACGATGTCCCGGCAACCGTTCCCGGCGGGCAGGCAGGCGGCCACCCGATGGCGCTCGAGGGGTACACCGAGGTTGCCATGAGCGAGGAGATCGCACCGGATGTGCATGCCCACTGCGCATGGTCCATGAGCGGACCCGCGGGAACGGTGCATTGCCTGGCGTGGGTCACTACGGACCCCGAGGTGCCTCTCCCGTCTGCCACCTCGATGGTGCGCTTCGAGTCTCCCCCCGACACGTTCGTGGTCTCCGAGGAGACGCCGGGCACGTGGGCAATCGAAACGTTGTCGGGGGACAAGCTCGAGGCCGCGACCACGCCCAGCGCCCAGAGACTGCGGTACTACGACTTGCCCGCGGATTGGAGAAGCCACGGGTACTGGGTGCGCCGGGCGGGGGAGGCAGCAGGGGACAAACGGCGGTTCGAGCTGCGCGCGGGTGAGCAGAGCTCGGTGGGATCGCCGTTTCGCGTCGACCTGGATGACTTCGTCCTGGGAGGCGTGCTCAACGGGGTCTTCGACGTCCGCCCGCTACGCCGAGGGACCGAACTCGGCGACGCGTTCACCGTCCTCGACGGCAACCTTCAAGTCCATCGCCCGAGAGCAGGTAGCGCGGCGGAGCCCTACTTCACGGACCCTGCCGTTCTCAGCGCCGTAGGCGACCCCGCCGCGGCGAACGTCGCGGCCGTTGTTGACCATCCCACCGACACGCGGGCCGTCTTGAAGGGCGGCACACTCTTCAACGTTGGAAGGGTCCGGACGAGGCCGAAGATGATCGCGGGAAAGGGCGTCCCAGTCGGAGCTCGAATGGCAAACAGGGTCGCGGCAGGAGACAACAGGCCGGATGTCTTCTTGGCCACCCCGTTTCGCCCTGAGGCGCCCAATGGGACCGCAGGTACGTTCGAACTTGGGCGCTCTCAGCTCGCGCTCTTCAGATGCTGCGGTCGCACTTCTGACACCGAACGATTCGGTGTGCTGCAGTGGTGTCGCTTACACCTGGACTTCAGCTCCGAGGATGTGACCGAACCGCTCGTCAAGCCGACGCCGACGCAAGAAGAGCAGGGCCAGCTTGCTCGCAACATGATCGTTGCGGTCAACAAGACATGGAACGATTCGGGCTCGAACACGGCCGCGACGTATGAGTTCGGAGAGCCAGTGACTGGGATCGGACATCACGTCGTACTGGCTCAGCGAGGCATCCCGACCGTAGCCAATGAACTCACCAACGCGAAATTCGCGGTGGTCGCGGGTGGTCGTTCATTCGTATCAAGGGACGCATCCTCGCTCCTCACCTTCGACGCCGTGAAGCTACAGGGGGATGCTCGCGGAACTGCCGCACATGAACTTGGGCACTTGCTGGGCTTCCCCGACGAATATGCAGAGACTCAAAGGCTAGCGTCTCGGGGAACCCGCGGAATCTCTGATCGCGGGAGATCTCCCGGGAGCCCGTATGATTTCGATACCGCCGGGATGATGGGCGCCTCCAAGCTCCGACCGCGTAGTCGCTACTTCTGGTGGGTCGCTCGGTGGATACGCGATGAGGCGAAGTCGTTCGAGAAAATGCCTGCGGCGGTGCACCTGGGGAGCCCCAACGCTGCAGGGGCTCTCCGCTACTCGCTCCCTACGACGACCGCGCCCATTCCGGCGTTCTATCCTGTCGCCCAGGCGCCGGGCGGCGGGCGCAGTCGCTGCGATGTCTTCGTCTACCGGACGGGCGCCGACGGCTTCACCGGATCGCTACTCCCCCGATCGAGCAAAGATCCGTTCCGGGCACTCGCCGTTGTCCGCCTCAAGTTTGCCCTCGACTTCGTTGATGATGACGATTTTGAGAGCGTCGGAGCCACGGCCATGGCTCTGGAGTCGCTACTGCGAGGGCATGCGGCGTCATGGTGGGATGCGGAGGCAGAGGCGAGCATCGACGGTGAGATCGTGCGAACCAAGATCCTGTTCTCACCACGCTTCATCATTCGCACGTTCCCGTCGGCAAACAATACTCAGAAGGTCCGCGACCGCGCGAGTTTTATCGAGAATCTCCGGTACTCGGGAACGTCAGTGGCCGCCGCGACGGAAACTGACTACGAAGGGTTCGTTTCGAACGTGGTGTCCTCGGAGGGGGTGCATGCGGAGGTCAAGGTGGTTGAGTCCGGCCGAACCCAACTCCACGACGCAGACACATTCCCCCGCAAAGCGCGGCTCCGCACGAAGAAGGGCAAGCCCAAGCGTGTTCAGGCGGTTCGTCTTTATGCGGAGCTGCTGGGGCTGAAGAGTGCGTTCGCCCCCACGGGGCGACAGCTCCAGCGGGTCTTGGAACTCGCACAGGCGAACTCGCCGCATGTCGTGGAGTTTCGGAAGGTCAAGGTCAGGTTTTGAAACGGTCTCTGCAGTTCGTGAGCCTGAGCCTCGTGTTGGACGCAGGTTGCTCTCGGAGCCTGCCGCCCGAATCCGCACCCGCCGAACCCGGGCGGCAACTCAGCGGTTGCGTAGACCCAGACGAGCCCAGCTCCACGGGGCCGTGTTGGGACTCCTGCACGTTCGGAAACCGGTGGGGCATCGTGGAAGACACGCCGTGGTGGAGCCGTTCCTGGGGAGACGAAGGAGGAGTGGAGTCGTTTCGAGCGGGATTGGTGGCGGTCGCGCGCGACGGGGACGCTGGATTCCGTATCGTTCCGGAGTGCAAGGTGGAACGGGAGTTCGCTCGAGTCGAGGGGACGACCCAATCGAGCTTGGAGCTGTTCGTATCTACCCGAATACTCGTGAGGGAGTCGGAAGTGGGCCCTGGCTGTGATGATGCAACTCATGTCGTCGTCGCATACAGCGTGGCGGAAACGCCGAGAGGGAGACACTCAACAGCCCTCTTCCTTCCACTTCCTTGCCCTGACGTACAGGACGAGCATGATTCGAAGAGGTGCGGCGGATTCGGCACTCCGCAGAGCCAAGGCCTGCTTGACGAGGCGCTCGAGGCGTCCACGGCAAGCTGGCGAGAGAGCGTCAGGAGAGGATTGTCGGGGCACGAGATTGGGGCACTTCTAGAGTTCTACACTTTGCACCCGAGCGGCAGCGCACCCTACCTCGCCGAATACCTCGCCGATCCGGTGGATGGTCTCTCGTGTTTCATCGCAGCCGAAGCCAAACAACAAGTCGAAGACCCGGGTGGACGTCCGATCGAGTGGACCGATTCCGACCTCGAGGGGTGTGCAGCGATTCCGCCGTTCGACGTCTGCTTCGAAGAGAGCTTCCGGCCAGCGCGGCTCGAGGACCACCAGTGCCCGGAGATCTACTTGAAGCAGGACGAGCATCGCCCGCAGACGCCCACCCCCTCGAAGCCATGAGCACCATGTCCACCTCCGAGTCCCCTTGGTACCCGCCATTCGCTGCGGCGGCGCCTGGCGGGGTGTTTCCGACACCGACCACCGAGGTCGAAACGCCGCTCGTCACAGAGGGCCTCGCCGAGCTGTGGCGAGTACCCTACGAGGGATGCGAGCGGCTGATCGCTTCTCGCAGCAGGCTCATCGCACTTGGCAGCGCTGGAGCGCGGGCCTGGTCGAGCAGCGGCGACTCCGGGACGGCGCTTCCGGTCGTTGGCTCCCATGCTGTTCTCGACCAGGCGGGGACGCAAACGGCGCGTCTGTACGCGCGCCTTCTCGGGCTCAAGAGCGCGTTCGCACCGACCGGCCGTCAGTTCGAGCGGGTGTTGGAACTCGCAAAAGCGAACTCACCACACAAGGTCGAGTTTCAGAAGGTGAAGGTGAAACCTTGAACCGTGTCCTTGGGGGGCTGTTCTTGTCTCTCGTCCCAGCGTTTTCGTGTTCCCGCGGCCGCCCCGTGGATCCAAGCCCCATTCCTCCGAGCCAGAGGTCAACCAGCTGCATCGACCTCAGTGAGCCCGACGTGGACAACACCTGTCTCGAGTATTGTCGATACACAGAAGACCGGTTCTCCCTGCAACCGGCGAATTGGGTGGTCACAAATACGAGCGAAGTACTCGAACCTCTGGGCTCCGGTGCCGTCTTGGTGGCTCTCGACGGCGACACCTACCGACATCTTCCTGGCTGCAAGCTCGACCGTAGGTTCGCGGAGGTCGCGGGGGCACCCGGAGTTGAAGGGAGGTTCTTCGCTTCGACGCGGGTCCTGGTCCGCGCGTCCGAAGTTCCGGCGGACTGTAGCGAGGCAACCCATGCCGTCGTCTCGTATGCGGTTCAATCGGCGGGGCAATCACAGTCCATGCTCGCGACCGTCATTCCGGTCCCGTGTTCGGAGGAGGCCATAAAGAACGAGCGCCATGGATGCCCAGCGAACATCATCCCCCGGATTCAGGGGTATGCCGACGCGATCGAGGCGGATTGGGAGGAGAGCGACGAGGCTGGGATCCTTGCAGCACGATTCGGCTGGTTGCTCGACATCTACCCGATGGACCCGGCGCGCGTCGCCCCGCTATTCGCGACGTTCCTCGCCAATCCTCCTGACCCAATCTCCTGCTTCATCGCGTTGGAGGCGAAACAGCAAGTCGAGGACCCTGACGGACGCCCTGTCGAATGGACCGACCCCGAGCTGGAGGGCTGTGCTGCCTGGCCGCCGTTCGACGTCTGCTACTGGGAAACATTTCGGCCGGCGCGGCTCGAGCCCGATCAGTGCCAGGAGAGCTTGCCCACCCCCTCGAAGCCATGAGCACCATGTCCACCTCCGAGTCCCCTTGGTACCCGCCATTCGCTGCGGCGGCGCCTGGCGGGGTGTTTCCGACACCGACCACCGAGGTCGAGACGCCGCTCGTCACAGAGGGCCTCGCGGAGCTGTGGCGAGTACCCTACGAGGGATGCGAGCGGCTGATCGCTTCCCGTAGCAGGCTCATCACACTTGGCGGCGCTGGAGCGCGGGCCTGGTCGAGCAGCGGCGACTCCGGGACGGCGCTTCCAGTCGTTGGCTCCCTTGCTGTTCTCGACCAGGCGGGGACGCACCTGGTCGGAGTGGACGACGAGGGCATGCCGTTGGTGGTGCCTCTCGACGATCCCACGAAGGCGGCTCGAGTCGCGTTGCACTACTCGGGTGCGCGTGACATCCAGGCCATCGAGCGATGCGGTGATGTGCTCGTGTTTGTGACCACGACGCGGCCGGGGTGGCACGGTGAGAGGCCGTTCTCTCTCATCGAGTTCGTGCAGATGGTCGATGCGGACGACATCGACGAGTGCCTCTACGTCGAGGGCGTCGAGGACCTCGGGGCCATGATGTGCGATGACGTGGATGCGCCACTGATCGCGGCCAAAGGGAACACCGTGGTCGCGGGGACCAACACCGGGATCACCCGGTTCGCGCTCGACGGCAGCGTTCGCTCCTTTCACCCGCTGACGTCGCGTCCTCTGGGGTTGGCGGTCGGCCCCAGCGGTGACTGGACGGCGTTGGTTCGCGGCGCCGATGGCCTCGAGCTGCAGTGGTGGGCTGCGGAGGGCGGTGATCCGTCCGTCGTCGCGCTTCCGGTCGACGCGTGGCCCCCTGGCCGCGCTCCACTGTTCTCGGGCACCGGCCTCGTGTTCCTGACACCACCCGGAGAAGTCCTCGGGTGCTCGCCCGAGGGGGTCGTGTTTCGGTTCCGCCGGGTCGGCGCAAGTCCGGGGGTCGCAACAGGCAGCGGCACGCTTCTCGTCGAGCACGAGAAGGGGCTGTGGCGGTGCGATACGACCGGCACGGCTGAGTCGGTGTGGATCGGGGACGGCACGGTCTACACACCCACCGTTGCGGGTGGGCGTGTGTTCCTGGCAACGCGAAGCGAGATCATCGCGCTGGGGTGTTGCCGGTCGTCGGTATCCGCGTGATCTCGCGTGCGAGCCCCCCTGCTGCAGGTGTGTTGGCGGGTCACGAGTACACCCCCGGTCCCACACGGAGATCCCCTGCCTCGGGCACGTCTTGCTGCGGTGTCCGGGTTCCCGGCCATTGCCCCGGGGCGACACAGAACATGCCCCTTAAGGACACATTATTACGTAGCGTGACAATCGGCCCCTGAGCCCTTTCTCGCGTGTCCCATCTTCGTCGGTCTCGGCCCTTCAAAGGCGAGAGACATCGACCGATGATCAGTGTGGGGCCGCGGGAAGCGGCGCACAGGCTCAGAGATGGACGACAGCTACGCAACCGCCGAAAACGCTGGTTATGAGCCCGATGGCTACGACGACGTCGATGGCGCCACCGAGGACGACGAGCGCGAAGACACGCATCTGATCTTCTCGCTCGACGGCGACGAGTACGCGATCTCGGTCGCCCACATCAAGGAAGTGGTCCGGTTGCCCGAGTTTCGGGAGGTGCCGGACGTCCCGGAGTTCATTCGCGGTGTCATGAACCTGCGCGGTCGTGTTGTCCCATTGATGGACTCCTGGACCCGTTTGGGCCTTGGCACACCGACCTACACCAACCGCACGATCGTCATCGTCTTGGAGTCCGAGGGTGCCCTCACCGGACTCGTCGCCGACGGCGTCAGCGGTGTGTGTGTCTTTCCGCCCGACACGATCGAGCCCTACGCGTACGGCCAGTCCGGCCGCGCCCGCTCGGTGCTCGGCGTCGGCAGGCATGACGACACCACCGCCCTCATTCTCGACATCCCTCGACTCCTCGGTCTGGAAGACCTCGACCCACTTCGGACGGAGACCCCGTCCCAACTTCAATCCGCATAGGACACGTCCGCGGAACTGCAGAGGAAGGTAGCCTCATGGCGACACGAAAAAAAACCGTCCGTAAGACCCGCGCCACGAGCCCGCGGTCAAATGCTTCTCACATCCGCTCAGCGGTCGAGGGTTCCACCACCCCGCTGATGCTGCTTGGGCCCAGCCGCTCGGTGCGGTACGCCAACCCGGCGGCGCAGCGCATGCTCGCGAACAACCGCGACGCGTTCCGCACCGTGTGTCCGCAGCTGGATACCAAGGCCCTCGTGGGTTCGAGCTTCGACCTCGTGCAAGACGGACACTCCCTGCTCGACGGGGCCGAGGCGGACTGCGAAGACTCACCCCTTTCAACCGAAGTTCTCGTCGGTGAGCGGCAGTATCGCCTCAACGTTTCCGCGGTCGTGGACGGCCGCAAGAAACGCGTGGGTACTGCCCTCGAATGGATCGACGTCACGCAGGCGCATCGCCGCGAAGCGACTCTCGCCGACTACCAAGGCCAACTCGAGGCCATCGGCAAGTCTCAGGCCGTCATCGCGTTCAACCTCGACGGCACCATCGTCGACGCCAACGAGAACTTCCTTTCGGTGATGAACTACGCCCACGACGAGATCGTGGGCAAACACCACTCCATGTTCGTGGAGGACAGCGTCCGCACCAGCCCCGAATACGCCGAGTTCTGGGCCAAGCTCAACCGGGGCGAGTTTCACGTCGGTGAGTACAAGCGGCTGGGTCGCAACGGCAAAGAAGTCTGGATTCAGGCCACCTACAACCCGATCCGCGACACGACGGGCACTCTGTTCAAGGTGGTCAAGTACGCCACCGACGTCACCGAAGCCAAGCTCGCCAGCACCGAGCTTCGCGGCCGTGTCGACGCCATCGATCGCGCCCAAGCCGTCATCACGTTCGAGATGGACGGCACCATCGTCGACGCCAACGAGAACTTTCTCGCCACCCTCGGCTACGAAAAGGACGAGGTCGTCGGGCGCCATCACTCGATGTTCGTCGACGAGGAGTACAAGAACAGCGCCGCCTACTCCGAGTTCTGGGCCGCCCTCAACCGAGGTGAGTACGACTCGGGCGAGTACAAACGGCGTGGCAAGGGCGGCAAGGAGATCTGGATCCAGGCCACCTACAACCCGATCTTCGACCTCAACGGCAAGGCTTACCGCGTCGTGAAGTATGCGACCGACGTCAGCGGTCGAGTCGCTCTTCAGGACGAGCTCAAGCGCGCGATCGTGGAGACGATCCGTGTCGCCAACGCCCTGGCCGAAGGCGACCTCACGGTGAACATGGAAGGGTCGTTCGCGGGTCAGTTTGCCGACCTTCAGGCGGCCATCAACCGCTTCATCGAGAGCATCGGCTCCACCCTGTCCAATGCCAAGGCCGCGGCGACCTCGGTCGCCGAAGCGACGCAGCAGCTCCGGTCGTCCAGCGCCCATCTCAAAGAAGGCGCGTCAGAGCAGCGCGAGGCCTGCCAATCGTCCTCCCAGGCGCTCGCCGAGACGTCGAGCATGGTCACCGCCACCGCGGGCAACGCCAGCCGAGCCAACGACCTCGCGCAAGCGACCTCTGCCGCCGCAGACGAAGGCAGCCAGAAGATGGCCGCCCTCACCCAAGCGATGAGCGACATCGCCGAGTCGTCGGAGGAGATCGCCAACATCATCAAGGTCATCGACGAACTCGCGTTCCAGACCAACCTGCTCGCCGTCAACGCTGCAGTCGAGGCGGCACGTGCGGGCCGACACGGTCGCGGGTTTGCGGTGGTGGCCCAAGAGGTGCGGAGCCTGGCCGGGCGCAGCGCAAAAGCGGCACAGGCCACCGCCGACCTCATCAAGGGGTCCACCGAAACCGTCGCCCGCGGAGTGCGAAACGTCGAAGACACCGCGGCTTCGCTCGGCGGCATTCAAGAGAACGTCGGCAAGATGCGCGACCTCGTCGGCGAGATCTCGGCCGCCTGTGACGAGCAGAGCAAGGGCGTCTCCGAAGTGACACAGGCCATGAACGAGGTGCACATGACCGCCCAGGGTGCGCAACAGCAGAGCGCACAGCTCTCAGGTGCCGCCAACGACCTGGCCCGGCTGTCGGACGTCCTGCGCGACGCGGTGGGCAAGTTCAAGCTCGCCGACAAGTCCAAGAAGACGCCCGTCAATCCGGAGGTGCTCGAACAGCTCGCCCGTCTGCTCGAGTCCGACCCGAGCGCGCTCTCGGCCCTCACGTCATTGACCGCAGCGAACGGGCCCGCCAACTCCGACCCCGACGCAGAACCGGTTGGCACCGACGCGGGCGACCGCGACGCCCGCGGGTACGGAAGCTTCTAACCCCTGACAACGCTAAGGAAGGCTCTCGTCATGGGTAGTGCAACGAAGAAAGCGGTCGACGAGCGTAGCTGGGCTCTCTTCGTCGACGATGCCGCGGCCGCGACCACGGACATCGAAGAAGGGCTCCTCGCCCTCGAGCAGAACCCCGAAGACGAGGAGCAGCTCAATGCTCTGTTTCGCGGCCTGCACACGCTCAAGGGCAGCTCCGGGTTCGTCGGCCTCGTCGCACTCAACGCGCTCGCCCACGAAGCCGAAGAGCTGGTCGGTTTGGCCCGCGACAAAGAGCTCACGCTCGATGCGGCGATGGTCGATGTCCTGCTCGGCGCGCTCGACATGATCCGACTGATCATCGACGAGAGCGCCAATGGCCCGGTCGAACGCCACGACGGACTCATCGAGCCGCTGTGCCGGCAGCTCTCCCAACTCTCGAACGCCGACGGCGAGGAACGGGCGAGCTGCGAGGGGCTTCGCAAGCTGAGTGAAACGCTCGGCGCCACGCTCGACGAGTGCCGGGAAGCCTGCGAAGCCGGGGGGGTCGGACTTCCCGACGAGGTCACACGCCTCGCCCAGAAGGCGCAGTCCGCCGGCGAAACGTTGGGCCTTCCCAGCTACACCGCACACACCGCTTCGTTGCTGGACGCCTTGGTCGCCGGACAAACGCGGAGCCTCCGGCTGCATTGGCACCTTGCACACGTGAAGGTGGAGGAAGCGGCGGATGGAAGCCTCGTGTTCATCGACGATGGATTCGACGCCACTCCAGCCGGCGACGACGAGGCCGTGCGCGTGTTCTTGGAGTGCGCGACTCAGCTGCTCAGCCCGCTGGTGCATGGCCTGCAGCGGCTCTCGGACCCCGAGGCGCGCTCCGAGCTCGGTGCGGTCATCGCCGAACTCGCCGCCGCCTGCACCGCGATGGAGTACACGCACCTCGTCAACGTGCTCTCGATCTTGGACGAAGAGTCGCGGCGTCCCGAGGACAACGACGCGCAACACGTGGCCAAGCGCTTCATCGCGGCACTGGTCGACCTGCAAGAGGAGTGGGTCATTCGCACCGGTTTCTCCCCTCCCGAGGGGTTCGATATCGCTGCGCAGGCATCCCGTCTCTGGGAGGGGCACACCCAGCCCTATCGACTGGTCGTGCCCAAGGCTCCGCCAACGCCTCGACGCGACGACCCACAGCAAGCCGCCAATGCACCCGTGCGTGCGCCTGCTGCCGCGCCCGTCAGGGCCGCAAACCAAGGACAGGGCACCAAGTTTCTGCGCATCGAGGCCGCCAAGGTAGAGCAACTCATGGCACTCGCCGGTGAGCTCGGCCTTGCCGTCGGCGCGGTCTTCAACCACCCCGAAGTGGCCGCCCTCGAACGCGAAGATCTTCGCTCCAACGTCGAGCGTGTCGAAGGCTTGATCCGGGAGCTTCAAGACACCAGCGCCGGCCTCGCCCTGGTCCCGATCAGCACCGTCTTCGGCCGCATGAACCGTCTCGCGCGCGACCTCGCACGACAAACGGGCAAGAAGTTCACGCTCGTCACCCGCGGTGGCGACACCGAGATAGACAAGACCTGGGTCGATGCGCTGGTGGACCCGCTGATCCACCTCGTGCGCAACGCGGCCGACCATGGCATCGAAACCCCGGCCCAACGCCGTGCCGCTGGAAAGCCAGAGACCGCCAGGATCGTCTTGTCGGCGCAGCACCACGGGGACAACGTCGCCATCCGCCTCGAGGACGATGGCGCGGGCATGAACCGCGACGCGATCCTCCGTCGCGCTCTGGAGCGAGGGCTCGTCGCGGAAGACGACACCGAGCAGATGGCCGACGCCGACGTTTGGGACCTGGTGTTCGAGCCCGGCTTCTCCACCACTGAGACGGTCTCGAGCATCTCGGGGCGCGGCATGGGCATGGACGTCGTGCGTGCGACCGTCCAGGCACATCGCGGGCACGTGTCCGTCTCGAGCCGCGAGGGCAAAGGCACATGCATCACCCTGCAGGTACCGCTCACCTTGGCCTTCCTCGACGGCATGGTGATTCGTGTCGGGCGGTGGCTGTACGTGCTTCCCGTGACCTCGGTGACCCGAGTGTTTCGCGTCGAAGAATCCGACTTCGTCCGCGTGAAGTCGGGCAGTACCGACCTGGTACGTGTCGGCGAGGAGCTCGTCCCGTGCGTCGAGCTCGAAGCGTTCTTCTCGGGCAGCGAGCCTCAGAACGTCGTCGGTCGGCTCGTCGTCGTCGTGCATACCGCCCGGGGCGAAATGGCGATCCCCATCGACGAACTCGTCGGGCAAGAGCAGGTCACCATGAACCCCCTCAGTGGATTCCTCCGCGAGATTCGTGGAGGCGCCGCGTGTGGGTTGCTTCGGACCGGCGAGGTCGCCATCGCACTGGACTGTGAACGCCTCCATGGACACGCGCTGTAGCCTCGCGATCGACCTGATCTCCGATCTCCTGGAGCAGCGCACGGGCCTGCTGTTTCACGGGGAACGGCGCACGCGCCTCGAGGATCACGTCGAGACGGTCTGTCGTGAGCAGGACGTCCTGGGCGCAGAGCAGCTGTTCTCCCTGCTTCGCGATCGCAGCGAACGTGGCCGAGCCCTGTTCGCGCAGCTGGTGAGCGAGGCGACGATCAACCACACCGCGTTCTTCCGCGAAATGGGTGGCTACGCGCACCTCGATACGATCGTGCCGCAGCTCGCCCACGAACCCGAAGTCCGGGTGTGGAGCGCAGCGTCGGCCAGCGGCGAGGAGCTGTACACCCTGGTCATGCTGCTGGCCGAGCGCGTGGGGTTCAGCGACCTCCGAGCACGCTGGCGCTTCCTGGGCACCGACATCAACCCGGCAGTGGTGGCCGTGGCAGAGCGCGGCGTGTACTCGGCCGACCGCGCCCTCGGTGTACCCGACGAACTCCGCTCTCGCTACTTCGACCACTCCGGCCGCGATGGTGTTCGTGTTGCCGACTCCGTGCGCTCGTTGTGCACGTTTCGGCAGCTGAACCTCATGCACGCGCCCTATCCGTTCAAGCGCAGCTTTCACCTCGTGTTCTGTAGAAACGTCCTCTACTACTTTGGCCCCGACTCACAACAGAGCGTCTTGAAGTCCATTCACGACGTCACCGACACGAACGGATGGCTCGTGACCGGTGTCAGCGAAACGATCGACGCGCTGAGCACCCCGTGGCAACGCAAGACCATGTGCCTCTACAGCCGCACCAAGCATTCGGGAGGCGCCTGACTTGGCCATTCGTGCGCTCATCGTCGACGACTCCGCCGTCGCTCGAAAGATCCTCGCCGAAGTGCTGCAGGCAGACGGGGACATCGAGGTGGTCGCCGCCTCGAGTTCCCCGGGTCATGCCAAAGCCCGCATGGCACAGTGCCAACCCGACGTCATCGCGCTCGACGCAATGATGGAACCCATCGACGGGCTCACCTTCTTGCGCATGTACATGGCGACCACCCCGATTCCCACGGTGTTGGTCAGCGCAGCAGGCAGTGGAGCCACACGAGCGGCTGCCCTCTGTGCAGGGGCCCAGAGCGTGGTCGAAAAGCCGTCCGGGTGGGACCCGGCCAGCATGGACAGCTTTGCACGTGAGCTGCGAGCGTCGATCCGTCGGGCCGCCCGAACCCGCCCGCGCAGACCTGCACCCAAGGCCGCGCCTACGCCCACGCCTACGCCCACGCCCACGCCTGCCGCCAACGTCCCCATCACACCGCGAGGACCGCGACCGACGGTGATCGCGATCGGAACGTCGACAGGAGGCGCCGCCGCTCTCGCCCAGATCCTCCCGCGTTTTCCCGCCGATGCTCCGCCCATCGTGATCGTGGACCACATGCCCGCGGGCTACACCAAAGAGTTCGCCGCCAGCCTCGACCCCACCTGCAGCATGACGGTCCTCGAAGCCAGTCACGGCCAAGAGCTGAAGGCCGGGCTCATCCTGGTGGCACCCGGCGGCGATCTGCACACCGAGGTGGTGCGGCGGTCCGGCAAGCTCACCATCCGACTCGTCGACGGACCGCCCGTCTCCGGACACAGGCCTTCGGTGGATGTCTTGCTGCGCTCGGTGGCTCGCGAGGCGGGCAAGTCGGCCGCCGCCGGCCTGCTCACGGGGATGGGACGCGACGGCGCCGAAGGCATGCTCGCGCTGCGACGCGCCGGGGGCTTCACCATCGCCCAGAACGAAGCCACGAGCGTCGTCTACGGCATGCCCAAAGCCGCCTCCGAACTCGGCGGCGCAACGATGGAGCTCGCCCTCGACGACATCCCACGCCGCCTGCTGTTGGGCGGCTAGCAGCGCTATTTGGCCTCGACGGTCTCGGTGGTCTTCGACGCCTTCAGCCCACGGCGGTCGTGGCTTCCCGCCGCGACGCAGTCCCCCGTGGCCCCGGCGGCCTTGCACGCCTCGGTCAGCGCGTCCTTGCACGCCGCGTCTTCGGACTCGTCCGACTTGGACGACGCTTCGAACTCCTTGGGCGTGACGACCCGGGTCAACGTGATCGTGCGCGAGTAGTTCGTCACCCCATTGGAGGTGGCACTGCCTCCGCCCGAAGCCCATTTGAACTTCTTCGTGTCCCGACAGTCGGGGCGGTCGGCCTCGGGCAGCGCGGCACAAGCCGCATCCCATGCCTCTTTTTCGACGGCCTTCTCGTCCGCGCCGTCTGCCTTGCCCTTGAACGTCTCGGGCTCCCCGGCCTTCTCCGCGACCGTGATCGTGCACTCGTGCACCGTCTTGGTCGTGGTCTTCGGGGCTTCGTCTTTCTTGGCATCGCAACCCGCCAACGCGAGGGCCACGAGCACGGGAGTCAGCACGGATTCGATCTTGCTCACGGGCATGAGACGTACCAAAGCGGGCCCCGTTGCGCACGACGTGCACGAATGCCGACTTCGTAGCCGTACTCGTCGTACAATCACCCCGCGATGCGACACCTTGGCCTGCTTGCCCTTCTGTGCACCACCGCATGCTTCAACCCCGGCGATGCCGACGACTCCGGAACCTCCGCCGACTCCAGCAGCAGCGGCACGACGGCCAGCGGCCCCACCTCGGGCTCGATGACCGACGCCACCACGCAGACGCCGACCACCAGCACCGACACGGCGAGCAGCACCACAGCCGACGCAACTGACACCACGGACCCCACCGCGACCGACACCACTGGCAGTACCGCCGCCGAGTCGAGCTCCACCGGGAGCAACCCAGCGTGTGCCGGCGAAGAGGTTTGTGTCGAGTCCGCGCCGGCCGGATGGGATGGCCCTGGCCTGCGCATCACCGCAGACTCGGGCCCGCCGCCCAACTGCGGCATGGACTACTCCATTCAGGGCCCCGGCGGATTCACCGGCGCGATGGCACCTCCCGCCAACTGCGAATGCAGCTGCGAGCTCCCAAGCGGGCTCGAGTGCGAAGCGGCCTACGTCGTCTACTACAGCGACGACAAGTGCAACCAAGGCGAAGGTGCAGCCGACGTCGACGCGGGCCAATGCGATCCCTTCTACATCGGCCAGGGCAACAACAGCGTCACCGCTCAAGGCGTCGCGCCCACCGGTGTCGAGTGCGAGCCCTCCCTCGACATCACCATTCCTCCGGTCGGCCCCACCGATCCCACCTCCTTGTGCCTGCCCGAGTCGTTCGGAAGCTCGTGCGGTGACGGCTCCACCTGCTTGCCGTCGGCAGAGGTCAGCACCTACTGCATCTCACAGATGGGCGACGTGCCCTGCCCCGCCGACTCCGCCTATGACACGCGCACCGTGCTCTACGGCGACTTCGAGGACACCCGAGGCTGCGGAGACTGCAGCTGCGGAGGCCCCGACATCGAGTGCGGCGGCGCGGTCCGTGCCTACTCCAACAACAACTGCGGCGGAGGATTCGTCACCGTGGCCATCGACGGCAGCTGCGTCGGTCCCATCGACGACAGTTTCGGCAACGCCCGCTACTTCCCGACCCCCGCCACCGGAGGCTGCCCCACCGGAGGCGGAGCTTCCGAAGGCGACGTCACCCCACTGATGCCCACCACCTTGTGCTGCGCCGACTTCTAGTCGCGGCGGTGCTCCGACAGAGCCGATGAACACTCGAGTGTCGGGGACGTCTGGGGGAGTGATGCGGAGTCTCAGGTCGACGACCACGCCCCTCGCCCTCGTCGCGACCATCGCTGGTTGTCAGCCGTCGGAGCAGACCCCCACAGAGCCTGCAGCATCGGCTGGGCATTCTGGCGATGAGAGATCGCAACCTCAGCCCGCACCGCCCGGTGGACCCGAAGAAGCTCTCGCGCGTGTCGAGCCTCTGCCCCTCTTGCATGGCGCGGCGTTTAGCGCCTGGCCGGAAGCTCCGGTCCTGGCGTTGCGGACCCAACCGCTCGCGCCAGAACACGCCGAGGCGGTCTGGCAACAGCTCTACGCAAAGCGCACGACGCTCGGCATGACACCCGTCGTCATCTCCCCGGCAATGGACACCCAGGTCGTGGACGCGGCGACTCATGCCGCGACCATCCTGCCGAGCAAGCCCTCGGACGCGCTCGAACGAGTCCGCGCCCTGCATGCAACCAGCGTCGAGTCCTTTCGTGCCTGGTGCACCGAACACTCCGCGGACGATGCAGATGCGCTTGCCGAGTGTGATGACGACCCGGCCGCAGAGGACATCGCCGCCATGCGAAAGGCGGAGCTGCTTCCCGACCCGCCGCAGCCCTCCGAGTTCAGCTTCCCGACGTTCGACGCTCGACTCGCCACGTCACTCGCTGCGTCCGGCCTCGACGACGCGGGTCACGAGGTTCGAAAGCTACGCGTGCTTCTGCTCGGAGTCCCGGCATGGGAAGTCGCCGCGGTGTTCGGCTACGGGGGCTGGAACGCATGCCCGATGCCCGCGGACCATGTCGCGGTGCACAAGGACTGGTACACACGCCACGGAGCCTCGCTCGCGTATCTCGATCGCGACGTGCTCGAGTTCTACGTCGAACGGCCGCCCACCGACATCGAGGCGACCAAACGACTCGCCGAGGAGCAGTACCTCTACTGCGGCGACATCGTCGAACAAGGTGTCGGGACATCCACCGCGTTGGCGGCCGGCCTTCGCACCGCCAGCCACTGGTACTTCTGGTGGGACTGACGGAGATCGCCTCCCCTGACCCCCACGGGCGTGTCACCAGAGGTCACCCCGCAGGGTGAAAGCCCGTGCAGGCTGACTTCGGTCCGGATTCTCGGGGTGGTGCCGTTTGTGGTATCTATGCGGCCTTCATGGCGCGCGAAGTCACCCTCGTCGACGCCGGGCTCGGCAACATCGCTAGCGTGGAGCGCGCTCTCATCCAGGTCGGGGGGGCCGTGCACGTCACGCGGAACCCCGCTGAGGTCGCGACATCCCGCTGCGTCGTCTTTCCCGGACAGGGCGCATTTGGCGCCGTTACTCAGGAGATCATCGAAGGGCAGATGGGAGACGCCCTGAGAATGGTCATCCAGCGTGGCGACCCGTTCCTGGGCATCTGTCTGGGAATGCAGCTGCTCTTCGAGGCGAGCGACGAAAACAACGGCCAGAAAGGGCTGGGCATTCTGCCAGGCCGCTGCCGCCGGTTCCCGGACGGGATGGAGGTCGACGCGGAAAGCGGTGCCCAAGAGGTCGCACCCGAAGCCGCCGAAGCCAAAGCCGATCCCAGCCTCGCGCAGACCGTCGCGTCCACCGAGCCCGCACCGGCCCCACAGCCCGTCGCTGCGGCTCCCGTCGCGGCGCCCGAAGCTGGCACTGCGCCGAGCCCCCAGCCCGATCTTCCAGGCATGGCACCGGCCGCCAGCCCTGCACCGTCGCCCGTCGCGGCCGCCCCAGTCGCAGCCGCACCCGCGCCGACCCCGGCCCCGCAACCCGAGCCGCCCAAGGCCCCGGAGCGTCTCGTTCGGCGCCTCAAGGTGCCGCACATGGGCTGGAACTCCGTCGAGCCCACGGGCGACCACTACTACTTCGTGCACAGCTACTACGTCGAGCCCGCCAACAGCGACGACGTGATGTGGATGACCACCTACGGCGGCATTCGCTTTCCTGCTGCGGTCCGACGCGACAACATTCTCGGCTGCCAGTTCCACCCCGAGAAGAGCCAGAGGGCGGGTCTCAAGTTCCTGCGCGCCTTCCTGCTCGGGGGCGGGGGATGATCGTCATTCCGGCCATCGACTTGATGGGCGGGAAAGCCGTGCGGTTGGCTCGAGGTGAGCGCGACCGCGTCACGACCTACGCCGACGATCCCGTCGGATTGGCCGAGGATTTCGCGCGCCAAGGTGCCGGCAGCATTCATGTCGTCGACCTCGACGGCGCGTTCGAAGGGCGCCCCAGTCAACGGGACCTCATCGTTCGCATCTGCGAGGTCGGGGCCTCCCACGACGTCCGCGTTCAAACCGGCGGAGGCATCCGCGACGCCGCCACGGTCGATCGGTTGGTCGACGCCGGTGCCGACCGGGTCGTGATCGGCACGCTCGCGATCAAAGAACCCGCCACGGTCGAAGCGCTCTGCCGCAAGTACCCCGACCGCATCGTCGTCGCTGCAGACGCACGCGATGGCATGGTCGCCGTCTCGGGTTGGACCGAGACCAGTGAAGTCACCGCGCTCGAGCTGGCCAAGACCGCCGAGCGCTGGGGTGCAGCCGCCGTGCTGCACACCGACGTGTCCCGCGATGGCATGCAAGGCGGCCCCGCCGTCGATGCCACCGCATCCATTCAACGAGAAGTTTCCATCCCCGTCTACGCCAGTGGTGGTGTGGGCAGCCTCGAGCACATCGAGGCCTGCGCCCACGCGAACATCGCCGGTGTGGTGCTGGGGCGTGCCCTCTACGAGGGTGCCTTTACCGTCGAGGAGGCGCTGAGCCGATGTTGAAGCGACGCATCATTCCCTGTTTGGACATCAAGAACGGCCGCGTGGTCAAAGGCGTGCACTTCGGAGGCCTGCGTGACGCGGGCGATCCGGTCGAAGCCGCCCGCGCCTACGACAAACAAGGCGCCGACGAGCTGTGCATGCTCGACATCACGGCCACCACCGAGGGCCGCGAAGCGTTTCTCGAGGTCATTCGCCGCGTCACACCCTCGCTGTTCGTGCCCGTCACGGTCGGCGGCGGCATTCGTCGCTCTCGCGACGTGGATCGCATGCTGGCTGCGGGTGCCGACAAGGTCGCCGTCAACTCGGCCGCGGTCACCAACCCACTGCTGATCGAGAAGCTCGCCAAGCGCTACGGCTCGCAGTGCATCGTCGGCGCCGTCGACGTTCGGCGCCTGCCCCCGATCCCTGCCGATGAGGGCGAGCCCGTCTACGAGGTCGTCGTGCACGGTGGCACCCGCGGTACGGGCCTCGAAGCGATTCGGTGGTGCAAGCGTCTGGCCGAGCTCGGCGTCGGCGAGATCCTCCTGACCAGCATGGACCGGGACGGCAGCCGCGAAGGCTACGACCTGTGGATCACCCGCACCATCTCGCGCACCGTCGACGTGCCCGTCATCGCCAGCGGCGGCGTGGGCTCACTCGAGCACCTGCGCCAGGGCCTCGCGACCGGCGAAGGCGAAGCAGACGCAGCTCTGGCCGCGTCGATCTTCCACTTCGGCCTCTACTCGATCGGCCAAGCCAAGGGCTACCTGCACGAGAACAACATCCCCGTGCGTCCCTCTCGCTGAGCCACACGCTCCCAACGCCAAAGGGCGCTGACCGATCACCTCGGCAGCGCCCTTCGTCTATCCGCGACGTGGACTCAGTTGCACTGGCTGTTGTCGGTGGGATCGATGTCGTCACACGACGACGCGCAGCTCCCCCCGTTGTCGCAGTAGACGCAGACCGCCGAACTCGAGGAGCCACAGTCGGGGTCGACGATGCCGCATCCGCAGTCGCACCCGTCGTTGGTGCCGTAGAACGACTCCGAGCAGGTCCACTCTCCGGGGTCACACGCCGGGTCACCGTCGCAGTCGAAGTCGGCGCAGTCGGTGTATCCATCACCGTCGTTGTCGTCGCCGTCGTCGCAGATCTCCGGAGTTTCCGACTCACACACGTCGGTGCCGTTGCAGTCGAAGTCTTCGCAGTCGTAGTACCCGTCGCCGTCGTTGTCGTCGCCGTCGCTGCACTCGGCCTCGCCGGTTTCGGTGCAGACATCGGTGCCGTTGCAGTCGAAGTCTTCGCAGTCGTAGTACCCGTCACCGTCGTTGTCGTCGCCGTCACTACACAGGGCGTCGGTGTTCTCTTCCGCGTCGAGGCACACCGCGTTGTTGTCGGGGTCGACCAGGTCGCAGCTCTCACACGCGCAGTACTCACACGCGTCGGCGCTGTCGGACGCACAGTCGGGGTCCACCGCTCCACAGCCACAGTCACAGCCATCGCCGCTCCCGTAGAACTCGACATCGCACTCCCACGTCTCGGGCATGCAGTTGCCCGCCACGCAGGTGCCGTCGCACGGCTGATTGCAGTCGCCGCAGTGCTGCTGGTTCTCGGAGACGTCGACGCAGGTGTCGCCGCAGACCAGCTCGTTGGCAGCGCACCCCTCGACGGTGCCCGACTCGGTCGACGTGGTGACGAGCTGGACCAAGGCATCCGGTTGCACCTCGCCGAAGTCCAGTTCGCCGACCGTGGAGATGCCATCGACTCGTTCTTCGCGGCGGCGCGTCACGGAGACGGAGATCGACGATGCCGTCTCGCCATCCACGGCCGCCTCGATGGCAGCCCGCGGCACGCCGAAGCTGCCGTCGGCGTCGGTGGCTTCACAGCTGACCGTGCCGTACGAGCCATCGAGGCTCGAGACCGTCAGTTGAATCAGAATGTCGTCGCTGCCCGCATCCCATCCCACGGGCATCGCCCCGTCGCCGTACGCATCGGCCGGAGAAATGTCGTCGATGTCCGTCTGCAACAACATGGTCGCCGTGAACGAAGCCTCGAAGGCCTCGAAGCCCACATCGGTGGCGCCGCTGGCCATCACATCGATCGTGGCCCCGGAGAGGAACGGGCTGCCCGAATCGAACCCATCCGAGACGTAGGGCGGAAACAGCGTGATCGGTGTCGTCGTGCCGCTGAACGCCAGCGCGCCAGCATCGAAGTCTTCGAGTTCCCGGCACGCGGCCTGGCCGGGCCCCGCGAAGTAGCAGACCTCGTCGTCTTCACACTGGGCATCGCAGATCTCGACACAGGTGCTCTCGCAGCTGTCGTCGAAGCTGCAGAACTCACCTTCGTCACACCCACCGCAGTCGGGAACCTGGGCGATCTCGCAGCCTTCGACCGTCTGCGTGCACGCCTCGCCCAACACGTTGGCGTCGGGGATGAAGCTCGCCGACACGGCTCCCGAACCCGACCCACCATCGGCGGCGTGCGACTCGGACAGCGTGATGGTGCCCAAGGCGTGGTCCTCCGGGATTTCGTCGCCATCGGAGTCCGAGTCGCCGTCCGAGTCCGAGTCGCCGTCGGAGTCCGAGTCGCCGTCCGAGTCCGAGTCGCCGTCCGACTCGCCATCGGTGTCCCCAGCGGTGTCTGAGTCTCCAGATCCACCGGGTCCCCCCGATGCATCCCCTTCGGTTGCACCGTCCGTTGCACCATCGGTGTCGTCGCCCCCGGAACCACCGGGGTCACACGCGGTGAGAAGAAGGGCAACCGAGAGCAAAGAAACGGGGAGGCTCGACGTCTTCATGGGATGTCGTCCGTCCATGACGAGACATCGCGCGCCGAGTTGCCCGATTCACGAAAAAAACCTGGCGGCGCCGACTGGGAGCGGGCGCACGCCAGGCTGTCCTCGACAACGCTACTTGCTGGGTTGAATCGACAGCAGGAGGGTCCAGGCGACGTAGTCATCCAAGCTGCACTCAGCGGTGAACGTCGCGCCGAAGTCCTCGTCGGCGAAGCTCGTCTCGCAGGTGGCCATCGTGGTGTCGAAGCCGATGTCCGAGTCGACCACCGCGATCTCGACCGGGCCCATCAGCTGCGCCGTGGAAACGCCTTCGACGACGACCTCGTTCCACTCGGGGAAGAAGGTGTCGCTCTGAACTTCGGACTCGCCGGACGCACCCGCGGCCTCGATGGTGACGTAGGGGTCGGGCACACCACCGAACGCATCCCACGGATCACCGTCGAGGTCGACCACGGCGACCTGTCCGTCGTAGACCACGATGTCCCACAGGGCGTCCGCTTCGGGGATGCAGCCCGCAGCCTCGCAGCTCGTGCCCGCGATGCATGGCTGGCAGGAGCTGCCGTCGCTCCCGCACGCCTTCGCGGTGTCGCCGTCCAAGCAGGTGTCCCCATCGCAGCATCCGTCGCAGCTCTCGGCGCACACGTTCGAAATGCACTCACCGCCGACGCAGTCGAGGCCTCCGTCGCACGCCATGCACGTGTCGGCCCCCGCACCGCACGCCTGGGCCGACTGGTCCGCCGTCTCGATACACTCGTCGTCCTCGGTGCAGCAGCCCTCACACGTCAACGAACACGGCAGGTCGCAGACCCCCGCATCGCAAGAGCTCCCCGAGGGGCACGGCGTGCACTGAGCACCGCCCGAGCCACACGCGTCGGCCGACGTGTCTTCGACGCAGGTGTCGCCGTCGCAGCAGCCGTCGCAGTTGTCCGGACCGCACGCGGGCGGCTCCAGGCACTCGCCTTCGGCGCAGACGGTCGTTCCTTCGCACGCGACACATGCCGCACCGAGCACCCCGCACGCGTCATTCTCTTGCCCATCGACGCAGGCGCCGGCCTCGTCGATGCATCCGCCGCATTCCCCTCCCCCGGTGCCTTCCGAATCGTCGGAGGTGTCCGCACCGGTCCCAGGGTCCGCGGTCGGGTCGCTCTCGCCGGCCGTGTCCGACGCGTTGCTCGGGTCGGCGCTGTCGCCCTCTTCGGTGTCGTTCTCGGCCCCCGATGAACCGATCGGCTCGCCCTGCAGCGCGCCATCGTCACTGCACGCGGGAAGCAACAACAACCCGAGCAGTCCAAGTCCTGCAGGGCCAAACGATCGGCGAGCAAACATCCCAAAGACCATCGCACACTCGCGGAGCATCCGGGTCAGTCACGATCCCACGGTGCTCCGCCGAGGATTTCGGCGAGATAGTCGACAAACACTCGGACCTTCTGCGGCAAGTACTCCCGGTCGCGGAACACCACTTGTAGCGGGCGTGTTGGCATCGAGAACTCGCGCAGCAGGGGAACGAGCCGACCCGCTTCGATGTGCGGTGCCGCGACAAACGTCGGCAGCCGCGCAATGCCGACCCCTCGAAACACCAACGCACACAGCGCATCGCCGTTGTTCACCTCCACGGGGCCCGCGACCTCGACCGTCTGCGCACCATCCCCGTCGAGAAACGTCCACCGCACCGCTTCCTCGGAGTAGCTGTAGGCGAGACAAGGGTGTTCGAGCAACGCACTGGGACTCTGCGGCGCCCCATGCTTCGCCACGTACTCCGGCGACGCACACACCACCGAACGCAAGTGAGCGAGCGTCCTCACCGTCATCGCTTCGCGCGGAACCGGGTGCGCCCACAGAGCGACGTCGAAGTCCCCGTCCAACAGTCGGCCGCGGCGGTCGTCGAGTGACAGAGAAAGACGAACCCCCGGATACCGCTCGAAGAACGGCGCGAGGCGAGGCGCCAGCTGAGCGCGTCCAAAGGCCATCGGCGCGAGGACACGCAGCCGACCACGGACCTCCGACTGCAACTCGGTGGCAGCACTCTCGGCCTGTCGCATCGCCTCGACCGCAACCGATGCGTGCTCGAGATAGCGCGCTCCGGCTTCCGTGAGCGCGAGCGCCCGGCTCGTTCGATGAAGCAGCCGAACCCCCAGGCGCGCCTCGAGTTGAGACAACCGACGCGACACAGCGGAACGAGTCACCCCGAGCTGCGCTGCGGCTGCCGTCAGGCTTCCGGCTCCCGCCACCGCAACGAAGACGGCCGCGGCTCCCAGGTCCGCGCTCTCGTGCACAGGCATGGTGAATTTCTCTCACGGCAGGGTTGCGCATGGGGGCTCTGGTCGACGTGCCCCACGCTCGTACCGTAGTGGAGCGATGAATCGAATCGAGCACGTCAACCTGGTCGTCAACGACATTCCGTCGACGCTCGCGTTCTTGCGCGCGGCATTCCCTCACTGGGACGTCCGTGGCGAAGGGGAGAGCGAATGGTACGGAAGGCCGCGAAGCTGGGTGCACTTCGGCGACGACACCCACTACATCACCCTCAACGACCGAGGCGAAGGCGCCAACCGAGATCTTCGCGGCCACGCCGTCGGGCTCGCACACATCGGCCTCGAAGTCGTGGATGTTGACGCGGTGCGCACTCGCCTCGAAAACGCGGGTTACACAGTCGCGACGATCGGCGCCCCTCACCCTCACCGCAAGTCCGTGTATTTCATCGACCCTGCGGGCTTCGAGTTCGAGTTCGTCCAGTACCTTTCGGACGACCCCGCACAACGAAACCTCTATGGCGGCGAAACGGGTTCGATCACTCGCGTCGAGACGGCTTGACGCCCCGCGCGGCAGCCGTCGGCGCTTCGAAAGCATCGTTCAGACATGCCGCGAGCGTCTGAAGGTCCCCGGCGGAGTCTCCCAGAGTCTCCTCCAGCTCCTTCTGGGCCGTGCGCCATGCGGGATGGGCCTCGAGCAGAGTCTGTTCGCCGTCGTCGGTCAGACGTACGGCGTAGCTTCGAGCGTCGTCGACCTCGATCGTCTCCACCCAGCCGCGGTCGATCATGCGATCGATCGTCCGACTCACGGTCGACTTTTCGAGGGCAAGCATGCGCCCCAGCGCGCTCGGAGTCACCTCGCCCGCCCTCGCGATGGCGGTGAGCAGCGTGACCTGGGTGATGCGGAGCCCCAACGGGCGCAAGTGTCGATCGAAGACACCCGACACCACACGCTCGACCAACCGAGCGCGCAGCCCGAGGCAGTTGTGCGACACGTCGCGCACCACACGCGTCAACCGCGGATTCGCCTTGGACACGCCCCAGCCTACCGCGATTTGCCGCCCGAATCCCGGACGCTGGCAACCTCTCGAACTTAATGGTTGTATATGCAACCATGAGCAAGACATCGGAGTCGAGACGTGCCTCGTCGCTCGGGCGCCTGGCATCACGCCCGGACGTGCTGCGTGTGCTTCAGCGATCGGCTGCCCCATCCAAGCCGCGTGCGACGCTCGCCCAGCTGCGTCAGCTCTGCCTCGATGCGGGCGCGGCCGACGCGGGAGTGGTCTCCATCGACCGCCCCGAGGTCGACACCGACCGAGAGGACATTCTCGCCGCCATGCCCCGGGCGCGGACGTTGCTGAGCTTCGTGATCGGCATGAACCCGACCTCGATCCAGTCTCCCGCGCGTTCGGTCGCCAACCTCGAGTTCCACCACGCGGGCGACCAAAGCAACGAGGTCGCCCGCAAGCTCGTCGAAGGCCTACGGGAGTTCGGTGCCCGCGGGCTCAACCCGGCAATGGGCTTTCCGATGGAGATGCACCGCTTCCCCGGAAAGATCTGGGTCGTCAGCCACAAACGCATCGCCGAGGCCGCGGGCCTGGGCAAGATGGGCATTCACCGCAACGTCATTCACCCACGCCTGGGCAACTTCATCCTGCTGGGCACGGTCGTCACCGACCTCGAGATTGCGCCCGAAGACCAGTCTCAGCCCATCGACTACAACCCCTGTCTCGAGTGCAAGCTGTGTGTCGCGGCCTGCCCCGTCGGCGCGATCAAGCCCGACGGAGCGTTCGACGTGTCCGCTTGCTATGTGCACAACTACCGCGAGTTCATGGGCGGCTTCACCGACTGGGTCGAACAGGTCGTCGAATCGAAGGATCGCGCCGACTACCGACGCCGCGTGGGCGACACCGACTCGGCCAGCATGTGGCAGAGCCTCTCGTTCGGGGCCAACTACAAAGCCGCCTACTGCGTGGCGGTGTGCCCGGCCGGCGAGGATGTGCTGCCGCCCTACCTCGAGTCCAAGAAGGGCTGGAAGAACGACGTGCTCGACCCGCTGGTTCAGAAGGAAGAAACCCTCTACGTGCTTCGCAACAGCGACGCACGCGACCACGCCGAGAGACGATTCCCGCACAAGCCCACCAAATACGTGCACTCCAAGCTGCGCCCCACGTCGGTGTGGAGCTTCTTTCGCGGCGCCCCACTTTCGTTCCAGCGCGGACGCGCCAAGGACATCGAGCGCACCGTCTACCAGTTCGAGTTCACCGGCCGAGAGCAGGCCAAGATGACCTTCGTCGTCGATGGCGGCACGCTCGAAACCGCCGAGGGGTGGGTCGGTGAACCCGACCTGCGCGTCACGGCCGACGCCGACACGTGGCTGCACTTCCTCGCGGGGGAGCGCAACCCGGTCTGGGCGATGATGACCCGCAAGATCCGCCTCGAAGGCCCGGTCGCTCTGCTCAAGCAGTTCGGCCGCTGCTTCGCATCGTAGACGGCGGCGCCCGCGATCCGCAGTTCGACTGAAAGCGACGGCCCGCGCCCGGCGTTCGCGGGGCATGTCCATTGCCAAACGAGTCCTGACACTCGCCCTGATGGGTTCAGTGTCGCTGTGGTGTTCCGACGCTCGGGCCGATGACCACGGGCTCTTCCCCGTCGGCGGAGGGGTCATCGTGTCTCGTGACGGACCCGCGTCCTTCGTCACCAGTGGGCTCGGCATGGAGAAAAAGGGCGTCTCGGTCGAGGCGCTCGGGCGCGCTGTGGTCACCCAACATCGCTCGTTGGGACTCGGCGGTGTCCGAGGAGGGTTCGCACTGCTCGACCGCAAAGAGTTCCAGTTCGGACTCTCGACCGCGGTGACCGTGGGTGGAGGGCGCGAGCGCGGTCGCCCCGTGGGTCTCGTCGTCGCCGCCGAGCCGGGATTCTTCGCCCGCTACGTTCCGTCGAAGAAGATCGCCTTCGGGTTCGGCGTCGCGTGGATGCAGCCGCTGCGTGTGGCGCCGGAGGGCGTGCAGCCCGGCGTCGTTCTGACCCTGTCCGTCCTGCCTGGATTCGGGTTCTGATACGGCCCCTCGTCAGTTCGCCGGGCGCACGCCGATCACCTCGTCCCCCTCCACGAAACACCCCACGGGCCCGCCACTGGATGAAGCCGTACGGGCCGCAGACTCCGGTGCGAGGTGGTAGTCGCCGGCCCCGACGAACATCGGGTCTCCGACCGACGACGATCCATCGAGACCGGAGGACGCCTGCCACGTGGACAGGTCGTACACATAGTCCGCCTCCGACGAGATCCAGGCTTCGCTCGGGTCGCCGAAGTTGTGGTTCGTGTCGAAGCCGTTCGCGATCACCGTGTCGACGGTGGCACCATCCCACCCCGTGTAGAAGACCGGACTTGCCGAGACGAGGTTGTCCGACACCGTGACGTCGAGCATGGTCGGCGGAAACACGAGAATCGCGGAGTCGCTGTCGACGATGGTGTTGTGATGCACGCGGACCGCTGCGGGGTGGTCGTCCGCGACGTTGTTGAACCCTACGCCCGTGCCGCTGGCGACGAAGAGGTTGTGGGAAATATCGCTTGGCGCATCCCCGACGAGGGTCACACCCAAGACCTCGACGGCACGAAGCTCGACGTCGTGCACGTAGTTGCGTCGCACGAAGAACGCTCCGTTGGGCAGCCCGTCGTCCGCGTGGTCTCCCTTGAGGTACATCCCCATCGTGCAGTCGCGAATCTCGTTGTGCTCGATCGTGATGTCACTGGCATCGTAGGTCGTGATTGCCGCGTGGTTGCGGTCGGTTTGATTGGCGCTGCGCACCCCGAAGATCAGGTTGTCGACCAACCGAATACGCGTCACCGCCTCCAGGCGCACACCGTTGTGGTTGTCTTGCCGATCGACCTCCGCCCCTTCGACGACGCAGCGTGAGACGGTGATGTCGTCGGACCCCCAGACGGTGACCGGCCCGGTGTCGGCCCGCGAAGGAGAGACGTGTTCGTCGACGTAGAACCCGTCCCAAACGATGTGGCTGCGGTCGAGAGTTCCGAACGTCGGGCTGCCTTCGTTGGGTTCGGTGGCGTCGTTGCGCAGCTCGGATCGAGACGCAACGTCCTCGGTGTGCACCGCGGCATGGCGGGCGCAAAACACGATCGGCTCACCTTCGTTGCCCGAGTTGGTGGGGTTCCAGGCGGGTATGTAGCGCTCGCCCGTTGTCGCCGCCGTGTAGACACCCGGACCGACCTCGACCACGTCCCCCGCCACGGCCGCCGCCATGGCTTCTGCGAGCGTCCACGGCCGCTGCATCGAACCATCACCGCCTCCGGCCGCGTCCACGGTCACGAACGCGGTCGGGTCACACGAAACGCTCGGTTCGGGCTCCGGGGGTACATCCGTATCGGCCTCCCCCGTCGTCGAGGTCGACTCGCCCGCCGCGGTGCCGCCTTCGGTCTCGACGCCCGAGGTCGAGCTGGCCTCGGGCAGCTCCCCGGTTTCGCCCGAGCTTTCGGCTGCCGAGGACGCAGAGGGCTCGGCACCCGATCCAGCACCACACCCCACGACGCCCGCACACAGAACGCCAAGGACTCTCGAACGGCTCAGGAGATGACGATGCCCCACATCTCCCGGTGACACGTGGTCCGAGTCGGTGTCGCACAGACTCGTGCTTTTCTTCGCGATCGCCGGCTGCGTTCAGCCTTCGGGCGGCGGCAAGCTGTCGCACGAGCTCTGAATCAGGTCCAACGCCGCCTCGAGCGACGAGGCCAAGTCGCCCTCGCAGATGTTGCCGAAGTAGCCGTTGGGCACCAGGTCGGTGAACTGTTTGAGCACCACGGCCTCATTGGCTTCGCCGAACGCGGACTCGCACGCTTGCGGGCCGGCGATGGTCACCGCCACGTAGCGCTCCTCGCCTCCCGCGAACGCGTCGAGCACCGCCTTGGTCTGCGCGGGCGTGGTGTCGGTGAACTCTTGGTCTTCGTCTTCGTCCGTCAGGTTCACCACCACCAGCAGCGATGACTCGCCACGATAGAAGCCCGCGTTGGCGCCTTCGGCCTCGCCGACGAACCGCTCCATCACGCCGAGCGGTCGCTCGGCACCGCAGTCGGAGCCACCGCCCATGGGGATCGGGTTGTTGGCCAAGCAGGAGAAGTTCTCGGACAGCCCGGCCGCAGGACCATCGAGCCAGGGCGTGCCCCCGGTCCCGCAGTCTCCAGGGTTGAAGATGTCGCCGCTCCACGAGATGAGCGCGCCGTCGAGACCCATCGTCGTTTCGCAGCCGCCATACACCGCATTGACGCTCGAGTTCGTGACGCCCACCCGGTAGCCCAACGCTCCCGCCTCGGCCACGTAGTCGTCCAGCACCGAGACGAAGCCCGGGAAGTTCGCTGCGAGGTTCTGGCGCTCTTCCATCATCGAGGCCGAGATGTCGACCACGAACAACACGTCGATGTACTCGCAACCCAGGCCGGACCCATCACCCGTGCCCTTGGGACCGCCGCTGTCCGGAGCCCCCACGTCGAGGATCAGTCCGCCTTCATCCCCCGGGTCGCCTGAACTTCCCGTGTCCTCGGCCGCATCGGTTTCGCCGCCCGGGCCGCCGGGATCGGCGGTGGTGGGAGCGCCGCTGGCTCCCGAAGTGGCCGAAGCGGTGTCGGTTTGCTGTTCCTCGCGGATCTCGGCCGGACACGCGGACAGCAAGACGAGGCCCAAGGAGGCCGTGGAGAGGCGACTGCAAGCAGGCATGCTTGCAGCGTGGGAGGTCGGGGCAGACCCGGGTCATTTTTTCTTCGCACCCCCGAGGGCCGCGCTACAACCGGCCCATGTCGTTCGACGCCGACGCGGTGTGGTCCAGCCTGAAGACCGATGAACGTGGCTTGGTGGTCGCGGTCGTGCAACACGCGCATTCGGGCCAGGTGCTCATGGTCGGCTACATGAACCGCGACGCGCTCGAAGCCACGGCCGAGCGCGGTCACGTCACCTTCTTCAGCCGCTCCCGGCAAACGCTGTGGGAGAAGGGCGAGACCTCCGGCAACACGTTGGACCTGGTCGAGCTGCGCACCGACTGTGACCGTGACGCGCTGCTGGTGCTCGCACTACCGCACGGCCCCACGTGCCACACCGGACGCACGAGCTGCTTCTTCGCCCCGCTCCTTCCCGAGGCCGAAGCCGACGACGGACCGGCCGGCAACATGGTGGACCGTGTGTTCTCGGTGATCCTCGATCGCAAGGCCGGTCGAGGCGCCACCAACAAGGACGGCAAGAGCTATGTCCGTACGCTCCTCGACAAGGGCGTGCAGAAGATCGCCTCCAAGATCACCGAAGAAGCGGGCGAACTCAACGAAGCGCTGGCCGGCGAAACCACCGATCGCGTCGCGAGCGAAGCCGCCGACCTGGTGTTTCACGCGATGGTGGGACTCGCATCGCGAGGGGTGTCGTGGTCGAGCGTCGCAGCCGTGTTCGCCAAGCGCTTCGGCCTCAGCGGCATCGACGAAAAAGCATCACGAGACTGAGGGCACGCAGCCGATCTACGGCTCGCGCACCGCAGGCAGGTTCGAAGCGCGAGACAACACCGCGCCCGCCTCGCCGCGCGAGAACACGACCTCGGTGTCCGGCGGCACGATCGACTCGAACACCCGCAAGCTGGACCCCACGGCCGAGTAGCCGCGCTCGGCCAGCCACTCTAGCGCCGCGGCGTCGAGCAACTGCGGCGAGAGTTCGCCCAAGCTCTCTCGCGGGACGTCGGCAAACGTCACCTGTGGGTCGACGTCTCGCTCCCCAATCCGCATCGAAGCCACCCGCTGCTCGAGCAAGGCCCACGTCGCCAGCTCCCCCTGCCCATCGTCGTCTTCGCGCAGGCCGATCTCGTAGGCCACACACGGCCGACCCGTGAGCGGGCTGTGCAGCACTGCGGCGCACTCGGGCACGCCGCGAACGACCTCCGTCGGCGGCTGTGACGGAGGCAGCGCCATCGACCAACGGTCGGGCAACACGGGGGTGGGTGCAGCCGACATCTTGCGCAGCCGCACCGATGCCAATCCACCCGCCACGCCGGCCAGACCCGCGACCAGGCCACCGACGAGCAACGAGCTGGTCGCCAAGATGCCGACGAACGACCCGACGATCACACCGAGCCCCGCCTTGCGCATCGTGTCGACCAACGCCGACTCCCCCGAGGCGATGCCCTCTTCGCCCAGGCGAATCGCGAGCGCCGTGGACTCCCGACGCAGGTCGATCCACGCCTGGCTTTCACAATGCGGACACGCGGGGCGCCGCTCCACCTCTTCGGTCATCCGGTGCGGCGACGCAGACACGGGCTCGGGCCATTCGAGCCGACCGCACTCCGAACACAGCAACGCACCAGTCGCACGCACCCGCTCGTCTTCGGTCTGCTCCCGCGCACGTTCCCGCCGCGCCCGCACCCGCCGACTCTTCAAGCTCGGCGACGGACCCGCCCGAACCGATACGCCCCCCGATGCCCCCTGGCTCACGCCCATTACGGTAACAGCCACAACGAGTCCTCGGGCCGGGTGCTCGACTACGGACTGTTCGGTATCGTCCCCACATGACGGCACGGTGGTTGCTGGGCTTCACTCTCCTGTCCGCGTGCATGACCACGTCCGGCTCTCCACAAAGCACCTCTGGCACCACCCGCCCCAGCCAAGAGAGTCGGCGAAACGCCGTCATCGCAGAGGAGAACTGCAACGACCTCGGCGTGTTCTCCCTCGAGCACCCGTGCGACCAGGTGGCAGCCGAGCAACGAGACTTCGAGCTCACCCAGGCCCGCCGAAACCGCGAAGCGATCGCCGAGGCTTCCGAGCGACAGACCGAGCAAGCCGGTGCCGACCGAGAACTGCGTGGAGAAGCCCTCGCAGGCGACGGCAAGCACGCGGGCTCGGGATGGTTCTGCTTCGAAGGCCAACAGTCGGGCGTCACCGTCGGCGGCTGCCACCGGGACATCGTCGAATGCGGCATGCTCATGGCCAACCGCAAGGTCAAGGGCATGACCTCCGACCTCGAACGCTGCGAAGAGTCCGCCGCCGCGTCCTGCATGCAGCTCACCCGCAGCCTCAAAGAAGGCCCCCGCGTCTTCTGCTTTCCCCAATCCGCGCAATGCGAACGAGCCCACGGCGCGGCCGCCAAACGCGAAGACGTGCAGGAACTCGTCGCCTGCGACGTCTACCGCTGACTCTAGTCCTCCTGCCGCGCAGTTCTGAGCGGTTAGGTGCAGTTCACGCGCGGCAGGTCAAGGCGGGAAGAGGGCGCTGGTTGGACACCAGCAACCGATGAGCAACGCAGAGATGCCGTGCGTGGGCGGTGCATAGCCGCTCAGAACTGCGCGACAGGAGGACTAGATGCGTCCTGACCTACTGCAGCATCATGAACAACAGCATGACGAGGGCCGGGAACACGACGAACGTGGTGACCACGGGGACGAGCCAAGGACGCCGTTTCCGGACGGCGACGAACCCCGACCGATCCCATTGCTTCCCGAGCCCGTACAGGGCCGCCGCCGCTGCCATCAGCACCCCAACCCCAGACCACGTCGAGGGAAGCGGCACCCCGTCTCCTGATCCGAACGCGAGGCCGTTTCCGGAGATCGTCGAGTAGGCAGCGAGGAGACCGTACATCGCGGTGACCCCTGCCCCGTAGATCAGGAAGCTCTTCACACCAAGAGGGTACGCGAACTCGGCGCCGAGCCGAACCTTGGGGAACGACTGGCGCTCGGTCGGTACCACCAACGCCGACATGGACCTCGACCGTCTCCGAAATCTCATCGATGGCTGCCCCGAATCCTCCCACCCGGAGATCGACGCTCAGGCCCGCGCGTGGCTGCGTTCGGCCGACCTCGAGGTGAGCTTCGGTGACGGGGACCCGATCGTGCTCGTCGCCCTGGCGGTGGACGAGGACAGCGACGTTCACGTGTACGCCATCCCCACCGAAGCCCTCGACGGCCGAGCCCATGCCGACCTGGCCGCGGTCCATCGTGCCGCGTTCGAGCACTTCTTCATGTCCGACCTCGAACCGACCCAGTTCGCGGGCGCACTTCGACTCCTCGGCGGGCGCTCGGACGAGCCCGACGTCTTCGAAGAGTTGGTCGAAGAGATCGAGGGCGAAGGCGAAGCCGAGGACCTCCCGCTCAGCGCGATCCGGGAAACGCTCGGCTCGTGGAATGAACTGAGCGTCACATCGGGAGACGCGCTCCGCGGTCCGATCTCGCATTTCTACGCCGCGACACTCTGCATGTAGCCCTACCTCCCGCGAACCTGCACGCGGGTGAGCACCAGTGCCTGGTCGACCTCACTTGCGACCAAGAACGACCCCGGCTGGCCGCGAAGCGCAGCGATACCGAGCACACGACCATCGACCGCATTCTCGACCGAGCAAACGCAGTCCCCCTGTGCGTCGAGCACCTCGAACGCGGAGAGTTCGAGGGTGTTGGCACCCCGCGGGTCGGAGAGGTCCCCTCGCCACGCGAGCACAAGGCCCTCGTTTGCAGCGAGATGGGCAGACTCGACATCGCGATCAATCACGGTGTGTTCCCACAGGAGGTCGCCGACCATGTCCCGCGCTTCGACCACGGAGCGCGACTGGAGACGGGCGTCGCCGGGTTCGAGTGGAGCCGTTCCAGGGGTGAGTTCGCGCGATATTCTGAAGAGAAGAACGGCATCACCACTCGTGGCCATGCTCAGAACCACGTCACGATCGCCCCCAAAAAGTCCGACCTCTCGAGCCCAGACCGGCGCTCCGGTGTTCTCTTCCAACCGTAGGAGGAAAGCGCCCCCGTAGTCGATGGCCGGCGTAGTCGCCAGGGCGAGAGGAACGCCCCCCGCGCTCTCCAGGCGCACGAGCCCTCCGAGGTCTTCGAACGTCCATCGCGTCTGTTCGTCGAGGTCCGCACCGACGAGTGTAGAGACCGCAATGAACATCGGATCGCCCGCAGTCGAACGGCCACCACCGAGCATCGCACCGCCAGGTACCGCGACAATCGACGGGAACATGTCTCCGGCTTCGAACGCGGTCGAGCGACTCGCGAACGCGGCATCACGACCCTCAAGTCGATGCAGCGACGAGTAGCGATCGAGCTCGTCCGTCGGGGTCTCAGTCGCCGTCAACCACCAGCCACCCGAAGGATCCGCCGCGATCGAAGCACAAGACGCTCGGTCCTCGAAGGTCGGCAGCTCACGGTCCGCGAGTTGCACGCCCTGCTCATCGAACACGCGCAGCGTCGGGCCTCCGGGTGTGTCCAAATACAATCCGAACTCGCCATCGGGGAGCACTGCGATGCCGCAGAAGACCGCCTGCTCCGCCACCGTCTGAACCCACTCGGTTTCCAGGCAGGACTCCGAGATCGACGGCCCGCAACCGCACACCGCCGCTGCGAGGAGGCAGACGCCCGAACGCAGACAGCTCCCGCATTCCCTGACCACCGTCGAAAGCGTAGCAGAGCCGCCCGCGGGAACGACGATCCGCTTCATGTCGCCACTCTCGGCGCAGTGACGCGCTCGACACTCCTCGTTGACCCGCGCCGCCCTCGGGCGCACGCTTGACCCACGATGCATGCCGTCGTCATCGACCGAGTCCGAGGGGACGTTGCGACCCTCGCCAAAGCGGCCGCGGCCGTGCTCGGCGTCACCGCCTATGACGTTCGCGCGAGCATGCAGGTCCCCGGGGGCGGCCCCTCGGTGCTGACCGTGCTCGGCGACCTCGGGCGGGCGCAGGCGACTCGCGAGGCGCTCGAGCGCGCGGGCTTCGACGCTCGCGTGGTGTCCGTGCAGTCGGAGAGCACGAGAGTCGACGTCCGCACATTCGAGTTCGGGGCGCAGGCGTTCACGGCACAGAATCGATCGGGCACGCAGGCCCACCTGCCCTACGCAGACATCCGTCTGCTCGTGCGCGCCACGGCGGTCACCACCGAAACCAAGACCAAGACCGTCCGTGAACGCAAGTTCGCCCCCATGCGCACCGTCCTGTCGGGCGGACTCGTCAACACCAAGGTGCAGACCACCCAGAGGACGACGCGCACCACCGACAGCACCGAGCTGCTCTACGCCTTCGGCAACACCGACACGCCGCTGCGCATGGCCGAAGACACGCTGCTGTTCCAAGGCCTCGGACCCGCGCTGCAGCCGTCCCGAAACGCCAACTTCGCGCGCCTGGTTCAAGAGCTGCGCCGACGTTGCCCCCGGGCCGCGTTCGACGAACGTCTGCGACGGCGGAGCGTGTGCAGTCAGATCCTCGGCCGCACCCTGAGTCCCGACGACTTCATGGACTTGGCCGTCTCGCTCGTTGCCTCGAGCGTCACCAGCACCGCCGCCCCCTTCCGCGGCGTCTGAGCGTAAACGTCGATTCCGACGCGATGTCAGGCGCGTGCGTAATCGACCGAAACGGGCCCATCTTGGGTCGATCGGCACGGTCCGCCTCCCGAAGAACAACGATAACGTTTTGAAGTGTGGTGGCTTCCGCTCGCGCTGCTGTGGGCCAGTCCTGCAGAGCGGCAGCTGGAAAAGACGACGTGGACGACCGCGGAGGGTCTGCCACAGTCATCGGTCACCGCGATCGACCAGGCGACGGATGGAACGCTCCTGGTCGGAACCTACGGCGGCCTCGTTCAGTTCGACGGCCGGACCTTTCGTGTAGCGGACGCGAAGGGAAGCGCGGGCTGGTCAGGCCTCCGCGTCACCGCCCTTGCCACCGAAGGCCGACAGTTCTTCGTCGTCGGCACCCAGGACGGCCGCGTCGTCCGCTCGAGCGACACGGGGTTCGAGACGGTCCAGACCCCAGCGGCGCTGAGAGGTCAGCCGATCTGGTCACTCTCCGTCGACGGCGATCGCGTCCTCGCGGTGGGTGGAGGCGGCGTCGCGAGCTACGACGGCATCGACTGGACGCTGCTCGATGTGCCAAGTGGGCAAACGGTCGGCGACATCGATGACGACACGCTCTGGCTCGGCGGCGCGCAGGGGCTCCACCGCGTCCGCGGCGATGAAGTCACGGAGGTCGGGACCGAGATCGGTACCGTTTGGGCACTGTGCCGCTCCGACGACGGGCTCATCGCAGGCGGAGACACAGGCGTCGTTCGGGTCGAGGCGAACACAGTGACCCGACTCGACGACGAACCGGCGAGCGAGCTGTTGTGTGCCAACGACGGAAGCGTTTGGGCCGCGAATGGCACGATCGTTCGTCTTGTCGGAGGGACGACACGTGTCGACCTCGGAGACCATGTCGGCTCGCTTTTCGAGGACCGCGAAAAGAACCTCTGGGCGGGGACCGACGGACAGGGACTCACGCGCCTGACGCCGGAGGAGTGGCGCGTGGCCGAGGTTCCCGGTGGTGTGCTGGCGATGGTCGAAGAGGCACCCAACCGGCTCCTCGTCGCGGCGTACTGCGGGGAAGGCGGGCTGTACCGCCACACCATCGGTGGACGCTTCGAGCGCGTCCTCGACCACTGTGTGCGCGCGATCGAGACCGATGCCCAGGGAACGCTCCTCGGCGTCGATGACGGTGTCTACCGATGGGAGAACGACGAACTCGAACTCATCGTCGACGTCGGCCACTGGGTTCTCGCGTTGCTGGCTCGCGACGACGGCCTGTGGATCGCAACCGAAGGGGCCGGTGTTCAACACTGGCACGACGGCAGGCTCGAGGCGGTCGACGTCGGGGACCGACGGGTCCTGAGCATCGCCGAGGGCAGCGACGGGGCCCTGTGGTTCGGGACCCACGAGGGCGTCACGCGCCTCCAGGGAGGGACGACCACGCGCTGGACGCAGGACGACGGCGTCCCGCCCGGCCCCATCCGCGACCTGCTCGTCGAGGACGACCTCGTGCTGATGGCTAGCTACGGCGGAGGCCTGGGCGTACTTCGAGACGACGAGTTCTGGCGCCTGACCGCAGCCGACGGTCTGGCGGGCAACACCCTCTCGGCCGTGCTCGACGATGGCCGGGGCGCGCTGTGGCTCAACGGCAACCGAGGCTTGAACCGTATCGATCGAACCGCGCTCGAGCAGTGGATCGATGGGGCGCCCGAGCCACCGCGCGTTCGACGTTGGCACAGCCCCGAAGGCAACGGGGGAGGCCAACCTGCCAGCGCACTGCTCTCGAGTGGAACGCTCGCATTCCCCACGATCGAAGGCGTGTTGTTCCTGTCGCCTAGCGATATCGTCCGCAACCTCGTCCAGCCCACCGTCGTGCTTCGCTCCGCCGACGTCGACGGACTGCGCCTCGACCCCTCGCGGCGCATCACGGTCCCGCCGGGCCCCGGTCGCGTCCATATCGAGTTCACGGCCGCGACGCTTCGACACCCGGAACTCGCGACGCTCGAGTACAGAATTCGCCATGACGACGACCCGCCCGGCCCATGGCGCGTCGTTCACGACGGCGAGGTCATGTGGGGAGGGGTTCGGCCGGGTTCGCACGTCATCGCTCTACGGGCCATGAACGAAGATGGCGCCCCGTCCGAGGTGATGGAGCTGGCGTTCGAACTCCAGCCGCAGCTCCATCAACGACTCTCGTTCTGGTTGGGGGTGGCGGGGTTCCTGCTGGCCGGAGGCGTCGCTGCACACTGGTGGCGCACACGAGCGATCGCAGAGAAAAACCGAGAGCTCGAGCGAGAGGTTCGACAGCGCATCGAAGCGGAGGAGGAGCGCGAGCGCATCTCGAAACGCCTCTCGGTGGCCGAGCGCATGGAGGCGGTCGGGCGCCTCGCCGGAGGTGTCGCCCACGACTTCAACAATCTGCTCACCGCCGTGGCCGGAGCCACGTCGGTACTTCGAGACGGTGTCGACGAGGATTCGCGCGCGAGCCGACAGTCGCTCGACAACCTCGAACGCTGCGTCGAACGCGGTGCGGGGCTCACACGGCGTCTACTGGCGTTCGCCCGCCAACAACCGATGGAGCGCCGCACGATCGACGCGGGGCGACAGCTCACGGCGCTTCGCCCCCTGCTCGCGACGACGATTCGCGACGACATCGAGCTCTCGGTCGAGTTGCAGAGCCCTCGAGTCGGCATCGATGTCGACCCCTCGCTGTTCGATCTGTCGATCGTCAACCTCGTGCTCAACTCGACCGACGCGATGCCTTCGGGAGGATGCATCACCGTACGGTTGGAACGTCTGGACCGAGACGCGCTCACCCACCGATTCCCCACCTCCGCCGCCGAGGCGGAGCATGACTGGGTGGTCGTGTCCGTGCAGGACGACGGTCGAGGGATGTCCCGCGAGACCCTCGCCAAGGCCCGCGACCCGTTCTTCACCACCCGAGCGCACGGCAACGGACTGGGTTTGCCGTCGGTCGACGGTTTCGTCGCGCAGTCCGGCGGCGAAATGCACATCGTCTCGACGCTCGGAGAGGGCACGACCGTCTCTCTCGTCCTTCCCCACGTCGACCCTCCAGCTCCGCACAGCAAACAAGCAACGGGACCGCACCTGACGACGGCCGGTGCGGGCCGCGTGCTGCTCTGCGACGACGACGACCTGGTTCGAGAGAGCCTCGTTCGTGTCCTGCAACGGTCCGGCTACACCACGCACGCGTTCTCGAACCCGGAGGTCCTGCTAGAACAGTTCGAGCCCGGGCGCTTCGACATTCTCGTCACCGACGTCCTCATGCCGGGCCTCAGTGGGGATGAGCTCGCCCGACACCTGCGAGCGCAGCAACCCGACCTCCCGGTGGTCTTCATCAGCGGCTACACCGACGACGTCCGCCCCGACGCACTGCCCGGGCGCCTCCTGAGCAAACCGTTTCGCTCACGAGAGGTCGTCGAGCTGATCGCGGAAGTGCTCGAAACGCCGGCCGAAGCCTGACGCGGACTCCCGCCACGTCTATCGTTGAATCAAACCCAGCGTCCGCGCGCGGGCGACCGCCTGGGTGCGGCGGTTGACGCCCAGCTTGCCGTAGATGTGCTCGAGGTGCTTCTTCACCGTACTCGGGGCGATGAACAGTTTGCGCGACGCCTCGGCGTTGGACAGGCCCATCGCGACCAGGTCCAGTACCTCGAGTTCGCGGTCCGAGAGCGCTTCACTCGGAGGCTCGGCGGGCGGTGCCGCAGGGGCCGCGGGGCGGGGTGCCGGCGTGATGGTCGCCGCACACGGTTCCAGGCGCGCGCCTTCCAACGTGCGTGCGAATGCGGCGTGGCCGAGCGTGCGCGCCTGTTCGATCGCGGGCTGCAGGAGATGCTCCTCGAACTCGAGAAACGGCCCCAACAAAGACACCGGAGCGGCCAACGACAACGCCTCCGCGAGGTCAACGGGCTCGCCCCTGCGCGCGGCGACGTCGGCATGCAACAGCAACGACTCCACCCGGCAGATCGTACGGTCCGCAGCGGTGGCACGCGTCTGCAGCCGTTCGAGCACCTGCAGCGCCTCGTCGTAGGCGCCCGTCTCCACCAGCGCCCGCGCCAAGACGAACCAGGGCTGGTCGACCTGCACGCCCGGCATGGGATTGGGCTTGTAGACCTCGTGCGAAGGGTCGCGAATGCCCGGCTGCTCGAGCCACCGCTGCGCGTACGCCTTGCCGTCCACCCCCGAGCGCGCATGCAGGGCGAGCCGCACCCGCTGCGCCTCGATGCGCGGCAGCTCCATCTCCTTGCCCATGGCATCGAGATGCCGCACCGCATGGTCCATCGTGGCCGCCCAGTCTTCACCGCGACCGGACTGCACCTGCAGCAGGGCACGCGGCATCAACAGACACGACACGTAGCCGTGCAAGCGCCCGCGGTTCTTCACCAGCGCCGAGGCCGTTGCACACAGCTCGTCCGCACGCGCCATGTCGTGCTGGTGCAGCGCCACGTAGATCCCGGTGCCAAACCCCACCAACACGCTGCTGGGCGGCGCCCCCGAGTACTGCGCCATCACCCGCTCGAACAACCCCTCGTGCGCCACACGAGACGCGTGCAGCCGCCCGCGAAGCAGATCGAGGTGGGCGATTTGCCACTCCGCCCACACCTGCGCGTACGGGTCGTTGGTCTTGCGCACCGCGACCAGCGTGCGGTCGAGCTCCGCTCGCGCGTCGTCGAGGCGATCGTCGACCAACGCCAGCATGGCCCTGTGCATCGAGAGAAACGCATGCAGGTAGGGCCTGTCTTCGGGCAGCCCATCGATGCGGTCCAACGCGGCGTGGGCGGTATTCGTGTCCCCGGCTTCGCACGCGACCATACCGATGAGCAGCTCGAGCTCGGCATTGAGCGCGGGCGACAGGTTTCGGCTGCGCGCGGCCTGAAGCTGCTCGAGCCGCATCGTGAGGGCCGAGAACTTGAACTGGTAGTAGTCGAGCCAGCCCTCGAGCAACGCCACGGTCGGGTTTTCGTGGGCGTAGCTGGGTGGAAAGCGAGCCAGCAAGCGCTCCAACGCGTGGCTCTCGCCGCGGATCGTCGAACTCATCACCAGCGGTACCAACAACGTCGCCGCGCGGTCGTAGTCCTCCGCCATCAACGCGTGGTCGACCGCATCCTCGCACTGCTCCTGTTCCTCCAGAGCGAGGCTCGCCCGCCGATGAAGCGCGCGCAGTTCTTCTTTGGAGACCGACGCTTCCAGCTCGTGCTGCAACAGCGTGCCGAACAGGTGGTGATAGCGGTAGGCGGTGCGCCGGCTGTCGAGCGGGATGGTGAACACGTTGCTGCGCTCGAGCGTGCTGAGCACCTCGGCACCGTCCGAGCGCCCCGTGACCGCATCGACCAGCGGCCCCGTGAGCTGGCGAAGGATCGACGTGCGCATCAAGAAGGCACGGCTGCCCTCGGGTAGCCGCTGGAGCACTTCGTCCATCAAATAGTCGAGCACGTAGCGGTGGCTGCCCGCGAAGCCTTCGATGAACGCCGCTGCGTCCTCTCGCCCCTGCAGCGACAGCGCTGCCATCTGCAGCCCGACCGCCCAGCCCTCGGTGCGAGACTCCAAGCGCGCGACTTGAGCTTCGGTGAGCGTCACGCCCATCACGTCGCGCAAGAACGCGGCCGACTCGTCGCGGGTGAACCGCAGCTGCGGCGCACGTACCTCGGTGAGCTGGCCTCGGGCCCGCATCCTGCTCAGCGGCAACGCCGGGTCGGCGCGGGTCGTCATCACGAGGTGAAGGTTGGGCGGGCACGCGTCCACTACGAACGCCAACACTTCGTGCACCTCCTGAGCGTCCAGCACGTGCACGTCGTCGAGCACCACCAGCACGTCACATCCCAGCCCCGCGATCTCGTTGATCAGGTCGGTGGCGAGATCGAAGGGGTCGTCGAGACCGACCGACTTGGGGTCGGCGAGCAGCCCCTCCCCGAATCCCTCGTGCAGCCGTGCGATCGCAGCCACGAGGTAGCGCAGGAAACGGGCCAGGTCGTTGTCCCGTTCGTCCAACGAGAACCACGCCGCGTCGCGCTCGGACTCTCGCAACCAGTTCGCGACGAGCGTGGTCTTGCCGCTCCCCGCGGGGGCCGACAACAACGTGAGCGGCCCCGCCACACCGCGGTCGAGCAACGTCCGCAGCCGAGGCCGGGGCACGCAGGCCGCCCGCGTCACGGGTACGAACAGCTTCGTCGCGAGCAGGCGGGGTTCCATTGCGCGAGACCACGAGTCTGGGTCGTCGCCACCACGCTCGTCAACGGCACGAAGCGCGAACGCCGGGCTGGCCGTGCCGCGCTTCACTCGTCGACCTTGAGCACCGACAACAGGGTGCATCCCGTGCACTCGAGGCGTCGCAGCAGCCCGTAGAGCGCGGCCTGGTCGCGTACCCGGCCCTCGAACACCGTGCGCCCGTGGTCCTCACACGCGGTCAGAGGCTCGAGCGCAGCGCGCAGCCGTCGGCCGAAGTACCCCTCCACGCAGATTCGGTACGTCGCCGCACGGTCGGGTGTTTCGGGCACGGAACGAGTTGCCATCGCAAAACAGACCCTACGGCCAAGGGCGGCGAAGTGCCGTTCGCCAAACGGCGAATTCTCCCCGTACGCCTCACCGTAGACCCCTTTTCGCCCCCGAATTCGCCGTTCGACCCAGGGCGCCGACCCAGGTGTGGGCCTAGCTTTCGCGCGGAGGTGCAGATGAGTCCCCGCAAGCCGATCGGAGTTCTCGCGTTGGCCGCACTGGCCGGCGCGATCGCGTTCCCCTTGATGCAGTCCTCGGACGCGGCCGTCGCACCCGATGCTGCGGGCGAGACCGCCGCGAAACGCGTGGTCGTGGCCGAAGCGACGCCCGCCGAAACCTCGCGGGAGCTTCGGTTCTCCGGTGTCGTCCGGGCCAAACACGAGTCCAACCTTTCCTTTGCAGTGCCCGGACGGGTGCTCACGCGAAAGGTCGAGGTCGGCGACCGCGTCGAGGCCGGGGCCGCGATCGCCGTACTCGACCGACGCGGCACCACCAACCGCATCGCCCGCGCCAAGGCGGGCGTTCGGCAGGCGCGCGAACAACTCGCCCAAGGCAAACGGGACCGCAACCGCGCCGACCAACTCGCGGCCGAGCGAGCCGCCTCCGATGTGGAAGTCGAATCCGCGACCCACGCGGTGTCGCTCTACGCCGCCTCCGAAGACGCGGCCCGGGTCGAGCTCGACGAGGCCCAGCGTCTGCATCGCGACGGCATGTTGCGCGCCCCGTTTGACGGCACCATCGTGCGCGTCGATCTCGAACGCGGCGAGTTCGTCGGGGCGGGCACCCCTGTGGTGACGCTCAGCGGCGACGCCCTCGAAGTGGAAGTGCAGGTCCCCGAGACGGTGCTGGTCGACATCGCCGTCGGCGACACCGCATCGCTCACCCTTCCGCTCCTCGATGGCCGCACCTTGACGGGCCGCATCGAATCGATCGGGCACGGAGGCCAAGGCGCGGGCCGCCTGTTCCCGGTCGTCATCGCGCTTCCCTCGGACACCGACCTCGTCCCGGGCATGACCGCCGACTTGGTCCTGCGCCGCGCCGACGCCTCCGGAGTCACCGTGCCTGTCGCGTCCGTGGTCGATGCGGGCAACGGTGAGACAACCGTGTTCGTCATCGAGGACGGCGTCGCCAAACGCCGCACCGTCCACGTCGCTCAATTGGTCGGCTCGCGTGCACTCGTCACCGAGGGCCTGACCGCAGGCGAAGGCGTCATCAGTGGCGGGCACTTCGGCCTCGTCCCCGGCCAGAGCGTGCGGGTGCGCCGATGAACGCGATCATTCGCATGCTGGGTCAGTCCCGGCTGATCATGACCGCCGCGGGCCTGCTCGCGGCCATCGGCCTGTTCGCGTGGCTCACCATGCCGCGCCAAGAAGACCCGGACATGACCGTCCGCTGGGCGCTGGTCTCGGCCGAGTTCCCCGGTGCGGACGCTGAAAAGGTCGAGAGCCTGATCCTCGACCCGCTCGAAGAACACCTCGCCGAGGTCGATGAGCTACGCCGAACCTTCGGCACCGCACGCGCCGGCTTCGGCAGCGTCATGCTCGTGTTTCGCGACAGCGTCGACGCCCAAGCGCTCGACGATGCGTGGAAGGATGTCGAAGACGCGCTCGACTCCGCCGAGCAAGAGTTTCCCGAGGGCGCAGGCGAAGCGGTGCTCGACCGCGGCATTGCGGACCAGACGTCCGTGGTGTGGGCGATCACCGGTTCGGGCGACCCCGCCGAGCTGCACGCTGCGGCACAGGACATCAAGGACGAGCTGCTGTCCGCGCCCAACGTCGCCAAAGTGGAGGTCATCGCCGACCCGGGCGAGCAGGTCACCGTCGAGCTCGACGAAGCCGCGGCCCACCGCTACGGCCTCACGCCGGTCTTTCTGCGCGACCAGCTCTACGCCCGCAACGCGGGCGTACCGGGCGGGGCCGTGCGTGTCGGCGACAAGATGGCCTCCCTGCGCCCCGGCACCGAGTTTCGCAGCCTCGACGAACTCCGCGGCACCGCCATCGTGCTGCCCACGGGTACGACCGTGCCGCTCGAAGAAATCGCCGACGTTCGGCATGGCGAAACCAGCCCCCGCATCGACCGGGTTCGGCACGACGGCATCCCGGCGGTCGCGATCGCCGTGGTCCCGCGTGAAGGCATCAACCTGGTCGACTTCGGCGCCGCCATGCGCGAAGAGGCCGACCACCTGCGCGAGCAGTACCCGCAGGTTCAGCTCGAAGAGCTCATCTTTCAGCCCGACCGGGTCGAAGGACGCATCAGCGGTCTCGGACGCTCGCTGCTGATGGGCATCGGCGTGGTCGCGTTGGTGCTGTGCGTGGCCATGGGTCCGCGCATGGGTCTCATCGTCTCGGCGGTCATCCCTCTGGTCGCCTTTGCGGCGCTGGCCCTGTACGCCGCGTCGGGCGGCATGCTGCACCAGATGTCGATCGCCGCCCTCGTCATCGCACTGGGCATGCTGGTCGACAACGCAATCGTCGTCGCCGAACACGTGCAAGGCCGCATCGACGAGGGCATTCCTCCGCTGCAAGCCGCCGCGGGCTCGGTGCGAGAGCTCGCCCTTCCGCTCGGTGCCGCCACGGGCACCACGATGGCCGCGTTCGTCCCGATGCTGCTCGCCGAAGGCGGCACCGGAGAGTTCACCCGCGCCATTCCCATCCTCATCATGCTGACGCTGGCGATCAGCTACGCCTACGCGATCCTGGTCACGCCGGTGTTGTCGAACTGGCTGCTGCGCAAGCGCAAGGCCGCGCTGGGCAACTCGTGGCTCGAACGCATCTCCGGCGTGATCGGCCGATTCTCGGTGCGCCGCCCTCTGCTCGTCATCGCACTGGCGCTGGCGCTGGTCGGTGCGAGCTTCGGCTCGATCGGCATGGTCGAGCAGCGCTTCTTTCCCGCCTCCGACCGCAACCAGGTGCTCATCGACCTCCGCCTCCCCGAGGGGTCTCACCTCGACGAGGTCGACGCGCACGCGCAAGCGCTCGAAGTGGAGCTGGAAACGCGGCCCGAGGTCGAGAGCGTGGTCGCCTTCGTGGGCCGCTCCGCCCCGCACTTCTACTACAACCTCTCCACCATTCCGCGTGCCCCTCACTTCGCGCAGCTGGTCGTCAACACCTCGCACAAGCGCGACAACCAGGGGCTGATCGAACACGTCCGCGCCTTTGCGGCCGAGGAGATGTCCGAGGTGCAGGTGGTCGCCCGCGGCCTCGAGCAAGGCCCGGGTCTTCCCGCGCCCATCGAGATTCGGCTGATCGGCGACGACCTGGTCGAGCTGCGTGAAGCGTCCGAGCTGGTCATGTCCACGCTGCGCTCGATCGACGGTGCCGTCGATGTTCGCGACGACGGCGGGCTGGGCGTGCCCAACATCGAAGTCGATGTGGACGATGCCGCAGCCGCTCGCCACGGTGTCACCCGACTCGACGTCGCCAACGCCCTGCGCGGTCACACCTACGGGCTCACCGTCGGCCAGTATCGCGGTGGCGAAGACCCGGTGCCCATCATGGTCCGCTCGCCTCGCGGCGAGGACACGCCCGTCGACGGCCTGCCCGCCCTGGAAGTCGGACGAGACGCGGCCTCGGCCGTGCCCTTGGCACAGGTGGCCCAAACCTCGGTCTCGTGGCGCCCCGCGGCGATCTACCACTACAAGGGCGAGCGCAAGATCTCGGTGCTGTCCGAAGTCGAAGCCAACTACACCTCTGCCGCGATCGTGGCCGAGCTGATGCAGCGCCTCGAAGACACGCCGCTTCCGCCCGGCGTGACGCTGGAGCTCGGCGGCGAAAACGAGGGCAGCAGCGAAGCCAACACCGCCCTCCTGCAAACCTTGCCTCTGGGCATTCTGATGCTCATCGGCTTCTTGATGGTCGAGTTCAACTCGTTCCGTCGTGTGGGTATCGTGATGACCACGGTGCCGCTGGCCGCCGCGGGCGTCATTCCAGGCCTCATCTTCGGCCAGCAACCGTTCGGCTTCATGTCGCTGCTCGGGGTGATCGCCTTGGTGGGCATCGTCGTGAACAACGCCATCGTGATGGTCGATGTCATCGAGCGCCGCCGAGCGGAGGGCGCACCGATGGACGAAGCCCTGGTGGACGCGGTGCGCAAACGAGCCCGCCCCATTCTGCTCACCACCGTCACCACCATCGCCGGACTCTTGCCCCTCGCCTTGTCCGCCACCTCACTGTGGCCGCCACTGGCCTGGGCCATGATCAGCGGCCTCGTCGCCTCGACCGCGCTGACGCTCATCGTCGTCCCCGCGCTCTACAAGGTGCTGTTCCGCCGCTGGGCCAAACGACCGACTCAGGAGGCAGCATGATGCTCGCACTGTTGTTGGCCCTCGCAGGGCCTCCCTCGCCCGCGACCGTGACCGCGGCGCCCCCTCCCCCACAGGACACCATTCCGTCGGTGCTTCATCCGGTCGACGGAGGCCTCACCGCACAGCGCATCGCCGAGCGTGCGCTGCTCGATGCGCCCGACGTCGAACTGCGCACGGCAGAACTCGAGGCGGCGGCCTCCCGTGTCGATGAAGCGCGCGCCAACTACGTCCCGGCCTTGGACCTGACCGCACAGTACATGCGTCTGAGCCCACTCCCCGGCGGCGGCGGCTCGGGGGCGCTCGTCGGCACACTGAACTCCGGACCGCTCGCCGTAGGCACATGCCCTGACGGATCCGCCGGTTGTGTGGTGGACGCCCAAGGCAGTCCCGCGGTCGCGCAGACCTTTCAGTTCGCGGCCATTCAAAACACCTACGCGCTGTCGGCCACCCTCGGCGTGCCGATCTCCGACGACATCTTCACGATCCCTCACGCCGTCGAAGCCGCCAAACACGGCGAACGTGCAGCTGGGCTCGCGCGCGACATTCAGCGCATCGACACCACGGTCGACGCGCAGATCAGCTACTACAACTGGGTTCGCGCCCAGGCCAACCTCGAGCTGGCCGAGCGCTCCGCCGCCCGCATCGAAAAGCGCATCGAAGAAGCCCAGGCTCGACTGCGTGCCGGGGCCATCACCGAGACCGACGTGCTGCGGCTTCGCGCCCAGCTTGCAACGGTCGAGCGCAGCGTGGCCGAGGCCGAAGCGTTCGTCGCCATCGCGGCGGAAGACCTCGGTCTTCGCACCGCCTTGGACCCCACCACGCTCAGCCTTGGCGAGGACCTCACCGCCGCCTTCGCCACGGCCCGCAAGCGCGAGACCGCATCCGCGATGGTCGAACGCGCGATGACCCAACGCCTGGAGCTCGACCTCCTGCGGGCCTCGGACAATGCGTTGCGGGAGCAGATCAAGGTTGCACGCACCCGGTACGCGCCACGGCTCGACCTCGTCGGCCAGCTGGACACCGCGAACCCCAACCAGCGCGTGGTGCCGCAGCGCGACCAGTTCGACACCACGTGGGCCGTGGGCGCCCGGCTCTCCTATGACGTGCGTGGAGCCATCGCCACACGCTCGAAGATCCGCACCCAACGCGCCGAACGGAGAGCTCTTGCGGCCCAGATCGCCCAGCTTCGACGCGGGATCCGGCTGCAGGTCGTGCAAGCCTCGCGGCGATTCGATGCGGCCCGAGAAGCGGTGTCGCTGGACCGGGTCGCGCTGCAGAGTGCCGAGGCAGCCTACGACCAGGTCTCCGCCCGGTACCGCGCGGGCGCGGTCGGGGTCGTCGACTTGATGGAAGCCGAATCGCTCCGCATCGAGGCAGAACTGCGTTCAATCGAGTCTCACATCGCGGTGCGTGAACACGACCTGCGGTTGAGGCACGCGCTTGGGGAAGTCCGACACACCGGCCCGGCTGCTTGAGACCTGCACCCCAGGGTCATCCGGCCCACCGGCCTGATGTACCGTAGGGGCATGGCGAACCCACCCGACGAGTTGAGCCATCTGGCGCTCTTCGCCTCCGGGCCCGTCGTCCTGTTCAAGTGGAAGAACGAGGAAGGCTGGCCGGTCGAGTGGGTCTCCCCCAATGTGGAAGCGGTGTTCGGCCACCCGCCCGCTCGGTTCACTCGCGGCGAAGTCTCATACGCCGAGTTGGTTCACCCCGATGACATCGAAAGGGTCGCCAACGAGGTGACCCAGGCCCAGGAACGTGGGGAAGTGGCCTTCGAGCACGACCCGTACCGAGTGCGCCACCCCGACGGATCGTTGCGCTGGCTTCAAGACGTCACCCACCTGCACCGCACGGACGGCGTCGTCACCCACTTCGTCGGCTACGTGGTCGACATCACCGAGCGGCTCGAAGCCACACGAAAGCGCCACGCGATGGAGCTCAAGCTCCTGCATGGCCAGAAGATGGAAAGCCTCGGCGTGCTGGCCGGCGGACTCGCGCACGACTTCAACAACCTGCTCACCGGGATCCTGGGCGAAGCCAACCTCGCGTCGATGGCCCTCGAGGGTGGCGACCCCGAAGCGCGGGCGTCGGTGCAGCAGATCGAAGTGCTGGCCCGACGTGCCGCCGACCTCACCCGCCAGCTCCTCGCGTACTCGGGCAAAGGACGCTTCGTCGTGGAGCCGCTCGATGTCAGCACGCTGCTGCGCGAGATCAGCCAGATGCTCAAGTTGGTCATCTCCAAGAAGGCCGCCTTGGAGCTGGACCTCGCTGACGACCTGCCCGCCGTGGACGCGGACCGAGCCCAACTGCAGCAGGTCGCGATGAACCTGCTCACCAACGCGTCGGAGGCCCTCGGCGACGAGTCGGGGCTCATTCGCATCACGACCCGCGTGGAGGAGTGCAGCCGAGAGAAGCTCGAGCGAGACTTCGAAGCACCCGAGCTCTCCCCTGGCACCTATGTGGTGCTCGAGGTTTCGGACGACGGCTGCGGCATGAACCACGACGTGAAGGAGAAGCTGTTCGAGCCGTTCTTCACGACCAAGACCCACGGACGTGGGCTGGGCATGTCGGCGATTCTCGGCATCATGCGCGCGCACCGAGGGGCCATCCGTGTCTACTCCGAACCCGGCCAGGGCACGGCCTTCAAGCTACTGTTCCCCATCTCCGCCTCCGAAGCCCAGACGTCGGCCAAGCCAAAGCCCTCCGACCGCTGGCAAGGCTCGGGCGTCGTGTTGATCGTCGATGACGAGCCGTCCGTCCGTCATGTCGCGCAGCGCCTGTTGCATCGACTCGGCTTCGAAACACTCACCGCCGCCGACGGTGGGGAAGCACTGCGCGTCTTTGCCGAGCACAAGGACGAGATCCGCGTCGTTCTGCTCGACATGATGATGCCGGTGATGGGCGGCAGAGAGACCCTGTCCGCACTGCGTGCACTGCAGCCCGATCTCTCGGTCGTGATGGCGAGCGGCTTCAACGAGCAGGAAACGATCAGCCGCCTCGCGGCCCGAGGCATGACCAGTTTTCTCCAGAAGCCGTTCGAAGCAGGCGAGCTCGAAGAGGCAATTCGCCGCGCGCTCGACTGAGTGCGCTCGAAACCGCGAAGTTCATCGGCGCCGAATCGGCACGGTACGCATTTTGTGGCCTCGAATCGGAACTGTGTTCAGCCACCCATCCTCCTCTGCAGAGAAGGGTTCGCGCGGTTTCGAGACCGCTTGTCACAGGTCCGTTCAGTCGTGTCGAAGTGGAGTTGCCGTGTGATCGATTGTTATACCGGGGACGATGGAGAGCCCGCCTGACGCCTTGGGTCGCCTGGCGAACCTTCCCCACGGGCCGTGCGTGTTTCTGCAGCGGCGCAATCGGGAGGGCTGGCCCATCGATTGGATCTCGGCCGGTGCCGAGTCCCTACTCGGTGTGACGAGCGAGGAACTCCAAGGTCGGTCCTACGCCGACCTCATCCACGAAGACGATGCCGAACGCGTCACACGAGCGCTGGGTGTTGCCCTCGAGTCGGGCGTCGAGTCGGTCGAGCACTCGCCCTACCGCATGCGACACGGAGACGGCTCGCACCGCTGGGTGCAAGAGGTCTCGGTGCTGCAACGCGACAATGGCTCTGTCGCGACATTCGTCGGGTACATCGTCGATGTCACCTCCAGCGTAGAGACGACCCGCCAGCACCGAGAGTTGCAACAACGCCTCCTCTTCACCCAACGCCAGGCCCTGCTGGGCAGCCTGGCCGGCCGGGTCGCACACGACTTCAACAATCTACTCACCGGCGTAATCGGCGAGGCGAGTCTCGCCGGCCTCAGCATTGGCGACGACGACGACGAGGCCCGCAACTCCGTCGAGCAAGTCGGCATGTTTGCCCGTCGCGCGGCCGACCTCACCCGACAGCTGCTCACCTACGCCAAGCCCGGGCGCGCCACCGTCGAGCCGCTCGACCTCGGCCAGCTGCTCCGCGAGATCCAGCGTCTGCTCGAACTCGCGGTTCCAAAGAAGGCGGGACTCGAGTTCGATCTGGGCGAGGACCTCCCGCGTATCGACGGTGACCGCAGTCGAGTGCAACAGCTGGTGATGAACCTTCTCTCCAACGCGTCCGACGCCCTCGGCGACAGCGCCGAGCCGATTCGAGTGTCGACGCGCCTCGAGATGTGCTCACGCGAGAGCCTCGACAAGAACTACGGAGCACCCGAGCTCGAACCAGGCCGGTACGTCGTGCTCGAGATTGCGGACCAAGGCTGCGGAATGTCTCCGCAGGTCCAGCGCCGCATCTTCGACCCCTTCTTCTCCACCAAAGACCACGGACACGGCATGGGCATGTCCGCCGTCCAGGCGACCACAGATTCTCTCGGGGGCACCCTTCGTGTCCTCTCCCAACAAGGCAAAGGCACGACCGTGGAAGTCCTCCTCCCCGCCTCCGAAGCGCACGCGCGTGACGACGACAAACCCAAGCGGCGCGCTCGATGGAGAACCTCCGGCGTGGCCCTCGTGGTCGACGACGAGTCCTCCGTCCGGGACGTCACCCAGCGCCTGATGCGGCGGCTGGGCTTCGAAACACTCGCCGCAGCCGACGGCAACGAAGCGCTGCGCCTGTTCTCCGAGCACAAAGACCGGGTCCGCGTGGTCTTGCTCGACATGATGATGCCGATGATGGGCGGCAAGGAGACCCTGTCCGCGCTGCGCCAGATTCGGCCCGACGTACCCGTCGTGATGTCGAGCGGTCTCAACGAGTTCGACACCCTGCACCAGCTCGGCCCGCGCACCATGACCAGCTTCCTCCAGAAGCCGTTTCGTGCCGCCGACCTCGAAGCCGCGGTTCGGCAAGCGGTCGAATAGCGCCCGCAGCGTGCCCCTGGCGATCGGGTCATAGCCGCTCGGCCGGATCCCGCGTATCCTCCGCCCAATCGTGGCCTCGTTGCTGCAAAGTGCGCCCGCGTGGTGGATCGCCGCCTACCTCATGGGCGCGGTTCCGATGGGGGTGCTTCTGGCGCGTGCCAAGGGCATCGACCTGCGCACGGTCGGCTCAGGCAACATCGGCGCCACCAATGCGGCGCGAGCCCTGGGTACCAAGCTCGGCCTCGTCGTGTTTGCGCTCGACGTGCTCAAGGCAGCCACGCCGGTTTGGCTCGCATCCTCGTCGTGGGCACTCGGCGGACTCGACGACCCCACCTGGCCACTCGCCGGCGTGGCGTTCATGGCCGTGGTCGGCCACATCTTTCCGGTCTACCTGCGCTTTCGCGGCGGCAAAGGCGTGGCGTGTGGGCTGGGCATCTTTCTCGCGCTGGACCCTCCCGTCGCCCTCGCCGCGATGGTGATGTACGCCCAGGGTCTGATCCTCACCCGCACCAGCGCCGTCGGCTCGCTCACCGCGGTCACGTCGATCTGCCTTTGCATGCTGATCGCGGACAAACCCGCCGCGTACACCACCGCCGCGCTCGCATCCGCAGCCCTCATCTGGCTGCGCCACACGAGCAACATCAAGGGCCTGATCGCCGACGCGAAGGCGCGCAAGCGCGCACAAAACAGCGGCGAAGGCGCTCCCTGAAACGGGCTGGCGCGCCGGATCCGGGGACGCTAAGGTGTCGTCCGAGAGGCGACGTATGAGCACCCTGTACGTTGGTGGACTACCTGCAAGCGCGGACGCAGACTCCCTGAGGAGCCTGTTCGAAGCCTTTGCCAGCGTCGTCTCCGTCCGCCTCATCGAGCAGGACACAGGCGGCCCCCACCGCGGCTTCGGCTACGTCACCTTCACCGACGCCACCGAAGCCGAGCAGGCCATCGAAAGCCTCGACGGCACCTCCGTCGATGCCTCCCGCCTTCGCGTCGCCCCCGCCGTGTAGGGCCTCAGGCCTGAGTCGGGTGGCCCAGCCTTACCTTCGGCGCGTTCTTCTTTTTCCGCTCCGCGCCCCTCCGGGACGCTCCGCTCTGTTGCCGAGCTAGTCGATCTGGAGGCGCTTCTTCATCGCCTCCAGCTCTTCGTCGACCTGCTCTTCGATCGCGGCCTCCTCGGCCTCGGCTTGGGCTTCGGCTTCGGCTTCGGCCTCGCCGCTTGGTTCGCCGTGCCAGTAGCCGACCTCGGCGTCGAACGGTACGAACGCGGTGAGGTCGCGGTCGGCCGCGCCAGGGGCTCCGCCCGCAAAGACTCCGTGCTTCTTGGAGTCCGGGTACACGATGACGTCGGTGGGACGCATGGTGGAGATCGCCAGATAGCGAAACGGCGCATCGGAGGTGTTGATCACCTGATGCGCCGAATCGCCACGAGGCGGAAAGGCAACGTAGTCACCCGCACGAAGGGGATGTTGGGTGTCGCCCAGGCGGAGCACCGCCTGGCCCTCGAGCACGTAGATCGCTTCTTCGTTGCCGAGGTGGGCATGGAACGGCCACGCCGTCTTGCCCGGCGGCACCTCGGTGAGGCTGCAGCCCAACCCTTGACCGCCCGCCGCGGCGGCGAGCTTACGGCGACGGTTCTGAAAGACGCTGCCTTCTTGCGCTTCGACCCACTCGACGTCGTCTTCGTGCACGATGCTCACGGCCGCAGTAGAGCACATCGCGGCCAAGACGTCGGGCCTTGCGCTCGGCCCTTCGGCAACGCGCACGCTGGCGCTGGCACTTGCGAACGCAAGACGACCAGCACGATTCCTGAACGCACTGGTCGTCACACGCTTCGAGGCAGTCGATGCGTTCTTCGGCGCAATCCCTGGGCGCGGGGACCAACTGCGCCGCCAGAACGACGGCTGCCCAGGTCACGCGCAGAGCACCTTCCGCACCAACGCCATACGGTTGGGTGCGCCGACCTTCTTGCGCACGTTGGCCGCGTGCATCTTCACGGTGCGACCGGCAATCGACAGGACCTCGCCGATCTCGTCGTAGAGGTAGCCGAGCGCGATCAGCTTGAGCACCGAGGTCTCGCGCGGCGAGAGGCGGACCAACTTGGCGTAGCGATCGACCGCCTGCTCGATGTCGGGGTTGAACCGCGGCACCGGACGGCCGGCGCAAGCCTGATTCCAATGCGGCGGGCTGCGGCGCAAACCTTCACGGGCGCTGCGGGGTGCCGACGCCACACGCTGACGCAGCCGGCGGGTCTCCACGACGCACCGAGCGAGCGCGTCGACCACGGCATCTTCGGTGAGGGGGGGAATGACGAGTTCCATCACTCCCGCCTCGACCAGCCGCCGCACGGCGGTGTCGTCGGCCGGGGTGCTCACCCCCACGCTCAAACAGGGCTGAGTACGGTCGCGAAGGGCTCGCGACAGCCGCATGAGGTTGCCGCGGCTGAGCTCGCCGTCGAGTACGGCCCCGTCGTAGGCGTTGCCGGGCTTGGCCAACACGTCGAGCGCCGCGACGCTGGAGCGGCAGACGTTGACCCGAGCACCCGTACGAACGATCGCAGCGCCCACACCGAGCGCGGAGATCGGCCGGGTCTGCACCACCAGAATGCGAGAGCCGCGAAGAGAGGGCTGAGGTGCGGGGAGGTGTTCGGCGGTGGTCATGAGCACCGACCCCGTCGGCCACTGTCCCCGGCCGTTGCAGAGTTTTTTTCTTGTTTTTCCCGTGCCTCGCGGCCGGCTACCGAGGCGCGCGAAGGGGTGCGTCCTTGGCCGGCGCGCGGCTACCGTAGAGGCGCTCCAGCTCGGGCCCAATCCGCCCCGTAGCGAACAAGAACAGCATTTTGAAGTCCGACGCCAGCGACCACAGCGGGTACTTGAAGGTGGCCGGTCGGTTGTGCTCGACGAAGAAATGGCCAACCCACGCGGGCCCATACCCCAACACCATGCCGAGCAAGACCAGCCAGGGGTTGCCCTGAAGCACCGCCATCACCGCCGCCGAGATCGCCATCGACGTGCCGAAGTAGTGCAAGCCCCGGCACGTCGGGTCGCGATGCTCCCCGAGATAGTACGGCCAGAACTCGGCGAAACTCTGGATGCGTTCTTCGTCTGCCACTACGAACCTCGCCCGCAGTGTACGGCATTGCGCCCGCGATGGTGCCGCCGGGGCGCCTGTCAGCCGACGATGCGTAGGCTTGGCTGCAGAAGCGTCGGGAGCTGGGCGAGGTCGCCCGATGCGAGGCGTTTCAGGCTCGCGTCCACGTCGAACGTCTGCAGCAGATCGGCCTTGTCCTGCGCACCGCCGGGGATTCGAAACGTCGTCTCGTCGATGTCGACGCCGCGACGGACCTCGGTAGCCACGAGGGAGAACGCTTCGGAGCGATACTCGAGCGGCAAGCCGGTCTCTTCCCAGACACACAACGACTGACCGGCGGTGCGCGTGCGCAGGCAAGCCTCTCCCGCGACCGCCTCGATCGTACCGGGATGCGCATCGCGACCCCGCGCCACCTCGTCGTGCCACGTTCGCACGTGATCGACGATCGCGTGCTGCGTGCCGGAGTCGAGCGCGAAGAATCCCTTGCCGATGCGGCCGAGCGGCATCGCGACTCGCTCGGCCGAGCCTTCGGCGGCATCGGTCCATGCGACGTCGGGGGTTTGCACGGCAGCGCCGCGAATCTGAAGCGGTTCACGGCCGGGTAGTGGCATCTGCAGCGACCACGATTCGGCGCGACGGGCACCTTCGGCCACCGTCACGGTCATCGTGCCTTCCATGCCTCCGGGTCCCGTCACCGCGTAGCGCACCACAGCTGGGCCGCCCGGCATGGGAGCGAACTCCGCGTACAGAGCCTCGGCCGACGCGGGGTAGTCGTCGATCTCGACCGCATCGGGGACCGCCAAGTCCGGCTCGCTCGACTCTGCTGGCGGCTGCGCGCACGCAGTCGCGCAAGCGAGGACCAAGAGCAGGCGGCGAACCTTCACACGATCGCCCTAACACGAGGACGGTGGTGCTCCGATTTTTTGGCGTACTCTCGGCTCGCAATGAGCGGCCTCACCGTCTATGGCACCACCACCTCCCCGTACGTTCGGCGTGTCCGCATCGTCGCTCACGAGCTCGGGGTCGAGGTGAAGCTCATCAACACCCGCGAGGACGACGGCCAAGCGCAGATGCGCGCGGTGAACCCGGTGTGGAAGGTGCCGACGGCGACGATCGGCGAGCTGGCGATGCTCGACTCCACGACGATCTGCGAGTACCTCCTCGCCAACCGCGGGCCGGGCTCGATGGAGCCGTTCCGGGCCGACAACGTGCACGAGCGCAACCTGCTCACGGTGATCGACGGAGCGCTCGACTCCCTGATCAACGCGTTCTACCTGGGTATGGACGGGGTCACGACCGAAGCGTCGTCCTACGTTCGCAAGCAACGGGAACGAGCCGCGAGTGCGATGGCCTGGCTCGAGCAATGGGCAACCGGTCCATGGCTGTCGCAGGTCCAACGACTGGGCCTGCCCGAGGTCGCGTTGGTCACCACGCTGGACTGGATGCGATTCCGCGACGCCTACGATGTCTCGAAACATCCCAAGCTGGTCGAGCTCGCAGCGCACTGGGCCGAGCGAGTGAGTTTCTCGAGCACGTATCCGGCCTGAGCCCCGTACCGCACGTCGCTCGACAAACGAAGAACGGCCGCCCGGGCATTCCCGTGCGGCCGTCTCAGCGTCGAAGTCGAACGAACGCTTACCAGTTGTAGTCGTCGCCGCCGCCGTGATCGCGACCGCCTCCGCGGCCACGACGTCCTCGGCGATGCCCGCGGTCTCGATCGCCACGATCGCGACGGAAGTCGTCTCCGCCGCCACGGTCGCGCTCACCGAAGCCGCCACCGCCGCCACCACCGCCGCCACCGCCGCGGTAGCCACCGCCACCGCCACCACCGCCGCCGCCGCGGTAACCACCGCCACCGCCACCGCCGCCACCAGGCCGGCCTCCGCCGCCGCCGCGACGCGGGCGTCGCTCTTCAGCGATGTTCACGCGAACAGCGCGACCATCGAGGCGCTGTCCGTCCATCTCCTGCATCGCCGTCTTGGCGGCGTCGGGCTCTGTGAACGTCACGAAGCCAAAGCCCCGCGAGCGTCCCGTCTCTCGGTCGGTGATCACCTTGGCTTCAACGACCTCACCAAACGCGGTGAATGCATCCCGAAGGCCAGCATCGTTCGTGTCCCAGCTGAGGCCACCGACAAACAACTTGTTCGACATCGTCTCGTACTTTCTCTTTCTCTCATGACGCCGAGCGTCCGGAGGATGATACCCCGGGCAACTGCCCCGAACGTGAACATGCCCGCAACGGGGTCTGTGGCCCGATCTCGGGGAAGATCGCGGAGCCGACGCAGAACCGCCCCCGGCCACGCAGACCCCCCCACGTGTGCGTTTGACAAGGTGAAGGGCTGCGCGCTAGGTGGTGGGTTGCGCGAGGCTGCAGAAAACGGCCCCGCGACCGATTACCGAGTTTCGAAGGAACGCATGGCAAGAAGCAACTACTCCGCGGGCAAACGGCAGCGAGAAAAAGAGCGCGCGAAAAAAAAGAAAGAGAAGATGGAGCGCGCCCGCGAGCGGAGCCGTAGTGGCGGTGGTGGTGTTCCCGTGGCGACGGTCGACGAAATCCAAGGTGGGATGATGACGATCGACCAGGTGATGAAGAACATCGAGGGAGGCGGCGACGGCGAAGGCCAAGAGCAGCGCGCGACGATCCCCAGCCGACTCTTCATCGGCGGCCTCGACTGGCGTGTCACCGACGACGAACTCAAGAAGAAGCTCGAGGAGTACGGCTTGGTCACCGACGTTCACATCGTCAAGGATCGTGACACCGGCGACTCGCGTGGTTTCGGCTTCGTGACGATGGCCAACCGCAAGGACGCCGACAAGGCGATCAAACAGCTCGACGGCCAGGAGTTCTCCGGCCGCAACCTGGTCGTCCGCCAGGCCACCGAACGCAACCGGTAGCGACGAGGGGATTCGGCACGCACCGCCGAGTCCCCCGACGACTCCGGTAGTCTCCGGTGGTCTCGTTCGAGCGTGCGGGAAGAGCAGCCCGTGCTCTGCCTGCACGCTCCGCGACCACCCCAAGATTCGAGACCCTGCCGAAACGGTGCTTGATAGGCTTCGGCCATGCAGCCACCGCATGGTCAAGGACCAGGTCAGCATCCGTATCCACCAGGGCAACCGCCGGTACAACAGCCGGCTCCTCAACCAGGGTTTCAATCCGCCGCCGCCAAGAAGCGTGCGAAGCGAGCGGAGTCGAGCGGCGGTGGTGCGCTCGAGTTGCTCGTCGACAAGTCGATCGACTTCGCACTCATCTTCGTCGGCCTCTACGCCGCGACCGCGCTGCAGCGCTGCCAAGACACCGTCAAGGAGAAGCAGGAGTACGTCTCCTTGCTGCAAGACTTCAAGCGGGAGTTGAACGCCAACGTCGAGCAGGAGGCCTCGATCGAAAAGGACCTCGGCTCGATCGACGAGACCGCCCCCGGGAAGAACCTCGGGCCCATGCAGGAAACCTTCAAGCACTTCTTCGAGGAGCTCGAAGAAGACGAGAAGGTGGTCAAGTGCCTGCACGATGAGTTCGCGGTCGCGAAGGACCTCGAGCATCCCGAGCCGCCCGAAGGATGCCACGAGCTCTACAAGAAGTTCGACAAGGCGCACAGCGAGCACAAAGAGTCGTTCAACTTCCAGCCCGCCGTGCTCACGCCGTTCTATCGCAAGGAGGTGTGGCAGCTGTACCTGGCCGATGGCGTCAAGACGTTCCGCAACAAGGAGCTCGCGGTCGACATCGCCGAGGTCTATGCCAACGCCGAGCTGATCGAGGAGCAGGTGAAGGACATCGAGACCACGTACAACGATGCATTCATGGCGCAGGTCGGCCGTACGGCGGCGACCGACATGGAGCTGGCGGAGATCGTGCACGACGAGGAGGCACACCACGGTCTTTCGCCCACCGATCTCAAGATGCTTCAGCACGTCGACGAGGCGATCAAGGACGAGCACTACGCCTCGCTCGAGGTGGAGCGCACGCTCGAGCTGAAGGTCGAGCGCATGAAGAAGACCGTACTTCTGATGCGCGAGGAGATCGCCGCGGTGCAGAAGGCGATCGACACCGAGCTGGCCGCGCAAGGAGCCGACGCAGGCAGCTCGGACGAGTAGGGCTGCCCCCCAAACCGGCGGCAACGGGGATTCAGCGACCGCGCTGGATCCCCAACAACTTCATCTTCTTGTGCAGGTGCGTGCGCTCGACTCCGAGCGAGCCGGCAGTGCGGGAGACGTTCCAGTCGTTCTCGATCAGCCGTTTGCGAATGAACGCACGCTCCACGGCCTCCCTGAACTCGCGCAGGGTCATGCCTTCGGGCACGGCTTGTCCCCCGAGGTCGAGGAGGGCGTCGTCGCGGGCAGCGGGGTCTTGCTCGTCCTCGGAAGCGCCACGGACCTCTTCGGGCACATCCTCGAGGTCGATGTCTCCGTCGGAGAGGATGACCATGCGCTCGATGACGTTGCGAAGCTCGCGAATGTTGCCGGGCCAGTCGTGGCCACGCAGGGCGGAGAGCGCTTCGTCCGAGAGGCGTTTGGGAGACAGGCCGTTTTCCTGGGCCGCCATGTCGATGAAGTGGCGGGCCAGCAACGCGATGTCCTCGGTGCGATCCCGCAGTGGCGGCACTCGGATGGGCACGACGTTGAGCCGGAAGAAGAGGTCTTCGCGAAACTCACCGGCCTGCACCTGCTCCTGAAGGTTGCGGTGCGTTGCGGCCAGGATGCGGACGTCGACCTCGATCAGCTTGCTGCCGCCCACGCGCATCAGCTCACCGCTCTGCAAGACCCGCAGCACCTTGGCCTGGGCACCCAAGGCCATGTCGCCGATCTCGTCGAGAAAGATCGTGCCGCCGTTCGCCACTTCGAACAGGCCCTTCTTCTGCGCCGTCGCGCCCGTGAAGGCCCCTCGCTCGTGGCCGAACAGCTCGCTCTCGATGAGTTCGCGGGGAATGGCAGCGCAGTTGACCTTGACGAACTCCGCGTTGCGGCGGTCGCTGGCTTCGTGAATCGCCCGCGCGACGAGTTCCTTGCCGCTGCCGCTCTCCCCGGTGATCAGCACCCGGGCCTTGGTGGCGCCGACCTTGCCGATCTGGGCGAGCATCGACCCGACCGCCTTGGACTCGCCGATGATCTCCCCTCGAATGCGCGCCCGTAGTTTGCGCATCTGGGCATCGCTGGCGAACTGACGCAATGCGTTGCGCACGCTGACGACCACACGGTCGCGCGCCAGCGGCTTTTCGAAGAAGTCGAACGCCCCCAGCCGGGTCGCCCGTACCGCGTCGTCGACGGTGGCATGGCCCGAGATCAGAATCACGGGGATCGCGGGCGTGCCCCCGGCCGCACCCGCCAGCTTCTCGAGCAGCTCCAGGCCAGAGATGCCCGGCATCATGACGTCGGTGATGATGACCTGAACCGGCTCCGGACCATCGAGCTGTTCCAGCGCCTCCTCGCCCGTGGCGGCCTCGAGCACGGTCGCGCCCTCGCCTTCGAGCACCATCCGCAGCGTACGCCTGATGTTTCGCTCGTCGTCGACGACGAGAATCCTTCCCGCGAGGCTCGTATCGGTCATCAGCCTCATTGGCGTACCACGGACGGGGCGCGCCCGCTGTGACGCACCCCCGAAACCGGCTCAGTGCGGATCAGCGCCCTTGAATCACCGACGCGGCGTCGCGCACCGACACCGACGACTGCGTGCCCGTCTTCAGGTGCTTGAGCGAGACGGTGCGGTCCTTGATCTCGGACTCGCCGAGCACCGCAACCCAGGCGGCATTGACGTTGTCGGCGTACTGGATCTGCTTGCCGAGCTTGGTGGGCTCGGGAAACACCTCGACCCGCAGGCCTTGACCGCGCAGCGCATGAGCGACCTTCAACACGTCGGCCCGCTCGACGCCGCGCCAGCACAGCATCACGTCGGGCCCCTGCTTCAAGGCGGGGAACATCTCGCGCTCGGCCATGACCACCAGGATGCGCTCGAGGCCCAGCGAGAGACCCACGGCCGGCACGGTCTGCTTGCCGAACATGCCCACGAGTTCGTCGTAGCGACCGCCACCCGCAATCGAGCTGCCGAGATCGGTGACGCGCCCCTCGAAGATCGGGCCGGTGTAGTAGCCAAGCCCGCGGGCGAGCTGCGGAGCGAACCGAGCTTTGCCTGCGGCGGGGGTTGCCTCGAGCAGTGCGAACAACTCTTCGAGCTCGCCGAGCGCCTTTTGCCCTTCCTCATCGGAGAGCGATGCTTTCAGCGAGTCGATGGTCGCGTCTTCGGCGATGAGGCCGAGCAGCGCCTCCCCGTGTTCCCGACCGACACCGCGTCCCTCGAGTTCGGTGAGCACACCGTCGCGGCCGATCTTGTCGAGTTTGTCGACTGCCTGCAATGCCGTGCCTTCTTGGGACAGGTCGATGCCCGCCGAGCGAATGAGGCTGCGCAGCAATCCACGGTGGTTGACGTGAAACTCGAAGTTGTCGAACCCGAGCGTGGTGAGCACCTCACTGCCCGCCGCCAAGACTTCGCACTCGGCGACGTTGGAGGTGGTGCCCGTCACGTCGACGTCGCACTGGTAGAACTCGCGAAAGCGTCCCTTGCCCGGGCGATCGGCGCGCCAAACCGGTTGAATCTGGTAGCGCTTGAAGTACTTGGGCAGGTCGCCGTACTGAGCCACGACGCGGGCCAGCGGAACGGTGAGGTCGTAGCGCAGCGCTTGGTCGGCGAGCGCCCCCGCAGTGACACCGTCTTCGGCGGCCAGGATCTTCTCGAGCTTTTCGCCGCGATGCAGCAGGCGGTAGATCAGCTTCTCGTCCTCGCCGTACTTGCCGGTGAGGATCTCGAGGTTTTCGATCGACGGGGTCTCGAGCGGAACGAATCCGTAACGCTCGTAGACCTCCCGCACCACCGACACGACGTGGTTGCGACGCACGAGGTCGGAGGGCAGGAAGTCGCGCATCCCGCTGGGGGGCTTGGTGCTGACCTTCTTCGCCATGGGCGGAGCAAGCCTGCCCCAACCGGGGCAGGAGCACCAGGACCGGGCTCACCCGCAGATGACGGGGGGGTCGGCGGGGCAGGAGATGACGGAGAACTCCCCGTACAGCACCGTGTCATCGAGCAGCGTCACCTCGTACTCGCCGACCGCCTGCGCGTCCCACTGCGAGATGCGCAACACCGCGTGCTGGACCTCCTGAGTCTCCGCGCCCGGGGCGAATCCCTCGGGATGGTAGGAGGCGTAGAACCAGCCCTCGTCCTCGGTGGAGAACACCCCGGTGGTGCCCATCGACACGGGCACCAGGAAGCGAACCTGGGGTGCTTCGTCGAACTGCCCACCGCACGCGTCGGAGGTGTACGTACCGACCTCGAGCGCGAACGCCGGGCCATCGTCGGGAGCGCAGTCCTCCGTGACCCATCCTTGAACCGGACCCGGTTGCGCACCGCCGAAGACCTCGTCGTTCGGCACGCAGTAGGCCCCGTTGCAGTCGTCATCCGCACCGCAGTTGCAGGTGCCGTCGCCGCCCTCGGTGCATCCCACGTCGGAGCTCTGGCAACCGCCGTAGTCGATGGCGTGGTAGCAGAACTCGTCGTCACCGCAGTCGCCGTGGGTGGAGCACGCCTGGCGCACGCACCCCAGCTCGTCGAACATCGACTCGAGCGTGCCGCAGGCGTCTCCGCAGTCCACGGGCATCGAGCACTGATGGTTCGGGACGCCTTCGCAGATGTTGCCCGCGGGAACATCGAGCGTCGCTCCGGTGACTGCGCCCGTCTCCGCCGACGACGTCGCGCCAGTCGTGGTGCCTTCGGAGGTCGCACTGCCGCTGCCGGACGCTCCGGTCGTGGCCATGCCACCGCTGCTGGACTCACCACCCGAGGAGGATTCGCTCTCGTACTCCCCGACCGAGCCCTTGTCGCAGCCGACGAGTCCCAGCGACAGCACGAAGGCGCACCCCAGAGTCGTTTTCAAGTTCATGCCTACTCTTTCCCGCCGCTCCACCAGTCCGTCATGGCACGTCGTCGTTTTTTTCGTCGCACGCCGTGCGAATGGCGGCGAGATGGTGCGAGCCCGGATGCGCGGCCTCGAACGCCCCGCGCCCGGTGTTCTTGGACCCACGGCGGCAACGCAGCACGACCCACGCCGCATCACGATCCTCGGCGAGCTGCCCGGTGGGGAATGCTCGCCCATGGGCACTCAGAGCCGTCGCCGCGTCGTCCAGGGCACCGCGCCGCATCGCCGCGCGTGCGCGTTGCAGCAACACGAGCTCGCGCTGCAGTCCGTCGTCCGCCGGCACTGACGCGGGAACGTTCTCCCGATGCGGTCGCTTGGGTGCGGCGGAGGATCGAGGACGCTGCGCAGGTGGCTGTGCGTCGTCATGCGGCTCGACGACTGGCGCCGACGAAGGCGTCGGGGGGACCCGGCGTGACGATGTCGCGCCACCCTCTTCCGCGGGTTCTGCCTGGTCGGGAGCCGCCGTCGCAGGCTCGGTGGAATGCCGGACCGTCGTCTCCGCCGACGGCCAAGCCACGACCGCAGCCGCGCCCGAGGCCACCGCGAAACCGGCCACGAGCCACGCGGCGGCACGCCGAGGCTTCGCGGGCGCTTCAGCCTCCACGATCGATGCTTCGATGCGTTCGAACACCGCGGCGTCGGGCTGGTCGTCGACCTCGCTGACGTCGCGGTAGGCCTTCAGCAACGCCCGCCCTTTGGGACTGAGATCGTTCACGGCTGCGCACCGCCTTCCGACTCGCGCTGCTCGACCGCTCGCTGGAACCGTCGACGCGCCAAGCGAAGCCGCGAGTACACGGTGTTGAGTTTCGCGCCCGTGGCCGCCGCCACCTCGGGCGCGGCGAGCCCCTCGATCTCGCAGAGCACGAACGCCGCCCGCTGGTCCGGGTCGAGTTGCCCGAGAAAGGTCTCGACCCACTGTGCGGCCTCACGTTGCGCGACGACGTCCTCCGGCGAAGGGCTTGGTACGGGAACCGGCCCCGCCCGCTCTCGTCGGGTGCGACGGGCATGGCCTCGGCGGTGGTGCATCGCGACCCGCCGAGCGATCCCATACAGCCACGCGCGCATGGTGGTGCGGCCGTCGAAATCGTCCAACCTGCGGTGCACCACCATGAACACATCGTGCAGCACGTCATCGGCCGCCGATGCGGGCACGTCGAGGTGCCGAAGCGACCGGCGCACGAATGCCGCGTGCGCCCGATAGACCGACGCAAACGTCGGGGGCGGTGGCGGGTCTTCGACCGCCCGCAAGGGGGGCCTTCGCGGCGCTTCGCTCATGCTCTGCAGACGCGGGATCCCCACGACCATGGCATTTCCCGCAGCCGCATGAATCCGTCACGCGAAAATCGTCCCGTGGGCAGCGTCAAATGCGCACGGCCAACCCCAGCGTGCTGCGCCCAAACCCGGCCCCCACCTGGTGCAGCGCCTCGAGGTTGTCGACCACGATGCTTGCGCGATTGAGGGAGAGACCCCCCTCCGCCTCGGCCCAGACCCTCCAGCGCGGTCGAAACTGAAAGTCGACCCCGAGCGCCGCGATAGCGGCCCCCCACGGCACGAGCGTCGAGGTTGCGGCGGGGAAACCGAACCCGGACGCGTAGACCTGTCCGACCTCAGCCCCGAGACAGCCCGAGAACCCAGCCCGCCGCACACGAAGCACCCCGCAACCCCGACCCCCGAACGCCCAGAGTCCGATGTCCGCACCCACCGCAGGAACCTGCGTCGAACGGGCGTCGGCACGTGTCGTACCGGCCACATCGAGTCGCACCCGCCACGCCTTGCCCTCCACCGTCGCCTGCATCACGAGCCGACCGACGAGACCAGGCACCGCTCCGGCCATCATGCCCGGGCCCAGCCCGATCCAGAAGTCGGGACGTCGCGAGGGCGTAGGCGGAGGCGGGGGTGCTTCGAGGGGTTCCGGCTCCTGCGCGGGCTCGGGTTCGGGCTCGGGCTCGGGCTCGGGTTCAGGCTCCAGATCCGGTTCCGGAACCGTGTCGGGCTCGGGCTCGGGCTCGGGTTCGGGTTCGGGTTCGGGTGCAGCCTCGGGTGGCTCGAGCGTCGGGTCGATCGCACTCGCAACCACAAACGCTGCCGCGTCCAGTGCGACCTCGCAACTCGGACTCGAAAGGGTCCGCGTCGACGTCCCCCCAGAGGGGTCCTCGATCGAAAGGACGACCTCGTGGGTGTCCCCCCGGGCCTCGACCCGAGTCGAGACCTTCCAACCGTCCCCCGTGGCCTCACTCGCCTCGAGCAGAGTCCCGAGCCGCGACCCCAGCTCGACCTCGGCACAGTCGCCGGACTGCGACACCTCGGGGCCTCCCGCCAAGGCGAGCATGAAGAACAACCCAATCACGAGACGCGCCGGAGCGTAGCAGGTCCCTTCACCCGCAGGACAACGGACGCTCAGAAGGGCAAACGACAACCCCGCCGAACGTCCCAACGAGAAGGCGTTCGTCGGGGAGCAGGACTTCATACTCCCCGCTCAGCACAGCTCCCACGTCGTCGACGCGGAGCACGACCCAAGCGGCTGCATCCGTGACCCCGTCAACCGTGTACTGCGCGTCCAGCCAAACCGACTGCTCCGTCGCAAACGAGGCTTCGGTTCCCAACGGTGCAGCAACCGAGATCGTCAGCCGAGGACCGCCCCCAAACGACCCCCCGCAAGCGTTCGACATGTACTCGCCTACGGAAACTGAGAACCCGCTCTCTCCATCGGGCAGGCATGTTTCAGTCGCAATGCCAACGGTCGGACCCGGCACGATCCCGCCGAACACGACCGACTCCGGCACACAGTACTCGCCTCCGCAATCCGAGAGGAACCCGCAGCTGCAGACCCCGTCCTCCGACTCGTCGCAGGAGATCGAGGAGCTGACACACCCACCGTAGTCGGACGGCCGATAGCAGAACTCTCCCGCGCCGCACCCGTCCGGGCCGCAGGGCGCGCGTACGCAACCCTGCTCATCGAACATCGAATCGAGCGCCCCGCATCGTTCACCACAGTCGACCGGCCCCGCACAGCGATGGTTCTCGGAACCGGCGCAGGGATTGCTTCCAACGTCGGGTTCGCTTGGCACACCGCTCGATGACACATCGCTCGAGGTCACCGTGCTCGTCCCACTCGTCGACGCCGGGGTCGGTGCGCCATACGTCGTCGTACCCTGCACGTCTCCCGTGGCCCCTTCCCCCGCCACTGCAGGACCGCATGCGCAGAGCGCAGCCAACACGACCGCCAACCGGCGCAAACCGGCCACGGTCTCAGGACGTGTCACTCGGGATGGGCGGCGCGCCACTGGGGGTGCTCGAGAAGGAGTTTGTGGGACTCCCGGGTGAAGTTGGCGATCTTCTGGTCGAGGGAGGCCTGCAGGCGAGTGTTGTACTTGGCCTCGGTGCCGTGGCGAACACGCCAGTAGTTGGCGGACACCTTGGCGTAGTACTCGAGCATCTTCATGGGGACCGCCTTCTTGCTTCGGTAGCCGTGAATGCGGGTCTCGGCGGTCTTCATGGCGGCCCAGTTTTCGATGGCGGCTTGCTCGGCCAAGAACACTGCACCGCCGTGGACGAACATCTGCATTGCGGACGGATCGCCGCTGGCTCGGGCGTGGGCGTGCATCTGCATGGCGGCGCGGGCAAACACCCCGGCCCGTGCGCGGCCGTGCCGAACTTCGATGTCCGTGGTGGTGGCGTCCCGCTTGAAGCCTTCGAGCCAGATCCCGCCTTTCGGGGCATCGTCCACCTCGCTCATGGCGTCACTGATCGTGTCCCAAGCGCCCGAGACGTCATCGGTGGCCGCATGCATCTTGGCTTCGACCGGCTGCCATAACCGCTGAAGTCCGGAGGTGTCGGTGGTCGTTGCGGCGATGAGAGGCTGACTCGCGGCGGTGGCTTCGGCCAACACGGCGTCGAAGCGGGCGAGCGTCGCCTCTCGCGTCGCATCCCAACGTGCAACGAGCGCGTTCCATGGCGCGGTCACAGGCACACCTCTTGCCGACTCGCGTTCGCGATCTGCGGGGACGTCATCGCATCCAGTATGCACCGAGTTCACCGGCCGCGAAGGCTACGCACCGACGAACGTGAACCCGTTCTATCCTTCGCCCATGCGCCGCTCGGTTCCCGCTCGTCTTGCGCCACGGCTCGGTGGGGCTCTCGCATGCTGTGGGTTGCTCGTCGGGTGCGCAGGCCAGTCCGCATCCCCGGCCTCGCCCGCCGCGGCGGCGGGCACCCCGACGAATGCGGGCAGCGCCGAGGCTCATCCGGCTGCGGTCGACACTGTCGCCCCGACCGAAGCGCCCGGACCTGACGCAGTCCCCGAGTCCGGACCCGCGCCTGAGCCCGCGCCCGCGCCCGCGCCCGCGCCCAAGGTTGCCTCCCGCGTCACGCCGAAGATGGAGCGGCGCATTCGGTCGAAGCTCCGCAAGACGCATGGCGCCAACGTGCTCCTGCTGCGGTTCGTCGAAGTGCCCTTGTCCGATGGCGGTGTCGCCGTGCTCGGCATCTACGAATACAGCCGCTTGCAGGCGTGCGCGTCGGCTGCGGGAGGCACCGCCACCGCCCGCAAGACGTGCGTCGAATCGGCCATCGAAGAGGGGGAGTGGTACGAGGACTTCGAGGAGAGCGACTACGACTGCAACCGCCAGGGCCTCGTGCGTGCCACGTTCGGGCCTCCGCGCCCGGGAAAAGAGGCCTACGGAGGTGCGATGACGCTCGACGTCGACCGTGCGCTTCCCGAGGCGTGTCGCATCGCTCGCATCGACGAGTTCACGCTCGTCGACCTCGATGCCGACGGCGCACTCGAGCTTGCGGTGGCCTACGGCACGGTCACCCCGAACGCCGTCGCGCGCGGGGGTGGCTCCTTCGACGCGTCCGTCTATCGACGCGGCTGGTACCGCGAAGACCTGCAGCCGCAAGCCGAGGTCGTCACGGCGGATTGGGCGTCGGACGACTGGGCGATGAGCTACACATCGAGCACCGCGCTCGAGTTCGTCGACCTCGACAAAGACGGTCACATCGACATCCGCGCAACCCGACACGAGGTCCAGATGCCGGGGCAGTCTGCAATGCCCAGCGCGTGCCTTCCAGCCGCGGACGGTGCGGCGATCGATCCCGATGCGTGTGACGCCGCGCTCGAAGAAGAGGGCCTGCCCGAAGAACTCGACACGACCGTGGTTCAGGGTCGATACGACGCCAAGGCCGACCAGTGGCGATTCGACGGACCCTTGCGCTGACCCTCGGGTTGGCGCTCACGCCCACCTTGGGGGCGTGCTCCGACCGACCGCGCAGCGCTGCTCCGCAAGCGGTCTGTCGGCGTGACCAGGACGTCGCCGCAAAGGTCTGCGGAGACTGCCACGCCGAAGCCTATGCACGTTGGCGTCGAGGTCCACACGCGCGCGCGTGGACCGATCCCGTGTTCCAGGCCGAATATCGCGAAGACCCCAGCGAGGGCTGCGTCGACTGCCATGCCGACGCCGCCCGGCGCCCAGGGCAATCGCGCCGGGACGGAGTGTCGTGCTCTGGCTGCCACGCACCACGCACCAAGCCCGAGGCCACCTCGCTCCCCGAGGGCGTGGCCATGTGTGCCCGATGCCACCAGTTCGACTTCGCCGCACTCGGCACCTCCGGCTGGAGCGCGTACGACCGCACGGACCCGGTTCAAGAGACCGTCTCGGAATGGACGCGCAGTCGAGCGGCCGCCGACGGTCGCACCTGCGCGAGTTGCCACATGCCCGAGGGCAAGCACGCCGTGCTCGGCACCCGCGACCCGGATTTCGTCCGGCGGGCACTTCGAGTGTCCGCACACAGAACCGCCACGTTCCTCGTCATCGTTCTGCAGGCGGCAGACGTCGGACACAGCATGCCCACCGGAGACATGTTTCGACGGCTGCGCGTGCGCGTCACGACAGAGGACGGAGAGGTACAGGAGAAGCGGCTCGGCCGACGATTCGCGAGCCTTCCCAACGACGCAGAGACGGGATTCGCACTGCGCCCGGTTCTCGATCAGCGCCTCCGTCCGCCGCCAGACGACGCCCCGACGCGTCTGGAGTTCCCGGTCCCCGCGGAGGGCAGCGTGGTTTGGTCGGTCGACCTGCTCCGGCTCCCCCCGGAGACGGCCAAGCGGCGGGGGCTGCTCCCGCAAGACGTGGAGATCGAGCTGGCCTCTGGAGAGGCCTGACCTCAGGCGTCGGGAAGCAACGAACGAGCGTCATCCAGGGCCGCGCTCGGCACGGGGATCGTGAATGTCGTGGCGGGCATGCCGAACGCCCCCTTGCGGGTGAGCAGCAGAACGCCGTGCTCTTCCTCGAGTTCGATGCGGGCGATGCCGTGCGGCCAGGCGAAGAGCGTGCGGCCGATGGCACACGCCTTGGGCGAGAACAACACGGGCTCGGACGCCCCACCGCCTCGACCCGCGACAACGACGATCCCGAGTGCCAGGGTCCACAAACCCGCCAGCCCCCAGCCGATCCACGCGCCGAGCCATCGCACGTCCTCAGGCCCGACCATCGCAACGCCGAGGAGCAACATCGGCAGCACCGAAGCACCGGCCGCACCGCCGAGCACCCACGCCCGCGCGCGCGCTCGACGAGCCCGGTTGAAGTCGGCCCACTGCGCGGGCTCCATTTCCCACCGCATCACCCACTCTCCGCGCCGAAGCTGCGCGAGTTCGGGTTCGACCAGCGCCGCCCTCGAACGCGCAAACGCCCAAGCGCCGCCCATGAACACGACGACCGTGATGCCCAGGCCGAGCATCCACACCGACGCCTGCTCGAGCGCGGCCCAAGCCAGCACGCAGCAAAGGCCAAGTCCCGCCACCGCGGCAGCGCCGATCATCAAGGCCTTCCAGGGGTTGGGCAGAGCGTTGCTGTTCTGGGGCATGCGAACGTCGCATGGAAACCCAGCTGCGACCGCGCAGCAACACGAAACGGCCGGCCGTGCGTGAATGCAGGGCCGGCCGTCGCGAGACGTGGGGGACTATCCCGCGTTGGCGGGGATGGGGAGCACCGTGCCGTCGGGCAGCTGGGCGATCAAGGCCACCCCACCGTCGGCGTCATTGTTGGCGAAGGCGTTGACTTGAAGTCCGCCCAAACCAGCGTCGGGAATACTGAAGGTGACGTCGGGCACCATGTCGTTGTCGACGTCGAGCCCGATCTCCAACGCGCCGGCGGGAATGTCGGGCAGGGTTGCCGAGGCGCCGAACGGCACATCACTGAGCAGTTCGGTCGGGTTTTCGAGATCGCTGATCTCCCAGATGTCGACCTCACCGACCGCGGGCGCCGCGTGAACCACCGTGATACGCACGTTGGCCGCGTCGATATCCGCATCGTCGTCCACCAAGGGGAGCGCCTGCAGTCCGATGTCACCGGCCTCGTTGAGGTCGCCGATCGCAACCGCGGTGTACTTCGTGTCGGCCTCCAAGGTGAGCTCGGGTGCAAGGACAGCTTCGTCGGCGCCCGTACCCGTCACGCTCACTTGGAACGTGTAGTCGCCGGCCGGCACCATCAGGTACTCGGTCCCACCACGGAACTCGAGGTTCTCGACCACGGGCCCCTCCGCGTTGGCGAACACGTCGACGCCGGGGGCGTTCACGCCCAGGTGCAGCACCCGAATCTCCGCCATCGCGGCGTCTCCGGTCGAATCGCCGGCGGTGTCGTCCGTGTCGGCGGTATCGGAAGTGTCTTCCGTGTCTGCCGTGTCTGCGGTGTCGGCCGTGTCTGCGGTGTCGGCCGTATCCGCCGTGTCTGCCGTGTCTGCCGTATCCGCGGTGTCTGCCGTGTCTGCGGTGTCTGCCGTGTCCTCGGTCTCGGACGTATCGGACCCGGTCGTGCCCGCGCCGGTGTCGTCACTGCCGCTGTCATCACCGCAACCGGTGAGCGAGAGAGCGAAGCTGAGGGTCCAAGCGTGAATCATGTGCGAAGTCTTCATCGGTGCCTCGGTTTCGTGAGCCGCCAACACCTCTGACCGACCGTTCGACACCTGCAACAAACCCTCTCCAAGAAAACGCGCCCCTGCGCGCTGACAAACGCCACAAGACACTGATTTGAAACAGAAATTCACATGTTCAATGTTTGAGCATGGTCACCAAGAAAAGTGACCAACGCGCCCACAACGCCGACACAGGCTCCGAGAACTCAGTGGCCGGGCAGCCCCGTCCGCCCAGGCTTGAATCGCAGGATGTGATACGGCGCGTTCCGTTCGACGCGGCGTCGCACGCCGGACTTGCCGAGATACACCTGCAGTGCGCTCGCGGTCACATACAGCCACCCGTCCGGGCCGAATCCGAGCCCGTCCGGCCAACGCAGCAGAGCCTTGTCCTGCATCAGCGTTTCCAGCCGGCCGTCGGCGCCCACCCGATGCACGGCGGAGTGCTCCATGTCGGTGACGTAGATGCCGCCTTCGTCGTCGGTGCTCAGGCCATCGCTCATCGAAACGTCCGCGTAGTGCTCGATGACGTCTTCCAGCTCGGCGTCACTGCGCGAGGGATCGCGCAACGCCGCCGCCTGGATTCGATGCAACGCCCCCGCGTTGACCGAGGCGTAGTAGAGCCACTCGCCGTCGCGGTCCAGCGCGATCGAGTCGACGCCGAACCACAACGGCGACCCCGCGACCTTGATCGGCGCATCGTCGACATGCACACGATAGTCCCCGTTGCTCACCGTGGCGTGCTTCTGAAGCCGACGCAGCACCGTGCCGGTCTGCGTATCGTAGACCACCAGCGCGGGCTTTCTCGCCACGAAGCTGGTGTCCGCGATGTAGATCCACCGCCCCGTCGGATCCACCTGGAAGTCGTTGAGCATCGAGCCGACACGTGCCTCTCGGCGCGTGAACACCTTTTCGTGAACCCGGGTGTTGGTGGCCAGGTCGTACGCGACGAGCTTGGGGCGAGAGAATCCGTGCCCACCGTCGTCGAGCACCCACAGCCGCCCCTGCCGATCGATGCGAAGCGACAACGGCGTGTCCCAGTACTTCTTCTGTGCCCGCGCGTCCGGGAACGGAGTCACGACCCCGTCGACGAGTTCTGCCACGTGCACATCCGGCTTTCCGATCGCGTGGAGCGTGAAGAACACGCGACCGCCGGGGCCTACCGCCACGTTCCCCGGGGGGTCGTCGAGTTCGACCACCACCTCGAGCGCGGCGGGTTCGAGCGTGGGCACGGTGGACCGGTCCTCGATGCGGCGGTCACCTCCGCACGCCACACACAGGGCCATCGCGAACACACCCGCACAGATTCGACGCACTCGGGCCATGCCGCAGCGGATCACGTTGGAGAGAGGTTGTCGATCGGGGGCCGAACTGACCGAAATCGCGCCTGTTTGCCCCCGGCTCGGAGGACACCCGAAGAAAGAATGCACCCGCGGTGAGGGAGTCCGGTCGCGGGCGACGTCCCCTTGGGTGACCGCACCATGCCGACTCCAGATATCTCCCTCCGCCCCCTGTTCCTGCTTTCCATCGCCGCGTCCCTGCTGGGATGCGACAGCGAACAGGTCAAGACGTTCAAAGGCCACAAAGCAGCGGTGTGCGAGTGCGCCGATGCAGACTGCGCCAAGGCCGAACACACCAAGTTCCTCGCGTCGTGGGAGGCGATGAGCAAAGCGGAGATCGACTGGGAATCGGACGCGGGCAAGAAGGACAAGAAGGGCATCGAAGACGCCGTCAAAGGCTATCGCGAGTGCCTCGGCAAGCAGGTCAGCGCCAAAGATGCCACCGCAGTCTGTCAGGAAGACGCCAAAGCCAAGACGTCGAGCGACGCGTGCACGCAGTGCTGCAACGACGAAGGCCGCTTCTTCAAGTCGTGGGTCGACCCGCTGGCGGCCGGCCTCGCAGGCGCACTCGGGGCCGGCGACGTGAAAGGCTGCTCGTGCAGCTGAGCCCGAGGTTGTGGGACTGGTAGGCTCGCGGGGCTGAGCGCCTCCCGCCGATGACCGACCGCGCCCCCGAAGAGAACACCACCGAGTCCCCTCCCACCGGACGGCTCGAGCGGGTACTGGGGTGGGTCGAGGTTGTCGGCAACGCGCTTCCACACCCCGGGACGCTCTTTGCCGTCATGGCACTGCTCGTGGTGATGGCCTCGGGCGTCGCCGCGTGGCTGGGCGTCGAAGCGGTGCACCCGGGCACGGGCGAGACGGTCCATCCCGTCAACCTGCTGAGCCTCGACGGTGTGCACCGCATGCTGACCGGTGCGGTGACCAACTTCACCGGCTTCGCGCCGCTGGGCACGGTGCTGGTGGCGATGCTGGGCATCGGAATCGCCGAGGGCAGCGGGCTCATTGCGGCCGGGTTGCGGCTGTTGGTGATGGCCGCGCCCAAGCGCTTGCTCACCTTCGTCATCGTGTTCTCGGGCATCTTGTCCAACACCGCGAGCGAGGTCGGCTACGTGCTGCTCGTGCCGGTCTCGGCGTCGATCTTCCTGGCTGCGGGCCGACACCCCATCGCGGGACTGGCGGCCGCGTTCGCGGGCGTGTCGGGTGGCTACAGCGCCAACCTGCTGCTGGGCACCATCGATCCGCTGTTGGCCGGGCTGTCCGAAGAAGCCGCGCACATCGTCGACCCCGACTACACGGTGAGCGCGGCGGCCAACTACTACTTCATGTTCGTCTCCACGTTCCTGATCGCGGGCGCGGGCACGTGGATCACCCATCGCGTGGTCGAGCCTCGACTGGGCACCTACGAAGGGGACGAAAAGCCCGAAGCGATCGATGCCCTGACGACCCAGGAGCGTCGTGGCTTGCGCTGGGCCGGGCTCACCACCGCCGTAATCGCAGGCCTCCTCCTGTGGTCCGCACTCCCGTCCGGCACGCTCCCGGGCGCGGGATGGTTGCGAGACCCGAGCACGGGCGACCTGCTGCGCTCGCCGTTCATGTCCGGCATCGTGGCGCTCATCTTCATCATTGGCGCCTCGGCGGGCATGGCCTACGGCATCGGCGCGGGCACCTACAGCTCCGATACCCAGGTGATGAAGGGCATGGCCAAGTCGATGGAGACGCTCGGGCTCTACATGGTGCTCGTCTTCTTCGCGGCCCAGTTCGTCGCGTACTTCAACTGGTCGAACCTCGGGCTCATCATCGCCGTGCACGGGTCCGAGCTGCTGCGATCCAGCGGCCTGGGGCCCATCCCCCTGCTGGTTCTGTTCGTGCTGGTGTCGGGCCTGCTCAACCTGGTGATGGGCAGCGCTTCGGCGAAGTGGGCGATCATGGCCCCGGTGTTCATTCCGATGCTGATGCTGCTGGGCTACTCACCGGAGCTCATCCAGGTCGCCTACCGAATCGGCGACAGCACCACCAACATCATCTCGCCGATGATGACCTACTTCGCACTCATCGTGGCCTTCGTGAGCCGGTGGGACCCCGAGGCGGGCATCGGTACGGTGATCGCCACCATGCTTCCGTACACCGCCGTGTTCACGGTGGTCTGGACCCTGTTGCTCGCGGTGTGGCTGACCTTCGGCATCCCCGTCGGGCCCGGCGCGTCGCTGTTTCTGCCCGGGTAGCGAGCGGCCTAACACGCATCGTAGCCGCCGACGGCGAAGATCACCGACTGCATCATCTGGGCGGACCCTTTCCACCATCCACCGGCCGCGGTTGCGGCGGTTGCTTCGAAGTCGACGTACAGCGCCGGGTCGTCGAGGGCTGCGGCAGCTCGGTCACAGAGTTCGGTGGAGGGGTCGAGCTGGCCTGCAATCATCAGGAGGGCCAGGGTCTGCGGTTTGCTGAAGGCATACATGCAGGTGTTGCCTTCGCTGTCGGCACGGTTGCGGCAGGTGAGCACGTCGGTGTGGTCCGGTGCGAGGTCGCACTCCTGACCGGCGGCAAAACAGCCGTCCACGACGATCTCCCCAGCCGCATCTTGTTCGATGCCATACCGATAGAGATTCGACGGCCCACGCGTGACGGCTTGACCGATGTCCCCGAGGGCGTCGCCGTAGTTGAGCACATGCCGCACCAACGTGGCGTAGTGCATGCTGTTCTGCATGAACTGCTGCGGTGTCCAACACGTATCGCCCTCGAGGGTGTCGGGCTGACACAACACGCCGGGCCGCAGATTCTGTTCCGCGAGTTCGGTCATGAGCTGCGCGAGTCGATCGTGGCAGGCCTGCCCACGAGGGCCAGGGCTGAACTCGGCACAGTTGGCCAGCATGTCGTACCGCTGCCCCGCGAACCGCCCAATCTCGACGAAGTTGGCGTCGGTGCGCTCGGCCTCGGGAGCATCGTAGAGTTCGACCGCGGTGAGCCCGGCCTGCCCGAATCGGTCGCGCATGACCGGGTCCGGCCGCAGCACATAGGCCTCGTCCATGCCCTGGTTGTAGCTGTAGTCGGAGGATCCAAAACCGGCGCGATGCCACTGCCCTTCGCCGACCCCGCCCGACGTCGGAGCAAAGCCGTTGCGGTTGCCGTGGGCGCGTTCGCCGATGTTGATGTACGCCGTGAACATCTGCAGCCAGCTCTGCGGCAACGAGAAGTCCCAGACCCACTTGGGATCCCCAGTGCGAAAGAACTCCAGCAGCTCTGCGCCCGAAGGGTTCCAGTAGTTCATCGCCCCATCACATTGCGACGGCGCGGCGACAGCATCCGGCTCGGCGTAGGTCCACGGGTCGTATTGAATGTCGGGCCACAGCTGGGCGCCAAACGTCTTGGCACGCTCCCACTGCCCTCCAGGTCCGACCGTGTCCGCGTGCAACTGGTCCATCGTCGCTACGTAACGCTCCTTCACCGTGGACGTGCCCGCATCGCCGAGTGATGGGTACACACCCGCCGCGTTGAAGTCGGCCAACGGCGCGCGAACCAGCAGCCCACGCTCGAGCTCGGCCAATCCGCGCTCCCGCATGGCATCGAGCGATGCATCCTCGCGGTCCAGCTGGATCTTGGCGCGGTTCCACAACCCCTTGGCCTCCCCCAACACGATCGGCGCCGAAACAAACCGCAGCTCGATCGCCGAAGGGGTGACCGCCAGCGCTTGCGGCTCGCGATATCGCATCCAGGGGATCTGGGCGAGGGCCACGAAGCCCTCACCGGTCGCTGCCACCATCGGAGCCTCGACCGCCTCGGCCTCCGCGGCGACGGCATCATTCACCCGCACCTGGGCCGAACGCCCCGCCCACGGCTGACTCCCGCCCAGAGGTTCGCTCTTCCGCTGCTCGACGACGACCTCTCCGTCGGCCTCCTCGACCGCGTCGTCGAACGCGTAGTAGCGCGGTGTCCCGAGCGCGAGCGGCTGCACCCAGGCGGCCTCCGCCACCACCACGGCCTGGTCGGTCCAGGGCTCGGCAAACGCATCCGAGCACTCGTTACGCAGGTGGAACTGCACGTCGATGTCGCCGCTGCCCCGCGTAAACGTGAGCACCGCCGTGTAGCCGAACCGCGGATACGGCTGCCCGTCGAAGGCACAATCCGCGACGACGTCGGGGTGGTCTCCGACGAAGTGCCCACGCATCTCGACAACGGCACGGACCGGCCCCGACTCGACCACCTCCACACCGTCGGGGTCGAGCACCGCGCTGGGCGACGTTCCGTCTTCGAGCTGCAGGCGAGGCCCGGCTTCGCCGTGTTGCTCCGCATCGAACACCACCGCCCCGTCCAACACGATGCGCTGCAACAGGCCGGGGCGCTCCTTGTCGAGGGTGAAGATCGCCGCGTCGGTGTCGATGGAGATCGTGCTGCCGTCGTCGTGCAAACTCAACGAACGCGGGTCGTCGACCTCGGGCACGACATCGTATCGCCGCAACTCGTAGGTCACCGCGGTGTCGGCCTGTACGTCGGCCGGCACCGCGACCGCCAACCACCGAACCGGCAACGACGCGTCCGAGAGTGGCCCACCCCAACGCGCAATCGCGGTGAACTGAGCCGGGCGCCACCGCCCTTCGCCGTCGCTCACCACCAACCGCGAAAGGTCGTTCAGCCCGAACGCGCGGGGGATCGGAATGGCCGAGTAGGCCGTCTCGCCGATGCGGTCGACTCCGAGGTCGTTGCGAATCTCCAACCCCGAAATGCGCTCGAACTCCCCCTCGGGCAGAGGCGGATTGTCCGTGCCACCCGTGTCTCCCGTGTCAGCATCGGACCCACCACTCGACCCCGCACCGCCGGTCGACGAGCCTCCTTCGGTGCCCGCGAGCGCATCGGCACCGCCCTCGAGGCCACACGCGCAGAGCAGGAACGAAGCGAGAAGTGAAGGCCGCATGCGCCGGACAAACAGCAAGCCGCATGCCACACCGGCCCCGCTCCAAGTCCCGGTCGGATGCCGCATCGGCAAGAGACCCCGCCCATGCGACCCCCCTGTGACACGCACCGCAGTGACGTGGCCCAAGCGGCCCATGAATCGTCTCCTCCGGGTGACCAGCGGTATCCTCGACGTGGATGCCGGGACTTCCTGCCGACGTCGAGACTGCGATTGAGGGCTTGTATCTCGCCTTCGCTCGGTATCCACTGCAGCAGCGCATCGAGGCCAGTCCGATCGTCGACGTCGCCGACGCGCAGCGACGTCTTCGTGCAAGGCCCCTTCGCAAGCTCGAGGCCGCGGACCTCGGTGTGTTCGCGTTCAAGGCGATGACCACCTTCGGCGGGGTAGACGATTTCCGCCATTTCTTGCCCAGGATCGCAGAGCTGCTCTCGTACGGTGACGCTGTTGGGGTGTGCGACCTGTCGCTGTTCATCGGAAAGCTCGGCTACGGCGAGTGGTCGACGTGGTCCGAAGATGAGCGAGGCGCGGTCGAGCTCTGGCTCGAGGCGTTGGAGGACAGCTACTTCCGCGGAGATAGTCGCTTCGATGCGATCGACCCGCTGTGGGACGCCGCGCTGACACGACGATCGACGACCCGATTCATCGATCGCTGGCTGTCATCGAACGCGCCCTCGGCACGACACGCGCTCGCCGATGCTCTGTTTGCGATCGCGGAGAGTGCCCAGACGGGTCGCACCGCAGACGGCCCACCGCTCATCGCCCATACCGACCGCGTACGAAACGCGCTCGCGCGAGCGTGTCAGGAGTCGCCGGACCCACATCTACGCAACGCGCTCCTGCTCACCGAGTTCCCACCGTTCACCCGATGAGGTCCCCGGGTGCAGGCGGCGGCGTAACGACAGCACTTCTGCAGTCGTTGCCCTGTCCGCAAACGGTCGCGAAGACGATCGAAGAAGCGGAAGCCTGGGCCAACGCCTCGCCCGGGTAGCAGCACTCACAGGTCGAACTCCGCCGGCACTCCCCAGGCCTCCTCCGCGACCTCCGCCTCTCTCGAATCTCCCTCTTCATTTCGCTCAACCGCTCATCCGGTCGCGTGGTGGCTCGAGGGACGTCAACGACGGGTGGGTTGCTGCAGGTGGGCCGACCAGCCGTCGAAGATCGGGGTGATGAGGGCGTCCGCGCCGCCGCCATCGCGCAGCACTTGGACACCGAGGTCGGTGAGGACGGCCTCGATGACGAACTCGATCGAAGACTCGTTCTCCGAGCCGGGGCTCACCGTCCAGGAGGCGTCGAGTGCGGTGATCATCGCCTTCAAACCCGGCGGATAGGTGGATGCGTCGACCTTGGTCGCGAAGCGACGCCCGGGCTCCCACGCCGTGTACGTCTCGCGCCAGCAAGCCCCTTCAGTGTCGGTGCACTCGCGCACCATGCCGACGCCTTGCCCCGAAACCGTGCGGATCTCGGTGAGGTTGGGCGCGAGTTGGGCGTACAGCGCATTGTTGGACACCACCTCGAACAGGCGCGCTGCCGAGACGGGGTAGCGGCGGGTCCACACGAAGCGGTGCGGGGTTGTCTGGGAGGAGGGCGATGGAACGTCGACCCCGAAGAACCCGAGGATGGATTCGAGCTTGCCCTCGGGGGTGAAGCGCACCACGTCGATGCCGTCCACGATGGGCTTTCCGTCCGCGCCGTTCATGGCCCATGCGAACCGTGCCTGGCGATGGTGCGCGTCCACCGGGGATGTGAGGCGCAGGGTCGCGCCGGGGAACTGCGTCATGACGCCTTCCATCATCGCCGCGATGCCGTCATGCCCGGAGGCTTCCGCCGCTCCGTCGCAGTAGTAGGCATCGTCCGCGAACGCACGCGCGATCGCCTGCCGTCGAGCGTCCGAGGGGAGGTGCCAGATCTCGAAGTAGTGGGTGATGAGGGCTGCAGCGTCGATGGATGCGGTCATGAATGGAGCTTTCGCCACCAGCGCCTCACTTCCATGACGTCACGGGTCATGACGGCGGGAGGCTGAGGACGACCCTGCAACGGCGCGTTCGTTGCTCGGCTGAACGCTCCGGGCCGAGGTTGTGCCGACGGTCGCGCCCGCTGTCGGCTCGAGCGGCGGTGTCGCTATCATGCGACCCTCCCTGTGACACGCACCGGAGCGACGTGGCCCAAGCGGCCCACGAATGGGCCACAGGTCGAACCGCCGCATTCGCAAACCACCAGCACCACCCAGCTCACGATTGGCACGCAGGTCGCATTTGCGGGCGAGATGTGCCCCAATGCTACTCTCGAAACGTGGTGGACCCCGAAAGCCGCCGGGCGACGTACGATGACGTACTCGACGCACCGCGCGACAAGGTGGCCGAGGTGACGAACGGGCAACTCGTCCTGCACCCGCGCCCGGCGCTGCCGCACGCTGCGGCGGCTTCAGCGTTGGGTGAGGAGCTCGGCCCGCCATTCAAGCGCGGGCGCGGCGGCCCCGGAGGCTGGATCATCGTCGACGAACCAGAGCTGCACCTTGGCGACGACATCCTCGTTCCAGATCTCGCAGGCTGGAGACGTACTCGCCTGCCGAGGCTCCCCGCCGAACCCTACCTGTCTCTCGCACCCGACTGGGTTTGCGAGGTCCTCAGTCCAACGACGGCGAAGTTCGATCGGGCAGACAAACTCCCGATCTACGCACGGGAATCTGTGCGCCACGTCTGGCTGCTCGACCCTTTGCAGCGAACGCTCGAGACCCTCCGCCTCGAAGGTCCTCACTACACACTCCTCGCTGTCCACAAGGACGACACCGTGGTCAACGCCGAGCCGTTCGAGGTGTTCGATCTCGAGCTCTCCGTCCTCTGGGCGGATGTCGAGCCGCCCTAGGCGATCCTCACGGAGTCGCCAGTGGCCTGCGCCGTAGGCTCGGCAGTGGCGCAGCAGCGCTTGCGAGTCCGCCGAGCATCGCTGCGCCCAACAACACCGCGGTGGTGGGCGAAGCAGTGAGCACCGCGGCGAGGGTCGGAAACGCAGTCGCCTCGGAGATGAGCAATGCGACCAGTGCCGAGCTCGTCGCGAGTCCGCCCAGCAGCCAGGCGGCTTCCCACGAACGCGACGACCTCATCGCCGTGCTCGCCGCGATGCCGCACAGCCCCAAGCTCACCGCGCCCGCCCCGACCAGGAGCACCCCCGCGATGCCGGCACTTGCGGGCGCCCACGTGACCGCCACGAGGTAGACACCCGCACATGCAGCGAACCCGGTGGTCGCACACACGAGCATGTGCAGATAGACCGCGCGTGCGAGCGCCGACTCGGAGATCGGCAGGGTGGACCACGCGTGCGCGAAGCCGCCGTGTGCCCGTGAACGACCGCCCACCGTACGCATCGACAACCCCAAGGGGCGCGCGCTGGCCAACCAGGCCCCACCCGCAAGCAGCATGCCTCCCACCGCGAGCACGAGGACAGGATCGAAACTCCACCGCACCAACAGGAACAGCCCTCCGAGGACTGCGCTCGCTCCAACACCTCGCGCCAACGCCGAGCCGAGCCCACGCATGAAGTCCCCTCGGAAGACGGTGGCCGCGGAGCCTTGGAGCTGCCGAACCACAACGACCCGGCTCAGCCCACGGCGCGCTCGAACGAACGCCATGGAACCGTTCGAGGGCGCCCACACAAACACCAGGGCCGCCACCGCAAGTCCGACCGCGCAGTTGCCCGCCAGTGAGTCCGGGGCGAAGAATGCGATCCCGCCGGTCGTGAGGACCGGCGGGACCGCCCAGCGAAGCCAGCTTCGGCGCGAGAAGGGCAGGTCGCGGTCGAAACTGGCGAGCAAGAGATGGGGCAACGAGATGGCCGCAAGTGCGGTCGCATTGACGCCAAAGAACGACAGAAGCGCGCGAGTGTCCGGCTCCGAGACGGACAAGGCGACCGCGGTCGGCACCAAGACCAACGAGACCGCGACCGTAGTGCCGAGCAGCGCAGCAATCGCTTCGGCGAGGGCCCGCGTGCGGGACTGGAGCGGAAGCACGCTCGTCGTGCTGCGACCGTTGCCGTGCCCAACCGCCTGCCGCAGTGCCCACCGCGCGACGGGCACGAACAGCAGCGACAAGACGGCGTGAACCACGTCCAGACGCCCCGAGAACGCGGTCTCGCTCGCCGAGGAAAACACGCGCATCCCTGCCATTGGGAGCGTGTTGGTGAACACCAACAACGCCACCAAGCCGCCCCGGGTGGTGCAGAGCAACCGAAGCACGACGGCGACATGCTGATGAAACCCGCTCACGACACCGCCTCCAAGCCGGACGCGCGCAATGCAAACAGCGTGTCTTCCAGCGACTGACCGTCCTGCACGATCGTGTCCGTGGGCCCCTGCGCGACGACCCTGCCCTCTCGCAACACCAGCAACACATCCGCGATGCGCTCGACATCCGCGAGCTGATGAGAGCTGACGACGACCGAACGCTCTGGATCTCGCGCCACTCCGAGAATGCTCTCGAGCATGGTTCGACGCGCGCCAAGGTCCAGCCCGGTGCCGGGTTCATCCAAGACCAGCAACCGAGGGCGAAACGCCAATGCCGTCACTGCCCGCAGGCTCGTGCCCTGTCCCTTCGACAGGTCCCGAACGCGCAGCCGAGGGTCGATGCGAAACCGAGCCAGCAGCTGGCCGACCAGGTCCTCGTCCCACGTCGCGTAGTAGCCCGACAAGGTCCGCAGCAGCCGCGCGACGCTGAGGTCGAACAACGGCCGATCATCACTCATGAACCCAGCCCTCGAACGCACATAGGCAGGATCGACCCGCGGATCTCTGCCCATCACGCGAACCGTGCCCTCACTGGGCGCCGTGAGTCCCGCGAGGCAGTCGAGCAGCGTCGTCTTGCCGGCACCGTTGGGGCCAACGATGCCCACGACGATGCCGGGCTCGACGCTCCAACCCGGAACGTTCAGCGTGAAACCGCCTCGGTCCACGCGGAGGTTCTGAACTTCGATCAGTGCTTCTTCGATCATCGCTTCTCTCCTGACTTTGCGAGCAGTTTTTCAACGATTTCGACGAGGTCTTCGTGGTCGAGTCCCAGCGCCACCGCGCTCTTCAACGCAGCCTCGATCCCCTCGCGGGCCTGTCGGCGAATCGCAGCCCGCGTCGGGCTGGACACACTGTCGGCCACGAACGTGCCCTGCCCCTGCTTGCGCACTACCAACCCCGCGCTCTCCAGCTCCGCATACGCCCGGCGCACCGTGATCAACGACACCACCACGTCGCCCGCCAGATCCCGATACGACGGCAACCGCTGCCCCGCCGCCAACTGGCCACTGCGCACCAACGCCGCGATCTGGTCCACCAGCTGGCGATAGAAGGGCACGCCCGAGCCCTGGCTGAGAGTGATTGGCAACGTCTCCATGTGCTGGTGTGCATATACATATACACACCAGCACAGTGCGTCAAGGCGCCGATGCGATCCCGGCTGCTACGCTCATCTCCGTGGTCCGGGACGGTGCGACGATTCGGGGGTGGCTTCTGACTTTGGTCGGCGTTGCCTGCACCCCTGCGCCCCCCAACTCACCGGCGCCCTCCGCCAGCCGCCCCCCCGGACTCACGGCTGAGACTCGGGAAGCCTGGGCCAAGTACGTGGAAACACGGTGCCGGCCGAGGAGCGCCCGACGCGAAACGATGCAGGCGCGGCCCGAGTGCGCGCAGACGCGGCTCCGCGAATCCCTCGATGGCTGTACCGATGCGAAGACGTGCATCGAAGCGGCACAGACCGCCCGCCTTTGCGACGGTGGTGGTGACGCGCTCGAAGCACACATGACCCGGGTGATCGCGGAAGACTGCGACGGAGTGCTGGAGATGCTGATGGCGTCTCCATCGGGCGAAGCGCCGTGGTGGGCGTCCGTCCCGCTCTCCGACGAGGGGCTCGCCTGCATCGCACGCAGCACACACCCTCATGCGCGACGCCTCTACCTCATCGCGCACAACGAGGCGCTGCGCGAAGTCCTGCTCGAGCAGCCGGACGCGACCGCGGCGTGGATGCAGCAATGGCTCGCACACATCGAGTCCCGACCGGCAGGGTTCATCGAGGCCCTTTCGTTCTGGGCGTTGTTCGACCGGCTACCACCGCGTTTGCAAGCTGAACTCGTTCCCGCGGTTCGGCGAGTGGCCGCCACTGATCCCCTCGACCCGTGGCTCGCGAAGGGATGGGCCTACGAAGCGAGGGCTCGCCTGGGACGACTGAAAGACGAGGTCTCGATACCGCTGCTACTCCGGGCCTTGCGAAACGAGAGAGACTGGAAGGCACAAGCAACCGCTGCCGATGCCCTGGGCGCGATGGGCCCCCTCGCATCCGAAGCCACACCGACGCTCGAGTTGCTCGCCGACAACCACTGGTCGATGTGGGTTCGCCAGAATGCCCGAGCCGCGGCGTCGAAGATCGCAGGCAAACCGGCCGAGGTCTTTCGTTCGCGCATGCCGGCGCGGGCGTCCGACCCTGGCGAGCCTTTCATCATCGCCCCGATGCTGGACCCCGACGTGGGGATGGCCCGGCGAAACTACGAGCCATGGTCGGTGGTGCTCGACGGTGCCCGTATCGAGTTCACAACGGCCGAGCGCGAGTACCTTGCACTCCCGCCCCAACTGGCGTCTCTCAACCTCGCGTCGGAGTTCCCCGACGCTCCCGGAATCCGCGCCTGGCGGTCCCGACTCACCGCCGTCGAGCCCGTCGGAGAGGGATGGATTCTCGGCACCAACATGGGAGAGTTCGGTGGCGGTGCGTGGTTCGTCGATGGAGATGGCAACGCCCGACTGCTCGTCGCGCACAACGTCGTCCGCGCCCTCGAGTGGAACGGCGCTCGCTACCTGTTGCTCGGACTCGGGCACTTGGGTGCGGACGACGGCAGCCTCGTGAAGTTCGAGCCCTCCGCCGGCGGCGTGCGGCTGCAGAAGACACTCGAACTCCCCGAAGCTCCGTACGACGTCACAGTGCTCGGCGATCGCCTCCTGCAGGCCACCGCATCGGGCGTGGCGGTCGTCTCCCCCTCACTCGAACTGACGATGCACCCCTACGCCTCACGCCGGGCACACCCCGTGGACCCTCCGCACGGCTACCGAACCGCGACGCGTGCCTACCTCCACCACGACCAAGAGGCGATTCGACAGTGTCTCGAGCCGCTCAGCACCTTCGCCGGCAGCTGCCCCACACGACCTGTGGGGGTCAGCGTCTGGCTGGACATCGACGCGGGCGGCACCGTCGACCGCATCGTGCCGTTCACCGCGACCGAAGACGCCTACGACCGCCCGCCCTCGCCGGAGGTCGCCGCCTGCATCGGAAAGGTCACCGCACAGTGGACCTATCCGCCGTTCGAGAACGGCTGGACGACCCTCGGCCTGATGCTCGAACCCAACGGCGAACCACGCTGAACGCAAGACAACCTACGCGCTCGACGCGGAGAACTGCCAGGGGCAGTTGGATCTGTATTCGAGGATGCGGTGGACGCGGTGCTCGATCGTCCCTCGCCGTTTCCGCCTCGGGAGCGCTCATCGCGGAGCGTTTCGACCCATCGGTTGGGGCAAGGTGGAACTTGTGTCACGTCGGCCAATACCACACCATGAACGACGTTTCTCACCGCGACGGCAATGTCGAGCAGCCAGAACACGCCCCCTGGGGACCCGCCCATTCTCGTACCCCCTCCGTTCGGAACGACCGAAACGACGGGAGAGCAGTTGCTGCCGACCGCGATGTCGATGGACGAGCTGCTCCAAGACAACGCGGAGTTCGATGCTCCGGTGTCGGTACCGGTCGACAGTCCGCCAGTCGCTCCGACAGCGAGCATCCCAAACGCGCCACCCGCTCCTGTCGTCCACGACAGCGGAGCCAGCGCCGACGCTGACTACGGCACGAAGAACGACGACCGACGCATGTTGTGGGTCGGCATCATCATCTTCCTCATCGGCGGTGGCCTCGCGTGGGCATTTCTCGGCCCCTCCGCGGAGCAGCCCCCCAGCACGCCCGAGCCTGCAGAACCCGCCATCGCCGAGAACGCCAGCGCAGCCCCGCAACCCGACGTGGCCCCTCGCCCAGCGCAGCAGGGCCCGGCCGAGCAAGCCCCCGTGGTCCCGACTGAACTGTCCGAGCTGCGCGCCCTGGGCTTCGAGAAACGCCACGCGCTCTTGGCTGACGCCAAAGGGGAAGTCCCCGTCGAACTCCACATCGGCCTCGACCTCGTGCAAGCGACCGAGTCGGAGCAACCGTGCCGCACCTTTTCGGATGCGTTGAGCACCATCGAAGCCTCGGAGGATCGCGAAGCCTTCGCGTGGGCACTCGAGGAAGCCAACGCACCGACGGGCGAGGCTCCGGAGTGTGGCGGCCTGGATCAACGCCTGGCTGCGCTCACCGAGCGCCCCTCCAGCGGGTCGAACGGTGCCCGCTCTCGAGCGACGAAGAGCGATCGACCCCGACGCAGCAAGAAGCGCCGCACGCCGCCGCCCAAAACGCCTCCCCCAACCCGACCAACACCCACAGCGGAACCCAAACCGGAGGCCAAGCCGACCAGCATCGCGACGAAGCTGGATGATGGCGAACTTCGCGGTCTTGGAGAGTGAAGATGCCGACCCGCCCCCTATTCAATCTGATGTCCGTCGTGCTCACGACAGCCTTGGTGGCCGCACCCAGCCAGGCGTATGCGGAGCCACCACCGGAGCCCAAAGCCTCACCGTCCGCGGAGGACCTCGAGCGAGCGAAAGAGCTGTTCGAAAACGGCAAAGGACTCTACAGCGAGGGGAGCTACGACGCCGCAATTGCAGCGTTCAAACGCGCCTACGCAAACTCCGGAGACGCGGTTCTTCTCTACAACATCGCGCTCGCCCACGACCGCGCGGGGAACTTCGAGGCCGCGCTCGAGTACCTCGGGTACTACCGAGCGTTCGCCCCAGAGTCGGAACGCGAGCAGCTCGCCGAAAAGGAAGAGAGTCTTCGAAAACGGCAGCTCCGCGCCGAGACCTCGCAGTCCGACGAGGCAAAGCCCTCCTCGGAGCCGGACCAGCCCGAGCGCCAACCGGAGACCGACGAAGCCGGAGTGCCCCCGGCCTCCAACACGCCGCTGAACGATTCTCCGGAGCCCTCACCGACCCAACCCAAGCGCAAGGTGTTCACGACCCCCGTTTGGGTCCTGACCGGAGTCGCTGTCGCAGGCCTCGGCGTGGGAACCGGGCTCGGTGTGACCGCCATGAACCGTCGGTCGGACGCCGACGCATCGTGCGGAGACGCGGGTCTGTGTAGCGCCAGCGCGAAGTCGGACACCGAGTCGGCGCGCAAACTGGCACTCGGGGCGGATATCGCGTTCGCCGTCGGTGCGACCGCCGGGGTCGTCGCCATTGCCCTCATCATCAACAACGCCGTGAAGCGCAAGAAGGCCAGCCCTTCGACCGCGATGGTCCCCGTGCGGGGCGGAGCCGGCCTCAACTTCCGTTTCTGAGTCACGCGAGATCACGCCATGCCTTCGCCCAACACGCTGAGTGTCCTCTGCGGAGCCTCTCTCCTCCTGGGAGGGTGTTCCTTGATCGTCGAGCAACCGGAGTCATGCTCGACCAACGTCGACTGCATCTCGAACTTCGGATTCGGCTCCGTCTGCCAATCCGATGGGTTCTGCTCCGACGCGCCAGAAATCCCGCAGCGATGCGGCCGAACGTTCCCCGACGACCTGTTCGAGCGTCCTGCCGACTATGCAGACTATGTGTTGATCGGCTCGCTGTACTCCTACGAGGCCGCCAACGACACCCTGCAGGCGGGAGAACTCGCCGTCCGCCAGGTCAACCAGAACGGCGGCCTCGAAGGCCAGCGCTTCGCCATGGTCCACTGTGACTACGAGGCCGAGGCCGGCGACACCCTGACCGACATCGAGGCGGTCGAAATGCTCGGCCCATTCTTGTCGGAGGAGCTCGGAGTGGCCGCGATCGTCGGACCTCGAGGTTCGTCGCGAACGGAAGCCACCTTCAACGCCGTGCGCGACCTCGACACGTTGGTGATCTCGCCCTCGGCGACATCGCCAGCCTTGACCGCACTCGATGGCGGCAACGGCTCCGACGCAACCCCAGGGCTGCTCTGGCGCACGGCCCCGCCCGACTCGCTGCAGAGCAAAGTCATCGCAGCCACGATGCTGGAGAGCGGAGTGCAGAACGTTGCAGTCATCTTTCAGCAAGGCGCCTACGGGGACGCGCTCACCACATTGTTCCGCACCGACTTCACCGATGGCGGCGGCGGCCGGGTCGACTCCTACCCCTTCGAAGCGGGGAGCGACTTCTCGACCAGCGTCGCGACGATCGCCGAGGCGATCGGGTCCGGCGACATCGACGAGGTGCTCTTCATCTCGTCGGACCAGGCCGACTACGTCGCCTTTCTCCGCTCCGCAACGGCGACCGACGCCCTGCGCACGCAGTTCGTCGACAACCTGGGAGCCGAAGACCGAGGATTGTTCTTCACGGACGCTGCCTACAACGCGGACGTCCTCGCAGAGACCGCGGCCAACTCCGCCGCGCTGTTCCCCAAGATCCGAGGGTCACGGCCCGCGCCCGCCGAAGGCGCGTTGTTCGACGCGTTCGCGGCCGCCTACGTCTCGACCTACGTCGAAGACTCCACCGGTTCGGCCTACACACCGCATGCCTACGATGCGGCATGGCTGGTCATCTACGGCGTCGCCTGGGCGACGTTCAACGAACCCGAGATCACCGGAACCACAATCGCTCGCGGGCTTCGCAAGCTATCCGGCGGCAACGCGATCGACATCACGCCCTCGACCTGGACCACGGTCGTCAACGAGTTCCGCTCCGGCAACTCGATCGACATTCGTGGTGCTTCGGGGACGCTCGACTACGACTCGGTGACAGAAGAAACCAGTGCGCCGATCGAGACATGGGCCGTGGTGAATGACGACGACGCCGAAAGCGGCTACGACTTCGTCCGCGTCGCCCTGACGGAGCCGTAGCAGCTCCGGACAACACCGATGCCGCGGGCTCAGATCCCGCGGAGGTCGTCGTCGAGTTTGGTGGCGACCGTACCGGCCGGCTCCTTGTGAGCCGGCTTCTTCGTGTCGGCCTTCGACGGCGGAGGCGACTTGCGGGGCAATGGCTCAGCCGTCGGACGAGGCGCGGCCTTGGGGCTCCGGCTACGTTTGCGGGTCGAGACTGGCTCCGGCTCGGCACCCGCCTCGGTCAACTCGGCAAACGCCTCGGCAAGGCCTGCGCACGAGTCGTCCTCGCCGACTCCAGCGCGCGAACCCGCCGCAGGCACGGGCACCACGACGCGCGCGAGCAGGTCTCGCTCGGCGTCGGTCGCAGGGGGCTCGTCGACGGTCGCGAGCGCGGCGGCAAACGTCGCGCAGGGACGCTCCGAGTCGCCCGCTTGCCATAGATCGAGCAACGCGTTCCATCGATGGTTCACCTTCGCATAGACGCCTTCCCGACTCGCGAGCTCCTTCAGCAGGCGATGACGATCGCGAAACGGAAGCGTGGCACCAAGGTCCTGACGATTGACCTGCGACAGCCAAACGATCGGATTGCCCTCCAGGGGAACCTCGTCGACCTCCGCCACGGGCTGCGCCGCCGGCTCACCGTTCGCGGCGACCCCCAGAGGTCCCGCAGCAACAGCACTGGCACCATCGTCGGCGACACCGGTTTCGGTCGTGGCCGACGGAGACGCGGTCACGACGAATGCCACGACCCCTGCCGCGAGCAACCCGGCGACGGCAAGCCCGATGCCGATCGCCCGAGACTTGGGTGCTGCCACGAACACGACGGGCTCGGCAGCACCAGACGAATCGGAAACACCCACCGTCGCCACGCTGACATGGGTGGCACGCAGGTCTGCCGCGGGGCTTTCCGCGAGGCCGAAGACCCCGCTCGACAACTGTCGTGAATCGGCGGGCGGCAACCAGCTGACATCGAACGAGAGGGGCGAAGCATCGATGAAGGCCGCGAACCGGGCGAACGCCTCTGCGGCGGAAGGCCGCCGTGCAGGGTCCTTGGCCACGAGCGACTCCAGAAGACTCGCCAGCGCCTCGGTGAGATTCGAGGACGCGAGTGCGGACAAGACCAGACCAGCCGAATAGACATCGGCCGCGAACGAAGGTGGCTGACCCGCCCGGACCTCGGGCGCCTGCCACTCTTTCGGGCCTTCGACCGAGGGTTGCCGCGGCGCCGATTCCAGTCGAGCGGCGGAGTAGTCGACGATCTGCACGCGGGGCTGCGCGCGCAGACTGCCCAGCGTGATGCCGGACGGAGCGAGAAAACCGAGAGCGACCCCCTGCCCGTGCAGATGCGCCAGGCCGTCGAACAACTGCACGCCGATCTCTGCCAGCTCTCGCCCTGGCATGCCCTCACCGACGAGCCCCTCGAGAGACCCCGCTTCGTGGGCCAAGGTGACGAGGTAGAGGGTGCCGTCCATTTGCTGGCCAGTCGCCAGCGTGCTCAGGCAGTTTTCGTTGTCGACGCGGCTCAAGATCCCCGCGATCTCGCTGAACTGCTGCCGAACGGCTTTGGACGCACCCGGCCCCACGGTACGCACGTTGATCGGGGCTCGATCGGACAGGCGCTCACCGGAGTACAGCACTTCGTGGCCACTGCGAGAACACTCTGCCTGGACCACGTACTGGGCCTCGATGATCATGCCGGTCGCAACCATGTGTACCCTCCGCGCGACCGAGCACTCTACGGTGCTCGACCGAGAATCAACATAGCAGAACGACGTTCTCGACAACTGCCGGATCGCCCGATGTGCTCAGTTTGTAATGCCGCGAAGGTCGTCGTCGAGCTTGGTCGCAACGCCACGTTCGGGCTCGCGATCCGCGGGTGCATCGGGCGCTTTGGGCGCTTGGGAAACCGAGGGCTTCGGATCGCCGGAACGTCGCCGATTCGTGCCACGAGCGCGCCGTTTGGCGGTCTTTGAACGTGGCTTCGCAGCTGGCTTTGCAGGCTGATCCCGGTCGGCATCCCGGAGTTCGGAGAGCCGTTCGGCGAGACCGTTGCATGCTGGGGCATCACCACTGGGGACATTTGCCTCATCGAGCGCCCAGCGGAACTGCTCCACGTCATCGCTCGCCTCGATCGTGTTGAGCGCATCGGCGAACGTGCGGCACGGGGCTTGCGCATCTTCGGATTGGATGAGGTCCAACCCGATGTGTAGCTCTACACGAACATCCCCCTCCGATGCAGCCAGGCGAGCGTGGCGCTCGGCATACGACAAGGCCCGCAACGCCTCGAGCGTGTCGGGCAGCGGCGGTGGTGTCGGGGCAACAGAAGCGGACGCGGGAGCTTTGGGCGGGTCCGGCTCGGCAGTGCTCGACGCGGGGGAGGTCGCGGCCTGGACGGGTTCGGCTTCGTGAAGGGAGCGCCACAGGAGGCCCCCACCCATGCCCAAGCCGATCACCCCCACGCCAAACCAGAGCAACCAGCGAGACTCTCGTCGCGCTGGTACTCCAGGCTTTGCTCGCGCGCCCCCGACACCCGGCGATGTTTCTTCCGGATCGCTCGGCGCCGCCGCGACCAGTGTCTTGGATTCGTCCGGTTCCTCGACGTGATGCGATGCGGGCGCGGGCTTCGATGCGTTCGCCTCGGCCGTCACCACGGTTTCGGCCGGAGCGGCGCCCGCCCGTACGAGAGGGCCAACGTTGAGCATCGCCCCCGCACCCCGGTCGGCATTCGGGAATAGGGAGTCCATGTACGATGCCAGCCGGGTGGACGTGAGCGGCACCCGTTGCTGGTATCCGAACTCTTCGAGCGCCACGCGAAACTCGTGCGCCGTTGCGTATCGTTGGTCTCGGTCCCGCGCCAGCGCCTTGAGCACGATGTCTTCGAGCTCGCGCGGGTAGTTGGGTGCGACCGACGAGGGGCGCGGAACATCAGCGCGTTCGACCTGCTTGAGCAACGCCAAGCCATCTGCGCCCGCGAACAGCTTTCGCCCGGTGGTGAGCTCCCACAGCAGGATGCCGAGGCTGAAGATGTCGCTGCGGCGGTCGACCAGCTCTGCACGACACTGCTCGGGCGACATGTACGCGACCTTGCCCTTGAGCGACCCCGCGAGCGTCGCCGGACCCAACGCTGCAATCTTGGCCACGCCGAAGTCCACCAACTTCACGTTGCCCTCGTAGGTCACGATGACATTGGACGGCGAGACATCGCGGTGCACGATCTGCAGGGGGGTCCCATCCGAGTCGCGATGCTCGTGTGCGTGATGCAGCCCAGCGGCGACGTTCTCCACGATGTGCAACGCGCATCCCAACGGTAGAGATGTGCCTTGTCGCCGCGCCGCCGCGAGCAACTGCCGCACATTGCGGCCCGCGACGTACTCCATCGTGAAGAAGTACTCACCGTTGTCCTCTCCGAAGTCGAAGACCTGGGCGATGTTGGGGTGGTGGAGGCCCGCCGCCAGCCGGGCCTCGTTGAGGAACATCTGGACGAAGTCGCTCTGTTCCGCAAACGACGGCAGGATGCGCTTGAGGACGACGGTTTTCGTGAACCCGTGCTGGGCGCTCGCCCGGGCGAGAAACAGCTCCGCCATGCCCCCGATGGCAAGGCGCTCGAGCAGATCGTACTTCCCGAGCCGGCCCTCCATCGGTTGAAGTGTAGTCGACAGATTCGCCGAGGTCGACGAAGCCGCAAAGCGGGTGCAGGACGTGCAACGACAACGGCGGAGGTCTTCACCTCCGCCGTGCCGTTCGGCCTGCAAGCAGCCTGGGCGATGCCTCAGCGCACCCGGATGCCAACCGACAGCTTTTCGCCGTCGATCTTGTCTGCGGCGTGATGCTCGGTGCCAAGAGCCGCGGCCTCGGCGTGGCCTTGGTGCGACAGCACGTTGGCCAGCGTTTCGCCCTTGATGAGCTCGACCATCGCGTCGTCCTGGGCCACTTCGGCCAGAGCGCCGTCACAGGCCAGCACGAGTTCGACGGTCTGGCTGACGTCGAGGTCGGCGGACTTGCGAAGGTTCTGCACCCGGCTGATCACCTCGCGGGCGAGGCCCTCCTTGCGCAGAGCGTCGGTCAACTCGGTATCGACGAGCACGGTCATGCCCTCGCCCGCCTCTGCCGCTTGGCCTCCGGCGACCTCGCGGTCGATGAGGATGTCTTCGCCCGAGAGCGTCTCCCCTTCGAGTTCCACCGAACCGCTGGAGACGAATGCCTGCACCTGCTCGGGGGTGAGCGCCGCAACGGCAGCGGCGACCGTCTTCATGCGCTTGCCCAAGCGACGGCCGAGCACCTTGAAGTTGGCCTTCGCCTTGAGCGTGACCAGGCCCCCATCGTCCGCGACGACTTCGATCGCCTTGATGTTGAGCTCGGCCAGCAGGTCGTCGGTGTGCGCCTCGATGGCCTGTCGGACGGCGGCATCGGGAGCCGCGATGGTGAGCGTGCCCAACGGGCGGCGCACGCCGATCTTTTCGCGCTCGCGAATCGCAAGGCCCAGGTTGACCGCCTGGCGCACCGCCGCCACCTCGGCTTCGAGCGCCTCGTCGCGGAGCGATGCGTCGGGCAGCGGGAAGGTGCCCAGGTGCACGCTGTCCACATCGGACAGGCCGGTTTCGACCACGAGCCGCTGGTACATCCACTCGGCGAAGAACGGCATGACCGGCGCGATCGCGGTGGAAATGGTGTGCAGCACCCGGAACAAGGTGCCGTAGGCCTCGGCCTTGTCGCGTTCGGCAGCCTCGCCCTCGTGTTTCGAGCGCCAGTATCGACGGCGACCGCGACGGATGTACCAGTTGTTGAGGTCGTCGCAGATCCGATGGAACGCGGGCACCACGTTGGACAGCGCGTAGTCGTCGTACTCGGCGACCAGGTCGGTGAGGAATGACTGCACGCGGCTGAGGATCCAGCGGTCGGCGGTGCCCGAGGGCTTCAGCTCGAGATCGGCTGCGGAGGGAGACCACCCATCGGCGATCGCGTAGGTGCTGAGGAACTTGTAGGCGTTCCAAAGCGGCAGCACGACGGTGCGCACGGTGTCGCGCACGCCCTTTTCGGCGAAGCGCATCGGTTCGGCACGCACCACCGCGGAGTTGATCAGATAGGCCCGCAGCGCGTCCGCCCCGTACTGCTTCATCACGTACGTGGGGTCGGGGTAGTTCTTGAGCCGCTTGGACATCTTCTTGCCGTCTTCGGCAAGCACCAGCCCGTTGACGATCACGTTCTTGAATGCCGGGCGGTCGAACAGCGCCGTGGCCAGCACGTGCAGCGTGTAGAACCATCCGCGTGTCTGGTCGAGCCCTTCGGCGATGAAGTCGGCCGGGAGGTGGTTCTCCACATAGGCCTTCTTTGTTTCGTCGAACGGGTAGTGGTTTTGCGCGTAGGGCATGCTGCCCGACTCGAACCAGCAGTCGAACACCTCGGGCACCCGGCGCATCGTGCCGCCGCCCTTGCTGGGCCACGTGATCGCGTCGACATTCTCGCGGTGCAGATCGGTGATCGAGCCCTTCTCCAGGCCGGCGAGTGCTTCGAGCTCGGCGACCGAGCCGATGCAGTGCATGTCCGCGGGGTCCTTGTCGCAGCGCCAGATCGGCAGCGGCGTGCCCCAGAAGCGATTGCGCGCCAGGTTCCAGTCCCGGGCGGCGCCGAGCCAGTTGCCGAAGCGCCCCTTGCCGACGTGGCCGGGGACCCAGTGGATCTGCTCGTTGTAGTCCACGAGCTTGTCCCGCATGTCTTCCACCTTCATGAACCAGGTGGACAGCGCCATGTAGAGCAGCGGCTCTTCGGTGCGGTAGCAGTGCGGGTAGGGGTGGACGTAGACGTCCTGGTCCACCACTTTCCCCTGCTCCTTGAGCATGGCCATGATGCCCTTGTCGGCCTCCTTGGCCTTCTGCCCGGCGAAGTCGGGGACGGCCTCGGAGAATGTGCCCGACAGATCGAGCGGCATCACCAGCGGCAGACCTTCCTTCTTGCCGACCAGATAGTCGTCCTCACCGAAGGCCGGTGCCTGGTGCACGATGCCCGTGCCGCTGTCGGTGGTGACGTAGTCGGCCGTGACCACCTTGAACGCCCATCGCGAGCCGTCCTCTTTGGTGCGGTACTTCTCGAAGTACCGCAGCAGCGGCGCGTAGGGGCGCCCGGCGAGCGCGGAGCCCTTGAAGCGCTCGAGCTCCTCGGTCTCCCCGACCTTGCCCTTCTCCTGGTAGTCCGCGAGTCGACCCGGCTCGGCGATCGCAACCTCGCCGGTCTCGACCACTTTGAACTTCACGTACTCGAGGTCGGGGTGCACCGCGAGCGCCAAGTTGCTGGGAAGCGTCCATGGCGTGGTGGTCCACGCCCACAGGTACGCGTCTTCGTCCTCGAGCTTGAAGCGCACGGTCACCGACGGGTCTTGACGACGCCGGTGCCCTTCTTTGCGGGTGACGGGGTCCTTCTCCTGGGGGCCCTGAGCCACCTCGAAGTTGGACAGCGGAGTGCCGAGCGCCGGGGAGACCGGCTGCACGCGGTGCCCCTCGTAGATGTAGCCCTTGTCCCAGAGCTGGCGGAACACCCACCACACCGTCTCCATGAACGAGGCGTCCATGGTCTTGTAGTCGTTCTCGAAGTCGATCCACCGCCCCATGCGCCGGACTGCGACTTCCCACTCCTTCGTGAAGCGGAGCACACCCGCTCGGCAGGCGGCGTTGAACTTGTCGATGCCGTACGACTCGATGTCGGCCGCGCCGTGCACGTCGAGCTCGTTCTCCACCAGGCTCTCGATCGGCAGGCCGTGACAGTCCCAGCCGAAGCGCCGCTCGATCGGGTGGCCACGCATCGCTTGGTAGCGGGGCACGACGTCTTTGATCGTTCCCGCCAGCAAGTGCCCGTAGTGGGGGAGCCCGGTCGCAAACGGGGGCCCATCGTAAAACGCGAAAGAAGTGCGCCCCTCGCCTCGGGCGGCTTCGGCCCCTTGGCGTAAGCTCCGGGCTTCGACCTCGTTGTCCTTCCAGAAGTGGAGAATGCTCTCCTCCAACGCAGGGAGATCGAAGCTTGCAGGGGGCGCTTTCAGCGTGGACGGGGCGTCTTGGTCAGACATGGCTTTGCTCCGTGGCCCCGAAGAGTAGGGTATGGCGGAAACGGCCGCTATCCGGTCTGCTGCGTGTCCGCACACGCCCACGCCAGGATTGGCCTGGCTCCACCTTGCGGCGGGGCTCATCCCCGCGTTATTGCTGCCCCTCAGACGCGGGTATATGCTCCGCGACGACCTCGGAGAACGACATGAAGCGCTCTTTCCTTTCGATGATGCTCGCGGCCCTGGCCCTTCCGACTGTCGCAGGTTGCCCTGGAGAAGACACCGGCACGAGCGTGTCCGAGCCCTACCGCGATGAATGGCGCACCGTCATCGACCAGCCGTTCGCCACCGAAGGCGACGGCGCCGTCACCTCCATTCAGATCGGCTCCACCGGAGTCGGCAGCGGCGCGGGCAACTTCCACAACCGCGGCGACGTCATCGTCCAGTACCACGACTCCGATCGCATCCTGGTCGAGATGCGCAAGTTCACGATGGCCGAGAGCCAAGAGCTGGCCGACGACGACTTCGACAAGCTGTCGATCTGGGGCTCCACAGGCTCCCTGCCCAACATCCCCTACAACCTCTCCGAGGAAGACAACTGCGTCGATCCCAACGGCGAGATGGCGTGGCAGAGCGGCTGTACCGTCGCGGTGTTCTACGACGGTCAGCAGCAGGCCGAGCGCTCCGGTGCCGACCTTCGAGTCACCCTTCCCCGCACCTTCATCTACGACCTCACCGTCGAGACCGAGGACAACGCGGAAGACTCCGACTACCAAAACCGCGGCAACGTCTGCATCGAGGGCCTGCCCGGTTCGGCCGACGTCAGCCTCAGCAACGGTACCGCCTGGGTCATCCTCGACGAGTCGATGCCCGAGATGCCCGAGTGCCCCGATATGCAGCGCATCCCCTGCGAAGAGAGCAACTGGGACACCACCACCTGCGGCTGCTTGATCAACGACTTCTCGTTCAGCCAGGTCAAGGTCGCCAGCAACGACGCCCAGTCCACCGATGTCTTCGTCGACATCCCCAGCGGCGGAGACTTCTGGGTCGCGCACAACCTCCGCAACGACGGCGAGAACGAACCCGGTGACGAAACCCCGGGTGCCCTGTGCGAGAGCGTCGTCGACGGCAGCGCAGGCACGGTCACGCTCAACGAGGGCATCGACCTCGGCACCGCGCCCAACGTCAACCAGGGCATGATCAACTACCCGGGCGAGCCCGCCACCCCGGGCGCCGGCTTCAGCATCCAGGCCAGCTCCGACAGCTGCCAGGTCGTCTCCGCAACCGAGGACCCCGACAACTTCGTCGGCCTCGGCATGGGCTCCGAGCAGAAGTCCGAAGAGCGCGGCAACCTCACCATCTGCGCCGGCTGCCTGCGCAACTCCGGCTGCGCCGACCTCATCCCCGGCCTGTAGAGCTTCACGCTCTCACGCGCAGCAAGAAGAAGAGGGCCCGGCAAACGCCGGCCCTCTTTCTTTTTTGTCGTTCGAACGAAGCCGCTACTGCGGCTCGATGATGGCGCGCATGATCCAGTTCCCGGTGAGCCCGAAGCCCCCCGACTGGCCCCATGCGCCGCCCGTGAACAGCCAATTGCGATCCTCGATGAGGTCACCGCCGACGTCCGTTGCGATCGCGGGGAAGCCCATGTGGTCGGTCAGGCACATCGAAATCGCGAAGTTGCCCTCGTCGATGATGATGTCGTCGACGTCGAGTACCGCGAAGTCGGCCCCATTGAACGCATCACTGGCCGCGGTGAACTCCGCGCTGACGCTGACCGTCTGCGTCACGGGCATCAGGTCGTCGTCGACCGTCCACACCCCGACCTCGAACGGCTGAGAGACGCCTTCCACGTCGCCGCTGACCAGGACCTGGAAGCCGTCGAGGCGGAACGGATAGTGCTCCGGCTCGGGCACGTAGGTCACGGCCCAGCACTCTCCGGTCGCAAAACCTTCTTGCACCGCCACCGTGGCACCGTCCCTCCACGTGTCGTTCTGCAGGACGATCGGACCGGTCTCGCTTCCCGTGCTGCTGCTGTCGCCCTCCGCATTGCCCGTCGTTCCCGTCTCGTCGGCGCTGCCGGTGCTCGACGATCCACCCGACGTCGCCGGGTCCGTCGTGCCCGACTCGGCGGTTCCGGTGGTCCCCGGCCCAGTCGTCGGCGACATCGTGCTCGAGGCATCCGCTCCCGTGCTCGAGCCCCCGGAGGTCGAGGTGCCAGAATCACCGTCGCCATCGTCACCGCACCCCACGGCGACGACAGGCACGAGCAGCATTGCAACAAAGACAGTCCGCATGAGCGGCAGGCTACCGCACCCCCGCTACTTCTGACCCGGAAGGTCTTTGCAGTCGCCCTCCTTGAGCACCCCGGTGCCCGCGGCCGCGGCCGCACACGCGTTGGAGTAGACCTTCTGGTCGCAGCCGCACACGGGCTCGTATTGCTGGGTGCAGACCTCGGGCCTCTTCTTGCACACCGCGGTCGCATCGGCCCACCCGCACATGCCACTGGGCTCGTAGGCACAGTACTCGTCGGCGGCACACGTATCCCCCGCCCGAGCACCGCAGGCCTGGCCTTCGCTCGGTTGGGGTTGGGGCTCCGGCTCCGGATCGGGCTCGGGATCGGGCTCCGGCTCCGGCTCCGGCTCCGGCTCCGGCGTTTCGACCGGTGTCGGCGAGGCGTCGTTGCCGGTCGTGTTGGGAGCACCCGAGCACCCCAACACCAGACACGCGGCGAGCGGAGAAAACCCGAGACTCCAGGACCGAAGGCGCAGCATGGGCCCACGCTACCACCGCGCGGGCATTTACACCGGCCGAGGATCCGGCAAGCCCGGAGGAAGCCGCTCCACCAACAACGCCCCTCGGATGTAGCGAACATCCCCGGAGTAGTCGCGCGCGTTGGCCCCCACCACCACCGCCTGCCCGCCCTCGCGCGTCGCGGCCTCGGCCGCTGCACGAGCCTGGTCGATCCGAGAACGGACGACGACCATCATCGGACCTGCGAGCGGGAGATCGGGCACGGGCCAATCACAGGCGAACAAGGCCGGTGCCAAGTAGCGGCCCGACTCCCCCGGACGCGCCAGGTCCCCGCCGGCCACCAGCACATCCACGCCGGCCTGCCGCTCCCAGGCACGATGGGCCTCGAGAAACGCCTCGCGCACCGACGGCGCAACGGGCCCAGCAAAGCTGAACGGTGCATCCGGAGGACCCATCACGGCGCCGACCCACACCCGCTTGAGGTGTCGGAGAAACCGCTCGTCGGCATCGACCACGTAGGCCCGCTTCACGCCCCGCGGGTCGGTTCCCGAGCGCCGAAGGCTCGTCCGCGCCAGCACGTACGCCGCCAGCTCGCGGTCGGCCGAACCATCCACCACCGCGACCCGGGGACCCGGACGCCGCACCCCCACGACCGGCCACAGCAGGGGATCGTCGGGGTTGTCGTGGGCCACCTTGAACGCCATCTGCGATGCCGAAGGCTCCTCGCCACCGGCCTGCCACGGCGAGTCCGAGATATGCAACACGGGCGCGCCGACGGTGCTGCGAAGCACCCTCGCCAGCGGCCGAAGCAACGTGGGCACCACGGCGCACGCACCCTCTTCCCACTCCAGCTTCACGCGCCGACCTTGCCGAAGGTTCTTCCAAACCGGAGCCAGACTCTCGAGCGGCTGACCGGCGCGCTCGATGATGCGGACGTTGGTCTCGCCCAACTCTCGGAACCGTTGCTCGCGAAGCACGTCGAGCCGCTGCTGCACCTGCCCGATCAGCTGCTCGCGGTCCCACGCCACCATCTGAAACTGGTCGGCCAAGTTGGCCGCCACGGCATCGGCGTACAGCGTCAGCAGGTCACGCAGCTCGGAGCCGAGGGCTCGGGCTGCGGCGGAGATGCGTTCGGGCCTCGGCGCTCGCTCGGTCACCGCAGGGCCATGATCACGGCAGCCGACACGCCAACGCCGATCGCGACGCCCGCTGCGACCGCGATCGCGACGGTCTTGCTGCGCCGCGACGGAGGCTCGATGTCGTCGGTCTCGACGACTTCGGCGGGCGCGGCCTTGGTGGCTTCGAGCAGCTCGACGTCTTGGTGCCGCGGCGGAATCTGGCCGCCCATCTTCTGCGAGTACGCACCGAGCTTGTCGATCAGCTCGTCGAAGGTGGGGCGCACGTCGGGGCGCCGGCTCATCATGCGGCGACACAGGTCGGAAAGACCGACGTCGAACCCGGCGACCTCGAGCTTGAGCTGAGGACGCTCGGACTTGAGGTGGCGGCGCACCACCGCCGTGTAGTGATCGTCGTGCCCGCCCTTGCGGAACGGCGGGTGGCCGCTGCACATGTGGAACAGCGAGCAGCCGAGCGCATACACGTCGGCGCGCGAATCGACCTCGTCGCCCATCGCCTGCTCGGGCGCGAGGTAGTCGGGCGTGCCCACGAACACTCCGGTCGCGGTGATCGAGAGGTCTTCTTGCAGCGCTTTGGCCAGGCCGAAGTCGGTGACCTTGACCGCGCCCTGGCTGGTCACGACGAGGTTGGACGGCTTGACGTCGCGGTGCACCACACCCGCGCGCTGGGCTTCACGCAAACCGACGGCGGCTTGGCGAATGGCCTCGGCGGCGTCGGCCGGGTTGAGCGGACCGCGTTTTTTGAGCGCCTGGCCGAGGTCCTCTCCGTCGAGGAACTCCATCGCCAAGAACGGGCGTCCTTCGTGCTCACCGATCGCGTAGATCTGCACGATGTTGGCGTGGTTCATCGACGCCAACGACCGGCCTTCGCGAAGGAACCGCGTCTTGAACTCGGTCGACTCGCGGTGCTTTGCACCTAGAATCTTGATGGCCACTCGGCGTCCCAGCGCCGAATCGAGGCCCTCGTAGACCTCGCCCATGGCGCCCTTTCCGAGCAGGCCGACCACCTGAAACTGGCCGATGCTTTCCGGGGGCGCCGCCATCGTGTGCGCCGAGGTTTATCATGGGAGCCCCGCCCCCTGCCACGAAACGCCTCGTCCCGGTGAACAACCGTTCTGAACCCGCGCGCTGCCCGCACCTTTAGCCGGGGGGGCCTTGGCCCTCGAACGCAGGGTTCTCGAAGCGCGTGTGCTCACCGATGAAGGTGAGATGCACGGTGCCGCACGGGCCGTTGCGCTGCTTGCCGATGATCACCTCGGCGTCGCGCTCGATCTCCTTGCGCTTCTGCTCGTCGGTCACGTACCGGGCTTCTCGGTAGATGAACATGATGATGTCGGCATCCTGCTCGATGGCGCCGGACTCCCGAAGGTCGGAAAGCATCGGGCGGTGGTCGGCCCGGCTGTCGACGCCGCGGTTGAGCTGGGAGAGCGCGATGACGGGCACCTCGAGCTCCTTGGCGATGCCCTTGAGGCCCCGAGAAATCTCGGAGATCTCCTGCTCGCGAATGTCGTAGCGACCTTTGCCACCGCGGGCGAGCTGCAGGTAGTCGACGATGATCATGCCCAGCGGTCGCCGCCCGCTTTCTTCCTGGGGAGGGAAGAGCGTCTTGTCCTGGCGGAAGCGCCGCGAGCGAGCGCGAATCTCCAAGATGGTGGGGGCCGCCGAGTCGTCGATGAACAGCGGCGCTTTGTAGACACGGTCGGCCGCGCGCACCAGCGCCGCGAACTCCTGCTCGACCAAACGACCCGCCCGCAGCTTGCCCGCGTCGATTCGCGCTTCGCTGCAGAGAATCCGCTCGATGAGCTGGTTGGCACCCATCTCGAGCGAGAAGTAGAGCACCGGATACTTGGGCGGCCGCTCCTTCTCCGGTTTGTTCATGTCGCGCTCCTGCAGGATGCAGGCATGCTGCGCGAAGTTCAGTGAGAGCGCCGTCTTGCCCATCGAAGGACGCGCCGCGAGGATGACCAGGTCGCCCGGCTGCATGCCGCCCGTCATCTGGTCGAGCTTCTTGAACGACGTGGGCACCCCGGTGATCGGGTTCTTCAGCTTGGCGCGCTCGGTGATCGCCTCGAACACACCGTGGATCAGATCCTTGGCCGACTTGTAGCTGCCCTTGCGGCCGGCCTGGTTGACCTCGAGCAGCTTGCGCTCGGACTCGTCGATGTACTGCCCGACATCCTCGACCTCGTTGCGCCCCTCTTCGGCGATCTCGGAGCAGGTCACCACCAGCTTGCGCACCGTGGCCGCGTCACGGATCAGCTGGGCGTGGTGCACGATGTTGTGGCTGGTCGCGTACCGATCGGCGAGCTTGCCCAGACCCTCGAGACCGCCGATCAGTCCGAGCTCGTCGGTGGCGCGCAGCTGGGCCTCCAACGTCACGATGTCGATCGGCTGACCCCGCTCCGCCAGCTTGCCCATCGCCTTGTAGACGGCCTGATGCGAGGGCACGTAGAAGTCCTCGGGCGTGAGCACCGCGACCACTTCGTTGAGCCCCTCGTTGCGCAGCATGATGGCTCCGAGGACGGCAGCTTCGGCTTCCTTGTTGTGCGGCAGTGGCTTCGACATGCGACGGGCCCTCAAAGGTAGATCTTCGAACCCCGCGGGGGGCCCGCACGCCGCGCAGAGGGGTTGAGGGGGGTCTACGCGGCTGGTCTGAGCGTCTGGCTCATCGCGGCGGCCCCACACGCCCGCTCAGGAAGTCGACGAACGAGCGCACCTTGGGATCGACGAACTCCCGGTCGACATAGACCAGGCTGACGCGCTCCTGCGCTCCGACCAGATCCGGCAACACGTGCACGAGGTGGCCCGCCTCGAGCTCTTCGCGCACGATGAGCGCCGACGTGACCGCGATGCCCAATCCAGCCCGCGCCGCACCGAGGCGAAGCTCGGCTTGGTTGGACCGAAAGCGGCCCGAGACACGCACACGACCTCCACTCGACAGCGGCCAATCGTCGTCCTCCGCACCGGTGGTTCGGTGCCCGAGGATGCATTCGTGCTCGGCCAGTGCTTCGACGTCGGTCGGCACCCCACGCAGCTCGAGGTAGTCCGGTGAAGCGATCGCGATCGAGGCGTCGACTCGCAGCACCCGCTGAATCAAGGTGTCGTCGGCCCGAACCCCGCGTCGCAACGCAATGTCGAACCCATCGGCCACCAGATCCACGAAGTCCAGGCTGGCTACGAACTCGAGCTCGACCTCCGGATACTCGGCCAAGTACTCCGCCACCCAAACGCCCATCGTCTCTCTGGGGAGCGACGTCGGCACCGACACGCGCAACAACCCCCGTGGTGTGCCGTCGAGTCGGCGGACCGCAGCCTCGGCCTCGTGTGCCGCGTCCACGACTCGCCGCGCCCGGGCATAGAGCAGCTGGCCTTCGGTGGTCATCTTCAGTCGCCGCGTGGTTCGATGCAGCAGACGTACGCCGAGACGTTCCTCGAGTCGTGCAAGCCGTCGACTCACCGTCGGCCGGGGCAGCCCCAGCGCCTCCGCGGCCGCCGTGACGCTCCCGCCCTCGACGATCGCGACAAACTCCTCAAAACCACTGCCCGCCTCCATTCGTAACGATTATGACCGAATGACGCACGAAAGCCTTCATTGAACCGGCAACGACACGAATACAAGCTGTGGCCATGTCCCGCAGCAAACTCGCGACCCTCACCACCGGCTTCTTTGCGCTGGCCATGCTCCCTGGCGCCGTCATGAACATCCTGCAGCCCGCCGTCGCCGTCGACATGGCCGCACAGCTCGGCATCCCGCTCTCCCTGCTCACCCTCGTCGGCATCTGGAAGCTGCTCGGCGTCACCGCCCTGCTCGTCCCCGGCTTTCCGCGCCTGAGAGAATGGGCGTTCGCCGGCTTCTTCTTCGACCTCAGCGGCGCCGCGTACCTACACATCGCCGCCGGAGACTACGCGGGCGCCCCCGCATCGCTCGTCCTGGTCGCGATCCTCGTCGCCGCCTACGTGTTGCGCCGCAACCAGAACTCGACGCCAGCCGAACCCTCGCTCGCGCCTGCCTGAGAGGCGCCCTACTCAGCCAGCGGGCGCTGAATGCTGGCCGTCGAACACAACCAACGAAGAAGCCCCGCGCGCCTGGGGCGAGCGGGGCTCTGTGCACGGAACGTGCGGCGGCTACTGAATGCCGACGACGTTGACCGTGAGGGTGGCCGTGACGTCTGCGGAGAAGCGGACGGTGACCTCGTGAGCGCCGGTGTCCTTGAGCGGCTCGGACAGCTGCACGACCTTGCGGTCGAGCGCGATGTTCTGGGCGGCGAGCGCTTCGACGATGTCCTTGTTGGTCACCGAACCGAAGAGCCGGTCGTCCTTGCCAGCCTTGCGGGCGATCGACACCTTGGTGCCTTCGACCTGCTTGGCCAGCGCTTCGTGCTGCTCGCGGATCTTGGACTGCTCGCGGGCGATCGCGCGGCGGTGGTGCTCGAGCTGAGCCACGTTGCCACGGGTGGCCAGGAGGCCGAGACCGCGGGGAAGCAGGTAGTTGCGGCCGTAGCCGGGCTTGACGGAAACGATCTCTCCCGCGCGGCCGAGCTTGTCGACGTCGTGGGTGAGGATGATGGACATGTTCGCCATGTTTCGGGTCTCCCTATTGACTCGCTGATGACTCAGGAGGAGGTGAAGGGCAGAAGGGCGAGCATGCGCGCACGCTTGATGGCCTTGGTGAGCTGCCGCTGCTGGCGGGCGCTCAGACCGGAGATGCGTGCGGGGATGATCTTGCCGCGATCGGTGAGGAAGTTCTTGAGGAGCTGGGGGTTCTTGTAGTCGATGACCAGCTCTTTTTCGGAGAAGTTGAAGCGGCTGCGCTTGCTGGGGCGGCCATCGCGGTCGCCACGGTCTCCACGGTCACCGCGCTCGGAACGTTCGTATCGGTCGCTCATCGGTCCCTACTCCTTCGACTCTTCGGTGTTGGTTTCGGCGGCGGCTTCGCCTTCGCCTTCGCCAGCGGCGGCAGCTTCGGCTTCCGCGGCAGCAGCAGCGGCGGCCTCTTCTTCGGCGCGGCGCTTGGCTTCTTCTTCGGCGGCCTGACGCGCGAGCTCATCGGGGTCGGGGCCGGGCTCGGAGACGGCGTCGAGAAGCTCTTCGTCGATCTCGGAGGGGCGCGCGTTGGGATCGACGTCGTCGTCGACGCGAATCGAGTAGAAACGCATCACGCGGTCGGACAGACGCATGTTCCGCTCGACTTCGGCCACCATGTCGGAGCCGCCGAGGAAACGCCAGTAGAGGTAGATGCCCTTGCGCTGGTGCGCGACGGGGTACGCGAGCACGCGCATGCCCCAGCTGTCGATCTTCACCAGACCGCCGCCTTGCTTGTCGACGACAGCTTGGATGCGCTCGATGAGGGCTTTGATTTGAGGCTTGCCAGTGTCGGGACGGAGGATGGAAACCGTCTCGTACTCGCGCTGAGTGTTTTGCCGGGAGGCGACCGATTGAACGACGCCGACGGCTGCTTCTTTTGCCATGTTTGGACTCCCTTTCGGACTTCTGGCCCCCACCACCATGATGGGAACAAGGAAGGGAGCGGGGTTTAGCGGATCCCCGTCCGGATCGCAAGATGGGCGGCGACAACCTGCGGGTTCGGCGCAGCACCCGGGCAGTGCGTCAGCCCACGTTCGTCAGGGATTCGAAACGCCAGCCAGGGCCAGCAGCATCTCCTGCGTGGGCGGCTTGGCCTGATCGGCCGGGGACCAGCTCATGTCGGCCTCGAGCCTGTAGGCGCCCAAAAACTCGTGCGGGGGCTTCCCCTTCCAGTCCTCGGGACTGAGCATCGAGAAGTAGGTACCGCCGTCGGCATGGCGATACAGGAAGTAGGTGGCCCCGACCTTGCGCTGAAAACGGCAGCTCGCGCGGTGCATCTCCGCGTCCTGGAGGGCTTGCTGCAGCACCTCGCGAGCCTGTTCTTGCAGCGAGCGGATCTGCGCGGCGATGACCTCGAGCTTCGAGTTCACGACGGTGCCGATCACGCGGTCGGCCTCGGCGATCTGCTTGGCCGTGTCCACGATGTCGATCGCCGGCGCCAATCGGCTGGACCCGTAGGGAGTGGCTCGCGCGGGCGCGGTGACGTTGTCGCCCTTGAAGCGGCTGAGGTCGTCGGCCATCGACCCAAGACTGAGGGACGATGGCCAAAACCGCCAGCGGGATCGGATCAGCCCGCGCTGGTTCCGGGGCCAGTTGTCCCGAACCCACCACACGAGAGCGTGTCGCCCTCGGTGATGTTCAGAACGAACCCGCCCTGGCGACCACTGTAGCCCTCGATGACGATGTAGACCGTTTCGCCGTCGGTGGCCTCGAACACGAGGCCGGACGAGTAGCCCTCGCAGTCGTCGTTGCAGTCGCCCTGCGCCGCACCGCACTCGGGCGCGACCACGGACAGCACGGTGTCGATGTCCGAGCCGAAGGTGTCGATGACGAACGGGCCCGTGCTCGGCGGCGTCCAAGACACGACGAAGTCGTCGCCGGATTCGGAGAAGCCGGTCGTCCCCGAGGTGCCGAAGCCTCCGGTCGTCCCCGTGCTTCCAAAGCCGCCCGTCGTGCCGGTGGTTCCGAAGCCCGTGGTCCCGATGCCGGTCGTTGCACCGCCGTCGTCGCAGAACCGGAACGTGAAGTCGTCACCCTGGTCGTCCGTTGCCGCCGAGACGACTTCCGCACCCACGGCATTGCCGATGTCCTCGTCCACGCAGTCCCCGGCCGCCCCGGTCGACGACGAGCCCGCAGTGGTGGTGGTGCTCGAAGACCCCCCGGTGGTGGTGTCGGAGGTCGTCGACGCCGTCGTGGGGTTCACGGTGGTCGCGTCCATCGTCGTCGCATCCATCGTGGTGGGGTTGGCCGTCGTCGAGTCGGTCGTCGTGGTCATCGAACCCGACGTCGCGCCATCGGTATCGCCCCCACCGGTCGAGGGACAGGCGGTCAGCAGCAAGATCGAAGTCGCCGCGAGGGCGCTGGTGGTCGAGAAGGTCCTGCTCATCGTCGCCACGAGGATCGCATGCTGGGCCCGAGGTTCGGTAGCCCGCCGCGACGCTATTCGGCGACGAGGCCACATGAAACCGTGGCATCGAGGCGCGGCGATTCCATCGACAGCAGCATGTCGCACGACGCCGGACACAGTTGGAGCGTGGTCGAATCCGTCGCGGGGTCGACAAACCATCCGTGCCCTTGCGGGTCGCAGTCCAGCGCCGACACCACCGGGTCGACCCCGACGCCGTCGATTTCGAGACTCACCCGGCCTTCGTCCGCCGGCCAGCCTGCCACCGTGTCCAACGGATACACGCAACTCGTCGAGGCCTGCGATGCACCCACCGTGAGCGCCGCGAACAAGGACGCAAAGTCGCCCGAACACAGATCGCCAATCGTCCCCGCGCTCCGTTCGGCCAGCGCGACATACTCCGTGCCCTCGCTGACGCCCTGCGGACAGCTGCCCTGGGTGACGACCGCATGAAACACGAAGCGTTCGTTCCAAGGATCGAGCGCTTCGAACTCCGACACAAATCCGTCTGCACCGAGATCGAAGGCGTTATCGTCACTCACCACCAGCAGTTGCCGCCGTGCCCCCGGTCGCAGCATGTCGGCGTAGGCAGGGTAGTGGTCCACCAACGCGCGGAGCGGCTCCCAGCTTCCGATTTCGACATCGAGATGGCGATATCCGGGCTCGTTGCCGTCGTTCGGGCAGGTACCGCTGCCGACCGGCGCATCGATGCAGATCCCCGTGGACCCGCTCGCCCGCGCCAGCAACACGACACGGGTGTCGGCCCCTGCGTCTTCGAGGCCCGCGACGACGTCATTGAGACGGGCTTCGACCGCTGCCGCCTCCTCGACCATGCTGCCCGACCCGTCGGCTGCGATCACGAGATCGGTCGGCACTCGGTTCGGCGCCGCATCGATTTCCAGCACGTCACAGATCTCGCCCGCAAAGTCAGGCACCCGGTTCACATCGAACGCCCACGTCGGGTCCGCGATGCCCGAGCTCCCCTCACCACCGCTGGTTCCCGAACTCGAGCCCTCCACGACGATGCCACTGGGGTCGTCCGGCGATGGCTCGACTTCCTGCTCGAGAGCCGCCGGTTCTGCGCCCTGTGCAGCAGCCCCGCAGGCCGCAAACAACAGACACCCCGCGGCCCACGAGAAAACCGAACTCCAACGCGTCCATGCCATCACCATCGGTCATCTCCACATACGTGGTGACCCGTGAACCGATGACACCGAAATGCAGAATGCTGGGATGGATCGAAAGCCCCTCGGCCCTTAGCCGCGCTGAACCCACACGGTCTTGGCGTTCACAAACTCGTGAATGCCGTGGCGCGCCAGCTCTCGTCCGTAGCCCGAGCGCTTGATCCCGCCGAACGGCAGTCGAGGATCGGAGCGCACGGGCGCGTTGACGAAACACGAGCCCGCATGCAGTGCCGTGGTGGCCAACGCCTGACCATGCACCGCGTTCGACGTGAACACGGCTGCGCCCAGACCAAACTCGCTGGCGTTGGCCAGCTCGAGGGCATGCGCTTCGTCCCGCGCAGTGCACAACGTGAACACGGGCCCGAAGAGTTCTTCGGTGAACGCAGGCGAGTCGGGACCGACCCCCGTGAGCAGGGTGAGCGGGTACCAGAACCCCTCGCGCTCGGGCACCTCGCCGCCCAGCTCCAGCCGAGCCCCCGCCTCGATGCAGCGCTGCACCTGTCCGTGCACCTGGTCCCGTAGATCGGCCCGGGCCATCGGACCCAGGGCGCAGTCGGGGTCCATCGGGTCGCCCATTTCAACGGCGCACAACCGGGTGCGCAGTTTTTCGGCAAACGCCTCGGCCACCGTCTCTTCCACGATGATGCGCTTGGCCCCGATGCAACTCTGGCCGCCGTTGTTGAGCCGGCTGCGCACCGATGCTTGCACCGCCTCGTCGAGGTCGGCGTCGGCCAGCACCACGTACGGGTCGCTGCCACCGAGCTCGAGCACGACCTTCTTCAGCTCGCTGCCCGCAACCGCAGCCACGGCCTTGCCCGCGCGGTCGCTGCCCGTGAGCGTGACGGCTGCGACACGGGCATCCCGAATGATCGGCTCGACGCGCGCGTTGGAGACCCCGACGACGGGCACCAAGCCCTCGGGCACTCCCGCCTCGACCAAAATGCGCTCGACCGCAAAACCGCAGCCCATGACGTTGGGGGCCGGCTTCACCACGATGCCGTTGCCCGCCATGAGCGCAGGCGCGACAAATCGAAACGCCTGCCACAGCGGGAAGTTCCAGGGAAGGATCGCCAGCACCACGCCCAGCGGGCGATAGGTGACGAACGCGTTGGCGCCGTCCCCGACGTCGACCGGCTCGTCGGCGAGAAACCCCTCCGCTTCCGTCGCGAAGAACCGACATACCAAGGCACACTTTTCGACCTCGGCCAACGCCTGTGCGATGGGCTTGCCCATCTCCTGCACGATGAGCGTCGCGAGAGCCTCGCGTTGCGCATCCAAGCGATCCGCCACCGCGCGGAGCACCTCGGCCCGAGCCTCGAACGTACGCTTCGCCCAACCTTCGGCCGCCTCGTGAGCCGCCTGGAGACGAGCATCGACCTCGGCCTCTTCGTGCTCGGGATACGTTCGCAGAACTGCGCCAGTCGCCGGGTTGATGGACTGCATCGGTCGGGCGAAGCCTGCGACCCGGACGTCGATCTTGCAACACCGCTCGCGCCGCCCCTGCGCCGACCATCGGGGACCGCGACCGCTCGTCGGGACCCGCGAGCCCGAACATCGCAGCTGCTTCACACTGAAATCGTGGCCGAATCCCGAGCGTTCGCGGCCTTTCACGCCCTTTGCGGCGGCATCGGGTTCGGCGCGGTGTCGATCGCGACCGCGCACTCGAAAAGGTACGCGAACTCACCGATGCGCGACGGCACGCCCTCGGATGCGGCCGCCACCGCGGTGTGGACCCGGCGGCTGCGCACCCGCAAGATGGAGCTCGATGCCTGATGCACCCCGGCGTTCCCGGCTGCGAGCCGTGCTCGCGGGCGCGAGTCTTCACCTGCTGATCGCTGGAAGCCTCGCGGCGTTCATGGTCGGCTCGCGATGGACCTGGACCGAGCTGCTGATCACGCTCGTCGCCAACCTCACCTTCTCGCTGTCGATCGGAACGATCACCGCGTTCGTGTTCGGCAGGCTTCTCCCACGCTCGGGGATCACGGGGTGGAAACGCGCCGTGCTCAACGCGCTGGGCTTCGCGGTGTCGGTCGCCGTCGGTGTCGAGGTCGCACTGCTGCTGCTCGACCTGATGTCGCTGGAGCTGCATGGCTCGCGCACCATCGTGTGGCGTTTTGCGGGGGTCGTGACGCTGATCGTGCTGCTGGTCAGTCTCGCGTTCGACCGACTGCGCGCCCACGCTCGGGCGGTCGAACTGCGAGAGGAGCATGCCCGCCACGACCTGCTCGAAGCGCAGCTTCACAACCTCCGCGCCCGACTCAACCCGCACTTCTTGTTCAACAGTCTCAATACGCTCGCCGGGCTGATCGAGGAGGACCCGCCCCGTGCGGTCGACGCTGTCGAGCGCCTCTCCGAACTCCTGCGCCACGCCCTCGAGAGCACCAATACACGCCGTACGACGCTCGGCACCGAACTCGACTTGCTCGAAGACTATCTGCTGATGGAGCAGCTTCGGTTTGGGGACCGGCTGCGATGGACGCTGGAGGCCGAGCCCGCGGTGCGCAACGCCGCCGTGCCCTCGCTGTTGCTGCAACCGGTGGTCGAAAACGCCGTGAAGTACGCCGTCGCACCGCGGCGAAGCGGCGGCTCGATCGCCATCGTGGCCCGCACCCACGAAGGGCGGCTTCACCTGGAGGTCGAAGACGACGGACCCGGCCACACCGAGTCGTCGGGGACCGGGCTCGGCGAGCACACCCTGCGCCAACGCCTGGCGCTCGAGTATGGCGACGCGGCGTCGGTGCATACCGGGGCGCTCGAGCGCGGCGGCTACCGAGTCGAACTCGACCTTCCGATGGATGGAGCCCACGCATGAACCTTCGTGTTCTCGTCGTCGACGACGAACCGATCGCCCGCCGTCGCCTCGAACGCATGGTCGGCGGCATGCCCGACGTGGACGTGGTGGGTACGGCCTCGGATGGCGTCGAGGCCAAAGGTGCGGTCGAGGACACGCAGCCGGACGTCGTGTTGCTCGACATCGACATGCCCGAGTGCGACGGCCTCACCCTCGCCGCAACCACGACCCTGCCCGCGATCATCTTCATCACCGCGCACCGCGAACACGCGCTCGAAGCGTTCGAGGTCGACGCCGTCGACTACCTGCTAAAACCGGTGACACGACCCCGGCTGGCTCAGGCCCTCGACAAGGTCCGCGCGCGCAACAGCGAGAGCACCGCCGACGTCACGGAAGCGGTCCGCGATGCACTCGCGGAACAACGCCGTCCACCTCGGCTGAGCGCCCGGGCGGGCGATGTATTGCACGTATTTGATGCGCGCCAGATCGCCCGGCTGCACGCCCGCGACAAGGTCACGCTGTTCTGGGTCGAGGACACCGAGTACGTGTTGGACGAATCGCTCAGCGAGCTGGAGCGACGACTCGACGCCTGGGACTTCGTTCGTGTGCATCGTGCCGAGCTGATCAACCTCGACCATGTCGTCGCAGTGCACCTCGGCGCAGGCGAGTCGAGCCTCGTGCTGCGCGACGACAGCCAAGTCCCCGTCAGTCGCCGCGCCTTGCCGCAGCTGAAGAAGCGACTGAAGTAGCGGCTACTTGTCTCGGGTGTTGGCTTCGATGCGTCGAAGCAGCTCGAGCATTTCCGACGACTGGCCGCCTTCGATCTGCCGATACGGGCGACCGGGATCCGACGCGGCGCCCGTGGTCTTGCCCTCACGACGGTTCACGGTATGCACCTGGTCGAGGATCTTCTGTTGCAGCTCGTTGGGGTTCTCGAACGCGCGGATGTTGGCGCCCGACATCGCTTCGCCGGTCATGTCGCGAACGACCACCGTCCGCATGCCGAGCAGTTTCTCGAGCCAGTCGCACGAGATCGCCACGTCGCTGACACGCTCCAGCGGGATGGAGCGGGCACGAAACCCGATGATGCCCGTCGTCACCACAACTCGCGAGTTGGTGAGCCAGTAGCGATGTTTGTTCACGTAGGCCTTCACGATGAGGTACGCGAGCGGCAAGCCGATGAGGCCGAACACCGTGAAGAACATGACGAGCGCCGTGGTCAGCATCATGTAGCGCTGCAGCGGTCCCGCCTGCGGTCGGCCACTCATCAACACCTCTTCGCCCTCCATCAGTGAAAGGCCGAACTCCTCGTCGAGAACGGCGGGCGTGGTGGTCGTGGCCTTGGCAGGGAGGTTCGTCATCGATCGAAGCAAGCTAACTGCGCGCTGGCGCAAAATGTTCCGGCGTCCGGGACCTGCCCATCAGGCGAGGCCCCGCTCGCGACGCGCACGCATGCAGTCGCCGTCGCCCGGTTTCACACGGCGACAGGGTCTGGGGCGATGCGCATAGACAGCGCACCGAACGTGTTTGCCCAACGCGCCCTTCAACGCAGCGCACCGATCTCCAAGCAGACGCAGGTGCGGCCGACCGTCCTCATCCTGAATGACGAACTTGCGCTTGAGACCGCGGTCACGCACGAGCTTCGAACGTGGGTCGTCGATCTCCACGTAGAACTGGAACCCCTGCTCCACGTTCGAGTGGGGATTGAAGCAACACGCTCCGCAGGCGCCGCAGTCCAGCTCCATCGCGGGCACAATACTCGCATGGTCCGGCGTCCGCGCAGGTCCGAGCTGCGCGGTCGCGGGCGTGCACGGACTTTCGCGGGACAACTCACCGCGCGCGCCCGCTCATCGGTCCCCGGGCCTCGCGGAAAATGTGGCGCCGCCGGCGGTCTGCGCCTACCTTGGGCTCATCGACGTCGCACTGCAGCAAGGCTCTCGAGCCCTCGCGGAAGAAATCGCCGCGCTGATCGAATCGCTCGATTTCGACGCGATGGTGCCCGAGGTCGTGCACGCCCAGGTCCAGTCGCTCAAGCGCCGACTCAAGTCGATGACGCGTCGAGCGGCCAACGATGAAGATCTCAGCGAGCTCATCGACCAGCTCAAGGCCACGCTCGCCGAGTACACGCCCGACGCCAGCACCTGGGAAGCGCTCAAGACGGATCTCACCGAGGCCTACGAAAGCCTCACCTCGATCCTCACCGCCGACGATCCCGAGAAGCCCGCGCGTCCGATCAACTACACCCGGTCGATCTTTCACGCCGGCTCGGGTGTGTTCTCGTTGGTGCTCGCCTTGGCGCTGCTGCCGATGCACCAGCTCAGCTGGGTCGCCGGAGGGTTTGCAGCATGGGGCTGGTCGGCGGAGATCGCCCGCCGCATCTCGCCGCGCGCCAACGCGATCTTGATGCGAGGCTTCAAACACGTCGCGCATCCGTCCGAGTGGAACCGGGTCAACTCCGCCACTTGGTACACCACCGCCCTGCTCGCGCTCACGCTCACCGGGTCGCTACCCCTGATGGTGGTTCCGGTCGCAGTGCTCGCGTTCGGTGACCCTGCCGCAGGCATCATCGGCCGCAAGTTTGGCCGCACGCCGCTGGTCAACGGTCGCTCGCTGCAGGGCACCTCGGCCTTCGTGGTGGTCGGCACCATCGCTGCCGCCATCACTCTGGCCATTGGCCGACCCGAGTTCGGGCTGCTGCCCATCCTGTTCATTTCGGGCACCGCCGCGCTGTGTGGAGCACTCGCCGAGTTGTTCAGCCGCAGCATCGACGACAACCTGTCCGTCCCCGCTGCGGCCTTCGTCGGCACCTTCGCCTCGATGGCGATCCTCGGCCTGTAGCGCGCGCCACCAACGGGGCCGGGCTGGAGCGTCAGCCGCTCAAGAACGCGTCGAGGTTGCCGAGGGCTTGGTTCCAGCCGTCGCTGTAGCCTTCGACCGTCGATGCGTCGAGCGCCGAGACCTGTGCGGTGATCTCGAGCTGCGTCGTCGTGCTTCCCGAGAGCGAAACGGTGACGAGCGCGACCGAAAGCACGTCGTCTTGCATGTAGACCGCCTCGGAGAACAGCACCGTCTCTCCCTCGGCGAGGTGGAAGTAGTCGGAGACGACCCGCACGCCTTCTGCCTCGCCGGGTCCGCAGACCCAAACCAGGCGTCCGCCAGGCTCACAGGTGCCTTCTTGAATGCGCATGTTCATCGCCGCATCGGGAGGCGACCACTTCTCCAGTTCTGCGTTGGTGGTGAACGCTCGAAACACCCGCGCCGGCGGGTGGTTGATCGTGCGGGAAATGGTGAGGGTTTCGTGTTTCATGCTCATTGCGTGTTGTCTTCGTCGAGAAACGCCTCGAGCCTGTCGAGACGTCGTTCCCAGAGTTCTCGTTGAGAGGTCATCCAGCGCACCGCTTCGTTCAGTGGACCGAGTTCGGCGAAACAGGTCCGCACTCGGCCGACCTTCTTCGACCGGATCAAGCCGGCCTGCTCGAGCTTGCGCAGGTGTGACAAGAGGCTCGGCATCGCCATGTCGAACGGCTCGGCCAACTCCGAAACGGTCGCGGATCCACGACTGAGGCGAGTGACGAGCGCCCTACGCGTAGGGTCGGCCAATGCCCGAAACGTCATGTCGAGGTCGACCGAACACTTAGTCACATGTCTAAGTATTAGCGCAGACGCACCGTCCGTCAAGCATCGATCTGCGAAAGCGGGCTCTACAGCAACGGGAGCTGAGGTGGCGCGAGCTGGGCCATCACGTGCTCCTCGACACGGGTCACCCAACCAGCGCGGTCTTCGGGGTCGAGAATCATCGCGTCGAGTTCGCGGCGTTGCAGCTCTCGCCGTACCCCATCTTCCACCGCCTGCTGAAAACTGGGGTCGGTCGCGCGAAGCCCATCCGGCGTGGGCTCATCGATGATCGGCGCCAGGACCAACAGATCGTAGGTCTTCATCCAACCGCTGACCATCTCCTCGAGCGCCCGCTGACGGCCGGCCGCCAGCATCATGTACACGTAGTTGTCGAGCACGCTGCGGTCGCACACCACCACGGGGTAGCGTTCGGCCGCGACGATCTCCGCGGCCACTTGGGTGTGCAGGATCCACGACTGCGCGGCGACGCTGGTCTGCTCGTTGATCGGCAGCGGGCACTGGCGCGCGACCTCGTGCACCACCTCGAGTGATACGTCGCGCGCCTTGAGCCGAGCGGCGAGCCCGTAACACAGCGTCGTCTTTCCGACGCCGTGGCTGCCGATGAAAGCGAGCTTGAGTCGCTGCGCGGAGGCCATCCGCCGGAGTCTACCCCGGCGGGCTGCCGTCTTACTGGCAGAGCAAGTGAACGTCGACCACTTCGCCGAACGCGGTCGTGTTGCCCTTGCGGTACTCGAAGCTCACGCGCTCGATGCCGCAGTTGCCCGCGCTGTCGCATTCGGGTCGCGTGTTGTAGTTCAGGTCGATCGACACCAGGCGCGTTGCGCTGAGCGGCTGAAGCTCGGCGTAGGCGCCCACGCGGTCCTCGTCCCAGTCGTTCCACAACACCAGCTCGGAGAAGCGCGCGTCCTCGGCGGAGATCTTGCCGTCGAGGTTGGAGTCGAGCTCGGCCAGGGCCAGGAATCCGTTCGACGCGTGGCCGCCCGAGGACATCGCGGTCGCGCTTCCGAACAGCTCGGCGCCGCTGCGAATCATGCCGTCACCGTCGCGGTCGAGCGCGAGCCACGGGGAGGTCGGCCATGCGGTGTTGGTGCACGAGCCGTTCGTCGACAAGTCGAACGTGGCCGCAGCGACGGGCCCGTACTCGATGGGACCGCCATCGAAGTTCACCACCAGCGGCGTGGCGCACTCCCCTTCGACGCTCCAGCTCTCCGTGTAGAACTCCTCGGCGTCGGGATCCCACAAGCATTCGGTGCCTGCGCAGCCATCGTCCCAGGTGTCGTCGGCATTGCACGCCGGCTCCTCCACGGTGCAGGGCGTCAGGATTTCTTCGTCGCCCACGATGATGCACTCCTGTCGGCCTTCTTGGCCGTCTTCCAGTTCGCAGGCGGTGCCCTCGTACATCGTCTCCCAATCGCAGGGCTGGAACGGAACACCGGGACGAGACTCTTCTTCTTCTTCGGGCTCCTCGTCCTCTTCGCCTTCGTCCTCCGCGCCGTCTTGCTCCTCGGCGTCGGCGTCTTCGTCGTCCTGCTCCTCGGCCTCTTCGCCTTCGTCGTCCTCCACCAGGCCCTCGCCTTCGAGGTCCCCCATGCCTTCCATCCCATCGTCTTTGGCATCACAGGCGCCGAGCAGCGCAAGAGCGGGAACGAGCGCGAGAAGAGCGGAGGGAGTAGAACGCCAAGCCATGCCCTAGAGCAGTGCAGGCGCGGTGCCAACTACGATTTCGCGGAGTTCGGGCCCTCAACCCCGCCTGTGGCCCCCGCGTGTACGACATCGATGTCCGAGTGCGGCGCCAATGCCATGGCGTGCCACCGCGTCGCGGCGTGTAGATTGGGCCCCGCCATGGTTCGCAACATCCTCGCGGTTCTCGCAGGTCTCGCCGCCGGAATGGCCACGAACATGGCGCTGGTCATGCTCAATGCCTACGTGTTGTTCCCGATGCCCGAAGGCACGGACATGAACGACCCGGCCCAAATGAACGCGTACATCGCGACGCTGCCCGCGACCGCCTTCATCGTCGTGCTCGCGGCCCACCTGGGCCAAGCGTTCGTCGGCGGATGGACGGCCGCCCGCCTGAGCGCCTCCAAGCCGATGCTGCTCGCAATGATCGTGGGCGTGCTGTCCTTGCTCGGCGGCATCGCCAACATGCAGCAGATCGACCACCCCGCATGGATGTACGTCGAGCTTCCGCTGTATCTCGTCGTCGCGTGGGTCGCCGGACAGCTCGAACGACGCCGCCGCGCGGCATCCGACACGGCAGGGTGAGGCACGGTGGCGGACTTCCGACAGGGCCCGGTGACCGAGCGCCTCGTGCTACGCGCGATGACGACCGAGGACGCAGAGGCCTTCTACCGACTCAACAGCCATCCCGACGTCATGCGCTACACGGGCGAGGAGCCCATGCCCAGCGTCGCGGCAGCCCGTGAGGCAATCGAGCATTACCCCGACTGGGACAACCCCGGCTATGGCCGCTGGGCATGCGTGCTTCGCAGCCAGGGTCCCGACGCCCCGCTCATCGGCTTCTGCGGGCTCAAGTTCCTCCCCGAGACCGAAGAAGTCGACATCGGCTTCCGTTTGTTGCCCGAGTACTGGGGCCGCGGCTTGGCCACCGAAGCCGCCCGCGCCACGCTCGACTTCGGCTTCACCACCCTCGCCCTGTCCGAGATCGTCGCGATGGTGATGCCCGACAACCAAGCCTCGATCCGCGTACTCACCAAGCTGGGTCTGCACTTCGCGGGCGACATCGAGTACTTCGGCGAGACTGTCCAGCGCTGGACGATCTCTCGCCACCGATGAGAGAGCCCCGCCCAACCAAAGAAAAACGCCGGGGCCTCGAAAGGCACCCGGCGTCTTTCGTTCCAGCGAGTCTTTCGACTACACGAGGAACGGCGCGATGACGACGGCGACGATCGTCATGACCTTGATCAGGATGTTGAGGGCCGGGCCCGCGGTGTCCTTGAACGGGTCGCCGACGGTGTCGCCGATGACCGAGGCCTTGTGGCGATCGGAGCCCTTGCCGGTGTTGACCGCAACGTCGTAGTCGCGCTTCTGGTCCTCGACCTGCTTCTTGGCGTTGTCCCACGCACCGCCGGCGTTGGACATGAAGATCGCGAGCATGACGCCCGCGACCAGGGTGCCAGCGAGCAGACCGCCGAGCGCGGAGGTCGACCAGACGCCGACGAGCACCGGTGCCGCCAGGGCCAGCAGACCCGGAGCGACCATGCGCTTGATCGAGGCCTGGGTGGAGATGGCCACGCAGCGCTCGACCTGGGTGTCTTTCGACGCCTCCATGATCTCGGCTTGCTCTTCTTCGGTGAGGTCGCGGTCCTCGTCCTCGGCCGCTTTCACCTTGGCCAGCGCGGGGCGCAGGCTGGGGATCTCGCGGAACTGGCGACGCACCTCTTGGATCATGTCCATGGCGGCGTCACCCACGGCCTGCATGGCCATGGCGGAGAAGAGGAAGGGAAGCATCGCGCCGAGCAGGAGGCCGATGAGGACCTCGGGGTCGGTGAGCTCCATGACCGCGCCAGTCGTGGTCTTGTAGGCCGCGAACAGCGAGAGCGAAGCGAGAGCCGCCGAACCGATGGCGAAGCCCTTGCCGATCGCCGCGGTGGTGTTGCCGACCGCGTCGAGGTTGTCGGTACGCTCGCGCACCTCACCGGGCAGACCCGACATCTCGGCGATACCGCCGGCGTTGTCGGAGATGGGTCCGTAGGCATCGACCGCGAGCTGAATGCCCGTGGTGGAGAGCATGCCGAGCGCCGCGAGAGCCACGCCGTACACGCCGGCGAAGTGGTTCGCGCCGAAGATGGCGGCGGCGATGATGAGGATGGGGATGGCGGTCGAGCGGAAGCCGACGCTGATGCCCGCGATGATGTTGGTCGCAGGACCGGTCATCGACTGGTCGACGATGCTGTCGACCGGGGGCTTGTTCTTCGAGCAGTAGTACCCGGTGACGATACCGATCGCGACACCAGCAGCCAGGCCGCCGGCCATCGGCACGAACAGGTCGACCGTGGTGAGGGTCATGCCCGCGAGGGTCACGCCGCCGTCGCCAGCCGCGGCACCGACGAAGTAGTCGATGATGAACCAGGAGAGCGCCAGCATGACGCCCGCTGCACCGAAGGAACCGCCGTCGAGGGCGATCTGCGGGTTGCCGCCTTCTTTGACCTTCACGAAGTAGGTGAAGACCACCGAGACGATGACCCCGATGGCGGCGATGGTCACGGGAAGCATGACCATCTCGAGACTGCCGTTGCTGGCAACCGCGCCGAGGATCATCGCGCCGACGATCGAGGCCACGTAGGACTCGAAGAGGTCGGCACCCATGCCTGCAACGTCGCCGACGTTGTCACCGACGTTGTCGGCGATGGTGGCGGGGTTGAGCGGGTGGTCCTCGGGAATGCCCGCCTCGACCTTACCGACGAGGTCGGCACCGACGTCGGCAGCCTTGGTGTAGATGCCGCCGCCCACGCGAGCGAACAGCGCGATGGACGATGCGCCCATCGAGAAGCCTGCGAGCAGGTTGACCGTCTTGATGAGGCCGCCCTGGTCAGTCATGGCGTTGAACTGACTGTTGAAGATGATGAAGAGGACGCCCATGCCGAGCAGGGCGAGACCCACGACGCTCATTCCCATGACTGCACCACCGCGGAACGCGACGGTGAGCGCGGGAGGCAAGCCCTTGCGAGCCGCGGCGGCGGTACGCACGTTGGCTTGGGTCGCGACCTTCATGCCGAGGTAGCCGGCAAAGCCCGAGGCTCCGGCGCCCGTGATGAACGCGAGGCCGATGAGCGCGGAGCCACCCTCGACGCTCATGTTCATGGCGACGAGCAGGCCCGCCACCACGACGACGAACGCGGCGAGCACCTTGTACTCGGCGGCAAGGAACGCCATGGCGCCCTTGGAGATCTGATCGGCAATGGTCTTCATGACCGTGTTGCCGGCGTCTTGTTTACCGATCCAGCCAGTCGTCACGAAGCTGTATGCCAGCGCGACGAGACCTGCGACCGGGAGCAGGTAGATGATCTGTTCCATTTGCGACGGTGTCCTTCGAGGGGGGGCCCGAAAAAGCGGCCACTGCTTACCAGAAAAAGCGCGCTCTGCGGGGTTCGCGTTCCTTCAATCGGAAGGCGGTGGGTCCGGTACCAGCGTGAGCTTCGGCTTGGCCGCCTTGCTCGCCTTGGGGCCCTTGGGGGTTGTTTGGTTGATTTCGTTCATCGCGGCGGCGACCCCTTGGGTCATCACCGCGGTCGCGGCTTGCTGTGCGCGATCCACGAGGTCCGTGAGATCTGCCGCTTCGTCGGCGGCGAAGTCTTTGAGGACCCACGCCGCGACATCCATCTTGCTGTTCGGCGGGCGACCGATGCCCATCCGGACCCGAAGAAAGTCCTTCGAGCCCAGGACGGAGACGATGTCACGAAGGCCGTTGTGGCCTCCGTGACCGCCACCCTTCTTGATGGCCAGGCGCCCGAATGGAAAGTCGAGCTCATCGTGCAGCACGATGACGCGGGTCGGCGGCACCCGAAAGAAGGTCGCCGCCGCGCCCACCGACTTGCCCGAGACGTTCATGAAGGTCTGCGGTTTGAGCACCACACACCGACCGAACGGGCCGCTGACGCTGGAGAACTCCCCATGGAACTTCTCGCGCCATCCGTCCGCACCGGGGGTGGCGTGCCGATCGAGCCAGCGATCGGCGGCCATGAACCCCACGTTGTGACGGTTGTGCGCGTACTTCGGGCCCGGGTTTCCGAGCCCGACGAGCAGCCATGGGGCGGCGTCGGCCATCGACCAGGCTTACTTCTTCTCTTCGTCTTCTTTCTTGGCCTTGGGAAGCTCGACGAAGCACAGGCGCGCTTCTTCGGGCTCCACGAGGCGACCGGCGGCCGGCTGCACGTCTTTCATGCGCAGCGACTCACCCGCGTCGACACCGGAGATCTCGACGAGCAGCTCGACGGGCACTTCGGCGGGCTTGGACGCGACCTTGACCGTGCGGCGGAACTTCTTGAGCTTGCCACCCTTGACCACGCCCACGGGGCGGCCTTCGAAGCGAACCGGGATCTTGCGGACGACTTCGGCGTCGGCGTCGACGCGCATGAAGTCGATGTGCTCCACTTCGCGGCGGATCGGGTGCACCTGCACGTCGGTGACGACCACGGTCTGCGTGGTGTCGGCCTGGCCCTCGTCCTTGATGGTGAGGGTGTACATGGTGTTCCAGCTGCGCGAAGGATCGGTGGCCTTCATCAGCGCGTGGGGGCTGAGCGACAGCGAGAGGTTGTCACCGCCTGCGCCGTACAGAACGGCGGGCACGAGGCCGGCGCGACGAAGGGTGCGAGCAACGCCCTTGCCGGTCTTGCGGCGGACGGAAACATTGAGGGATCCAAAATCACTCATCGTGAGGTCTTCCTTGCTTTCGATTTCGGGGCTCGGATAGGTGCACACGCACGCCGCCGAGGGAACCCGGAGGCGGGAGGATGGAGGAGCCCCCAAGGGGGTGTCAAATGAAGGCGAAGGTGTGACCTCACCAGCGCACAAAGCGCCAGCTAGGTCCGTCGAGCGCGGAGCAACGCGGCGACAAGTGGCCACAGACGTGCATTGCGCCCGGTCACAGCACGGGGCCGTGCCGTGCGAGAGGGCATGCGGCGCCGGAAACCTGCCCGCGTTTCACGGGGTTACGCGAGCGACACCGCGAGGTCAGGCGCTTGCCGCCGATGTCGTGCGTCGACCGACGGCCGGCAAGCCATCGTCGTTCCACCGCATCATGCCGCCGGCCATATTGTAGATCCGCGAAAAGCCGGCCATTTGCGCTATCCGAGCCGCGCGGGCCGACCGGCCACCGCGGCGGCACACGAACAGATAGGCCCGCGTCCGTGGAAGGTGCGAGAGCTTCTCCTCGAAGTCCGGACCCAAGGTGATCAGCGATGCATCCTTGATGTGGCCCAACTCGTCGCCGAACTCTTCGGGGCGACGCACATCGATGACGACCAGCCCCCGACTCCCGGCGACCTGGCGCGGAGAGAGGTCTTCGATCTTCGCGCCCGTGACGAGGCCGATCATCTCGCTGACGGTCGCGGCTTGATCCTCCGACCCGGTCTTGAGTGTCTCGCTGAACTTCTTCGCTTGCTCGTGCTGGCGCTCGCCGGTCTCGAGGATCTGCTGGGCGTGGCAGGAGATCGCACGCACCTGCTCGCAGATCTCGTCGAAGGCCGACGACGCACCATCGACCGCCAGGTTCGTCTCGTCGATCCGTGACTTGGTGTCGTCGATGACCTTTCGAACCGACTTCGCCCCCACGGCGACGAGCTCTTGGATCTCGGTCGCAGCGTCGGCGCTTCGCGTCGCGAGCTGGTGCACCGAGTCGGCCACTGCGGCGAACGCCTTGCCGCGTGCTCCGGCACGTGCCGCTTCGATGGCGACGTTGATCGCCAGCAGCCGCGACTGAAACGCGATCTTGTAGATCGCCTCGGAGCGTTTGCCCACGACGTCGACGAACTCGGCGATCGCGTCCAGCTCCGTTCGCACCTCGGCGAGGCCTTCCATGCTGCCCGCCAACGCGGTGACCGTTCCCTTGCCGCGTTCGGTGACCGTTTGCGCGCCCTCGGCCAACTCGGCGGTCTCCCGCGCGAGCGCCATCGCCTGGCTGGTCTCGTCGTCGAGTTCCTGCGCGGCTCCGGCCGACTGCTCCAGCAGCCGGGACTGCGCATGCGACATCTCGATGATTCGGTTGCGCAGCGCGTCTCTGCGCTCGCGCGCGTCCGCCTTCTGCTGCGCCACCGAACGGGTCATGCCCTCCTACGTATGGCGCGCGAAGAGCGTGACCACGTCCGTTCACGGACAGCCACGGTACCGGTGGCCCAACACAGGACCCGCCCGGGCCCCTGTTCGCTCAAGCGAACAGAGAGGAGATGGAGTCGCCGTGGTGGATGCGTTTGACGGCCTCGCCCAGGAGGCGGCCCATACCGAGCACCTCGAGCTTGTCGCAGACCTTCACCCGCTCTTGCTGCGCGATCGTGTCGGACACGAGCACTTTGGCCAGGGCGCTGTTGTTGATCCGCTCCATGGCAGGCCCGGAGAAGACGCCGTGGGTGGCGGCGGCGACCACCTCGGTGGCGCCATGGTCCATCACCGCCTGCGCTGCGTTGCACAGCGTGCCGGCCGTATCGATCATGTCGTCGACGAGGATCGCCTTCTTGCCCTTCACGTCACCGATGAGGTGCAGGACCTGGCTGACGTTGGGCTTGTCGCGGCGCTTGTCGATGATCGCCAGCCCGCAGCCCAGCGCCTTGGAGTAGATGCGCGCCCGCTCGACGCCCCCCGCATCCGGGGAGACGACGACCGTGTCTTCACCCCGATAGCCGAAGCGCTCGAGTCGGTCGATGAGGACCGGGCTGGCGAACAGGTGGTCGAACGGAATGTTGAAGAAGCCCTGAATCTGCCCCGCGTGCAGGTCGACGGAGACCACCCGGGTCGCACCCGCCGCCGTGAGCAGGTCGGCGACGAGCTTGCTGCTGATCGGCGTCCGCGGCTTCACCTTGCGGTCCTGCCGGGCGTAGCCGAAGTACGGGAGCACCGCGACGATGCTGCCGGCCGACGCACGCTTGAGCGCGTCGATCATGATCAGCAGCTCCATCAGGTTGCGGTTGGGAGGGCTGCAGGTGGACTGCACGATGAAGCAGTTCACGTTGCGGACGTTCTCCCCAATCTCGACGAAGATCTCGCCGTCGGAGAACCTCTCGACCCTGGACTTCCCCTCCGGCGTGCCGACGTACTCGGCCACGTCGCGAGTCAGCTGGGGGTTGGAGTTGCCACCAAAGATGCTGAGCGTCTTGTTCATCCGGGCCTCGCGACTCGGCGATGCTCGCAGACGAGGTGCAACAGATCGACCCCTTCGGGCACCAGGTCGCTCACGTGCGGAGGTGCGGGCGCACCCATGAAAAACCCCCGCGAGCCGAAGCGCGCGGGGGTTGGTGTTGCAGGGGCGGTAGGATTCGAACCTACGAATGCCAGGATCAAAACCTGGTGACTTAAGCCACTTGTCGACGCCCCTAGGGGACCTCCGCTAGCCCGACGGGCCAACGGGAGGGCGGCTTTATAGGGCCGCGACATCGCGCCTGTCAACGATTCGGTGCGAACTCTCGAAACGTTTTTCGTTGGCCCCAGCAAATCGGCGGTTTTCGTCCCCTACGCCCCGTAGACCGACCGCTACGCGCATTAGGCGCGATGACGTCACCATTCCACGACCGGGCAGTTCACGAGCATCGGCAACGGCGTGGGGTTGGCTTCGAGCGCAGACTCGAGGTCCACGACCGCTTCGAAGGATGACTCCGGATACACACTCGGCTCCCACAGAGGCGAGTAGCCCTCGCTCGGTGGGAGCGCATCGACGACGTTGTGTGTGGTGCCATCCGGCTCACTACAGAAGGTCCCCGAGTCGGTCAGACACACGTAGATCGGGGCGTAGTCGACGAGATCCCCCCGCACCCGAGGTGCGGCTTCGGCGAAGTCGAACGCCAGCGCGATTTCGTCGTCAACCCACGCTCGAACGTATGGGCCGTCGGAGGCGAGTCGGGCCACGCTTCCGTCGGACACGAGCGGTCGGTTGAGCACCTCGGTCGTCAGCGACTGGGGGTAGTCGGTGGCCTCGACTTCGGCCGCGCTGGTGATCGAGTTGGCGAGATAACCCGCAGGCACCGTGACGTCGACGAGCTGCCAGAAGTCGCTGTAGCCCTCCGCGCCCGGAACGCTCTCGACGATCGGCAGTTGCTCGTCGATGGCGACGCCGTCCTCGTCGACCAGGCGAAACGCACGCATGGTGAAGCCCGAGCTCGGCCCAAAGTCGTAGTAGGCGACGGCCTCGCCCTCGGGACCGAGCCCGCGGCGAAAGAAGTCTGCGTCGAAATCCACGGGCACACCCGGGCCCGGCACGTCCGCACCGTCTTGGCGCTGCATCGCGAACCGATCGACGACGACGATCGGCGCGGCATCCGGATCGAGCGGCTCTCCGTGGTCGGGGCCGCGCAGGTCCTCCGACCCCTCGGCACAACCGACCAGCAACAGCGAACACAGAACGAGGCGTGTCACGGAAACAAAGCGTAGCCGAACACGTGTTGTTACAGCCGGGTCGAGTGCCACATCGTCATGACGGCACGTCGCTCGTTCGCAATGCTGGGTTGTCCTTCTGTCGACGCCCGACCCGGGCAAGGGCTGCAACACCGCGAAATCTCGTTCGGAGCGGCGCTTGCTCTGTACGCGGTCCATGCGTCTGTCCCCGCTCGTCGTCTCCGCGGTGGTCGCGTGCTCCGTGGTGAGTGCCCCCGCTCTCGCCGCACCTGCCGAGCCCGAGACCGAGCCCGCGTCCCAGTCCCTGCCCGCCGTCGCCGTCCCAGCGTTGCCGGACCAGTGCGACCGCCCTGGCCGCAAGCAGCGCTTTCGCATCACCCTCAAGCAGGACGCGGAACTGCAAGACCTCGTGGAGTGGATGATGAGCGTCAGCTGCCAGAAGTTCATCTGGGACCCGAAGTTGCGCACCAAGACGGTGAACATCGTCGCCCCCGAACCGGTCACGATGGCCGAAGCCTATGCGGCGTTTCATGCGGCCCTCGCCACCATCGGCGCCACCGTCGAGCCCGCGGGGGACTTCTACAAGATCGTGGAGAGCTCGCAAGTCGCGGCCGCGGGTTTTCGAGTGTACGGACCCGGGGCGGAGGTTCCCAACGACGGCCGGTTCGTCACCAAGGTGTGGCGACCCGCGCCCGAACGCCAAGCCGACACCGCCGCGCTGCTCAGCGCGCTGAAGACCGAGAGCGGGCAGGTGGAGACGGTGGGCGACGTCGTGCTCGTCACCGACACCGGGCAACGCATCCGAGCACTCGAGCGCCTCGTCGACGACCTCGAACAACCCGAAGGGCCACACCGCAAGATCCACCTCTACGGGGTGCGCCACGCGGACGCCGAGACGCTGGCCGAGGTCGTTCGATCGGTGTTCGACGCCGGTCTCACCGCGTCCTCCAACGCGGCGACGCCGGCCAAGGCCCAACCGAGCCGGACCAAGAAGGGCAAAATGGCGGTGAAGTCTGCCGCGGCCGCCACCCCGACCGCGAACGCCACCGACGACGCCCCGTCGATCTCCGTCGACGTTCGCACCGGCACGATTCTCGTCGTGTCGACGGACGCCACCTTCGCCGCGGTTTCCCGGCTCCTCGATGAACTCGACATCGACGGGACAGAGGGCCGCGAAACCCTCCACGTGATCGAACTGGCCCACGTCGACGCCGAAGAGGTGGCCAGCGTGCTCACCAGCCTCGCCAGCGGCACAGCGACCAAAGGTGGCAAGGGAGAGTCGAGCAAGGCCGTCGCAGGAGCGTCGATTTCCGGAGCCGTGAAGGTGACGGCCCACCCCGCGACCCAGACCCTGATCGTCAACGCGACCGCGCTCGACTTCGCCGCGCTGAAGAAGGTGATCGAGCGCATCGACCACCCGCGCGCACAGCTCTACTTGGAGGTGTACCTGCTGGAGGTGCGGACCGACCTGGGTCGTGACCTGGACGTCGGGGCACACTTCGGCAAACAAGCCGCGGGCGGCGTCGCCTATGCCAGCAGCAAACCTGGCGACGCCAACGCCTTGAGCCCCGGGGTGCTCGATGGACTCGCCGCCGGCCTCATCGGACCGACGCTCTCGACCTCGATGTTCGGGTTCGAAGGCGACATCCCTGCTTTCGGGGTGACGCTTCAAGCGCTGGAGACCCAAGAGGACATCGACATCGTCGCCCAGCCACACCTGTACGCCGCCGAAAACGAACAGGCGATCGCGGAGTTCGGGGAGTCGGTGCCGGTCCGGACCGGCTCGACGATCACCAACAACGCCGCAGCGAGCGTCGTGGACAACATCTCGAACGAGGACGTGACGCTGAAGCTGGAGGTGACGCCCTACGTCAACGACGACGAAACGGTCTCCTTGGACATCATCCTCGAAGACAAACAACTCGGTGCCCGAGACTCCGAAACCAACAACTTCCGCACCCTCAAGCGAAAGCTCGACCTCAAGAAGGTGCTTGCCCACCCTGGCCAACCGTTGGTGCTCGGCGGCCTCACACGAGAGATCGATGCGCTCACCGACGGCCGGGTGCCCGGCCTGGGGAGCATTCCCTTGCTCGGGTGGCTGTTCCGCAAACGCAACCGCCGCAAGGAGAAGGTGAGCCTGTTGATGGTGATGGTGCCGCACATCATCGAATCCCCCGACGACGCCCGGCGCATTCACAAGCGCCGCATGCAGGAACGACAGGAGTTCATCGAGCGCTACACCGCCTTCAAACGCCGCGACACCGGATCACACATCAACTACCGCAAGACCTCCGGCATGCTCTCGGCTGTGAGCGTGGCAGCCGCCCGCCAAGCGCAAGACGCCGAACACGCCGCCGAAGCTGCCGCCGAGCTCGAACGCCCACGCATCTCCACCACGATCGATCCCCGCGCAAACGCGCAACCCCAGTAGGGCGCTCAGATCGCGCATCTGGACGAGGCTCTTCTCTTGCGCGAAAAAAGGTCCACGGAATCGGCCACGCCGCGCAAGAGGAGAGCATGACACTCGCCATCGCCCCCGAAGTTCCTCTTCAGGATGCGGCGTTGGAGCACCGTGCGTTCGTACGGGCTCGACTCCAACGTCTGGGCGTTCCCGCCACAGACCTCGATGATGCGACACAGGACGTCTTCGAGATCCTCGTGCGTCGCCTCGATGCGTTCGATCCGACCCGAGGATCGCCGCGGCAGTGCCTCTCCGGTATCGCACGCCGGGTGGCGACGAAGTACCGCAGACAGCCAACCGACGAGCCGCTCGAAGTCTCGGCGACGTCGGCCCCCGAAACACCCTCCGACCCCGAACGAGCCCTGGCCCGGGCGCAAGCGTGGGCCGTGCTCGAGCAGTTCCTCGACCGGCTCGACCACGATCGTTGGACGGTGTTCGTGCTGTCCGAACTCGAGGGGCTGAGCGGACCCGAGATCGCCGATGAGCTCTCGATCAACGTCAACACGGTCTACGCGAGGCTCCGATCGGCGCGTCAGGAGCTTGCACGCGTCCTGGGCCGGGAACACGCACGGCAGCGAGGGCCCATCGGCTGGCTGTTCGGAATGCTGGCGCTCCGTCGAAGAACCGCGGTCCTGGGCGCGAGCATCGGCGGCACCGTCGTCCTCGCGGTCGGTCTGACGGCCACCCTTCACAGCTGCGGCTCTCTCGAAAGCGAACACCAGCGCCCCGCGCAGACGCACGCTGTCACCGCCCCCACGCAGGATCCTCCCGCCCCTCGCGTGGCGACCCGCGCCCCTGGTTCCACCGCGGAGACTCCCGAACCCAGACCCCCGGTCGCGGCGGCTCCTCCTTTGACCGCGACAGCGACCGACCCACCACCATGGGTCGCGCTGCCGAGAAGTACCTCCTACACAGACGCCTACACCGTCGAACGCCGCGGTCGTTCTCGTATCCAGGGCTCGGAACTCGAGCTCGAACTGACCTATGAAGCAGACCGTCCCGCCGAAGCTTTCGCAGCTCACCTCGAGCTCGACGGCTTCACCCTCACCGAGGGGACCGAAGCCTGGAGCGTCGACCTCGTCCCCGACCGCCCTCGGACGATTCGAGTCGTGCTCCGAGCCCACCAGCAGGGAGTGGTGAGGGCCGCGATCCATACGGGCCTTGGCCGTCCCGAGCTCGATGAGGAGGCTTCACGGGGCTCGGTGTCCTTGCCGTTCGAGTTCGACGGCGCCGTGTTGGCGCGGTGTGTTCCCGGCAAATGCGTACGTCGGGCGACGATGGAAGACGCCGACCTCTCGGGTGCAATGGTCGATGTTCGGCTGCGCAACGACTGCACATCCCCGATCGAGGTTGCGATGTTTGCCGGGCCCCCGGAACACGCCCCACCACGACGTGCCCCCCGGCGAAGCATGGAACCCGGCGAGACCATCGAGGCTCGCGTGGACGCCAACACGAAGTTCTACAAGGACGGTTTGACGGCAAGCCTCGAGCAGGGACAGCTCGCAGTGTTCTCGGGGGAACGCTGCAGCATGGTCAGCACGAGCAGTGCTCAGCCCTGACGGCCGGGCTGAAGGCGCTGCCGTTTCATGCTCTGCATCAGCACGCGGCCGGGGCCCGTCATCTTGGTCATGAACAAGCCCTCTCGACCGAACAGCACCTTGAGGCAGCCTCCAACGCCGACGATGTCATAGCCGACGCCCGAGCCGAAGGCCGCGAGGTTGCCTGTCGAGACCGTGAGTTCCTCGCCGGGGTGCAGATCGCGTTCGATGAAGTCGCCCGAGCCGTGAATGAACACCAGGCCTTGGCCGGAGAGTTTCTGCAACAGGAAGCCCGCGCCGCCGAAGAGGGCCGCGCCCACGCGGCGCGCGACGGTGACGTCGATCTGCACATCACCGATCGCGCCGAGGAACGAGCCCGACGTGCACGTGACCGGACCCCAGGCGAGGTCCCAGACCGCGACCTTGCCGGTCTGGTTTGCCGACAGCGTCACGCTGCTGCCCGTGCGTTGGGCCGTGACGTAGGTGAGTGCCAAGCCCTCGCCCGAGAGCATGCGCGACACGGCCGCACCCGGGATCTTGAGCTGCCACTGAATTCCCGCGTCGTGCGACAGAATCGCCCCTTTGCTCGCCCACATCGTCTGTCCCGCCTCGAGGGTCACCGTGACGGTCTGTGCGACTTCCCCGCGCAGCGCATACGTGCCCGGTACGCGTTCCGAGAGGTTCACGACATCGGGTCCAGAGAGCCGTGCAGGAAGCAACGTGGGCTGCATGCGCGCGACGATAGCCTGACTCGATGCAGCGGGGCACGCGGCATGCCACACTGCGCGCGCTTGCGATGAAGATCTGCAGCCCCGAGACCGCCGTCGCCTGCATCGAGTCCAACCACCGCGTCTACCTCCACGAGGCGTCGATGGTGCCCAAGGCACTGCTCGACGCGTTGGTCGAGCGGGCCCGCGAGCTCTCCAACGTCGAGGTCGTGCACTTGCACATCGATGGCGATGCACCCCATGTGCACCCCAGCCTCGACGGGCACATCCGACACAACGCGCTGTTCGTGGGCAGCAACACCCGGCAGGCCGTGGCCGAAGGGCGTGCCGACTTCACGCCCGTATTCCTGGGCGAGGTGCCCTCGATGTTTCACGCCTCGTTGCCGCTCGACGTGGCGATGGTCCAGGTCTCCCCGCCCGACGAACACGGCTATTGCCGGCTCGGCCTGTCGGTCGCATGCGCCCTGCCTGCCGTCGAGGCCGCGCGCATCGTGATCGCGGAGATCAACCCCCAGGTCCCGCGCACCCTCGGCAACTCGGCGATCCACATCAGCGAGATCGACTACGCGGTGGAGGTCGACCGCCCATTGCCGTTCGTCACTCCGGCGGCGTTCGGCGAGGTCGAGCGTGCAATCGGCGGACACGTGGCCCAACTGGTCCCCAACGACGCCACGATTCAGGTCGGCATCGGCAAGGTGCCCAACGCGGTCCTGGCCGCCCTCGCCAACCACGAGGGGCTCGGCGTGCACACCGAGATGTTCAGCGATGGCCTGCTCGAGCTCGCCACCCGAGGCGTCATCAGCGGCTATCACAAGACACGATTCGAGCGGCGTGTCGTCACTTCGTTTGCGACCGGGTCGAAAGCCCTGCACGAGTTCGTGCACGAGAACCCCTTCGTCGAGTTTCACCCCTCGCACGTCGTCAACGATCCCAACGAGATCAAGAAGCAGCACCGCATGGTCGCGATCAACTCGGCGCTCCAGGTCGATCTGACCGGTCAGGTGTGCGCGGACTCGATGGGCGAGCGCATCTACAGCGGCATTGGCGGGCAGATGGACTTCGTGCAGGGTGCGTTGCGCAGCCCGGGCGGTGCAGCGGTCATCGCCCTGCCCTCCACCGCCAAGCATGGCCAGGCGTCGCGCATCGTGCCGCGGCTGGCCCAAGGTGCGGGCGTCGTCACCACGCGTGGCCACGTCCAGTGGGTCGTCACCGAGCACGGCGCGGTCAACCTGCGTGGCCGTTCGTTGCGTGAGCGTGCCGAGCTGCTCATCCAGGTCGCGCACCCCGACTTTCGAGCCGAGCTTCACAAAGCAGCCCGCGAACGCTGCCTCGTCCCACCGGGGTGCGTCTAACGATGCTGCGCGAACTGATCGGCTGGGCGTTGCTCGCGGTCGCACTCGCCCTCACGGGTCTTGCGATCAACGGCGTGCGTCCGGTTCGCGGCTCGCGTGTGTTGTTGCTGCCGAGTTTTCTCGCCGGCACCCTGCTGGCCGAGACCTCGGTCTTCATTCTTCCCTTGGTCCTCGCAGGGGCAGCCACCACCGCGTGGCTTGGCGAGCCGCGCACCGCACCGGGATGGCTGGCACTGACGCTCACGTCACTGGCCGGGGTGCTCTTGATCGGCCAGCTCGTGTCTTCGTTGCGCGCCACCACCACCCTGCGCGCCGACGTGCCCGAGTTCTCACGCGCGCGCAGGCTGCCTTGGGCCCGCATCCTGTGGCCCTTTCCCTACCGATTCTCCAAGGCCCGGGTCTCGCGCGGCGTGGAGTTTGCTCGTGTTGCCGGGCAGCGGCTCCGGCTCGACGTCTACCACCCGCCCGCGTCCTTCGAGGGGCCCCGTCCTGCCGTCGTGCACATCCACGGTGGCGGGTGGGTGGTCGGCAGCCGGGCCGAGCAAGGGGTTCCGATCATGGCACTGCTGTCGGACCGGGGCTACGTCGGGTTCAACATCAGCTACCGCCTGTCTCCGGGGGCCACGTGGCCCGAGCACCTCATCGACGTCAAACGAGCGATCGCCTGGGTCCGCGAGCACGCCGAGACCTACGGCGTCGACCCATCGTTCCTGACCGTCATCGGAGGCTCCGCGGGCGGCCACCTCACCGCGATGGCGGCGCTGACCCAGGGCGACCGCTCGCTGCAGCCCGGCTTCGAAGACGCCGACTGCTCGGTGCAGGCTGCCGTGCCGCTGTATGCAGTGTTCGACCTCACCGACGCCAAACGCCGCCACGCCCCGGGGTTTCACCGCATGCTCATCGAGCCGCTGGTGCTCAAGGCGTTTTTCGACGACGAGCCGGGACGTTTCGAGGCGGCATCGCCCACACACCGGGTCCACGCCGACGCGCCGCCCTTCTTCGTGATTCACGGCAGCCGCGACTCGATGGCTCCGCTCGCCGACGCCGAGGACTTCGTGACCACGCTGCGCAGCGTCAGCCAGCAGCCGGTTCGCTTCACCGTGGTGCCGGGGGCCCACCACAGCTTCGACCTGTTGGTCTCGCTGCGCTCACTCCCGGTCATCGAGGCGATCGGCGATTGGATCGATCGCACCCGCGACGCTCACGCGTCCGGGTCCAGCGAAAGCAACGACGGCACCATGCCCGGGTGCTCTTGAAGCCACGCGGCGTGGGCCTTCGCGTGTTCGACGAAGCGCGGCTCGATCTGTTCGTGCGCCGCGTTCATGCGCTCGACCAGCGCGGCCGAGAGTCCCTGCCCTCGATCGATCGCATCGAACAAGGCGTCGAACACCTCGAGCACGGAGGACGGCAAGTCGCAGTCGACCTCCGGCGGTTCGGCACACGTCGACTGCTTCGGATCCACGATGGCCACCGCCGCGTCCACGTTCAGCGCGGGCGCCCCTTCGGGCAACGCTCCCTGAATCCACTCCAGCACCGAGGGAATGGCGGTCTGCGGTGACCGCAACACCGCCGGCCAACTCTGAAAGTGCACCGCGTAGCGCCGCAGCGCCACGTCGCGAATGAGCCCGTAGTTGGCGCGCCACCACTCGAGGGCACCGTGCAACCGAGGCATGCGTTGCGCGGGCGTCCGTTCGAGCGCCGCATCCTCGACTGCCCACAGCCGATCGATCGATGCGGCATACGCCCGCCACGGCCGCACGGAGACCAACACCCGATCCAGAAACGCGAACTCGGTGTGCACGACCCCCTCGGCAAACACCTTCACCACGTCGGCACGCGTTTCGTGCGGATGCAGATACACCCCACTGACCGGATGGGGGTTGGTCGTGAAGTTGATGCCGTCACGCAGCGTCGACTCGTAGAACCCACCTCGATTCAGCTCCCCGAGACGGGCTTTCCAGTCGAGCGGAAATCTCTCTCCGATCACGGGCAGACCCGCCGCCTCGAGGACCTGCATCCACATCGACGTTCCAGAGCGCCGCGCACCGCTGACGATCAACACCGGCCCAACGTACCGAGAAAAACCCCGTTTGTTTGATCGTTCGTCGAGCGCGGGACACAACCGCAGTTGGAGTTCCACGTCTTGGCGTTCACGATTCCACTCTCGTCCATCGCTGGGCCGCTCGCGGTCTCGTTCACCGTCGCCGCGCCCGAGGAGATCCCCGTCCAGGTGCCTCAACGCCCCGCGGAAACGGTCGAAGAGACCTCGTCCGCGCCCGCCGAAGAGCCTCCACCGCAGCCGAGCAGTGGCCCGCCCGTCTTGCCGGATTCCCCCGGGGCCGCCGTGCCCCCGCCGCAAACGCCCCCAACCGAGCCCAGTCCCGAGCCCGCGCCAACGCCCACCGCCGATCCGTTCCCTGAGCCCACGGTGGTCGCTCCGAGCTTGCCGGGCGACATCGCGCCCACTGAAGAAGCCCCGGCCGAGCCCGCCACGCCACGGCTGCTGAAGCCCACCGACAAGCGGTCTTTCTTCTCTCTGTCCGCGGGGGGTGCAACCAGTCCGGTTTCCTACTATGGAAGCTCGATCGGCTTCTCCACCGAGATGGTGGTCGGGCGCTACGGCAAGAGGCGTCCCAACCTGGGGGGTGCGTTCGTCCTGCAGTACCGCAAGTCCGCCATCACCGAAGTCGGACTCGCCGGCCGATTCCGCGCCCGCAAGCAGCTGACCAAGGCGTTCTCCCTGTACACCGTCTTCGACGCCACCTTGGGCCTCAACGTCCCGGTCGCGTTCGGCGGCTACGTCTATCCCTATATCCCGTCGGCCCAGCTCGGCATCGGCTGGGGCCTCGAGGCGATCCTCGCCGAGCGTGTCACCGTGGGTTTGCGCCCGTTTGCGCCCAACATCGTCGCGCCCAACTTCTTCGGCTTTCCGGTAGCCTTGCGCTGGGACTTCGGCGTCAGCCTCGGCATCGTCTGGTAGCCCTTGCACACAGTGTCACTCAGTGACACAATGGACGAATGAAGTCGCTGGCAGATGAAGGTCTGAGCCCCGAGTCCATCGAGCGTGCATTCGAAGAGATTCGCGCGAAGGACCTCGACTGGAGTTCGGGCCGGTGCTTTGCGTACGTCTTCAGTGCGGGCAAGGACGTCGGCGCGGTGGCCGAGCGAGCCTACACCGCCTTCATGACCGAGAACGCGCTCGACCCCACCTCGTTCCCAAGCCTGGTGCACATGGAGAACGAGGTCGTGGAGATCGCGGCCGAGCTCGTGCACGGCGACGGGGCTGTCGGCAACTTCACCTCGGGCGGCACCGAGAGCATCCTGCTCGCGGTCAAGACCGCCCGCGACCATGCCCGAGCATCTCGCGGCATCGAGCGCGCATCCTTGGTGCTGCCCGACTCCGTCCACCCGGCATTTCACAAGGCCGCGCACTACTTCGGCTTGGACGTGGTGTCGGTGCCCGTCCGCAAGGACTTCCGTGCCGACCCCGATGCCATGGCCGCGGCGATCGACGACCGCACCGCGATGGTGGTCGGCTCTGCTCCCTCGTACGCGCAGGGGGTGATCGACCCGATCACCGAGATCGCAGCCGCAGCCGCCGAGCGCGACGTCTTGATGCACGTCGACGCTTGCGTCGGAGGCTTCTTTCTGCCGTTCCTCGAGCAAGCGGGCCACAACGTGCCGGCCTTCGACTTTCGCGTTCCTGGCGTCACGTCGATGTCGCTCGACCTGCACAAGCATGGTTACTGTCCCAAAGGGGCATCCATCGTGCTCTACGCAAACGCCGACCTGCGACGGCACCAACTCTTCGCCCACACCAAGTGGTCGGGCTACGGCATCACCAACGCCACGATTCAGAGCAGCCGCGGTGGCGCCCCCGTGGCGAGTGCCTGGGCGGTGCTTCGCCACATCGGCGCAAAGCGGTACCAGACGCTGCAAACCGAGGTACGCCAGTGCGTGACCGACCTGTGCAAGGGCATCGCGGAGATCGACGGGCTGAACGTGCTCGGAGAGCCCGATGGCAGCCTGCTCGCGTTCGCTTCGGACGAGATCGACGTGTTTCAGCTGGTCGACTCGATGCGCGCGCGGGAGTGGTACATCCAACCCCAGTTCGCCCACGGGCACGTGCCACGCTCGGTACACCTCACCGTCACCCCGATCAACGTCCCGCACCGCGACGCGTTTCTGGCCGACCTCGCCGAGTGCGTCGGCGCGCTTCGAGTCGCGGCCCCCGCCCAGCCGGGCACCGACCCGATGGCCGCATTGGCGACGGCGTTCGTGTCAGGGCAGATCTCCATCCCCGAAGCCATTGCGACGATCGGAGCAGACCCCGCACGAACCGCGGGTGATTCGGCCACGATCAACCGTGTGCTCGATGGGCTGCCCGACGAGCACGCCGAAGCCGTGCTGCGCGAGTACTTTCACCAGATGTACGCGCGACGCTGACAACCCCCAACGTGTCGGGGCTGCACGCCCCCACCCCTACGCGAGACCACGCGTCACTTGCGCTGGGGTGTCCTGAATAGCCCCTAACCATCTGTCTGGCTGCGTTTTGGGGCCGTGCTTATGGGATGATGTCACCGAGGCTCGAGGAGGACAGCGAACACCAGGTGCTCGGCTCATCGCACAAGATCTGCCCACAGTGTGGCGGTCGCTCGGTCGTCGACTCGTTTTTTTGCTCGCACTGCGGGCAAGACATCAGCGAGGTCGAACCGCAAGCCGGCGATCCCTACGAGGGACTCATCCTCGCGGACAAGTACGTCATCGAGGACCTGATCGGCGAGGGCGCGATGGGTCGCGTCTACGAAGCGAAGCAGCTCACGCTCGGCAAGACGTTCGCTGCCAAGATCCTCGCACCGCACCTGCTCAACGACGAGTCGAGCCACGCTCGTTTCGCCAGCGAAGCTCACAACGCGGCCAGCCTCAACCACCCGAACTGCGTTTCGGTGGTCGACTACGGACAAACCCCCGACGGCATCACGTACATCGTGATGGAGTTCATCAAGGGGGACACGCTCGAGCACATCATCACGCGCGACTACCCCTTGGCGCGTGACCGCATCGTCGACATCACGCTGCAGATCCTCGCGGCACTCGCCGAAGCCCACGGCCTCGGCATCCTGCACCGCGACCTCAAGCCCGAGAACATTCTCGTGCAGCAGCTGCGCACGCACGGTGAGCTGGCCAAAGTCCTCGACTTCGGCATCGCCAAGTTGATGGAGGACCAGGCGCAGGCGGGCACCGGCCTCACCAGCCAAGGCATGGTGTGCGGCACGCCCGAGTACATGTCGCCCGAGCAGGCGCGCGGCCACAAGCTCGACCAACGCTCCGACCTCTACGCGGTCGGCTGCATCATGTACCAGATGCTCACCGGGCGGCCTCCGTTCGAGAGCGCCTCCGCCGTCGACGTGCTGCACAAGCACCTGCACGACGACCCGCTTCCGCCCAGCCAACTGCTAGGCACTCAACCCGACCCGCTCGAAGCGGTGTGCCTCAAGGCGCTCGAGAAAGACGCCAACAACCGCTACAGCTCGGCGACCGAGTTCCGCGAAGAACTGATCGCCGCCACCAGCACCGCGCAGTCGGGCACGATGACCTGCACGACGTGCGGCGCGAGCATGCGCGAGGAGCATCGCTTCTGCCCCGCGTGTGGTGCAGCTGCACCGCCGCCCTCCGAAGCGCTCGGTCGCAGCGGTCGTCGCCATCGCAGCACCCGCGGCTCGGGTCTCACGCTGCCGCGCATGGGCGAGCCCACGGCCGAAGTCGTCGTGCGCAACTTCCCGCTGCCGTTGTCGGGACGCGACCACGTCCTACAGCGCGCGCGCACGCTACTCACCAGCCCGCAAGCGGGCGTCAAGGTTCGCGTGCTCGCGGGTCCGCGCGGCATCGGCAAGACCCGGCTCGGCGACGAGATCGCGTCTTTGGCCGAATCGCTCGGCTGGCGCTCCTACTACGTCGGCGCCGACCCTTCGGGTGCGCAGAGTCCCTTGTGGCCGATCCAGGTGATGGTGTCGCTGCTGCTGGGCCTCGAGCCCTCCACCGTCACCACGCAAGACCTCGGCCGCGTCGCCAACCTCACCGGCATGTCGTTCGAGGTGCTGCCCGGCCTCGCCGAGCTGTTCCAACTTCAAGGCCCGGCCTACGACCTCGAGACCGGCGTGCGCCGTCGCGAGTGTTTCTCCAGCGCCGTGCAGGCGATGATGAGCGGCGGCCGAGGCCAACCGCTGCTGCTGATCTTCGACGACGTCGACACCTTCGACACACCGTCGCGTGAAATCCTGGGACGCATCGCGGCCGCCGAAGCCCAGAACCCGGTGTTCGTGCTCTGCACCAGTGGCGAGCCCAACGTCGAATGGCTCGGGGGCACCATCGAGCAACTCGACGCGCTCACCCCCGACGAAGTCGAGTCGCTGGGGCGCCAGGTCACGATGGAGATCAACCCCAAGTCCCAGCTGCCCGATGCGCTGGCCAAGGTTGCTCCGCTCACCCCGCTCAAGCTCGAGTCTCACCTCCGGCTCCTCGCCGGCGGCATTCAGGCCCCTGGCACCGCCACCGATCGCGAGCTGCTGCGCACCCGGTTCGGCGAGCTGGGATCCACCGCGCGCAAGGTGCTCGAGTGCGGCTCGATCCTCGGCGAGCGTTTCCTCGAGCAAGACCTCGTCGATCTACTCGAAGCCACCGGCAACGACGGGCGCGCCCCCGACCTCGATGAGGCCCTCAAGTCGCTGCACGTCGGCGGCATGCTGCTGATCATCGGCAACGGCGAGCGCGCCTTTTCACAAGGCCTGCTGCACGACCTAGTCTACGCCAGCATTCCCGAACCCCGCCGTCGCAAGCTGCACGCCCTCGCGGCCACCACGTCCCGCGTCGCCCGTGCGTCGCAGACCGTTCGGGCACTGCACTACCTGCGGGCCGACCACGCCACCGCCTACAAAGAACTCGCCGAAGCGGGCAAACGAGCCGAGCGGGCCTTCGACGACCCGGCGGCGGCGGAGTTCCTCCGAGCCGCGCTCCGCTTGCTCGACGAACAGGGCGACCGCGACGTTCCGCTCGAGTCGGAGCTGTGTGTGATGGCGGCCCGCGTAATGCGAGGCGACACCGCCACCCAAGAGGCGATCAAGCTGATCGAAGGCCGTGTGCAACGCGGCGGCTTCGAGCCCGACCAGCTCGCCAAGATCAAGACCGGGCTCGGCCAGGCCTACGCTCGCCTCGGCGATGCCGGACGAGCCCTCGAAGCGCTCAAGCGCGCCCTGGGACCCGCGATGGCGGCGGGCGACCGGCGTGTGATGGCCGAAACCTACGAAGAACTCGGTCGCACCCACGCCCAAGCCGGCGACTTTCAACGCGCGCTCACCGAGCTGCGCGAGGGCCTCGACATGTTCACCCTCGGCGAGGGTCCGCGAGCCGAGCTCGACTTTGCGGTGTGGCGCTACTTGCTGCGGATGTGCGACTACAGCCGCCACGCCAACTCGCTGTCCGAGGCGCGCAAGTGGTGTGAACACGCCCTGCACCACGCCGAGCGTGCCAGCGACCGCCTGGGCATTCTTCGCTGCCACGCCCACATGGCGTGGGTCCTGCGCGACCTCAACCAGCTCGCGCTGGCCGAGCAGCACCTCGCCCGGGCGCTGGACGAAGCCCGCCACTTCGGCGATCGCCTCACCACTGCGCAGCTGTTGATCGAGCGCGCCCGGGCCCGCGCAGCACGGGGTCGCCTCGAAGACGCGCGGCGGCGGTGTGAAGAAGCGCTGCGGCTGGCCCAAGGCATTCAGTGGGCCGCAGGCATCGAGCATGCGGAGCGCGCCATCGCGATGCTCTCGCGCAACGAAGACCCGCCGGCGACCTCCCCCTCGGAGCACTCCGGCCGCTTCCTCGCCCAGGGCTGACCCGATCCTGCTCCTCGCGTCCGCCGACGGACGTGGTGAGTGCGGTCACACCCTAAACCGGCGTCTACGGGCGCCTACGGCGTTGCGTGGTGGCTTTCGCCCGGGGCTGATAGGGTGCGCGCGTTCGAGGCTCGTCCATGCTCTGGAACTTCCCGACGCAAATCCTGCTCGCAGCCAGCCTCGGGTTGGCCGCTCCTGAGGCCGCCGAAACGGCCAAGACCCCCACGGCTTCGAGTGCCGGCACGACCAAGACCAGCGCTTCGGCCCTGGGCGTCGAGCTCACGGTCGAGTCGTTCACGCTCGACAACGGCCTGCGTGTGCACGTGGTCGAGGACCACTCGGTCCCGGCGTTTGCGATGCACACCGCCTTCGAGGTCGGCTCCCAAGACGAAGAGGAAGGCCGCAGCGGCTTCGCGCACCTGTTCGAGCACATGATGTTCAAGGGCAGCGAGAACGTGCCCGACGGCGGCTACTTCAAGAACGTGCTCGGCGTGGGCGGGGTGATGAACGCCTTCACCAGCGCCGACGTCACCCAGTACTTCGCCGTGCTGCCCAGCCACTACCTCGACATGGTGTTGTGGCTCGAGAGCGACCGGCTCCGCTCGCTGGTGATCACCGACGAGAACTTCGAGAACCAGCGCAGCGCGGTCAAAGAAGAGCGAGCGATGCGCTACGAGAACCAGCCCTACCAGCTGGCGATGGCCGACTTCCGCACGCAGCTGTGGTCGGGCACGGGCTACGGGCACACGACCATCGGCTCGCAAGCGGACCTCAACGCGGCCGAGACCAAGGACGTGCAGGCGTTCTTCGACAAGTACTACGTGCCCAACAACGCGGTCATCACGATCGTCGGCGACGTCGACGTCGCCGAGGTGAAGACCAAGATCGAGAAGTTCTACGGGGACATTCCCAAGGGCGAAGAACGGGCCGAGCGCAAGAACGCCGACCACACCCAGCGCAAGTACGAGAAGCGGTCCGAAGACCCGCACGCGCGCCAGCCCCTGTACATCGTCGGCTGGAAGACCGTCCCCTACGACCACCCCGACCGCCCGGCACTCGAGCTGTTGATGGCGATGCTGATGCGCGGCGAGTCGTCGATCATCACCAAGGTCCTCACCGACGAAAAGAAGATGGTGCTGGCTAGCATCCCGATGCCGTCCTCCGGTGGCCGCAACGCTGGCAGCGAGATGGCGGGATTCATTCCGCTCCCCGGCACCAAGTTCGCCGACATTCAAGCGGTCATCCGCGAGGAGATCGCCAAGATCAAGAAGAAGGGCGTCAGCCGCCGCGACCTCACCAAAGCCAAGAACCAGGCGACGGTGAGCACCGTGGATGCGCTCGCCACCAACAACGGACGCGCGTTCCAGATCGTTCAGGGCGCCCTGTTCCATGACGACCCGCTGTTTGTCCTGCGCGACCTGGAGACGACCCAGGCCGTGACCGCCAAGGACATCAGGCGCGTCGCCAACACCTATCTCACCGACGAGTGGTTCACGCTCGAGATCGTGCCCAAGCCCTAAAGGAACCGGACCCATGCGCACTTCCATCGCATCGTTCACGTCCCTCGCGCTCGCCCTCGCCTTGGGCGCGGGCTGCAAACCCCAGGTGGCTCCCGAGCCGCCCGCCCCCGCTCCAGCACCGGAGCCGGAGCCCGAACCCGAGCCCGAGCCCGAGCCGGTCGCCGAGCGCGTCTACCCCGACCCGCCCCCGCCCAGCGCCCCGAAGCCGGTCGACTTCCCCGCCAGCGCCGAGTTCAAGCTCGACAACGGCCTGACCGTTTACGTCGTCGAAAACCACGAGGTTCCCGTCGTCTCCAGCACCTTGGTGGTGCGCGCGGGCAGCATGGACGACCCGATCGTCGCCGACCTCACCGCGGTCATGCTCGGCGAAGGCACCAAGGCTCGGAGCAAGGCCAAGATCGACGAAGCGATCGAGTTCGTCGGCGGTGCACTCGGACAGAGCTCGAGCACGCACAACTCCTTCGTCTACACGCGCACGCTCGACAAAGACCTCAAGCTCGGCCTCACCCTGCTGTCCGACCAGGTGATGAACCCGCTGTTCCCCGAGGACGCCCTCGAAAAGAACAAGCAGCAGGTCAAGACCGGGCTCAGCATGCAGGCCGGCAACCCGGGGCACCTCGCGGGCACGCTGTTCGACATGGTCGCCTACCCCGAGGGGCACCCCTACGGGCAACCCGACCCCACGCCCGCACAGGTCGACGCCGTCACCGTCGCCGATCTGCAGGAGTTCCACGAGACCTTCTACCGGGCCAACAACGCCTACCTGGTGCTCTCGGGCGACATCACGGCCGAAGAAGCCAAGCCGCTGGTGGAGCGCACGCTCGGGCGCTGGAAGTCCACGACCAAGCGCAAGCTGCCCGGCAACCCGCTCAACAAGTTCAAGGAGTACGCGGTTCCCTCCGAGCTCGTCGTGCACCTCGTGAACCGACCGGGCTCTGCACAGGCGGAGATCATCATCGGCAACCTGGCGCTCGCCCGAAACCATCCCGACTGGCCCGCGCTCCAGTTGGCCAACGCCATCTTGGGTGGCAGCGCAACGGGGCGGCTGTTCCTCGACGTGCGCGAAGAGAAGGGCCTCGCCTACAACGTCTCGTCCTACCTCGAAGAGGGCCAGGCGCCGGGCACCTTCTACATCAACACCCGTACCCGCAACGCGACCACGGGCGAGATGCTCGCCGCGCTCTTCGACCACCTCGGTCGCATGCGCAAGGAAGCACCCACCCAAGCCGAGATCGACGGTGCCAAAGCTCGCATCGTGGGCCAGTTCCCGCTCGAGCTCGAGACCGCCGAGCAGATCGCGGCCAAGGTTCGCACCGCGCTCACGTGGGGCCTGCCCACCGACTACTGGAAGGGCTACCGCGACTCGATCGCGGCCGTCACCGCCGAGCAGGTGCAGGACGCAGCCAAGAAGTACATGCACCCGATCCCACACGTGGTGATCGTGGGTGAAGCATCGGCCATCGAAGGCCAGATTCGCGAAGTGCTGCCCAACGCCAAGGTCGAGATGTACGGCACCGACCTGCAGCCCGCGAAGTAGCGGGGCACCCGCTCCCACGAAGCCCCTCGCGCTCAGTCGCGGGGGGCTTTTTCGTTGGTTGGGCGTTTCTTGCGACGAAGGATGAACAGCACCAGTAGCGCCCACGGAAGATCGTCGGGACGTCCGGTCGAGCAGCAACCGTCTTCGGGGAGCGGCGTGGTGTCGAGGCAATCACACGTTCCGCAGCTGGAGCCGCACAGGGACACATCGTCGAGCTCGTCCGTCAGCCACGGCAGCGCGTGATAGGCCACGCCGTAGAAGCCTCCATCACCGCACTCCTTGGAACCGCGCGAGGTCACCCCCGCGACCCAGAGGGTTCCGTCAGCGGCGGCGACCAAGGCCGGACCGCCCGAGTCCCCCCCGCAAGAGTCCATGCCATCGCCGCCCGCGAGAAACTCGAAGCCCGTCTCCGTGAAGGCTCGAATCCTCGCCGGGACCATCCACCGGTCCAGCGCACCGTTCGTCCGCTCGGGCACCTCCCCATACCCCACCACCATCACCTCCGAGCCCTTGGCCATCGTCTCGTCCCAGAGTGCCTGCTCGGTGAGCACGGCCAAGGGCTGAACGTCGACGGGCGAGGTCAGTCGGATGTACCCGAAGTCGAAGCGATCGAGACCGCCATCGGGACCCGCGTAGTCGGGGTGCACGTGGATCTCTGCCGCTTCCACGTAACGACGTGTCGACCCATCGAACACGAGGGTCAGGTCTTCGGGACCCCACAGCGGCGTGAGGCAATGAGCTGCGGTGAGCACCACGTCGGGGCGGATCAACGTGCCCGAGCAGAAGCGTTCGATGCCGGGGACCTCGAGCCGCACGACTGCGGAGAACTCCTCACCCGGCGCGGGTGAGCCCCCAACGACCGGGTGTGGCTCAGCGGGGCTGGACCCCACCGCGAGCGCCAGCGCGAGTTGAGCGAACACGAGCTCGAGTCTAGCAGACGGTAGTTTTGGGAGTTGCTTTCGTTATTTTTGAAAGTTTAACTTGTCAGATAAGTTGGTTTTGTTATTTTCAAAGCATGAGGTCGCGCTGGCAGCGACCCCCACTGAAGGACCTCAACGATGAAAAAGACCTGGATTCTCGCGAACTTGGCCGCCCTTGCCATCTGCTCGGCCGGCTGTGACCCCAAGGAAGGGAGCAACGCTCAGGGTGACGACGGTGGCCAGTCGAGCTCGACCGGAGAAGAGGGGGAAACCGAAGACCCCGATCCGGTGGACGACGACGATATCGAGGAAAGCTCGACGGGCGAGCTTCCGGACGAGGAGTCGGGAGACACGGAAGAGGAGTGCAGCTTCATCGACTGCACCACGGGGGGGCCCGACGTCACCGGGGGCGAGTGCTCGCTGTGGGACCAGGACTGTCCAGGAGACGAGAAGTGCAACCCCTACGCGAACGATGGCGGCGCCAGCTGGAACTCGTCACGCTGTGCACCGCTCGACTCGGGTCCGGGGCAACCGGGTGACCCCTGTAACGTCGAAGGCAGCGGTGTGTCCGGGGTGGACAGCTGCGACGTGGGTTCGATGTGCTGGAACGTCGACGAGGAAAACACCGGCACCTGCGTGTCGCTGTGCCAGGGCACCGAAGCCAACCCCTTGTGCGACAACCCCACCGACCAGTGCATCATCGCCAACGACGGCTGGCTCCCGCTCTGCCTCCCGCAGTGCGACCCGCTGCTCGGATGCCAAGACGGCGAAGGCTGCTACCCCGCCGACGATGGCTTCGTGTGTGTTCCCGATGCGTCGGGACCCGAGCTCGGCGGCTACGCGGATCCGTGCGAATACACCAACGCATGTGACCCAGGACTGCTGTGCGCCAACCCGAGCGCCGTCCCCGGATGCGCAGACAGTGCGGGCTGCTGCACACACTTCTGCGACCTGTCCGACCCCGAACCGTCCGCCGACTGCGGTGGCGTTGCCGACGGACAAGAATGCATCTCCGCATTCCCCGAAGGCCAAGTCCCGCCCGGATTCGAGGACACTGGAATCTGCGCCATCCCTGAGTGACAGTCAGGTCGGCGTCAAACAGACACCGATGTCTTCGTAGCCGAAGAAGCCCCCCTCGGGAACGAAGGGCGAACACTCCAGGCCCTCTGCGCACTGCCCCGCGACCGTAATGTCGCAGAACGCGGTGCAGCAGGGGGCGTCTTCGTTGCAACCCGCGACGAGCGCGAACGGGACGGCAACGTTGCCGACCCCGCAGGCGGCAAGCTGAAGCAAGTCCACGTCACGGTACGGGGTGCCCGGCTCCAAGCAGAAGAAGTTGGGCGTGCCGAGGCTGGCCACACAGGCCCGGCCATCCGCGCAGTTCTGCAGCAGCGGATCGCAGGTCGGCAGGCAGACCGCCAACATCTCGTCCTCCCCCACCGCGCAGGTGAGCTCGGGATCCTGGCAGAAGGGGTTCTCGCGCGGGCCGTCGCAGTAGGCGACGCAGTGTCCCTCGAGCGTGTCCTCATCGGCTTCGAAACACATCGAACGCGGTCCACAGGAGTCGACACCAGAGGCGACGATGTCTTCCACTTCGCACCGGTCGCCCACCGTGCCCGGGTCGTCGACGAGTGGAACGCACTTGGTCGCGCGCCAAAACGGACCTCCGTCGTGGGCCCACGGACGGCAGACCTCTCCCCGAGGACAGCCGGCTTCGTCCTCGAACACCGAGCAGTCGGCATCGAATCCTCCGCCCCAATCGGGAGTCACGACCGAACCACTCGAACCCGACGTCGGTGTTCCGCTCCCCGTCGAAGGATCGTCGCTGGTCGTGCTCGTGGCGAGCGGCGGAATGCCCATCGTCGTCGAGGGCACGGTGGCCGTGGTCGCGCTCCCCGACCCGTCAGCGCCCGTGTCGGCACCGCCCGTCGAACCGTCCGACGGCGCGTCTAACGCAGGACCGCAGCCCGCGAGGGCCAAGAAAACCGTGCAAGTCGCCAGCCTGAAGCTCACAAAGCTGACGGTATCACAGGCGGATCGTGACCTTCGCGTACGGCTCGGCGACGAACACCCGTTTCTCGCCGTTGATGCGGAGCCGGAGCAACCCGGGGACCGGCGCGACGAACTCGGAGCGGTCGCCTGTGGGGATTCCGAACTCCTGCTCGAGGTCCTCGCCCGTCACGACGACGTCGACATAGCCGGAGCCACCGTTGTGCAGCACGATCACCGGCTCGGGGTCCGCTCGGAACTCGACCTCGGGGGGGAACGCCACCGCGAGCTCGCGATCGAGGCGCGCAAGCTCGCTGCCCAGCCACGGTGCGATGAACAGCTTGTCCTTGTCGGACGCTGCCATCGCCATCTTCACCCACGCGAGTTCGGCCTTGGCTTCGGCATAGCGGTTGATCTGGTCGCCGGGATACATCACCAGCGACTTGCTGCCGAGCGCCGCTTTGCGCTCCTTGCGGGACAGCCCCTCGACCGGAGTCTTGGCCAGGACCATCGCAGCCACGAGGTGACCTTCAGGGACATCGCCGTATTTGGACTGCACCTCGGCGAGCGCAGTGCGAGCAGCGTCCATTTCGCCCATCTCGACCAACTCGCGAACACGCAGTGCAGCCACGATGCCTTGCGTGGTCTCGAGGCCGTAGGTGCCCTCGGGGACGCCGCGCAGCGACTCCGACGCTTTCTTGGAACCGACCGACTCGGAGATCGCAATCACGCGCTGCAGCTTGAGCGACCAGTCGTCGGGGCGAATCTCGATCGCCTTCTTGAACGCCCAGTCGGCGTTGTTGCTCTTGCCGTCGTTGAGAAGCGCGGTGCCGCGATTGGCGTAGATCCGCGCGACGCGAGTCTTGACCGTGTCGACTTGCTCCGCCGTGAGCGCATCGCCGCCTTTGCGCCCCAGCATCGACTCGTACCGTGCCAAGGCCAACTCGCCGTCGACCTTTTCGAGCAGATGATCGGCCACCTGAAGCTCCAAGGCGAACAGAGGCGGCTGCGCCTCGTTGGCCAACTCGAGCGCGCGCACCTGGTCGGCCATGGGCACGTCGTTTTGGGACAGCGCGTGGTTGAACAGCTGCAGGCGCAGCGCGACGAAGTTCTGCGTGGCGCTGGCATCCGCCTCGACCATCAACGGCACGGACCGCTGCAGCTCGGCGACCGCCTCGGCGTGGGCGTTCAGGGCGAGGTGTGCCTGCACGATCGACAGTGCGACGGCGGGTTGCGGGCGGACCTGCTGCGCGTCGGTGTAGCCGGTGAGCGCGTCCTTCCAGCGCCCGGCCTTCGCCGCGGCATCGGCTTCCTCGAGAATGACGACCAACTCCAGGCGGTTGCACGTGGGGCAGTCGCCGGACTTGCGGGCGCCGTCGATCGCCAACCGAGCGTCCTTGACCCGACCCTCCTCGCGAAGCAGGCGAACCAGGCCGGTGAGCGCTGGGGCATAAACCCCATCGACGGTCAGCGCCTGGCGATACTCGCGCTCGGCCTCTTGTTTGCTCGTGGCTTCGGCAGCTTCGGCCCGGTCGACGAACATCTGCGCCAGCTCTTCGCGCGCAGTGGCCTCCATCTCGGGCTCGGCCATCGCCTCTTCGTAGAGCGACCGCGCCTCATCGTATTCGCCCAGCTGTCGGGCGTCCCTCGCCTTGTCGAGCGTGGTCGCGCATCCCCCCAGCACCAGGGCCAGCAGCAACGGAAGCTTCCGCATTGCGCAGCAATAGCGCAGGCGCCACGGGTCTGACAACGCCGACGGGCCCGCAGCGTCACGTTCGCGCGACATTCGCCGCCCGAAGGAACCCCTCCAGCGCCCGCCAGTGGTCCGAGCCCGGGGGCGGGCAGTCGTTGTGCCCCGCCTCGTACAGGTGCAGTTCCGACACCTGCGCAGCGGCGGCGAGGCGATGAGCGTGTCTCACCGGGATCAGCAGGTCGCGGGTGCCGTGCAGAATGAACGTGGGCGCACGCACGTCCCGCAGGGCCCCCTCGTTGTCGAAACGGTCGGGCACCAGGAACCCGGGAAAACCCAGTCGGCGAGCGACATCCGGCAGGTTGGCGAACGTCGACCACAGCACCAACGCAGCCGCGGAGACGCGCTGCGTGAGCGCGCAAACGACCCCACCACCGATCGAGCGCCCATGCAGGATCAACCGGCTCGCATCGACCTCCGGACGCTCGAGCACCCGATTTAGAAACCACGCGCAGTCGGCCACGATTGTCCGCTCACTCGGCCACCCTGCGCTCCGGCCATAGCCGCGATACTCGGGCAACAACACGCTGATCCCCATCGCGAGGTAGGGGGACAACATCGCGGGCCAGTGCTCGATCAGCTCGCCGTTGCCGTGCGCGAACATCACGAGCGGAGCAGGGGAATCCGCGGACGCGCCCGGTGCTCGCAGGAGCCAGGCTTCCACCTCCCCACCGCGAATCGGCCGCGCGAGACGCTCGGCCCCTTCGACCTGCTCGAGCGCGTCGGCATCCGCTCGCAGGACATGCCGCGGATAGAGGATGCGACGACGAAGCCCGAACACGCGATCGACACAGTAGCAGTCCGTCAGCCGCTCGCCTGCGCCGACGCCACGACGACCGGTGCTCGGTCGGCCTGATCCCACATGGCTTCGAACGCGCGAACCTCGGGCGCTTCGATCGCGAAGAGTTCGGCCGCAAAGCGGGCGGAGATCGTCTGGTACTGCAGCCGCGCTTCGACCGTGTAGGGCCCCGCTGCTTCCGGGGCCGCGACGCGGAACGTCACGTCGTCGCGCCCGCCGATGAAGTTCGTGTCTTCGGATCCCAGGACCGGCTCGATGCGATCGAGATATGGGCTGTCGGTGCCCCACCCCGCGGGCAGCAGCCGGTTGTCCTTGTAGTCCTCGGTGGCGCGAAGCAGTCGATAGACCGGGTCCCCCGACGTTCCTGCCATGACGACCTCGTAGATCTGCACCTGCGACGCGTCGTCGATGGCATCGAAGTGTGGTTGCGGCGCCCCGCCGACCGTCTCACTGTCGAGCACGCCCCCGCGCCCGTCGACAATGCGCCCCTGAGCGTCGACGCCCCCGGAGTGAAACACCTCCACGCCGCGCGCGTCGGTGACAACCAACTCGAGCCATGCCCGGCGACTGGGAAAGCCGGACGGAAACTTGTGACCGACATGGTTTTCGACCCGAGCGGTCACCGAAAGCATGTCACCGTCTCGATCCACGGCGCCCAGCGTCAAAGTGGCGGTGTCGGACTGCAGTTGCGCCGTCGTCCGGGCGATCACCTCGTCGAACGCCTCCGTCGGCGCGATGGGCCGCAGCGCGTCCGCGTGGTCGCGCAGCATCGCGGGCACGAGCGTGTTGCCACCGACGAACGTGTGCCGGCTGTACGGGCTGCGCTCGGACACGGGCGGGAAGTCTCCACCCGGAGGCCGCCTGGCGATGCGCGTCGACAATGGCACGCCGTCCTCGCTCACCGAGGGCATGTGGCAACTCTGGCACGAGCGCGCTTGCGGCCCGGGAGCGTCGACCTTGGTGGAGTACGCCGAGTTGAGCCACTCGAGATAGGGCGCCTGCTCGGAATAGTGGCCGCCCGTGGGTGTGCCGTCGGCGGCCAACGTCTCGGTGTCGAGCGTATGACAGCCGGCACACGTCGCAGCATCGCTGAAGTGGGTCGCCTGCACCGGCTCGAACCCGGTGTGCATCGTCATCGGATTGGGAAACGGGTCCGCGTGCGGTCCCATCATCTGCGGTTCGGGGCGCAAGTCGAGGCGGCCCGACCACTGCGACTCGCCATCGAGATCCGCATCGCCCAGCTTGTGGCATGCGCTGCACGCAACACCGTCGATCCCCAGCTGCCCCCGCTCGGGGTCCGTCTCCAAGAGCGCGAGGCTCATCGGCACGTCGTCCCAGAGATCGGGTCGCGCGGCGGCCATCGGTGCGTGGCAACGCGTGCACTCCCCTTCGATCGCCGCGGCCTGCGACGGCGTGGCCACCGTCTCGGCAGTGACCATCGCCCACCAGAACGGGTCGCGTGCAGAGTTCGCCATCATGCTCGCCTGCCACAACGCATGCGGCGACACATCCCGCCCGGCCTCGTCGCGCATCGCGGTCGCGGTCTCCTCGGCGGTGTGGCAGCTCGTGCAGGCTTCCGAGGTCGCGAATCGCCCATCGTTGACGAGCTCGAGTGCAGGCAGGTCGAACATATGGACCGGCTCGCCACCGGTCGTCTCCGCGCCGCCGTCCCCCGTCGAGGCACCCGCGCCCGTCGAGTCATCATGGCCATCGGACTCGCCGTCGGTGCTCTCGGCCTGGGATCCGTCGCTCGTCGCATTGCCGTGCGTCGTGCCCTCGGACCCCGCGCCCATCCCCGTGCCGCCACGCCCATCGGGTCGACACGAGCACGCCATCAACACAGCCACGGGAAGCAATGCGGAGGTCTTCACGCGCTTAACATGAGTCTTCGGCGCGGCCGGCGAACGTGACGCGATGCCGCGCGACATCGGGCCGCAGACCGAACTCACGCCTCGCGTCGTCGCAGAACCTCGAACACGATGCCGCACGCTGCGACGGCCACGAGACTCATCGGCACGACCGTTTCCCACACCCACTCCAGGGACCACACCGCAATGCCGACCAGCATGGCCGCAACCGTTGCGCGGTCACTCGCACGGAGGCCGTAGACCCCCGCGACGAAGGGCACGAACAACCCCACCAACCCGATGGCGTAGGAGGCTTCCAAGATCGCGTAGGCGTTCTCCCCGAGCAGCGCCATGCCGATGCTGGCCAACAGCACCAGGACCACGCTGATGCGGCACAGCGCCAACGCACTGACCCGGGATGAAACACGATGCCGCAGCAAGTTGTGCGCGAGCGAGGTCGCCGGTGCCAACAGCCCGCTGGTGATCGTCGACAGCACCACGCTGACCACCGACAAGACGAACACCACCATCATGAACGGAGAGAACAGGCGCATGGCGAGGCTCTGCAGCACCGCCTGTTCTGCCTCGGGCAGCAGCAGTGGCGCGGCAACCCCGATGAGCACGGGGACCGTCCCGATCGAGACGTACAGGCACCCCGCGAGGATGCATGCGCGCCGCGCAACTCGGGCCGAACGGGCCGCCATCACCCGCTGCGCGAGCTCTTGCCCGGGAAGGTTACCCAGCGCAGAAACCATCAACACGCCGACCCATGCCACGAACTCCTTCATGGACTCACGCGGCACGAGGCGCAGCCGTTCATCTTCGGTCTGCGCCTCCAGCACACGCAGACCCTCCAGCGACGATCCGTCTCCGAGGGTTGCGAACACGGCGTGGCCGAGCCACAGCACCCCGGCCACGATGAGCAGCATCTGCGCCGCGTCGGTCACCGTGACCGACCACATCCCGCCCAGCAACGTGTACACGAGGGACACCACCGCCACGACCGCGATGCCCGTCACCATGTCGAGTCCGAGCGTCACACGAAGCGTGCCCGCGAGCGCAACGAGCTGGACTGCGATCCAGCCGACGTAGCTCGGCACGGTGACCAACACCGACAGCGCCTCCGCCTTGGGCCCAAAACGCGAGAACACGTCCGAGACCGTCAACACCTTCATCGACCACAGGCGGCCGGCCAGGAACAGCCCCGCCAGCAGCAAACACAAGCCCGCCCCGTACGGCTCGAGGCCCGCAGCGCGAACACCTTCGGCGCGAATCTCATCCGCGGCCGTCAGCACCGTGCCCGCACCGAACCAGGTTGCAAACAGCGTCGCGGTCGCCAACGACAGCGGCAAACGCCGCCCCGCGACGATGTAGTCCTCCTCGCTCCGCACTTGGCGGTTCGCCAACAGCGAGACGACGAACAGGAGCACGAGGTAGCCCCCGAGCACAGGCACGAGGAGAGTCGCCAAGACGGCGAATCTACCCCGAAGCCGAGCGAGTCGGGCGGCCCAGCGTCATCGACGGATCACGGCAACGCGACGAGCTCGCACTGAAACCATCCCCGTACCGGGGCGAGCTCCTTGCCGCAGCTTGGCGGCGCCTCACCTGCGACACCCCGTTTTTCGACCTCGACCTCGAACGTACCGACCGGAGCCTGCACTCGAACGCGCCAACGCGGCGCCTCCTCGACCTCGGAGATCGGTGTCACCGTGTCGAGCCCGGTCTCACCGATGTGCGCGCGTACGAAGTGCACCGCCGCTTGGGATGCAGCGCTCCAACAGCTTCGCCCGCGCAGCGAGGCCAGGTCGTGCACACGTCCAGCGACGTGACTGCGCACCAGCGACTCGACCTCGGCGGGCTGCACTCGGCCGTAGCAGATCCCCTTGGGCAGACAGAGCAGCGTCGCGGCGAAGCGGTGACCGCCCAAGTGGGACGTGTGCCACGCCTCGACCCCGTCGGTCTTGGCGGCCGCGTCGTAGACGGGCACCCCGAACTTTGCGCAGCAACGGTCGCGCTTGCCGTGCACGCAGACCCAGATCATCGGGTCGCCCACGACACGCGCGCCCTCCGGGACGCCCCCTGCGCGGATCGTGTCGACCAGGGACGGCATGTCGAGCTTCGCCAGCGCATCGAGTGACGCGACATCGAGGCGGACGACCGCATCCGCGTCCGGCCCAGTGAGGGCCACGAACACCGCGGGCTCGGGGCAATGCTCCCGGCCCGGCCGGCGCAGCGCCTGAGGCCGAAACCCAGGAATCGCCGACGTCCACGCCGAGAGTCGGTCGCGAAGGGCCGCAGGGACATCAGGAGCGTCGAAGGCGTTGCGGGGCCAGGCGCCTCTGACCTCCACCCCGAGCCACACCGACGTGGACGGCGCTGCGGTCCCGATCATGGGCTCCTGCTGCTCGACAGACGCCTGGGCACAGAAGTCGGAGACGACGGACAACCCCATGAACGCCGAAGCTAGCAAAGTCGCCGGGTTGGATCGCGCAGCTTTTTCGGCGGAGGCAAGGAGCCGAAACGAAGGAATACCGGGCGTATTTCGAGCTTTCGGCGACGCCGCTTCCGTCGAAAAGGGCAAGCGAGGCAGCGCGGCGACTTTCTCAACGGCCTGCTAGCAGCCTCCCTTCTGCTCAGAGGGAATAATCTTGGGATCTGAGACATCACGACGCTATACGGGAGAGAAGACCATGTGCGGCATCGTCGGTTACATCGGTGCGAGCCAAGCGGCGCCCATCCTGCTGGAGGGCCTGCGCAAGCTCGAATATCGCGGCTATGACTCGGCGGGCATCGCCATTCTCGGCGGTCCCGGGCCCGGTGCCGCGATCGCGCGCTGCGAGGGCAAGCTGGCCAACCTCCGCGAACGCGTGGCCAAAGAGCCTCTCGCGGGCACGACGGGCATCGGCCACACCCGCTGGGCGACACACGGCCGTCCGTCCGAGTCCAACGCGCACCCGCATCGCCAGGGCAAGGTGAGCGTCGTCCACAACGGCATCATCGAGAACCACATGGCCCTGCGCCGCAGCCTTCAAGACCAAGGCTGCACGTTCGACTCCGAGACCGACACCGAGATCTTCGCCCACCTCATCGAGCGCAAGATGGCCACCGCGGGCAGCCTGCGCGAAGCCGTCACCGCCGCCCTCGCCGAGGTCGACGGCACCTGGGCGCTGTGTGTGCTGCACGACGATACCCCGGGCGAGGTGGTGGCCGCCGCAAAGAACGCTCCGCTTCTGCTCGGCATCGGCGAGGGTGAAATGCTCGTCGGATCCGATGTCGTCGCGATGCTCGACCACACCCGCACGGTGGTCGACTTCGAAGACGGCGACATCGCGCACGTCACCGCCGAAGGATTCTCGTTCTTCGATGCCGCGGGCGAGCCCACCGACAGGCCTCGCCGCACCATCGATTGGAGCCCCGTCGCCGCCGAAAAGCAGGGCTACAAGCACTTCATGCTCAAGGAGATTCACGAGCAACCGCGCGTGCTCTCCGACGCGATGTCGGGTCGAATCTCCATGGTCGAGCCCGACGTTCTGCTCGACGACGTGCAGCTCGACGTCGCCAAGTTCGACCGCATCATCATGCTCGCGTGCGGTACGTCGTGGCACGCGGCGCTCTGCGGCAAGTACCTCATCGAGTCGCTGGCCCGCATCCCGGTCGAGGTCGACCTGGCCAGCGAGTTCCGCTACCGCGACCCGATCGTCTCGGAACGCGACTTGGCGATCGTCATCTCGCAGTCGGGAGAAACCGCCGACACGCTGGCCGCACTTCGAGAGGCCAAACGTCGCGGCGCCAGCACGCTGGCGGTGTGCAACGTCGTCGGCTCCGCAATCGCTCGCGCGGCCGATCAAGTCATCTACACCCACGCCGGGCCCGAGGTCAGCGTCGCCTCCACCAAGGCGTTCACCAGTCAGCTCGTCGTGCTCAGCCTGTTCGCGCTCAAGCTCGGCAAGCTGTCGGGCAAGCTCGACGGTGACCAACTCCGCACGATGCTCGAGAGCCTCGGCGCACTGCCCGAAGCGATGAACCGCTTGCTCGGGCAACTGGCGGCCTTGCGCACGGTCGCCCGCCGCTACAGCACGGCACGCGACTTCCTGTTCCTCGGCCGAGGTCTAGGCTTTCCCGTTGCCCTCGAGGGCGCGCTCAAGCTCAAGGAGATCTCCTACATTCACGCCGAGGGCTATGCGTCCGGCGAGATGAAGCACGGGCCGATCGCGTTGGTCGACGACGACGTGCCCATCGTCGTGATTGCGTTGCGTGGCCCCGGCTACGACAAGGTCGTCTCCAACCTCGAGGAGGTACGAGCGCGCGGCGGCAAGATCATCGCGCTCGCCACGGTGGGGGACTCGGCGATCGCCGACGTCGCACACGACGTGGTGCTGGTGCCCGACGTGCACGAGCTCTTTCAGCCGATCGTCGCCAGCATTCCGCTGCAGCTGTTCGCGTATCACGTCGCCGATCTCAAAGGCACCGACGTCGATCAGCCTCGCAACCTGGCCAAGTCCGTCACCGTCGAGTAGCGCCCTGATGTAGGTGAACAACCTGCATCCGAACGTCTTCGCGTAGCGCGCACTCCCTCGAAGCAGAGGACACGGCCGGCTGCCGCAACCCCCGCTGCGCCGGTCGGCTTGATACCATCAGGCGGGATGTCTAGCCGGCACGTCGCACTTCCTCGGCAGCTGAAGCTGCAGGGGAAAGTCGTGGCAGGTCGCTACCTCGTCGAGGAGCTGATCGGTGTCGGTGGCATGGCCGTGGTCTTTCGAGGCCAGCACATGGGGTTGGGCCGAGCGGTCGCCATCAAGGTGCTGCGCCCCGAGTACGGCGAAAACCCAGAGATCGCGGCCCGCTTCACCCGGGAAGCTCGCGCGTCCTCCGGGTTCGACCACCCCAACTGTCGCGCGGTGCTGGACTGTGGTGAGCTCGAGAACGGGCTCAAGTTCATGGCGATGCAGCTGCTCGAGGGGCGCGAACTCGCCAAGGTGCTGGGCAAGCCGCTGCCGCCGTCCCAATGCATTGCGCTCACGCTGCAGGTGCTCCGGGGGCTCGACCACGCGCACCGTCACGGCGTCGTGCACCGCGACCTCAAGCCGGACAACCTCTTCGTCACGAAGGACCACCACGGCAACGACCTGCTCAAGATCGTGGACTTCGGCATCGCCCGCATCGTGGACGAAAAGCTCGCGGACGGGCTCACCACCAAGGTCGGCGCAATCGTGGGTACGCCCGCGTACATGAGCCCCGAGCAGGCTCTGGGCGAAGACATCGACGGCCGTGCCGACCTCTACTCGGTGGGCATGATCCTCTACGAGATGCTCACGGGCGCCCCGCCGTTCGCCTCCACCGAGGCACGCGAGCTGATGAAGGCGCACGTTGCCGGCCGTATTCCTCCGCTGCCCCCGACCGTGCCGCCGCTCGTCAACGCCGGGCTCAGCAAGCTCATCGCGCGGGACCGCAACAAGCGCTACGCCGATGCGGCCGCGGCAATCGCCGGCCTCGAACGCATCGCACGAACACTGCGCTCGGACGCGAAACCGTGGGTCCGCCTCCTCGACGAGCCGGTCCGCCAGCGGTCCCGTCCCGCCGCCCCCAAAGCCCCGCCTGCGCCAGCCCCTGCCGAGCCGCCACGCGCCGCCGCAGCGGCGGCCGCGCCCGTGTACGCCGCCGAACCGACCGGCGAAGACACGCACCACCGCAAGCTCCGCGCGCTGGACGATGCACTCAACAAGGTGCTCGAGACCAACACGCCCATCGCCCACGAGTCGCTGCAGACGGGCATTCGCAACAACGGCCGTGAAGAGCCCGCCAGCCTCACGCCCAACTTCCCCTCGAAGATCGAAGAGTACGACTGAGCCGGACCGAAGCGTCGGCTCGCTCTCGTTGCGACTCGCTTGACTTAAAATTAGACACACGTATGACTTTTACATGTCGCAACGACTTCGTGTTGTCGTCACTGGAGCGACCGGCTTCGTCGGCTCGCACATTCTGACCGCCCCGTGGCCCGAGCTGGAGCTCGTCGCGGCCTGCCGCCGCCCTTCCGCCCTGCCGACCAGCTTCGACGGAGAGGCGATCGTCGGAGATCTTCGCGACGCGGCGTATCGCCAAAGGATCGCCGACACCGCCGATGTGGTGTGCCACGCGGCCTCCGTCGCCCACTTTTCAGGGCATGCGCAGGAGGAACGCACGCACTACCTCGAGCCCACGCGGGCACTCATCGAGGCGTGCAAGCGCGGACGGGCACGCCGATTCATCAACCTCAGCGCGACGGCAACGCGGGTCGAACGAGACGGAGACCCCATGGGCGAGGGCTCGCACACGGGGTTCTGGCCTCACTTGGACGTCGTCGTGGACATCGAAGATGCCCTGCGCGAAGCATCGGGTCCGGACCTCACAGGAGTGAACCTGCGATGCGGGTTCTTCATCGGCCGTGGCTACTCGCTGGGCCTGCTCCCCGCACTGGTCCCCCGTTTGCGAACAGGGCTGGTCCCTTGGGTGGCGGGAGGCCACGCCACCGCATCTCTCATCTCGGGGGAGGATATCGGCCGTGCGTTCATGCTCGCCGCGACTCGAGACGGACTCGAAGGCTACCAATCCGTGAACCTCGTCGACGACGCGTCCCCGTCACTCCGCGAGCTGCTCGAACACCTTCACGAGACCCAAGGCGTTCCACTTCCCAAGTTCAGCGTGCCCTACTGGATGGCCCACGCGTTCGGAGCAATGATGGAGTTTGTCGCGGCCGTGACTCGAACCGAGCCGTTCCTGCCCCGCGGCATCGTCCACCTACTTCGCGAGTCCCACGCCACGGGCGCTCGTGCGGCCAAGCTACTCGGGTTCGTGCCCCAGATCGCCTGGCAAGACGCGGTCGCCGCCCAGATGGCCGAAATGCGCGAGCGCAGCCTCAACCCGGCCAGCGCGTGAAAGCGGCGCTGCTACCATCGGCGCGCGCATGGCAAAGGCAAGCAAAGGAGAGCGACGCAAGGCGGAGATCACTGCCGCCGCAGAGCGCCTCTTCTACCGCCAGGGCATCGCGGACACTTCGTTCTCCGACCTTGCCGAGGCCTCCGGAGTCCCACGCGGGAACTTCTACTTCCACTACAAGGACAAACAGTCGATCGTCGACGCCGTCGTCGAGGTGCGCAGGCAAGAGCTGCAACGCCTGATCGATGCCCTCGACGAACGCCATGCCGACCCTCGGCAACGGTTGATGGGCTTCGTCGAAAATCTGGTCGACCGCGCGGAGCAGGTCTCCAAGTTTGGCTGCCCCGTCGGCTCGATGGTGGACGAGATCGCCAAGGGCATGCTCGAACAGGTTGCGGCCGCGAGCCTGTTCGACCTGCTGAAAGGTTGGATGAAGCTGCAGTTCCGAGCCCTGGGCTTTTCTCCCCAACGCGCCGAGTCGACCGCGGTGGAGTTGCTCTGCCGCACCCAGGGCATCAACGTGCTCGCCACCGCATACGCCGATTCGGCCCTCGTGCGACAGCAATGCCGACGCATCAAAGACTGGCTTCGCGGCCTCTAGCTCGCTAGCGCGTCGAACTCAACAGTCGCCCGAACAGTCCTCCGGCGACGTTTCCTGGCGAGACAACAAACACTCGTCGAGCGCATCTTGGGTGTCCTGCGGAAGTTCTCCGCAGTCGTCGAGCGCCGCTTCGAACGCCAGTCCACACGCATCCTCGGCGACGGGTTCGTCCTCGGACTCCGGGCCGTCGTCTTCGTTGGTCGCGCCGCCTGAGACGACGCGCTCCGGGCAAATCCCTTCGGCGTCGTAGCACTCGAGCATCTCGCGTATCGCAGCGGTGCTGCAGCGCATGTTGTCGCGAGACGCGGGGTCATCGAGCACCACGGCCTCGATGCAGTCTGCGGTTTCATCGCCCAAGACCTCGTTGGCCGCCTCGGCGCATGCGTCTTCATCGTTGGACTCGCACGTGCAGAAGAACTCGGCGAACTCGGAGGTCGCGTCGAGCAGATCGTCGACGTCGTCGGCAATGGAAGGGGAACTGGGCTCGCATGCCACCGCAAGGATGAGAAGGCTCGAGCCGAAAAGGCGTCGCATGCCCGGGTTGTGCTCGGCCGAGGTCGAACGATCAGCGCACCCCAGTGACGCGGCGCACGGTGTGCCCGCCTGCCGTCAGGGGCCGTCTTTGCGCGCCTTGGAGTGCGGAACCTTCAGCGCACGCGCGTGTTCTTCGAGCACCGAGTAGGACGCGGTCGCCTCGAGCACCAGCAGCCCGGAACTGACCACCAGCGCTGCAATGCCGAACACCGCCAGCACCGTGCCGGCCAGGTGCGCTGCCATGCTGGAGGACTCCGCGGCCGCGGCCGCCCCGAGCACCAGCCCCGACAACGCCAGGAACACCACCGAGAGGTAGGCGGCGACCAATGCGTTGCGAAACAATCGTCCGCGGCGCAGGAGCTGGGCGAAGTCACCATGCTCGCCGTGTTCGGCCACGTGGTGCACCTCGTCGTGCAGCCGGATGTAGCGCGCACTGGTCGACATGATCAGCAGCCCGACCCCAGGCAACACCAACAGGGGACCGGCCCAGTTCATCCGATGGCTCCCGTCCCCAGGCCGTGCATGCGGCCGCAGAATAGCTCACTCGTCCAGGAAGACCCGAATCTCGCCGGCCGTGATGTAGAACTCGCGCGCCGTCGCGGCCTCGCTCTTGGTCCGATAGCGGCTGAACTGGCGCAGGCCGAGCACCCTCCCGGAGCGATCGAACACCGCCGACCCAGACATGGGGTGCACACCCATGCACGAGACGTCGAGGACCGTTACCTTGGACAACTCGCTCGGAGATGTCGTGACCGGCCCCAGCAGCTCGGTCGAGTGCATGCGCAGCCGCCCCAACCCACTGACCCGGCACTCCTGAAGCGACCAGGGGAAGCCGTTGACCGTCGGCCCCACCGCCGCGACTTGGGCGCCGGGTCGCGGCTCCGACTTCGCGAGCTTCAGGCGCCGCCCCTTCACCGGCTTGGATGGCTTGAGCAATGCGAGGTCGCGCTCCTTGTCGCAGCGCAGGACTTTGGCTTCGACCGTGGTCCCGGCGCGGACCATCCCTTCGCTGCGCTTGTCACCGAGCACGAGCTGGGCCGTCGACACCGGCCTGCCGTCGAACTCGACCACATGACAGGCGGTGAGAATGTACCCGTCCTCGATCAACACGCCGCCACCGTTGGACTCGGTGGTGGTGCCGTCCGCGTTCTTCACCGACGCCACCACGACCACCGAACTGGGCGCGGTCTCGAGATACAGCCGCTCGAAGTCGAACGCCTTGGTCGAGGGGCTCGCGAACAACATCAAAGGGGCGAGCAACGCGGGACCCAACATCATCGCGACTCGGACGGGTGGGCCCGCAGCCTATTCACCGATCGGGACTGGACTCACGCTGCCACTGACCCGACTTGCCCCCGGACTTCGACAGCAACGCCACTTCGAGGATTTCCATGCCGCGGTCCATCGCCTTGCACATGTCGTAGATCGTGAGGCCGGCTGTGGATGCGGCGACCATCGCCTCCATCTCGGGGCCCGTGCGATCGACCGCACGGACAGTGACGCGAGCCTCGACCCCCGGGAGGTCCCGCAGGATGGCGAAGTCGACGTCCACGCTCGTCAGGCGGACGGGGTGACAGAGCGGAATGAGGCCCGAAGTGCCTTTGGCGGCCCCGATCGCTGCCAAACGGGCAACCGAGAGCACATCTCCCTTGCCGATTGCCCCGGACTCGATGCGGGCGAGGGTCTCCTCAGCCATCCGGACGCGGGCCCGGGCCGTCGCGGCGCGGGGCGTTTCGGGCTTGTTGTCGATCGCGACGATGCGCGCGGCACCGGCCTCGTCGAAGTGCGTGAGGGGATCGTCCGCCACCGCGCGAACATAGCAGCCACCCAGGCTCGGAATCGGCTGCGTAACCTGATAAATCTGCAGCGCCGCGATTGCGGCTTGGCGCTATGAAAATCGGGATTCCCAAGGAAATCTACGAGGGAGAACGGAGGGTCGCGGCTACGCCCGACACCGTCCGACGCATGATCAAGAAGCAAGGCTTCATGGTCGTGGTCGAGAAGGGTGCCGGAGAGCGAGCCAGCTTCCCCGACTCCGCCTACGAGGACGCGGGCGCGACGATCGTCGACATGCCGTCCGACGTCTGGAACTGCGACATCGTGGCCAAAGTCCGGCCCCCGCAGTACCACGAGGGCACGGGACAAGAAGAGGCCGAGATGCTCGCCGAAGGCAGCACGCTCATCTCGTTCCTGTGGCCCGCGGAAGCCGACGCCACCATCAAGATGCTCGAGGGCCGCAAGGTCAACGCCATTGCGATGGACCAGGTGCCCCGCATCACCCGTGCGCAGAAGCTCGACGCCTTGTCCTCGATGGGCAACATCGCCGGCTACCGTGCCGTGGTCGAGGCCGCGCAGCAGTTCGGGCGCTTCTTCACCGGGCAGATCACGGCCGCGGGCAAGGTGCCGCCCGCCAAGGTCCTGGTGATCGGCGCAGGCGTGGCCGGCTTGGCTGCGATCGGGGCTGCGCGAGGTCTGGGCGCGATCGTCCGGGCCTTCGACACCCGCCCCGTCGTCAAGGAGCAGGTCGAGTCGATGGGCGCCGAGTTCCTCGAGCTCGAGTTCGAAGAGGACGGCACGGGCGAAGGTGGCTACGCCAAGGTGATGAGCGAAGAGTTCATCGCGGCGGAGATGGCCCTCTTCCTCGAGCAGGCCAAAGAAGTCGACATCATCATCACCACCGCCCTCATTCCCGGGCGCCCTGCCCCGCTCCTCATCAAGAAGGAAGCGGTCGAGGCGATGCGCCCCGGCTCGGTCGTCGTCGACCTGGCCGCCGAGCGCGGAGGCAACTGCGAGGTCACCCAACCCAACCAGGTGATCGACCACGCTGGGGTCAAGATCATCGGCTACACCGACCTGCCCAGCCGCCTGCCAGCCACGTCGAGCCAGCTCTACGGCACCAACATCTGCCACCTGCTCGATGACCTCGGCAAAGCCGAGGGCTTCAAGTTCGACCTCGAGGACGAGGTCGTCCGCGGCTGCACCGTCGTGCACCAAGGCGAGATGATCTGGCCTGCGCCCAAGAAGGAGCAGCCCAAGCCCGCCGCCGCGCCCAAGCCGGAGCCCAAACCCGAGCCCGAGCCAGAGCCCGAAGTCGAGGAGGCCGCCGCGAACGAGCCGCCCGGCAAGCCCCCCTGGGCTCTCATCGGCACTGGCGTCGCGCTGCTGGGCATCGGCCTGGGCGCGCCCGAGTCGTTCCTGTCGCACTTCACGGTGTTCGTGCTGGCCATCTTCGTCGGCTGGCAGCTCATTTGGAACGTCTCCCCCGCGCTGCACACCCCGCTGATGTCCGTCACCAACGCGGTCAGCGGCATCATCATCATCGGCGGCATGTTGCAGGTCTCGGGCTCACCGAGTTCCGCCACCGTCATCCTGGGCGCGCTCGCCATCCTCGTCGCCACGATCAACATCGCGGGCGGCTTCCTCGTCACCCAGCGCATGCTGCAAATGTTCCGCAAGTAGGGAGACGACGATGACCGAATCTCTGATCACCGTCTCGTACATCGCCGCGGCGATTCTCTTCATCCTCAGCCTCGGCGGACTCTCCTCCCAGGAGACCGCGCGACGCGGCAACCTCTACGGCATCATCGGCATGGCGATCGCTTTGGTCGCCACCGCCGCCACGCCGGGTGTCACCGGCTACGCCATGCTGGCGGGCGCCATCATTCCCGGCGTGCTCATCGGTGGGTTCCTGGCCCAACGCGTGGCCATGACCGCCATGCCCGAGCTGGTCGCCATCCTGCACAGCTTCGTCGGCTTGGCCGCGGTGCTGGTGGGCTTTGCCAGCTACCTGGGGCCGCAAGCCACCGGGATGACCGCCGTCGAGGTCACGATTCACGAGGTCGAAATCTTCGTGGGCGTCTTCGTCGGCGCCATCACGTTCACCGGCTCCGTCATCGCCTTTGCCAAACTGCGCGGAAGCATCGGCGGCAAGCCCTTCATCATTCCCGGCCGCCACGCCCTCAACCTGGGCATGGTGGTCGGGTCGGTGGTGCTCGGCTACATGTTCATCGACGCCGGCCATGCCGTCACCGATGGCGGCATGCCGGGCGGTGTGACGCCGTTGCTCATCATGACCGTCATCGCCTGCATCATCGGCGTGCACATGGTCATGGCGATCGGCGGTGCCGACATGCCCGTCGTGGTGTCGATGCTCAACAGCTACTCGGGCTGGGCCGCTGCTGCGGCCGGCTTCATGCTTAGCAACGACCTGCTGATCATCACGGGTGCGCTGGTGGGCAGCTCGGGCGCCATCCTCTCGTACATCATGTGCGCCGCGATGAACCGCTCGTTCATCAGCGTCATTCTCGGCGGCTTCGGCTCCGACGGCGGCGCGCCCTCGGGCCCGGCCAAGGTCGTCGAAGGCGAAGCGGTCCCCACCGACGTCGAAAAGGTCGTGGCGGACATGAAGGCCGCCAAGTCGATCATCATCATTCCGGGCTACGGCATGGCCGTGGCGCAAGCCCAGCACTCGCTGAGCGAGGTGGTGAAGATCCTGCGCAAGCAGCTGAAGAAGGAAGTCCGCTTCGGCATTCACCCGGTCGCGGGTCGACTGCCCGGACACATGAACGTCCTGCTCGCCGAGGCCAACGTGCCGTACGACATCGTGCTCGAGATGGACGAGCTCAACGACGACTTCCCGGACACCGACCTGGTGCTCGTCATCGGCGCCAACGACATCGTCAACCCCAGCGCCCTCGACGACCCCAACAGCCCGATCGCCGGCATGCCGGTTCTCGAGTGCTGGAAGTCCACCAAGACCGTCGTCATGAAGCGCTCGATGGGCACCGGCTACGCCGGCGTGCAGAACCCGCTGTTCTTCAAGGACAACACCGAGATGCTGTTCGGTGACGCCAAGAAGAACGTCGATGCCATGCTCAGCGAGATTCGCAAGTAGCCATGCTGCGGCGGGTCATCGCCTTTTTCGGCCATGCGCCCGCCCTGTGGCTCTTCTACCGAGAGCCCATTCCGCCGCCCCTGCGGCGCCCCAACGCCGTCGCCATTGGCCTCACCCTGGCCGCCATGGCGGCGGCGTACTTGCTCGCCACCGACGGCGGCGTCGGCCGAGCCGTCCTCGTGACCTGGGTGGTCGGCCATTTCGCCTGGGGCACATATTTGGCCGCCAAACTGCCGGAACCCGAAGCGTAGCGCTTGCCTGTAACGCACGGTCGCGATCGGGCACGTACGGGGTGCATGCGCCGGCTCGCTCTCATCGCACTCGCAGTTTCTGCGGCCTGCTACTCCGGAGACGGACCGCCCGCGGAGTCGGCAGCCGGAACATCCGGAGCGGCGAGTAGCGCGGAAAGCTCCGGCGCAGCGGGGGAAAGCACGTCGGGCGTGGCCGATGGGAGTGGTGAAGGCGGCTCCTCGGGCGACGATGGAGAACCGCTGCCCACACCGACCGGCCCCGAACTGTACGCATCGCTCTGCGCCGGATGCCACGGGCCGGAAGGCGAAGGCACCGCGCTGGGCTACGAGCTCCGGCACCCGGACCGCGCGCTCTCGACTTGGGTGGTTCGCAACGGCCGCGAGGGCGTGGAGTTCGCGGACGCGGCGATGGCCGCCTACGGGGAGGACGTCGTGTCCGACCAACAGCTCGAAGAGATGTACGACTGGCTCGACGGCTTCGAGCAGCCGGAAACCGGGGAGGCGCTCTATGCCGACTACTGCGCGAGCTGCCACGGCGCCGACCCGGACGCGGGCGGCGTCATCGACAAAGACATCGCCGACAAGGACTTCGACGACATGTTGGAAAAGGTTCGCGAGGGCGTCGGGCGCGTCGACGACCCGCGCGACCGCTACATGTCGGCGTTCGACGAAACACGCCTGAGCGACGAGGCGCTGCAGGCCATCGTCGACTGGATGTGACCCGCTCGACAGCGACGCCCTCCGCCGAGGCGGTACTCTGAAGCCCTGCGCATGGCGGAGTCCAACCCAGTCGGGGAGCTCGCGCTGGTCGATCCGCGACCGGTGACTGCCGGCTATGCATTCACCTTCGTGAGCGCGCTGCTGGTGCTCGGGGTCATCTCGGCCGCATGGGCGGTGTTCTTCATCATTGCGCTGGTGCTGCTCGTCTTCGAAGGCACGGGCCTGCCCGCGCTGATGGTCGGCGGTACGGGCATGCTGCTGTATCGAGCCTGGCGCGCGATGGCGGATACGATGAAGCGCCGGCTGCACCCGGTCGCGGTCGAAGATTACGACGCCCTGCCCCCTCACTTCGGGATGCTCAGTGCCGCGCTGCAACGCGCCGTATTGATCACCCGGACCACCCGCGCCGCCGTGGCGGAACCCGAGCTCCCACAGGCCGAGGTCAGTCGAGTGATGTACGAGTGGCTCCTGACCCTCGAGGCCCTGGAGGGGGACGACGCTCGTGATCTTCGCGACCGCGGTTTCTCGCTCGAAGGTCTACGTGCCGAGCTCGAAGCGATTGGCGGCTCGACGAAGCCCGGCGTCGACGCCGAGGCCGTTTTGCGCCGGTTCGAAAGCAGCCTGCTGCACCCGGGCCTCGACCCGTTTCGATGAGCACACACTCGTGCGATGCTCCCCGAATGCGATCGGGGCTCGTGAGTCTGTGCGTGGTGTTGTCCGTCGGCTGCGGGAGCACGGCCGACCCCAACGAAGACGATGCGTCCGGCACCACGCAGGCCGGCGAGGAGACCTCGTCCACCTCCGGAGGCGAGCAGGCCTCATCCACGTCGGGGGACGGGGACGAGAGCAGCACCGGCGGCGACGAGAGCAGCACCGGTGACGATCCACCGACGCCGATGTGGGGCGAGCCCGAAGCCCTCCCCACCCCCGATGGCGCCTGCCCGACGTTCGAAAGCGGCACCCTCGACTTCGCGCCGGCAGAGACCGTGGGACGCCAAGCCCGAGTCTGGGTCGACCCCGAGGCCGGCGGCGGAGGCCCTCTGGTCTTCTATTGGCACGGCACCGGCAGCAACCCGCTCGAAGCGGAGTACGGCCTCGGCCAAGCCGGCATCGACGACATCCTCATGCGTGGGGGCATGGTCGTGGCTCCGGTTGCCGACCCCGAAGCGGGGCAGTTTCCTTGGTACCTCGTCATCGGCCAGGAGGAGGACGACCTCCACCTCATGGATGAAATCGTGGGTTGCGCGGCACAAGGCCCCGGCATCGACCCCAGCCGCATCCACTCGATCGGCATGAGCGCCGGCGGTCTGCAGACCACACAGGCCAGCATTCGTCGGGCCTCGTACATCGCCTCGACCGTCGTCTACTCGGGCGGTCTCCTAGACGCCGCAACGCCCTCCGATGCCCCAGACCGCCCGCTGTCGTCGATGATCTACCACGGCGGTCCCGACGACATCGTCGTCATCTCGTTCCAGCAAACGAGCGAGCGCTACAAGACCTATGTCGACGATCGAGACGGGTACTCGATCCTCTGCGACCACGGCGGCGCCCATACGATCCCCGACGCGCGCATCTACTCGTGGCAGTTCGTGCTGGACCACCCGTTCGGAATCACGCCGTTCCCCTACGACGGAGCCCTTCCCGAGTGGGTGCCGGATTACTGTTCCGAGTGAGGGTGAGGCAAAGCTCCCCGTAGAACGCCGAGACTGCGGAGATCCAGCGTCCTTTCGCGAACGTGCAGGTTGGCGGACATCGGTGTGCATGCAACTCTGCCCGCCATGTCTCGTCCGAGCCTTCATATGAACGCTACGCGACTCCTCGCCCTCTCCTGCATCGCGCTGCTCGGAGCCTGCACCTCCGACGCCAGTGGCGAGGATACCGACGGTGGCACCGACACCGACGTGGCCGAGACCGGGGAGAACACCGCCAGCTCGGACACCGCCGAGACCTCCGAGACCAACGCGTCGTCCGACCCCGAGACGGGCGGCTCGACGTCCGGTGACGACTCGACCTCGGGCGACCCCACCGACACCGACGACCCCACGGGCGACCCCACCGACACCGACGACCCCACCGAAACCGGAAGCAACCCGGGTGACCCGCAGATCCCCGAGCTTCAAGGCGAGTGCCCGGAGTTCGTCGCAGGCACCGTCGACAACCCCGCGATGCTCGAGTTCCCCGTCGGCGCGGGCTCCCGCCAAGCGCTGGTCTACTTCGACCCCGCCCAAGGTGGCGGCGGTCCGCTCGTCTTCTTCTTTCACGGCGGCGGCGGCGAAGCAGAACAAGCCGAGTCCACCGTCACGGGCGAGGCGATCGCCGACATTCTCGCCAACGGCGGCATGGTCATCGCCCCGATCGCCGACCCGGCCGCAAACCTGTCGTGGTTCTTGGCCTCGGGCAGCGCCCAAAACGACATCGTCATGCAGGACTCCATGGTCGCCTGCGCCGACGCCGGACCGGGCATCGACCGCCACCGCATTCACGCGATCGGCTTCAGCGCGGGCGGCATTCACGTGGCGATGGCGTCGATCCTGCGCGCCTCGTACATGGCGTCGACCGTCACCTACTCGGGCGGCACCTACAACGGAGTCACGCCCGACACCGAAGAGGCCACCGCCAGCGCGCTGGTCTTTCACGGCGGACCCTCCGACAACGTCGGCGGCCTCAACTTCATGGGCGCCTCCGACTTCTACGCGGGCCAGCTTCGGGACCGCGGCGGCTACGCCATCGTTTGCAACCACGGCACGGGCCACGGATACCCCGACAACGAGGCTGGGGTCTGGCGCCGCGCCGACGCGTACAACTTCCTGCGCGAGCACCCCTACGGCGTGAGCCCCTTCCCGTACGCGGGCAACTTCCCCGACTGGGTGCCGCCCTACTGCGAAGAAGACTGAGGCCTACTGGTCCTCGACCGCGCCGTTGCTGATCCAGGTGAGAATGTCGCCCAGCTCAGCTTCGGTGAGGCGGCCCTCGCCCGTGAGCGGGTTGTACGGCATGACGTTGCCCACGATGCCGTCGGCACCGACGAGCTTCTGATAGAGGTAGCTCGCCTCGGCATCGCCCGGTTCGATCAACGCGAACTCGGGCACCTGGTTGGACGCCTCCAGCAAGCGTGCGTAGACGCCTTCTCCGACCAGCACCAAGTCGCCCTGTTGCTCGACCTCGGAGTGGCAGCCGCCGCAGTTGGCTTCGAGGATCGGGCGCACGCGGGCCTCCCACGTCACCCCGTTGCCGAGCAGGTTCAGCGCCTCGGGGTCGTCGGAGTAGGAGCAGTTGCGATAGTCGATCGGGCTCGACAGGTAGTTCTGGTCGGCCTCGTCGGGCCAGCCTTCCACCAGGCAGTACAGGCCCAGCATTTCCGCGATGGTCAGTGGCGGGTTGGCCAACGGCATACGCGAGCCGGGAATCGGATCGTCGTGCATCTCGCCACGAATTCGCGCGATGAGGTAGCTGTCTTCGGGGCGGCCCGGCACCAGCATCGACACCCCGAGGTTCATCGTCGCTCCCGCGATGCCGTTGCGGTTGGCGTCCGCCTCTTGAATGCCGACGTTGAGCAGCTCTTCGACGTCGTCGAACTGGTACTCCCGCACGACCCCGTAGAGGTGGGTCCCGCCTTCGAGCACGAACCACTGGGTCTCGAAGGACGCGTACACCAGCTCCTCGACCTCGCCCGCGTTGACGAACGTGCGGACGAACCGGGCCCTGCCCCACGCGCGCCCGCGTTCGGACTGCAGCGGGGTGACGACGTGCACGTGTAGACCGGGGAGGTCGAGCGGGACGTCGTCTTCGTTGAAGTCGTCGGGCTCGCCGGGGATCTGCTCGATGTATGCGATCTCGACCGGATCGGCGTCGTCGAAGCCGCCCGAAAAGCGCAACCGATCGCCGTTGAGTTCGCAGCCGTCGAACACCGAGGTGGGCTCGCCGGGCTGTACGTTGCACGGTGACTCGAACGCGGACGCCAAGTTGGCCGGGGTGCGCAGGTCCGGATACTCCTTGGCGTTGTGGCACACGCCGCCGTTGGGGGTGCAGGTGCGCCAGATGACCTTTTGGTGCAGGTCGAGGCCGGTGGGAAACCGCCGCTGGGCTTCGAGCACGGTCTCGTCGTCGCCCTCGTAGGGCGTGATCTGCTCGTTGTCCGGGACCTCGGGGCGGTCGGGCTCGAAGTCGATCCGGCCGTCGTTGTAGTCGATGCTCTCGCGACAGGCTGCGAGCGCGAACAGAGCCATCAAAGAGGCGACGCTACGGGCAGAGAACATCGAAGGGGTCGTCCGCGGGGAAGAAGGCCGAGGTTTCCGCGCCCAGGAAGTCCATCAGGGTCTTCCACGTGGCGCGATAGGAGAAGACGTCTCCGGTTGCACTGAGATCGCCCGGGTCGGTGCCGCCGAGTCGACGCCCTTTGGGGCCGATCGGTCCGCCCATGAACGGCATCGACATCCACCGGGTCGCATAGTCGCCGCCGTGGTCGCTGCCCCGGGCGGAGTTGAACCGGGCACCGCGAGCGCTGCGCGAGAACTCGCTGCCCGCCACCACGATGGTGTGGTCCCAGTACGTACCGCCGCTGGGGTGCTCGAGCCGCTTGAGCGACCACTCGAGCGCGGACATCATCTGCACGAACTCCTCCATGCGCCCCGGAAGGTTGGTCTCTTCGTCGGAGTGATAGTCGTAGCCGCCCTGGTCGATGTAGACCGCCGGACAGCCGAAGTGGAACAGGCGCAGCGCGAGGTGTGCCGACCGACCACCGCCCGAATCGCCGAACACGGTCGCCAGCTCCGCGTTGGAGAGCCCATCGTAGACCTCTCCGCCGCCATCCCCGACCTTGAGAATGTCGCTGGAGAAGATGTCGGCGTAGGCGCGGGTGGCTTCGCGCGAGCGAATGTAGGCGTCGACCGTGCCGCCGTGTGACGGGTTGCGTCGCTCCTTGTTGCGCGCGTCGTAGCCCTCTGCCATCGAGCGCGCCCACTCGGGAAGTTGCGAGGTGGCTCCCGCCGCGAAGCGGTCGAGGTCGTCGCCGCGCAGGACCGCAGGACGGTAGGCCGCGTATTCGCCCGACCCGCGCCCCATGCCCGACTCGCCCATGATGACCGGCGGAAGGTTGACGATGCCGGCGGCGGTGTCGGCTTCGGTGCGCTCGCGTAGCCCGTAGCCGAGCATCGTGAACAGGCCAGTGTCGCCTCCGACCTCGCCGGTCAAGTAGCGCTCGAGTCCGGTGGCGTGGTTGCCATCGGCCGAGCCCGCGAGCGGCTCATGGTCCACGCAGGGAAGCACGGCGATCTCGTTGGCAAACTCGGGCACCCGCTTCATGCCCAGCGCGGCGAGTTCTTCGGTGCGCCACTCGTTCTGGTCGAGCATGCGGCCCACGCCCCACTCAGTACCGCTGGCGATCCCGTTGGCCATGCCGAACGGGTTGAACTGTTCCCCGACGTCGCCGTTGAACGCGACCGGGAAACGAAAGCCCCCCGAGAGCCGGATGTAGATCAGGTGTTTGGCGGTGCCGAACGCCTCGGTGGCATTGACCTCACGCGGGATCCACAGGTGGGGAAAGGCCAAGCCGGCCGTGGCCACACCTGCGCCCTGCAGGATTCGTCGACGAGTGAACTTCGAACGTGCCATGGCGATCCTAGTAGAAGAGCATCTCCGAGCTGGAGAGCAGGGCGAAGCACACGGGACGGGCGAAGGCGGCGGCCGTGCACGGAGCGGGGTTGCATTGAGACGCGGCGGCTCTGGCCTCTTCGATCTCTTCCTCGTCCGGAGAGCGCCCCAGGAACAGACTCTGTTGGTAGGCCAGGATTTGGTCGGCCGTGGCGTCGTCGAGCACGGTGTCTCCGGCCATGTCGCCCGGAAGCAGCCGGCCCAGTCCAACGCCCTCGGCATCGCCGATGCCGCAAACCTCGGCGACGAAGGACTCTTGCACCGCCGTGTTCAACACGCTGATCGTGGTGAAGCGCCCGCCCACCTCGTTGGACGGACAGCCGCCCAGCGTGCGTGCGAGGTTGCGGTAGTCGTCTTCGACCTCGAGCTCACCGTCGATCTCCCAACGAGAGTTGCGCACCAGCGCCAACGCCCAGCCGCTGAGACCGCCGTATCCCTCCTCCTCGTCGGCATCGGGGTCGAGGTAGTCCTCGGGGTGCGGCAGCCGGTGGTCGCACCGCGCCAAGTCGGCCCCCGTCGTCGCCTTGATCGAATCGATCCAGCCTTCGACCTCGATCTGTTTGTAGGGCCCGTACGTCCACCGACGTTCGGACGGGTCGCCGCCCTTGGACGACTGCAGGTAGGCGAACGAGGTGGCGATCGCGTAGTGCAGCGCCCGAATGTCGCCCTGGTACTCGAGCAGGTACTTGACCAACTCGTGCCGCACGCCGGGCGCGTCGATGGCGAGGTCGTACCCGAGATAACGCGTGAGCGTGTCTTCGACGATGAACTCCCAGAAGGCGGGTTCACTCGCAATGAGGCGCCCGGGAAGCTGGAGTTTTTCCCACTCGTTGGGAAGCAGCTTGCCCGACCACAGCTGCCCTTCCTGCTCCCCTTCTTTGGTCAACCGTTTGGTGTCGGGGGAAAGGGTGAGTTCGTGGTGGCCCCACAGAACGCTCGTGCACTCGCCGATCGACGCGGGGTCACGGTTGCCGTCTTCGTCGACGCACGAGAACTGAATGAACGCGTCGGGCAAACGCCCGACATGCGGGTGGTCGAAGTAACCGTTGCTCCACAGCTGGTAGAGCCGGGCGATGTCGCTGCGCTCCCCCTCGTAGGGCGGACGCCCAAGGAACAACTCGAACATGAACTCCGCCCGATCCGCGGGCGTGTCGAGGCGCCGCATGATCACGGGGTGCGCGCTGGTGACCGCCGCGAAGGCGTCCCACGCCACCCGGCCCTCGAACGCCTTGCCGACCAAGTCGTCCATGTCCCAGGCGCGCTCGAAGTTCACGGCGCGGTTGTTGTAGAGCAGCTTGTCGGCCCAGCGTCGCTGCTGCACCCGGACGAACTCGTTCGAGTCGAGCAACTGGGAGACCGTCTGGCCCCACGTCTCCGCTTGGCACACCGTGGCGGCCTCCTCGGCGTTCGGGAAGCGCCCGAGCAGGTCCGCGTACAGACGCCTGCAGGCCTCCCCGCGGTCGACTCCCCGCGTGGCAAGTCCGGCTCCCCAAGTCACCGGGCACATGCCGACGTTGACCGGGTTTTCGAGCGGTAACCCGTCGCAGTACGACGCGCAGTCGACATCGCAGTCGACGATCAGCCCTTCTTCGGGGGCATCGACGTTGCGCGGCTCGGGCATCGCATCCGCTCCGCCGCGAAAGTTTCCGTCCGTGATCGGTGGGCCGTTGCCGACGAGTTGCCCCGGACCCCGAGCTGGATCCGCGGGGTCCATGCCCTCGACGTTGCCGCATCCCGCGAGTGCGACCACTCCGAGACAGGTTGTTAGCAGCCCCCGCATCGAGATCGAGTGTAGCGACCTGACCACGACACGAAAGGGTCCAGCACCCCCAGTCGGTGGTCTCGCGATCCCCCGCATGCACGACAAGGTGTGGTCATGTACTGCAGCGTGTTCGAGAGCGACGACGCAGCCATGGATATACTCGCAACGTGCCTTCGCTTGCTCGAGGTCCCTTCGCAACGTCATCCACCCTCGCCGCCGCGCTCGGACTGACGCTCGGTTTCGTGTCGCCCGCTGCGGCCGCGCCTTCGAAGAAGGCCGACAAACAGGACGCGAAGGACGAGGCGAAGGACGAAGAGCCGTCTGAAGAGGTGGAGGACGAGGAGTCCGCAGACGACGCCGAGGTGTCGGCAAGCGTGTCCGCCAAGCCGAAGAAGAAAAAGAAGAAGAGCAAGACGAAGAAGAAAGAGAAGCGACCCCCGGCGGAGATGAAGAACCGCGTGGGGTTTGGTGCGATGCGCACCTTGGCCGGACTCAACGGGCTCTTCGTGCGGTGGTACGCCGCCAACCGATTCACGGTGGGACTCAACCTCGGCGCCGCCACCTTCTCCCACCGCGACACCGACGAAAACGGCGAGTTCGAACGCACTCGCACAGTGGGTGCCATCGGCGTGGGCCCGGAGTTCTTCTACTGGCCCTTCCAAGGCGATCGCACACAACAGGTCCACGCGGACTTCGGCGTCGGCGCCCGCGTCTCGACCTACTTCGGATTTCTCGGCCAGCTCGAAGAAGAAGAGACCGACACGCTCGACACCCCGCTCGAGATCGACATCGAGGTGCCGGCCAGCGTTCAGCTGTTCATCGGCAAGCGCGTCGCGATCGTGCCCGAGTTCGGGGTCGCCTTTCGCATCATCCCGGGCAACCGCGAGCCCGACCAGAACGGGGAGTTCGACAGCAACCCCGGACGCGGCATCGGCTCTCGGCGTGGCACGACCGACGGCCCCGGCTTCGGCTTCGACCTCGGTGACCACGGCGGCCTGTTCATGGGCATCGGCTTCGCCTACTTCTTCGGCAACACGGGCGACTAAAAAACGCCGCGTCACAACGTCTCGGCGGTGCGTCCGACCCGTCGATGGCAAAGATCAGCGCACGTCAGGGAATCCACCGGGCCGGGCTCCTTCTTCTGGGCTTGGCCGCCTGTCAGGGCTCTGGGCCAACGCCCGAGGTCGCGACCCGAGACGGCATCAGCCCGAAGGAGCCCGAGCTCGAGTTCTCTGAACGCGACCAACCGTTTCACGACTCCGCGGCCAGCCCTTCGGTCATCGCCTACTGGGCTCACCGGCCCGAAGGCATTGAATCGCGTGACTCCGTGACGTTGCTCGTCGAAGGCCGGGGACCGGACGCGACGTTCGCCTCCCCCCGCCTGGTGCTCGAGGGCCTCGACGGCCGCGTGGTCGAAGTGGAGCTCGAAGCCGTCGAGCTTGCGGAGCACGAACGGCGGGAGTTCGAAGTCGACCTGCGAGGCATGCCACTGCAAGGGGTCAGCCACAGCGTCACGCTCACCGCTGCGGTGCAGTACGCGGGCCCCGACAAGGAATCCAGCGTCACCGTACGCTCGGAACCTCTCGGTTTTCACTTCGACGACGCGTTCGAGCGGGCGTTCGTCTACGACCAGACGACGATGGTGACCGAACTACGCGGTGGCGTGATGGCTGAAGACCCACGCTCCGTCGTGGGGCGGCTCCAGGTCGATGGCGAGTTCGTCGACCTCGAGACCCTACGCGCACGACACCTCAGGCAGGAGGCGAAGTGGCTCGGCGAAGCGCCCGAAAACATCGTCCCGCCCGACGTGTCGACCATCGAGTTCACCTACGCGTTTCCCGAGCCCGAGGTCGGCGAGACACAGAAGCTGGAACACGATGCCTCGGAGAGCCTCGGGTTCGCGGCAGAGGTCGGACCGGCGGCTGCACCCGGGCCCAACCCCCCCGGCAACACGCCACCGTGGAACCCTCCGCCCTCGATTCAATGCCTGCTGTTTCCCTGGGACTGCTGCCAGGGCGACCACTGCATCGACGTCTGCGCCGACTGGACGACGGACTATGTCGACGCGTCCAGCTACGGCCCGCAGACCGAGGACTACGCGGTGGGCTCGTACTCGCAGAGCGTGGACGCCAGCTACGCGCCGTACGAGATCAGCAAGTTCACCTGTGCGGGCCCGTATTGCTGGGTCAACACGGTGGCGGAGGGCCAGCTGGGCGCCGACGGTTGTGCCAGGGTCGACCTGGCGCCCGGCAGTGGCTACTCGCTCCGGTTGAGCACGGAGCTCCGGCACGGCTCCGGCGGGCACACCTACCCCGTCCACTACTACCCGCAGAACACCAACGAGGCGAACGTGGGCCTGGTCAAGGTCAGCAAGGGATTCAACCGCTACCCGAACGGGTTGGCCGTGCCTCCCCTGTCGCAGATCTCGATGCCCTCCCATCCTGCCACCAACGCAGCCGCAATGATCTCGCGAACCCTGGTCAGCGGAGCGCTCGCAGGGCAGTCGACCGGCTTCCTCACCAAGGCGGGCTTGGGTTGTCTGGGCTACGAAGACGTCGGGATCCCGCCGACCGATGCCTGCGCGGGATGGGAACTGAAGACGGGCCCCTACGTCAAACCCGACAACAGCCCCGGCAACCTGCGCTGGAAGTTCGTGTTGGCCCACGAAGCGGGACACGTCGCGCAGCGCCGGGGCATGGGTACCCCGGCCAACGCCTACTGCTTCACAGCCGACGGCAACGTGACCGGCGACTGCGAGAACCACCTGCCCGACCACCCCAATGCACCGCCGTCTTGCTCTTGCGACCACGTGTCCGGGTCGAACAGCTTGCATTGCCTCCAGTCGTACGAGCACACCACCGCCGCGCAGGTGGAGGGGTGGGCCCAGTTCTTCGCAGCCCGAGTCTGGAACGACGCGGGGCCCGGCTGCATCTTCAACTACTACAAGCAGTTCCGCGAAGACGACGGCTCCGTCGAGCAGCCGCCCTACAAGGTTTCGTGCGACAGCAACGTGAACTGGCGCGACAACCACTGCTTCGGAAGCTGGGGCGGCACCGAGTACGACTGGCTGCAGTTCTTCTGGAACCTGCACGCCGTCGGCTCGTACAAGTATTCCACCCTCGACATCTTCAACGCGTACGAGAACGCGTGCGGGGGGAGCTGCAGTGGAGAGTGGATCTCGTGGTCCGAGCTGTCCAACGGCGCGGCGAACCTCTTCAGCAACGCCAAACACGCGGTGTTGCTCGCCGACGGAGACGTGACCGGCGTGGACGGAGACAAGTTCTGACTCCGGGTTCCTCGCTCACTCGATGACGAGCGCGACGGACTCCATGTCCGGGTACGTCAGTTCGACTGACGACACCTCTCGCTCGCCGAGTACCTGGTCGACGAACAGCATCTCGCACGCCCCCGGGCCGAGGTCGGCTTCGCAGTAGTCGGCGCAGCTCTGCTCGCCGCAGTCGGCATCGCGCGCGAACGCAACATCGACCTGGTATGTGCCCGCGCCGGCCGTCCGCTCGACAAAGCAGGCATCGCCGCAGGCGTCCGCGCCATCGCCGATGCATGCCGAGTCGAGCATGTGCATCTCGTGAATGAAACCCGGCCAAGTCTCGGTGTACACGGCGTCGGGCTCGAGGCGGACTGCGCTGGCGGTGCACCCCGGACCGCCACAGACGGGCGCCTCTCCGCCGAGTTCCTCACAGGAGATGAGCCATCCGTCCGTGCGCCACTCGATCGCGTCCCCCTGGGCATCGGCCATCCGCATGTAGGAGGACAAACAAGGGAACTGCGAGTCGAGATAGATCACCGACCCGGTCGCGTTGCGCACGGTGACACGCAGCGGCGTCCCATGGGGCTCGTTCTCCAGTGCGGGACACATGGGCCCACCCGACGCATCGCCGCTGGACTCCGCGTCACCGCTCGAAGACTCGTCGGCCCCCGTCGATGCAACCGCCGTGGTGGACCCGGACCCGCCGCCCTCTTCCGGGGCGAGTTCAGGCGCACACGCGCCCAAGAACACCGCGGCGACTGCCAACCTACGCATGCAACAGACGGTAGCAGCCGAGAATCCCGTATGCTCGCGCCGATGCCCTCGTTCGGCGCCCGCATTCCCAAGGTCGAGCTGCACCTGCACATCGAAGGCACGCTCGAGCCCGAGCTGATGTTCTCGCTCGCCGAGCGCAACGGCGTGGCCCTTCCGCACGCGTCCGTCGAAGCCCTTCGCGCAGCGTACGCGTTCGGCAACCTTCAGGACTTCCTCGACCTCTACTATCAAGGCGCGGCGGTTCTCCAGAAGGAGCAGGACTTCTTCGACCTCGCGTGGGCCTACTTCACCCGCGTGCACCGAGACAACGTCGAGCACGCGGAGCTGTTCTTCGATCCCCAGACCCACACCGAGCGCGGCATCGCGATGGGCACCGTCATCGAAGGCCTCACCGCGGCGTGCACCAAGGCGAAGGAGGAGCTCGGCATCTCCTCGTCGTTGATCCTGTGTTTCTTGCGGCACCTGTCCGGTGAGGCCGCAGTGCAAACGCTGCGTGACGCGCTCCCGTTCCGCGACCACTTCATCGGGGTCGGGCTCGACAGCGCAGAGGTCGGCAACCCGCCCGAGCGTTTCACCGAAGCCTTCGACCTCGCGGGTTCGGAAGGCCTGCACCGAGTCGCACACGCGGGAGAAGAAGGCCCCCCCGCGTACATCTGGGGGGCCCTCGATGCGCTGAAGGTCGAGCGCATCGACCACGGCGTGCGATGCCTCGAAGACGCCGCGCTCGTGAAGCGACTGGCCGAAGAGCGCATCCCGTTGACGGTCTGCCCGCTGTCCAACATCAAGCTGTGCGTGTTCGACGAACTCGGTCAGCACAACCTGCCCAAGCTGCTCGACGCTGGACTGTGCGCCACGATCAACTCCGACGATCCCGCGTACTTCGGCGGCTACATGACCGACAACTTCGAGCAGTGCCAACAGGCGCTCGGCCTCTCGGACGACCAGCTACGCACCTTGGCGCTCAACGCCATCGAAGCCAGCTTCACCTCGGACGAGCGCAAGACCGAGCTCCGCGACAGCCTGGCCGCCGTCGAGTAGACGAAGGCGAGCTCAAGGGTTCGGGGTGAACACGGTGAGCGTTTCGTCGACTTCGTGCGCGACGACGATTTCCACCGCGCCGTCGCCATCTAAGTCGGCGGCGGCCACCGACGATGCGCCCGCACCGACCGGCAATGTCGTGGCCTCACCGAACGTGCCGTCACCAAAGCCCGGGTAGATCACCAGCTCGGCGTCTCCACGCGCGACGGCGACGATGTCCTGGTGTCCTTCCCCGGTGACGTCGACGACGATGGCATCAACGACCATGTCGTGTTGCCCGAGCAGGTTCTCGTCGAACTCGGGCAGGGTGGAGTCGCCATCGCCGACGAGCACCACAACGCCAGCCTCGGTGGCCAATGCCACGTCGAGCTCGCCATCGTCGTTGACATCTCCGCCCCCCATGCGAAGGACCGGAGCGACCACGTCGGCAACGACGATCACGGTCTCCTCGATCGAACCGTCACCCACACCAGGAGAGGCTCCAACCACGAGGTCCCCCGAGAAGACGACATCGAGCGCGCCCTCGACCGCCACCTCCCCGAACACGAACGAGTCGACGAATGGGATGGGGCCTCCGTCGTTCACGTCGGCGAGGTTGTAGCCGCCACCCGGCAGGGCCGTGAATGTACCGAAGACGTCGTCCTCGGCGTTGACGTAGGCGAAGTCGAGTTCGCCCGTGCCGTTGAGGTCGGCGATCGCGACATCGCTGGGGGTGCCTGCGGTCGAGATGGTCTCGAGCGTGAATCCAGCGTCGCTGCCGTGAAGGATCGTCACCGTGGTCGAGCCGCCGTTGGCGACGAGCACATCGTCGAAGCCATCGGCCGACAAAGGACCGGCCGCCAGCTCGACCGGAGCCGCGCCCTCTCCGAGCGACGTGGATACGGCGGCCGCGAAATCGCCCGCCCCGTCTCCTGCGAGCAGGCTGACCGCGTCGTCGGCCATGTCAGCGGTGACGAGGTCGAGGTTGCCATCTCCGTCGAAGTCGCCGACGGCCAAGGCCACGGGACCGCCCGTCAGAGCCACGGTGGAGCCCTCCGAGAGACAAACACCGTCGGGATCGGGAGCCCCATCGCCGCAAACGACCATCACTCCGCCCGTACTCCCGGTCTCCTGCGACGTCGAGGACGAGCTCGTATCGCCGCCCTCCGAGGTCGACGAGGACGACGAGTCCGACGCCGTCGTGGACGAGCTCGCGTCGCCCTCCGAGCTACCGGGCGAGGTATCGCCGCTCGAACTCGCGCCCGAAGCCGACGATGACGTCTCCATGTTGATCGGCGGCCCTCCGCTCGATCCCTCGGTCTCGGTGTTGGCACTCGCCGGAGTGTCCGAGCAAGCGACGAGTGTCAGGGCGAACCCCAGCCACCAGGCATAGTCCATACCAGGGTAGTGACACCCGGCCCTGAACCAGTCCCCAAGTAAGATCGGTGTGCTGACTTGGCCTACGACATGGCCAACGTGTCCAATGAGGAGGACACTACTCGACGCGCACGACCGCGTCCTTGCCGAGACGGAAACGCGTCGCGCCACCACCCTCGGCACGCTCGACCAGCGCGGCTCCGTCCACACCCGCTGCGATCAGGTCCTTGCGGACCCGGTGCAACAACGTGTTGAGATCAGTACGACTCTTGCTCTGGTTGGGCCACACGCGAGGAATGACCACCTCGTCGTCGACGAAATCGCCCGGGCTGAACCCCGAGGGGGGCTGAAGCAAGGCAGCGATCAGGTTGCAACGGCGCTCTGCGAGATAGACGGTCACTGTCCTCTTCTCGACACGCATTTCGACCCGACCGCCCCGCGGCAGGAAGGTGAGCGTGACCGAAGTCGCACCCGGCTCGCTTCGCAGATGGTGGCGGGTCGTCTCCGCCGAGGACGAGTCACCCGCGAGCACCCGCAACGCGAGTCCACCCGCCTTCACGAGATCGCCCACCCGGGCGCTTCCAACATCGCCCTCTTCGAGCAGCTTGCCCGCCACCTTCACGTTGGCAACGTTGGCCTCGACGGCAACGAAGCCATCACGTGGGCCGAGCGTTACCGCGCCTTCGGCCAACGCGTCGGTGCGCAGGTCGTCTCCCGCACCGCCCCCGATGGTGAAGCGCTCCTTCGCCACCGAGTACAGACCGCCGCCGACCATCTGGACCAGCCAACGCGGGCCCTCCTCTTCCTTGGGCTCGGCGATCACCGACAGCTCGAGCTCGCCGATGCGAAGGGTGACACCTTCGGACACGGTCGCTGGCGCGTCGACCGCTTTGCCGTCGACCAAACACGGCGCGGCACCCAGAGGCACCATCCGAGGCTCGCCCGACTCGAGGTGGACGAGCATCTGGTGGCGGCTGATCTCGGGCTCGGCGACGACGATGTCGCAGTCGGACGCGCGGCCGATCAAGAGCCCTCGGGGGCCGATCTCGCGTCGCGTTCCGGTCGGGTCACGGAGCCACCAAGCCAGGGCGTTCACCCGCCAGAGTTTACACGCTATTTCGCCGAAGGTTGGACGAGGAATTCGCCCCTCAGAGGCACCGTGGCGGGCGGATCGGCGGGTTCGAACGCCAGGATCTCCGACAGCGTGGACAAGGCCCCTGCCTCGTCGAAACCGCCGATTTCGATGAGAACGGTGATCAGGTCGTCCACGCGGATCTCCCCTGCCAGGCTGAGCGCCTCGGCCAGGACTCCGTCCGACACCATCCCACCGAGCACGGCCCCCTCCACCCGGATGTACAGCATCGAGCCTCCGCTGCGCTCGACCGGGATCGATAGCTGCAGTGGCTCGGTGGTGAAGGCATCCCCGTCTTGCTGAGAGATCGCAACCCGCTGCACATGCTCGTGCACGATGGCACCGTTGTCATCGAGGTCGTAGCCGAGCGCGAGCGTGCCGGGGACCCAGGCCCAGCGAATGTGCGGCATCACGACCGCGAGCGCAGTCTGAGCTAGGGGTGCCGCGGGCTCGGCGAGCTGCAGCCCGCCGACTTCGGTCTCCCCCAACGCGTCGGAACGCACGACGGCCCCCTGCACGAGGATGGGTGCCCCACCGGTGGTGAGTTCTCCATCGACCGGGAACACACCGGGCGTGGCATCGAACTCGAGCATGTCGTCCTGCGGGTCGACCTCGAGTGCGCCAATGGAAACCTCGCCGGCGAGTTCGGGAATGTCGGGCCACGACAGCTCGAGCGGTGCGCCCACCCGGGCGATCGCGTCCTCGAGGCGGACCGTTTGTGCATCGCCGACGGCACCTCCTCCGAGGATGGTCGCCACCTGGTCTTGGCGGTTGTGCCAATAGGTCAGCAAGTGTGTCTTGGTGTGGACCCGATAGCCGTAGGTGGTGCCGTTGGCGACCGCGGTCTGCGGGGACAATCCACCGCCATAGACTTGCTCGGCGGGATAGCGGTAGGCGAGCTCTCGACGACGCACGACCTGCTCGGCTTCGGCCAGCACCGCGGCCGCGGAGTCGAAGGATGCGCCGGCCTCGGACGATTGCCCGGACAACTCGGCGCGACGATGTTCGATCACCGCGCGGTAGGACAGCGCACTGTGTTCTGCACGCAACGCGTTGATGCGGATCCCGTCGATCACTTCATCGAGCCACGGCTGGCCCGATGCAGGCACCGAGAGCGCACCGAGGCGATCGGCCCAGGCGTGGTTGAGCGCTGCGGCATCCTCGAGCGCGTCGACGTCGGACGCCTCGAACGCGGCGAGCTGCGCAGCATCCCATTCGAGCACCGTTGAAAACGGCGTGCGCACCGGACGAAACTCGAACCCGCTGGCGGCCGCGATTTCGTCGCCCTGGTCTTCGCCCGCGAAGTAGGTGTAGAGCCCGCCGGCTCGACCTTGCCAGTCTTCACGCTCGAGGAAGAACTCCCGCTGGTGCTCCATCATTTCTTCGAGCACCACGATGGCGTCGGTTCGAGCGTCGCATCCCCGCCACTGCGACGGTGAGCACAACGGGTCGAACATCTCGCCCAAGACGTCGGCCATGGGCACGTCGACGTTCCACGCCCACAACCCGACAGCGTAGTCCTGCTGCCAGTAGCCCCACTCGTGCCCCGAGTTGAACATGCGATGCGAGCGAAGCGTGCCGCGACCCCGCGACTCGAGCAGGTGCGCGGTGAGGTCGACGTCGCGTTTGCGCGTCCACAGGTACAGCGGCAGATACACCGGCACGCTGTTGTCGAAGCTGAGCCACCACGATCCTTCGGGGAACCACTGCATCGGCCGCCCCTGCGTGGACGCGCGTTCCATCAGGCACAGCTTGTGGGCAAACGTCTGCTGGTTGTAGACGCGTGCAGGGCCCTCGAGCGGGTAGAACATCACCGTGTGCACCGACACCCCGAGCCGCGGGTCGGTGTGAAACGCCAGGTCGTAGTAGTCGCCCAGACCATCGCCGTTGGTGCCCGCCGAACACCCTTGGTCGTCGAAGTTGGGGGTGGGCTGGCTTCCGGTGATGTGCACGTTGACCAGCACGTCGATGTCGGGACGAAGCTCGAGCGCTTTGGCGCCGGCCCACTCGATCCACTGCACGGTCTGCTGGTCCGGCGTGATGGTGAACTCGGTGGGCCCGAAGTGAATGCCGAACCACCGTGCGTCGGGGACCGCGGCCAGCTTGGTTTCGACCAGGGTCTCGATCTGCTGCTGTACCGGTTCGGGCCGGGAGGGATCGATCTCGGCGCTGGCGCCCTGCTGTTCGTTGTGCAGCGTGATCCCCGTGCCCCGCGGAAACCCGAGCTCCGTGCGTAGCGCCTCCAGTTCCTCGTGGCGCCGTTGGCGAGCCGGCTCGGACGCCGTGCCCCGCCCGGTTCCGCGAAAGCGGTTGCCGCGGTTCTTCACGATCCAGGTATTGACGTTGCGCGCCTCGTCGATCGGCACGTCGCCGTCGGAGAACGACTCGAGGTGCTCGAGCGGGTGCGAGCTGTGGAACGACCACGACCGCGCGGCGTAGTCGGGAATGTAGTCGAGGCCCTCGCGGTGCACGGCGGTGGGCCGCAGCGCGAGCGGGCGCAGGTCTTCGGTGGCGTGTTGGGGAACGTGCTCGTGCTCGGGGTGAAAGAAACGCACTCCGAGCCGACGCAGCGACTCGTACACGGCGTACTGGTTGGCGAGCACGGTGTTGCCGTCGAGCAACATGAACGCCGCCCCAAAGCTGCCGTCCAGGGCGCGCCACGTCCCGTCTTCGAAGGTGTCGAGCACGAAGCCCGATTCTCCCAACGCCTCCAGCCTGGGCTCGTCGTAGCGCTCGGGGAGAAAGTGGGACGCGTCGAGCACCATCACGATCGGCGCCCGAGACTCCTGGGCCAACGAGCGCGCATCGCCCCAGTCGTCGGCAAACTCGACCCTCGGCGGCTCACCCGTGACCTGGCCGAGATATGTGCGTGCCTCCTCCGACAGCCGCTCGAGGTCGGCATCGGCGTCGGACGGCACGATCAGCAAACTCGGTGAAGTGCGCTGGTCGGCCTCCCGAGGGCGCTCCGAACACCCATACAAGGCGAGGAGCGCCGCTGTCGGAACGAGGCGGCGAAGCATCTAGTCAATATAGCGGCGGCAACCCCGGTTGCGACAAGTCGATCACGACGCCAGGGACACCCCGCCGATCATCGCTCGACGAACGCCGTTCGACCAGCTCCGTATCCTGATGCCTACATCGGATCCACTGGGCATGCGTCGCTGCCACCAAACCACGTCGGGACTCACAACCCAACACCCGGCCGCGGTACCGTTGCCCTCGGTGCAGCCACAGCAGTTCAACTTCAAATACATGGTCATTGGCGTCTCTGCGCTCATCGACGGCAACGGAGCCGTCCAGGTGACGATGGGGATGCGCAAGCTGAACACCACGCTGGCCGCCATCAAGTACGTCTACGTCATCCGGCATGGCGACCAAGCCGAAGAGGTTCTGATCTGCCACGAGAAGTCACCGGGCAAGACCAAGATCTTTCGCGCCAACGCCAACCTCGGCGACCCGGAGTTCAAGCGGTTCGTCGATACGCTCGCCCACTACCGGCCCGAGGCGGACCTTCGCCAATACGACTCCAAGGCCGCCCACCGCATGATGGGCGCCACCAACATCACCGCGATCATCCCCGTGGTGATGGTCGCCTTGTTCACGCTCGGCGCCTTTGCGTTCACCCTGCCGTGGTTCGTTCACGGGCTCGACAGCGGCCATGCCGAGGTCGACGTCGCGCAGCTCACCGACGCGGACTTCAGTCCCGAAAGTCGCAACGTCACCATGAAGAACGGTGTCTTCTTGATCGACGCCGCGCTGCAGATCGAGACGACATCCGACAGCGGAACGTCGATCGAGTGGGCCATCCCCGTGGTCCCGCCCGACTGGAAAGACGGTGACCCCGTGCATGTCGTACTCAAGACGCCCGAGCTCAGCATGCAAGAGGCGGCCGACCTCGACCCCGAGGCAGGCATCGACGGCGTGCTGCGGACCGTGCTGTGGGAAGGGCTGCCCTCCGACGAGGCCGACTACCTTCGCGACACCAACGGCCTGAACCTCGTCGACGACGTGGTGGAGGTCGAGTACCAGGCCGACACCAAGATGCAGTTCTACATCGGGATCGGCATCGTGGCGTTCATCGGGATTCTGATGACGATCATCTCGGTCGTCGTCGCCCGCAAACAAAAGCAGGAGCAGGCCGCAGCGGCCGCCAACGCGCGGGTCTGAGGAGCCTCAGGTCTGGAGTCCTGCCGGGTTTCTACAGGACCCCCCTTTGGGGTGGGGGGGTCCCTCCGAAACCCTCGGTTGGCCCAACCTCACCTTCGGCACTTTCTTCTCTTTCCGCTCCGCGCCCCTCCGGGACGCTCCGCTCTCTTGCGAACCACGTCTTCGAAACTAGCGACGGCCGGATCGCGATCCGGGCCGCTTGCCGAGTCGGTGGGAGCGGGTCGTGGAGCGGCGGCGCTGGGCGGCGACCTCGGCCGAGGTTGCCTCGACCTCTTCACGCAATGCGACGAAGCTGTCGAAGCGCCCGCGGTCGAGCGCCCCCGACTCGAGTGCTTCGAGCACCGCGCAACCCGGCTCGGCACCGTGACGGCAATCGCTGAAGCGGCATGAAGCCGCCAGCGCCTCGATGTCGGGGAAGGCCCCCTCGAGCGCCGTGCTGTCGGCCCACAGGGCCAGCTCGCGCATCCCCGGCGTGTCGATCACCAGCGCGCCGCCACCGAGAAAGAACAGCTCGCGATGGGTGGTGGTGTGTTGGCCCCGCCCGTCCCGGGCGCGAACGGCTCGCGTTTCTTGCCAGGCCTCGCCCGCCCAATGGTTGAGCAACGTGGACTTGCCCACACCAGACGATCCGACCAACGCCGCCGTCGTCCCGCGGGCGAGATACTGCGCCGCCGCATCGGCATCGAGTCCGTCGACGACGTCGATGAGATGCACCGGCGCCCCGCCGGAGACCGCCTCGGCCTCTTGGCGCACGCTCACGCGCTCGTCTTCACCGAGCGCAGCCGCCTTGGTGAGCAACACGACCGGCCGCGCGCCGCTGTGTGCGACTGCAGCCAAGTACCGCTCGATTCGACGCGGGTTGAAGTCACCGTCGAGGCCGCTGACGACAAACACCACGTCGACGTTGGCCGCCACGACTTGCCGTTGCGTGCGACGCCCTGCCGCGCGCCGCTCGAAGATCGTGCGCCGCGGAAGGATGTCTTTGACCTTCGCCGTCGGAGGACCCGGCGTGAACGCGGCCCAATCCCCGACCGCCGGACGATCCTCGGGCGCTTTGAGCCGCGTGGGCAACTGCGCCACGACAGGCTCCCCCGCCCCCCACAGCGTGACCACCGACGTCTCCATCCGCACCACTCGACCCACCTGGGCACCCGCGAGCTTCGACGCCGCGAGCCACTGCGCCCACGCATCGTCCCAACCAAGCGCCTGAAGGTCCGGGGTGGTCACGTTCGGCGGACCATAGCAGCTCACCGCCCCAAGCTGGCACAGCGCCCGCCGAAGGCAGCAGCGGTGAGAATCCGCAGTCGCACGGGGCCTTGGCAGGGCGCGCACGACCCACGGGAGTTCATCGCCGGGCGAGTTCGTCGAGACGCTTCACGACAACCGCATCTCGACCGCGCTCCACGTGCCCTTCTAGGGCGTTCCGAAAGTCGTCGTCCGCAAGCCACCCGATGAGGGTCCCAGCGACGGCAGACCTCACCTCCTCGTGGGCCGAAGAGAGCTCGTCCACGAGCTCTGCCCGACCGTCGACCACCGCGAGGATGTCCTCGATATCGTGGCTCGCGTAGAAGTCCCCGCCCCCACGTCCTCGAAACGCCTCGATCTTCGTCGCGATGAAATGGACGGCGTCGACGACCTTGATGCTCACACCATCCATGTCGTGGAGCACTGCCGTGTCGACCGCGTGCGGGTACCACCGGTTCGAGAACCCAAGCACGGCCTCGTCCGTCGGCATCACGTCGACGAGCACCCCACTCTCTCTCGTTCCGAGTCTCCAGCGGCAGATAACCTCGCTATCACCGACTTCTTTGAGGCCGCGCCGGCGCAACCCATCGAGGATCTGGGTCATCCACATGCCTCGCGTGCGCGCCTCCATCACCACGTCGACGTCAACGGTGACGCGTGGGACACGTGCTGCTGTGTCGGTCAGGAGGAGGCCGACGACCGAACCTCCAATGAAGACGGGGTCGGGATCGAAACCGGAGAGCGCCAAGGCAACGGTGCGCAGGTTCTGTCGATTCGGGTCACTCACCGTCCAGCCATTCTCGTAGTTTTTCTTCCGCGAGCTGCCTCTCACGGGCTTGCCCTCCACGGATCGCGTCGACGAGCGCAAGGCCCGCGTGGAGTGCGGAGTCGCGGCGTGCCGCGAAGGGAGCAGCTCTATGAATCGGCTTGATCGACGCGCCGCGCAGCGCTCCCTCGGGGTCCTCCCAAACCAGCGGCTCTCCTCCAGAGAGGAGGTCACAAAGTGGCTTCGCGGAGTGTCCTGTCGGGACACCCCTCGCAACTGGCCCCAACTCGGCAGGCAACATGTACTTGAGACCATGAACGAGGAACTCGGCAAGCTCCTTCTTCCGTGCGTTCTTGGACTTGGCGTGGACGAGGCGCGAAAGGTCTGCCCTTTTCATCGAGGCATGCACCTGCGATGCGCTGAGTCCGAGCTCGCTGGCGAGTTGAGCGTACGAAGACGCGGCGCCCGGATTCGCGGCAAGTTTCAAAGCCACGAGGACGTCCTGTGGTTGCAAAGCCATCCCGTTCTGTATTCTAGAATCTAGAACGCAGAACGCCATCGAGCACAGTGGAATCGACCACCTGCGACAAAATCAAGTGTTTTCGTGGACATGGAATCGAGACTCGGCGTGCGCTCGAACTCCAAGACGAGCGGACCGCAGTCGCACGGGGCCTTGGCAGGGCGCGCACGATAGTTACCGTGCGGCGCATGCCCGCCGAGATCATCGAGCTCACCGCCGAGTCCTTCGACGCCGACGTGCTCGAACGCAGCCACGAGACGCCGGTGCTCGTCGACTTCTGGGCGCCGTGGTGCGGGCCCTGCCGCGCGCTCACTCCGGTTCTCGAAGCGGTGGCACAGGAGATGGACGGCGCGTTCGTGCTGGCCAAGGCCAACACCGAGGAACATCCCGCGCTTGGGCAGCGATTCTCGGTGCGAAGCATTCCCGCGGTGAAGCTCTACGTGGGCGGCAAGGTCGTCGGCGAGTTCATGGGCGCACTGCCCGGGTCGCAAGTGCGGCGGTTCCTCGACACGCACCTCCCCAGCGCGGCCGACGATCTCGTGCGCGAGGCCGAGGGGTTGATCGCCACCGACAAGGCCGGCGCCCGCGACCGTCTGCGCCAAGCACTCGAAGAGCGGCCCACCCATGCGGGGGCGCACTGGATGCTCGCCAACATCGCCTTTGGCAACGGCGAACGCCCGCTGGTCGAGCACCATGCCGAGGCCATCGCGTTGGACGACCCGCTGTACGCCAAGGGCGAGGCGCTCGTGAAAGCGCTCTCGTTCTGGGATGCCCGCGAGGAGCACGGCGACACGGAGACGGTGCAAGCCAAGCTCGCCGAGGCGAGCGACGATCTCGATCTGCAGTACGCGCTCGGGTGCTCGCTCGCCATCGATGCCCAGTGGAAGCGAGCGCTCGAGACCCTGCTCGAGGTGGTCAAGAAGAACAATCGCCACCGCGACGCTGCCGCGCGCAAGGCGATGGTCGTCATCTTCGACCTTTTGGGTCGCCAGCACGAGCTCAGCGACACCTACGTTCGCCAGCTTCAAATCTGGGCCTGACCACAACTTCGCCTTGACGCCCTGGGTCGGCGCCCCTACGTTGAACGCGCTCGAACGTTCGCGACCGGTGACGAGTGCCATGGTATGACGTCCTGTCGCGTAGCGAGTTCGACCGCTCTGCCATGCCCGACGAGGCTGTTCGTCGGCTCTCTACGAAGGACTCATGCCCAAACTCAACCAGATTCTCGCCATCGAGAAGGGGAAGAAGACCAAGCTCCACAAGGAGATCTCGGAGCTTCACCACGCACTCCAGAAGCCCGCGTTGGTCAACGGACACAAGAAGGTGTTCACGCCCAAAGAAGAAGGCGGAGAGACCTTTCCCGATGACAACCACCGCGTGCAGTACCGCTACGAGGACGTGTTCGAGCAAATCGCCGAACGCATGGCCGTGCTGATGGATGTGGTCGCCACCAAGGACTTCACCAACTGCCGCGCCCGCGCCGATGTCGTCGTCGACGGAGAGCCATTCCTGAAGGATGTGCCCGTCCCGTATCTGTTGTTCCTCGAGAAGGAGCTGCACGACTTGCACACCTTCGTCGACAAGATGGTCGAGCTCGATCAAGGCGAGGCGTGGACGCTCGACGAAAATGCGGGGCTATTTCGCTCCGAGCCGGTGAAACAACACCGCACCAAGAAGCTGCAGCGGCCCATCGTCAAGTACGAGGCCACCGAGCACCACCCCGCACAGACCGAGCTGATCACCGAAGACGTCGTGATCGGGCACTGGACCACCACCAAGTTCTCGGGCGCCATTCCGCGGCCCCGAAAAAAGGCGCTGCTCGATCGCATCTCCACCCTCGAAGACGCGGTGAAGTATGCCCGCGAACAGGCCAACGCCATCGATGCCGACGTGCAGAAGCTGGGCAAGAAGGTGCTCGCCTACGTCTTCGGCAACTGATTTTCCTACGGGAACAAGCTGAACCTCAAACTCCTCGTGAACTCAGGCTCCGCGGCACGTGAAGGTTCGAATCCTTCCCCGACCACATCTCGGCCGGGTGGCGGAATTGGTAGACGCACCAGCATGCTGTGCTGGGTGCCGCAAACAAGGGGCCTTCTGAAGCTCAACTTGTCATCCCCAAACTCAACCACACGCTGACCCACGACAAATCCCTGACCGGTCACATATCGCCTGAGATGCGGGTTAGATTCCCGCTCGGGCCGCCAAGGGGAGCCGGCAAATGGCCCCATCGAGAGCAAGACTCGAGCTCCCCCCTCTTGGCCCGATAGTCCAACGTCAAGACGCAGGCTTCAATCTAAGGGCCGGCACCTGCCGTTGTCGTGGAATGTCAGAGCCGCCTCTCGAAGGCGGCAACCGAACCCCTCGGTGGGGCTAGCACCGGGGGGTTCTTTCATTGGTTCCCGCGGCGAATCGCTCGCGCGCGCCCAGCACGTCGCGCAGAGATTGCCGGAGCCCGTATTCGGGCGGTGATTACGTTGTTTCGCGAGCAGGCGACCCGACGTGAAGAACCTGGTGATTCTCGGTGCAGGCACTGCCGGCACTCTCATGGCCAACAAGCTGCGGGCGCGACTGCCCGACACGTGGGCGGTCACGCTCGTCGACCGCGACAACGAACACGTGTACCAGCCGGGCCTCCTGTTCGTTCCGTTCGGCCTCTATCGGCCCGAAGAGCTGGTGCGACCGCGCACCGACTTCATCCCGACGGGCGTCGAGTTTCGCATTGGCGACATCGATGAAGTCGACGCGAGCGCCAAGCAGGTGAAGTTCACCGATGGCGGCAGCCTGCCCTACGACGTGCTCGTGATCGCCACCGGGACGCAGACCGTGCCGTCCAAGACAGAAGGCACGACGGGCCCGGGGTGGAACGAGACGATCTTCGACTTCTACACCCTGCCCGGCGCGTCCGCGCTGCACGACGCGTTCGAGCGCTGGAAGGGCGGACGACTGGTCATCAACATCGTCGAGATGCCGATCAAGTGTCCCGTCGCGCCGCTCGAGTTCGCGTTCTTGGCCGACCACTACTTTCACGAGCGGGGCATGCGTGACGACGTCGAAATCGTCTACGCCACTCCGCTCGATGCCGCGTTCACCAAGCCTCGCGCCGCAGCCGAGCTCGGTGCGCTCATGGAGCGCAAGAACATCAAGCTCGAACCCAACTGGAACACCGCGAAGGTCGACGGCCAAGGCAACGTGCTCGAAGCGTTCGACGGACGCACGCTCGACTACGACATCCTGGTCACGGTGCCACTGCACTTCGGCGCCGACTGGGTCGAAAAGAGCGGCCTGGGCGACGGAAGCGGATTCCTGCCCACCGACAAGCACACGCTGAAGGTCGAGTGCATGGAAGACACCTTCGCGCTGGGCGACGCCACCAACCTGCCCACGTCCAAGGCCGGGTCGGTCGCGCACTTCCAAGGCGACGTGCTGATCGAAAACATCCTGCGCCACATCGACGGACTCGAGCTCCGGCCCGACTTCGATGGCCACACCAACTGCTTCATCGAGACCGGCTTCGGCAAGGCCATCCTCATCGACTTCAACTACGACACCGAGCCATTGCCCGGGCGGTTCCCGCTGCCTGGGGTCGGGCCGTTCTCTCTGTTGCGAGAGACCGCGATCAACCACTGGGGCAAGCTCGGCTTCCGGTGGGTCTACTGGAACCTGTTGGTCCGCGGCGAGGAGATCGGGCTGGACCATCGCATGCTCATGGCAGGGAAAGCGTCATGACCCCTCTGACCCGAGTCAGCCCCTCCCCCACCACAGACGAACGCATCGACGCGCTCGAGGCCAAGCTCGACCTGATCTCCACCCAGCTACAGGTCTTGGTCGATGCTCAACGTCCGCTGGTCGAACTGCGCGAGGAGGCGGGAGCCATGGCTGGCGACGTGCTCAAGGCAAGCGTCGATCAGCTCGCGTTCCTCGAAGAGCGCGGCTACTTCGCGTTCCTCCGTGAGCTGAAGTATCTGGTCGACCGCGTGGTCGAGGACTACGACCCCGCCGACCTGCACGAGTTCGCCGACAACACCGCCAACATCCTGGACACCGTGCGCACGCTGACGCAGCCCTCCGTGATGGCGGTGGCCCGCGACGTTGCCGAGACGTTCAGCGACAGCGACCGCCGCGAACCGGTGGGCATGTTCGGACTCATGCGCGCGCTCAACCGCGACAAGAACGTGCAGCGTGGCGTGGCCTTTGGACTCGACCTCTTGGGACGGCTGGGCCGCGCAGTTGCCCGTGCACCACGCATGTCCCGAAAGCGGCTGGGCCCCGTAGACCACGTCCCACAACGGGCCCCCGTCTCCGCGGCCCCTGCTGCGCCCAAGGCTCGACCGAGCAACGACGACGTCTTGGAGGAGGGACGCTTCGTGCCGGAGGGTGAGTGGAGCGAAGCCACCGCCACTGCCACCGCCAACGCGTTGGGAGTCCCTGATCTCACCAAAGGCCACATGTGTGTGGTGGAGACCGTTCGCGCGGAGTACGTGAAGTCGGGTTCCACACCCAATATTCGCAAGATCACGACGATCTGCGGCCTGTCGACCCGAGAGGTCTACGGCCTGTTCCCCGTTGCCCCAGCCAAGACCATCGCTCGTATCGCCGGCGTTCCCAAGCCGGTCGGATGCCTCTAGGAAGCCATGTCCGCACGCAAAATCTCCATCATCGTCGCCAAGGGCGGTCTCGACGAAATCTATCCGAGCTTCATTCTGGCCAGCGGTGCGCGCCAGAGCGGCATCGAGGCCAACATGTTCTTCACCTTCTACGGGTTGGACGCGATTCACGATCAGAAGGTCGACCACTTGCACGTCAACCTGGCGGGCAACGCATCCAATCCGATCCCCACGGTCGTTGCGGGCCTCCCTGGCATGGAAACGCTGGCCGCGAAGATGATGACCAAGAAGATGAAGGACCTCGACATTCCCGGGCCGCGCGAAATGCTCGGCATGCTCGACGAGTCGGGCGTCGACATCTACGCATGCAAGCTCGCGATGGAGATGTTCGACTACACGGTGGGCGACCTCGTGCCGCAGGTTCGAAAGGTGTTGACCGTCGGCGAGTTCTACGACATCTCTGATGGCGGGCAGGTGATCTTCACCTGACCCATCCCGCCATCGGCGCGTCGTCACGCATGGATCGCACTACGCCTGCACTTCAGGTTCGTACCCGGTTCCGGTCCGCGTTCTTCGGGCTGCCCGATGGCATGGAGGTCGCCGACCCCAAGCGCTATCGGGCGTTTCTCGACGCGCAGTTGAAGAGCGCACGCGAAGAGTTGGCGAAGTCCGAATCCGGCCGCGGTCAGACCTCGCCCGACGCCGCCCGTGGTGCCGTGTTCGTGATCGCCACCGGGCTCAGCACGTTCGGCCAGCTGGAGTTTGCCGAGCTGGGCCTTCAGCACATGCCCACCCGCGGCCTCGTCCGCCGGCTCGCCGGCTCCTTGCACGGCTTTCTCCCGCTCCCGGCCAACATCGATCCGGTCCGTGACCCCACGGCTGCGGCCGCCTGGATTCGCGCCAACCGCAGTCGGCTTCGCTGGGTACCCGAGAGCCACTACGAGTGGGCCGACTGAGACGTCAGGTCTTCGCCGAGTCGCGATAGAACATGCCTCGATGTTCAAGCGGTTGCTCCCCGGACTGGTCGTTGCCGCAATCGTCCTCGGGTTGGTGCTCTGGCGGCCGTGGGCCGACCCGTCCGCGCCCTCTCAGCCACATGCCGCCGACTCTGCGGTGAGCGCAGTCGACCGTGCACCGACCCGTTCGAACACGGACGACGCCCCGCCTCCGCGGGCGGCCGCGAAGAAGACCAAGGTCTCCCCGCAGGAACGCACTCGATACCGGCGGGCCATTCAGCGGGCGATTCGGGAGCGAGCGCAGCAGAAGAAGAAAGCAAGAGCTCCGACCGCTCCGCAACCGATCGCGAACAACGACGACGACACGCCGCCGCACGAAGGCCTCAAGGACCGCAGCGGTGGAAAGCTGGCAAGGCTGATGAAGGACCTGCACCGCGACGTCATGCCCTTGGCCGACGAGTGCTACGAGCAAGCGCTCGAACGAGACCCGACGGTGGCCGGCAGCCTCAATCTGCAGTTCGAGGTCATCGGTGACCAGGACGTCGGCGGGTTGGTCGAGAGCGTGGAGCTCGAAGAGAGCAGCGAGATTCAAGACCCCGAGATGGTCGAGTGCATCCGCGAGACACTGCTCTCGACGATCTTCCCTGCGCCCGACGACTCGGGTGCCACGGGCGTGCGGCTCACCCTCGGGTTCGAGCCCGAGTAGCGAGCCGGCTACCGCAGCGCTTCGGCGTCCTTCAAGACCTCTGCAGCGTGCACGCCGGGGTCTACACCCGGATAGACCTTGGCCACCGTGCCGTCGGGACCGATCAAGAAGCTCTCACGGCTGGTCATGCCGAGCGTGGAGTCGACGCCGAACGCCTTGGTCCACGCCCCGTCCTCGTCGGCGACCAACGGAAAGGGAAGTGCGTGTTCTTCGGCGAACTCGCGATGAGACTCGAGCGAGTCCGCGGACACACCGACGATGCCGACGCCCGCATCTTGATAGGACTTCCACACGTCTCGGAACGCGCATGCCTCCTTGGTGCAACCCGGCGTTCCGTCCTTCGGGTAGAAGAACACCAAGGTCGGCACGCCGCCGAGGTTGGCGAGGTCGATGGCTGTGCCGTCGTGTGCGGTGGCCGAGAGCGCGGGAGCCTGTGCGCCCTCGGCCAAGCGAGGGCCGTTCGAGCTACAGGCCGCCGTCAACGACGCTGCGAGCAACAGGGTACGAATCAAGCGCGCGGTCATTGGAACTTCCTGAAGCCATCCGCGTATCGGATGCGTTTGCCGTCCGCATCCACCTCGTTGATGGAGGCGGTGATGAACTCCGGCTTCTCTCCCGCAATGTGGATGGAGACGTGCTGCAGCGGCTGCGCCTGGTCGAGCGCGAAGACCACCAGGTGCGCGGCGTAGACCTTGACGGTATCGCCTTCGACCGAGAACTCGCGGAACGGGAAGAGCTGGTGTTCGACCGGCTTGTCGCCGGTGTCGATCTTGGTGAGCGAGAACGGATCCTCGGCATCCGCGGCGTCGACCTCGACGCGATACACGACGAACGCGGCCGGACTGGGCACGGTGTGGAGTTTCAGCGGTGCGCTGGGGTCGAGGCCCAACACCACGTTGCCGCTGTCGCAGGGAGCGTAGAGCAACGCACCCGCACCATCGTTGGCAAGAATCCGAGCGTCGCTCTCGCCATAGTCGAAGCGTGCGACCTCGTCGGTGAGGCTGGTGACCGGCTCCAGCCGAATCTCGGGCTTGGTCTTCAGCACCGCCGTGCCCGACTCGCACTTCGACCCGATCTTGGCAGAGGTTTTACCGTCACCATCGATGTCAACGGCGATGCCCGTGCCCAGCAGGTTGGCTTCATCGAGCGTGGTCTTCGGGCTCGCTACAACGACCCGAGGCTCGGCGGTGAACCGCACCGCACCCGAGCGGGCCTTGACTCCGTCGTCTCGCACGATGGTGAGCTCCGCGACGTGGTCTTCCGTGCTCGTCGTCTTGATGAGCACCTGGCCGTACGCTTTGCCGTCCTCGGCCACCTTCATCTCATCGAGGTTCTCGGTGGGCGGCGCGGCCGTTTCCGAGTCGGGCTCCGCAAGCTCCCCCGCGGGCGTTCCCACCGCTTTGGCGGCCAGCTCTCCTTGAAGCTGGGCGGGCTGCGGCGCCAGAGCCTTGGACTCCGCCGTCTTCGGCTCGGACTTCTCGGCCTTCTTGGGGGTGGAGGGCTTGGGAGCCGCGCCTCCACCACATCCGGGTGATGTCATCGCGACCACGAGACAGAGAAGGGCAGCACGCCGCATGGCGCGGATACTAGCAGGGATGTCGGAGAACTCAGCCTCCGGAGGCTTCCCCGCGCAGCGAGCGGAGCACGGGGCCCCCATCGCGCTCCCGCCACCACCCGAGCAGCTCGGGCCACAGCTTGTGCTTGGCCTTCTTGGAGACGACGGCCCCGACGTGCCCGCCGGGCAGGTGCAGGTGCTTCTTGTCCTCGGTGCCCACGACATCCATGATCTTGGCCGCGCTTCGCCACGGCACGATGTTGTCGTGCCCGAAGGTGACCGCGTGCACGGGGCAGCGAATCTCGGACAACCGCACCCGCTTGCCGCTGAGCGAAAAGCCGTCGTGAATCAGCGCGTTGTCGCGGTAGAGGCGGCCGATGTAGCGCTTGTAGCACTCGCCGGGAAACGAGACGTTGTCGTTGCCCCACCGCTCGATCGCCAAGAACCCATCGAGGAACTCGTCGTTCCAGGCCCGGTCGACCAGCGCCATGCCCTTCTGCAAGATCATGGTGGGCCGCAGCATGTAGAAGGCCGCCTGCATCAGCGGCCATGGCACCAAGCCCGTGGCCGAAACCAACGCGTCGAGGTCGAAGCTCTTGGTGTTGGTCCACTGTGACAGCGGCCCGTCGTCGTGAAAGTCGACCGGAGCGGCAAGCAGCGTCAGCGATGCGACGCGCTGGGGACGAACGGCAGCGTGAATCGCCGTGAGCGTGCCGCCGAGGCAGTAGCCGAGCACGTGCACGTCGGGTGCTCCCGAGAACTTGGCCGCCAGCCGAAACGCGCGCCGCAGGATGCGGTCGGCGATGTCGTCGAACGTGACGAACCGATCCTCCGCCGTGGGAGTGCCCCAGTCGATGATGTAGACGTCGCGCCCCTGATCGACCAGGTACTCGACGAAGCTCTTCTGCGGCATCAGATCCAGCACGTAGTGCCGGTTGATGAGCGAGGGCACGAGCACGATCGGGCGACCGGGCTCCACGCCTTCGGGGCGCGGTCGATACCGCAGCAGCGACCATTTGTTCTCGTTGTGCACCACATCGGCAGGCGTGAGCCCGACGTCGGGCAACCCCTGCTTGGCTCGACGCGCCAGGTTGAACACGCCCTTCATGCGCGCGGGGATCATGTGTAGAGCCCCTCGAACGCGGAGGAGAACGCCTTGTAGACGTGCTTGCGGCGCACCTTGAGCGTGGTGGTGAGCAAGCCGCCTTCGACGGTGAGCGGGCGTTCCATGATGCGGAAGCGCTTGATCTGCTCGAAACGCGCCAGCTTGGAGTTGGCAGCATCGACGGCCGCCTGCACGAGAGCGTCACGCGCTGCGGCATCATCCGCGGCCGCGCCCGTGGACTCGAGGCGCTCGGCGAGCACCGCCGGGTCGAGCCACACCCCCGCGACGAGATACTTGCGGCCATCGCCATAGACGACGACGTGGGCGAACAACGGGTCGGCGGCAAACAGCCGTTCGATGTTTGCAGGCGGCACGTTCTTGCCGCCCGCGGTCACCAGGATCTCTTTTTTGCGGCCGACGATCTGCAGGAAACCGTCTTCGGTCCACTTGCCCAGGTCACCCGTCTTGAACCATCCATCGTCGTCGAAGGCCGCGGCTGTGGCGGTGGGGTCTTTGTGATAGCCGCCGAACACGCTGGGACCACGGGCCAGGATCTCGCCGTCCTCGGCCAACTTCAGCTCCACCGAAGGAAGCGGCTTGCCTACCGAGTCGAAGCGGTAGTCCCCCGGGCGGTTGAGCGTGAGCGACGGAGAGCATTCGGTGAGGCCATAGCCCTCGATCATCACCACGCCGCAGCGCTTGTAGTGCTCCTTCACGGCGATGCCGAGCCCCGCCCCGCCCGACAGGCAGAACTGCAACCGGCCGCCCGTGGCCTCGTCGAACTTCAGCTTGGCCTCGCTGTCGTCTTCGATGCCAATCGAGCTGGCCGCCAGCTTTTCCCAGTAGGCGGGGACGCTCATGAACACGTTGGGCCGGACCTTGGGCACCACGTCCATCACCTCTTTGGGCCCACACATGTACGACGTGAAGCCCAGGTTGTTGCCCAAGCACGCCTCGCCGAAGCCAAAGATGTGGCTCATCGGCAGCCACAGCACATCGACCCCGTCATCGGGCAATGCGGGCCCGTTGTTGACGATCCAGTCGCGCGCGTTCACGCCGAGGTTGTCGTGGGTGAGCGGCACGCCCTTCGGTCGCCCCGTCGTACCGCTGGTGTAGAGCATCAACGCCGGGTCCCCCAGCTCGATCGCGTTCAAACGCTCGTCGACCCGCCCAGGATTCGCGGCACGGGCAGCCTTGCCTTCTTCGAGCAACGTGCTGATGTGCAGGAACCGCCGCTCGACCCACGCGGCGGTGGGCACTCGCTCTCCGTCGTCCCCCATGCTGTCGAGGACGGCGGTCACCGAGGTGTCACCGAGCACCACGATCGTGTCGACGCCCTCCAGCGACTCCCACGCACGAAGGGTGCGGCGGACGAGCGCCTCCCCACCCACGAACAACGCCCGTGCGTCGGAGTGGTCGAGCACATACCCGGCCTGCTCCGCGGTGGACGCGGGATAGATCGGCACCACCACCAGCCCGGCCGCTTGCGCCCCGAGGGCCGACTCGATCCACGCGGTGCAGTTGCCCGAGAAGATCGCGACACGTTCGGTCGAAGCGAGCCCACGTCCGATCAACGCGGCCGACGTGCTGCGAACCGCCTCTGCGTGGTCCCCCCACGTCAACGGCTTCCAGCCGCCGTCGGCGGTGGGCAACATGTAGCGTGGCTGGGCCGAACGCGTAGCCGCGCGCTCGAGCAGAATCGCGGGCGCCGGCTTGACCTCGAGGTGTGCCGAAACGTCCATCAGTTGGCCGTCCTTGCGTCCTCGAGCTGCTCCTCGAGGTCGAGGATTCGGCTCTCCAACGTGTTGAGCTTGTGAAGCGCCCGCTCTTGGTCGCGTTTGGTCGGCAAGCCGAGCGATCCCCACCATGCTGCCGTCATCCGGTCACTCATCGCCTTGATCTTCATCGTGGTGCTGAGCGCAAACCCGACGGGCTCGAGCACCGTCGCGCTGCGAATGAACGGCTCGAGCATTTGCGCCGTGGTGCTCTCCCAGGCGTCGAAGGCGGTCTTCCAGTTTTTCCAGAGGTTCATCAGGGACTCCGTTGATCGAGGGGGCTCGGGGGGAAATCAGTAGCCGAGGCGCCGTACTTCGGCCGCTTCGGTGAAGTTGGGATCGGGCTCGTCGCGTTGGCTGGTGGCACGGGCCACCTCACCGAAACACTCGAAGAAGTAGCTGACTTGGCGCACCGAGGTGGGCTCGCCCAGCGCGGGCTCGACGGTGAGCTGCACACGCACTTGGTGCGCCTGGGTGAAGTTGAGCGTGGGTAGCCGCAACTCCCCCACCGCCGCCACTTCGACCTCGTAGGTGTCGACCGCCGCGTACGGAATGCCGCTGAACACCGCGTCTTCGACGGCGGCGGAGACCGTGTACTGGGTGCCGGTCTCGATCGGAAACTGAATGAGCGGGATCGGCTCGTCGTAGATCAGCAACGTCCGACCGGTGGGCGGGTTGCGCTCGCGCGAGGCGATGCCGAGCACGTAGAGCGCATCATCGTCTCGGCGCGAGATCGTCTCGGTGGTGCCGCCATCGTCGAACGGCGCGATGAAGGCGTCGGGTGGAAACCGGTCCGCGTACCAACGGTCTTCGATCGAAAACGCCGTGACACGCGCGAGCTGGTCGTCGGCCAGATCGACCGACCAGTCCCACGCACGCGTCGTGCCTTCGCCCGCCCCTTCGACATCGACCGTGCGCAGCTCTCCGGGTGGCGACACCAAGTAGGTGACCTCGGTGTCGAGGACCAACGGCAACTCATGCGCCTCGATCATGCCGTCGAGGTTGGGAATGCAGTCCAGCGGCGTCTCTTCGGCGCCTTCGTAGGGCTCGCGGTCCGGCGGAAGCGCGCCGTTGCCATCACAGCCGACGAGAACCAACGAAACGAGCAGGGCGATGCGAGTGGCGGTCATGGCTAGAAGTTGAACTGCAGGCGCGCGCGGTAGAGCTGCGCTGGTTTGGCGGAGTATCCGGCTGCGACGTTGTCGAGGCCGGACAGTGGGATGAGCAACGCGGGCTCGAAGGCGGCTTCGAGCGCGAAGTTGGTGCGAAAGACGATCGACGGGTCGATCTCGACGCCGAGCGGCCGCTGCCCACCCGGTGCCGACGTGGGCTCGACCGCCGCCGAGAACACCCCCGCGAGGTTGAGGTCGAGCTGCCCGGTGTGGCCCCGCCACGCGGTGTAGCGGGCGTGCGGGCGCAGGTAGGTGGCATCGGTGACGGTGCCCACGATCTCCCGGAACAGGATGCGGTCGATGCGGTAGTCGGAGTGGAACCGGAAGTTGTTGACGGCGTTGTCGTAGGGGGGAAGCGCCTGTGCGCCGTCGAGGTCGCCTGCAACGGGCGCTTGCCCGTTGATCGCCGGGTACGCCCCAAAGCCCGGCGCACGGTCACCGCTGGCGAAGCCCAGGTCCACTCCCGCGCTCCATCGTCCCCCGACCTCGCCGACTTCGCTTTCGAGCGCGAAGCCGCCTTGGTTGGAGGACGCCGGACGCGGGAGCTCCACACCGGGGATGAGTGACGGCTGCTCGACATGCGCCCACAGATAGGCGGCCTCGGTCTCCACGCGAAACCACTTCCCGGTGAACCGCAGCCAGGCGTCAGCTGCCGCCGCCTCGTAGCCGCGAATCATCAGCTGGCCGCGGTCGAGCTCGGGCGCCGCCGATGCCAACGGCAAGTAGGTGCTGGGCACGTCCAAGTGTTGCCAGCGGTAGGACCCGTACGCCCCGTACTCGAACGTGAACCGACCACCGCGGCGCCTTCGCGCCAGCGAGTTGGGCTGGCGCACGCGAAGAAACGCCCCGGTGACCGAGTGCACGGCAGCCCGCGGCGCAATGCCGATCGCCCGTGTGCCGGCCCGGTCGGACACGAACGGCCCGGTCGCGGAGATGTCGTAGGCGAACGCGAAGACGTGGCCGAACGCGGGCAAGGCCCACGCGATTCGGTCGGAGGCGTCGCTGCTGTCGCACCCGGTGCAGTCACCGCTGTTGGCGAGCATGCCCAAGCCCCAGTGGTTGCCCATGCGGCCAACGGCAATGACACCGAGCGGAGTGAGCACCTGCGCGTACGCGCGCTTGACCCGGATGACGTCGCCGCTGGAGACCTGCGACGTGGTGGCCGCGGGAATGCCCGCAGGCGCCGACCCGAGGGCGAAGTTGTCGAGCACGTCGAAACGCACGTTCATCGACACCCACCCGCGCGGCGCATGGGCCGAGAGGTCGGTGCGCAGCCGCATGTCCGCTCGGGTCAGGAGCTGCCGCGACGGGTTGCCCAGTGGAACAGGATAGAGCAGCTGCCCGCCCGGCGTGGGCCCGTGGTCGAGATCGAAGTTGTGCTGCAACTCGCCCCGCATGCGACCGTAGCCGCCGATCTCCCAGATCTTCGCGCGACGCTGACCGAGCGTGGCGCCGTAGTTGCCCAACCCTTGGGTGGTGGGCTCGTCCCCATCGGGCGCGAGCGCCAAGGTGCCGAGCAGGGCCATGCTCGCCAGGTTCACTCCGACACCTCCGCTTTGGGTTCGGGCGCAACGTCGACCACTGGCGACGGAGGCGTCTCGACGGCGAGGAACCGCACCAGCGCGTTGGTCGATGCGTCCTTGGCCTCACGCATCGGAAAGTGACCGCAGTTGGGATAGACGCGAAGCTCCGCGTTGGGCAGCGTCCCCGCCAGCCGCTCGCCGTCTTCGAGCAGGGTGATCTCGTCTTCGCGGCCCCACAGGAGGAGCACGGGCTGCTCGATCTCCGGGTAGCGATCTTGCACCTCGGCGTACCGTTGACCTCGCACCGCGGCCAGTGCCGCCGCGGTGGTGCCAGGTCGGTGCTGCATCTCCTCGATCCGCTCGACGTAGTCTTGGTCGATCATCGAGTCGTCGTGGTAGCCGAGCTCGATCTTGTCGTCGGCACGCTCCTGGTAGAACAGCCGAAACAGCATCTCGCCCAAGCCCTTGGCCCGCGCCCAGACGAACATCGGCGGAAGCTGCTCCTCGAACACCCACGCGTCGTAGAGCGCGATGCGTTCCACACGTTCGGGTTGTGCCAACGCCATGGCCAACACGACCGATGAGCCCCACGAGTGGCCCACGACCGCGGCCTTTTCGATGCCGCGTGCGTCCATCAACGCAAAGACGAGCGCCGCTTGGGCGCTGGGCGAGTAGTCGCCCTTCGGGCGGTCGGTCCAGCCAAACCCCTTGAGGTCGAGGGCAACGACGCGGTGGTCGTCGCGGAGCGCCTCCCGAATCCCGGTCCAGTTCTCGAGCGAGCTGGCAAAGCCGTGCACGAGCACCACCGCAGGCCCCTGGCCTTCGTCGACGTAACGCACCCGCGCGCCTTCGACCTCGGCGAACGACGCGTCCTTGGGCTCGTTCGGCAGGGCGCCCTCGTGATAGTGCAGGCACCCGCCGAACAGCAGCGCGGCAAGGGCTGCCGCGGCGCGCTTCAAGGGTCGATCCTCCGCAGCTCGGCGACCTGCGTGAACTCGACCGAGTCCTCGTTGTCGTTGGACCGCACGTTGCCCACGGTCCCGACACATTCGGAGACGTAGGCGTAGGAGCGAAGGACCGTGGGCACGATGCCGATCGTTCGCGTCAGCACCACCCCCACCCGCAGCACGTCGTAGTCACCGAAGGCGGTGCGCAACACCCCGGACGCATCGATGCGATTCTCGTAGCTCTCGGTGTAGGCCGATGGCACGCCCAGCGCGACCCCGGTCACGGTGGAGTCGGACTCCCACGACTTGCCCTGCACCAGCGGAAAGCTCAACACAGTGACCGGAGGGTCGTAGACCAACTCGGTGCGCTGCAGGCCGTCGACGGGAGAGACGACCCCGAGCAAGGTGAGCGCGCTGTCGGTCACCTCGAACACGCCGAGCAGGTCGTCCGCGTCGGTGAGCCGTGTCGCATAGCTAGCGCTCGGGAACGACGGCTCGAACCACTGTCCCTCGACCGAGAGATACTCCCCGCTGCTGGTGTGGTCGCCAGGAAAGTCGACGGACATGTCCCAGACCGTCTCTCCGTCGATGGTGGTGCCCGCGGTGTCGAAGGTGACGGCCTGCGCCGCCAAGAAGTTGACCTGCAAGCCGGGGTCGAAGAACAACTCGGTGCGTTCGATGACGCCGTCACCATTGGGCGGCATGCAGTCGGCACTGCCGCCCCCGGTGGACGTGCTCTCATCGGCCCCGCTCGATGCACTGTCACTGTCGGCCGTGGTGCTCGACTCCGCCGAGGAGGCCGCTCCCGTGGAACCGCTCCCCTCATCCGAGCCCGAGGATGTGCCTTCGACGGGAATGCACTGCCCGTCGGCACCACACATGCCAGAGGGACAATCCGCGCCCGAGACACACGCCGAAACGTCGTCGCCACACCCGGTCAGACCCAACAGGACCGCGACCAACCCCACGTTCATGGTGCACCGCAACATCAGCAGCGCGGAGACTAACGGCGCTGTCACAGGGCCGTCAAGGGTCGCAAACGAGCCAATGACGGCGATTGTTGCGCTGGCCCGGCGTGGTTGACGGTTCGCGCCAGCGAGTGGGATATTGCGCCGCGAAGAGGATACGGGCGTGACGATCATCAAGAAGTACAGCAACCGTCGCCTGTATGACACCGGCCTGAGCCGCTACATCACCCTCGACGAGCTCGCGGGCAAGATCCGTGGAGGCGACGAGGTTCAGGTCGTGGACGCGAAGTCGGGCGAGGACCTCACTCAGGTCACGCTCACTCAACTCATCCTCGAAAGCCCGACCGCAAAACTGCTCCCGGTCGGGCTGCTCCACCGCCTGCTTCGCATGCAGGACGACGCGATCGCGGAGTTCTTCTCCAGCTACGTCACATGGGCGCTAGACGTCTATTTGACGGTCAAGAGTGGCGGACAGACCCTGGGCTCGATGCTGCCGTTCGGGCAAGCTCCGTGGGCCGGGACCAACGCACTCGCCCGCATGTTCGGCGCAGCACCCTTTTGGCCGGGTCAGAGCGCACCGGTGCCACCGTCCGCCCCGCAGAGCCCCCCGCCACCACCTGAGGAGCCGCACGCCGATGTCAGCGGTGACCTGCAGGCGCTGCGGGCCGAGCTCGAGGAACTGAAACGCTCGATTCGCCAGACGAAGCCCGACGACTGATTTTGTGCAGCGCACAAAATTCATGTTGACACCTGGTTCACCCGTGACTAGTTCTCTGGTCATGGAAACGCAGAAGCCGTCCTCGGACGCGTCGACCCCCAACGCCGCGAATGGTGCGGTGCAAGATTTCTTCTCGCAGGCGCAGCAGATGTGGTCCCCCATGACGGAGGCCTTTCAAGAGCAGCGCGCCCTCGTCGAGCGTGGTCTCGAAGACCTTGCCAAGGCTCAGGACGCGAACCTTCGCCGCACCCGCGAGGCCGCCGACGAAATGGCCGAAGTGGTCAAAGCCTCGATGAACTACGGCATCCAGCTCAGCCACGAGTGGATGAACATGGGCCTCACCGCGTCGCGCCGCACCATGAGCGCGTTCACGAACGCCAACCGCTAGTCCACCCCCCTCGCGCGCCGCTTCAGATCTGGAGCCGGCGCGCGTTCGCGTTCCGCACAAGGAGGCCAGAAGATGCAACTAGACCAACTGAAAATCATCGTGACCGGCGCGGGCCGGGGCATGGGTGCTCACTTCGCGACGCAGCTGGCCAACGCCGGCGCCAAGGTTGCGGCTGGAGACGTCGACCTCGAAGGGCTCGAGTCGCTTCCGGCATCCGTATCCAAACGCAAGCTCGACGTGACCGACGAGAGCGAGTGCAACGCGTTCGTGCAGTGGGCCCAAGAAGAGCTCGGCGGCGTGAACGGGCTGATCAACAACGCCGGCATCATTCGCGACGCCCTGCTCGCCAAGCGCAGCCGCCGTACCGGTGAACTGCAGAGCATGAGCACCGACGACTGGAACGCCGTGCTCGCGGTCAACCTCACCGGCGCGATGTTCATGACCCGCGCCTTCGCCATGAACGCCCTCGAGCACGAGGTGCCCGGCGGTGTGGTGGTGAACATCTCCAGCATCTCGCGTCACGGCAGCCGCGGCCAGACCAACTACGTCGCCACCAAGGCCGCACTCGCCGCCAACACCGTCACCTGGGCTCGCGAGTTTGCCCCGATGAAGATCCGCGTCGGTGCGGTCGCTCCGGGCATGGTCGAGACACCGATGACCCAGGGCATGAACCAGAAGGCCCGCGATGCGCTCGTGTCGACGATCCCCGTGGGCCGCATCGGAACGCCCGACGACATCTGGCATGCCGTCAAGTTCGTGCTCGAATGCGACTACTTCAACGCCCGCACGATCGACGTCGACGGCGGCGCGTCGATGGGCTGAGCACCTCGGCAACCCGAAGGAACCACGATTCCGCCGATACGGCCCGTGGTTCCGCCGTTTCGCGGCGCCGCCCACTTCTGCAACTTCATTGCCTCAGCAAAGAAGTTGCGATGAAGACACGAACGTCAATCTCGACCCTGATCCTGTGCTCGCTGGTCGCGTGCGCCAGCACAGACGACACATCGCCCGAGGGCCCCCTGTCTCCGTGGAGCGGGACCTGGACCTCGGGCGATTCGCTGTTTCGCGACGCGGCATTGGACCCGGTCTACGAGATCATCAGCGGCATGCGGCCGGACTACACAGCCGACGAGGTTCGTGCGCTCATGCTCGACCGTGCGGCCGTCGAGTTCCGCGAGCTCCACATCGAAAGCGACATGATGCGCTTCAGCTCGACCGAAGGCGTGCTCTGCGAGGGCCGATACGCCTCCGCTGGAAGCGACGAAGAGGGACACCACGCCCGGTCGGAGTTCGAGTTGGTCGAGGAGTCCGGTGGGAACTGTGACGACTATGCGCGTGTGTGGCTCACGGATCTCCTGGGCGAAATGCCCAACGTTCACATCCACCTCACCCACGGAGACGCAGACGGCCCCCTTCGACCCCCACCGTGGGATCCGTCGGCCTGGGCGGCAAGCGTCACCCCCTCCGTACTCGCAGAACTCATGCACGGGGCCGCACCCGCGATCGCCGATGGCCTTCCCGAGAAGTAGGCCGCGCACCTGCACCCAGCCTCTTTCGCTCTACACTGGGGCATGGGTGAACCGGCCCCGGTACTGTTCGACCTGAAGGAGATCGACGACGACGGCACGGTCCTGCGATGGCTCGTCGCCGAAGGCGAGTCGGTCAAACAGGGCGAGCCACTCGTCGAGATCGAAACCGACAAGGTCGTGTTCGAGCTCCCGGCTCCGCGCGATGGCGTCCTACTCGAGATCGCGCGAGGCAAGGGCGCCACACTGCACAAGGGGGACACGCTCGGCTGGATCGGGCCTGCAGGCTCCAGCGCCCCCGAGAAGACCCTCCGGAGTGCGCGGGTTCGGATTCACGGGAGGTGCTCGGACTGCGGAAACGTCGTCGCCGTCAACGGACCGTGGTCGAGCGCGACGTGCCACCACTGTGGCCACAGTCAGGGACTCGACGCCGCGTGGTGGAAACACGCGCTGGAGCTGGCGATGGCAGGCCGGTGCGGAGACCCGGGCGGCTTGGGCGAAGGGCGTTACTCGGTCTTCAGCGACCGCACCCCGCCGACGTGCCACAACTGCAAGACCTCGCTCTCGGTCGTGGCACCGCCAGCACACACGGCGGTGTGTTGCGACGGATGCGAGCTCCCCCATGCCGTGGCGGTTCCCCCCGCGTGGCTCGCCGAGCTCGATCCCAACGTCGCCGGGACGCTCGGCGCACTGGACCCGACCTCACCCCGTCGGCCCGACGCATGTCCACACTGCGCGGCAGCCATACCCGCGACGAACACCGTCGCTACGCCACGCTGTCCGCAGTGCAACGCGGACGTGTTCCCGCGCGAGCGTCCACCCCTCTCGCGGCCCTGGTCGCTGTTGTACTGGGCGTAGCCGCTGAACTGCATCTGGGAGTGCACCAAGGGCTGCACGCTGGAGTTCGCCGACTGCTGCGACGACGTCTTCGGGTGCTGAGGGCGGAACGAAGCACGCATTGGCCCCCAGAAGTCTGGTGCGGGCAGCGCCTTCGGCATTGAAGAGGCCGACTTGCGAACGCTAGGACCCCTCGGGTTTCGACAGCCACCAACCGGCATAGGTCAGGTCGACCTCCTCGACGGATCGGGACGGCGAAACATCAACGAGCGTGCGATACCAGCCGTCGTCGGTGCGAATCGCCGCCGTGTACTTCCCAGGTCCGAGTTTCAACGAAACCCTGCCATCCTTCCCTGTCGTTCCCGAGACCCGGCTGGGGCTCCCCTCGCACGGACTCACAGCCTCGAGGTTGTCATGCTCCAGGCGGCAGAGTTCGACGTGGGCTCTGACCACGGGTTGGCTCCCCTCAGCGGTGAGAGCATCGACCAAGTTGTCTTCCTCGGGCGCAGCATCGAGAATGGCGAGCGTCACCGTGCTGGCCTCGACCGGCTTGATGGTAGGAAGCTCCGGTCCCGCGCCGAGCACCGCCATGGCAACGATCCGGTCGGAGAGCGCGGGCACGGCTCCCCGCTCCCACGTCGTCGGAGGCTGTTCGCCGGTGATATCGGTCACCATGACCGCCGACGGAGTTGCCAGCCAAGCCCTCCCGCGGTCGTCGAGCGCCGCCGCGTCCAGTCGAATCCCCGGAGCATCGAAGCGCTCTTCCGCGAGCTCGTCACCGTCGAACGGCAACATGAAGACCCGACCGTCCGTGCGGGAAACGATCCCCGCCGAAGCCGTCGAAAAGGCCAAGTGGAGGTTGCGCGCGCTGGTCGAGGGTCGCGGCTCGAGGCGGCCGATTTGCGTCACCGCCAGGTCTGCGGCGACCCGGCTGATCGCGCGGTCGCACTCCGCGTACACACCGTCGAACCGCGGGTGCGTGGTCAGCTTCCACCCCCCAAAAGACAACGGCCCCCCCGCATAGAGCTGAACCTTGGTCCACCCCTGTGCGTCGCGACGATAGAGACCGTTGTCGACCGAGGCCCAAATACGGTCGCCCGCGTCGACGACGAGGTCGTCCACATATTTGCCCGGAGGCTCTATCTCTTGGATGTCGTCTCCATCGACCCGGATCATTCTCTTCGTGTCGATGGCCCACATCACCCCATTCGACGCGACCGCGAACGGCCCTGGGACGATGTCGAGCACCGTGTGGAGCCCGGTTGCATCGACCGTCATGATCCCATCGAACCTCGTCACGACATAGACGTTTCCATCACGCCCCACCTCGAACCGATTGATCGGACTCGCCGCAAACCGTCGGCCTTCGAGTACTCGCGACGAGCCGTCCGTCGCGAGCTCGACGACGGGGCCGTCCTCGAGCGCGAAGTAGGCGGGACCTGGCGCGCGGCTCGATTGAACCGAAACGCCGACGCCACGACCGGACATCGGCGCAGACGCGGGAGCGGGAGCGGGCTGCGACGGCTCACTCTGCGTGTTGCCCCTGCTCTCCTCAGTGATATTCGGGACCACCTCCGCAGGCGTGGCACTCGGCGTGCACGCGAGAACAGCCAAAGAGACGAGGAGCGGGCTCGCATGCAGAGAGACACGTCGCATGACTGGAGAATCGATGGACTTCGTCTGCCCCGCAACCCCGGGAGCAGAGACGAGAAAGGTCATCTCGACGGTCTCGCTGGCCTCACGGCGCCGACCCGCTGCTCCGCCACAGCCACAGCGCCGCCAACGTCATCGCGCCCGCCTCGACCGCGACCAGGAGCCACTGCTTGGGCACCATTCCATCGACGACCAGACCGAGCAGGCGAGCAGCGAGCGCGCCGGTCATGAAGTAGAAGATCACCAGCGGGATGCTCGTGGACCAGGGGCGAAGCGCAGTGATGCCGATGAACATCAAGCCCAGGCCAAGCACCATGCCACCACGGACACGTCGCTCGATCGCCTCGTAGACATCGGCCGGCGGCTGCGGACCACCCGTGAACGGTTCGAACCAGGTCGGGAACACAGAGGCTGCGACGCCGAGTAGCGCCAACACGATCCCGAGAATGCGAGGTCCAGACATGTGTTTCGTCTCCAGGATGCCTCAGCCGACGGTCTGCTTAGCCAGCCAGCGCGAATCGTACTTCTGATCGCCCTCGAAGTGCGGGGCGTAGCGGTCGAACGCCCGTGCGAGTTCTTCGGCGTTCTCGCCCACGTAGTCCTTGGCCCAGGGGTGCGACACGATGTGAAACTCTCCGTTTTCGATCTGCGGCCAGATGATGTCGACGAACTCGGCGGTCGGCATACCGATCCGCGTCATGTCGGGGCTACCGCCCAGCTCCGACTGGACCAAGCCCGGATAGACGACACCAACTTGCACGTGCTCGGGCACTTCGAGTCTGAGGACTTCACTGATCGCCCGCCCCGCATGTTTCGAGGCCGCGTAGCCCCCCATCATCGGACCTGGCACATACAGTCCGGTCTCGGAGTTGACGTTCAGGATCATCACCGGAGTGCCCTGCGCAATCATCCGCTTGCCGAACGCCCAGATGCCGTTGAGCATCCCGAAGATGTTCACCTTGAACACCTGCTGGTAGGCCTCCTCGGACGCGTCGACCACCGAGACTGGCATGCCCGTGATGCCAGCGTTGTTGATGAGGACGTCGACCTGTCCGAACTCGTTCCAGGCGTAGTCGGCCAGCGCCTTCACATCGCCCAGGTTCGAGACATCGCAGACCTTGTAGCGCGCGTCGACGCCCCTGTCCGCGAGGTCCTTGACCGCCTCCTGGAGCCGGTCCTCACGTCGAGCCGCAACGATGACCTTCGCGCCCTCGGCTCCGAACCTGTCGGCCATTGCTTTGCCGATTCCGGTCGCGCCGCCAGTGACTACGACAACCTTGTCCTTGAAGTTCTTCATCGTCTTGTCCTTGTTCTTCGTGGAGGTTCAAAGGCTCCATTCGAAGCCGACGGCCTTCTGCGAAACGTCCCAGAGTCGCTCCATCACGGGTTTGTCGTACGCGTGGGGATGCAGCGTGCCTTGGCCGACCGGGCCGACGAACTCTGCGCGGCCAGTGGGGCCGTAGAGCGCCCTCTTTTCGAGGCCCTCTTCGGTCGCGCACATCACTTCGGGCCACGACCCTTTCTCCGCCGACTGCACCATCGGCGACAACGACATGAGCCCAAACATGGCTCGCGTCACCAGGTTGCCGCTGGTCGTGATGAGCGACGTCTTCGACGACCCGGGGTGGCAGACGTACACCTCGACATCGGTCTTTCCCGCCGCGGCCTGCCGGTCCTGCAGTTCGTAGGCGAACATCATCTGTGCGAGCTTGCTTTGGGAGTAGGTCTTGTTCTGGTGGTAGTTGTTGTCCCAGTTCATGTCGTCGAACTGGATGGTCTTGATCCCCATGTTGTAGCCAAGACTGCTGACCACCACGATCCGGCCTTTCGACTCTTCGAGGCGTGGGTACAGAAGCCCACAGAGCAAGAAGTGGCCGTAGTGGTTCGTGCCCAGCATGCTTTCGAACCCATCGACGGTGAGCTTCTGGGTGGGCACCTGAGCGATGGCCGCGTTGCAGAGGAGCGCGTCGATCCGAGGGACCGTCTTCAGCACCTCGGCCGCCGCCTCGCGCACGCTCGCCAGCGACGCGAGGTCCAGCCGAACGAGGCTCACATCGGCGGCAGCACCGAACTCCTCGCGGAGTTCTGCGATGGCCGCCTCGGACTTCTCGACCGAGCGGTTGAGCATCACGACCTTGGCGCCTTTGCGCAGCAGGGTCCTCGCAGCTTGAAAGCCGGTCCCCGAGTTCGCGCCGGTAATGAGGTAGGTCTTGCCCGTGAGGTCGCCGAGTCGCTCCGGCGTCCACCCCTTCGGACCGAACGGATTCTTCTTCTTGCTCATGATCTGACACTCCTTTCGGCGTCTACGCGCCCGTTCGCGCTGAGCGTTTCCGCGAGCCGCCTTGCAATGACAACTTAGCAACCTGCCCAAGGCCATCCAGGCGACTTCACCTCGAAAACTTGCACGATCGCCTCACTCCGACCCTGAAGTGTCCATCTCGTGCTATCCCAACAAACACGGGAGCCGAGCATGAGCCGAGAGCTGATTCGAACCATCGTCGACCGTCACGCGCCGTCCCCAGGTCGCACGAAGACGCCCTTCGAGGGCGTCGAACTGTTTCGCGTCGTCGCGCCGTTCGAGCGAATGCCGGGGATCTACACGCCCAGCGTCTGCGCGATCGTTGCCGGGGAGAAGATCGTCCATGTCGAGGACTCGATCCACGTCTTTGGCGAAGACCGGTATGTGTGCGCGACGTTGCCGACACCCGTGTTCGCCAACGTCCGAGACGCGAGTCCCGACGCGCCGCTGCTCGGGGTGATCGTCGAACTCCACACCAACGTGATGTCGCAACTCGTCATGGAGACGCGGGTTGCGTATGGAAGCGTGCCCACGAGCGACGGGCCCAAGAAAGGCTTCGGTACGGCGGTTCGTGACGCCCAGTTCGACGTCGCGCTCGCCCGACTCCTCGAGCTTCTGGACGACCCACCCGCGGCACGCGTACTCGGACCCGGACGGCTTCGCGAGCTGTTCTTCGCCGTTGTGCGCGGTGAGGCAGGAGACCGTCTGCAGAGCGACTTCGGCCAAGCTCCCGCGCTGGCCACGACCCTGGCCCACCTGCACGCCCACCTCAGTGAAGACTTCTCAATCGACTCGCTCGCCCGCCGTGCGGGGATGAGCCGCGCCGTGTTCGACCGCCAGTTCAAGGCCGCGACGCTTCAATCACCGCTGCAGTACATCAAGGCGTTGCGCCTGAACGAGGCCTCGATGCTCATCGCACGCGGTGAAAACATCGGCGAGGCGGCGACGGCGGTCGGCTACCACAACGCGTCCCAGTTCAGCCGCGAGTTCCGCCGGAAGTTCGGCACATCCCCGCGCGACTGGGCACGAGCGGCGGGATAGACCTCAGTCGTCGAGCAAGCCGCAGCCACTCAGTCTGCGTGCAGGAAGACGAAGCCTTCGGGCTCGGCAAGCTCGGTGACCGCCTTGGTCCCGGTCAGGCCCTTGGGCACCTCGCCGTCGCCGGTGAAGGTGACGTTGCCCTTGCCGTCGAATGCAGCCTCGACGGTGAACTCGTGGACCTCGGGCTCGTGCTCGGTCTCTTCGTCTTCGCGCAGGACGTCGGACTCGAAGTAGTAGTGCAGCGGGATCTCGTGGCAGATGTGCTTGCCTTCGTTCATCCCGCACACGAGGTAGGCCTCCTGCTCGTCGTGGTAGAGGAGGTTGTCGTCGAAGTCGATGTCGGTCTCGGCGAACTCGAGGTGCACCAAGACCTCGTTGCCCGGAGAGTCCGGCACAAGCTCCTTGGCCTCGAAGCTCTTGATCGAACCGGTGCGGACGATGCCGCCGTGGTTCGGATTCTCGACGTCGAGCACAGTGCCAATCCAGTGCCAGCCTCCATCGATGTGCGCGAGCAGGTCGAACTCATCCTCGGTGACATCGCCGTGCTTGCCCGACACTTCGAGGATCGCGGCTTCCGTGGCGTCCCCGCCCTCGAGCGCGACCTTCTGGGCTTTGGCCGGGTCGCACGAAAACTCGTTGGCCGCGGTCTCAGCGGTCAAGCCGAGCTGCTCGTGCACGCGGGCGATCATGGCCTTGCACGCGTCGTCGAGCGTCTCGAAGTCGGGCTTGGTGCACTTGCCGTCTGCACATGCCGCGGCGGCCTTGTCGGCGACCGCCTCCTGGTGCTTGCGGGCCTCGTCACCGCCGGTGAGGCCGACGGCATGGTCGAAGTGCTCCTTGGCACCAGCGAAGTCGCCACGCGCCTCGTCGATGCTGCCGAGCTTGTCCAGGAGGTCGACGCGCTCCTCGGTCTTGCGGACGTGACGGAGCGCCAGGCGGATGTTGTGCTCAGCCTTGTCGTTGTCGCCGGCCTTGAAGTGTGCCCATCCGAGCTCGCTCAGGACGTGCACGTTGTCGTCGTCGAGTTTGATCGCTTTGTCATAGGCCGCGACCGCCCCTGCCCAGTCCTCATCCTTGGCGGCCTTGCGCGCGGTGGCGAGCTCCTTCTCCAACGCCTCGGCGTTCTTTCGGTACTTCTCGAGCTTGGCCGCCTCGATCGCGGGAAGCTTCGTGGCAGCCTTGGCGGCGCTTTCCTTTTCGTCCTTCTTGGGCGGGTCGGCCTTGGCGTCCTTGTCCTTCGCGTCCTTCGTCTCGCCCTTGGCGTCCTTCGCCTCGGCTTTGGCGTCCTTCTTCGAAGCAGTGGAGTCCTTCGAATCGCAAGCGGGGGCGACGAGGAACAGGACGGCGAGAGGCAGCGTGGCCCGAAGCAGCATGGACCGCAACCTACCAGACGTCGGCGCCGCGGCGCCGGAGATGCCCCCGAGGACACCTGCACCCCCCGTCACGACGGGCTCTAGAGCCATTCAGGCGCCCACCGAAGGTCACCCGTGGGCTACCGCCTTTTTATGGCGTTCGTCGGGAACCGTCACTCCAAGCACCTCCTGTGACGGGCGATCGCCGTGTTCTGGGAGCACGCATTCCAGCCCTCCGAAGGTGGCCTGGCGCCGAGCACCATCCAGGGCGTCTGCTGGTCGGGTCACTCGGCGTACTGGCTGCAGGGATTCGCCGCCATCTGTGTCGCCACCGGCGACAGCCTCCACGTTCCCTCCGCCTGCAAGAGCCGCGGCTTCTGCCCGTCGTGCATGGGCCGGCGCATGGTCGAGACCGCCGTCTTGCCGGTGGAGCATCGCCTGCCCGCGGTGCGCTGGCGGCAGAGGGTGCTCTCGTTGCCCGGGCCGCCATCGGTCCGGCTGGACTACGACCGTGCCTGCTCGGCCGGGTGTGTCAGGGTTCTCGCCACCAGGGTCATGCAGATGCTGCGGCGGCTTACCAAGCGTGCGCACGGCCTGACGAGCAGCTCTCCCCCCGGAGTAGCTTGAGCGGGATGAGCGTGTTGCCGCATCGTTCCAACTATGGGGAACGGGTTGAGGAGCGTGGGTTGACCGGGAGGGATACGTGCTGCTGAGCAAGGTCAACCAGGTAGCCGGCGAACCTGCGACTTGGATTCTCCGTAGTGCTGGCTGGCGGTAGTCCGTCCTCGCTAGAAAGACGGACAAGCTCCGAAGGGCAACACCGTCTGAGACGTGGCCAAACGCCACGGGTCTTCCTCTGCTACGTTGGCCAGGGCCTCCTCTATGTCGAAGCAGACGAACTCGTTTCAGCAGCTTGTCCACAGAATCCATGCGACATGTGCCGGACCAGATGCCACGGTGACCGAATCCTTCCTTGAGCCGGATCCGGACGGGGTAGAGCGCGAGGTCGACATACTCGTGGAAGAGGAGGTCCGCTCCACGAGGTTGCGGACCGCGATAGAGTGTCGCAACCATGGCCGGAAGGCCTCGATCGAGTGGATCGACCAAGTCATCGGGAAGTATGGTGAACTCGAAATCGACCGAATCGTGCTAGTAAATCGGCAGGGGTACTCAGAGCCGGCAAGAAAGAAGGCCGCTCGTCATGCCATCCAACTCTGGACACTGACACAGCTCAGCGAGAAGGCCTGGCCCGAGGGGCTCCCATTCATTTGGCTAACGCCCTACCGGGAACATGTCTCGATCAACATCTGCACCGAGTTCTCAAGCGGAATCCCGTTGCGCCCAGGCAGCAAGGTGACGATTCTATGGGACGGGCTTCAGCAGCTAGAAAAGTCTGTTCGGGAGGAGTACCAGAAACGGCGAGAGTCCGAGGCACAGAGGATTCGAGAGAAGAGGCCGACGCTGAAGCATCTCTGCAACGGGACCGTAACCATGGGCTTCAACATGGAGCCCAAAGACCGGCTACGAGTCGGTCTTTCCTATGAAGTCCCCATTGAGCCAGAGAAGATCGAGTGGACGATCGTGCCGAGAGTCAAGGTTCGTTGCCGGATTACGGCGGAGGTTTGGATCCCGGAGCACAAACGGCACTTCTTCGCGGAGGTTGGCCTTGTTGGTACTGAACCCGCCATGGTCGTCGTAGAGCTGGTCTTTGACGGGAAGCCTCTTGGAACGCTCGTCACAGAAGTGAAGACTTCTCCTGAAGCTGGGTAGATGAGATGCCTGGGGCGGAACCCTTCCCCACGAGGTTGTGGACCGTACCCAGCCCCGGTCTACGGCCCCGGGCCGGGGAGCCGGTTCCCGACGTTTTCACGGGCTGAAGCTTTCGACCCTCAGGCAGGCCTGCATTTCGAGGATTTCGCCCGAACTAATGTGCGATCAGTCAGTCCGGAGGTAGAGCGTTTGAGCATCCTGGCACCCGCGGTTTGGCGCTCGTGCGGCTGAGGCCTCAAACTCTGGGCGCGACGCCCAGACGGGTTCTCCGCCGCCGCCTGACACGCATGAGTGTATCTTCTCGCTAGATGCACGACCCGGCCGGGAAAGCAGCGGAAGAGTTGGTGGAGCGGATCTGTACCGACGCTTTTTTTGCCGACTTTGTCATCCGGGACCCGAAATACAAGAACCCCAGCGGGAAGGAGTTGGAAGCCGCAGACATCCTCGTTCTGTTCGGCGACCAGGCCGTGTCGATTCAGGTCAAGGCCCGGCCCAAGTCTCGGAAAGACTCAGAGACAGAGGATGTCTATTTCGGGCGGTTGAAGAAACGCATTGATCAAGGCGCGAGCCAAGTGCCGACTCTTCTTCGAGCGTTTCGCAATGGGGGCCTATCGGAGGTCACAACCGCGCGAGGTCTGACGATCCCGGTGAACCCTGAGGAGTTCCGGCAGGTAAGGGGAGTCGTAGTTCTCGATCTTCCCGGAGAACGATCGTATCCCTCTGAGGCGCGGACCGTCCTCTACTCCGGGGTCGTGGAGAAAGGAGGAATAGCCGTGCATTCGTTTCTGAGTGACGAATTCGAGGTGATGCTGCAGGAACTCGACACGTTGCCGGATTTCCTCGACTACCTTGACTTCCGCGAGCGGATGTTCGGAGCCGAGCGTATTCCCCCTCTGACACACAACCTCGACCTACTCGCGACTTATAAAATGTACCCAGAGGTACGAAACCTCCAGGAGCCACAGCGAATCAAGTTTCTCGTTATCGACGGCTGCATGTGGGAGCACTACATTGCAGAGCACCAAGAAGCCCGCGAACAACGCCGCATCGCGGACGAGCCAAGCAAGTTCGTCGACGACGCGATCGATTTTCTGCACCGCGCGTGCACTGGAAGAGAGCAGCAGTACCGGGACGACTGGTTGCGAATGGCACGAGAACTGGCGGGTTTCACGCGCATCCAGAGACGGAAGGTCCGGAAAAGCTGGCGAGACGCCCTCAAGCGCGCGGAGACGAAGGGAGAGGCGTTCAGCTTCCTGCTCATGGAGGGACGCCCGTCGGAGGGCCTGCTTCTCTACGGTGGACCCACCGAGGCACGAACCGACCGACTCCACATGCTCGCTGCTGCGGCGTACGTCCGCTTCGACCTCCGGCGCGTTGTCGCTCTGGGGGCATCCCCCTCGACGGCCAAACGTACGTCGATGCAGATGGTCGCACTGGAACAGATGCAGTACGCGCCGGACCTGCGCGACGAACTGCGAGAGATGTCAGAAGGATGGTTCGGGTCCGCGAAGTACAGCCGCGCTTACGAGTACGTTGCCCCCAAGGCGCCCGTTGCCGCTCCGCCAATGACACAGGCGCAACCTGGACGATCGAGTTCGAAGCGCCGAAGGGCGCGACGCGGAGAGGAGAAACCCGAGGAGTGACAGACCCGCGTCGACTCTCGTGGATGACCCTCCCCCCCTCGCGTCTTCCGCATCGACATCTCGGTCAGTGCCCGCTGTGCCGGGCCCATGCACGTCGCTCCGGCCGTCACCACTCCCGCGGAAAGCGCCGCGGAGTTCCACGGCGCTCCGCCTACACCTCAGCCCCGGCCTCCTGGACAACTGCTCTTGTTCTCGCGCCTCCGACGAGCGTCGTCCAAGGTCCCCCGCGCGCTTCCCGAGCCCGGGGTTCGTGCGTACTCCCCTCGCCTTCGACACACTCGGTCATCACTCTGACGAGCCTACCCACGTCCCCAGACTCACGAGCCGAGCACGCTCGCCGTCTTGAACCGCGGACCCCCAAAACAGTCTCCCTCCGCTACTCGGGCTGCCCCTAATCTCTCACTTCATTTCGCTTAGCCGCACTGGGCACGAGAGGCGAGACACAGTTCAGTCGTCGAGCAAGCCGTAGCGTTGCAGCTGACGGTAGACGGTGCTGCGTGCGACGCCCAGCGCTCGTGCCGCGGCCGAGACGTTACCGCCGGCGTTGCGAAGCGCTTCGGCCAACGCCGCGCGCTTGCTGTCGCGCATGGTGCCTGGACAAGGCGTGGGGGCCTCGGCGCGCACGGGTGTGGTCTCGAGAGGAAGGTCGGCTGCGTCGATGAAGTCTCGACCGCGTGAGAGCGCCAGTGCGTGGTGCAACACCATCTTGAGCTCGCGTGTGTTGCCGGGCCAGGTGTGCGATGTGAGCCGGAGGTGGGCCGCCGGCGTGAGGCATGGACGTGGATCGAGATGCTCGAGGTCCGCCACTCGGTGCAGATCAAGATCTGGGGCGAGATTTCGACGCTCGGCCTCAAGCTCCCGCGACACGCTGGGCTCCGGGTGCACTTCGACGACGCCAAACGCGTCGAGCTCGATGGCTTGAGCCGGCTCGACGACAGTAGCTACATCAACGAGCGCTGGGCCGACGCCGACGTGCCCCGAATCGAGGTCACCGTCGATGGAGCGACCCACGGCATCCGAGCCAGGCAGAAGAACTGGCGCGGCAAGTGGCGGTGACGCCTACTCGCCTGCGGCCACCTCTACGTCTACCAACGAAAACCTCCAGCTCGGCGTGAGCGTGTCGACGACCAGCACCTACCGGTTTCGGAACCGCCGACCTGGAGGCCGGCGTGCGACGGGCTCGGGCGGACTTGGATCGGTAAGGTAGGTGGCTCCGCACCCGGTGGATGAAGCGGATCGGGCTACGGTTCAGCTCCAGCCCGCACGCCATCGGCCAAGGCCTTCTTCCGCCAGCTCGCCCGGCGCAATCTCTTTGGGGGCACAACCCGACGCGGAGGCGCAGCTGCAACCCCTCCTGAAGGCGGATCCCGGTGAAGACCTTCGAGACGACATCGCGGCCCTTCTGACCGGTAGGGTTCCCGTCCTCGACGAGGACGCCTAGCGCTCGGGCAGTACGCCTACTCCGCCGCGCTTGCCATCGGCTCCGGTCGTGGGCTGAAGCGGTCCATCACCCAACGGGTGAGACCGGGGAACATCCGGGCCAGGATGTAGTGGCGAGGATAGATGACGCGATCCTTGCGGCCTTCGATTGCGCGGACGACGAGACGGGCCAGGCCGTCGGGCGAACCGGTGGGCAACCCCTTCGCGGGGTCGCTTGCGTATCGGGCGTTGGCGGCGTTGGCCATGTCGGTGTCGACGGGGCCCGGGTAGACGGTGACGACGTGAACGCCTTGCGGAGCGACCTCGGCACGCAGGGCCTCGGAAGCAGCGGCCAAGGCGGCCTTCGATGCGCTGTAGTGATACATGCCGAGCGTGGGGGCGAGGGCGGCCACCGACGCGATGTCGACGATGGTGCCGCGACCTCGTTCGAGCATGCTGGGCAACACGGCGAGGGTGAGCCGAAACGGTGCGAAGACGTTGATCGCCAGGAGGCTTTCGCCCGCATCGGGCGGAACTTCGTGGGTCGGGGCGACGATCTGCACTCCGGCGTTGTTGACCAGAACGTCGACGGGACCGAGCGCATTCTCAGCCTTGCTGATCAGAGCGCCGAGTTCCTCGACCGCAGAAACATCCGCGACCACGCACTTCGACTCCACGCCGCCCGGGAGGCTTGCCGCGACCCGCTGAAGTTCGGACTCGCGTCGTGCGACGAGCGTGAGGTCGTATCCGGCCCCAGCGAGTCTGCCGGCGATGGCTTCGCCGATGCCTGCGGACGCTCCGGTGACCAGGGCATGCATGCGGTGAAGATAGCCCACCGAACCACGAGCCACCGCGGTGGTTGCAGAACGGAGACGCAGTGCGGGGAGCGGGGGTCGAACCCGCAGAATCTCCCGGCGCTCAACCGGGCGGCTTTACCAGATTGCCCATCCCCGCATGGTTGCGGAGGGCGGGGTTCGAACCCGCAAAATCTCTCGGGTCTGAACCGAGCGGCTTTACCGACTTGCCCACCTCCGCGTGTACACGCGTCGCCGAACTCGCCACCTCGGGCGGTTCGCGGTCTTCAGTTGTATGAACCCCAGGCCGGGGGCTCTACGTAGGCGCAAGGCCCAGAAGCGCATCCAACTGGGCAGCACGCAGCATCGCGCTCGGCCGAAGCCGAAGGCGGAGCGTACTGCCGTTTGCTGGGACCCGAGTGACCATGATGCGCACAACCTGAAGCCGCACCGCCGCTCTGTCAAAGAGAAATGTTCCGACGCCCGCGCGCCAGGACTCGCCCGATGCTTGGAAGTCGCGTGTCCGTCCCGAAGTGCTCTCGGTGCATCGGTCCACACGAGTGCATCAGTTCGACGACGCGTTCTTCCGGATCCTGCGACCCAACCGAGGGAGGCCGCTCGATTTGTCGTCCTGGATGTTCGGCTCGCGGCTCAGCCCGGATTTGGGAGGGCTCAGTCGTCGAGCAAGCCGTAGCGTTGCAGCTGACGGTAGACGGTGCTGCGTGCGACGCCCAACGCTCGTGCTGCAGCCGAGACGTTGCCGCCGGCGTTGCGAAGCGCTTCGGCCAACGCCGTGCGCTTGCTGTCGCGCATGGTGCCTGGACGAGGCGCGGGCGCCTCGGCGCGCACGGGTGTGGTCTCGAGAGGAAGGTCGGCTGCGTCGATGAAGTCTCGACCGCGTGAGAGCGCCAGCGCGTGGTGCAACACCATCTTCAGCTCGCGTGTGTTGCCGGGCCAGGTGTGCGATGTGAGCCGGAGGTGGGCCGCCGGCGTGAGGCATGGACGTGGATCGATCGACTCCGCCTGCGCCAACTCGTCGAGCAGCGCGTCGGCGAGTTCCGGCAGGTCGTCACGCATCCGCAGGGGAGGTAGTCGCAGACACGCCCCTTTGATGCGGTAGTAGAGGTCCTGCCGAAACTGTCCCGACTCGACCGCGGCCTCGAGGTCTCGGCACGTGGCACACACCAGCCGCACGTTGACGTGGCGAAGCTTGGACTCCCCCACCCGCTGATAGCTGCCACTCTCGAGAAAGCGGAGCAGCAACACTTGAAGCGGACCCGGCATCTCGGCCAGTTCGTCGAGAAACAATGTGCCTCCAGCCGCCGCCGCGAGCTTGCCTTCACGGCCCTTGGGGTCGGCGCCCGTGAACGCGCCCGGGGCGTAACCGAACAGCTCGCTCGCCATCAGCTCGGGAGGCACCGCCCCGCAGTTGAGCGAGACCATCGGGCCCGACGCACGGCTGCTGGAGTCGTGAATCGCTCGTGCCAGCAGCTCCTTGCCGGTCCCGGTTTCGGAGCACACCAAGATCGGCAGGGTGGTTTCGGCGACCCGGGATGCGTGACGCAAGACCGCCTCGAGGCCAGGGTCGGACCCGTTGAGCCGAGAGAACGCGGCGGGCAACGTTGGCGTGGTGGCCGACGAGGGCCGGGCCCGCGTGGCCGTCGGCCTGGGCTCGATGAACACCACCGCCGCCCAGACGTCGCCATGCAGGTCGAGCACGGGCTCGACGTGGAGCTGGCGGTAGGGAAACAGCTGGGCCAAGCGGGCGGTGGCGTCGAGCGGAAGGTCGCCGCGCTGAATCAGCCGCTCGATGTCCGACCAATGCAGACCCAGCAACGTATCGAGACGATTGGGCCCCTGGCCGAGCAGGGCCCGAGCTGGCTCGTTCGACGCTCGAATGTTGCCGGGTCGTTCGACCACGAACGCTGGTACCGCGCACCGCTGCAGCGTCTGTTGCAAGACCCGCAACGAGTTGGGACCACGCTGCGGCCACAGCTCGAGGCGGAGTCGGTCTTCGAGGGCTCGAGCGGCGGAACGCACCGCCACACTGACGAACGCGTCGGCGCTGCTGACCGACCCTGTCGCGTCGAGCACCGCGATGGTCTCCCCGCTGGGGTTGCGGACCGGGCTGGCGTAGCAGACGAGTGATTGGTTGGGCCGGGCGAAGTGCGCAGCCCCGAGCACGCTCACGGGAACATCCTCGGCGAGTGCCGTCCCGATCGCGTTGGTGCCTCGAACGGACTCGGCCCAGTGGGCACCCTCGATCAGCTTGACCGCGTCCGCGATGGCCGCGAACTCGCCCCCGCCCATGCGCCGGAGCACGACACCATCGTGGTCGGCGAGGAGCAGCGCAAAGTGGTGTCGCGCCAGGTCGCGCGCCAACCCGTCGAGCACCGAATCTCCGGAGCGCAGCAGGTACTGCATCGAGGCCTGCCGGGTGGCAAGACCGCTCGCGACCTCGATGCTTTCGACGTGCCCCGTCCCCTCCGGGTCGACCCCGAACGCTCGCGCCCGCTCCCACGCACGACGCACCGACTCGCCCACGGCCCCCTTGGGATCGCGTTGGGCGTCGAGAGTCAGTGCGACGTCGAGCTCGGTTGCCATACATCCACGCACGCGCACGCAAAGCACAGCGCTCTGCAAGCGACACCTCAGGATAGGTCGGGCCTGTCGCGTAGCGCAACAGGTGTCGCTGTCCCGCACGCGACAGGGTGGCGCAACAGTGTCGCGCCGACTCGTCCTCCACCCCACGCGTTCGAGTTTGGCACCCCGCTTGCTTTGTGGATCGGTGACGCGCCCCCACGCCGGTCGGCGCTGCAACCCCAGCTCAGGAGTACCCAGTGGTCTACCAAGCCCCCAACACCGAAGGATCCCTCGTCAAGTTCAACAGCCGCTACGGCAACTACATCGGCGGCGAGTTCGTCGAACCGACCCAGGGCAAGTACTTCGAAAACATCAGCCCGGTGACCGGGAAGGTCTTCTGCGAAGTGGCGCGCTCGACCGCCGAGGACGTGGAGAAGGCACTCGATGCGGCGCACAAAGCCGCGCCCTCGTGGGGAGCGACGAGTGCGGGAGACCGGGCGACGGTTCTGCTGAAACTCGCCGACCGACTCGAAGAGAACCTCGAGCGGTTCGCCGTCGCAGAGTCCTGGGACAACGGCAAAGCGGTTCGCGAAACGCTCGCCGCCGACATGCCGCTGGCCATCGATCACTTCCGCTACTTCGCCGGCTGCATTCGAGCGCAAGAGGGCTCGATGGCGGAGCTGGATGCGAACACGGTCTCGTACCACCTGCGTGAGCCTCTGGGCGTGGTCGGCCAGATCATCCCGTGGAACTTCCCGCTGCTGATGGCGGCGTGGAAGCTCGCCCCAGCGCTCGCGGCCGGCAACACGGTCGTGATCAAACCCGCCGAGCAAACGCCAATCTCGCTGATGATGTTGATGGAGCTCGCGAGCGACATCCTGCCTCCGGGTGTCGTCAACGTCGTCAACGGCTTCGGCGTGGAGGCGGGAAAACCCCTCGCGCAGAGCAACCGGATCGCCAAGGTCGCCTTTACCGGTGAGACCACCACCGGCCGCCTGATCATGCAGTACGCGACCGAGAACATCATCCCGGTCACGCTCGAGCTCGGCGGCAAGAGCCCGAACCTGTTCTTCAGCGACGTGATGCAGGAGAACGACGACTATCTGCAGAAGTGCCTCGAGGGCTTCGGCATGTTTGCGCTCAACCAGGGCGAGGTCTGCACCTGCCCTTCGCGCGCCCTCATTCAAGAGGACATCTTCGGGTCGTTCCTCGAGATGGCGGTGGAGCGGGCACGCAACCACAAGCCGGGCAACCCGCTCGACCCCGCGACCACCGTGGGCGCCCAAGCGTCCAACGACCAGTTCGAAAAGATCCTCAGCTACCTCGACATCGGCAAGCAAGAGGGCGCCGAAGTCTTGCTCGGTGGCGGCCGGGCCGAGCTCGAAGGAGACCTGGCGGGCGGCTACTACGTGCAGCCCACCGTCTTCAAAGGACACAACAAGATGCGGGTCTTCCAAGAGGAGATTTTCGGACCCGTCGTGTCGGTGACGAGTTTCAAGGACTACGCCGACGCAATCGACATCGCCAACGACACCCTCTACGGCCTGGGTGCTGGCGTCTGGACACGCAACACCAACACCGCGTTCCGAGCGGGCCGTGCCATTCAGGCCGGCCGCGTCTGGACCAACTGCTACCACCTCTACCCCGCCCACGCGGCGTTTGGTGGTTACAAGCAATCGGGCATCGGCCGCGAGACGCACAAGATGATGCTCAACCACTACCAACAGGTGAAGAACCTGCTGGTCAGCTACGACGAAAAGCCCATGGGGTTCTTCTAATCCAAGGTCGGGCGCGCGCCCAGATCCATGAGTTCCGAGACCACCAACATCGATCGTGTCAGCGCCACCGAGGAGGCGCTGACGCTGCTCCGGCGTCTCAAAGAGATGCACGGCCCACTGATGTTTCATCAGTCGGGTGGCTGCTGTGATGGCAGCGCACCGATGTGTTACCCCGCCGGGGAGTTCAAGGTCGGCAAGAGCGACCGTCTGTTGGGCGAGCTCGAAGGGTGCCCGGTCTACATCGGCGCCCTGCAGTGGGAGCTGTGGAAGCACACCCGTCTGATCCTCGACGCGGTGCCTGGCCGCGGTTCGGGTTTTTCGTTGGAAGCCCCCGAAGGCATGCGGTTCCTGACCCGCTCCAAGGTCCTCACCCCCGAGGAGTTCGCCCGCCTGGAAATCGAACAGCCCGTGCTTCCAGCGGAAGAATGACTCAAGCGCAGTCGAGCCAGCGCAGGAGGGCCTCGGCCCGGGCTGGCTCGACTTCGATTCCGGGCCTGGTCACGTCGGGCACAGCTTCGCCGTGATAGTCGGAGCCTCCGGTTGCGACCATGTCGAGCTTGTCGGCGAGCCGCAGCCAGCCGGTGCGCTCGGCTTTTCCATAACGCCCGTACATCGCCTCGAGCCCGGTGAGGCCGTGGTCGCGGTGGCGGCGGCAGAGGCTCTCGGCGAGCGCAAACTCGCCGCACATGTGCGGGTGCGCGACCGATGCTTTGGCGCCCGCGGCCAGGCCGAGTTCCAAGCCCTCCCGCAACGACACCCGGTCGACGGGAACATCTGCGGGGCCTCCGTCGCGCAAGAAGCGAGAGAACGCCTCCTTGATCGAGGTACAGATGCGTGCCTGAACCAGCGCCTTGGCGACCGCAGGTCGGCCGGGCACGCCATGGGTCTGGGCGAGAATCGCCTCGGGGTCGAGGTCGTGGCCCAGCTCGCGCAGCCGCCCGCAGATCTGACGAAGGCGATGCGTGCGTGCCACGAAGATCTCGTCGGTGCGCTTGCGCAACGCATCGAGTCCCTCGCCCTCCTGAAGGCCGTACAGCAGCAGGTGTACCGTGCGCCCGTTGTCCTTGCAGGACAGCTCCATGCCTCGCAACACGGTCACGCCAGGCAGCGCCTTCGCCGTGTCGTCGTAGCCCACGAAGGTGTCGTGGTCGGTGAGGCAGAACAGCGAGACGCCGTAGTCCCCTGCTCGAGACGCCACCTCGGCGGCCGGCAAAGAACCGTCCGAGCACGTCGAATGGCAGTGCAGATCGAGCTTCATCTCAGGCCACGAACACGATCTCGAGCTGGAACTGGCCGTCCTCGCCCGCGTCGGTATCGACCACCACGACGATGCGTTCGCCGGCCTCGAGGTCCCACTCGGTCGACGAGCTGAACGGGTCGAACAAGTTCTCGGCACAGACCAGTTCACTTCCCGTGCACGACTCCCGCAGCGTCACGATCACGCTGGTCGTGATTCCGCCCGAAGCGCTAAAACGGTAGGTCCCAGTGGTGGGCGCCGTGAACCCATACACGACATCCTTGCCTTCGCCGTAGCCGCAGCTGGGAGACATGTCGTCATCCTCCTCTGCAAACGTACGCGTATCGACCTCGCCGAGCTCGGAGCCGAGTTCCACCTCGATGCACGACTCCGCGTCGCCGCCGGACATGCCCGCGCTTCCCGAGCCCTCGGGCATCTCCGTGTCGGCATCGGTGCCCGCGACAGTCGGCGGAACGCACTCTTCGGCAAAGCCCGACGGCGCATGCTCGGCGTAGCGTTGGCCGGAGTCACAGCCGGGGTCGGGAAAGCTGCAGTAGTTGTTGCTCTGGCACAGCCCCGCGATCCCGTTGTTCACGCACTCCTCGTTCTCACTGCACTCGAAGCCGTCTCCGCCTTCCGAGCATGCTGCCGCGGTGACCAAGGCGCACACGAGCGCGGTCGAAGCTCGCCATCCCACGCCACGATGATACGCGAAAACGGCCGACCTCCTTTCGCGACATCCAGGGTCACAACAGTGCGTAGCGAAGTCCTCGGTCACGCACGACCAGCGTCTCGGCACCGCAGTGGTCCAGAGCGACGAGAAGGATCGAAAGGCCCGCAACGACGACATCGGCCCTTCCCGCCGGTAGGCACGGGCGCTTCTGTCGGGCCTCGAGCGATTCCGCAGCCAGGGTCGTCCTCAGACCTTCGATCTGCGCTCGCGTCCACCGAGTGCCATCGACCCGCTCGCGATCGTATGCCGTCAACCCGAGCAACAACGCAGCCGTGGTGGTCACCGTCCCTGCCAAGCCGTAGAGTTCGGGACTGGGCGAAAGCGGTTGCGACGACAGTGCCCGGCGAGCCTCGTCCTCGATCGCGCGGATCTCTTCCTCCGTCGCGGGGTCCTGGCGGATATGCGCCTCGGTCAATCGAACAGAGCCGATCTTGTGCGAGACGACGCTGTCCAACTCGTCGCCGCGTCCTGACGCCAACTCGGTCGATGCTCCACCAATGTCGATCACGCGCATCGACTCGACGTCGGGGTGCTCGCGTGCAACCGACAGGTACGACAGGCGCGCTTCTTCCTGCCCAGAGATCAGGCGCACCGGAACACCCAACGCCGCATGCGCTCGCGAGAGAAAAGCGTCTTGGTTGTTTGCCAGTCGCAGGCCCTCGGTCGCAACCGCCTCGATCGGAGCACCGGCTTCGTCCGCGAGGCGTCGGTAGTCCTCGAGAATCGCAACCGTGCGATCGATGGCCTCGGGCAACAGCGAGCCGCGCTGTGCCACGCCCTGCCCGAGCCGCGCCACGCGGGCCTCGTCTCGCTCGATCACCACCTGACCGTCATCGCCACGGGTGCCGAGAAGGAGCAGGACCGAGTTGGTGCCGATGTCGATGACCGCCTTCATCGAGGCGAAGCCAACCACCCTTGCCACCCAACTTCAACACGGGCGCGGCGCGATGCGTACACCTGTCCCTTCGAACCTCGCCGACTGGCCCTTCGCCAGCGCGTCGGCCAAGGTGTTGGAGATGAAGCTCCTCGGCATCGATCGCCGGTCGTGGGTGTGTTTGGCTCTCACGGCGTCCGCGTGTCAGCCCGCGCCCGTTCAACCCCCGAAGCCGGAGCCCACCCCGACGCGAGCCACGGAGGAGCCAGCACCAGAGCCTGAGCCGGAGCCGGCGCCCGAACCCGAGCCAGCCGAGCCCGAGCCCGCGCCAGCACCCGAGCCTGAGCCTGAACCGCTTCCTGTGCGACCGCCGGATGGGCCGTGGCGGTCCGTCGGAGGCGAAGAGCCGTTCGGCTACGCCTGTGCCTTCTTTGGCCCGGGCCGCGGCCCCCGGTGCAAGGGCAGGTTTCTCTCGATCCAGCAACGCTGGAAGAACGACAGCGACGCAAAGTGCCCGCTCGAGCTCACCGTGTATGAGCGAAAGCCGGTCCGCACGAGGGCGGATGCTCCGCCCGTCACGACCGGCCCCGACGGCGTCACCCAGATCCGCACCTGGCCCAGCGACGGCACCCACTTCGTCTTCATCGAACACGGCAACGTGCTCATCGAGGGGACCGGCTGCGTCGAAGACGACGCATCGATCGAAGCGCTCACCGTCGACTGGCTGCGCGCCCTCTCGTCCTGATCCCCCAACGTAGAAAACCCCCGCCGGATAGCCGGCGAGGGTTTGCTGCACTCGAGCGGGGCTCGAACTACTTGAGGGCGCGGGGTCCCCAGTCGGGGGTGGTTCCGGCTTTCATCACCTGAATCTGGTTGTTGCCGTCTTCGTTGGCGATCGTGATGCCACCACGCGAGGACGAGAACGCGATCAAGCGACCGTCGGGCGACCAGGTCGGGTCGGTGTTGCGACCGCCCCCCTGAGTCATCCGCTTGAGCTTTCCGGTCTTGACGTTGACCGCGAACACGTCGAAGCGGCTGCCGTCACGTCCAGCGTAGGCGATCCACTGGCCGTACTCGCCTTTGCCGGGGCTCCAGTCGGGCGTCTGGTTGTAGTTGCCCTTCTTGGTGACCCGCGCTGCGCCGCCGCCACCGCTGCTCATGCGGAAGACCTGGGGGCCGCCCGCGCGGTTGGACACGAATGCGATCTGGTTGCCGCCGGGGCTCCAGGTGGGCGAGCCGTCGATGGCAGCGTTCTTGGTGAGACGTGCCTTGACCGAGCCGTTGGTGCCGATCGTGTAGATCTCGGAGTTGCCGTCCTTGGACAGCGTGAGCGCAATGGCGCCGCCGGTGGGGCTCATCGCACCGCCGAGGTTGAGACCGGGGTACTTGGAGACCCGGGTGGGTCCGCCGCCGCTGCTCATCCACAAGTCGGGGTTGCGCTTGGCGTAGCTGGTGAAGATCACCTGGCCGCCAGGGCCGAGCGACGGAAGGATGTTGAGCGAACGGTTGGCGGTGATGCCCGCGACGTTGCCGCCGTCCATCTCCATCGTGAAGATGTTCTTGGACACCGTGGGACTACGCCGCGTACGCACGAAGGCGATGCGCGAGCCGAACACGCCGAGCGTGCCCGTGTAGTACTTGATGACCTCGTTCATGAAGCGGTGCGCAGCCTTGCGCTTGTCGCCCGCGGGGTAGCCCTTGGACAGCACCGGCTTCTTGCCTTTGGCGAGGTCGTAGAGCTGGAACTTGATCTGCCCGTTGAGCTCGGCGTTCTTGATGACCGCCTGCGCACCCGTCTGAACCCAGGCTTTCTTGTCGAAGCCCTTTTCCTTGATGAGCGCGGCGGGAATGGAACGACGGTCGACGACCTCGAAGCCCGCGGAGAGCTTGGCGTCTTTGCGCACCACGTCGCCGACTTCGTCGCCCGCGGGAACGGCCAGCTTCAGCAGCACCACGGTGCCGCCGACGTCGGCGTCTTGCGCTGCGTTGGCTTCGTTGATCAGCGCAGTGTCGTCCTGACCTGCCCAGTAGGCTCCGCCGACGAGGATCCCGGCGAGAGCGGTCGTACCGATGAGAGTTCGCTTCATAGTGTTGGTTGGACCTCGCTCGGGGGGAGCATAGCGGTCCGCGCCGGGAGGGGGAAGCGACCTTTACCCCGTGATAACCGAGGCTTGCGGAATTTTGTGTGGGGCAGAACGCCTCGCGCCCGCAATCGGAGAACCGATGCGGGCGCGCAGGTGGGTGGGAGGCGGGTCTACTTCACGCCGCCGTTGGACCAGACGAAGGTGTATTTGATCTTGGCACACTGCCCCTTCATCTTCTTGGCCACTTTGGCCGGGGGCTTGGGCAGCTTGAGCGAGCGAACCGCGTTGGCCACTCGAGCCTGGTCAGCGGCCGTCAGGCTGCCGCCCTTTTTTTGCACCTTCTTGACCTTGCCGTCCTTGCACAGCGTGATCTGGAACTTGGAGGTGCCCTTGCCCATCTTCGCTCCGAAGGCGCCGACCGGCATGTTGTTGAGGGCCTTCATCACCTGGGTCGCCCAGGGGTCGCCGTCCTTCTTGAGGTCGCTCCAGCCACCGGGGTCGCCGAACGGGTCGCCCTTTTGCACGTTGGTGGTGGGCAGGTCGTCGTAGGGGGTGTTCTTCTTGGTGGGAAGCTTGGACGTGGGAAGCTTTTTGTCCTTCTTTTCAGTCGGCTTCTTCGGCTTCTCTTTGGGCTTGTCCTTGGGCTTCTCTTCCTCTTCGGGCTTTTCCTCGGCGGGCTTGGCTTCCTCGTCCTCGGTCACGGCCTCTTCGGGCACTTCCTCTTCTTCGGCCCGGGTCTCCTGAATGATGATCTTCTCGGGGATGTCCTTTTCCTCGATCTCGACCCCGAGCTTCACGAGGGTGCCGGGCTCGAAGTCGATCTCGAACTCGTCCTCGTCCTCGGTCTCGGCCGGGCAGGCCTCGGTGACCGCGAGGTTGAACGTGATGGTGTGAACATCCATCTCGTCCTGGATCCAGCGCGTCTTGATCTGGAGCAAGCACTCCTGGTCGTCGAGCGAATCACACTCGGCGAGCACCGCGTCTTGAAAGGCTTCGTTGTAGAGCTCGCGGTCTCCGTGATCGACCCAGGCCTTTTCGAACTCCAGCACGCAGTTTTGGCTGAGCTGGTAGGCCATGAAGATCGAAAGCGCGATCGTGACCCCACACCCGATGATCGCGCCGACCAGGGCCAGCGGGTTCCGGAAAAGTTCCCGAAAATCGCCACCATAGACCTTGGGTGCTGCATCGAGTGAACTGGGCATTGGCTCTATTCGCTTCCTCGGAGTCGCTTCATGTTCGGGTCTGCCACAAAGCCGACGGACGAGACCTCTGCTTGCTTCAACGCGACGAGGACATCAACGATCCGTTCGTAGGCGACGTTTTTGTCGCCCTGGATGAAAACCTTGCCGTCTTCCTTGATCTTGACGTTGTTCTTGAGCTCCTCGGCCATCTTGTCCTTGTCGGCAGACAGCGGGAGGGTGCCCAGGAACACCTTGCCGGTCTTGTCGACCGAGATGATCGAGTAGAAGAACTCCTCTTCGGTGATCTCCTCGCCGCGACCCTCGGGCAGATCGACGTCCATGCCTTCGGGCGACATGAGCGGCGTGGCGACCATGAACATGATGAGCAGGCAGAACATCACGTCGACCAACGACGTGACGTTGATCGCCCCCATGGGCTCGCCACTGTCGCCAGCGCCTTCTTGGATGATCTTGCTCATCGGCTGCTCCTACGCACGACGGGGCCGGCCTAGAAGAAGTGACGCTTGACGATGTTCATGAAGTCGGCACCGAAGTTGCTCATCTCGGAGCCGAGCACCTTGAGGCGGCGCTGGAAGTAGTTGTAGGCGACGACGGCGGGAACCGCCGAGGCCAGCGCGAGCGCGGTGGTGACGAGCGCTTCGGCGATGGGCTGGGAGACCTCGGAAAGCTCGGCCTGGCCGGCCGCTGCAATGTTGAGGAACGCCTCCATGATGCCGAAAACGGTGCCGAACAGTCCGATGAACGGTGCGGCCGAACCCGTGGTGGCCAAGAACGGAAGCAGGTTCTCGAGCTTGGTGGTCTCGGCGAGCTTGGCACGGGCGAGGGCACGCTCGACGTTGTCGGCGTCGCCCATCTTGTCGTGCATGCTGGCCTGATCGCCCTGCTGGTTCTGGGTCTTCTTGACCTTCGAAAGCTCGATGTAGCCAGCGCGGAACATCGCGGCGATCGGGCTGCTCTTGGTCCCCTCGGCCACGCGGTAGATGTCGTCGAGCCGCTTGCTCTTCCAGAACTTGTCGAGGAAGCCGACCGACTGCGACTGCGCCATCGTGATCTGGATGAACTTGAAGATGATCACGAAGATGCACAGCGCGACCAGCAACAGCAGCAGGATCACGACGCCGAGCACGATGCCCTTCGACGACGTGAGCAACTTGATGAGGTCCATCTCGGCGACGAGCGCAGGATGAGCCGAAGCGGCGAAGAGGGCGATCGAGGGCGCGGTCACTTCGGCGCCAGGCTACCCGGCCCGCGCCACACGCGTCAAACTCCCGGATCGCAGCGAAATGGCACGATCCGCGGGTGATTGCTCCGCCTCGCCGCGTGGCCCAGACTGCCCCCAGGTGCGATGTCTGTGGACCCTCGCCGCGGCCAGCGTGCTGGTCGCCAGCCCCGGCTGCTCGGTGGACACCGGGGTGGTCGAGTGGGCGTGGGCATTCGTCGACCAAGACGGTGACGCGATCTATCCCTCCGGCGTGTTCGACCTCCAACGCACCTCGTCGTGCGCGCTACCCGGGCGCTTCGGGAGCGAGCAGGTCCGATACGACCTCGGGGCCGAACTCGAGATCTGCGATCCCCAATGCCCCGGTGGTTGCGACGACCCCGACTGCCAGATCGTGGCCCCGCTGGGATTCGACTGCGACCGGTCGCGCGGCAGCAACCCCTCGGTCCCGTCGTCCGACGATCCCTACGAGTTCACGATCAGCCCCGTGATCACGCTGTCGGGTGGAGAAGAGTGCCGCGACCTGGGCGCGTGCATTTCGGCGCCGGGCCCCCGCCAGCGCGTGGTCGAACCTGGGCTGGTGACCGACCTGCAGGTGTTTCAGCTCGTGGTCGGCATGGATCAAGGAGGGCCGGCGACGGGGTCGGGCTCACTGGACCTGGAGGCATGTGGTTGTGCGGAGTGAGCATCGAATTCAAACGCTCGTAGTGCTTGGAAGTCTCGGCCTGGGCGGATGTGTCCTGCCCGCCGACGAACCCACCGGGATGGAGCTCTCGTGGCGCTTCGTCGAGGTCAACACCGTGGACGGCGAAGAGGCACAACGGTTGCGAAGCTGCGAAGGCGGCCAGATCGACGAGGTCGTGTTCTCGATCACCGATGCATCCGATGCGAGCCGCTCGGAGACGTTTCGCTACCCCTGCGGCTACGGCTACCAGACCCCGTCCCAGTTCCAGACCGAGAGCTCCGATGCCTTCATCGAGCTCAAGCCGCGCGACTACGACGTGCAGATCGACATCGTGAGCATCACGCCGGATGGAGGCACCGTCGTCCGGCGCGCACGAGACCTCACGGTGGACGTGCTCGAACGAACGGTCACCCTGCAAGACTTCGACTTCGGCCTCGAGCCGGTCGAGTTCGCCCTCACGCTCGAGGGCCTGGACGGCTGTGACCAGGCCTCGCTCAGCCTGCAGTACGCGGACCCCGAAGCGGCGCTGGCCGAGCCTCCGCGCAACGACGCGGGAGACGTGGTGAGCCCCCTGCTCTATCGAGAAGGCTTGGCGACCGATGGGGGCCTCTCCCTGTCTGGCACCGCATTCAACTGCGCGGACGCCGGGGCGGACCACACGATCGCCGAGCTCGACCCCGGCGCCTACACCCTCGAAGTCGACGTCGACGGCGTGCTGTGCCCCATCGACGTCGAAATCGGCGCCGATGGACAGCGTGGCATGGCCCACGTCATCGACCTTGCCAACCTTCCATGCGACGGCTAAAACGCCGCTTCGTGCGTGTTTCCTCGCTTGGACTCGTGATCGCCGCGCTGGCCGCCACGGGCTGCCAGGAGCCGCGGAGCTACGCCGTGCGTTGGCGGGTCGCCGAGCGAACCGGCGTCGACCAACCGGCCACCATCGAACCGCAGGACGAGGAGATGACCAACCCGTCCGTATGCACACGCGCGGGCGTGTCCCAGGTCGAGGTGTGGGTGCTCGACGAAGACTCCCTCGGCAATATCGTCGCCGACCACTTCGTGCGTCCCTGCTTCCCCGAGCGCTTCCGTCAGCCAGGAGGCGCCGTGCGTGGTGCAACGCTGTCGCCCGGCGACTACACGATCATCGTGGCGGGTACCCGCGCCAACGATTTGCCGTGGGGCGAATGCATCGAGTCGACCGGAGAGGACGCCGAGCCCTGCTCCACCGCATCCGTCGAGACGTTTCTCGCGGCGGCGCTCGCCGAAGGCGTCGACCTGTGTGACGACGGCACCTGCGCGGTCGGGCTCGACACCTGCGACTGCCAACACTTCACGGTGGTCGCCGACAAGCTCGAGCGCCTGCCCGACTTCACGCTCGACCCCCCGCCCGAGTGCGAGGACGGCATCGACGGCGACGAAGACGGTCTCGTCGACCAGCTCGATCCCGGCTGCCAGTTCGGAAGCGGCGAGTCTTCGCCCATTCTGTCCCCCGAGATTTCGCTGTCCCTGTCGGTGCTCTCGGGCAACCCCAACGCCAACTGCGACAACATCGGGGTCGGCGCTCTCTCGCTGACCATCGACGGCAACGCGATCGACCCGGTGCTGTGCAACGTGGGCACCACGCGCTTCTCGGCGCCTCTGGCCACCGGAACACACGAGCTCGAGGTCGCCGGATTCAGGGGCCTCGACGCCACGGTCGACCCCCTCACGGTCACCAAGACCATGACGTTCGAGGTCGACGAGCTCGGTGTCACCACCCCGTCCGTGCTCTCGATCGACTTCGCCGACGTCGACCTGCTCGAGCCCCTCGAGTCCACCGTGCAGTTCCGCTACCAGCTCCAGATGCCCGAGAGCGAAGACGAGCAGAGCGAGCCCGGCGACGCGCTGCTGTGCAGTGACGCAGCGGTCGGTGCCACCGACTTCCGAGCGCGACTGCTGAACATCACGGGCGACGAGGTCTCGCCCACGCCCACCGCCATCATTCCTCTCGATGGCGGCTCGGCCGAGTGCACAGTGTCGGAGATCGACACGCTCGAAGTCCTCCCCTGGGGCGCCTATCTGCTCGAGATCGAGGCCTACACCGCCGATGGCGAGCTGTGCTGGTCCAACGCCGACAACCCCGAGCCGCTCGTCCCGCGAGAAGCGATCAGCGTGATCGTTCCTCCGATCGAAGACGCGCCGGCAGGCTGCGTCATCGGCGAGTAGCCCTTCGCTCGGGCTTGCTCAGGGAAGCACGTCTTCGAAGCACGTGTCGCAGCGCAGCCCGCTGGCTGTGTAGAACGTGCCGGATTCGGGCACGTCCTTGCCACAGCCACCGCACAACACGGTGCGCTCGGGCGGTTCCTCGGGAGAGTCCTGTTGGACCGCCGCGTGGCAGTAGACGCAGGTGTCACGCCGCGGGTTCACGAACCGCCCGCAGCTCGCACACCGCGGGGCCGTCTTGCGCACCCGTGACGAGATCTTGCCGTCCTCGACCCCATCGGCCAAGTCCAGCTGTTGGGTGACCACCGAGAGTTCCTCGCGGGTGGCCAGCCCCTTCGTGACGATCAGCTCGGTCAGCGACTTACAGAGCAACTCGAGCCGGTCGACCCGCTGCGCGAGCGGCTCCACGATCCGCATCGGATCGGGAGCCGCGTCGACCTGGGCCTTGATGCGCTCGATGTCCTTGCGCTGCTTGTACTCGTTGTCGAACAGAAAGTCGGACGAGAACAGGTCATCGAAGTAGCCCACGCACCAAGCGTATCACTGCTTGGGCTTGGCAGCGGGCGCCCGCAGATCGAGGTCTTGAAGCAGGTCTTCGAGCTCGATCTTCTTCTCGAGGCGCTGGCTTTGCAACTCGACGATCTTGCGTCCGATGGCGTCGCCGTCCTTGGTGAACTCGTCCAAGCGATTGGACAGCTTCTTGCGGAGTGACGAAGCCGCGGGGTCTTTCTTGATGGCTTCGAGGTTCTCTCGGGTTTGTCGAGCGCGTTGGTCGAGTTCGACCTGTTGACGCTTGAGACCGTCGATCTCGGTGTCGATACGCCCGATCGCTTGGCGACGCTCCACGATCGGCTTGAGCTTGGCTCGCATCTCGCTGGTGACCTCGGCGGACAGGAGCAGCGTTTCCATCAGCTTGACCGCCCGACCGTCCCAGATGCTCATCGTGGTGCGCGACGGCGTCTGCTCGACTAGCGTCACCTCGCCTTCGGTCTTGCCCTTGGCGATCGCGACCGGCACCAGGTATGCGCTGGGAAGGTCCTCGGTGCCTTCGGGGCGCTCGAGCAACTCGTAGTTCGAGCCCGCGCTGTTGTGGCGCACCAGCACCTTCCAGCCCTTGTCCTGACGCGGGCCGCGAACGTTCCACGTGGTCTCGGTACGCGAGAACTGCTCGACCTCGAGCACCCCACGCACGATGCGAATCAACCGCATCTCGTCCCCTTTGTACTTGGCCCGGGACGTGACCATGATGCTGGGCTCGACTGCGAACGGCACCGTGGCGCTCGTCCCCGTCCCCACCGTGTCGGTGATGCCCTCTCCGACGAAGCTGCCGCCGGCATAGATGCTCAGCGGGCCGGGCTCGAGCACGAACGGGCTCGAGTTCTTGAAGCGGACCACGCGATAGGGGTTCATATCGTAGCCCATGCCCGCGCCGCCCGGCTTGAAGAGGAACGTTTCCTCGGCTTCGACCTCGCGGTTGAGAATCGCCACCATGGTGGAGCTACCGTTGGGCACGCTCACACGTTCGGTCAGGTCGAATCGGGTCATGCCAGCCACGCTGCTCGCGCGAGCCTTGGCCTGCGTGCTGCGGCGAAGGGCGTCGTAGTCCACCGCGGGTGCAGCCGGAAGCTCGCTCTTGTCTGCGCTGCTGCCTCCCATCAGGCCCCCGATGGCGCCATCTCGCTTGCTGTCTTCGGCGATCCGTTTGCCGGACTTCTTGGCCCGCGTGCGAACCGGCGCGGGCTCGGCATCCGGCTCGGGCGCCCCGGCGGGCATGTCCATTGCAGCCTCATAGGCGCGCTCTTCCTCGATCTCGTCATCCTCGTCGGCGTAGTCGTAGGTCGTCTCCCCGAGGGCCACCGCCGCTCGCCGTCGCACGCCCGATTCGGTCAGGTCGGCCCGGAACACGTTGCGTGGGGTGTGCAGGTCGTACTGAAACGCGATGGGCTCACCGGACGTGAGCGACATGCCGACCTGAGACCAGTCCTCGCCGCTGGTGTTGTCGACGACGGCCCAGCCTTGCAGCAACGCCTTGCCCTCGCCCTCTTTCGGCAGCACCACGCGGTAGGTGGGCTTCCACATCGGTGCCTCGACGACGTAGCTGACCACCAGGTCGTGGCTCTTCGCGCCTGCCAGCCGAATCTCGACCTCGATCTGCTGGAACATGCCCTCGCCTGCGCTCGCATCGAGCCGGCGGTTGAGCTGAAGCGCCACATCGCCATCGACCAGCGTGAAGCCCGTGACCTTCGACAGCCGCACGACGGACAAGTCGTTGCCATCGACGAGGGTGACCTTGTGATCGACGGTGGGCAGCTCTTCGCCCGAGGGCGGCGGGATGCGGGCCGCGGGGTCCGGCTCGTTTTCGGTGCGCTCCACCATCACGATGCGGCCGCGCATGCGACCCACGCTGGTGCGCAACACCACTTCGGTGCCGCGCAGGCCGTCGAGCACCTCGGCCAAACTGCCGCGTCCGGGCCCCAAGGTGGACAGCGCTGCGTTGGCCCAGCTTTGGGGGTCGAGCGGCATGGAGACGCTCACCGCCTGGCCGCTCTTGCGGTCGATGACCGTGAGCGACTTGAGCAGGTCGTTCACCTGGTCGCGGCGCACCTTGATGCGCAGCACGTCGTCGTCGACCTGCCCCGCGCGCTCGAAGTAGCCGACGCCGTTGCGATAGAGCACGACGCGCTCGAGGCCGAGGTCGGTCTCGGCCGCGCCGTAGGCCCCGCGGGAGGTGGCACAACCGAGGGTGGGGAGTCCGAGAAGAAGGGCGACGGCGAAGAGTGAAGTACGCATGAGAACGTCGGCGCGCGTAGGGTAGCGCGACCGCTGCTCAGAACGCACACCGGGTCCGGTTCGTTCTCGGGACGGGGCGACGCTACAAAACGCTACGTTGCGCTACACGAACGCGACGGATGGTGAGTCCCCTCGCGCGCACGCTGGAGGTGTGTCCATGCTCCGAAACAGCGTCTCCCGCCGCTCGTTCGTCGCCGCGATCGGCTCGACTCCCCTGCTGGCCTGTGATTCTGGACAGCCAGACCCGGGCGATGACTTCGAGGTGGACGTCGACGTCGTCGTCATCGGGGCCGGCCTGTCCGGCCTGACCGCCGCCCGGGCTTTGCAGAGCGCGGGCTACTCGGTGCGGGTCCTGGAGGCAAGAGACCAGGTCGGAGGCCGCACGATGGACTGGGACGTCGGCAACGGTGCGGTCGCCGAGGGCGGAGCACAGTGGGTCGGAACCTCGCAGACCGCGATCCTGCAGCTCGCCGAAGAGCTGGGGGTGCAAACTTTTCCGGCGTCGGTTCCGGGGAACACTCGCTATCACTTCGAAGGGTTCACCTTCGACGAGCCTCCCGCGGCTCCGTCGGATGAGGTCCTCCAGCTCCGTGCCGAGCTTGACGCGCTCGCGTCGACCGTGCCCATCGACGCCCCATGGGATGCGCCCAACGCTGCAGCGCTCGACAGCCAAACCGCTGAGCAATGGCTGATGGCCCAAGGTGCGTCGAACGAGGCCACCGACGAACTGCGGCTGTCGATCGCGGTGTTCCTGGGCGACACGAACGCGTTGTCGTTGCTGTATCTCGCGTTCTACGTCGCGTCCGCGGGCAGCTTCGAAGCGCTGGAGTCGGGCGCACAGTCGCACCGCATCGTCGGCGGACCGCAACAGCTCTCGGTCTTGATGGCTGACGCGCTCTCGGAGTCGGTGGTCGTGTCCAGCCCCGTCGCGTCCATCGAGGATGAAGGCGACTTCGTTCGCATCACCAGCGAGCAAGCCACGCTCACCGCACGCCGGGTCATCGTGGCCATGCCGCCCTCGGATGCAGCGCGCATCGATTTCGATCCCCCATTGCCCGCCATGCGGACGCAGCTACAGACCGAATGGGTCGCGAACCCGGGGGTCAAGCAACACCTCGTCTACGACACGCCGTTTTGGCGAGACGAGGGGCTCTCGGGCACTGCGGTGTCCGACCTCCCGATCACCGCGCTCACGTTCGATGCCTCACCGGCTGACGGCAGCGTGGGCGTCCTGGTGGTGTTTCCCAACGACGATGCCCTCCCAGCGTCTGCCGACGACCGACAAAGCGCTCTCGTCGCGGAGGTCACAACGCTCTTCGGCAAAGCGGCCGCCAACCCCAACGCCTACTTCGAGGCACTGTGGGAGGACGAGGGCTGGATCTCCGGATGTGTGTCGCCATTGCCCCCGGGCGTGCTCACCCAAGCCGGGGCAGCCCTGCGCGCTCCCGTCGGACGCATCCACTGGGCAGGCACCGAAACGGCCCAGATCTGGAGCGGGTACATGGATGGTGCGATTCGATCGGGACAGCGTGCGGCCTTGGAGGTCGCCACCGCGCTCACGTAGGATCCCGACATGGCTCGGGTCCTGGTCGTCGAGGATGAACCCCGTCTCGCCGAAATGGTGGTGGGGTTTCTCGCGAGCAACGGCCACACCGCGCAGGCCGTGGGGCGGGGCGACGATGCCATCGCGTGGCTCGACGGCCACGACGCCGACGTCGTCCTGCTCGACTTGGGACTACCCGACATCGATGGACTCGAGGTGTGCGCTCGCATTCGGCCGACCTTCGACGGCAGCATTCTGATCCTGACCGCACGCGGAGACTCGCTGGACGAAGTCGCGGGGCTCGACGCGGGCGCCGACGACTACATTGCCAAGCCCGTGCGCCCCGAGGCGTTGCTGGCCCGCATTCGTGCCCATCTACGCCGTGGACGACGGCTGTCGGAGGGCGATGCGGTGCACCTCGGGTCGCTGTCGATCGACGCCGCGGCCCGCCGCGTTCGCATCGACGGGGGCGACGTGCCGCTGACCACCGCGGAGTTCGACCTGCTGTGGTTTCTCGCTCAACGCGCCGGCGAGGTGGTCACGCGTGAAACGATCTACGAAGCGCTGTTGGGACGGAGCTACGACGGGCTCGACCGCACCATCGACCTGCGTGTGTCCAAGCTGCGCAAGCGGCTGGGCGACACCGCGAGCCAGCCCAGTCGGCTGAAGTCGATCCGCGGGGCGGGGTACCTGCTGGTGAGGGACGCGTGAAACGCCTGGTGTTCACCGCCGCGGCCGTGCTCGCGCTGGTGCTGTTCGCGTCGGGCATGTTCTTCGAGTGGGTGCTCGTCGATCTGCTGCAGGACAGCGACCCCAGCACTCGACTCGACGATGCGTTCTTCCTGAGTCTGGTGTTCGACCTGGTGATCGTGAGCCTGGCCGCCGCCGCACTGACGTGGCCCTTCTATCGCCGCATCCGCCGACTGCAGCGCGTCGCCCAGCGCCAGCGTGCGGGGGATGCTGACGCCCGCGCCCGGTTCGAAGGCTCCGATGTGCTGGCGGAGCTCGCCCACACGTTCGACGCGCTGGCCGACGCGAACGCCCAGCACCTCGAGAACCAACGGGCACTGCTCCGGGCCGTGAGCCACGAGCTGCGCACCCCCGTCGCTCGCCTCCGCTTCGCCATGGCCGAGATCGTCTCCGCCGACCAACGCCGCCGCGGCGAACTTCGCGAGCGTGCCGAACAAGACATCGAAGAGCTGGACGCGTTGGTCGACGAGGTGCTGGCGTACGTGCGGGTGGGGCCTGGTGGAGCACCGCGCGAGACGGAGCCGTTCGACCTCGCGGACGTGCTCTCGCAGGTCGTCGCCGAGCACCCGACCGCGACGATCGAGCTCGACGCCCCGACGCACATTGCACTCGAGGGCGAACCTCACCTGGTCCGGCGTGCCGTGTCGAACCTGGTCCGCAACGCGGTCGCCCACGCAAAGACGAGAGTCACCGTTGCGGCCACGGTCGAGGGCGACGTTCGCATCTCGGTCCTCGACGACGGCCCCGGGTTGCCCGAGGACGCCGACGAACGACTGTTTCTCCCGTTCGTGCGCTACGACGACCGCCCCGGAGGGACCGGCCTCGGCTCGAGCATCGCGATGGCAATTGCCCAACGCCACGGCGGATCGCTGCACTTCACGCCCCGCCCACCGGGCACCGGTGCCGAGTTCGTGCTGCGGTTGCCGCTCAGAGCCGGAACGCCGCCTCGTGAAAGCGCGGCCGAAACGCCTTGATCGCCTCGTTGGTCCGCACCGGGTGCACACGGTTGCTGAGCAACACGCAGATCGTCGGACCCCCTTCGGCATCGGGGTCGACCCACAAGCTGGTCCCCGTGTAGCCGGTGTGCCCCACCGCAGCCGCGCTCACGGCCCGCCCCGCGGTGCCCGAGCCGTCCGGCGATGGCCCGTCCCAGCCCAGGCGGCGGGTCGAGCCCGGCACGGCGCTCAGCTGCCAGAAGCGGTCGCGCACCGCGGGCGCCAGTCCCGGGAGGAGATGCTGAAGCCACGCTTTGGCGACCTCCAGCACCCCGTGGGCGGTGCCGAACAACCCCGCGTGCCCGGCCACACCACCCCAAACGTAGGCGTTGTCATCGTGCACGAACCCGTGGGCGACGCTGGCGTTCTTCCGGACCTGGAAGTGTGAGGGCACGCCGCCGGGGTGCAGCGCTTCGTCGTAGATCTCGGTGGGAGCGATGCGCTCGCGATGCGGCCGTGGTGGCGGGGGGTTGCCGTGCAGACGGTGAAACCCCAAGTGCGGGATTGGAGACTCGTCGAGTCCGAGCGCGAGCATCACCTTGTCGGTGAACAGCACCTCGAGGTCGCGGCCATACGCCTGCTCGAGCCACCGACCCAACACCATGAACCCCAAGTCCGAGTAGACCGCCTTGCTGCGCAACGGGTAGTCGGGCGGCGTGGCGGCGATCTTTTCGAGAATGCCGTCCGCGCTGTAGGGCTCGACCTGGTTGAAGTACTCCCGGTGCGCCGCATAGCCGGAGCAATGCTCGAGCAAGTCGGCCAGCGTGGCGCCCGGACATCCGGCGTTCCAAGGCTCGGGCACCGGCATGTCGAGCTCGAGCGCACCTTCGGACACGGCCAGCGCCGCCAGCGACGTCGTGCACAGGATCTTCGTCAGCGATGCGAGGTCGTAGATCTGCTCGCGGACGACCGGCTTGCCCTCGGCTGGGATCCACCGGTGCGAGGCCACCGTGCCGTGCGCCTCGTGATAGAGCGTCGCGCCGTCGCGCCACACCACGGCCACACAACCTGGAAACACCTCTCCGACCGCCGACTCGAGCAGTTCGAACAATGCTTGACGCGGATCGCTCGTCACGAGCCCGAGCTTGCCTGGCTGCGCGCGCGCACGCTACAAACCGCCGCGTGACCGCTCGAAGCCGCCTCATCGTCGCCCTGGACGTTCCCGATGCCGCGACCGCGGTCGCCAGCGCCGAACGTTTGGCGGGCAGCGTCGGCATGTTCAAGGTCGGCTTGCAGCTGTTCATTGCCGAAGGCCCCACCGTGGTGCGCACGCTTCGCGAGCGGTTCCCCGACACCGACGTGTTCTTGGACCTCAAGCTGCACGACATCCCAAACACGATGCGAGGTGCCATCGCCAGCGCCCGCCGTCTGGGCGCCCGCTTCATCACCGTGCATGCGGGCAGCGGCGTCGAGCACCTGCGCGCGTGCGTCGAAGAGGCGGGCGACGACCTCGGCGTGCTCGCGGTCACCGTGCTCACCAGCCAAGACGAGCAAGCATGCAAGGAAGCCGGCCACACCCGTGCCGCCGCCGAGCTGGTCGAACTGCGGGCCAAGTGCGCCGCCGAAGCTGGCTGCGCGGGCCTGGTGTGCAGCGGCCAGGAGCTCGAGCGCGTCTGCGCCGTCGCACCCGACCTGTTCAAGGTCGTGCCTGGCATTCGCCCCGCGGGCAGTGCCGCCGGCGATCAGAAACGCGTGATGACTCCGGCCACCGCCATCGAGCGTGGCGCCACCCACCTCGTCGTCGGCCGGCCGATCATGAAGGCGGACGCGCCCGCCACTGCCGCTCAGAGCATCGTGGACGAGATCGCGGGGGCCCTCACCACGAAAGGGTGATGTCGCCGTCGCCGCTGTGCGCACCCGCGGAGATGGTCCCGCCCGACACACCGCCGACGTAGGACGAGCCGCCGCCCCCACCTGCGCCGCCCCAGGAGCCGCCGCTGCCTCCGGGGCCACCCGCGCCTCCGCCTCCGCCGTAGTAGCCACCACCGCCGCCTCCGCCTCCGCCTCCGACGAAGCCGCTGCCGTTGCAGTTGACGCCGCCGGAGCCCGAGCCTCCGATGCCGAGCTGGCCAGGTTCGCCGGGGTCGGGGGTGTTGCTGCAGTTGGTCCCACCGACTCCGCCTGCGCCGCCCATCGCCTGCGTCGCGCCTCCGCCCCCAGTCGAGATCGCGCCGCATCCGGTGCCGTTGGTGCCCGAGGTCGCGTTGGGGTCACCACCGACGCCGCCAGCCCCACCTTCGCCCGCGCTGCAGGTCTCCTGCGGAGGCGCTCCGCCCCCGCCTCCGCCGCCCGCGACGAGGATGCGCTGCTCCAGGGCGTTGCCGGCCTGTCGCACGTCGGACGCCCCACCCCCGCTTCCGGAGACCGCCGGGTCCCCGCTACCGGGCGCTCCTCCGCCGTTGTAGCCATCCTGGCCTCCAACGAACAACGACAGGAGTTCCCCCGTCACGACGTCGAGCGTGCCCGTCGCAATCGCGCCTTGGCCCCCCGAACCTCCGCCGATCGCGGTTTGTCCGGATGCACCGCGCGCAACGACCGACAACGAGCCTTCGGCACATGCGGGCACCGAGAACGTCTCTTCGACGCCCGTGTACTCGAAGGACATGGACTCGACGGTGCAGATCCAAAGCGAGGCGTCCGCGACCAGAGACGCGCCGCAGCCATCCGTCACCGAGGCGGCGCTGACGGTGAGGGTGGTGATGGCATCGAGGTTCGAGACCTGAACGCTGAACGTGTCGGACGTCGCGGGCAGTGCGGGGGATACCGAGGCAATGCTCGCGCCTCCGCTGCTCACCGCGATGGCCCCCGCTTGCAGGGTGACCGGCTCGTCGAAGGTCACCGCGTAGACATCGGACGCGCTGCCCTCGGGGAGCTGGTGAAACTCCGCCGCGGTGAGCATGGGCGCGGTGTTGTCCTCGCAGTCGGGGCTGAGCGTCACCGTGGCGTCGTCGTCCAGCGACAGGCCGCACGCGATATCGGTGACCGATGCCGCATCGACCGAGAGCGTGTAGGGCCCGCCCTCGGCGGACGGCTGAAGCTCCACCGTGAAAGACACGCCGCTGCTCGGCAGCATCGGCGCGTCCAAGACCGCCCCCGCATCAACCGACAGCCCGCCCTCGGCAATGCGAACCTCGCGGTCGAACTCGAGCTCGGCGGTGATCGGCGAGGCCCCGGGCGTGAACACACCGGCGCTCATCGAGAGCAGCTGCGGTGCGTCGGCGTCGGTGCACCCGTCGTCGGTGTCGGTGCCACCGTCTCCCGACCCATCCGCGCTGGTGTGGCTGGCGCTGATGGCCGTGGGATCGTCGGTGTCGGCCGAGGTCGACCCATCCCCGGTCCCGCTGAACGAATCACCGAAGGTGGGCGCCCGGGCTGTCGTTTCGTCGCCGCACCCAGCCGAACACAAGACCAGCAGTGCAACGAACCCACGCGGCGACATACAGCCATTGTACGCCACCGCCCCAGCGGTTCGCTTGACTAGCAGCCGGTGGGGTTGGGCTCGCCGATCTGCCAAACACCGCCAGTCAGCGCGATGCTGCGGCCCTGCCCAGCATCACCGACGTGAGGCTCCGGCCGGTTGCCCTGTGCGTCCAACAGGCCGTCGTCGTTGCGACCACCGTAGATCACCGCGTCCATGGGGATGGTGTCGGTCGTGACGTCGGTGGACCGTGCATCGAACAGCGCGACGCCATCGGCGACGCTGCCCGCGTTTTGCAGGTTGGGGGAGAAGGTCATCTCCAGGTCGGCTGCGACGTCGGCACTGCCGACCAGCACACACGCCCCCGCCCCGATCGACCCGCCGAGGTCGGCGTTGCCGCGGGTGTAGCTGCCGCCGCCCCAACCGAGGCTCATGTTGTCGAGCGACGCGTCGGTGTCACAGGTGTTCTGCAACTTGACCCACTCCTTGCCACCGTCGCTGCCGACCGCGTCGTAAAACACCTCGACGATGCGAATGCCACACGCGCCCGGCTCGGGCTCCGGCTCGATGGGCTCCGACGGCTCCTGAGGCATCTTCAGCTCGACCGGCATCTGCGACCGCGGCGTGGCCATGGGCGCGACTTCCATGCCGGCCGGGAGCACGCCTTCGCCGTCCCAGAACAGACCGAACTGGTTGCGATAGGCCTCGACCACCTCGGGGATGTCGATGAAGTACATGTTTTCGAGGTTGCCCTCGAACCCGGTCCCCGTGAGGTTGGACGAGCCGGTGATGATCGCATCACGGCCGCTGTCCAGCCCGCCGAAGATGAGGAACTTGTTGTGATGCAGCAGGTGCAGCGAGTGGTTGGTCTCGAAGTAGCGGTCTTCGAAGCGCCCCTGGTCCCCGTCTGCTTCGCGAAGCTCCTGCACCTTGATGGCTTCGTTGAACGTGTTGGGTCCGAGCGTCTGCCACTGCGAGGGCGCCTCCGGGTCGAGCCAGTAGAGGTCGTCGTCGGCCACCATGCGCAGCGAGAACGGCGTCTGAGCGTCGTCGAGACGAGCGACCAACGCGTCGACCATCTTGGTGTAGCTGAAGCGGTGCGCGCCCAGGTCGATCGAGTCGGCTTGCTCGATGCTGGTGAGCAGCGTCTCGGTCAACGCGCGCGAGTCGTCGAGGACCGGGATGAAGTACGGGATCATGTCGTCCTCGGGCGGCGCGTCGATGCCCTCCCGGCACTCGTTCATGAACGCGCGAAACTTGGCTTTGCCGTCGGTGTGCGCAGGGTCGAGCAGCGCGTCCATCAGGCACAGGTGCGTCTGCACGAAGTAGCTGTCGCGCGCCACTTCGGTGAAGTGCCAGTTCTCGTGATGCAGGTGCGTGCCGGACGACATGTTGCCGCTGCCGAACGAGAGCCGAAGGTAGTCCTCCCCCTCGTCGGCGGGCCCGGCCGCACGGGGGTTGATCATCAGCACCTTGTTGTGGGCGAACCCCACCGAGCCTTGGTGCCCACGCGTGAACACGTCGCCCCCACACTCGATGACACGCTCGGCCTTGCTGCCGATCTTGTCGAGCACGAAGGTGACGTCGGCACCGCGGTCGATGGCCGAACACAGCGCGTCGGCGACCTTGCCGTCCGAGAAGGACAGGTACGCCAAGAAGATCTCGTCCCCCGCGCTGGTGCTGTCGATCCAGTCGAGGATTCGCGTCTGCGGGCTGGACACCCGCGTGCCCGAGTTCTCCGAGTCGAACTCCTTGGTGCAGTAGACGTTCTTCGGCTTGGCCGCCACGGTGCCGCCGCCCACGGTGGGCAGCGGTGTGTCGTAGCCGTAGGTCTCGCACACCGGGTTGGTGAACAGCACCTCGTACGACTGGTAGTCGAGGCAGGTGCGTCCCTCGCCGCAGCTGCCACCCACGTCGTCGGCTTTGCCACCCGGCCCGCCGGCTCCATCAGCCCCGCTGGAGCTGGAATCTTGGCAGGCAGACAGTGCAAGGGCGATCGCGAACAGGGACGTGTACGAGCGGGACATTGGCGACCTCGGGCAGGTGTGGGTCGAGCGTACAATGTCCCACCATGTGGGCAAGACACATCTCGGTCACGAACACCAGAAACCCGTGAACGAGGCGCCAGGGTGCCGTAGGAGGCGAATGCTGCATTCGCGACTCGCGCATGCGGAGTCCTACACGCGATAAGCGCCGGCCGAAAGGCTGTGCCTCGCCGCTGTCGGCCCGACCGTGGGGCCCCGAACCTCGGTTTAAGCCTTAGTTCTCCACACAGGCCGATGACGGCTCGTTCGAGGGGCGTCACGAGACCACCATGCTGACTCGACCCCTGTTGTGGGCTGCCGCCACCTTCCTCGTCTCCACTCCGGCCTTCGCCGCCGCGGACTTGTCCGTCTCCATTCCCGCGACCGCGGCGACCCACGTCTACGACGCGGCGACGTACACCGTCACGGTCGACAACGTGGGCAACCGACGAGCGAACAGCGTCACGCTGACCGTCGACCTCCCCGAGACCAACACCAGCCCCGTCGTGCACGTCATGGGTGAGGTCGATGCGATCGATTCGAGCTGCGCGCTGGTTGGAACCCAACTGCAATGCAGCCTGGGCCGCATTCGCAAGAACCGCTCCAAGAGCATCACGTTCGACTTGGAACTCCCCGAGGCATCCGTCCCGTTGTCGTTCACCGCGACGTCCGCGAGCCCGAGCGACTCGAACACCAGCAACGACAGCGACACCTATACACCCACGTTGCTCAACTACTCGACCACGATCGTCGACGGCGACGCGTCGATGGTCGACCACTGCACCGGCGTCGGCCTGACCTCGTTCTTCGAGTGCACACTCTCCCCTTCGTCCCTGAGCTCCCACCCGATCGAGTTCAACGGCGACGGCACGTTGAACTTCCCCAACGCCCAGCCCGGCTATTACACCGGCGACTGGGAGCAGCTCGCCAGCGACCATCTCACGATGACCTACTACTTCCAGGGCATGCCCGTGGCCGAGTTCGAAGGCTATGGCGGCAGCCCGGGCTGCTTCGAAGGCATCACGACGTTCCCACAATCGACCAGCGGATACGTGTCCGCCTACGAGGTCTGCGTCTGATGACGTCGCGTTAAAGGTCTGCGCAGATGCGCCGAACCCCATGGGAGATGTCTGCGACGCGTCGCATCTTGCTCATCGACCCCCATGGGGCATCGCGCGATGCGCTCGCGACACGACTCGAGACCCTGGGCTACGACGTCGTCACCGCCAACGACGGAGTCCAGGGCGCCCACGAAGCACTCGAGCACCCGCCCAGTGCCGTGATCGCAGACCTATCGATGCCGAGCATATCCGGCGCGCAGCTGTGCAGACTGCTCAAGGCCGAGCCCGCTACACAGGACGTGCCGGTGATTCTCCGCGGCGAAGAGGGACACCGAAACCGGTTCTGGGCCGAGCAGACGGGCGCGCTCGCCTACGTGATCAAGGGCCGCATGGGTGACCTCGTGCGCGCGATGAATCGCGGGTTCGAGTCCGCGGTCGACGAAGATGGATTTTGGATGGCGCTCTCGTCCGACGTGAGCGTTCGAGACCGCATCGCGCAGTGCCTCGACGCGGCGCTGTTCGACTCGGTGATCGCCGCCGAGGTTCGAAAGCTCGCGGTGTGCGAGTGCTTCGAAACGCTCTTCGACCTGTTCGCGCAGTTCGTCTCCCAGGTCACGACCTATCGGTGGTTGGCGCTCATGACCGACGCCCCGGTTCGTGGTGCGGTGCACGCCCAGCCGGGGCTCTCTTCACGAGCGTTGCAGGAGGCCATCGAAGCGTTTGGTGCTGCCCCCGACACTCGGTTCGCGCTCATCGAAGACCAGGATCCCTCGTCCGCAACCGAGGGGCCAATGCCGATCGTTCGCCCAATCGCGTTCGGGGACACCCGTTTGGGTTCGCTCGCACTCGCACCGCGCGAAGAGTCGGCCAGGGAAGACGCAGCGCTGCTCGAGATCTGTGCACGAGAACTCGGTGGACCACTGCGCACCGCGACGCTGGTCGAAGAATCGCAGCGACTTGCCACCGTCGACGCGCTGACGGGTTTGTTCAACCGACGCGCGTTCGTCGAGACTGCGCGCCGCGAGCTGTCCCGCTCCCAGCGCCACTGCGACTCGCTCTCGGTGTTGCTGTTCGACATCGACCACTTCAAGAAGATCAACGACCGCCAGGGCCACGCGATGGGAGACCGGGTTCTCAAATCGATCGGCGCCCTGCTCTCGACGCTTGCTCGCGAGTGCGATGTTTGTGCGCGGTGGGGCGGCGAGGAGTTCGTCGTGCTGCTCACCTCGACCGACCTCGAAGGTGGCTCCAAAGCGGCCGAGCGCATGCGAGCCGCGATCGAGGACATGCGCGTCGACAACGACGACGGCGTGCGCATCCCGGTCACCGCGAGTTTCGGCGTGTCGACGCTCCATCTCACCGAGGACTTGGACGTGCTCATCGACCGTGCCGACCGAGCCATGTACTTGGCCAAGACATCGGGTCGCAACCGAGTCGAACTCGATGCGACCCCCAAGAGCGTCGCCGCGGCGTAACGACGGTCAGCCGAGCGACTGGCCGTTCCCCCGCCCGAGTGCGATGATGCGTCGTTGCGACGGCGCATGGAGACCGTGCTCGCGGTGGGGCACACGATGGGTGCGTTGCTCTACGCCCTGGGCGCGGTGCTCCTCGTGCCACTCGCGGTCGGCCTCATCGCGGGTGAACCGCACCGCCCGCTGCTCGTCGGCTTCGGCTCCACGGCGCTCGGCTCGGTGGTGCTCGGGTTCCTCCTGAGACTGGGACCCAAACCGCGCCCGCTCGCCGAGGTGAGAGCGATGCTGGTCTGCGGGCTCGCGTGGATCGTGCTCTCGGCAATCGGTGCGGTCCCTCTTTGGCTGCTCGTTTCGACGAGCTACCTCGATGCCGTGTTCGAGATGGTCAGCGGCTTCACGACCACGGGCATCACGATGTACGCCGGGCTCGAGGAGATGCCGGCCAGCGTGATGTTCTGGCGCAACTGGACCCAATGGTTCGGCGGCCTGGGCATTCTGACGATGTACATGGTGCTCACGGGACAGCCCGCCCACGTGTTGGCAGGCGCCGAGGCCCACAAGATCGCCGCAGCTCGCCCTCGGCCCGGCCTTGCAAACACGCTGCGTGTCCTTTGGACCGTCTACTTGGGACTGAGCGTCTTCGTGTTGCTGGGACTGTTGCTAGGCGGCGTCGGCCCGTTCGAAGCGATGAACCACGCCTTCACGACCGTCTCGACGGGGGGATTCTCGACTCGCGACGAGAGCATCGCGTTCTACCGCCGCGACGGATACTCGCCCGCGGTGATCGAATGGGTCGTGATCCTCGGCATGCTCGGTGGCGGGACCAGTTTCTTGGTGCACTACCAGACCCTCAAGGGCAGCCCCTCGGCATGGTGGCGCTCCTCCGAAGCCCGGGTGTGGTTGCTGTTGCTCGCGGGTTTCCTCGGCCTGCTCATCGTCGAGCAAGCCGTCACGGGCTCGGGTATGTTCGCGACGGACGGACTCACCGTTGCAGGCTTCGAACACGGCATTCGCACCAACCTGTTCCAGGTGTTGGCGATCCTCACCACCACGGGCTACGCGACCCAAGACATCGCAAGCCCCTACTATGGGGCCGCCGCGCACCTGCTCTTCTTGGCGATGATGCTCATCGGGGGCTGCGTGGGCTCCACCAGCGGCGGCATCAAGGTGCTCCGCATCGTGCTCCTCGCCAAGGTGTTCGGCCGCGTCGTCGCGGGCATCGTCGCCCCACGCGGGGCGATCGACGAAGTCGTGCTCGACGGGCGCATCGTGCCCTCCTCCGAGGTCCGGCGTGTCGCGGGCCTGTTCTTCGTGTGGCTCGCCTTGATGGGTGTCGGCGGGCTGGTCACAGCTTTGGCGACACACCACGACGCACTCGCATCCGTGTCGGGCATGTTCAGCGCCCTCAACAACATCGGCCCCTGCTACATCCCCACCCCCGCCATGGCCGAACTCCCGGCAGTGGTGAAGGTCGTCTACATGCTGGGCATGCTCGCCGGACGCCTGGAGATTCTACCGATCGCGTTGCTGTTCAGCCCCAGCGCCTGGCGCGAGTGAAGGCCCGCGGCCGGGATCGCGATACTCTGTGCGGTGAGCCCATGCGAACACGGACACGAGGAAGCCGATGCACGTTCTGATTGCAGGCGTGGGTGCATTGGGGCGGCAGGTGGCAGAGTCGCTGGTCGAGCTTCGGCACGATGTGGTGGCGATCGACATCAACAAGTCGGCGTGTGAAGCGGTGTACGCGGAGCTCGGAGTCGTGGCGGTGCACGGCAGCGCAACCGATGTGCACGTGCTCGAGGAGGCGGGAGCTCGCAAAGCCGATGTGGTGGTCACGACGTTGCACAGCGACGCCGAGAACATTGCGACGGTGCTGCTCGCCCACAGCCTCGGTGCGACTCGAACCGTCGCCCGCCTGCAAGATCCCAGCTACGAGGGCGCGTATCGGGCCGCGGGCACCACCCATGTCGTTCGCGCGACTCGGCTGCTTCGCAACCAGATCATCTTGCACCTGCAGCATCCACGGGTGCAGCAGATCGTCGATCTCGGAGACCACGGCGTCGAGGTGTTCTCGATCGACATCCCCCTGGGCGCTCAATGCTCGGGCATGCGCATCAGCCAGATCGCGGCCGACCGTGGGTTTCCGCGCCAGTGCCTCATCGCGGGCCTCATTCGGCCCGACGAGAAAGACATGACGGTACCCCGTGGCGACGATGTGTTGCGGGCCGGAGACTCGGTCTACGTGTTCGCGCGCGCCAAGGATGTGGAGCGCGTGGTCTCCCTGCTCACGAAGGTCTGATCTGCTCGAAGCGCTGCACGAGCTCGGCGACAGTCCACGACTCGCGCCAGCGGATCAGCCCCACCAGCAGACCCAGGACGAACCCAGGGTCGGCAATGCGTTCACCCAATCGCGCGGCGTCGCCGTCGACTTCGGCTTCGTAGACCTCTCGCTCGGAGGGCGTTTGTGCCGTGGCTTTGGTCGCCACGTTCCACGCCTGGTCTCGCGCCCGCACCAGCATGAACACACCGAGCCGCTCGTCGGCACGGCCCATGAAGCGGTCGATGCAGGCGAGCCACGGCGAAACGTCATCGAGCGCCGCCTGCACGCGATCGAGCTCTGCGGCCAGGATGGCGTTGATGCGATCGAAGTCGGCGTGAAACGGTTCGGGCTCGATGCCCGCTTCGATGACCGAGAATCCGAGGTCCAAGTTGATGTGCGCGTTGACCCCGAGCAGCAACAACTGCAGCGCCGTGCGGTCGCCCTGGTCCGTCGCGTCGAACGCGACCTGCCATGACCGTGGGATGGGCTCTCCGCGGAGGTAGGCCGTCAGCGGTGCGAAGTAGCGGCGCGCGAACACGGCGTCGAACCAGCTCATGCGCGGGCCGTCATCGAACTCGCCGCGTTCGATGGCCCGCTTCACAGCCAGGGTCATGCGTTTGTAGAGCGCCGCAAAGACGGCCCAGCGATGGCCGCCCTCCACGCCCTCGGCGATCACCGCATCGAGGACTCGGAGAACATCGTCGATGTCCTCGATCTCGTCGTTGGCAATGTGCACGCGACAGGTGGCCGGGAGGCTCCCGGCGTCACTGCATTGGAGGCATGAGGTTTTCCATCATGCCGTCGGCGCCGACCATCTCCATCGGGCGCGAAGTGTGACGCGCCGCCTGAACGGCCTCACGAAGGTCTTCGAACAGTTTGCGTGCGTTGGGCAGCCCGTACAGCTCGAACTCGGGGTCGGTCTGGTCGGTGCCGATGAGCGTGACCGAAGCGTTGCCGAGCATGCGGTCGATGAGGCTCTGCTTGAACCGCACGTCGAGCACCCGCCACAGCTCGAGGCTGTCGACGGTCTTGGAGAGGATGCCGTGCTCGTACTCGACGCGGCGGTTGGTGATCTTGTAGTGGGTGGTCTTGAACCGCAGGAACGTCCAGATCATCCCCGGGATGCCGACGAAGCTGAGGATCCACAGCGGCCAGGTCGAGAAGAACTCGATCAGCCCGAGCAGGTAGGCGACGACGCCGCCCACGACCGAGGCCCCGAACCACTTGAGGTAGCCGCTGTATTGCGCAGTGGCACGGGCGATGCCTTCGAAGATGATCTCCGCGTCGCCGGGGCGCGCGTTGGAGCCGGCCGGAGGATGCGCCTGCGCGCGCGCGGGCTGCTGCATGGGCGCTTGATGCCCTGGATGCACGGGAGCGGGGTGCTGGCTCGGGTGCGGTTGGACGGGCTGTTGGCCTGGATGTTGGCCGGGATGTTGGCCGGGATGCTGCTGCATGGCGACTCCTTGGGGGGCAGGATACCCGCCGGGCATCGGCGGTGGCGAGGCAACCCCAGGAACGGCGCCGGGATTCCCGTACGGCGCAACGTGGGAGTTCGGAGCAGGTTGGGGCACATGCGCGACCGGCTGCGGGGCTGCTGCGGGAGCAGGCACAGGGGCAGCCGCAGGCGGCACGGGCGGAGCAACAGCCGGGGCGGCGGGTGCTGCAGCAGGCTCGCCCTGCAAACCGCTCAGTGGAAACTCCGAGGAATCCTCGGGGTGTAGATGCGACCAGCCGGGACCCTGCGAGGTCATGCGTGCAGCATCGCATCGGCGATCAGCGCGAACAAGGGTAGGCTCGAACCCCCGTGCCATGCCTGGAAGAGAACGAGATCGTCGATCTCGTCACGGGCAACCTCGACCCCCAGCAAGCCGAGGCCGCCGAAGCCCACATCGATGGGTGCACGACCTGCCGCTTGGTGCTGATCGAGCTCGCACGGGTGTTCGAGCTCAAGGCGTCATCGCTGCCCGAAGGTGATCCGACCGAGCACGGCACGACCGGGCATCCCTCGGAGGACGACGTCCCGCTCCTCATGAACCCACCCGCGATGATGCGCGGCACGACGATCGGTCGTTACCTGGTGCTCGACGTCTTGGGGGCCGGAGCCATGGGGGTGGTCTACGCGGCGTTCGACCCCGAGCTCGACCGCAAGGTCGCGCTCAAGCTGCTCCGTGCGCGAGCGGTCGGCAAGGGATCGAGCGAACGACTGGTCCGTGAGGCTCGCGCCACCGCGAGGCTGGCCCACCCCAACGTCGTGGTGGTGCACGACGTGGGCGAGCACGGCGGGGCGGTGTTCATGGCGATGGAGTTCGTCGAAGGCGGCACGCTCGGCGAATGGCTCGCCGCCGAAGACCGCGACCACGACGACATTCTCGAGACCTTTCACGACGCGGGCCTCGGCCTGCAAGCCGCCCACGACGCAGGTCTCGTGCACCGCGACTTCAAACCCGCCAATGTCCTGATGGGACACGATGGCCGCGCTCGAGTCACCGACTTCGGCCTCGCGCGCGGCGATGGTTCCAAGGACACGGCCGACGATCTCGCGGCGACCCATCCTGGCGCCGAGGCCAAGCTCCTCGATGCAACGTTCACACGGACCGGTGCCCTCGTCGGGACCCCGGCCTATATGTCGCCCGAGCAGTTTGCGGGCCAGGTGGCGGACGCTCGCTCGGATCAGTTCAGCTTCTGTGTGGCGTTGTTCGAGGCGCTGTGCGGGTCACGGCCCTTCGCGGGCAAGACCGTCACCGAGCTGGCCGCCAATGTCAGCGCGGGCCGCATTGCAGAACCCAAGCTGCTCGACGCGCTCCCCCGCCGCGTACGCACCGCGCTGCGCCGCGGACTGAAGGCCGACCCCGCCGACCGCTTCGCGTCGATGGGCGTGCTGCTTCGCAGCCTACAGCCGAGCGGCCTCGGCACGACGAGCTGGGCAACACGGGCCGTGTTTGCGGGCGGCCTGGCTCTCGCAGGAGGGGGCCTCGCCCTCGCGATGACGGCGGAACACGCTCCGCCGCCCGATGTCCCCCGCTGCGACGACAACGTCGAGGTGATGCGAGCGATGTGGTCCGACGAGCGAGGCTCCACACTCGAGTCCAAACTCACCGCCAACGTCTCGGGGCACGAAGCTCGTGTCGCATCGCGCGTACGCGGCATGCTCGACGACTTCGCCGCGACTTGGGTCGACACACGCGCGGGTGTCTGCGACGAGGCTCGAGACCCGGTCTCCCAGGCGGTCGTGTTTCGCTGCCTCGACCGACAGTTCGTGCACTTTCGGGCTCTGGTCGAAGCGCTGGAGTCGGGCGACGCGGTGGCGCTGGAAAACGCGGTGCATGCCGCCGCGCAGCTCGGCGAGCCCGCCCAGTGCACGAGCCACGACTGGCGCAGAGGCTCCGAGCGTTTCGACCCTCCCCCCGAAAAGGAAGACGCCGTCGCGGCGCTGCGGGAGCGCCTGGTTCGGATTCAGGTGGACGAGCAACTCGGGCACTACGACCGGGCGATCGACGCCAGCGACACCTTGCTCGCCGACGTCAAACAGGTGGGCTTCGATCCTCTGCTCGCGGACCTGCATCACGAGCGCGGGCTGTTGCTCGCGGAATCGGGCAAGTACGAGCCGTCGCTCGCCGAGTTCGAGCAGGCGTTCGCGGCGGGCCTGCGGGCGGGCTACGACGACCCGCTGGTGCTGGCCGGTTCGCTCGCGCTGCACGTGGTCGGCCAGTCCACCCCCGACCCCGAGCGGGCGCGCATGTGGAGGGCGATCACCGAAGCCGCGCTGGAGCGCCTGGGTCCCTATTCGAAGTTCGGCGGGCCCTTCTGGAACTCGGTGGGTCTGGGGCACCGCCTTCAGGGCGAGTTCGACGAAGCGCGCGAGGCGTTCGAGCGTTCGATTCAGATCTACCGAGACACCGACCCTGGCGGAACCCAGGTGTTCTTTCCGCTCAACAACCTCGCCGCGCTGGAAATGGATCAGCGGCGCTTCGTGGCGGCCGAGTCCCGTGCGCGCGAGCTGCTTGCCGCGCAGGAGCAGGCGTTCGGCCCCGAACACCCCGACTTGGTCACCACGCTCTCCACGCTCGCCTCTGCGTTGGCGTCACAGCATCAGCTCGAGGAGGCCGCGAGCTCGATCGACCGCGCGATCGCCCTGGAGCTGGCGTGGGTCGGCGAGGACAGCCAACGCCTGGAGTCAGCACGCATGACCCTGGCCATGGTTCGCAAACGCCAAGGCAAGCTCGAGGAGGCCCGCGACCTTTACGCGGGCGTGCTGAAGACGTGGACCGAAAGCCGCGGACCCGACGATCCGTACGTTGCGCTGGCCCACAACAACCTCGCCGCCACCCTGGGAGAGCTGGGCGAAATGGAGGGCTCGCTCGAACACCACCAGCGCGCCCTCGAGATCTGGATCGCTACGCGCGGGGCCGACCACACCAGCGCCGCCCAAGGCCACTCTGCTGTCGCTGCAGATCTACTGGCCCTCGATCGCTGCGACGATGCACGGACCCATCTCCAGCGCGCCCACGCGATCACATCGAAGCTCGAGCCCTCCGACATCCTGGTTGGCGTCGTCGAGGGCAACTGGGCCAAGCTCGAAATGCAGTGTGCAGGCTCGCCCGCCACGGCGGTACGATGGGCCGAGCCCGCCGCCACGCACACCGAAGCCGCAGTCGGCCCCGAGCATCCTCTGCTCGGCAAGGTCCTCGCGACCGCAGCGGAAGCCGCCGTGCGCAACGGCGATGACGAACGCGCCCGCGAACATGTCGAGCGCGCGCTGCCGCTGGTCGACACCGAGACCTCGCCGGCCACCCGCGCTCGCCTGCTCTACGTCCGTGCCCGCGCGGCGAACGGCGAGGCGCGGGAGAAGGATGTCGCAGAAGCCAAGCGCCTGCTCCCCGCCGCAACACGGTGGGACCGACTGCGCGCCGACCTCGACGCGCTTTGAGTCCTACGGTTCTTTCTCCGCGACCACCGTCACCGACGACCCGCCCTCGAGACCCAGCTTGACCGAGGTGCCCGCAGGAACTCGGGTGAGCACGTGGTAACGCCGGGAGCGACCGTCGGTGACACTCAGGCCGTCGACCGAGATAATCGTGGCCCCCACCTCGAGGCCGGCTTTGGCCGCGGGGCCTCCCGGACGCACGACGGCAACGACGAGCTCGTACTCCTCGGGATCGGTGCCGGGGTCGGGCTGGGCGAGGGTGAAGCCGAGGGAACCCGCTTGCTCGGTGGCCTTCACCCGCGCTCGCACCATTTCGATGTCGGGAGCGGTGAACGGGTCGGTGTCCTCGACGGTGATGAAGGCCTGCTCGGGGCCGTACGACCCCTCTTCGCCCCAGTCCTTCGGAAGAGCGCGGACCGAGACGCGGCCGACCGGGACGCCCTCGAGTTCGTAGTACCCCTGCGCGTCGGAGAGGTAGAGCTTCTTCTTGCCGTCACCGCGGTACTGCACTCGCCCCTTCTTGCGGCTCATCATGACGCGCACGCCTGCCACGGGCTCTCCCGTCTCGGCGTCGACGACCCGGCCTTTGACGGTGACGAGGTTCTGCAACTCGATCTTCACGCCGGCCTTTTCGGCGCCAGCCTCCACGATGACCTCCGTGTCGCCGCTGCCCTCTCCGCTGGTGGCGGAGATGAAGAGCGTGCCCGGGGGCAGTTCTTCGATCACGAACTTCCCGTCGGTCGCGAAGAAGGACTCGGACCGATAGAAGCCCGTCGCCTCATCCCGCACTTGCAGTTCGAACCGCTGCGGCACCGAGCCGGCCGACGCCGCGACTCGCCCGCGCACGCTCGCCGTGTCTTGCAACTGCACGGTAACGCCGTCCGAGCCGGTCGAAACGTTCTCCACGTAGCCCTCGCCTCCACTTCGACGAATGGCCCACACGGTATACGAGCCTTCCGAGAGCCCTTCGACGGTGAAGCTCCCGTCGGTGTCGCTCATCAGCGGCTGTCGGTCCCAGCCACCCCACCGGGCACTCCGCACGCTTCCCTTGGCGCTGGCGGCGTCCGAGTCCGACACTCGCTTGGCCCGAATGTATGCGTCGGCGACAGGCCCTCCGGAGGCATCGACGACCACACCCGAGATCGACGCCTCCCGGGTTTCGACCACCAACGTGACCTCCGCGGAACCGCCCGCCTCGACCTGGACGAGCTCCCCCTGCACATCGTCGTCGGTGGTGCCGGGCTTGCGCAGCTTGGCGACCCAATCGAGCGCCGCGACGACACGATACTCGCCGGCCTTCAGACCGCGAACCTCGAACTCACCGTTGTCATCGACCTGGGCACTGTTCCACCCCGCCCCTTCGGCACGCACGTTTGCGGCCGAGACGGGTTGGCCCGCAGAGTCTTCCACCCGGCCACGAATCACGGCCCCCGCAGGCAGCTCGATCTCGATGCCATCGACGGACTCCCCTTCGGGCACCACCACCTCCAGCGGTTCGTCGGCTTCCGGAACGTCGCTCCCCGAGACGGTGATTTTGTAGGTGTTGGGGGTGAGGCCCGTCAGCACGAAGCTTCCGTCAGGACCGAACTTCTCGGTCGACGACCAGCCGCTCTTGCCACGCGCTTCGCCGCCGATCGAGCGCGCCCGAACGTGGATACCCAGGAGGCGCGACGGGTCGTCGGCGAGCACCCTGCCCCTGAGTTCCGAACCGGGGGTCGTCTCCCAACGCAGGCCTGCGATCGGCTCGTCCTTCACCTCCAGCTCGCCGTAGGAATCCTCGGAGACGAAACCGTCGCAGCGCGCGAACACCTCGTAGCGACCCGGGAGAACTCCGGCAACGTGCACGTCGCCTTCGGTCTCCACCCTGGCGCGGCGCGAGATGCCGGAACTGCCGGGCTTCGGACGCAAACGAACGCCCCCTTCCTCGCACGCCGAAACCGTGTCGCCGACCCGTACCAGCACCGTGCCGGACACCGAGACTGCGGGATGCAGCGCAATGAGTACCGAGTCCGACGTCTGGCCGATGCTCAAGTGCACGCTCGACTCGGCTTCCCCGTAGCCGTCGTCGGCCGTCGCGGTGGGCTTGTACGTTCCCGGTTTCAAGCCTTCCACACGAAACGATCCCGTGGAGTCGGTGAGCACCCGGCGGTCCCCCGCAGAGACCTTCGCGCCCTCGATCGGCTCGCTCGTGGCCACGTCGACCACCCGACCGACCACCACCGACTCGGGCGTGAGGTAGAGGGTGAAATGGGTGCCCGGAGCACGGCCGCCCTTGCTCTCCGAGGCGTATCCCTCGGCCGTGGCCTCGAGGTATGCGGTGCCCTCTTCGACCCACATCGAGAACTCGCCTTCGTCGTCAGCCACCGCGACCACGGGGATCTGCGGTGACCAGAAGCGGCGTCCGCTCGCCACCTGGGCCCCCGGGATCTCTCCTCCCGCAATGTCGCGTACGGTGCCAAAGATCTGCACGCCGCCGGACCGAAGGGTGATGTCGACACCGCGACGCTCTTTGCCCGCGACCAGTCGCACGCCCGCCGCACGCCTCCCCTCGGGCACGTGGCGGCTGGGGATGTGGTGTGGCGCCGACGCTGCGACGTCGTACCGAGACGCGCGCAGACCTTCGATGCGGTAGTGGCCGTCGGCCTCGCTGCGTGTGCACGGGATCTCGCGCGGTGCCTCGCTGCCGTTCTCCAGGACCGCAGCACAAACCTGGGCACCCGCCACCGGTCCCCCGTCTTGTCCTGTCACGGTGCCCGAGACCACGGCCTTGGGCGCGGCTTCCAGCTCCAACGCACGTTGCCGGGGAAGCACAGGCTTGGGTTTGAGCGACGCGCCAGCTCGGTCGGCTGCTCCCACGCTGGCCTCGGCCACTTCGGGCTCCGGCGGCGACACATCGTCGCGACCCACCGTCCACCACAGCAGCGCGGCAAGCCCCGCCACCAACCACGCAATCACGACCCGACGATGCGATGTCTTCATTGGAACGCTCCGTGTTCCTCGGGATCCTTCCCGGAAAGTTCCCGGAGGATACCCGAACGAAGCGACTGTCTGACGCCTACTTTCGACCCATCGCGTCGAAGTGAAGCGTCAACGCGATGCGGGCCGTAATCGGGTTCCCAGCCACCGCATGCACCGTCGGCAACTGGCTACGGGGACGGTCGGCGCCCCAGTGCGAGGCGAAGTGGTACTCGCCTTCACGCCATTGCTGGTTCCACAGGTTGTCGATCGAGAGATCGAGCTGCGCCCATCGGTAGCGATAGCCGACGTTCAGATCCAACACGGTCGTGGGCGCAGCGACGGCCCCGTAGCTGAGCGGCCGGGCGCCCAGCACGAACCACCGCACCCCCGCCCGCCAGCCCTTGGGATGGCTCAGCGAAGCCTTGGCCGTGACGATGAGCGGCGGTGCACCCGGAATGGCATCTCCGCTGTCGCGAAAGCGGCCCCGTGCCCACGTCACGTCGGCGCCCACGTCGAACCATGACGTGGGGTGCAGCTGCACGTCGGCCTCGACCCCAAGCCGCTGAGTCGCGGAGCGCTCGACGTTGAAGCCCGAGACATGGTCGAACACGGACTCGCGATCGATCCACGTGCCGAATCCCGCCACTCCGATGTCGAACACGCTCGGCTGCACACGCGTGCCAACCTCGACGCTGTCGCTCTTCGTGACCCGAGCGCTGCCGCCCGCGTATCGGCTGACGTCCTCGTTCTCGGGGGCTTGCTCGGGCAGCGTGAAGGCGCGGACCTCGGGTGACCGAACGCCGCGCCCATAGGCCGCGAACAGCTGCCAGCGCTGCAGCGGCATGAACTTGGTCGTCGCGCGCGGTGACACGGCCGCGGTCGCCCCCGAAAAGTCTCGCCCCTGCACGCGGTCGCGGACCGTGGTCGCGAACACATCGACACGCCCGCCCGCTTCCACCTGCATCCAAGACGCAGGGGTTGCACGCACGCCCGTGCCGAACCCGAGGGCGTGTTGGGCAAAGGCCAGGTCCTGCGGCGTATCCCAGGCTCGTCCATCCGTGGTGAGCTGGTCGATGGACTGCTCGGCAACGTCGACCTGCCAACGCGCAAAGACCGGGATCTCCACCCGGGGATGCACACGAACATCGACCTCCGTGGAAACGCCGGGACTCACCACGTTGTGAAACTGGCGGTGCCGATCGCCCACGTCTTCGAACAGCAGATCGCCCGTGAAGTTCTCGTCGAGGTCGAGCCTGCGCGCTTGCACCCACGCGGTCGTGCGAGAGCGGACCCGTTCGCGGTCGGTTTCGACGGTGCTGGACACGATGGCGCGCGAGGACTCACCGCGGGAGTCGTCGGTGTAGCTTCCGTACAGCCCCACGTCGCCACGCCGCACGTCGTCGAGCCGGACCGTCCCCGGCAGGTCGAAGCGCGCCGCGTAGACGGCCCCCATCGCGGTTACGGTGGTCCCGCGTCCGCGATAGAGCTCGGCTTGGCCGATCGTGCTGACGCGCTGGGCGTGCCTCCGCTGGCCGTACCCCTGGTCGTCCATCAGTTCGACAGCGAGAAACGTGTCGTCGCTGCGGGTCGAGGGCGCATGGACCAGGGACAGGCGGTGACGCAGCGTGGAGCCGAACTCGTAGGTGGCCCGGGTGCCCCGCTGCGGCACGCCCAAGCGATACCGAATGCTGCCCGCCGTGCCGAAGTTGCCTTGCTCGAGGCGGTAGGAGCCCTTGGTGGCGTCCACACTGTCCACGGCCTCGGGGATGATGAAGGCCAAGTCGAGGTAGCCGTGCGCGTGCACGTTGGACACCTCGTTGAGCGGCACATCCCCGAGCATGGTTTCGATGTCGGCGCCGTGCACCGCGTCAAAGCCACGCAGGTAGAACTGGTAGCCCTTGCCCTGGCCTCCGTGCTGCACGATGTGCATGCCGGGGATGTGTCGCAGCAGGTCCTCGGCACCACGCTTGGGCATGGTGTCGATCTCGCGGCGCCCCACGGTGACCGCGGTGGCGCTCAGCGAGTCGGCCTCGCGGTGCACGACGAGTTGGCGCACCGTCGCGTCCTCGGGCTCCGACGTGTCCTCGGACGCCCCGATCGTTTCGACCGGAGCCGGTTCGTCCGGGACATCGGCCGGAGGGTGCGCGACGCGTGTCGCCACCGCTGCTGCGATCATCCAGCCGTTCATCGTATTCGGGGTACGGGCGATGGGGCTCGCGGGATCATTCGATCTCGCAATGCCCTTCGCCGTTGATGTGCCCGACGGTGCGCGCTTGTTCGGCGATGAAGGCGTGCAGGTCGTCGATGTCCCGACTCCCCACCTGGTATCGCACTTCGCCCGCGAGGCTCTGCGCCTCGAGTTCCGCCATCGTGACCTCGCCGTCGTCGTCGGCATCCGCCGCCGCGATCAGGTCGAACGCCACCCCCGGCTCTTCGGAGTCGAGGTCGTCGTAGAACAGGTGGTCGGCGTGCACGGTCAACACGACGTCGGTCACGTCGCCGCTCGCCAACGGCGTGCCGGTGTCGCACTCGACGTAGCGCACGGGCGTGTCGAAGGACCAGTCGAAGTGCTTTTCCACCCCCTCGCGCGTTGCGGTCCCCTGCGCATGCATGGACGAGATCGTCCACGAGGCCATGGGCACACGATCGGCAGGCAACACGGCCGTACCCAGTGCGTGCCCTTCGCCTCCGGACGCCTCCGCGATGTCGACGACGTGGGTGCCCGGCAGAGCCTCCCCATCGGCATCGACCGCCGTCACCGACACCTCGAACACGTCGAACGTCACACTCCAGCCGTCGACGAACTCTTCGGCTGGGATGCCCTGCTCGATGAAGTCTTCCCCCCACAGGGTGAAGCGAACGGTGCCCTCGCCAGGGTCGGAGGTGTCGCAAGCGGACAAGAGGAGCATCAGAGGAACGAGAGCGCGTTTCATTCGATCACCTCCACGGCGTAGTGGTCGTGCACTTGGAGGTTGCGCCGGAGCATGGCCCAGGCTTCGGGGGTCTGTTCTTCGGAGAGTTCGACAAATCCGTCGTCGTCATCATCGAGCGCTACGACGTCGACGCCGTCGAAGATCGAATCGCCTTCGATTGCATCCACGGGGTCGAAGCGGAGCCCAAGCGTGGCGGCCGTGTCCTCGGTGGCCGTGAACTCGAGCGGGAGGCCGATGATCTCGCGGTCGTCGTCTTGGGCGACATACGCGGCGAACTCCACCTCGACCCCGTCACGGGCCGCGGTTCCCACGAACATGAAGGTGTGCCCGAGGATCGGGTCATCGGTCTCGAGGCCATCGGCCGCCTCGGCCTTTGCGAACGTGAAGTTCGCCCCGGAGTAGTCGGCGCTGAGCAGAGTGGCCTGTCCCAACGTTTGCCCGGCATCGAGGAAGTCGACCACGTAACGACCGACCAGCTCCCCCGCGACTTCGCCGCCGGCCGAGTGCCCCGGGTGCGCGTACGCGGTGGGCACGACGAGTTCGTGCAGGGCCGGCAACACACCCGCGCGGGCGTGGAGCTCCCCCTCGGTGGTGAACTCGAGGGTTGCGAGGGCCATGCGGGCCTCGGTCAGATGAATGGTGGTGTCGTCGTCGGTGGTGAACGTGTCTTGGGTGGGCTGGACCACCACGTCGAGGTCGACGCGGGGTGCCAGCGAAGTATCGAGGTCACAGGCCGCAATGCACGACATCGCCGCGCATGCGATCCAGAAGCGGGTTCCAAACATGGAAGCCCCCTTTCGAGAGTTCGAACAATGAAGGTTGTGGTGCAGGGTGAGCGCTGACGCGGCTCACACCGGGGGACCACGCGCCCGCGTGCACGACGGGGTCCGGTCACAGACCCGCGACGGATCGCACGACGTTCGACTCAGAAAGGCCCACGGAGCCACCGCAACGGGCGGCCACGCGGGAGGCGTGGGCATGGCGGCAATGCCCCGGTGGGCCAGGGCGTGCGTGCCGTGCCCGAAGTCATCGGCACAACGCGCGACGTCTTCGGCGAGGAGGATCTCGGGATCGTCTGCGAACGGCAGGGAGACGGGCGCAGGCTCGAACTGTCCGGCGAGCTCTTCGGCGTCGGCGAGCTCTTCGCCGTGCTCGTGCTCCTCGATGTGCTCGTGCTCGTCGAGGTACGCGTGCTCGTCGAGGTACTCGTACTCGGACTCGTCGAGGTACGCGTGCTCGTGCTCGTGCTCGTGCTCTTCGAGGTACGCGTGCTCGTGCTCTTCGAGGTACGCGTGCTCATGCTCGTCGGCCAGCGCGTGCTCATGGTCGTGCGCATCAACGTCGACGTGGTCTGCCGAGTCGTGGTGGTGGTGCGCGAGCAGCTCGTGAAACGCGATGTGTGCACCCGGGCCAAGCTCGAACCCCACAAGCCACAACACGCACAGCACGAGCGCATGCAAGCGGCGAAGGCGGGGCTGGGAGGAGCGGAGCACGGAGTGAGCGGGGAGACGGTAGCGAAGTCTCGCCCAGGGTACGAGCGGCCAGCGGGACCGGATCACAGGGTCGGTCAGTTTCTGCCCAGACCGCGCTCTTGGGCCTCAGACCGCCTTCCACGGGGTCTCCCGGCCGCGGCGCAGACCACGGAGCCGCGAGACCACGCTAGAATCGCCACCGATGTACCTCACCCGCGCGCAGCTGTTTGGGGTCTCACCGTTCGGCACCATGGACGTGCCGTTCTGTGACATCGACGGCGAGCCTCGCATGGTCACCGTCGTGCACGGCGGGGGCGGGGTCGGCAAGACGGCGCTTCTGCGGGTGCTCTCGGCCACGCGGCCCGGACACGCCGTGGCGTTGCTCGGACGCTCGATGCCTGGCGCGACCGCCCCGGCACAAGCGATGTGTCACTGGCACCTGGGCGACGACGATCCCGAACGCCCCCACCCGCTGGTGGTGAGTACGCCCAACATGCGGCATCACGGAGACGAGGAGACGTCGCTGCTGCAGCGCCGCGAGCAGGCGATGTTCGACAAGCAGGCCAAGGAGCGCGGAGGCTTCGTGTTCGCGGTAATCCCCGCCAGCCGTTGGTACTCACCGCAGGCCGTGTCGCTGCACGCCCCGCTGCGAACGGCCGCGCACTACGACGTGAAGACCTCGTCCAACTTCGACGATGCGTCGCGCTCCGAAAGCACCCGCGACACCAAACTCGCCATCGCCTACGCGGAGGTCTCGTCCGCGGTCGCGCCCAAGACCCAACGCGAGCGCAACCGCTGGCGCGAGACCAGCAGCCGTCCCTGGGACACCCGCCTGCTGGGCAACGCGATGCGCGACGCGATCGGTGCCGTGCTCGACCTGGTGGGATACGGGTACGAAGGCGTCGACCCGGTGTCGCTCGAGCCCTCGTTCACCACCCCCTCGGGCGACGTCTGCATCTTCGACCGACTGCCCCACCACGTTCGCCACCTGCTCACGATTGCGTCCGCCCCGATTCGAACCCTGTGGGCGGCATACCCAGGACAAGATCCACGAACGTCGCCGGGCGTGATCGCGATCGACGAGGTCGACCTTCACCAACCACCCGAGGTCGCCCGCGAGCTGCTCGCAACACTGCGAAGCACGCTGCCTCGTGCCCAGTGGATCGTGACGACGGCCAACCCCGAAGTTGCCGCGAGCGTCGACGCATCCGCGTTGCTCTCGCTGCGGCGCCTGCCCGAAGAGGACACGGTCGAGCTGTTCGAGGGCGCCACGGCGCAGCTGCACTGAATGCCGGCCTCGCTCCCACTGTGCGGGAACCGAGCCATCCCATAGAGACACCGTCCTCGCCCGAAGACAGGCCTCATGTAGGCGTGCGAAAACGACCTGGCCCAAAGGGACACAATATTCCAAGTGTCTGGATATGAGACAGTCGGGGTTCGAGGATCTCTCTAGACTGTCTCCGTGGGCTCTCTACGAGGCACTTTGCAGAGCTGGGCCATGGTTGGCCTGAGCTGTGCGACCTGGGGCTGTGCCGACGCGGGTCGGTCGGGTGCCCCTGGTGTCGAGTCTGGGTTCACTTCGGAGACGGGCACCGAAAGTGACAGCTCGAGCGGAGCGTGGGCGCCGGACTCCGAAGGCTCGTCCTCCGAAGGAGAGACCGAGCCCGGGCTGCCCCCCGTGGACTTCGACGTCGGCATGGTCCCCGACCCCGGCGAGGTCGACGACGGCTGCCAGGCGATCGACTTCCTGTTCGTGATCGACAACTCGAGCAGCATGTCGGGGCGTCAAGATCAGCTGCTCGCGAGCTTCTCGGGATTCATCGACTCGATCGAAGACTCGCTCTCCAGCGTCGACTCGGTTCACGTCGGCGTGATCACGACCGACAGCTACGACGGCAACGAGCAAGGCTGCAACGGACTCGGCGACCTCGTCACGAAGACGTGGGGCAGCGGCTCGTCTCACGCCGCATGCGGTCCGTTCGTATCGGGTTTGCGATTCGCCGACGAACGCGACTCGCTCGACACCGCGTTCCCGTGCATGGCCAAGGTCGGCGTCAACGGCAGCGCCCTCGAGCGCCCGGTCACCGCCACGATCGCCGCACTCGGCCAGGAGAAGGCTGCCCCGGGCGCCTGCAACGAAGGCTTCCTTCGCGACGACGCCATCTTGGTGGTCGTCATGGTCACCGACGACCCTCCCTTCGCCCCCGACCTCGACGACGCGCATCCCGACACGGACACATCGGGATGGTTCGACGCGGTCGTCGCAGCCAAGGGCGGCGACGTGGATTCGATCGTGATGATCGGCTTCGTCCCCATGCTCCCCCTGGGCTGCACGTTCGCCGAAAACACCAACCTCATCGACTTCGTCGAGCGCTTCGGTGACCAGGGCATTCTCGCCAACGTCTGCGAGTCCGACTTCGCCCCGGTGTTCACCCACACCGTGGACACCATCGTCTCCACCTGCGAGAACTTCGCCCCTCCCCAGTGACGTCGCGGCGCTATGCTTCGGGCATGCAGGAGCATGAAGGTCGGACCGCCGTGCGCATCGCCAAGGCCATGAAGGCCGTCGAGGCGATCTTCAGCGCGGTGTCGTACGCACTGGTCGCCGTTCTGGCGGTGCTGTACTTCGTGGGCGTGCTGGAGGAGCTGTGGGTGGTGATGCTGCCCGCGCTGCAACTCCTCGCACTGAAGTTTGCGATGGGCGCGTACTACGGAGCCAAACTCGCCCCCGGGGTGATCGACGAGCGCTACCGCTAGCCCGCCAACTCAGGCCCCGTCGCCGCAGGCCGCATCGGCCTCGGTTCGTCGCACGCCGGTCCATCACGCGAGTTGTCGAAGCCGCACTCGCAGAACTCGGTCATCACCGCCTCACACTCCGACTGCCCGAGTTCAGAAGTGTCCGAGTCTACGGACGACGCGACGCGATTTCGCCTCGCGGATTCTCGATCTTCCGGAGGGCAACACCGATAGACTCTTCAGGCGTCTCACCTTCGCAGACGCCCCAGGACGGGAACGACGAACGCAATGGACCGCCCCCATTTAGTAGCCGCACTTCTCTTTGCACTCACGGCCTGCGACGAGCCCTCCGAGAACCCCGGCACCGCGTCGAACTCCGAGACCGACGACGACACCACACCGTGGTCTCCCGGACCCGGTTGTCCGGAGGTCTCCTGGTACCAGTGCTCCCAAGCACCCGAGCCCGACTCGACTCTTCTGGATGCCGATGGCTGCCTGCCCCAGCCTTGCTCTCCCGATGCCGAGCAAACCGGATGTGCCGAAGGCGAGGAATGCGTGATGCTCGAGGTCTGCACCGGACTCACGGGCTGCGAGGAGGTCGACGGCGCGTGCATGTGCCAGACCGATCCGACCTGCTCCGACTACGGCTGCCGCATCGTCGAGTAGGCTCACCGTTCGAAGCGGACGTGGAAGTGATTCGCGTGTCCGCGCCAGTGGCGAATCACCCCTTGCGCCGCCGCGGAGCCTCGCGGGTACTGAAACAGGGCCTGCAGCCTCGCCTCGTCTACGCCTTCGTGTTTGGCGTGGTCGTAGAGCAGGCGTTGCAGGCCGTAGTCCACGAAGATGAAGTGGACGCGGTCGGTGCCGAGGAAGGATTCGAGCAGGGCCCAAGTGCGGACCAGGTCGAGGCGGCCCTGGGTGGCGGTGACGAAGCGGACCACGTCGGCCGACTCGCCGCGTAGGACGTAGCCCACGTCGACGTCGCGGCCGTCTTGGTGGGAGAGGTGCGGAGGGAATGGGCCGCCGGACTCGCGACTGATGTCGCCCACGTGCACGGCGGGCCCTCCGAGGCCGCGGTCGAGGTAGCGCTTGATGGCGGTCTGAATTGCGGTGACGGTGCGCGGGGTGCCCCATGCGTGGGCCGGGCGTTTGACGACGTACCCGGGGCCGGGCTGGAGCTGCACCGCATCGTCCATCGAGTTGGTGCGGGCGTCGAAGTCGACGAAGTCCGGGTAGAACACCTCGCGGCCGCTCATCGCGACGGGCTCTTCGGGGAAGTCGAGGCGCTGGGCATCCTCCCCCTCGCCGAACACGACGGCGTCGTGCTGCACGGCCGAGATCGTCACGCCCGGGCGTACCGCGTCGCCCACCGCATACGTGGTGATCGTGGAGCGCTCCTCGTCACGCACCGTCGCCCGACTGCGCGCCGCGTCCTCGCCCACCATCGTCGCCATCAGCACCAACGGCAGGTCGGTCGGAGGGATCGGCGGCACCTCATCCGCCTTCACGACCGTAGCGGGCAGAGGCTCGGGCGCGACCGACCCCACGTCGACTCGCGGCGAGGGAGGCGGTGGTGTCGCCGAGGGCTCCGCGCGCTCGCACGCCGCGACGGCGAGACAAGAGACGAGCGCGGCGCGACGCAGCACCCCGCCATGGTGCGCCATTTGACGGCCCCACGGTAGCGACCAGGTCACGCTCTGCGGACTCGATGTGGGCCTCGACGCGATCTATGACGGCACGGGGCTGTAGCGGCGTTCGTAGACGACCGACCCCGTCTGCGCGTCGAGCACGAAGCCGCCGCGGCGATCGGCGAACACGAAGCGGGTGCCGTCGCCCGACCACGCGGCGTCGTGCACCCCCTGCGTGTCGTGGGCCCACACGCGTTTGTCGTCATCGACCATCGACAGGTGGGCCTCGCCCCACGGCGCGCTGCTGCGGTTGAACTGCACGACGACCGATCGCGGTGCGCCGGGCTGCGGCACGGTCTCGATGACCTCTTGGGGACGCAGGCCCAACGTGCCGAGTTCCATGCCTTGGGTGCGCAGCCAGTCGACGCTCTCCATGCCCCGCGGTTTGCCGCCTTCGGGCCACTCGCTGCGTTGGCGGGCGACGACGCTGACGGGCTGACCGAGCTTGCCGTTGGCCACCGAGATCACCGTGAGCGCACCGCCGGGCTTGTCGTCGGAGAGCACCAACGAGCCGCCGTCGGGTCCGGGTCGCCACCCGGTCTGGGTGAGGCCCCAACCCACCGAGACCGTCTTCGAATCGACGACCGCGTCACTCGACAGCTCGCGCACCGTGATGTCCCCTTTGCTGCCGACCGCGACCAGGTGGTCGGGCCCTGCGAATGCCATGAGCCCCGGAGAGCCTTCGATCGGCGCGAGCGTCTGCACATCGTCGCCACCGACCGACTCCACCATCAAGGCTTCGGGGGTGCCCCACGCCACACGCCGACCGGCTTGGTCGAGCGCCACCGCGGTGGGTCGAAACGCCTCCCGCGGCACTGCGAGTGCATCGCTGCCGTCGATGGACTGCACATGCAACCCGTCGTGCCACGCCAGCGCCCTCTTGCCGCCGCGCACGGTCGCGTGCGCCATCGAGAAGTCCTTGGAGGACGCAAAGGCGATCGTGGTGGGCTGCACGGGCGCGAGCGCTTCGCGGTCCTGGCCCGGCTGCCAGGGCACCGCGGCATCCAGCGGGAGTCGCAACGCCGCGCCCGAGCCCGTTTCGGCGATCACCGCGTCTGCCTGGGCGTGAATCCGGGGGCGAAAACGGGTGTCCGAGTCGGCGGCCAACATGCGGCGCGACCCATCGGTGAGGTCGATGACCTCCACCTCGAAGCGGCTCGACTTGGAGTCCCGCTTCTGCATCGCCGTCGCGTATCGACCGTCCGCGCTCATGCCGATGTCGTTGCGGTTGGGGCTCTGATCGATGGCCACCGCGTGCGGCTCCCCCACCAGCTGCAGGCCGTCGTCGCGCACCTCCAGCCGCTGAATGCGAACCGGGCCAAACTGCACCACCGCCGCGTGTACGCCCGCGTCGTCATGTTCGACCCGAAGCTGCCAGGGGATCACCCCGTGCTCGTCGAGCTCGGCCACCGTGTTGCCCTGGGCGTCCCACAGCCGCACGCGGTGGTCGACGCCCAGCGCCAAGATGCGCTCGCCACCGGGAAGCACGTGCAGCTCGAACATCGGGTCCATGGGCGGCACGTCGAACGCCGTGGTCCAGGTGGCGGCACCGCCGGACACCGCGATGCGGCCAACATGAGCGCCGCCCGAGGTGTCGATGAACGCCGCCAGGTAGCCGCCCTCGGTCCGCGCCAACGACATCCACAGCGGTTCTTGCACCGGAAGCGCGAACGGGACCGCGCCCCGTCCGTACGACGTCCACAGCCGCACCCCGCCGTCCGTATCGAGGGACAACGCCGCCTCGCCGTCGGGTGACAGGGCCACCTCGCGCATCGACTCCGCGTGGGGGCGAGCCACGAGCTCCAGTGACGGTACCGAGGCAACCGCGCCGACAGCAACCGGTGCGCTCGCCTTCGAAGGCTTCGCCGCGGACGAGGGCCGCTGCGTCGGCGCCGGTCCGGTCTCGGCCGAGGTGTTCACACAACCGGCCACCAGCAGGGCCATACACGCGAGGGTTCGAGCGTTCATCAGAGGGTCTCCAAGTAGGCGACGAGGTCGCGAGATTGGGTTTCGGTGAGTTCGGAGAAGTCGGCCATGTCGTGCACGCTGCCCTTGTCGGTGACCAGCGCCCACAGGTCGACCGCGCTGCCGTCGTGGTAGTAGGGCGCGGTGTGGGCCAGCCCCACCAACGATGGCGTGTCGGTTTCTTCGAGGCCCCACGCGTCGAACGGGTACTGGTTGTTGTCGGCCATCGTGTTGCCGTCATGGCATCCGTCGCACCCGAGCGTGTCTTCGAAGACCAGCTTGCCGCGCTGCACCGCCGAGGCGTCGGCCACCGTGGGGCGGGTGGCCGAGGGCAGCCATTGCACGTAGGCCTCGAGCGCCGTCAACTCGCTGCTGCTCAACCCGCCACCACCCAGGCGGTCGATCGTGTGTTTGAAGCTCTTGCGCAGCGACGGATCCATGCCGCCCCACTTGTAGGGCTCGGTTCCCCCGACACGCCCCGCGAGCATCGGCGTCTGCAGGATCGAACCGCCCAGGCGCCAGCTCAGGCCGTCTTGGCGTCCCTCGGGGTGGCACGACGCGCAGGCCATCGTGCCGAGATCGGAGATGCTCGAGCTGTCCCCGCGCCGAAAGATCTCCGCACCCCGCTCGACGTCGGGGCTGCGCAGAGAGGCTGCGAGCTCCGGGCCGATGCGCACGGCCTTGCCTTCGGTGTGCCAGGGTTTGTCGTCGAGGTCGAAGTCGCCGGGCTTCAGCCGGATGAGCTTGCGACCGAGTTCGCAGTGCATCCAGATGTGTTCTCCGTCGATCGCCAATCCATCGGGCGCGCAAACATGCCGCTCCAGATCGCGCTTTCGGTCGAGTCGCCACGCTGCGTAGACCGACGGCAGTGACGCGTCGGCGAGCCCCACCACTTCGTCGTCGCCGTAGCCCGCGATGTAGAGACGGTCGTGCGCGGCGTCGTAGGCCATCGCGCGTGGTTGGTGCACCGCCGGCAGGATCGAAGCCGACACCACGGCTTGGCCCGCCTCGCGCGGCGCCACCATGGCCAAGCGATGCTGAATCGCGGGTACGGCTTCGGGCCCTCCACCGTAGCTGTCCTGCATCTGACGCGACGGGATGCGTTTCATCTGCGGCGTCGAGACCTGATGGGGCGCGGCGACCTGGCCGTGGCCGAGGTACGTCACCCCGAACACGTTGCGCGCATGCCGTCGCCCCTGGTCGGTCGGCACCTGAAAGCGGCTGCGCGCCTCGGCGATGGAGGCCGAGGGCATCATGCCTTCGCCCCAGTCGTCCTCGACCATCTCCACCTTGACGTGGTCGCGAGGGTCGAGCGCGTGCCACTGCACGGTGTCGCCGTTCGTGTCGAGGTGCACCTCGGCCAGGGCTCCCGAGCTGAGAAAGCCGACCATTGCGCGAGTGCCATCGGGGGAGACCGCCACTCCACGCGGCTCGGCGCGCAACTCCACCGACCAGGACGCCTTCATGGTCTTGGTGTCGAGCGCGACGAGCCGGTGGTCGGCGATGCTGGTCACGTAGATCGTCTTGCCGTCGGGCGACAGCGCCAAGCCGTAGGGCTCGGCAACCGGAGCGCTGGCACTTTCGGTGATGGTGTCGCTGCGCGAGGTGTCGAGGCGCACCAGCCGATTCCCCGCACGGTCGGCCACGAACGCGGTGCCGCCACCGTCCGTCACGACCTCACCGAGCAGCCCCCCGAACTCGAGCGTGGCGACGGGATTGCCGTCGCCATCAGCACGGACCACCGACCCAGCGTTGCGCTCGGCGACCAGCGGCCCGTGCACGTCGACCACCACCGTGCTGCCGCGGTGTCCGACATGAGGACCGCTCGTGGGCACCGTGAACGGACCCGAGCGCGCGTTGGGGCTCGCGAGCGAGATGCTCGTGCGGTCGGCGTTGAAGTCGTGGGCGTGAGCCACCGAGCCGACCAGCAAGCACAACCCGACCAACCCTCCAGCCACTGCTCTGCGATCCATCGCAGCTTTGATGCGTGGGCCGGCCACCGTATTCCCGGTGTGCGCGCGAACGCCTATCGCAACGGTGGCCGCCGTGTTACGGCGAAGGCATGGACATCGGAATCTCCGAAGACGCCCGCAAAGAGATCGTCTCGGCGCTCGAGCACGTGCTCGCCGACACGTACACGCTCTACCTCAAGACCCACAACTTCCACTGGAACGTCACGGGGCCGAAGTTCAACGACCTGCACGCGATGTTCATGGGCCAGTACACCGAGATGTGGAACGCCGTCGACCTGATCGCGGAACGCATCCGCTCCCTCGGCGCGTTTGCCCCGGGCAGCTACAAAGACTTCGCACGCCTGAGCAAGATCGAAGAGGCCGGCGACGTTCCCAAGGACATGGAGATGGTGGCGCAGCTCGTCACGGGCCACGAGACGGTCATTCGCACCGCCCGCGCAGCACTCACGCCCGCCGAGGCCGCCAACGATCAGTCCACGCTGGATCTGCTGACCCAGCGGCTGCAGGTCCACGAGAAGACCGCCTGGATGCTCCGCAGCCTGCTCGCCTAGGCACGCGTGGTAGCGTCGTCACCGTGAGAGCGACGACTGCAGGACTCGGGCTTTGCCTGCTTGCCTGGCCGTCGAGCACCGACGCCTGCGAGCCATTCGAAGGCGTGAGCGCCGTCGTTCCCGACGATGGCGCGACGCTCCCTGTCAACGGCGTCGTCGTCGTGCGGGGTGGCCTCCTGGAAGCCGAACGGTTTCAGCTCCACGTGGACGGCACGCCGGTCGCGACTGAGGTCGTCGAGCGTTTCACGGCTCCACAAGCGAACGAGCGAAAAGAGAGCATCGGTCTGCGACCTGTGCAGCGCCCGGCCGTCGGCGCCACCTTGGAGCTGCTCGACTGCACCGACGACTGCCAGGTCATCGGTAGCTGGGTCCTGGGGGAGGAAGACGACGTCCCCCCTGCGCCCCTATCCCTCGTGCAGCTCGGCTTCACGGAGTTCAGCCACTGCGGCGGCAACAGCTGCATGAACACGATCGATCGGGTCGCGGACGTACGGGCGGAAGGCAACGCAGACGAGCCCACGATCGTCTCGGTGCGGGTGCTCAACACACAAGAGCCGAGTGAAGAACTCTATCTCCGGCTCGCCGACGAACTCCCCGTCCACGAGAGGTTCCCGCTCGCCGATTCGATGAGCCCGGGCGCAGAACCTCTCGCTTCGGTCTGCGTGGAGGTGCGAGTGTTCGATCTCGCGGGCAACGAGGCGGAATACGCCCTCGGTACATGCTCGCCGTGCCACGCCAACTTCGAGGCGGACGTGGCCGTGTGTGAAACGCTCGAGCCGCCGGAGTGGACCGACGCGGATCTGCTCCCCAGCGGCGACTGCTCCGGTACCCCGCTCGACGCGCTGCCTCCCCTGCCCGCCCCCCTCGACCCTCGCGATCCCGGCAACGGCTCGACGGGAGCCACGGGCGAGGGCTCGTCGAGCGGCGAGGACACCTCGGGCGGCGGGTCGACGACGGGCGGCTCGGCCAGCGGAGGGTCGACCACGAGTCCCCCAGAAACGACAAACCCCACCGATCCGTCAGGCGCCACGACCGGCGGTGACTCATCGGCCTCGGAAGGCGGAGCCGCCGCCTACTCCACGGGTGGCGGAGGCTGCCACGTGGGTGACCGTCAGCCACACCGCGGGCTCTGGCTCGCTTTGCTCGCCGCCTTGGGCGTGCGACGGCGGCGGCGTTAGCCTGCTGCGCTGAGGACCCGCAGCAGGTCCGGGTCGGCCTGGTCGAACTCGATCGCGACCTTGTAGGGCCACAGCCCGCCGGGGTCGTTGGCGTTGGGTTCTTGGCGAACGACCCGCCCGTGCATGAGCCGCGGCGCTCCTGCTTCCGGGTCGAGATGCAGCGAGACGTGCACCTCGCTCCCGAGCTCGAGCTGACGCCGTGCCGCGAGCAAGATGCCGCGCGAGCTGACGTCCTTGGCCACCGCGGTGTTCCTCCGGCCCGCGGTCCGCATACGGACTGGGAACCAGGTCTTCACTCGACGGGAACGGCGGTGCTCCGAACTCATGCGCACAGTGTAGGCCCAGCCCTCACCTCGCGCCACCATGTGCGCCCCGAAAAGCCACCAAACCTAGCGCCACCCGCGCGAAGGACTCCAAAACACGCTGCAATCGCCCCTCAGCAGAAAAGCGAAGCGTCCCGAAGGGACGCGCAGCGGAAAAGACGGAAGTCGCCGAACACACAAGGGTCCCAGCCAAAGGGTTTCGAAAGGGCCCCCTCCCTAAGAGGGGGGCCCTGAAGAAACCCGACTCGCGCCCAGAGCCGTGAGGCCTACAAGGACACGGACCAGCGGGTGAGGCTGCCGGTGTCCAGGCGAGCGCTATCGACGACCTCGAGGGTCCACTCGCCCTCGCGCTCGGCACCGTCGAACGCGGCGGTTTCGAGCTCGAGCTCGAGGTTGTCCTGACCGCCGCCGGTGCGGGAGTGCAGCACCTCGACGGTGTCGCCGTGGCGGAGGCGAACGATGAGGTCGCCGCGCCAGGTGTGCTCGATGGCGACCTTCACCGCGATCGTGCCGACGGTGTCGCCCGCGGGGACTTCGATGGTGGAGGTGATGCCGGTGTCGTCGTTGTCGGGGATCTCGACAACCTCTTCGGAGGTGAACGTCTCGAGCTCACCCGGCTCGACCGGATCTTCGGGGTCGACCGGCGGCAGCTCGACCTCGGGAATGTCGGAGGTGTACGCGCGACCGAAGCGGTCGACGTACTCCATGGACAGCCAGCCGTAGCCCGCACCCGCGGGGTGGTCGATGCCGAAGCCCGAGGTGCCCCAGCTGTTCTTGAAGATGTAGAAGCCCTTCTCCATCACCGGGTTTCCGTCGCCGTCGAGCACGGTGTTGCCCTCGGAGTCGACCCGCGGGAACTCCTTGTCGAGGTCCCAGCCGACGATGAGGATCGAGTGACCGGCACGTGCCTCGCGGCTGATCTCGATGTCCTCGTCGTTGGGCATGCGGACGATGCCGGCGTCCCAGGAGTCGAGGTTGCGGGGCAGCTCGGACTTGCGGTGGTTCCAGGCTTGGTAGAAGAACTCCATGCCCACGACCACGCCGGTCCCGTTGACGCGGATGTGGTCCATGATCGAGGCACGACGCGAGTTGAGCCAGCGACCGTTGGGAAGGTGGAACTTCTCGGAGGACAGCGCGTCTTCGGGCGGCTGGCCGTTGGTGTAGCAACGCGTGGGCTGGTCGTCTTCGCCATCGCACTCGGCGTCGTCGGCTTCACCCCACTGGTTGGCTTCGTAGGGCCATGCGTCTTCGACCGGGATGCCGTATTGGCTGATCGCGCGCAGGTTGTAGTAGGCGTTGCTGCCCGAGGTGTTGGGGAACGAACCCACCTCGAACTTGGCCGACCACTGCAGGTACTGCTCGGAGAAGTCGGCGTCTTCGAGACCGCCAGCGATGTAGAGGTGCTCCATCAGCGCGGTGGTCGAGAAGATCGAGCACACCCCGCGACGGCCCTGGCTCTTGACCGGGGACTGAAGCGCGAGCAGGTCGTCGTGCTGACGGGGCACGGGACCGTCGGCCTTGATCTCGAACGGAAGCTCGTCGTTGGTCGGCGCGCCGTCGAGAAGGGCGTCGAGATCCGAGAGCGGTGCGTCGCCGCTGTCGCCGTTGTCACCGACATCGCAGGCCGAGGTACCGAGGGACAGAAGGGCGAGAACGAGGAGCGACTTGCGGAACATGATGAACACCAACCCGGAGCGAATCCGTTGGCCCACACCGGAGCACATTTCATGCCAACGAAACAGTGACACTAAGTGCCCGTTAGAACCTCGTAGAGACACGTGATTTCGGGCAGTTGCCGCGTCTTCCTGTCCGTGTGCCGCTTGCCAGGTGGCAAGTGTCGTTGCCATGCGCGGATGCGCGAGCAGCCACCTGCACTCACATCCAACCACGGCGCCAGCGAATCTGACATCCTGCAGAGAATGGCCCTGCGAACCGCGGCGCTCCTGTGTCTCCCCCTCGCGGGCTGCTTTTCCGAACCCGACGGCTCGACCACCGGCAACTCGACGAGCGCGAGCGGAGGATCAGAAGCTGCGGGAACAGCGGACTCCGTCGAGCCGACGACGAGTGGCGAGGACAGCAGCGACACGAGCGCGAGCGCCTCGACGACGTCGGTGTCCTCGAGCTCGGACGGCTCCGATGGAAGCAGTAGCACTGGGGACCCGCCGAATCTCGGCCCGTGCTGGGAGTCCGACGCCCCATGGCAAACACAGCCCATCCCCGTCGACGCGCTCACGGGTGAGTCCCCCACCGGGCTGGCCTTGTCGCCGAATGGTCTGACGCTCCGCTACGTCGCGGGTGAACCCGACGCTCGGTTGCCTTACGAGGTTCACCGAACCTCCCGCATGGAGGGCTTCTCGGGTGGCGAGCCACTGCCCGGCTGGAACAACCCGGCGATGAACCTCGCCCAAGTCCGCGTCGCCGAAGACGGCGAACGCCTCGTTGCACGGGTTGGTTCCGAGCTCCACGTGAGCTCCATGTCCGGTGACGACTGGCAGTCGCTGGCCATGGTCGACTTCGGTCCCGACTTCGACGAGCTCACCGACCCTTCGCTGGACAGCCAGGGCCGCATTCTCGTCTTCACCCGTCGAGAGGCGCTCGGCGGCGGCGCCGGGTCCACCCTGATCTGGTCGCCGTACCGTGCGATGTGGTCTCCCGCCGACCCGGCGCCAGCCGATCCGCAACGGTTGGAGCTGCCCACCTTCGAGCCCGAGCACGCACAGCTGTGCCCCACCCTCGCGCCCGACGGCGAGCACTTGTTCATCGGCGGCTCGTACCCGGCAACGTGGGACGACTCCGAAGCCGGCGACCTCGACATCTTCGAGGTCACCTCGCAAGCTGCCGCCTGGACAGAGCCAGTGCGTGTACCCTCGCTCAGCAGCGATGAGCAACACGCGTGCATGATTTCGGTCACCGAAGACGGATGCGAAGCGACGGTGCGCCACTTCGACATCCCCTTCCAGGGCAACACGTTCCTGTTCGCCCGCCGAACGCCTTAGGGCGTCACGCGCCCGACCCACAGCTGCGCGCCCATCGGGCCGTAGCCCCCTGCGGTGACCCAGGTGTAGTCGTCGGGACCGACTGAGATCCGGGTGTCGTTGCCCGCCTGCGGCAAGCCGACCGACCAGAGCGTGTCCCCGTTGTCTCGGTCGAGCTTGCGCAGCTCATAGGCACCGTTGCCGTTGCCGTCCTCGAGCAGGATGAGCGGCGCTCCGCTGGAGTCGACTGCGATCTGCACATCGCCGGGGTTGGGCAGCTGAATCGTCCACACCACGCCAAATGCTGCGTTGAGCTGAGTCAGAAAACCGCCGGGGTAGCCCGGCTCGCCATAGGGAATGCGGGAGTAGAGCAGCGGCGTCCCGTCGGGCCCCGTGGCGATCGACGTGAAGTCTTCCACCGCCGCGTAGGTGTTGGTGTCGACCAAGTTGCCCGCGCCCGTGAACTGGGCGAGCAACGCAACACGGTCGCCGTTGCCGGGCTGATACCGCTGGCCAATCACGAGGATGGAGTCGTTGGGGCCAGCGGCGGCCGAGTTCCACGTGTACTCATAGAACCCCGGCGTGGGCGGCATCGCCTCCCAGAGCGGAGCGTCGCCCATGGAGGGGCTTTCGGGGGGGAACAACGCCAGGGGCCCGCCATAGTCCAGCGCGAAGTACCCGAGCATTCCGACCCGGCCCAACGCGGACTGACCCGTGATGCGTTCGGTGCCGCACGCCTCGGTGAGCATGCCGTCGACGACGCCGTAGTTGCAGTTGCCTGCGCCGAGCACCCACTTGTCTCCCATCATCGCCGCCTGGCGGGTCGGGGTGTCGGGAAGCAGGAGGTCGAACGTTTCCACGACGTCCAACGACGGCGAAAACGCCTGCAGCAACTGACTGTCGTCGCCACAGTAGCCGGTCGCCGCGACGAGGCCATTGCCCTCGGCGTCGAAGCGCGCAGGGGTGGAGAACGCCCCGTCGCAGAAGCTCAGACCGGTCTGCATGCTCTCGAACAGAACCGTTCCCGAAGTGGTGCAGTCGAGGTTGCAGCCGCTGCCGTTCTCGTTGGCCTCCCCTTCGTCACAGAGTTCGTCGCCCGCATCCATGGACCCGTCACCGCAGTACGCGGCGAGGCTGCAGTCGTCGTTGCACCCGCCGTACGAGCCGTCGTTGACACCGTCATCGCACGCCTCGTCGTCGGAGACTTCACCGTCGCCGCAGTGCGCTGCGAGGGCGGAGCAGTCGTCGGAGCATCCTCCGTACGCGCCATCGTTGACGCCGTCGTCGCAGACCTCGTCGCCTTCCACCATGCCGTCGCCACACACTGGGTCTGTGGCGCCGGTCTCCGTGGAATCGTCGGTGTCTTGGGCGGTGTCCGTTTCGGCAACCGTCGGGTCGGTGGAGTCGGTCCCCGGCCCCGTCGGGTCCGACGTGCCTCCGCTCGAGCTCTCGTCCCCGCCACTGTCGGTATCCAGCCCTTCGCCGGTGGGGGGCTCAGGATTGAAACACCCCGCAGACAACAGGACGACCGACAAGCAGAGACGACTACGCATGCGACAAGAATCCCAGATTTCTGGCCGCTGGCGACTCGGTTCAACGGCCGGTTTCTCACTGGCGAACGCGAGCGTCAGGGAACGGACGAGAGGCCCGCGAGAGAAGGCGGAGTTTGTCGGGGTTTCGGACTGCGAAGATCCGTGCGATGGCGTCCCCTTCGACGGCGATCGCCAGGGCGGCGATCAGCCGCTCATCTTGGCGAATCGACACGCCCGGCGCCCCGTTGAACCACAGCGCGTCGATCTGAACACTCTCCTCAGTGGGCACGTTCTCGCGCCAGATTCGGGCGAAGAAGGCCGCAACCGCAGAGGGTCCATGCAGCGGCCCCGCGGCGGTCGGAACCTTGCCTCCCCCGTCGGCATGCAACTGCACGGACTCGAGCAACAAGGCCTCGAGGCCCTCGAAGTCGCCCGCATGCGCGGCCTGGAAGAACGCCTGCAGCAGACGACGATACTGCTCCGGTCGCGACGCGGGATGGGGTCGTTCTCGACGCACGGCCTTGCGCGCCCGCGATGCGAGCTTGCGGCAAGCAGCATCCGAACGCTCGAGGATTTCGGCGACCTCACAGAAACGGTAGCCGAACACATCGTGCAACAAGAAGGCCGCTCTCTCGGAGGGCGTGAGCGCCTCCATCGCGACCATCAACGCGACCGACACCGAGTCGTCGATCTCGGCCCTGAGTCCCGGGTCGTCCGCCTGATCGACGTATGGCTCGGGCAACCACACGCCGACGTACTGCTCCCGCCTCGCGCGTGCCGACTTCATCACGTCCACGGCGATGCGGGTGCACACGGTGACGAGCCACGACTTCGGGTTGTGGATCGACGCTCGCTCGGCGTTGCACCACCGCAGGTGGGTCTCCTGCACGACGTCTTGCGCGTCCGCCAGCACGCCGCACATGCGATAGGCCAGCCCCTCGAGCTGCCGCCGATGGGCCTCGAACTCGTCGTCGAGCACGCCTGCCAGCCTAGCCGAAGAGGGCATCGATCGCGGAACTCGCAGCCTGCACCCGAGCGTCGAGTTCGCCATCGTCGCTCTGAGTCCCTTCGAGTTCGACCACTTCGACGATCTCGATGCCCACGTACGCAAACACAGCCCGCATGACGGGGAGCTGATGATCCGGACTGCGTTGCGGGTTGCCGCCGCGCACCGAGATGAAACACGCCCGCTTCCCGCCCAAGAGGCCCACGGGGCCGCGCTCCCCATAGGCGACCGTGTGACCGAAACGAACGACATGGTCCACCCACGCCTTGAGCGCCGAAGGCATCGAGAAGTTGTAGATCGGGCTGCTCACGACGATGTCGTCGGCCTGTTTCAGCTCTGCGATGAGCGCGTCGGAGAGTGCGATGCCCGGTGGCGCCGGGTCGGCCGCCGCCTGGCCGCCCCCGTAGAGCACCGCAATCGTGGCTGGGTCGAGATGCGGCAGCGGGTTTGCGACGAGGTCACGCGTGACGACTTCGCCACCAGAGTGCGCGGTTCGCCAGCGCGCCTCGTAGTGGTCTGCGAGGCGTCTGGAGTGGGAATCGGCTTCTCGTGCGCTGGCGTCGAGTCGAAGAAGGGATCGCATTGCGACGAGAAGACGAGACGCGGCCCAAAAACGTGACCGCTCGTCGAACTTTTTTGGGCGAACGGGAACGAACGCGTCGGTGCCGGTACCAGCACCGACGGCCGCGGGCAGGTGCGCGGCAGGACCCGCCATGAGCCGCGTATTCGACGAACACTCCAGTATCGCTCCTCTCATCACCCCGCAGGGCTTGCGCGTCGTGGGCGGGGTACGGGGACCCTCCGGCCTTTGGCGACCCGCGATGGTCGACCCCGCGACGGGGCAGTGTGTGTGGCAAGGCGCGGGGGAGTTCTCGGCGACGTACGGCGTCTGGACGCCACGGTTTGCCACCCGTGGAGACGCGGTGTTCGTCTTCAACGAAGGCTGGCTGGGCTGTTTCGACGCGGAGAGTGGCGCCCAGCGCTGGAGGGTGCAGCTGGGCGCAGACCTTTCACGTTCGTCCCGGCGATGGCTTCGCGACGGAGCGACCGACGACATCGCGATCGACGTGCTCACGACGGCCGAGGCGAGCGTGGCGCTGGTGCGCAACGACGACGACTTGCTCATGGCCTTCGACATGCGCTCGGGCGGATTGATGTGGAGGCTGGAGCCGTACAGCGGACGCTATTGGGTCGTCCCGGGCATTGGGGTGTTCGTGCACGTGGAAGACGGCCCCTCGGAGCTGCGCGGGCCGCTCGGCGACGTGAGATGGGCGCTCCCCGTCTACGAAGCGACGGTCGCCGGCCGCCACATCTTCGCCAAGGTCCGTGGCCCGGAGAACGACTCGCTGGTCTGCATCGATGCAGCGACAGGACAGGAGCGCTGGCGGGTCGAAGAAGACAGCGTCGACCACATCCACGACGCCGCGGCTGGAGACGAACGGGTGACCGTGGCCGTCAACGGCTCGTTCAGCCAGCGGGTGTGGTCGGTGGACGCTCGCGCCCAACCGAAGAAGGCCGGCTTCTTCGCTCGCCTGTTCGGACGGACACATGGCCGCGACCTGCCCGTGAAGCGAGCAACCCTCAGCAGCACCACACGCGTCGGGAATCGCGTGTTCGTCGTCGCCGACTCCCCCGCGGGCAAACACCTCGTCGTGCTCGATGCGAGCAACGGTGAACCCGTCGCATCCCCGCTCCCGCTAGGTGCGATCAACTGGGTGCACCTGCGCGGACAGGGCGATGTCGCCGTCGCACGCTGCGAGCACGAAGGCACCACGGTCCTTCGAGCGTTCGGAGCCAACGGTGCACAGCTTTGGCAGCGCGAACTCGACGATGCGAGCGAGCACTTCTGCCGCGGCATGGATGTGGTGGTCGAACTCCCGCGCCAGGTCGCGGTACTCAACGCGGCGGATGGGTCGACCCGGTTCGCCTACGCGAACTGACGGGCGGACGCGACTGCCCGGAGAGGCCGGGCAGCCACACGCGGGCTCAGTGCTGCATGTTGCCGAGCTGGACGCGGGTCTGAAACTCGACGGCCGCCTGCTGGAACGCGGGGTTGCCCATGTGCCTCTGCCCATAGGCGCCCTTGACCCGCTCGGCTTGTGCCACGCTCTTCAGACCGAGCTTGCGCAGAGCGTCCTCGGTGGACTGCTCCCCGCGCTCCGCCTGGTCGAGCTCGTGCTCGATACGCCAGAACATCTCGAGGTCGTTCGGGTCGTGCCCCCCGAAAGGATCGCCGCCGCCGAACAGGTTGGTGAAGAAGTCGAGGATGGACATCGCGAGTCGGCAGTACCGCTCGTGCGCCCAGCGTTCCGTGCGTCCGTGGCAACAAAGAAGCCCCCCGGCACCATTGCCGGGGGGCGATGCACCACCACTGAAGCGACGAAAGGAAGTCAGGACTGCTCGCCCGCGACGTTGCGATAGGCGAGCGCTCCGAGGACGCCGCCGAGAATCGGAACGACCCAGAACAACCAGAGCTGCGCCAGCGCTTGCCCGCCCACGAAGATCGCGGGGCCGGTGCTGCGCGCAGGGTTCACCGAGAGGTTGGTGACCGGGATGCCGATCAGGTGAATGAGCGTGAGACCGAGGCCGATGGCGATGGGCGCAAAGCCAGCCGGCGCGCGACGGTCCGTGGCACCCATGATCACGAACAAGAAGATGAAGGTGAGCAGGAGCTCCGCGACGACGGCCGCCGTGATGCCGTACCCCCCAGGCGAGAAGTCGCCGTAGCCGTTGGTCGCAAAGGCCCCAGCGCCGCTGCCGATGGCGAACCCGGCGGTATCGGAGGCGATGACGTACAGAGCCCCCGCCGCTGCGATGGCTCCCGAGACCTGTGCCGCGATGTATCCCGCAGCTTCCCCCGCCGGATGTCGCCCGCCCGCGACCAACCCGAGCGTCACGGCCGGGTTGAGATGGCAGCCGGAGATGTGCCCGATGGCATACGCCATCGTGAGCACCGTGAGGCCGAACGCGAGGCTCACCCCGAGCAGGCCGATTCCGACGTCTGGAAAGGCGGCCGCCAGCACTGCGCTACCGCAGCCGCCGAACACCAACCAGAACGTACCGATGAACTCGGCCGACAGCTTTCGAGAGAGCGACACCATGGCCCGCGGGTAGTGCACGATCGAGGCCAACGAAGATCCGCTGTGCCGGCGGCTTTGGTCCGGGGCGGCCTGGACCCAGTGGGGGAAATCTGACCCGGGCACATCGCCGCGGCGTACGACGTCAGCGCCACGCGCCTTGGAAGTGGATGTCCTGACGGTCGATCCACGCCCGAGAGTTCGAGACCTCCACCCCCATCAGGCGCCACATCTCTTCGAGATAGGCTTCCAGGTAGTCGCACATGCAGGGGTCGAACGGGTCTAGCCCGGTGAGACACGCGGACGCACTGGTCGATGAGTGCCGCTGCACGGTCCACGCTCCCGAGGTGTAGAACCGCCCCCAGTAGCGTCCAGCCTGTTCCAACACGAAGCCGGGGTTGGCCATGCGCAAGAACAACCGGTGCACCACGGTGAGGTCTTGCTGTGCTTCGTGTCGGCCGATCGGCTTGACGAGGCCGCCGTCCCCCTTGCCGCACGTCGCATCGATGGTGTGGATCAAGCGGTACTGCAGTTCGAGCGGGTACCAGCCGACGGGGAGCACATGCCGGACCGCGGAGGCGTCCTCGTCCGACATCGCGGACAGGACCGTCGGCCAAGCGTCCTTCCCGAAGAACGCCTGCACGTAGCTCCGCATGTGATGCATGTTGGAGCCGCGCGCTTGCGTCACTGTGCAATTCAGCCAGCCGACCGGCCGTGTTTCAACTGTTTTCTACCGCGAGGAGATTCGCGACAGATAGAGCTGGGTGAGTTTGAGGTTGAGCTCGCTGAAGTTGATCGGTTTGCCCACCACGCTGCACGCGGTCACGGACTCGAAATCGACCCCCTCGTTGTTCGCAAACGCCGTCACGAACAGGATCGGAATGTTTGCGCAAGCGCCTGGGAGGTCGCGTGCGAAGTCGGGGAGCGCATCGAGTTCGCCGTCCTTTCGCATCGCTCGGGCCAGCTCGAGTCCGTCGAGTGACGAGCCGCGAAGCTGGATGTCCATGAGCACGGCGTCGATCTTGGAGGCCGACTCCCGCAGGTGTCGACAGGCCTCCTCGTCCGACATCGCCACGAGGACGTCGTAGCGCTTGCGCAGCTGCAGCTGCGCCACCATCACGTTGTCCCGCTCATCCTCCACGAGGAGGAGTACGCCCTGCTTCTTGGTCGGCGTCGCGTCTGTTGGTGTGTCCAACGGTTTCATGGCGTCGCCTCGGGTTCGGAGTTGCTGAGCGGGGGCAAGACGAGTGTGAACGTGGACCCCTCGCCCGGCGTGCTGTCGAGCTCGATCGCGCCGCCGTGCGCCTGTGCCAACTGTCGTGCGATCGAAAGCCCCAACCCCGTCCCCTGCTTGCCCTCAGTATGGCCCGACCGCGGCACCTGGCGGAAGGTCTCGAAGATATCGACTTGGTGCTCGGGCGCGATTCCGGGCCCACGATCGCGCACCGCGATGCGCACCTGTCCCGGGACGGTCGACACCGACACGTCGACGGTACCGCCTGGCGGAGAGAACTTGATGGCGTTTCCGACCAAGTTGGTGAGCACCTGCGTGAGCCGAGCGGGGTCACCATGGACCGAGGCGTTCTGCCCCGCATCGATCCTCACCGCCACGTCGCCGTGGTCGGCAACGCCTGCACACGCCGCCCGCGTGGCTTCGAGCACCTCCGACACCGCAACGTCTTCGAGCGTGAGGTCGTAGCGACCCGCGCTGAGTCGCGACGCATCCAGAATGTCGTTGACCAACGCGAGGAGGTACCGACCGTTGCGCGTGGCCACCGAGAGCAGGTCGTGAAGCTCGTCGTGCTCGCCCAGGAACCGCCGGTGCGAGAACTCGCGCAACGGCTCCCCACACGAAGGGCATGTCTCCGCAGTTTCGCCCGCATCGAGTACGAACACATGACCGTTGGCACACCCCGCTCGCCGCTCGGATTCGAAGGCTTGCAGCAGCCCTTCGGGCACGTTGATGATCGAGTTCAGCGGGGTACGAATCTCGTGGCTGACGTTGGCAAAGAACTGGGTACGCGCCTTGTTCGAGGCCTCGAGCTCCTGGTTCTTGGCCCGAATGATCTGCCCGGAGACCAGATTGCGAAATAGCGAGTCCACTTGGAGCGCGACCACGCCGAACGACTGGCGCGCCCCCGAGGCCAGTGGAGCGGTGAGCGACGCCTTGGCTTTGCGCGTGCCACCCAAGACGGCGCCCCGAAACACCCCTTCGACCCCCGAGACCGGCGCCACGTAGGCTTCGTGGAGCTCGAGGCTCACACACAGCGGGTGTTCGGCCCCCACTTGCTCGACCTCCTCGATGGGGTCGAGCGCGTCCAACGGGACCGGGCGTTCTCGATATCGTGGCGGTCCGCACACGCCTTCCACCCGCGCCACCCGTTCACGCGTGTCGTGCAGCACGAAGGCTCCGAACTCGAGGTCGAACAGTTCCACCACCGCCTCGGCGGTGAGGTCGGCGAACTCCGAGAGCCCCTGCACTGACAGAGCGCGACGGGTGAAGTCGGCGAGCTGCTTGTAGCGGCGAAGCTCGGCATCGAGCCGGTCTCGCGTTTCGATCAGCTCCTGCTTCGTCGAGACGGCGCGCGTCTGCGACTGACGTAGAGTCGCCAGTTCCTGACGCAGCCGCTCGAGTTCGTCGCTCACTTGCGCAGCAGACAGTAGAGGGACGTGGTGTAGTTGTGAAACTCGTTCTCACCCGCGAGCTCGGTGAACTCGCCAAAGCCGTACATGCCCAGCCAAGGCACGGGCTCGCCGCCTGTGAGCGGATGCTGCATGCGAGCGACGATCTCGTCCTTCATCACCCGGCCGAACAAGAACCGGCCCCGCGCCGCACAGTCGGTGTGCAGGACCGCCACGGGCGTGCGCTCTCCGGTCTTCTCCCGAAGCCGTCCGATCAGCCCCTCGAGTCCGTTGAAGATCAGCGTCTCGTCGCGTTCCATCAGGGTGAGCTTGGTGCCCACCGCAACGTCGACGGGCAGATAGAAGCTTCCGTCGTCTTCGGTCTTCGCGATCACCCGCAGGATGTGGGGGTTGTCGTTGGCCACTTGCCGCTCCCCCGTGACTTCGACCCCGACCCCCGCGATCGGGATCATCGGGCCCGGGTGGCTGTCGGTGGGCTGTCCGAGCGCCTCCATCAGGACGTGCCAAGCCGGCTTTCCGTCGAGGGCGTAGACACGGTTGCCCTCGCTCTTGGTCACCTCGAACGGCTTGCCGACGGGAACGCTGCCATGATGCGCACCCTGGACCAGCTCGAGCGTGGGGTCGGCGATGCCGATCGCCACGGCTCCGCGCTCGAACACCTGCTCACCAAAGAACTGAAACGTGCTCTGCGCCCGCATGTTGTCGGAACTCGTGCCACCGATGACTCGAACGTCGTCGCCCAGCGCCGCCTGCAGTCCGGCGATGGCCTGGTCCGCGGCGATGTCGATGCCCGACGCCAACAGGTACACGGTGTGCGCCCCACCCAGCGCGTCCTTGATCGCCGCGCCCATGCGTTCCGCCTCGGCGCGCGAGTTCTCGCCGCGAATGTTGTCGCTGTGCGCAACGTGAAACTCGCTCGCGGGGCCGCGGACGAACATCATCGCCAGTCCTTTGAGCGTCTCGTTGGCCCCCTCTTTGCCGATGACACCCGCGCAGGTGCAGCCGGCGACCTTGGCCCCGGGGCACCGTGCCTTCACGGCCGCGAGCAGAGTTTCGAAGTCGTGACCCACGGTCGTGTGGAACATGACCAGGTCACAGTCGACGTCTTGGCCCTCGAACGCGATATCGACGCACTCGTTGACGGCGCGCTCGCTGTTCACCGAGCCACTCATGGCAGATCTGAACTCCAACACCAGGCTCTGACGATACGCGAGAAGCGCCGAGCCCCAGCGGCACGTTTTGCAACCCTTCGATGAAGGTCCAGGTCGTCAACAGTCCGCTGGTGACCCGCGAACGGCCACATCTTTCAATTTGACCAGAAACCCAATTTCGGTCAATTAGTCACCGCATGGTCCGAGAAGACCCGAGGCAGCGGCGTGACCGACTGCTCGACTGCGCGGCCGACCTGTTCGTCCGCCACGGTTTCGACAAGACGACCGTGGCCGATGTCGCCCGCGAGGCAGGCGTGGGCAAAGGCTCGGTCTACCTGCACTTCAAGAGCAAGGAAGCGCTGCTCGAGGGCCTCATGTTGCGCGAGCTCATCGCCCTTTCCCATGGTTGGTACGAAGCGGTCATGGCCGACCCGCGCGGCGGGACGCTGGGCGGCATGTACAAGGCCACGCTCTTGGGCCTGCATCACAGCCCCTTCATGACGGCGCTGATGACCCGAGACGGGGCCCTGCTCGGCCGCTACATCCGCAGGCCGGGCAACATCTTCCAAGCGGCCAGCCGCGGCCAACACACCCGGCACGAGGTCATCGCGATGATGCAGGCCGCCGGCGCGGTTCGGGACGACCTCGACGCCAAGGTCATCGCACACATCATGAACATGATCTCGTACGGGATGGTCAGCCTCGACGGCGTCGTACCGGCCGAGGAGATCCCCTCTCTCGAGGAAACGCTCGACGGCGTCGCGCTCATCATGGACCGGGCCCTGACGCCCCGTGGCACTCGCGCGGCGAGCAAGGCCGGCAAGGCCGTCCTCAAACGAGTCTACGCAGCGGGGAGCGAACGCCTCGAAGCGCTGCTGAAGGAACACGGCGAACCATGATCACGGTCGAAAAGCTGGTCTACACCTACCCTGGAGCGAGCACACCGACACTGGGCGGGCTGGATTTCGAGATCGCCGACGGCGAAATCCTCGGGTTCTTGGGCCCTTCGGGGGCGGGAAAGTCCACCACCCAACGCATCCTCATCGGCCTGCTGGAGGGCTACCAAGGTCGCGCAGAAGTCATGGGCAAGGAGGTCCGAGACTGGGGCCCCGACTACTACGAGACGATCGGGGTCAGCTTCGAACTCCCCAACCACCACCAACGTCTCACCGCGCTCGAAAACCTCCAGCACTTCGGGGCCCTCTACCAAGGGCCGCTCGTCGACCCCATCGAGGTCCTGCGCTGGGTCGACCTGCAAGACCATGCCGACAAACGTGTGACCGACTTCAGCAAGGGCATGAAGATTCGGCTCAACGTCGCCCGCAGTCTGCTGCACAAGCCCAAGCTGCTGTTCCTCGACGAGCCCACCAGCGGGCTCGACCCGGTCAACGCCAAACGCGTCAAGGACCTCGTGCGGCGGCTTCAAGCCGAGGGCACCACGGTGTTCGTCACCACCCACGACATGGCCGTGGCCGAGGCGCTGTGTGACCGTGTGGCGTTCATTTGCGACGGTGGCATCGCGGCCCTCGACACGCCCGCCGCGCTCGAAAAACGCTATGGCTCGCGCACGCTCGAGGTGGAGTGGGTCCGCCCCTCCGGTGACGTTCAGCGCGACACGTTCGCGCTCGATGGGCTGGGCGAAAGCACGGAGTTCCTCGACCTCGTGCGCTCGGGCGCTCGCATCGAAACGATGCACTCCCAAGAGACCACCCTCGAAAACGTGTTCATCGAGGTCACGGGACAAAGGCTCGACGCATGAACCGGCTCCTCGCAGCCACGCGCACCGATGTCGCGCTTCAGGCCCGCAACCAGCTCTACGCGATCTCGCTGGTGTTCGCGGCCATCATGGCCGGGGCACTCCTATGGTTGTCGTCGGCGGACTCGCTGCACCGCACCGTGCCCATGGCCGTGCTGTTCGTCGTCGGTGGCTCCACCCTGCTCTACATCGTGGCGATGGTGCTGCTCGAACGCGACGACGGCACGCTCGAGGCCATCGCCGTCTCCCCGCTTCGCCCGTGGGAGTACCTGTCCGCAAAGACCGTCTCCTTGTCTGGGCTCGCGATCTTCGAAGGGGTCGTGCTCGCAGGCGGGACCGTGGCTTGGCTGGACCGCACCGCACTCGCAGGCGCCACGGTGCCGATGCTGCTGGTCGGGCTCGCAGCGCTAGGAGCCCTTCACACGCTCGTCGGGGTGATCATCGTCGTCCGCTACAGCCGCATCATGGAGGCCCTCATGCCGATGGGACTGGTGGCACTGCTGTTTCAGGTTCCGGCGCTCTACTACGTGGGCGCACTGCCCAGCCCCGTTGCGCTCGCCATTCCCTCTGCCCCCCCGGCCATGTTCGTTCGAGGAGCGTTCGTCCCGCTGTCGGCATGGGAGTGGGCGTATGCGGTGCTCGGCACCGCGCTGTGCACTGGGCTCGCCGCCGTCTGGGCGCATCGGGCATTCGTGCTGCACGTCATTCACAAAGGAGTCCGGCCATGAGCACGATCGTTTCGACCCTTGGTCATCTGCTGCGCAACGACGTACGTCTCATCGCCCGCGACAAGATGCTCGCGACCATGGCTGTCGTCGTGCTGATGATGGGCGTCGCCATGCGGTACGCCCTGCCTGCGGTCGATGGCGCGCTCGCCAACGCAGGCGTGATGCCGTCCGAGGGTTCGAGCCTGCGGTTCTCCGACACCTTTCCGGCGTTCGTCGTGTTCGTCGCGCTGTGGCAGGGCGCCAACATTCCCGGGGTCATCTTCGGCTTCGTGATGCTGGGCGAAAAAGAGGACAACACACTCGAAGCCATGGCCGTCACGCCACTGTCGCTGCAGCGCTACGCCGGCTACCGCATCGCCGTTTCTGCGGTCATGGCGTTCGTGATCATCGTCTACCTGGCCGTCTCCATCGGGCACAGCCAGCTCCCGTTGCCCCAGCTCATTCCGCTCGCAGCCGCCGCGTCACTCACCACGCCCCTGTCGGTGCTGGCCTACGCCACCTTCGCCGACAACAAGATTCAGGGACTCGCCTACACCAAGTTCGGAGGGCTGGCGGGCCTGCTGATCCTCGCCGGGTACTTCATCCCCGCCCCGTGGCAATGGCTCGCGGGTGTGTTCCCGCCCTTCCTTGTCGCCAAGGCCTACTGGATGGCGCTGGAGGGACACGCAGGAGCAGTCTGGCCGCTGCTGGCATCCGTCGTCCTGCAACTCGCGCTGATCCGAGTGCTTTTGCGCCGCTTCACGCGGGCCGGGTGAAAACCCCGCAGCTTCGGATCCGCCGGCGTTGACCTTGAAGACCGACATCGTTCCACGGTACGTCGATCGGGCATGGGCTCGGAGCAACGTAGGTATGACATCCCCGCGTACACCGAAGGCTGGTTCCAAGTCGCGTGGAGCAAGGACCTGGCCAAGGGCCAGCTCAAGAAGGTCCGGCAGTTCGGGCGCGACTACGTGCTCTTCCGCGGTGAGGACGGCAAGGTCGGCATCATCGACGATGTCTGTCCGCACCTCGGCGCTCACTTCTCCGAAGGCGGCACCGTCGCCGGCAACTCCGTCCGCTGCCCCTACCACGCCTGGGAGTTCGACCGCACCGGCACCTGCACCCGCATCGCGTACGCGAAGAAGATCCCCAAGAACGCTCGCGTCAGCGCGTACACCGTGGTCGAGGAACACGGTCTGATCTTCATGTACCGCGACAAGGCCGGCAGCACTCCCGAGCCCACGCTGCCGCCGATCCAAGACTTCGACGCCCGCGACTACTCGGATGCGAAGACCTTCGAGTTCAAGATCCGCATCCACGGCCAGGACATCATGGAGAACTCGGTCGACAGCCCGCACTTCTGGGCTGTTCACGGCCACGAAATGCCGACCAATCGGTTCTTCACCGAGGGTGACGAACTACGCGTCGACCAGACCTCGTCCGTGCACCGCTTCGGCCAAGAGCTGCACTTCAAGATCGAGTTCCACATGGTGGAGCCCGGCTTTCACTACATGCACTTTCCGCGACTTCCTGGCGGGGCGAAGGCCTTCGTCTTCAGCTCCATCGTCCCGGTCGACGAGGAGTACACCAACCATCGCCTGACCGTGATGGTGAAGAAGACCGCGATTCCCGGCTACTCGAGGGTGCTGCGCAAGTTCATCACCTGGCAGATGATGAAGACCTATCACGAGGATCGGCAGATCTGGGAGCACAAGGAGTACCACTCGCGCCCCGTCCTCTGTGATGGCGACGGGTCGATCATGAAGCTGCGAAAGTGGTACGCGCAGTTCTACGAGCCGCAGGACGATGCACCGCCGAGCAAGGCCAAACGCTCCCCCGCCCTCGGCGTCCTCTCCCCCGTCCAAGACCCCTGACCCAGGGTTATTGCTTCGACTAGCGGGCGCTCGCCTCTCTTGAGGCCCGAAGAGCGCTCTCGAGACGGGTTTGATGTCCGTCAGATGCGTTCGTGGGCGCCGAAAATCTACGTCAAACGGTCCCCGAACCGGCGGAAACCAACACCTGCGGACGAGCACCCGGCTCGCCTACCGCTCCGAAGACCGCGACGGTTCAGCTTCTTGCGACGGCCACGCCGAAGCGTTGGACCATCAGGTATGTGCCCGCCGGAAACACGACATCGTGTTCACCGGCTTCGAAACGCGTCCGCGCATCTCGGTGCGCCTCGAGGAACGCCTTGGTTCTCTGAAGCGCCTCGATTCGAGCCCACTTGTTCTTGCCCGCGACGGTCGGCTTGATGCCTCGCCTCGGTGCGCGGGTGTTCGGAGAACTGTCTCTGGGCTGCTTGCGCACCCGCTTCATGCCCATGAACGAACCCCCCTTGCTACGAATCTCTTGGGCGAGGGCGTGACTCCGCTCCCGAGCGCGGGCACGAAGTTGTGTCCGCGCCTCAGGATCGCTGAGCCCGACATAGAGGGCCTCGGGACGAACGAGCGTCAGAGTTTCTTCGGAGCGCGTGTTCTCGGTGAAGAACCCTCGAGGCCGGCAAGTCGTCTTCGACTCGCCGTACTCCATGCTCCAGCTGGACACGCCGTCCCAATACTCGGGAAGCGTCACGAGGCCGTGCTTGACCACGTTGCACAGGGTGTAGAGGCACTCGTCTTCGATAGCGTCGCCATCCAGAAGGACCGGTGCGTTGTACGAGCCCGGCGCAAAGAACTGCTCCCATCGACCAAGGTTACGGTTGCCTCCACGAGCGACGAACTGGTTGAGCTCGCGGAAGAACGTGGGACGGTTGCCGTGAACGTCGGTGAAGACGACGTGATAGTGGTTGCTGAGGACCTGGAACTCGTGAATGAGGACCCCTGTCAGCCGGGCGGCTCGCGCCAGGCAGTACAGGAACAGGCAGTCCATGGATGGGTCGGGTCGAAGAAAGAACCGGCGTTCGCTGCAGCGCCGCGTGCCCATCACGGTCTCACCGGCGTTGATACACCGCGGGCGGGTCACGAGGACCTCCCAAGCGACGGGTCAAAGCAGACGTAGATCGTCGAACGCACCGGTCACCACTCAGAGCAAGACTCTGGCCAACTCGACTGAGAGTCGGCAGCCAGTGATTTCAGGGGCCAACGATCGTCGCCCGGGCAGGGGTGGCCAACGGCTGGGCAAAAGCGTTGGGCCACTGGGCCACCGGCGCCACCCCCGTCGAAATTACCCTGGGTCTGGCGGGAGGTGGGATCAGCGGAGGGGGGGGAGGGTGCTTATGGCCCAGAGGCGGGTGTTGCGTAGCTCGGACACGAGTTCGAGTAGCGACACGGCGGTACGGGCCTGCTCCAACCCGGCGAGGGCGGCGAGTTCTTCGACGGCTGTGCGGAGTCCGAAGGATACGCCTCCCGCTTGGACCTGGCCGAAGCTGGTGATGAGGTCGCGGATGGTGGGCTCGCCGGGGTAGACCTCGAGCTCGACGGTCGGGTCGATGCTCGCGAGGGTGCGTGCCTCGGCCAGCGCGGCATCGAGGCCTCCGATCTCGTCGACCAACCCGTGTTCCTTGGCATCGATACCCGTCCATACGCGCCCCTGGGCGATCTGGTGGACCGCATCCCGTGACATGCCGCGGCCCTCGGCCACGTGAGCGAGGAACTGCTCGTAGGTATCCTCCATCATGCCCTGGACCATCGCGCGCTCGCTCTCAGACCACGGCTGCATGGTCGAGCCCATGAGCGCTCGCTCGCCCCGGTGCACTTCGTAGCTCTTGATCCCGATGCCCTCCAGCGCATTGCCAACGACGATCTTGCCGCCCACGACACCGATGGACCCGGTGAGGGTGTTGGCATCGGCGAAGATCTTCGTAGCCCCGGTTGAGATGTAGTACCCGCCCGAAGCGGCGACGGGTCCCATCGATACGACGAACGGTTTGTTGGCCTTGACCGCCTGCGCCGCGTGCCAGATCTGCTCGGAGGCGAGCGCACTGCCGCCGGGCGAGTTGACCCTCATGACGACGGCCTTGACGGTGTCGTCCTTGGCCAGCGCGCGCAGGGTCGCGACGAGCGTTCGCGAGGCGATCTCCTGGCGCGCACCGACGACCCCCTGCCCCTTGCCGTCGACCACATTCCCCACCGCGTAGACCAACGCAACGTGGGGGCTCGTGGGGCGTTGAGGCGGCAGCAGACCAAGGAAGCGCTGCAGCGCCCCGAAGTCGGCGAGGGGGTTCTTGTCCTTGCGCCAGCGTTTCCACGGCTTGCCTTCGGTGGCTTCGGCGAGAAACGCCTCCCACGTTGCGACATCGTCGACGAGCTTGCGATCGACCGCCTTGGGTCCGAGAAGCATCGCTTCGTCGATCGCAGCCTTGGCCGTCGCTTCATCGATGCCCCGGCCCTGCACCATGCCGTCGATCTGGGTCTGGTAGCTGCGCTCGATGATCGCGGTGAGCGTCTCCATCATCTCGGGAGACGGCGCCTCACGGGTGATGGGTTCGGCCGCGCCCTTGAACGCACCGACGTGAAGGAAGTCGGCCTGTACCCCGACCTTGTCGAGGAGACCTTTGATGTGCACGGGTGTGGCCGCGGGCCCGGGAATGAGCACCTCCCCGAGCGGCGCGAGCACGATCTCGTCGCAGGCGGTCATGAGGTAGTAGGCCGCGTTCACTGCCACCTCGGCGTGACAGCGCACCGGCTTCTTCGCCTCCCCCTTGAACGCGAGCAAGTGCCCCCGCAGCTCTTCGGCGGTCGCCATGTCGATGGACAGATCGGAGACACGAACGACGAGCCCGGTCACATTGTCGTCGGCGGAGTTCTTCGCGAGCATCCCGGCGAGTTCCCGCATCGGCGTGGCCATCTTGCCTCCGCCCAGCAGGTCGAACGATTGGACCTCCCCGACCGAACCGGACAACTCGAGCACAATGGTGTGCGGCGCTCCGTCCTCGTAGTCATCCGACTGCCGCGGTTCCTCGTAGGGACCCTGCTTGTCGAGCCCCGCGGTGAAGAACTTCGCCATGGGCGGCAGCCCCATCGGCGGTGGCGACTCCTCCGTCCCCGCGGAGGACTTGGTGTCGGCCTCGGCGGGCTTGGGTTCCTCGGCAGGTGGCTTCGGCTGGGGCTCGCAACCCGCGGAGAGGGTGGCGAGCAGGGCGACGGACAGCAGCGTGGACTTCATGCGCGGGTACTCCTCGGGGTGGGCGCACCACGATAGACCCAATCAGCAATCTCGTGCTTCGAGTTCCCGCCACGAACCCGAGCGTGCGGCACGACGCCGCTAGAACCAGTAGTGCATCGAGGCCCCGCCAAACAGCCCGATGCCTGACGTCAGGGACCAGCCGAACCCTGGCCCATCGGTCCCGAAGCCAATGCCGTTGCCACCGAAGCCCGTGTTGGAGTCTCCCTCCTCACGGCTTCCGGGCACGATGCGAAAGTCCATGCCCAGTTCGGGAGAAAGCGCGAAGTTGTTGCCGAACATCAACTGAAAGACGAGCGGAACCTCGACGTGAAACTCGGTGAGGTCGTCGAGGTTGTCCTCGACATCGGTCGCGTTCGCGGAGGTCATCACACCGAACCGTCCACCGAGGCCAAAGTCGGCCCGGAACGGGAGCGCGCCCGCTTCCCTGCCAATCCGCAGGAAGTACAGCGCCTCCAGGTTGAAGGCCATCACAGCGACCGTCCTCGTCTCCTCCAGTCGACACGCGGGATCAGGGCACGCGGGATCGGTCGACTCGGGATCATCCTCCCGATAGGTGAACAGCGCAACGCCAGCGCTGCCGCCAATCGCCAGTTTGTCGGTGACGAAGTAACGCACGTTGATGCCGTTCAACCCCGCGAGTGTTCGAATTGCCCCGACACCGAGACGCCCTTCGAACCCGTCGATGCCACCGGAGTCCGCCGGAGCGGGACCGATCGGTTCGAGGTCATCGTTGGCCGCAGGACCCGCAGAAATCGACGCAGTGGATGTCTCGGTGTCGACCTCCGTCTCCGTCTCCATCTCCGTCTCTTCGACGGTCGCACTCTCGAGGTTTGCCGCCTCCCAACCGACATCCGCCTCCGCACTCGCGGCATCTGCGGTCTCGGTCTCTTCGGCGACGTCCGTCTCGGATGCATCGTCGTCGAGCACCGGCTGGATGCCCGCCGCCAGAGTCCACGCCGCTACCACCGGAAAACCAAGCGTCCATGCCATATCGAGCAGGACCCTAGCCAGCAGTCCCGCGACCCCGAAATTTCTCGACGATCTGCCGCCTCAGCCAGCGCCGTGGGCCTCCCGCCACTGGCCGGGCGCCAGGCCATCGACGGTCCATGGGCCGACGGCCTGACGAACCAGCCGCAACGTCGGAAACCCGACGTGGGCGGTCATGCGACGCACTTGCCGGTTGCGGCCCTCCTTCAGGACGATCTCCAACCAGGCGGTGGGGATCGACTTGCGGTAGCGAACCGGGGGCTCACGCAGCCATAGCTGGGGCGGGTCGATACGCCGGACCGTGGCTGGCCGGGTGAGGCCGTCCTTCAAGCGCACGCCCTTGCGCAGCCTCGCGAGCGCCGGCTCGTCCGGCTCCCGCTCGACCTGCACCCAGTAGGTCTTGGGCATCTTCTTGCGCGCCTTGGGAGACGCAATCGCATGCTGCAACGCGCCATCGTCGGTGAGCACGAGCAGGCCCTCGGAGTCCTTGTCGAGACGGCCAGCCGCGTACACGCCCGGAACATCGACGAGGTCGGCCAGCGTGCGATGGCCCTCTTGCGAGGTGAACTGGCTGAGCACCCCAAACGGCTTGTTGAGCAGGATGATCACGCCTGCTCGCCTCGTGGTCGAGGCTCAGTCTTCTCGCTGCTCGCGAGCATCGGCGGCGACCAACGGCCGAACCGCCCGAAGCACGTCGACGTAGCTGACGATGCCGACCAAGTCGTCACTGTTGCGCTCTACCACAGGGCAGGCGCCCACACCGTACTTGAGCAACAGGTCGATGGCCTGGGCCACGGACTCGTGGGTTTCGAGGGCCAAGACGGCGCCCTTCATGACCTCGTCGAGCGGCGTCTCGAGCATGTCGTCGGCGTGCTCCGGATCGTCCAGCTCTTCGAGCAGAGGCAGCCTGTACTCCCGGAGGTCACGATCGCTGACCATGCCGATGAGGCGCTTGCCATCGACGATGGGCAAGTGGCGAATCTCTTGGTCCTCGAGCAGGCGCAACGCCTGGCCCACGGTGTCCTTCACCGAGGCGGTCACGAGGGTCGTGGTCATGATGTCTTGCACGTTCATGGAAACGCCTCACCCGACTCGTAGCACCGGCGCCATGGAGCGGCCCCGCAAATCATGCGCCCTCACGGCGGGCCATCAAACGTCTTGGTGGAGCGCTCGCACAACCGGAACAGCTCGTCCCGCTCGCTCTCGGTGAGGTGCCGCCACTGTCCTACCGGGACATCCAGCTTCACGTTCATGATGCGAACGCGTTCGAGCTTGGCGACCCGATAGTCGAGAAACTCGCACATGCGCCGAATCTGACGGTTGAGCCCCTGCTGCAAGACGATCTTGAACACGTGTTTGCCGAGCTTCTTCACCGTGCACGGCTTGGTGACGGTGTCGAGGATCGGCAGACCTCCGGCCATGCGCCGCACGAACTCCGCCGTGACCGGCTTGTTCACGGTGACCACGTATTCCTTGTCGTGGTTGTTCCGCGCCCGGAGGATCTTGTTCACGATGTCGCCGTCGTCGGTCAGAAAGATCAGCCCTTGGCTCATCTTGTCCAGCCGCCCGATCGGAAAGATGCGAGTCGGGTAGTTGATGTAGTCGATGATGTTGTCCGGCTCGACGCGCGTGTCGGTGGTGCAGACGATGCCGACCGGTTTGTTGAAGGCCAGGTAGACCCGCTCCTGCTCTTTCGCGTCGCCTTCCACCGCGATGCCGTCGACCGCCACGACGTCTCCCGGCGCAACCTTGGTCCCCATCTCGGGCACCGCACCGTTGATCGTCACCCGGCCCTGCTCGATGAGCTTGTCCGCAGCCCGGCGCGAGCAATAGCCCACCTCGCTGAGGTACTTGTTGATCCGTGTGCGCGGCGTGTCGCTCATCGGTGGGCCGAACGTACCTCAGCTCAAATGCGACGATGTTGTCGCATCTTGCGCGATATCGCTCATCAGAATTCGAGCGGGCCCAGGGTGTAGCGAAAGCCCGACGCGGGGCCATCCACCGCCTCCACGACGAATCCGACCCATCGGTCCCCGCCGATGAGGGCGGTCTGCACCGCCCGCGGGGCCCCCGGCTCGACGCGCACGTACGGCACACGGCCGGGGCCGCGACCGAAGTAGACGCGGACAGCCCCTTCGTCGACGTTCAGCACCAGCCTACGGTCTTCGGGGCGCTTCGCGACGTCGCGAAGCTCGGTCGGCTCGAACGTCCGTAGCTGCACCGCCACCACGCCGCTGACCTCCGCGATGGAGCCGTCCCCTGTGACCGCGCGCCCCGACCACGACACGGACTTGCGCGCGCCGTTCGTGCGCCCCTCGAGCGGTGGAAGCACGTCGGCGAACTCGAACGTCCGCTCGGCGCGACGCCGTGCGCCGCGGGCTTCCAGCGCGTCGTGCAGCGCGGCCTCCCTCGCCGCATCGGCGCCCGGATTCCCGGAGATTTTGGGCACCTCGGCCGCGAGTGCGACCGCAGGAAAGGTGTCGAGCGCGTTGTTGGAAAGGTCGACCGACTCCAGCCCCGAAAAGCGGTCGAGCGCCGCTGCGTCATTCAACGCGTTGTCCGACAAGTCGAGCTCACGCAACGCGGGCAACGATTCGAGCCCCGCGACCGACTCCAGCCCCGCCCCCGACACCCGCAACCGTTCGAGACGTGCTCGCTCTCCGACCCCCTCCAGCGAGCGAAGCGGCACATCCTCGACGACGAGTTCGCGAAGCGCCGGCAAGTGGGGCAAGTCGGCAATGGTCCGGAGTCGCTCGCCACGGATCGTCAGCGTCTCGATCGACGCACAGCGAGACAGTGGACCGAAGTCCTCGATGCCGTTGGCGTCGAGCGTCATTGCCCTCAACGCGCAGCGCTCGGGCAAACCATCGAGAGACTCGGTCGCCCGGCGAAGATCCAGTGTTTCGAGCTGCGAGAACCCGCCGATGGCCTGCAGGGCTCCGCGTTTGGGCGGCCCCACCACCCGCAGCCCCGTGACGGCCCCCTGGCGCACGCTCACCGTGACCGGACCATCCTTCGCCTTCAATGCGGAGCGCTCGACGCCAGTCTCCTCGAGCAGCGCGTCGAGTGCCTTCGAGTCCTCCGAGGACAGGCTGGCCAAGGCATCGAAGTCGGGCCCGCAGCCGAGCCAGGCCAGCAACGTCGCGCTCAATGCCATCAGCCGGGTGCGTACAGACAACGGCTCCATCCTACGTGCTATTGCAGGTTCGTGTCCCTGCGACGACACATCACGCGTCGGCGGTTGCTGGCAGCGGGCGGGGCTGCGTGCGGGCTCGCAGCCCTCGACGCGTTCGTGGTCGAACCCCACTGGCTCGACGTGTCTCGACTGCCACACCCCATCGAGGGCTTGCCGCGATCGCTCGATGGCTTTCGCATCGCGCAGATCACCGACGCACACCTCACCGGCCTTGGCACCGTCGAACAGAGCATTCTCGACGCGGTTCGCCGCACCTCGCCACAGGTCATCGCACTCACGGGCGACATCATCGACTCGCTCGACGACGGGGCCGTGCTGTCCGAGCTGTGCGCCGAGCTGGCGCGGACCGGGGCCACCGTCATCGCCACGCTCGGCAACTGGGAGCACTGGGGCCACGTGGACCGCGAAGCGCTGCAACGGCGCTACCGGGCCAGCAACACCGCACTCGCGGTCGACACCTGGTTGGACGTCGAGGGGTTGACGATCTACGCCAGCGACGACTCCACGGGGGGCACGCCACGCGCCGTACGTGCAACGCCGGCCCATGCCGAGGCCACCGTCCTGCTCACGCACAGCCCGGCATTCGTCGACACGGCAGGCAGCACATTCGATCTCTGCCTCGCCGGGCATACGCATGGCGGGCAGGTCACGGTCGGCGGGTTGGCACCGTTCACACCGCCGGGCAGCGGACGCTACGTCGCGGGCTGGTACGACAGCCCCGCCGGGCCGCTGTATGTCAGCCGGGGCACGGGCACGAGCATCGTGCCCGCCCGCTTCACCTGCCGCCCCGAACTTCCGCTGTTCGAGCTCGTTCGCGCCTGACGGCCTACTCGTCGTCGTGGCAGCAGCGGAACTGCCGTTGGTCCTGCACGTTGCACGTGCCGTCGAAGTTCCACATGTCCGAGTCCCAGCGACTGGTCACCGAGCGGTTGCCGCACAGCGCCTGGTCGTCGCCCACAGTGTTGCCGAGCCACTGACCGTTGGCGTTGTAGCTCCCGCCGTTGGGCCCGGAGTAGATGTAGAAGTAGTCCTCACGCGTGCAGACCCGGGCACGACTGGCCCGGCAGCGTCGCTGGGCGGCAAGGTAGCGATCCGAGGAGCGCACGCCCGATACACAGATTCGCTGATGCGGCTGGTTGAAACCGGAGCGGCACGACGAGGTCGGAAAGCCAACTTCGGCCGGATCGATCTCGGCATCGAAGTCGTCGGGGGATGCTTCGTTCCAAGAGGCCTCCTCGCCATCACTATCGGCCCACTCGGCACCGTCGCTGTCTTCATCCGAAGCTGCGACCTCGGCCGAGAACTCGGGCGCGCCAGGATCCTGCGCGTCACAGCCTGCGCCGGCCAAGGCAAGGAAAACGATGAGGGGGGAGAGACTGCGGAGTCGTTTCATCTGCCGCGGTGGTACCGAAGCGATGCGATTCGTTCCGAGTCGTGCGTAGGTTTTTGCGACGTCAGCCTTGGGGCACGAAGTTGTCGCAGGTGGTCTCGATCGTCTCGATCGTCGACGAGAAAACCGGACCGTAGTCCGGGTCGCAGACACTCGCCAGGACGCCCTGCTCCCCGAACTCTTCGATGAAGCCGACCAGGTTCGGGCTGCTGCCGACGGTGCACGAAAAGTTCTCGGGCGTGGGGACGAAGCCGATCATCACGATGGACTCCACATCCCCTCCCTTGGCGGCGATGACAGCGTCGTACCAACCGGACGTGTCGGTGCCCGGGTGCGCGTCGTCCATGTCGAAGTCGAACGGTGGATCGTCGGTGACGAGCACCACGACCAGGATCGCGTCCTCCCGCAAGAAGCCCTCGTTGCACCCACCGGGCTGCGCCTTGGCGGGATCGAGTGCCGCCACCGTGGCGGTGACAGGTTGCTCGATCGGGCTTCCGGTGGTGCCGACCTGCGCCATGCACGGGAACACCATCTGCAAGTCGTCTTCTTCGGTGGCGAACCGCAAGCCCGACGCGAAGGGTGTGCACACTTCACCCGCCGCACCAAAGCCAGCGGTCTCGGTGACCAGGTCGCCGATCGTGCGACAGCCCAGTGCATTGCCCACGTAGTTGTCGCTGGTGACGACGCCCACGTGATACGAGTCGACGTTGTCGAGCGACGTCTGAATGGCGCTGATGAACCCGGGAAAACTGTTGAGCAGCTGTGCCTGCTGAGCCGTCATGCTGCCCGAGTTGTCGATGACGAACAGAAAGTCGATGCCTTGGCATCCGGTCTGCTCGACGATGCCAGCGTCGGGAATGATGCCCAGGTCGAAGTCGACGGGACCATCTCCACCGCCGTCGTCGGGTTCCGAGGTCGTCGTCGTCGCGCCAGTCGCCACGGTGGTGGTGCCCGACGCACCAGTCGTCGTACCGACCGACGTCGAGCCGCTTCCACCAGGTCCGGAGCCCAAAGAGGTCGATCCCTCCGACTCCGTGCCCGAGTTGGACGCATCGCCGCCACAGCCGTAGAGCGCCAGCCCAGCCGACAGACCTACGATGCGCCAAGACGTGCGATGCCCGTACATGGTCGCCACGCTATCGCACAATGCGGCCCGCGGCGAGAACGCTCGACTAACGCGGCCCGGTTTCCCCCGCCAACGGGTAGACGGGCCGAATGTCGACCGGGATGTCGCCGAGCTTGGCCAAGGCGTTCTTCATCGACTCGCTCTCGACCCCGTACTTGCCCAAGAACGCTTCCGCGGCAGCGCGGTCGCCTTCGTGCTGAAGCATGACCAAGTCGTGCACGAGGTTGCGAATGCTGGTCTCGAGTTTCTTCGCGTCGATGACGAAGCGCCCCTGTGCGTCCAGCGTCACGGAGCCGTCTTCGAGGTAGCGGTTGATCTGCACCGCCGCTCCGCGTCCGTGCGCCTCGGCAACGCCGAACCGTACACTGCGGAACAACCCGCCGAAGTACGAGACCAACAGCTTCTGCCGAAACTCTTTGGGCAACTCGCCTTCGTCGATCATGAACAGGATGTTGTAGGCGCCCATGACATCGGCCTTGCACTCCTCGAGCGCCGAGTAGGCCGGTCCAATCGCGAGGCGCACCTCCACCTTGCGACCGTCTTTCTCGGTGAAGGCCGGCCCCAGCGAGTGCGACAGCTCGTGAAACAACACCTGGTTGAAGAACGCATCGCCCGAGAGATGAGCGTGGTGTTGCGGCGCCAGGACCTGCTCCCCGATCGGCTTCATGATCTTGTCGAACTTGGTCTCGATCAGGTTGCGCAGCAGCACCTTCTTGGCGCCCTTCTCCTTGCGTACGCGCTCGTCGTTGGGAAGGTTGAACGCGATGGTCTGCACCGACTTGCGAGCATCGCCCGAGGTGTAGACCAGGTCGACCACCCGAATCGGGCTCTGGGCGCCGCGTTTGGTCTTCACGGCATCGTCGACGGGAAGGTTCTGCTCCATCTTGGGCAGGTACTTCTTGTACTTGGCCAGCGCCTTCGAGGCTTTCGGGTCACTCACCGTCACGAACGACTCGAACGACGCCTTGAGGTTCATCAACTTGTCCTCGTAGGTCTCGTAGGGCCCGATCGTGATCTCGACCCGGCTGTCCAAGTCCATCCACGCTTTGTCCGAGGCGTAGTAGTCGTCGGTGTGCAGCGCCTTGGCGCGCAGCTTCAAGAACCTCTTCAGCGACTTGTTCTTGGTCTTGCTGGCGGCCAGCTCGAGGTACTTCGCGGTGGGTTCGAGCCACTTGGCGTAGGCAGTAGAAAATGGCACCGCCTTGTAGGCCTCGCCCTCCCGCTTGATCACGGTGAACAGGCTCTCGAACGCCTCGCGGTCCTTGGGATGGTCCTTCAGCCAGCCCTCGAAGTCCTCCGCCGTCATGTCATCGGGGTAGAAACCACCGCCCTTGGGGTGCGGCCTGTCGATCGCAAACGGCTCGTGCTCGTTTTGCCGATCCCAGGGGCCGCGCATGATTCGAAAGTAGGCGTACCGAGCCTTGCCCTCGTCGTCGGTCGCGTCTCGAAGTTGCAACTCCAAGTCGGGGTTGCCGGCCCATGCCTGGCGATCGAACAGCGGATCGAGGTTTTTCGACGCCTCGATCAACGCGTCGAGGGCTTCCTTTTCCGCTTGCGGCAGGTCGGTGATGTCCGCGGTCAACTCCGCGACCGCGAACTGGTCGACCTTCTGCTGCAGCGTCATCGCGGGCGGATTGGTCCGCACCGGTTCCGTGGACAACTCCGCTTCGGCCTCGGTGGTCTCTGCAGGTTGAGCGGGCGGTGTCGTGCCAGCGGAAGTGGACGCCGACGCCTGCACCTTGCAGGCACACAACACGGCGAGAGCGACGAGTGAGGCGGAACGTTTCACCATCGCCGCGGAGCGTACACCGATGGCCGCGATTTTTTGATTGCGCGCCGCGTGGGCCCTGCTACACCGCGTCCCGACTGAGGCGTCCCATGACGTTGTCACGCATTCCATCACGTTCCGTTTGCGCGGGCCGTCTCCGGTAGACCCTCCGTCCTCGAGGGCTTGGCGGCCCCGCTCCACACCCACCCACCGCGCGTTGACGCGGGGAGGAGACGCCGCCATGGCCCGTTCAGCCCTGCAGCTGCGCCTCGAGGCCAACGCCGCCTACGAGGCCAGCCTACGAGACGAGTTCCGCATCTACCCCGATGCGGTCGCGTTGTTCCGCCATCACTTTCGAAACACACCGTTTCGAGACCTGTACAAGCGTCGGCGACTGCTGCTGCGCCAGGAGTACTGGCCAATGCTGCACTCCGCATCGGCATGCATCCGCCACTTCGTTCGCGATCCCAATCAGTGGCGGGCACGCGGCCACTCCGTGCCCACCCTGCTGTGGTCTCTCGTGCGGCACCTGTACTGCCGCTATCCAATGCCGCAGTTCTGGCTGGCGGAGTGGATGCGCGATCACGAGGACTGTTCGATGGCGCGGCTCGAGTCCTTCGCGCTGCTCGGCCAGGGCGAGAGCGTCTACCGACTCTCGAAGGATGGACGGCTGGGCTACGACCTCTCGCGCAAGGAGGCCCACCTGCTCGCAGGAAGCTGGGGTGTGCACGGATTGGGGCCCGCTGTGCGCATGGCACAGACGCTCGGCCGGGGTGGTCCTCGGTGGCTCGGACACCAGCTGGGTCGGTGCGTGTGGGGGGATTGGCCGGGGCGCGCGTCCCAAGAGGCGCGCCGCAGCAACGCGGTGACGTGGCTGTGCCGCCAGCCAGAACTCACCGCGCACGATGTCGACTTCGTCGCCCAGGCTGTCGACGCCTGCCTGGACCTCGAGCTCACCGGCCGTACGTTGGCTTCGGTGCGAGAGTTCGTCCGGGGACGCAACCTGGCCCGGATCAATCCGCGCCCTGTCGCTCGCCGCGGTCGTCACACCACGCCGCCCCCACCCAAGTGCTGGTTCCCCAGCACGTTTCGACCGATGGTGTTCTCCCGCGGTCGCACCCGCGAAGCCGAGATTCGCGAGCTCACCACGCTGCACGCTCTGCACGTGGAGGGAGCACGCCTCTCACACTGCGTGGTGAGCTACGCGGCCGCAGCCTCGCGGGGCGAGTGCTCGATCTGGAGCATGCGCGTGGCAGGCATGAGCATCCTGACCATCGAGGTTCGCGACGGCGTCGTGACCCAGGTCCGCGGCAAGCTCAACCGATCCCCCACCGCGTCGGAGCGCAAGCTCGTGGCCCGGTGGGCCCGGCACAACACCCTCGCCTTTCGCGAGGATTGCTGACAGCTGCTGTCAGGAGAACACCTAGACGGCGGAGTCGGTGTTGCGTATTGCCTTACGCATGACCGACTCCGCCGAACACACCCACCACGCGATCGACTACATCGAGTTCACAGTCCCCGACATCGCGCAGGCCAAGGCGTTCTATGCCGCCGCGTTCGGCTGGTCGTTCAACGACTACGGCCCCGACTACGCGGGGATTCGCGGCGCAACGCGGGAGCAAGGAGGGTTCACCAAAGGTGAGCCCAAAGCGGCCGGCGGCCCACTCGTGGTGCTGTTCTCGAAGGACCTCGACTCCACGCTCGAGGCGGTGAAGAACGCGGGCGGCACAATCACCACCGACCCCTTCGAGTTTCCGGGGGGAAAACGGTTCCACTTCGCCGACCCTGCTGGCAATGAACTGGCGGTATGGACGCTGGCCTGATGTGTCAAAGCGCCTATTGCGCAGAGAAGAATTCCAATCGACCCAAGGCAGACACCAAGAGACACTCCCCGGACATGCCTCGGCTTGCTTGGGCTCTCTTGGCAACACCTCTGTTCCTCGGCGGATGTTTCTCCGACCCGCCGTCCTCCTCGAGCGCATCGGATGGTTCGACCACCGACGACGTACCCGGTTCGACCTCGTCCACGTCAGCAAGCTCGACCGGCGTGGGCTCGACCACCGATGACGCCACGTCGGCCTCCGACTCCACAGGCGAGGACTCGACCACCGAAGGGACGGGAGGCGAGACCGAGGCCGATGCCACTTCCACCACCATGGGCGCGACCGAGTTCGACTTGTTCATGGACTGCAACGTGGGCAGCTGGCGAGCCGAGGATGAGGGCAGCACCGTCGAGGTCCACTGCGACAACACCCCCCGCGACGAGAATACGAGCGGCGGCGTCTGGCAGTTCCCAATGCTCGACACCACGGCGTTCGGTGACGCCGTGAACGCCTTGGTGCTCCGCCCCTACCCTTCGAACAACGGTGCTTTGCACGGGGTGTTTCATGCCGATAGGGCAGGATTTGCCGACGGTGGTCGCCTGCAGTTCGACTGGGAGGTCGTCAACACGATCCTCGAGGACGAGGTCAGTCGCACGCAGTTTCGAGTGTTCATTCAACCCGGGGCCGAGGGTGCCAACCCGATCCTCGTCATCGAGGAAGCGGGGCCAGCGGGCAGCGGCCTACTGGTCGGGGCCTCGGGCACCGTCGATGTGGCCCTCGAGCTCATGGGTCCCGGAGACGCCCTCGTCTTCTCCGTCACCAGCACCGCCCACGTGTCCGGCCGTGGCTTCGCGTTGCTCGACGCTCGCATCGTCCCGTGACCAAGGGGCGCCTGCTGTGGCTCGCGCTGTTCGCCGCGATCCTCGTCCCGTTCGCGCTGTGGGGCGACACGTTCGAAGCCTACGGCACCGAGCTGCTCGCGCACGCCCAGCCATCCCCCACACTCGCGCTCACGCTGGTCGCGTTGCTCGCGGGCGACCTCGTCCTGCCGATCCCCTCGAGCCTGCTCGCCGTCGGCACCGGTGCGGTGTTCGGCACCCTGTTCGGCGCGGTGCTCATCGCCGTGGGCTTTTCTGTGGGTGCGTGGATCGGCTATGAGGTTGGACGCTCCGCCGGACGAGCCGGCGTGAAACGTTGGGTCGAAGATGAGCAACGCGAACGCATGGAGGCCTTCGCCGCCAAGCACGGTGCAGGCCTGCTCGTGGCAATGCGGGCGGTCCCCGTCCTCGCCGAGGCCAGCGTGGTCGTGGCGGGAAGCTCGGGTATGCCGCGCGGTCGCGTGCTGCTCACGACGACCGTCGCCAACATCGTGATCGCCGTGGTCTACAGCGCCGCAGGCAGCATGGCCGCAGACACAGGCAGCCTCGAACTCGCGGCGATGGCCGGCGTCGGTATTCCAGGCGTTGCGATGGTCCTCGCCAGCCGCTTCACCCGCAGATGAGCGTCATCGCAGACGCCTTGGCGTCGTCTTCCGACTCGGGGTCGTGGTCGGGGTCGCAGTTGTCTTCGATCAGCGTTGCGCACCCCTCGAAGTTGTTGCGCGCAGCTCGGATCGGAGCCACGTGATTGGCGTCGGGTTGGCCTCCGCGGAACGTGTTGGCCGAAACGATCCGCGCCCAGTGACAGACCAGGTTCCGGTCCGCGATGTCCTTCCATTCGGCGCACTGGGCTTCGGTGGCCGCTCCGGGCGAGCACGTCATGCCGAACACGTCGTCCCCGCACGCGCTGGGGTCGTGGTAGGCCGACTCCCGGTTGGAGGCACTCGGGGTGCAGGTCAACGCGTCGGACTGCAGACCCGGCACTTCGGCGGCTCCCGAAGACGCCATGTTGTAGACGGGAATGGACTCGGGCTCTGTCCCCCACAGCCAGTTGATGAAGTTGTTGGCTTGGTCCACGACGCCGCCGTCGCAGAACGTGACGCCGCCCACCAAGCCCCCCACGGCCCCCGCAAGTCCTCCTGCCAAAGCATCGACCTGCGTGATGTCGGCAACTCCACAGACCGCAGCAACACCGAAGCCTCCCACTGCCCCAACGCCGGTCTCCGAGGTCACGACGCCGACGAGGACCCCTCCCGCGACGCAGCTCGTACTGATCACTTCGGCCGTCGCGGCGCCTGCTGCAGCCGTCGCGACCGTCGACGTGAAGACACACGTGGTGTCGAGGGCGAGGGGGTTTCGCTCACCGACCAAGTCCAGCGCAGCGACCTGCACCGAGCAGGTGGCTTCGTCGGAACCGTCGGCACAATCGACGATCTCATCGCATACCCAGTCCGCCTGAATGCAGCTGCCGTCGCCGCAGGTGTGGCCAGTGCACGCCTCGGCGCAGTTGGCCTCGTCCTCGGCGGCCGAGCAGTCGTCGACCCCATCGCACTCCCAGGACGCGTCGATGCAGGTACCGTCCGCGCACTCGAAGCCGCCGCAGGTTTCGGGCTCCTCGCTCGGAGGCTCTTCGCCTGCGGGGTCCTCCTCGGAGGGCTCGGAGTCTTCGGGGTTCTCGGGGGCGTTTTCGTCCGACTCCTCGCTGCCGTCATCTCCGCCGGGCGCTTCGGGGTCGAGCGGCTGGTTCGCCTGAGAGACCAGGTCTTGGGCAATCGCGTCGAAGTTCAAGCTCTCGACCGCGCTGACGGGGTCCTCCTCCGTCTCCGTCGTCGGTTGAAACGCGGAGTTTGCGCGACCTCTAGATCCGTCGTCGCAGCCCCCTAACGCCGCAAACAGCGCCAACCCGACCGCGAAACCCCGTCCGTTTCCCACGGTGAAGAGGTGTGAGTCGAACCCCGATCGGTTCCCACAACCCACATCCTTCCCCTCAGAGAACCCCCTGGCGGTTTTCCCGAGCATGCGTCAAACAGATCCGTGTGAACTGCGCGCCCGAATACCGCGCTGGTCTGTGCCGGCTCACGCTCGCGCGTGTTCGCACTCTGCACTGCGCCGACACCGTTCTCGGCAACGTCGACCCGTGTCTGGTCGACGCGATCGAACGTGCCTCGGCGGTCTCGTGGATCCCCACCCAGCCCCTCGACGCGCTCAACCACGCCCTGCTCACCGTGGTCGAGGAGGACGGCTACATCGACTTCTGGTCCGAGCACTCCACCGCGACATCGGCCTCGCCCTTGCTCGGCTCGTTGGCGGGCGCGGCCATGCGCATCTTCGGTGCCAACAACCCACGAGGGTTTCTCAAGTGGATCGGTCGCGCATGGGACCTCACCGCGCGCAACTTGGGCACGCTGCTGACGCAGGAGCGCGAACGGGACGTGTTGGTCGTGTTGCAGGGCGTGCCCGCGTCGAACCGTGTGAACACGGTGCCGCTGTCGCTACACGGTTCGATTCTCGGGCTGGTGACCACCACCGGCCATACGCCACGCATCGATGCCGACACGGAGCACTTCGAAGCGGACGGCATCGTGAAGTACGCCGTGCGCTGGTAGCTACGCGGCGGACAAGGCCGCGATGATCAATCCGACCACGGTCAGCACGCCCACCACGACGATCGCCACCTTGGCCCACGACACCGGCGCTTCGCCGGTCACACAGCTCGGGTCCTGCCCGTGCACGACAGCCCGGTACACCTTGTCTCCGTACCGATACGCCAACACAAACGCCGGAAATGCATAGTGGCGGGTGGTCAAGCGTGAGGGCAGAACACTGACGCTGAGCTTGCGAACGCTGCTACCGGGCACATGCGGGCGGGCACGCGTGCGCGCGACCGCTTCGAGCGAGTTGGAGATGATGCGGCGTGCAGCGGAACGTTGCACCGTGAACTGTTCGACGGTGGCGCCCGGGTGCCCCATCGGCTCCGCACTGGCTCGCCCCAGGTCGTAGTGGCGCACCAACGCGTGGCACTCCTCGTCGGACAGCCCCACCGATGCCGGCACCACGATGTTGTCGGCGTCCATCGAGAAGTGCCCCGAGTGCGGTGCCCAGGCGGAGCGACCCGAGCCCGCATTGGAGTCGGCCGCCCAGCAAACCTCCGCCTCGGCGTCGAACATCCAGCCCACCCACCACAGCGGCTTGAGTCCGTCGACCGCGGCGCGCTGCTGCAGGTCGGCAGGGCGAAAGAAGCCCATGGTCCCGAGCCACTGCTTGAGTGCCGCGCGTGCCTGTGCATCGGTGACGGTGAAGTCGAGGTAGACCTCGGCCTGCTCGACCGGGTCTTCGGGGACCTCCACTTCCATGACGGACCCGCAGAAGTCACAGCGAGGCGCTTGGGCTTCGGCGCTGTAGCGCACCCCCGCCCCACATCCATGACATCGGAGGATCTGCGCGACGACCTCGTCGGGATGCTCGGAGGGCTCGAGCCGCGGCGTTGGCAGAGCACACACCGCGCACCGAAGGTCTTCGACCTCGAGCGGGCTCTTACATCGACTGCACGCCCTGTCGCTCACGTGTTCACCATCCAGACCGCCCCGACGATCACCGCGACGACGGCGAGACACAGCAGGCCGATCTTCACCCACGACCGCGGAGGCTTGCCCACCAAGGCCCCCGTCTGCCCATTGAGCACCATGCGAACCGCGGGCTCTTCGGGGTCGTACTTCACCGCCAACACCCAAACCGGGAGCAGCATCAAGGCGCCGTGCTCGTGCTCGAACTGCGTCTTGTAGCGCAGGCTTCGGTGCGAGTCGCCGGGCATGTGCTTGGAGACACGGTTGCCCACCTGCTCCACGGCCTCCTCACGGGCCATCGCCGCACACTCGGCGACCGTGCGAGAGGGGTCTTCGGCCAGCCACCCCGAGAGGATCTTCGGAGAGTAACGACGCAGCGCCCTCAAGTCGTAGGGCTCGATCGCTTCGAGCTCGGCGTTGTCCAGTCCCCGCGACGCCGTGACCAACACGTCGTCGAGATAGGCCGCCCAGCTTCCCGACAACGACCGCCACTCGGTTTCGACCCGCGTCCGGGTACGCGTGACGGTCCGGCCCTGGGAGTCGGTCGTCGTGTACGTCTCCGTGACGGTGTAGTTCTCCCCGATCTGCGCCGTGTAGTGCACCTGCGCGGACCCGGAGTAGAGGTACGCGGGCAAGTAGACCCCCCGCACCTCGCTGACGTCGGCCTTGGCAAACGCGGACTTCACCAGCCAGGTGCTGCGAATCCACGCGCGCGCACGCTTGCGAGCCTCGGCCTCCGTGATGACGAAGCCCACCACGAACTCGGGGTCCACCGCCGCAGCACGCGGTTTGGCGACGATGTTCGGCGAAGCGCAGTAGGGACACTTCACCGTGCGCTCTCCCTGCGCGACGTTGAGCTGCGCCCCGCATCCCTCGCAGCTCAGCCCGTCGAACGACGGCTGTTCTTGGCCCTGGACCTGCAACTCGGCCGAGCGTACCAAGGCCGAGCCCGTTCGATTCCCAGCATCCGAACCTGGGCGCGAGACGCAGTGCCAACGCCCTGCCCCCTTCCGGGACGGCGCTCCGCCGCATTTTTCGGCTCGCCAGCGGGGCTGGCCTGTCGCACCATTGACGGAGGTGTCGGACGAACCCCAGTACCGCGTCGCGATGTGTCGAATGACGCTGAACTGGATCCGCTCGCTGCCCGAGGCCGACGAGGTGGTCGCTCGGGTCGACCCCGAAGCCATCAAACTCATCGAAGGCCGCCGCAGCCTCACGTGGATTCCCACCACGCCGCTCGACCAACTCGCGACGGCGCTGCTCGAAGTCGTGGGGCCCGACAACTACAAGACGTTCTTCGCGCGTCGAGTCAACAGCTGGTCGGAGTCCAAGCTCTTCGGGCCGCTCACCGAAGCGGCGGGCCGCATCTTCGGCACCGACCCCACGGGGCATCTCAAGTGGCTCGGCCGTGCCTGGCAGATCACCACCCGCAACATGGGCTCGGTCGAGACCACCCCACAGGGCGACGGCCGACTGCGGATCGAATATGGGGTGCTTCCGCCGAGCCACCGGATGCCCCGCATGGTCTACTCCTCCGAGGGGTCGATTCGCGGGGTCATCGAAGCACGCGGCAAGACCCCGCTCATCGACGTCGACGACAGCCGCCTGGCCACCGAGGGTCGGATGGCGTTCGACGTCGGTTGGTCGGACTGAGCTCAGCTCCCGAACGTGAGGTCGAGTTTGATGACGACCTCGTCACGGATGAGGTCGTCGGCCTTGCCCGCGTACTCCATGCCGAAGTCCTTGCGGTTGATCGAGAACTCGCTGTCCACCTTCACGCCGCCGTCCTTCATCGCGATGTTGGCGGGGAAGGTGATCTGCTTGGTGGTGCCATGCATCCCGAGGTTGCCGACCACGGTGTGGCTGTAGCCGTCGGAGCCGCCAGCCTTGATCTCGGTGGATGCGAACGTAGCCTTGGGGTGGGCTGCGGCGTCGAAGAAGTCGGGGCTCTTGAGGTGCCCGGTGAGTTTTTCGCTGTCGGAGTACATGCTGTCGATGTCGATCTCCACCGACACGCTGCCGCCCTCGACCTTTCCGTCCTTGGGCACGACCTGCGCGGTGAAGGTCTTGAAGCCGCCAGGGTGGGAGCCGGTCACCTTCGAGCCGACAAAGCCGAGCGTCGAGGCATCGAGCTTCACCGCATACCCCTCGCCCGCCTTCGCGGGGGTCCCTTCTTTGGCGGGCGCCGCATCCTCGACCTTGGCCTGGGGCTTGCCATCGGCAGGGTTGGAGCAGGCGGTCACGGACAGCGTGAGGCCAAGGGCCAGGGCGAACGAAGTGCTTCGCGTCATGGGCTCACTTGTAGCCCCTCGGCGGAGGTCCACAACCCGGCTTCCGCGCAACAAAGCGATGTGCAGGACGCACCAATCGCTTGACGTGCACGGAGGACCCTGGCTTTCTTGCCGCGAGGACGCAGGATGCTCTCTTCCCGCTTTTCGTCGTGCTCGGCGCTCGCCGGGCTCCTGTTCATCGGCTGTGCCACCACCTCGGGCGGAGGCTCGGCGCCCAAATCCCGCAATCGCCGCAGCCTGCGGGTGAAACAACCGTTCCCCTCGAAAGCGCGGGTCGACGAGCTCGGGAGCGCGAAGGTGGACCAGCCCTTGGCCCGCGTCGGCACGATGGCCGCCGTCACGTCGTGGTCGGTGGATCCCTCCACGCCCGACGCGGACTGGAAGACAACGTATGCCGGCACCGACCCCAACTCTGCGGCGTTCGTCACGTGGGCCAAGGCCAAGGCTCCCAAGGTCACGGTCTCCGCGTCGATGACCTGCGTCGCCCAGCAGTACGCACGTTTCGCAGCCGAGCATCAAGGCGCCGTCGTCGGTGCGGACGTTCGCGCGTTCATCCACGCGCGATGCGGTGTCCCGGCACCGCAGGTTTCCGTGTTCAACTGGTCCTTCAAGGCGGGGACGTTTCGGGCCCTCGACCCCAACGCTCCCGAGCCCAAGGTGATGGAGGTGCTCGATGGCGCGTCCAAGCGCACGCTCGCGGGACTCGGCGTATGGAAGACCGACGACCGGGCGTTCGTAGCGGTCGCCTTTGCCGATCCCGACTTCGAGCTCGCGCCGCTCCCGTTCGACAGCGGCAGCGGTGGGTCTGTGATGGTGCGCGGAAGCTACGGGCGCCGTACCGAATGGATGCAGGCCTCCATCAGCCACGGTCCGCTCGGCGCCAAGCGGTGCACCCGCGTCCCCGCAGGTGGCTCGAAGGGCGGGTTCGCGTTTCGTTGTCCCACCAACCCGCAAGACCCCAGCGCGGTCGTCGAGTTGGCCGCCGCACCCAAGGGCTCGGTGCTGGGCAACGTGTTCGCGCGGGCCTTCATCTCCCCCAACGGCTCGGCACCCACGCAATACGACGCGCCCGCATTAAACGTGCCAGCGCCTGCGGGCGACTTCAGCCCCGCCGCTGTGCTCGCGGGCGTGAACGCTCTGCGCAGCCAAGCGGGCCTGCCCGACGTCGTCGGGGCGCCGCATCAAGACTCCGTCTCGAAGAACCTGTTCCCGCACCTGCTGGGCAACACCAACGCCAGCGTTCGCAACGAGGCGGCCCTCGGCATCGTGGCCGGATGGCAAGTCGAAGACACGATCCGCCAAGCCTCCTTCGAGACGATGTTCGCCCACGCCGACACTCCGCTCGATCGCATGCTTGCCGGAGGGCTGTTCTTCCCCGGCTTCCGAGCGGTCACCTTGGGCAAGGACACCCGGGTGCTCTCCACCGCAACCCTCGACTCCGAGCAGACCTCCACCCGCGGCTTGCTCAGCGTCGCCTACGAGGTGTTCGAACCCGGCGACTTCGCGGCCGAAGAAGCCGCCGTCTACGATGCGCTCGACGATGCGCGCGCCAAGGTTGGTCTGGAGCCCGTCACCCGGGTGCAGGGCGGCAAAGACGAGAATGCGCTGGCCGACAGCGCCGAACGCATTCGCACGGGCGAGAGCACGCCGTCCGAAGAACTCGACCGGATGGTCACCTACTTTCGCGAGTCGGTGCAGCGCGACTTCTACGGAGTGATCTACAGCCCCACGCTCATCGAGGGCTGGACTCCGGACTTCGACGACGAGTTCTTCAAACACGAAAAACTCGCGGTCTCGATCACCGTCAGCTACTTCACGCCACCGGGAGCCGCATGGGGCCAGCACATCGTGATGCTGGTGTTCACCCCGCTGTGACGCGCGCCGTCACAGGAAGGCGACTTCGCCCAAGTTGGCGGACGAATCCCGCATGGGCGCGGACAGCTCCTCCTTGAACACATCGAGCACCACGTCGACGAGAAGCTTCTCCGGGTGCTCGTTCGTCTCCAGCTCCATGAGCAGCGACGCGGTGCGCGTTCGGTAGTGCACGGGGCACTGCTTGCCGATGTAGGTCCAAGGAACGCCCAGGTCGAAACGAACCCCTCGGTCCTCGCAGTATCGCTTGAGCATGCCCACCGCCTGGTTCGACATCTCGGCCACGATATCCTCGAGGGTGCGCTCGTTGGGCGTGGGAGCGCCCGGCAGGATCTGGCGGTGCACACACTGGAGGAGCTCGCGCGACGCACTGACCGAAAGACGCCCGGCTGTGGCCGGACCACACATCGGAAGCACGGCGTTGAACTCGTGACCGGGCTGTCGCGACGTTCGCACGCACGCGTCGACCACCTGGAACTGATCGCAGAACCCGGTTTGAAACGCGGCCTCCGTCGCCTCGGCAACGACGGCGACAAGCGCGTCGCCGTACGTCGAAGCACTGGCGAGCGTATCGAGCTTCTCCGCAAACTGAGCCGCCGTGGTTCCGGGCACCAACACGAGGTCGGCGGAAATCGATCCGAGCGGGCGAAGCTCGCGTGGGTTCTTGGCCATCAGCACCAGCGGCACGTTGGGCTGCTCTCGATCGGCCCGCTGCGCGAAGTCGGCCAGCGCTTCGCTCTCGTGCTCGTCCCCGATCAGCCACGCCGCGAGTGACGGGCACGACATCCACGGCTCCGCATCGGCCACGCTCTCTGCCCGCACCACGCGAATCTGGACATCGGGTGCCCAGTCGATGTCGAGCGCCTCCGAGGCGATCGCAACGACGAGCTTCTCGGGATGAAGCGAAGGGTGGGGCACGATGCCTCACATCGCTCGGCACCAGAACAAACTTGAGGGTAGGGCCGCGCCCGGACCGTCATTCGCGTTGACGCATTTCGTTTGAGACGAACCGGCCCCCGCCGACGCAAAAAATCGGACCGTGGCGGCAGCGAAGTCCGCGGCGGAAGCTGTCACTGCAGCGCAGACGGCCCGCAGCAGTTCAACGGATCCTCGCTACTGCGCCGGGGTGAGCTCGACGATGTACTGATGCGGGAGCGTGTCGGTGTCGGTGCGCACGTGCTTCCAGCCCGCACCCTCGAGCTCGGAGATCAGCACGTCGGATGCCACTCGCATCGCAGGCGGCGGCCCCGGCACGTCCTCGGCCGCGTCTTTGCGAAAGTCGACGATCACCAGCCGCCCACCGTCGCGCACCTGCTCCTTCACCTTGGCGAAGTACGCGGCTCGGTTCTCGATATGGTGATAGACGTTGCACATGAACGCCACGTCGGCGCTCTCGGGGAGCCCGGGCTCACCGGCGCTTCCCTGGACAGCGACCAAGTTGGAGATCCCCTCCTTCTGCGCCCGCTCGCCGAGGTAGCGCACCATGTCCGGCTCGATGTCGTTGGCCAGCACCTTGCCCTCGGGCACAGCCGCCGCGAACCGAACGGCGAAGTAGCCCGTGCCCGCACCCAGCACCGCGACGGTGTTGGTCGGTGCGAGCTCCAAGAACGCAACGACGTCGTCGGGCTTCTGCCACGCGTCTCGCTCGGGGCTGTCGAAGTGCTTGGCCCACTCCTCGGCGTTTTCGAAGCGATGATGCCCGTGTCCGCTGCCATCGTGTTTGGCGTTGGGACCGTGCCCGTGTTCGCCGTGGCCGTGTTTGCCATGCCCATGTTCGGGCGCATCCGCACTCGGTGCCGCCGGCTCGACCGTGTCGGCGGAAGGCTTGGCACAAGCGCCCAGGGACAGGGCAACGACGAGAGCGAGCAGCGAAGTACGCATGACCGCGCGGAGGGTAGCAGCCCGAATAAGGCGCCGCCCTGCGACAAATCGCCCTGCGACTCAGGCCGAAACCCGAGCCGCGGGATGGTTGGCCGCGGGCGTGGACTCCGCCAACGGTATTGCGAGGGCGAACCGTGTGAAGCGTCCGAGCTCGGTCTCCACGAGGATCGTGCCGCCCAGCGCGTGCACACTCTCGCGTACGGCCGCCGTTCCGACGCCACGTCCAGAGACCTCGCTCACCTCGTCGCGCGACGTCGCCCCATCGGAGAACAACCAGTCCACGCGGTCGGCCTGGGTCCGAAGCGTGCGTCCATGCTCTCTCGCCTTGGCCTCGAGCGCGCCCCAATCGATGCCCGCACCGTCGTCCCTCACTTCGAGCTGCAGGGTGTCCCCCACCCGCTCGGTGCTCAGCGAGAGCACGCCGACGCCCGGCTTTCCGCTCCCGGTCCGGTCGCGTTCGAGCCCATGGTCGACGGCGTTGCGAACCAGGTGCACGAGCGATGACCACAGCGCCCTCCACTCCTGCGAAGGAGGCGTCCGCGCCCCGCCATCGTCCACTCGAACTTCGATGGTCTTGTCGAGCCCCTGCGCCAACCGCTTCGCCTGCTCGGCCAAGTGCTCGAGCCGTGGTTTCGCGTTGTCCCAGGCCCAAGACTGCATCCGCGCTGCAACCCGCGGCCGCGGCTCCCCGGCAACGACCAGGCTGATCGCGTTGTCGAGCTCGGCCGATGCGACTCGAATGGAGTCGTCTTCCGCAGTCCCGACGATCTCGGAGATCCGGTCTTCTACCCGCGACCACTGTTCGTCGAGCGCCGCGCGTTCGGCAGAGTCGGGGTCCCGCGCTTCGTCCTGCAACGCGGTCTCGAGGCCATGCAACCAACGCGCGAGCCTGCCCAGCCCCATCACCGCGGCGTTGCCCTTCAACGTGTGAATCCACCGCCGCTCCTGCGACGGAGTACCGCCCCCCTCGAGCAATGCGTCCACGATGCGACGTGCATCACGGGCGAAGTCGACGACCTGCTCGCGACTGCGGCCGATGCGGGCCAAGATGTTGACGAGTTCTTCCTGCTCCCGCCGCTCCTCTTCGGCCTTCACACGCGCAGTGATGTCGGTGGCGACGAACATCACCTCACCGTCGTCGCCCGCGGGGCTCCAGTGAAGCTCGAGAACTCGCGCTTCCGCTTCGAGCCGCGTGGGCAACTGCTCCAGTGCGACGTCCGGCGGTAGCCACTCCGACCCCACCTGGTCCCAGCCCACTTCGACCTGAGCCGCAACACCAGCATCCGCGTGGCGGAGCAAGTCCCACACACTGTCTCCGTCCGAGGGGGTGCCAAACAACCGCTCGAGCGCCAGGGAGCGAGCCGGCTGAAGCACACCATCGGTCCGCACCAACGCGAGACCTTCGCCCACGTTGTCCAACACCGCCCGCGCGTGTGTGTGGGCTCGATGGGCATCCTCATGCGCCGCGCGCAGTCTCTCCATCGCCTCCTCTCGCGCCCGCTCGTACGCCCAGACGAACGAAAACCCGCAGAGCACCAGGCCCGCAGGAACGAGGTAGTCGAACAGGGTCCGGTACCCGTCGGGCACGTAGTCGGGCGGCTCGATTCCGACGGCCTCCAGCACGTAGAACGACGAGATGACGCCAAGCGCGAGCCCGACCCAGACGGCTCCGCTTCGGCGACCGTCGAGCAACGCCGCGATCATCGGCACCACGAGAAACCACGGCAGCGCCACCGAGTGAATGCCGCCGCTCGAAGCAGCCACCCACGCGACCGCGAAGAATGGCGCGAGCGCGATGAGATGCGCAGCGGCCCTCGTACTGCCCGTTCGGCGAAACACGAGCAACGCACAGGCGGAAATGACAGCACCCACGGCGGGACCGATATACGCCAGCTTCACACCAAGCGCCCCATACAGCGCGCCATAGAGCACGCCCGCGGCCATGATGATCAGGCCCAAGAGCACCGTCAGCTTGCCTCGCCGCGCGTCGTCGGGAGAGCCGTCCCACAACGGGTTCAGCGTTTTCAGCCAGCGTGCGGGGGTCGCTTGATCCGTCGGCATGGTGGACTCGAGGGTCGGCATCGTCCCCAATTGCACCACTCTCCAGCGCGAATTCGGGACGCGAGCAGTGTCCTCGCTCGGTGCGGAGTTTTTTCGGATCACTTCCCAGCCTGGGGAGACCTAACGGGCATGAAGCGCCGACTCCGACTCACCCTCAGCCTCTGCGCCATCGTGGCCGGGCTCGTCGTCCCCCTCGCTCCCGATGCCGCGGACGCGGCGGGTACGACCCACACGATCTACTGCCGCGGAGGCCAAGGCGCGACCGAGTACCACATCGGCGGAGCGCAGCTGAGCGTGGAAAAGCAGTTCCTGCACTCGCAGACCAAGTACGACGCGGACGATCTGGCCCCGGGCACCTGCGCGTGGCCGAACCGCGGAATGACGGCGAGCGAGCCCTACCGACTGACGTACGGACGCAAGATCCACGGCCGCGACCACGTCGTCGTGACCAACAACCTGAAGCTCGAGATGTGGCAGTTCAGCCGGCGTACGATCGTCGAACGCACTCCGCCCGAGGAGTTCAAGGCCATCAACGCGCTGCAGGACCCGAACTTCATCGTCGAACTCCGAGTCCAGGACCACTGGTACCGAAGGAAGCTCCGCGGGGGACAACCTCGCGTGGTCAAATCCCTCGGAATTGCCGAGATCGGGGTCATTCAGCAGATCGGCCAGAGCAACCGCGGCTAGGAGGGCCCCATCGCTCCGATGCGAGCGTTGCGTGAGGATTTCATGGTTGACCGCCGTCGATTTTCGCGGAACCGTCCCCCTGTGGGTGAGAGCAACGTCGCCGGTGCTTCCTTTGGTCGCTTTGCCGACGTGACGCTGCAAGCCGGCTGGGGAGAAGACGCGATGCAGGCCGGAGCCTGGCGCGGCTGGTGGCCCAACCCCGGCAAGATCGACGTCCGGGTGGAGTGGGACGAAACGTTCGACACCTACGTCGCGAAGTTTCTCGCCGAGGGTGACGAGTGGGACCAGCTGCACGACGTCGCGGTCGAGTGGGTCTCGGAGCTTCGCAGCCAGATCTCCACCCCGTGGAGCCTGGGCGGGGTCAAGTCGGCGATGCTGTTCGAAGAAGACGAGGATGACGGCAGGCGCCAGCTCCACGTCGCGGGCCCGAGCCTGGGCGACGCCCCTGCGCCCGAGCTTCACCGGGCAGCGTTCGACACCATGCGGTTCGTCGCCGACCAAGTCCGCCTCGGCGTCCGCCCCTAATCCTCGTACAAGCTGGCGATCAGTGCGGCATAGGCCTTGCCGATCTTGCGATGGCGTAGCGACTGCTTGGGCGTGATCTCGCCGCGCTCGACCGTGAAGCCCCCGGGCACCTCGGCCCAGCGTTTGGGGCGATGCCCATCCCACCCGTCGAGGCAGAGCTCGATCGCGTCGTCGACCTGCTTGCGGACCCGGTCGTCGTCCAACAATGCACCGTCGGCCTCCAGCCCCTGCTCTTCGGCCCAGCCGCGCAGGGCGTCCATGTCGAGCTCGAGCAAGGCCACGCTGTAGTCGCGGTTGTTGCCGTGCACCGAGGCGCGGCGGATGAGCGGGCTGAGCTCGAGTCGTTGCTGGATCGGCGTAGGCACCACGAGCGTGCCGTCGGTGAGCTTGAACTGCTCCTTGTGCCGTCCCGTGATCGACAAGAAACCGGCCGGAGACAGCTCCCCGAGGTCGCCGGTTCGAAACGCACGCAGGCCATCGAGGTCGAAGATGACCGCGTCGGTGGCCTCTTGATCGCCGTGATATCCGAGCATCACGTTGGGGCCAGCGACGACCACCTCGCCGTTGTTGCCAGGGCCGAGCACGTTGCCTTCCTCGTCGCAGATGAAGACGTCGACGCCTGGAATCGCTCGTCCGACGGTGCCCAAGCGCTTGGCGTCGGGGGTGTTGGTGGTGACGATCGGCGAGGTCTCGGTGAGCCCGTAGCCTTCGTACATCTCGATGCCGATGTCCTCGATGAGTTGCGCGACGTCCTTCGACAGGGCCGCACCGCCCGACATAGCGTAACGCATGCGACCGCCGAAGTGCTCGCGGACTTCGTCGAACAACAAGCTGGCGTACAGCGCGTACTCGGCCTCGAGCCGCAGGCTTCGCTCGCCCTTGGCGGTGGCTTCGCGACGCCGCCGCGCGACGGCCAGCGCCCGCTCGAACATCGCGCGCTTGGTGGACGAGGCCCCCGACAGCCGCTTCTGCAGACGACCGTGAATCCGGTTCCACACCTGCGGCACGGCGAACATCACGGTGGGGCGGATCGACTGCAGGTCGCCGTCGAGCGACTCCATGCCGTCGCACAGCCCGAGCGACCCTCCGGCGCTCATCATGCCGAACAGCTCACAGGTGAGCCCGAACGCGTGCGCCCACGGCAAGAACGCACAGCTCACGTCCTCGGGCTGAATGTCGTGCACCTGATGCACGGCGTTGATGTTGGAGATGATGTTGCCGTGGCTGAGCACGACGCCCTTGGGCGCCCCCGTGGTGCCCGAGGTGTAGAGGATGGTGCACGGGTCTTGCCGCGCGGCCTTGACCCGAGGAGCGTCCACGTCGTGCCCGCGCACCATGTGCTCGGCGAACGACTCCGCGCGCCCGCTGGCCTCCATCGACAGCACGTGTTCGACGTCGGGCAGCTCGGCCCCCGCCCCGTCGACCATCATCCAGATGTCTTCGGAGCCGGCCAGCACCACCTTGGCGCCGCTGTCCCGCAGGGCATACGTGATGGCGCCACGCGGAAGGTTGGGCATGATCGGCACGTAGACCGCGCCCAACCCGTAGGTCGCGAACGCTCCGACGGCCCACGACACGCTGTTGCGCGCGACCACAGCAACGCGATCGCCCGGGCCCACACCGAGCGACGCGAGGGCGCCGCGAAAGCCATCGACGTCGTGGCCGAACGCGTCGTACGTCGACCAGGCAAAAGCTCCCCCGGACTGCACACCAAACAGCCGCGACCCCGCGAACAGGGTGCAGACGCGGGTTTGCATGTCGACGAGAGATTCGAAGCGGTGTCGCATGGCAGCACGGAGGGGCGCCCGAACCCGCCGTGGATCCGGGCGTCGCAGGCCAGAGGCTATCACGCGCCGCGCACTCGTTCGCCCCGCTCAGTCGCAGGTCGCCAAGGACACGCAGCCAGCCCACCCCGACGCGTCGAACACCCCATCGGTGCAGGTGAACTCGTCCTGGAGGCACTGCAGGTAGTCGGCCAGGTCACAGGTCAGCGACGCATAGGCACTGCAGTCGACGTACTGGCCCAGGTCTTGGCCACCACAGTCGAGCTCGGCGATCAGGTCTTCGCACGCCGCGACGTTGTCGACGTCGCCACCCGCTTCGTCGTCGCCCGACTCGGCCTGGTCATTCCCCGAGTCATCGCCGCTGGGGTCGTTCGCGGAGTCCCCCGCACCCGACTCGCTCCCGCCGACCGTCTCCTGGTCGTCGCCATTGTCGTCATCGCACCCTGCGGCACCCACGAGCGCGAAGCACAGGAGGGAGGCGGAGAATCGATCGCTGAATCGCTTCATGCCCGGTGGATGCTCCCGCGGTCCGCCGCGTGCACGGTTTCTTTCACAGACGACTGCCGCTACCCTGCGCCGCATGAGCGACGACTACCTCGAGGCCAACCAGGATCACTGGGACGCGATGGTCGATGCCCACTGGGAGTCGGCGTTCTACGACGTACCCGGGTGGCTCGCAGGGCGCGACAGCCTGGAGGAGATCGCCGTGGGCATGCTTCCACCGATCGAGGGCAAACGCCTGCTCCACTTGCAGTGCCACTTCGGCCAAGACACGCTCTCGCTGGCGCGACGCGGCGCGGTGGTCACGGGCGCCGATCTGTCCAAACGCGCGGTCGAACGCGCGGACGAGCTCGCGGGCCTGGCCGGACTCGAAGGCACGTTCGTGCAGAGCGACGTGTACAGCCTGCCCCAGCGCCTCGACGCAGCCGCGAGCTACGACGTGGTGTTCACCTCGTGGGGCACGATCGGCTGGCTCCCGGACCTGGAGCGCTGGGCCGGCGTCATCGATCACTTCCTGACCCCGGGCGGTTCCTTGGTGTTCGCCGAGTTTCACCCGGTGGTGTGGATGTACGGCGAGGACCGCAGCCGGTTCGAGTTCAGCTACTTCAACCGCGGGCCGATCACCGAGCAAAACTCGGAGAGCTACAGCGGCACCGCGAAGAAGCAAACCACCGAGGTCGGCTGGAACCACACGCTCGGCGACGTGTTCGGAGCCCTGCTGGGCCGCGGACTGAGCATCGAAGCGTTCGCGGAGTACGACTACTCGCCGCACGACTGCTTCGCAGACACCGTGGAGTTCGCCCCCGGCAAGTACCAGTGGAAGGGCTTCGAAGGCGTGCTGCCGATGGCGTACGCGCTTCGAGCCAAGAAAGCCTGAAGGGCTCAGTTCAGAAGTTCGAGGCGCCGCTGCAACCGCTGGGTCTCGGCCCGCGTGGGCGCGTTGCGGCGCGCGGCCTCGAGGTGGCTTCGCGCTTTGGTGTCGTCGCCGAGGCGGCGGTGCAACTCACCCAGCGCGGCGTCCCACAGGTAATGCCGCGCCAACCACGCGGGCGGGGTCTGGGCTTGCAAGTAGGTGAGCGCAGCGGCAGGCCCAGTGGCGAACGGTGCGTCCATGCCTTCGGCCTCGGCCACCGCAATGGCGCGGTTGAGCCGGTGCAACGGTGACGGGTTGAGCTGCAACAGCACGTCATACAGGCGTGCAATGTCGACCCAGTTGGTCTCGGCGTAGGTCGAGGCGCTGCAGTGCTCGGACGCGATCGCAGCTTCGACGTGATAGCGCCCGACCTCGGGCCCTTCGCCAGCCTTCTGCAGGTAGCCCATCGCTTTGCCGATCTCGGGCCAATGCCAGCGCTCGCGCGCCTGTTCTTCGAGCAGCAACGCCACGCCTTCTTCGTCATGCCGAGCATCACGACGCGCGTGGTGCAGGGTCATCAGACTGAGCAGCGCCCAGGAGGATCCCACCGCGCCCCGCGGATGTGAGAGCAGCATGCGGCACAGGCGAAGCGCCTCCTCGCAAAGCTCCAGCCGCAGGTGCTCGCCTTCCTTGGCGGAGCTGTATCCCTCGTTGAACAGCAGATAGATGATGCGCTGCACGCTCTGCAGACGCGCCCCAAGAGCCTCGGGGCTCGGCCCTTCGAGATCGGGGGCGGCGGCAGCAAGCGCTTTGCGACCCCGCTGCAGCCGCTTGCGCACGGCATCTTCGGCGACGAACAGCCGCATCGAGATCTCGCGCACGCTGAAGCCACACAAGATCTTGAGGGCCAGCGCGAGCTGTTGCTCGTCGGGAAGCGCAGGGTCGGCGACGACGAACAACATGCGCAGGGCATCGTCGCCAACCTCCTCGGACATGGAGGGTGCCGGGGTCTCGGGTTCGACGTCGTCGCTGGGCAAGGCGTCGACGACTCGCTGGCCAATCGCCTCGCGACGCAGTTGATCGACGAGCGCATTGCGAGCGGTACGGGTGAGCCAGGCACCCGGGTTGGACGGGCGACCGCGCAGCGCCCAGGAGGTGAGCGCGACGGCCATGGAGGACTGCACGCAATCCTCGATCAGCTCCAGGCGGCCCGCCCCAAACCGGCGCACCAAAGCCGCGACGACGCGGCCATACTCGTGGCGGAAGTAGTGCTCCACCAGTGGCGCGGACTCACCCACCGAGGCTCGGTATACCACCGCGGCACCCGAGCCCTTCGCACGCGGGGCTCAGTACCCGGCGAGCTGGCGAATCTCGACGCTGTTGCCAGGCATGTGACGGACGGGACACCCGCGGGAGACCTCGAGGGCCTGCTCGTAGTTCTCGGCCTGAATGATCGAGAAGCCACCGATGACCTCCTTGGCCTCGATGAAGGGGCCGTCGGTGACGGAGTCGTCGGGCTGAAGGACCCGGCCTTCGTGCAGCAGGCCGTCACCCATCTCCAAGATGTTGGCCTTGAACTTCTCTTTCCAGGCGTCCCACTGGCTCATCATCTGCTGCATTTCCTCGGGCGAGGGCTGGTATCCAGCGGAGGCTTGGGCGGGGCTGCGGTAGAGGAGCATGTACTTGTTCATGGTCTTGGTCTCTTCTGGAACGCTTCGTTCCGGTGTTTCTGCCAGCCCAACGATCGCGCTGCGACGAATGGGACAACCGGGACGAACTTTTTTCGATTTTTCTTCGCGGGCGGCCGGCGCCGCCGAGTGAACGGTACACTCCGCCGCAATCATGGGTCTGAGCATCGTCACGGGAGCAAGCCGGGGTATTGGCCGACACATCGCGAGCAGGCTTGCGCAGCGGGGCCACCGGGTGGTGGCGATCGCCCGCAACGCCGAAGAGCTCGAAACGCTGGCCGCAGAGCACGCGGAAATCATCCCGCTGGTGATCGACCTGTCGAAGGTCGACACGATCGAGGCGGCGCTCGAGCCGGTCCTGAAGGAGCACGGCCCCTGCGAGGTGCTGGTCAACAACGCTGGCTACGCGGTCCGCGGTGCCATCGAGGAGATCGACCTCGACGCCTGGCGCCGGGAGTTCGAGGTGAACCTGTTCGCGTGCACGCGCCTGTGCCAGCTGGTGGCGCCGCAGATGCGAGAGCGTCGCAAGGGCCGCATCCTCAACGTCAGCAGCGTCGCAGGCCGCGTGTCGACCCCCTTCAACGGCGCCTACTCGGCCACCAAGTTCGCCCTCGAAGCGGTGAACGACGCGTTACGCATCGAGCTGCGCCCCTTCGGCATCGACGTGGTCATGCTGCAACCAGGCCCCGTCGCCACCAACTTCCGCCGCGCCGCCGAAGAAGCGAGCAAGGCCAGCTTCGACGACACCGACTCCCCGTATGGCGCCGGCTACCGCGGCCTCAAGGCAAAGATGAACCGCTCCCGCGAGTCGGGCTGGACCGCGGAGCGGGTGGCAGAGCTCGCGATCGAGGCGATCGTCAGCCCGAACCCAAAGCCGACGTATGCGGCGTATGGGCCCCAGATGCAGGTAGGCATGAAGCTGCGAGCGCTGGCCCCGAGCTTGCTGGATCACCTGGTGGCCCGCCGCGCCGGGTGGACCGCAAAGCGGGGGTGAGTGGGGAGCCTCAGGATCCCCAGAGTCGCTCCCACTCCTCTTCGCTGACCTCGAGCTTGGAGACGGTGAAAAGGGCACCGAGGATTGCGGCGTCCGTCTTGCGTTCGACGAAGATCACGCTCCGCCCCGCCGCCAGGCTGAAGTCCCACCACCACGTCTCGACGCCCGACTCGGCCCTTGCCGCTTCGACCAGGGCCCAGCCGATCCTGGCTTCACCTCGGGTCACTCTCGTCGGCGCTCAGCCGAACCTCGGCCCGCACGTCCGGGTCCGCGTCATCCCGAAACCCAGCCAATACCCGCCGCGCCTCCGGGTGCTGCAACAACCGCAGCCCACGCGCCGCCGCGAGCCGGCTCTCCCCGCGCTCGTCGCCGAGCAGCTGTGCGAGCGTAGAGATACAGCTCGGGTCGCCATTGTTCCCGAGCGCCTGCGCAATCGGTTTCCGGGCAGACTCGCGGGCTTGGGGAATCACAGCACACAGGGCATCGGAGACCGCCCGTGACCGATAGGGTTCCAGCAGACCCAGCGCGCAGTGATCAGGCACGAGGGCCAGCCTCACGAGCGGATCAATTGCCGCATCGTGGCGAACGTAGCCGAGACTGATCGCCGCCGCCTGCTCTCCGTCCTGCAACTCTGCCACCCGAGCCTCGATCCATCGCTCCAAGCCGGAACAACGCTCGCGCCAACGCACCAACGAGCGTGCCGCCTCGTCCATCACGCGCCAGCGGGACCACATGTCCACGCACACAGACTCGTCCTCGAGCAGGCGCTCCAAGTACGGAACCGCCGCCGGCTCGTCGAGCTTGCCCAGCGCCTCGGCCATCGACGACCGCATGAGCGGGTCCTCCTGCTCGCCCCACGCGCCCGCCAGGCGGAGCACCGCTTCGTGCTGCCCTTCCCCCAAGCCACGAAGCCCAGTCGTGCGGGCAAGCACCGGCCACCGAACGTCATCGACGAGCATCGCGAGCAAGTCCAGCTCGCCCTCCCCTCCCCTGCCGAGTCGGCCCGCGACATGAGCCGCGCAGAACGTCGCGTTCTCGACATCCTTCAGCACGACGGCCAACAGCGCATCCAGCAACTCGGGCGAGGGACCCGCGACTGCCCTCCTGACCGCGTCGTCGATCTCGCGAGCGCGACGCCCCCGACGAAACCGGTCGAGCAAGTCCACCCGCCCAGTGTAGCGGCGCCAACTCGCCCGGCACGCCCGCCACACACCGCACGCAGGGGCGGGAAACGCCCTCGCACCACTCTCGCCCCTCCGCGGTTTCGTGAAGAACCGCACCCTCTTCGGCCGACGCGCTCTCGGGCGGAAGCTAAGATGCCCGCCGTGCAAGAGACAGCGATGCAAGGCTTCCTCGAGAGCGTCCTCGAACACATGCCGGCCGATTGGTTGAAACTGACCACGCATCGCCTGGACATCTACGACGAGCCGCAGGCCAAGACGCAGTTTCTCGAGCGGTTCGAGGCACTGTTCGAGGGTGGCGGCGCCGGGGCCTCCGCGCTCGCGGCCTTGCCCACCGCCTATGACTACATCCGGCTCGGGCATCCGCTTTCGTGCGTGCTCGAGTGGGCCATCGCCAAAGCCCACCAGTTGCCCGCCGCCAACGTGATCAGCTTCTCGTCGCGGACTGCCCCATTGCTCGCCGTGCTTCGAAAGAACCTGTTCGCCGGGCGCAACACCGTGCTCGCCTACGCGGGCGAGCCCCCGGCGGGTCTCGATGTCGACGTGCTGCGGAACGTCTACGGCTACCGCTTCGAGCTCGTGAAGGTCGACAGCCACACCGACATCCCGGCCCATGACGGCAGCACCGTCTTTGTCGCCGAATCGAGCGACGTCACCCGCTTCGACCTTCATGCGGGCGTCGACTTCTACGTCAACCTCGACCGCGACTGGGGAAGCATCATCGTCGTCAACGGGGCCCACGACATCGACTACGTCGCCGAGATCCAGCACACCCGGCGCAGGGAGACCATCGCCATGACGCCGGTCAACTGCTTGGCCGCGCTGCGCCGCATCGTCGGTGCTGCGCCGAGCGGGTCCGACTACGACACGCCAGCCAACACCGCCAGCGTCCTGGCCTCCGTGCATCAGGTCACCGGCACCAACGGTCTCGCCCTCGTCGGCTCCAGCGGGCTCTCCGTGCAATACGCGATCGTCATGGGGGTCGTGCACCACGCCCTCGAGCAGCACCCCGGCAAACCGATCCGCATCGTCGTGCCCACCAACTGCTACGGCGGCACCAACGATCAAGCGCGGCGAGTCGCCGCTTGTCGCGAAGACGTCGAAGTCGTCGACCTCGCCGTCGACGGCGGCCGCGACATGGTCCAGAGCACCAACGCCGTGTTGGAGCAGCTCGCTGCCGAGGATGCCGTCCCGCTCATCATCGCCGAGATCCCGACCAACCCGCGCGTCGAGGTCCCCGACCTCGAGCAGCTGCGCGACGTCCTCTCCAAGGAGCGCCGCACTGCCGAGGGCAACCAGGCGGTCGAGCCCGTCTTCGTCCTCGACCAGACCTTCTGTCCCAACATTCGTTTCTTGGAAGAGGGCGCCGTCCTGTCGCCCGTGCAGACCATCGCCTACGTCAGCGGCTCCAAGTTCCCCAGCGGCGGACGCTGCACCGCCGGCTACTGCGTCGCCAATGCCAGAGCCGAACACCTGCAGGGCTCGATCGAACGACACATGAAGCTGTGTGACAACCAGGCCACCGCGCATCAGATGAGCGTGCTCGCCGAGCAGATGCCCTCCATGCTCGAGCGCATCCAGGCCGCCTACGTCAACGCCCGCGAGTTCGTGCGCTTCATCGAAAACGCTCTACCGGACGCCAAGATCAACTTCGTCTCCGAGGACCTCGCCAGCCGAGGCTTCACCCCCTCCGTGTTCTCCTTGGACCTCCCCACCCACGGCGAGACCGAAGAGGAACGCGAAGCCAACAAACGCGCATCCAACCTCGCGCTCATCAACCTGATGATCGGCAAGATCCCAGGCGAGAGTAAGTTCTGCGTCAGCTACGGCCAGCTCGAGGGCTGCTACTGGACGATCCCCGCCACCTCCACCCAGGGCACCACCAAAGAAGGCGACAAGGACTACATCGTCCGCGTCGCCCTCTCCGGAAACCTCGACCTCGACCGCCACAAAGAGGTCTTTCGAGAGTTCGTGAACCAGGCCTGAGCGCGGCCCAGTGGCCCAGCCCACGGCCCACCCGGTGGCCACCGCCGAATGCGATGTCACCGGGCCACCCCGAAATCACGGGACTTCTTCACCACGCCGCGTTGGTCGAGCGCTTGCTCCTCCACCGCGGTGACTGGTGACGAACAAGCCGCACGATTCGCTCTTCAAGAGCGTCTTTCAGAACCCCGAGAACGCTGCCGCCGAGCTGCGACACGTCCTCGCGCCCGACCACGTCTCCGCGATCGATTGGGCCACGCTCACCCTCGAGCCGGGGAGTTACATCGACGACAAGCTCGCGGACCAACACAGCGACCTGCTGTTTTCGGCGAACGCACGAACCTCGGGCGAACGGGTGCTCGTGTACGTGCTGTTCGAGCACAGGTCGTCCCCCGAACCCAGGATGGCGCTACGCCTGCTGAGCTACATGGTGCGCATCTGGGAGCGCTTCGCGGACGCGAACAAAGACGCTCCGCTGCCGCTGATCCTCCCCGCCGTGTTGGCCCACGCCCCCGGAGGGTGGCGGGTCCCCACACGCTTCTCCAGCTTGTTCTCTCCCAGTTTGGGAGAGCTGGCCACCCACGTCCTCCCCGACTTCGCCTACGCGGTCGACGACCTGCAACGAACGAACGACGCCGACCTTCGACGTCGCACAATCGCCCGTCAGGCTCGCCTTGCACTTTGGCTCATGCGAGACGCCCGGGATAGCGCGCTGCTGCTCCGGCGGCTCGCGTTTTGGCAAGACGAGCTCGAAAGCCTTGCACGCATGCCTGGCGGAAGGCGCGCCCTCACCCCACTGCTCCGGTACATCACCCTCGTGGCCCCCCAGCTGCAACTGGAGCAGATTCGTGCCATCTTGAAAGAGCGAGCCCCCACCGCGGAGAGCATCACGATGACGATCGCAGAACAACTTCGAGCCGAAGGAATGGCCAAAGGCAAGGCGGAAGGCAAGCTCGAGGGCAAAGTCGAGTCTCTCGTTCTGGTGCTCGAGAGCCGCGGCATCCGCGTCGAGGCGCACGTCCGAGACCGGCTCTCTGCGATGGCCACCCACGAGCTGGACGTCTTGCTCGTCCGTGCGGCGAGCGGCGAATCCCTAGGCGACCTGCTCGAGAAGTGAGCCTCAGGCTCACCGTGACTCCGGCAGTGCGCTCGGAGTCGGGTACCGTTCCATGAACGCGCGCACGTTTTCGTCGACGAGGCCGCCTTGGGCGATCGCTTCGAGCAAGAGGTGTTGGTAGCGAATGGTGCGGCCTACGCCTTGACCCCACCATTGGGTGCGGCCGAAGCCGTAGGACAGGCACTGGTTGTCATCGGTGACGGGTTGGGTCAGGCCGGCGTAGGCGGTGAGGAGTCGGGGGCCGTATCGCATCGCGCGGCGCACCTGCTCGGGGGTCATGTCGCGCTGCACGGGCCGCTCGAGGCCGCGCCACAGCGGTGCGCCCTCGCTCTCCTTCTTGCGTCCAATGAGGATCCCCGTGCCGGTAGGGTCGAGCCAAAGGAAGGCGTCGGGAAAGACCTCGATGAAGGCGCCGACGATCGCGGAGGACTCCTGGGGGTCGACGAGGTGAAACGGGAGCCATTGCGCGACGACGCCGTCGGATTCGAGGCGTTGCTCGACCAGGCGGTAGAACTCGACCGAGTACAGCGCGTTGGTGCCCGCGAACGTGGGCGGCATCGGCTCGAGCGTGACGACGTCGTAGCGCTCCGAGGTGCGGCGAAGCCAGGCGCGGCCGTCCATCACGTGGGGGAACACGCGCGGGTCGTCCAACACGCCCTCGTTCTGGGGAAAGTGGTCGGCCATCGCGAACACGCTCCCGCTGACGTCGACGATGTCCAGACGCTGGGGCTGCTCTTTGCGCACCGCGTTCGCGGTCTGCCCCGTCCCAAAGCAGATGACGAGCGCACGGTCGGGCTGCGGGTGCATGAGCATCGGCAGATGGCCCATCCACGGCATGTAGTGCGCACCCGCGTCGTTGCCGGTCGCGTAGAAGCCGTCGATGACGAGGTGGCGGGAGCTGTCGGGGTGTTCGATCACCGACACCGTCGCATCCGGACCTTCGCGGGTCGCCAACACCTCGTGCTCGATCTTGCGGTTGGTCTGCACGCGTAGCCGCCCCACATCGGACGCGAACACGAACGCCAACCCTGCGGCCACGCCGACCGCGAGCATGGGCATCCAGCGTTTGTGGGGTTTGGCGGTCACCCACGCCGCCGCGGCCAACGCGAGCGCAGCGACCCACGTGGTGTACGCCGCACCGATCGAGGGCAACAACAGCCATGCGCAAGCGAGCGAACCGACCACCGCTGCGGCCGTATTGGCGGCGTACAGCCAACCGACGCGACGGACGTCTGCTACCGACTCCAGGCAGTACGGCAGCCCGATCCCGATGAGGAGCATCGAGGGACCGAGCACCACCACCGCCACCCCCAGGCGACGCAGCACGAACCAGCTGTAGCTTTCCGCGGCCGGCATGGCGAGCACCAGCCGGTCGAGTCGCTCCACGACCGGTGTAGTCAGAAGCACCGCCACCGCAGCCATGGCCAAGATGACACCCAGCGAACCGCGACCGCTGCGAAGCAGACGTCGCGCGACGGCGCCGCCTGCCGCCAACGCGAGCAACACCGCGAACATCACGAGCGCGAAGCTCTCGGTCGTGGCCTGAAACGCGGCACGCAGCGAGCGAAACCAGGCCACCTCCAGGCAGAACGTGGCAAAGCCCGTCGCGGCAACGACGGCCAACGCCTGCTGCGGAGCCACGGTCGCGGCAGGGCTGGGCTCGGGCGCGGGCACCGAGACCCGCCCCTTCTTCGCCCGCCGCATCGCCACCACCAGCAGCGCCGCACCCAGTCCCAACCCAATGCTGCTCGCCAGTCCGACCGTCGCTTCGACGCCGCCGCCGGGGATCAGCACGAACGTCGCCAGCACGATGCCGAGGCTCGCCCCGGCAACGTTGCTCGCGTACATCAGCGACAGCGACACCCGAAACTCGCGGGCTACCGCCGCAAACACCGGGACCGTCGCCCCCATGCAGGCCGACGGGAGCCCGAGCAGGAGCAGCATCCCGGCCGCGTGCACGAATGACGCGGTACTCGGCGATGACCCGTACAGCGCGGCGTCCCATTGCGCCAACAGTGCAAAGCCCGGCGCGAGCAGTTGTCCGAGCAGGCCGATGCCCACCTCGAGCCCGCCCCACACCCGCAACAGGTCCACCTCGCGCGGCCGCAGCCAGCGTCCCGCGGCGAACGAGCCCACACCCATGCCGACCGAGAAGGCGACCAGCGTGAGCGCGGCTCCTTGGGCCGACACGCCGAGCGAAAGCACGGCGTGATGCATCCACAGCAACTCCCAGGTCAGGCCGGCGATGCCCCCGAGCACCGCGAACAGGTACAGCACCCGATGCTTTTACCAGAGCGCGGCGGCGCCTTCGATCGGCCCCTCAGGCTGGCGGAGGACCCGACGAGGACAAGAAGCCGAGCGTGATGCGGAGCCTGTCGTTCGACGACAGCGTGTTGCCCATCGTCGAGTGGGTCTGCAGATCGCCATCGATGCAGTTTTCGACGTTGCCATCGGGCTGGACCGCGTTGTCGCCCAGGATGACGAAGCTCGCGACGTAGTTGCCGAACTCGGTCGTATCGTCGTCGAAGTTCAGCCCGATCTCCGCCAGGTTCAGACCGCCCCCGGCGGGGAGCCCTGTCGAGTAGATCCCCGAAATGGTGAGGTAGAGGCCATCCAACTCGAAGTTGCCGTCGATGTCGGAGTAGTAGACGTCATAGAACTCCCCCGGCGCACCGCTGATGTCGAAGCTACTGTCGGTGAGCGGATCGGCCAAGCGCGCACTGAGCTCGGCGCCGTCCACCGTGAAGGTGTAGGGCGTGGGCGCATCGCCACCGGTTCGCTCGTGAAACGTGATCGACTCGAGCCCGGGCAACATGCGAACCGGCGTCGTCTCCTGCCCACTGGTACCGCCGGGCCCCCCGGTTCCGACCGCGAGGTCGAACTTGGGGTCCTCTCCGGTGTCGTCCTCGCCCGCCGCCGTCGTACTCGTCATCGAACCGGCCGATGTACTCGTGCCCGCGCTCCCGCTCGTCATCCCGGCGGCCGAGGTTGCCCCCGACGCACTCGCCGACGTCGGGCTGGTGGCGACGCCCGTGTCCCGCCCGGACTCGGCATCGGCACACGCAATCGGAAGCAACACGACGAGCAGTCGAATCGGACGCATCACAGCCGCACCGTAGCCCCTCTCAGGAGGCCCCGGCCAGGTTTCGACACAGCTGCTCGGTCGCATCGTCGAGTGGGTAGTAGCTCTCGATGCGCAGCTCCTCCAGCGACACGTTCTGCGGCGCCTGAAACACGGTGAGCGTGGTCAGGAACCCCAAGCGTTGCCCAGCAAACTCGAAGTGCACCTCCAACGAGGCGACGCTGGGCGTGGTGAGGTCGGGGACCCGCCAATCGTCGGGGACATCCGGATAGGCACACAACGTACTGATCAGGCTCGACAGTCCCGCATCCCGACGCCGGTGCAGCAGCTCCCGCTGCATGCGGTGCAACAGCGCCCGAGCAACACGTTCCCAGGCCACCACGTGCGGGCGAAGCAGACCGGGATCGAAGAGCATGCGCATCACGTTCCGTTCCTCCTCTGCCCGGTCGCCCAGCAAGAGCTTCAGAAACCGCCCGGTGGCCTCGTTGGACATCACCATGTCGTAGTGGCGGTCGAACACGAACAGCGGAAACGGTTCGTGATGTCGCAACATGATGTCCAGCGCCCGCTTCACCGCGGGGTCGTAGCCACCTTCGTCCTCGCGAAACATCGCGGCAAATCCGGCCGACACCAACAGGGCGTTTTGATCGCGCAACGCCAGGTCCATCGTGGATGCGAGGCGCAACACCATCTCTTGGCTGGGGTTGGCCCGCCCGGTTTCGAGAAAGCTGATGTGTTTGGCCGATACGCCCGAAGCCCCCGCGAGGTCGAGCTGACTCAGCCCGCGGGTGCCCCTCCAGTAGCGCAACAGCGCCGGAAACACGTTCTCGTCTCGACTCACCCGGCGTTGGCCTCCAGCAAGGTCGGGGGCGCATGCTCCCGCAAGAACGGGATCATGACACGAAGCAGCGACTGCGGGTCTTCCTCGTGCAGCATGAGTTTCTGCCCCGGAACGACCTCGAGGCGAGCATCCACAGGCCAGTCTCGGACCATCGCTTCGCCCTCACGCAGTGGAAAGAAACCGCATCGATCCCCCCACACGGCCAGCAATGGTGCGTCGATCTTCGCATGCACCTCGGCGAGGTGGTCGCTGATGTTCAAGTCCGCGTGCAGCAGCGACAGCAGCATGCCCGACGGGTCGCGCTGCAACGGCACGATCGTCGCCTCGCGAAAGTCGCCATCCAGTTGGGCGAGATCGGCAAACGCCCCTTTGAAACCGTAACGCGACCGAAGAAAGGTGCGGGAGTGCAGGAGCCAGCGAAACACGGCCTTCGCCCCGGGGAGCCGCGCGAGCATCTGAAACTGCTCCAGCAGCGGCAGCTTGTGCCCGGGCACCTCGGTGTTGGTCATCACCATCGCGAACACCCGTCCGGGCCGCTGCGACGCGGCGATGCGAGCCACCGCGCCGCCCGAATCGAAGCCCATCATCGCGAACCGCTCCAACCCCAATCGGTCGACGAACGTGCCGATCCGCTCCCCCGCATCGAAGAACAGATCCTTCACCGAGGAGTCCCACGGCGAGTCGCCCGCACCGGGGAGGTCGGGCACGTAACACGTGAAGTGCTGTTTCAACTCGGCGACGACGGCCCGAAACGTCACCCCGCTCATCGGCCAGCCGTGGACGAACACGAGCGCCGGGCCCGAGCCGAACACTCGATACGCGAGGGTTGTCGGCCCCACGTCCAGGTGTTGAACGGGTGCAGCACGAAACATCTCGAGAGGGCTCTGCATGGACCCAGCGTGCGCCTCCCCCCGCGGACCGGCCATTACCTGCGAGGTAGGTGGATGCCGATGTGCGATGCTCCGCCCATGCGATGGACTCACCTCGGGCATGCGATGTGGCTGTGCGAGGTCGGCGAGCAGCGACTGTTGTTCGACCCCCTCCTGGGCAAGACCCACCACTGCGGCGTCTACGAGACCTTTCCGCGCCGAACCCTGCACATCGAGCGGCTCCGCCCCACCGGCATCTTTGTCAGCCATCGCCACCCCGACCACTTCGACATCGAAAGCCTGCACGCGCTGGCGATCTGCGACGGCGGCGTGCCCTTGTTCAGCCCCGATCCGCTGGTGCTGTCCAGCGCCCGCGATCTCGGCTTTCGCGACGTTCGCTCGTTCGTCGCCGGCGACGTCCTCGAGCTTCCCGGAACGCGGCTCACCGCCACGCTTTCCCTCGCCCGAGACGAATGGGGCGTTGTCGTCGCGAGTGACGACGGGGCTGTGTGGAACCAGGTCGACACCGTGCTGCGCAACCCCGAACACGTCCGCACCGTCGCCCAAGAGGCGGCCGCTCGAGTGCGCCGTCCCAGCATCGATCTCGCAATCGTGCGCTGGCAACCGATGCACGAGGTCGCCGCACAGCTCGGTGGACGCGTCGATTTTCCACTGCAAACCTACGCCGACCTGCTCGCTCAGGCCGTCGCGACCGGAGCACCCACCATCGTCCCGGGCGCGTGCGGGGCGAGCCATGTGCCCGCGTTCGACTGGCTCGACCACATCGTCTATCCGGTCAGCCCGCAGCGATTCCTTCGCGACCTCACCAACTTCGACGCCGACCTCGATGCATTCCCCGCCCAGCTCGGGGCCCGCTACACGGTTCGCGACGGAGAGGTCGAGTTCGACCCAACGCCGAGCGAACTGGTCGCCGCGATCGAAGACGGCCCCGATCCCCGTACGTATCGCCCGCTGAGTATTCCCGCGTTGGCGGACGCCAACCCTGGTGGCCAACCCGAGTCGAAGACCCGCCCGGCCGTGACCGCCTGGCTCGAACAGAAGCTCGCCCCCGCCCTCGCTCGGGAGTTCCCCTCGTTCGGCACCGAAGACCCGCTGCGTTTCGTCGTCGAGGTGCAGTTCGGCAACGCCCGCGACTCGTTCACGTTCGTCGTCGACCACGACGGCACCACCCTCGAGCGCTCCGCCAGCACGGACTGGGACGCCATCACCGAGATTGCCGGGTCGCTGCTGTGGGAGGTCATCGACGGCCGCCGCGGCTGGGGGGATGTCTTGCTCGCCGGCGCCATGCGCTCCCAAGCCCGCGCCTACGCCCCCTTCAACGGACGCGTCCGCAAGCTGCCCGTCGCGCCCACCTTCCTCTACTACGCACTGTCGTACGACCAATCATTCGAGCGTGCCGTGGCATGGGAAGTTGCGCAGGCCCTCGGGCGCCAGCCTTGACACCCCGACCCCTCGGAGCTATCTCAACGCGGAGCTTCGGCCACCGCCGAAGAACGTCCAATGCCTCTCTTCGTCAGCAAGCGCCGCGCACAGCGTCCTGGACCCCGTCCGGAGGTCCTGCTGTGCTTTTTCGCGGGCGCGTGCATGTGCTGAGGGGCCATTCTCCATCAGCGCGTGAGCGCGCCTGAAGCCGCACCCGCTGCGCGGACCTGCTCTGCGTCTGCGCGCGTGTGCTCGTTCCATCGACGCTCGGCGTGGCCTCGGCCGCGACCGAACGGCTTCTCGCGACCTCTTGCCGCGCACGCTTCCGTGCGCGCTTCGAAAGACAGACTCATGACGCTCACCACTCTTCGCAACCTCGGCATTCTCGCGCACGTCGACGCGGGTAAGACCACGCTCGCCGAACGGTTGCTGTTCTTCACCGGCCGAATCCACCGCATCACCGAGGTGCGGGACAAGGACGGCGGAGGCGCGACCATGGATGCCCGGGCCGACGAACAACGACGTGGCATCACGATCAAGTCGGCCGCCACACGCCTGCAATGGGGCATGTACGGCATCAACCTGATCGACACGCCCGGACACGTCGACTTCACCATCGAGGTGGAACGCAGCCTGCGGGTGCTCGACGGGGCCATCTTGGTGCTCTGCGGCGTAGCGGGGGTGCAGGCTCAGACCGGCACCGTCGACCGCCAGATGGCACGCCACGGCGTCCCGTGCATCGCGTTCGTGAACAAGCTCGACCTCGCCGGTGCCGATCCGCACCGGGTCGTGGAACAGCTCCGAGGGCTCGGGCACAACGCGGCCCTGCTCACGATCCCAATCGGGCTCGAACGCGACCTCGAAGGCATCGTCGACGTTCTCCGCGAACGCGCCCTGTACTTCGAGGGGCAACATGGCCAAGAGGTCGTCGAACGCGATGTGCCCGAGGCCATGCAGGACGCCGTGCGAGCGGCCAAACAGCGGCTACTGGAGGCAGTCGCCGAGACCGACGAAGCGCTGCTCGAGCGGTTTGTCGAGGGGCAAACGATCGACGAAGCCATGGTGCGCGACGCGATGCGCCGCGGATGCATTGCGCGTCGATTCACGCCCGTCCTGTGCGGTTCGGCGCGCGCCGACATCGGTGTGCAGCCCCTGCTCGACGCCGTCGTCGCCTACCTTCCCCATCCCGGGGAGGTGGTCATCGAAGCCTTCGGTGAAGACGACCAGCCCGTGTCTCTCGACGCGAATCGTGAAGGCCCCCTGCGGGCCCTCGCGTTCAAGACCGTCGAGGACAAGTTCGGCGCGCTCACCATGCTGCGGATCTACCAAGGCACGCTCGAGCGCGGCCAAACCATCGTCGCCGAGGGTCGAAAGCAACGCGTGGGCCGACTGGTCCGCGTGCATGCGGACACCATGGCCGACATCGACAGCGCCCAAGCCGGTGACATCGTCGCCACCTTTGGCGCCACGTTCGGCACCTCCGAGGTGCTGACCAGCGACGGGGCATCACTTTCGATGCGCCCGATGAACGTACCCGACCCTGTGATGGCCTACGCCATCGTGCCCAAGGACAAGTCCATGATCGACAAACTCAGCACGGTCCTCGGCCGGCTCTGCCGCGAAGACCCCACCTTGCGTGTCCGACAAGACCCGCACACGGGCGAAACGCTGCTGGCGGGCATGGGCGAGCTGCATCTCGAGGTCTACTGCGACCACCTGCGAGACGAGCACGGCATCGAACTCTATCGCAGCGCGCCGCAGGTCGACTATCGAGAGACGCTGCGCAGCCCGGTGACGTTCGACTACCTGCACAAGAAGCAGGATGGAGGCTCGGGACAATACGCCCGTGTCTCCGGCGTCGTGCGTCCCATCGACGAGGGGTTTGCGTTCGTCGACGCGATCAAGGGCGGCGTCATTCCGCGCGAGTTCATCTCCGCGTGTGAGGCCGGGTTCCGCGACGCGCTGCATCGCGGTCCCTTGCTCGAGGCCGAGGTCTCGGGCCTGGAGGTCACGCTGCACGACGGCAAGACCCACGAAAAGGACTCCAGCGATCTCGCGTTCCGCATCGCGGCCCGAGACGCCCTCACCGAGGCTCTCCGCAGAGCCGACATGGTGGTGCTGGAGCCCGTGATGCGGGTCGAAGTCGAGACTCCGCCCGCGTTCGTGGGTGCGGTTCAAGCGGGCCTGGTTCGTCGCCGCGGCCAGGTCCAGGACTGCCAGGTCGGCGAGCACATCGCTCGCATCACCGCCCGGGTGCCGCTCGCCGAGCTGTTCGGCTACGCCACCGCTCTGCGTAGCGTCACCGAAGGCAAGGCCGAGCACTCGATGCAGCTGCTCGACTACGCCCCCACGCCGGGGCACGTTCAGTCACAACTCGTCGCCCGATGACGAGTCGCCGCCGGGGCACCTCCGTGCTCCGGCGGCTCTAACTTTGTGTCGCTCGCCTATTCGAGCGCGCGCCCACGCTCGGTCGGGTCGATGTAGATCGCGGACGGCGTCTCGTCTTTGGGCCCGCCTTCGGGCATGCCGGACTGCCAGTCGCCGCACTTCCACTTGTCGTCGATCCACTCGCACTCCTGCCAAAGGTCCTTCGGCACAGAGTTCGGCCCCTTGGGCTTGGTGCAGCTGACGCCCACCCGGTAGCGCATGCGCAGGACGCCATCGGCGCCGGTCCAGGTATTCTCGAAGGGCTCGGACATTTCGACGCCGCGGCGCGCACACTGCAACGCATCGGCGGCCACGCTCTTCGAGGGACTGTGGGCCTTGTTGCAACCCACGACGAGCACCAGGAGCGACAGCGCGATTCGCATCGAGGCGACGATAGTCCGAGAACGGGCCGAACGGCAGGCCCGGGTTCCCCGAGGCCCGCAACCCCGCTGCAGCCGCCGCCAGCGCCGCATTCGGGGCGATGTGCGAGTGATGGGCTAGATTCCGCTCGATGAAGGTCGACGATGCGTTCGCATCCACCCAGGTCCTCTCACTCGCAGGCGATCCGATCGAGCTCGGCACGCTGTGGGAGGACAAGCCCGTGGTGCTCGTCTGGGTACGCCACTACGGCTGACTGTTCTGCCGCGAGCAGGTTGCTCGCCTCACCGAACGCAGCGCCGACCTTCAGTCCCGCGGGGCCGCGATGGCCGTCATCGGCAACGGAACCCCGTTGATGGCCCGCGACTTTGCCGAGTCCTTCAACGTATCCGTTCCGCTGTACACGGATCCATCGCGTCGAAGCTATGAAGCGGCGGGATGGAGACGGCCGACCGGCTCGGCACTTCTTGGGCTGGGCAGCACCCTCAAGGCCGGGGTGCGGGCCATGAAGGGAGGCTTTCGCCAAGGCCGGACCAAAGGTGACCCCTTTCAACTCGGCGGCGTGTTGGTGGTCGACCCGCAAGGGTCGGTACTGTTCGAACACTCGGACAAGACGGCAGGAGACCACGCTGATATGGACTCGATTCTGGCCGCTCTGTAAACCGATCTCCGGGGTACAATCAAAGGGTCGGTATGGAACGTATTCTCGAGCTGCTTTCGCAATCTGGCGTGCTTCCAAGCAAGGACTTGCCCACTTTGCGCATCGACCTCGCCGCAAAGCCACGGGAGTCCCCCGCCGAGCACTCCCAACGCATCGTCCGACTGCTTCAGGATCGCTACTCGCTCACGGCCGAGCAGGTCGCCGAATACTTGGTCAAGAGTCAGCTGGAAGCCGGGCATGCCCTGCGCGTACTCAAGCCCGTGATCCGCGTGCTTCTCGTCGAGGACAACCCCGCCGACGTCGAGCTCACGCGCCGTGCATTGCTTCGGCAACAGCGCTTCGAGTTCGTGGGGATCGCCCACGACGGCAAAGAAGCGCTGTCGTTCATTCGGCGCGAGCACCCATTCGAAAACGCCAAGCGCCCCGACATGATCTTGCTCGACCTCGACCTGCCGCGCATGGATGGGTTCGACGTGCTGCGAGAGATCAAGGACGACCCAGCGGTCGACACCATTCCAGTCGTCGTGCTGTCCGGCACGACGCGTCGCAACGCCACCCAAGAGGCGTTTCGCACCCGGGCGGTCTCGTTCATTCGAAAGCCCAACTCGCTCTCCGACTATCGGCGAGTGGCCAACCAGCTCGAAGTCTATTGGTCGCAGGTCAGCTCGCTGCCCTGAGGGTCATCCCCGCCGCACGCACGCATGACCACGGCAGGCGCCCGTGGTACACGCTGCGCATGCGCCACTGTGTCCTGCTGTTGCTCGCGGCCGCCTCTTGCACGACCCGCAACGATGCCGCGGTCCAAACCGAGGCACCTTCGAGCGAAACGGCGCCAGCCTGCAGCGACGTTGCGACGGCCCCACTGCACCTCGGCGCGGATACACCTGCGCCACTCGAAGGGTGCGACCCGGACACGATCGCGGTCGCCGTCAGCCAGGCCGCCCGCTGGACGCTGAAGAAGGACGCCCTCGTGGGCGGCGACACGACCTTCGCGCTGGGCGATGTGTCCCCCACCGACATTGCCGCGGGTTACGGCAAAACCGCGTTCGTGCTCGACGGCAAACACGGTGCAGTGCACCGGGCCGAGGGTGATGCCCTCACCCCGCTCACGACCGACGAGCACCTCGTGGGTGCGCGTGCGATGGTTCGCATCGGCGGCTCGCTGTTTGTCGGTACGCCCACCGGGGTGCACCGCGTGTCCCTATCCGATGGGGCGCTGAAGTCCGTGCGCGAAGGGGTCGACGTGATCGATCTCGCGGTCGACGACATCGGCGCGCTGCTGGTGCTGACCCAAGGCGGCCTCGCCCGCATGCTGCCCTCGGGCGACGACGCGCCTCTCACCCTCTCCACGCTCGAAGCTCGCCGCATCGCGTTCGACCTGACGACCACCGAGCTCGTGGCCGTCGACCAGGCCGGAACCATCTCGCGGATCGACTACAGCACGGTCGTGCCCGACGGCCCCACCAGCCGGCCCGCAACACACGGCGACATGGGCACGTTCTTCGAGTCCGGCTACATCCTCGCGGGCGCCGAGTACTGGCCGCACCGAGGTTCGACCCCCGCCAAGTACCCCGAGGAGATCCTCTGGGGCTTCTACCCGCACGAGGGCGAAGTGTTCGAAGGCGCAGCGGCTTCGGCTTCGGCCACTCCCGAGGCCGTGGCATGTGCAGAGCAATCCTACGCGGCCCTGCGGGCATGGATCCCCACCGCCACCGAAGCCCTGGCCGGCGCGACCGCGGGGGACAAGGCGCCTCGGTTCTACCTTTGGGTCAACGACTACTCGCAAGCCGATGACCCGTTCCCGGCCGAGATGCGCGAGGCGAAGCTCTGGTACTGGGCCCGCAACCCTGCGGTGCCGGGCCGCATCCCCGGCTACTTCAAGTGGGAGACGGTCCTCGACCAAAAGGGCGAGTGCCACTGGCCCGACGATACGCAAGCGAAGGCCTTCCTGCGCGAAGCCGCTGCCGAGTAGCCCTGGCGCGAACCGCAGTTCGGCTGGCGGGTCCGCCCCACGAAGGTCCTGACCTCGTGTGCCATGCATCATCGGGTCGCCGACCTGGCCCGATGTGACCGGGAGGCGCACCGAGCCTCTTCGGTATCCTGCAACCCATGAAGAGGTTGCGATGGTGCGCCGTGCTGGCTCTGCAGCTCCCCGCCTGCGGCTCGAACGAAGGGCCTCCGCCGCCCGTCGGTACCCAGGCGACCGTCGTGCACGCGACCCGAGTCGAGAAGAGCGATGTTTACGAGTGGGTGTACGGACAGGGCACCGCGCTCGCGGTCCGTCGCAAGGCGCTCTACTTCCAGATGGAGGGCCGCATCAGCTACGTCGCGCGTGCAGCCGACGGTGGCGAGCTTCGCCTTGGTGACACCGTCTCCGGCCCCGAAGACGAAGAGATCCTGGGCCAACTGCTCGCCAAGGTTGACGACCGAGACGTGCTGGCCAACGTGGAGGCCAACCGCGCCGAGTTGCGCCGCACCCAAACCCAGCGTGTCAGCGCGGAAGCCCAGCTCAAGTCCGCCAAGGCCGAGCTCGAAGCAGCCGAACGCGAACGCAAGCGCATGCAGAGCTTGGTCGACTCGGGCGCAGGCAACCAGGCCGACTTGGACAACGCCAAGACCCGAGTCGAGACCGCCAAGGCTTCGGTCGAGTCCGCCAAGTCTCAGCTCGTCGCCTCCGCCTCGGGCACCAAAGCCCAGGCAGCCCAGGTCAAACGCTCCGAGGTCGCCCAAGAACGCGCCGCCATCTTCGCGCCGTTCGACGGCGTCATCGCGGCCCTCAACGTCAAAGAAGGCGACTACTACTTCGGCGCCCAAGTCAGCAACGACGCGGGGCAACAGCTACGTACCGCGCCCATCGTCATCATCGACCCCTCCGAGTTCGAGATCGAACTCGAGCTCCCGGAGTACGAAGCGGCCAACGTGAAGGTCGGCATGCCCGCGGCGGTGATGACAGGGGAAGACCTCGCGAGCCTGGCCTCCGCCCGCGATCCCTCTCGACATCCCGAAGACCTCCTCACGCAAGGCACGGTGTTTTCGGTCAGCCCCTCGATCGACCCCACCGCACGTTCGGTCCGCGTCACGGTCCGCGTCACCGAACACGCGAACCGACTGCGCGACGGCGAGTTCGCGAGCTGCTTCATCATGACGCGGCAGGCCCCAGGCGTCGTCGCGATCCCCTACGAGGCGTTCATTCGCGAAGACGAGCACACGTTTGCGTTCGTGACCGCCGAGGACGGGGGTGCGGTCGAGCGCCGCGACCTGACCGTCGGCTTGGCGGGTGTGGGCCGCATCGAAGTGAAAGCCGGTCTGACCGAGGGAGACCTGGTCGTCACCCGTGGCCGTCGCAACCTGGGTGACGGCAGCCTGGTCGATGTCGCCAAGGTCGAGCAGACGCGCAACGAAGGCGATCCCAACGAAGGCCGGCCCACCGAAGGCGAGGCTGCGCGCTGATGTCCGCTCGTCGCTCCGTCTTTACCGAGTTCTTTCTCCTCCAGCCCACGTTCGCGATCCTGCTGCTGCTGGGCTCGGTCGCCGCGGGTCTGCTCGGCTACACGTCGCTGGTTCGCGAGTCGACGCCCGACCTCGAGATCCCGCAGGCCACGGTCGTGGTCGAGTGGCCGGGCGCAGACCCGAAAACGATCGAAAACCAGGTCGCCAACGAAGTCGAAACCGAGCTCAAGTCACTCGAGGGCCTCAAGAAGCTCCGAAGCGCGTCGTTCGACAGCTTTTGCGTGGTCTCGGTCGAGTTCAACGCCGACGAAGACGTGCCCGAGGCGATGGCACGGCTGAGGGCCAAGGTGGCCGACGCCGAGGCCGAACTTCCCGACGGGGCCAAGAAACCGCGGGTGAACGAAGTCTCGGTCAACAACACGCCGGTCATCTCCGTCGCGCTGTTCGGTGAGGTCGACGAGATCGCCCGCGGCCGCGCCCTCGATGCGATCGAAAAGCGGCTCGAAAAACTCCGCGGCGTCAACGAGGTCCAGATCTCCGGTCAACGCGACGAGGTCGTGCGCGTTCGACTGTTGCCCTCGCGGCTCGCCTCGCTGGGCCTGTCGGCCAGCATGGTCCGGCAGAAGCTCGTCGCCGCGAGCCAGGATCAGCCGTGGGACCGCTACGAGGCCCCCACCGGCTCGGTCGTCTTGGTGTTGCGCGGGCGCATGCGTTCGCTGGAGGCGATTCGCAGAGTCCCCGTGTCCCGCATGAGCGACGGGCGCGTGGTGCGGTTGTCCGAAGTGGCCGAGGTCGAGTTCGGCCTCGAACGCGAACGCTCCCGTGCATTCATCAGCAACGGCGGATCCGGATTCGTGCCGGCCGTCGACGTGTCCGTCACGCGGCTCTCTGGGGCCGACGCGATCGGTGTTGCCCAAGCCGTGAAAGCCGAACTGGCGTCTCTGCGCAAAGGCAGCAATTGGCCTCCCGGACTCGACTACACCGTCACCTCCGACCAGTCCGAAGACATCGAGCGCTCGCTCGGCGACGCCTTCGAAAACGCCCTCCAAGCGATGGCGGGCGTGTTCGTGGTGCTGCTCGTCGCACTGACCTGGCGCGAAGCTTTGGTCGCAGGCCTTGCGATTCCCGTCACCTTCCTCGCCACGATCGGCGCGGTCTGGGCGATGGGCTACACGCTCAACAACCTGATCATCATCGGCATGATCCTCGCGATCGGCCTCTTGGTCGACGTGTTCATCCTGATGATGGAGGGCATGCACGAGGCGATCTACGAGCGGGGCGAGTCGTTCTCCACCGCCGCGGTCGCCACGGTCCGCACCTACGCCGCGCCCGCGCTCGCCGGTCAGCTCACCACCATCTTGGCGCTCGCACCGCTGATGGCGATCGGCGGCACCGACGGCAAGTTCATTCGATTCATTCCGGTGACCGCCATCACCTGCCTGGTGCTCAGCTACGGCGTGGCATTGCTGGTGTGCATTCCGCTGTCCAAGCTGGTACTGCCCAAGGCCGGCGCCGTCGCCCGAAAGTCCGCCGTGGACCGCCTCACCGAGCGCGTGTCGACCCGGCTCGAGTCCGTGATCTCGGTCGCCATCGTGCGGTCCAAAGGCCGTGCTGCCCTGGTGGTCCTGGCGTGCCTGAGCGCGTTCGGCCTGTCACTCGTCGCCGCAGGCACATTGCCGTCGAAGCTCTATCCCGACGCCGACGGCCGCAACCTGGGCCTGACGATCACCTTGCCGCCCGAGACCAGCTTGGCGCAGGCACAGTCATGCTCCGATGCGGTCGGCGAGGCGCTGCGCTCCAAAGACTACTTCTCGAGCGTCACCAAGTTCGTCGGTCGTGACAGCCCCTACTCGCGCGCCAATATCAGTGCCGCGCTCACCCCCGAAGAAGACACGTACATCGTGGGCTTCTCGGCCAAGTTCATTCCCGAAGAAGACCGAGACCTCATCTCGGTCGAGTACCTCGACCCCCTCCGCAAGGAGTTGGCCGAACCTCTACGCGCGTGCCCCGGGTCGTCGTTGATCCTCAACCCGCAGTCGGGCGGAGGCGGAACCGACTCACCGATCGAGCTGCTCATCATTGGCGACGACCTCGACTCGCTGCGCCAGACGACCGCGGCGGTCAAGACCGCGCTCGCGCAAATCGGCGGCGCGGTCGACATCAAGGACAACCTGGGCCTCGTTCGCCCCACCTTGGAGGTCGAACCGGATCTCGAAGCGCTCGACTTCTTCCAGCTCTCGGTCGACGACTTCGCCGCCCAAGTGCGGCTGGGCTTCGCCGAGGACGAGGCGCTCAAGTACCCGGTCGGGGGCGGCCGTGACGACCTCGAGGTGCGCATCGGTACCGCGTGGCCGAGCCGAATGGGCAAGCCCGGCGGACCCACCAACCGTTGGGAGGCGCTTTCGCTCTCGGTCATGACCCCGGCGGGCCGCGACGTTTCGCTGCGACAGCTCAGCCGCACCCGCCTGGTCAACGCACCGCTGGCGATCACCCGCTACGAAGGGCGCCGCACCGTCAGCGTCACCGCGCGGGTCTCGGGCATCACCCCCGGAGAGGTGCTCACCGCCCTCGAGCCCGAGCTCGAGCGCCTGCGAACCGAGCACCCCGACATCACGTTCGGCCAAGCAGGCGAGGCAGAGAGCCAAGCAGAAACCTTCGGCTCGGCATTTCAGATGCTGGGCCTGGCGGGCTTTCTCGTGTTCGGGGTGCTGGTGGTGCAGTTCAACTCGTTCCGTCAGCCCGTCGCGATGATGCTGGTCGTCCCGCTCTCACTGACGGGGACGTTCGCGTTCTTCGTGCTGTTCGGAGAGCCGATCTCGTTCCCGGGCATCATCGGCATCATTTCGCTGATCGGCATCGTGGTGAACAACGCCATCGTGATGATTTCGGCGATGAACGACCTCCGCAAGGAGGGGCGCAGCGTGGTGCAGGCCGCAGCCGAAGGCGCAGCCGGACGCCTGCGACCGATCCTCTCCACGACGATCACGACCCTGGTCGGCATGGTCCCTCTCGCGATGTCCAACCCACAGTGGTTCCCGCTCGCAGGCGCCATCATCGGGGGTCTGCTCGCGGGCACCGTCTTCGCGATGGTCGCAACGCCGGCGATGTACCTGCTCGTCACGCCTCGCGAACGCGAGGATCACGGGAGCTGAACGTCGGCCAAAGTCACGCTCCATCGAGGCGTCGAGGTGTCGACGACCATCGCCTGCAAGAATCCATCGCCCTCCTCGGGCGACGGATCTCCAGCGATGATGGCCCACTGCCGAGCGCCGCCCACCGCCTCGAACGGCAGCGTCACGATCGGGGCGTACGGGGGCGCCGGTTTGTCGACGGCGTCGGCGATGCCCAGTAGATAGAAGCCTTCCATCAGGTCGACCTCGACACTCTCGACGCTCCAGGCGATCGGAGAGGTGTAGACGTTGGTCTCGACGATCTGGTCCTGGACCACGTTGCCGACGTAGATCTGCGAGTACGAAGCGCCGTGTACGAACCGCAGCCGCGCGCTGTCCTCGTCGCCCAGCGGGAACTCGTCAGCAAACGTGGCGACCTGGATGCTCGCCTCTCCGGCATCTTCGGGCATGACCTCTCCCGTCACGAGCAGCAGGTACCGTTCACCCGCTTCCAACGCGCCGGTGGTGTTGACGCTGAACGGCTCGTTGCCACAGCCGCTCGGGTAGTCGAACACTCCGACGTCGTACGTGCCCGGGGCGACACGGGCCGCTCGAATGTCGCCGTACTCGAAGTTGGCGGCGAGCTCGACATCCCCAGTGCAGGTTTCGAGCGGGCCAGCGTCGCGTGAACCGTGCACGATGAACAGCTCGGGGTCTTGGCGGATCGTGCCCAACGAGCCATCTCGGCCGACGGCCAGCACCGCGAACCCTTCGGGCTCTCGCGCCAAGCGTCCCGTCAGTCCCGTGGCGATCAGCAGCACCTCGTCGCCTTCGGCAACCTGCGGCGCGGTGAAGCTGGTGATCGGCGCAGCATCTCCCGCCGCATCCTCGAGCAAGGTCAGGCGCTCCCCACCCGCCACATCCAGCGCGAAGCCGGCCGAGGGCGTGGTTTCGAAGCGCGCCACGGCACCATCGTCGTCGCCGGGCACATCCAAATAGACCGACGGCGCGTCGGCCCCCGCATGCACGACCCGAGCCCGCGCGCGTCCGGCCAACGGTGCGCCCCACGCTTCGACGACGGGCAGCAACCGAAAGCGGTCGTTCTCATCCTCGGATTCGAGCAGCCCGGCCGCGACGGCGGTGACCGCCTCCCCCTCGGCGAGCATGAGCTCGGTGGCGAACACCGGCTCGTCTGACGTATCGGCGCCCGCAGGACGAAACTCGAGGGGGACCCCACCTGCGAGCACCTCGACGCGCTGGGTCGTCTCTCCATAGCCGAGCCCGGCGAACAGAGGTGTCGACTCACCGGCCACGTAGATGTCGACCGGGCCAACGTCCGGCGCAGCGTGAACAGCGCGGACCTGGGCGAAGACCGCCCCGGTTGTAGAACCTTCTGTCGAAGGTTCGCCAGATGATGAAGCGTCGTCGATCTCTCCGCCCGTCGTGTCGGGCTCATCGGTGCCTTCCCCGCCACTCGTCGACGTTTCGTCCTGAATATCATCACCTTCGACGTCCTGGAGCGGATCGAAGCACCCGCCGACCACAACCGAAGCCACCACCCCAAACACAAAACCGCGCTGCACCATGAACAAGCCTTTCGTCCCCGTCCAAGGTTCATACGCCCTGTGTTCAAGGTTTCAAGAACTATTTTTCGGCAGCAGCGCCGTCGTGGCTCGCGTCAGGCGGTCCCGAAGGGCGGCCCATGGGTCGGTCTCGGGCGGCATCAGCACCACGATCCGACGCGCACCACCCTGTTCGAGCCTCCGCAGCACCGCGTACAGCTCCCTGGCCGCGGTCTCGGGGTCGGACAGCGCGTGTCCGATCGACCCCTCGGGCAAGGGCTGCCCCACCGCAAGCACGACGTCCCCGGGCTCGGCCGGGGCCATACCATCCAGCACCCGCACACACGGCACATCGGGCGCGTAGTGCCGAATCGACTGGCCCGGGCTGGCCTCGGCGGTGCTGCCGTCGGAATGGCGCTCGACCACTCGCACCTCGCCCAGCACTCGTTGCAGTGACGCGACGTCGATCGGACCCCGACGGAGCACCCGCGGCATCGCCCCGCTCACGTCGACCACCGTCGACTCGATGCCGACGCCCGTGGGTCCGCTGTCGAGGACCATCGCGATGCGCCCAGCCAAGTCGTCGACGACGTGCTGGGCCGTCGTCGGTGACACGTGCTCGCTTCGGTTGGCACTGGGCGCGGCGATCGGACGCTCGACGGCTTCGATCAGCGCGCGCGCGACCGCGTGGTCGGGCACACGAAGGCCGACCGTGTTCAGCCCCGCCGAAACCGAGGCCGCAATGGCGGAAGGTCGCGGCACGATCAACGTGAGCGGCCCGGGCCAGAACGCCGACGCAAGGGCTTCCGCCGCATCGCTCCACGACTCGGCCCACTGCCTCGCCATGTCGACGGACGACACGTGAGCGATGAGCGGGTTGGTCTGCGGCCGCCCCTTGGCGACGAAGATCTTCGCGACCGCATCCGCCTGCGTCGCGTCGGCGCCCAGACCGTAGACCGTCTCGGTGGCGAACGCGACCAGCTCGCCCCCGCGCAATGCCGAGGCGGCGGTCTCGATGACCGCGGCCTCGGGCCGGGATGCGTCGACGCGATGGGTGACGGTCACCGGTTCAAGCCGAGCTGCTTGCGCAGCTTGAGATATGGCAGGCTGACGCTGTAGCCGATGAGATCGGCGATGCGGTCCTTCGTGGTCACCGAGCTGCCCTCATCGCCTTCGCGCGTGAGCATGGCGGCCGCGGTTTCGATCGAATCGCAGAGCACGAAGCCCGCCCGGGTGGTCGTGTAGGCCGCGCCTTCGGAGAAGGCCTTGGCATCGAAGCCGCCACTGAGCACCCCGTCGGCCAACGACTGCAGCTGCTCCAACCGTGCGGGCGCCAGGTGGTCCGCGAGCTCGGTCGCGTACGTCTTCGCGGCATCGCGCACGTCCTCGGGCACCTCGGCATCGGACTTGGCCGCGAGCACGGCTCCGTAGACGACCTTACGCAGTGCGCCAGAGGACGGCAGCACCGTGAGCAGGATGTTCTCGGGACGGGCGCGCGCCACGGCACGGCCAGCGCGGAACTTCAGCCCCACCTCGGACGCATCCTTGGTGGCTCCCTTGCCCGCGATGAGCGAGGGGAACACGGTGGACTTGCCGCTGCTGTTGTCGACCAGGGCCGCGACACGAAGGCCCATGCCGTCGACGTCGCGTTGGAACAGGTCGGGCACCGACACGTCGAGCATCTGGCATGCGTGCGCGACGTAGCGGGCAATGCCGGCCTTGGACTCGAGCGACACCTCCACGCGGTCTTTGCGAGCCACGTCGAAGTGGGCGTGCGACTTGCCCTCTCGTGCAGCGATGACCGCCCACACCAGGGAGAGGATGTCGGCAGCACGGCCACTCTGCGCGGGGTGAAACACCGACTTGCGCCAGTGGTCACGTGTCAACGCGGTGCGCACCTGCCCGGGCGTAAGCCCCTCGAGCAGCGCCTCCTCGGCTTCGTTGGCCTTCTTGAGGAAGCGCAGGGTCTTGGCCACCGCACGTGCCCGGTGCTGGTTGCCGGTTCGGCCGTAGAGGTCGACCAGCTGGTGATAGCGGTCGAAATCCATCGGGTCGTGGGCGATGAGCGCATGCGCGTGGAACGTGGCCTTGTCGAGCGCATCGTCGCCGAGCTGCAGTGCGAGCTTGATGACGTGCTCACGCCGCTCGAGCAAGGTGTCGGACTCCGAACCGGATTTCGCCGCCATGCGCACCGACTGGTCGAACGCTGCGACCGCCGTCTTGGTGTCGGCCATCTTCTCGTGGGCCTGGCCCAAGCGCTGGAACAGCGTGGACAGGCGCGCGGGTGGAGTGTCCTTGGGAAGGCCCTTGAGGTGTTTGCGCACCGACTTGGACACCTCTTCCCACGACCGCTTCTCCACCAGCCGCTCGAGGTACGCCTCGAACGCCTTGGGATGGTTGGGGTCGGCGTCCATCACCTTCTGCATCCAGTCCGCGCTCTGATCGGGCTCGTCCAGGTTGTCGCGGAAGATGAGTGCGCCTGCGTAGAGGTACTTCGCTTTGACGACGTCGTTCTCCTGCGCGTCGGCCAAGCGGGCCAACACGTTGGTGGCGTCGCGCCACCGATGCTCGGAGGTGAGCACGTCGAGGATCTTGTGCAGTACGGCGGGGTCTTCAGGGCTGGTCTCGAGGATGCGCTCGAGGGTGCGCACGGCTTCGTCGGGCAGCTTGAGCTCGGAGAGCTGCAGCGCGGAGACCTCGTGCAACAGCGCGGTTCTCTTGGCGATGAGTGCGGCGGCCCCCTCTTCGTCCTCGCTGCGGTCGATCTGACGCAGCAGCAGGTCGGCCATGCGCAGCTTGGCTTTGGCCGCTGCCGAGGGTCCTCCGACCTCACCCCCGAGCTCGATCAACAGGTCGACCGCCGACGCGTTGTTCTCGTCGAGGTCGAGCGCCCGCTCCAGCATCTGGCCGGCCTTGGACGCCTCGTCCATGCCGATGCGCGCCCGCGCCATTTTCACGTACAGCTGCGACTGCTCGGCCGTGGGCAACTTGTCCCCCATGCCCAGCACGACCGACTGGTAGTTGCGCAGCGCATCGCTCCACTGCTCGGCATCGAGGTCGAGGTCGGCGAGCAACTGCAGCACGTCGAGGTTGGTGGCATCCAGCGCACGCGCCTTCTGCAGATAGTCCCTCGCCTTGTCCTTTTCTTCGACCGCAAGCGCACAGCGACCTGCCAGCGACAGCGCCCGCAGGTTGAGTTTGTGGTCCATCGCGGCCTGCGACTTGACCTGGGTGACGTGCACCTGGGCGTGCGGCCATGCGCGCGCCAGGTCGTTCTCGGCCACGAGCTGGTCGAGCAGCATGGTCATGGCTTCGCGGTGATCCGGGTCGAGCTCGACCAACTGCTCGAGCACTTCGACCCCGCGCGTCGGCCGGTCGAGGTCTCCCACGAACGCCTTGGCGGCCTCGAACAAGCAGCGCACCTTTTCGGCCCGGTTGGGGTTGTGCTCGGCAGCCGTGACCAGCGCGTTGGCAGCCTTGAGAGGCTGGCCGTTGTCGGCGTAGATGTCGCGCAACGACGTCCACGCCTCCACCAGCGCAGGGTCGATCGAGACCGCCTCTTCGAGCGCTTCCACAGCGCCTTCGGTCTTCCCGATCTGCGCCCGAAGTTTGCCGCCGCGCAGCAACAACGCCGCCTTGCGCTTGGGGTCGGGCTCGGCGAACACCTGCGCGCGAATGAGCGGTCCCGCCTTTTCGTATTCCTCGCGGGCCAGGTAGTTTTCGAGCAGCGCGTCGCGCCACTTCGCCTCGTCGGGCGCGACCTTGGTGAGCGCTTCGAGGGCCTCGAGCACCCCGTCCTCGTCTTCGAGCGGACCGCTGCACAGCTCGTACAGCCGCGCCCACGCTTCGGCCCGGAACTCGGGCGCAACGTCCTCGGCGTTGGCCTGCTGCCGGGCGAGCTCGGCCAGCTTGGCAGGATCGTCTTGGCGACGGTAGGCCGACTCCAGCCCTTCCGCAGCCGCCTTGGCCAGGGTGTGGTCCGCGGGCAAGAGCGCCAGCACCTGCTCGCGGCAGTCGACCGCCCGGTCCTTGCCGTCGGGCATCTGGTCGTAGAGGTCGGCTTGCTCGGACAGCAGCGCCGCCTTCTCCTCGGGCGCCTCGGTCTGCTCGGCGAGATTGCCCAGCACGTCGACCAGGGCGCTGCGTGCCGACGCGTCTTCACCCGCGTTGGGACGCAGCAGGTCGGCGAGCAACGAGGCCGGCTCGGATTCGGTGCGATCGGTCTGCGTCAGCTCGATGAGCTGCGCCACGGCCTTGTCCTGATCTTCGAGGTGCTCGAGCGCCACCGACACGGCTTGCTTGCGCAGGCTCTTCGCCTCGTCTCCGTCGGCCGACTGCGCGCGCTTCACCAGCACGTCGAACAGCACATCCCAGCGCTCGAGCGCGCCTGCCAGCGACTCGGCAAACTCCAGCGCCTCGGGATGCTCGGGCGCTTCGCCGAGCACGATCTCCGCGGCACCAAACGCGCCCTCTTCGTCACCCAGCGTCTCGCGCAGCAGCTTGGCCGCCGCCAGCAGCGACTCGTGCCGCGCCCCGTCCTTTTGCAGGTCGGCGAGCGAGAGGTACGCCCCGACCAGCTCTGCCTCCTGGCCCAACTTGCGATGCAGCGGGATCGTGGCCGAGAGCCACGCCTCGTTGGGCTCGAGCTCGAGCGCCTTGCCATAGGCGGTGAGCGCCTGCTCCTGCGCGCCGAGTCTCTCCGCGTGGACCTCGGCCAACGTCGCAAACAGTCGCGCTTGGTCCTCGTTGGACGGTGCGCGCTCGGCCAACACGCCCAAGGTTTCCGCCGCGGGCGCCCAGTCGCCGGTCTCTCCAGCCAAACGCATGACCTCGTCAGCCAGCTTCACCTGCTCGGCCACCTCGACCGACTCGATGAGCACCTGAAGGGTTTCGAACGCGTTGCGGGGTGCGCCCAGCTCCTTTTCGAACAGGGCCACCATCTCCCGCAGGTATTTCACGCGGTCTTGCTGGCGCTGTGCGTGCTCGGCCTTCACGCCCAGCACCTCGACCAAGCGATCCCAGCGCTTGCCGTCTCGCGCCTCGTCTTCGATGCGGTCGATCGCCTGGCGGGCCTCGAGATGGGTGGTCTTGCGCTCGAGAATCGCCGCCCACGCCTCGAGGTCTTCGGGGTCGTCGGGCGCGTCGAGGTTGAGAGCACGCGTCGAGTCGTCGGCGCCAATGGGCTGGGGCGCGCCGGCTTCTTGCGCGGGGGCGACGAGCGCCGCCACGGCCTCCCGCAACGTGCCGACGGACGAGAGGTTGGCGGGGTCGCGCAGCACCGCCCGAACCGACCGCACCAGCTCGAAGACCTCGGCACGCGCTTCGTCGGAGGGCTGGACCTCCACGTCAGCGGTCGCGGCCTCGAGCGCCTTGACGATCGCAGCCATGTCGTCGTCACCAGCCGACACCACCTCGACATCTCGCCCGGCCAGCGCATCCGCGTTTCCATTCACCACCGCGAAGTGCTGCCCGCCACCTCGCTCGACCAGGTCGAGGGCGTGGGCCAGCTGAGCGTCATCGGGGTCGAAGCCGACGAAGAGCACCGTGCGCGTTTGGGCGACCTCTTCGACGAAGTCGACCAGCTTGCTCATCGACTTCGACGCATCGACGATGATGAAGTTGTTCTTGTCCTGTAGGGACAGGTCGCGCGAAGCCTCGACGACCTCACCGTCGGAGAACACCACCTTCGCCACGTCCGGGCCCGCCGTCGAGATGCACGCACGCCAGGGCAGCGACGCCAGGGGTTTGGCAAACTCGGGAGCTTCTGCCGCATCGCCTGAGACACCGAGTTCGGTGCCGACCCAAAGAACGCAGTCCCCAGCTTGGACTGCTCGCGCGAGATCGTTGGTGATGTCGACCATGAAAATGCGCGCCAGGGTACTGCCGGCGCGCGCGAACGCGCAAGAAACGCCCTCACAGAACCGATCACGCGTAGGCTCACTCGCCGTCGAACGGATTCTTCAAGCCGCCGACTTTCTGCACCAGGTCGTCCGGCTCCGCAGCGGGTGTCGGTGTGGGCGTGGGCGTTGGCGCCGTGGGCTCGGGGCTCGCCTCGGGACTGGCGCCATCGGGCACCCGTTTGGGCTTGCGGGGCCGAACCGGCCGCTCTGCCACCGGGGTTACAGCGGGGTTGGCCTTGGGCCGTGCAACTTCCACCGGGAGCTCCTGCGTTGGTGCAGGGGGGTTCTCGGCTGCCATGGGGGCTGGCGCAGGATGAGGCGAGGCAACGGACGCGGGGCGATGTACGGGGACCGAACCCGCGGGACGAGCATCCGACGTCGGGGCGTTCCATGTGGTCACACCGACGACAGCGAGCCCACCGACCAAGGCCACACCCGCCGCGGCTGCAACGGCAACGCCTCGCTTGGCCTTGCGCCCCCTGGCACGTGTGCGCCCAGTGCTCGCACCCGGAACGCTTCCCAGGGGTCGCCCGAACAACCCCACGTGCAGCGCTTCCATCGACGCGAACCGCTCCTCGGGCTTCTTTGCCATGCACCGGCGGATCGCCTTGCACACCGCGACGGGCACATCGCCGCCGACCACCTCCGACACCGCCGGCACGGGCCCAGTGAGATGCTGCCGCACGATCTCCCCCACCTTGCCCACGTACGGCGGCCGACCGGACAACATCGAGAACGCGACACACCCCAGGCTGTAGACGTCGCTGGGCGCGGTGAGGTCCATCGTCCGGGACTGCTCGGGGCTCATGAAATGCGGGGTGCCGAGCACCTCCCCATCGACGGTGATGCGGGTTCGTTTGTGCGATCCGGCGATGCCGAAGTCGACCAACTTGGCCCGTGTGTCGTCCGCCAACAAGATGATGTTGGCGGGCTTGAGGTCGCGATGAATGACGCCTGCGCGGTGCGCCGACGCGAGCCCTTCGATCATCTGCTGGAGCAGCGGCCCGGCATTGGACCACGGCATGGGCCCGTCGGTGCGCAGCGCCGCCGCCAGCGTGCGCCCCTCGAGCAACTCCATGACGATGTACGGGCAGCCGCCTTCACGCCCGAAGTCGATCACATCGACGATCGCGGGGTCATCGAGCTCCGAAAGCAACCGCGCCTCGCGAAGCATCCGCTTGGTGGCCCAGTCGTCGTCGTCTTGGGCGTGTTCGGCCTTGAGGACCTTGACCGCGACACGCTTTCCGATCGAGATGTGGTGGCCACGCCAAACGTCACCCGCCGCCCCCTTGGCGATCGGCGAATCCAGCTGATAGCGACCATTGAGCACCGCTCCAGCCCGAGGCCGAAACGTGACGTCCTTCGTCGAAGGACTCGGCGGTGCACCTCCTGAGACCACGTGGGTCCCATGGTACGACGATGTCGTCAGCTCGGATCGAAGACCGAGCCGTCATCGAGTTCGAACGGCGTTGCGTCGACCTTCACCCCGTGTTTCTGCAGCGTTTCGTCGACGAGCTGCGCCACCTGAGCGACGAGATTCGTGCAAAACGCGTGGCGGGCTTTGCCCTTGAAATCGCCATGAGGTCGGGTGAGCGAGTCGCAGACGAGATCCGGACTGGAGCCGCGGTCCAGCTCGTTTTCGACCCGGGCTTGGTACTCGGTCGACGCATCACGAAGCGCAGGGGTCACCGTGCCCGTCGGCGAAGGGTCTCCGAGGAACTCACCCAGCAGCAGCTGGCCCGCCATGATCGCTCCACAGGTGCCGCGGCCCGTGATGCCGCCGCGGCGCAGCGACTGATAGGGCGCGGTCGCGCGACCGAACGTTTCGGCCAACGCGATGCCGCATGAACGATGCGGCGTTTGGGCTCCGTCGTACAGCACCAACGCTTTGCTGCGAATCGGACCGCGTCCCTTCACCCCGTCAGGCATTCGCCGAGTGTAGCCGACGGCCGCATTTCACGGGATGATGCGCCTCGTCGTGACGTGCTCGGTTCGCAGGCTTGCCGTTTCCATCTTCCTCCTGACCGCGTGTGGCGACGATGCAGGCCCGGCCGACGGTGGCTCGACGAGCGGCTCGACCACCGAGGCCGGCTCGAGTGGCGAGCCGGAGTCCACCTCGACGACCAGCGACGACGCGTCTTCGTCCGGGGGCGAAAGCACGGGTGAGGGCACCACCGGGGGGGCCGTCGTCGACTGGCCCAACCTCGAGTGCGACCCCTTGGTCCCCACCTACTGCGGCTATCCGTTCCCCAACAACGTGTTTACCGTGGCCGACGCAACGACGGCCAGCGGACGCAGACTCGCCCTCGCGCAGGCCACGATGCCGCCCACCAACGACGGCCACCAAGGGCTGCCCGACGCATTCAACGGACGCGACGGGTTTTCGCCCGGCGGCACGATCCTCGCCCACCTGCCCGGTGCCACCGCGACCGGATTGGCCGACTCGGTCCATATCGCAGACTCCCTCTCCGACGACTCGCCCACCGTGTTGCTCGACGCGACAACCGGCGAACGCGTGCCCCACTTTGCGGAGATCGACGTCAACGCTCCCGCGGAAGAAGCGTCACTGATGATTCAACCGGCGGTCACGCTCGAGTACACGCACCGCTACATCGTGGGCGTCCGCGGTTTGGTCGACGAGGCCGGCGCGACCGTCCAGGCCTCCGAGGCGTTCGCCGCCCTGCGAGACGGGACCGACTTCGACGGCATCGACGAACGGCGCCCGCTCTACATCGACATCTTCGCGCAGCTCGAAGACGCCGGGGTCGCACGGGACTCCCTGCAGCTCGCGTGGGACTTCACGGTCGCAAGCCGCGAAGACACCAACGGTCGCGCCGTTGCGATGCGCGACGCAGCCCTCGAAGCGGTGGGCGACGGGCCGACCTACGAAATCCTCTCGGTTCAAGACGACGTGTCCGAGAGCATCTTTCGCCGCATCACGGGCGAGATCGAGGTGCCGCTGTTCCTCGACGAGCCCGGACCCGGCGGTGTCTTGGTGTTGGACGACGACGGGGTCCCCACCCAAGCCGGCACCGCACGCTACGGCTTCACGATCATGGTGCCGTACTCGGCCCAAGAAGCACCGGCCCCCGGAGTGCTGTTCGGGCACGGGCTGTTCGGAAGCCGCTCACAGGTCGAAGCCCCCGCGTTCGGCGAGCTGGCGAATGCGGCCAACATCATGTTCGTGGGCGTGGACTGGATCGGCATGTCCGATGAAGACCCGGCCCTCGTGGGGCTCATCGTGCAGAGCGGCAACCTCAGCCAGTTCGCGACCCTGCCCGACCGTCTCCAGCAATCGCTGGTCAACTTCTTGCTCGTCACCCGCATGCTGCGAACCAGCATCGTCAGCGACCCTGCGTTGCAGTTCGAGGACAGCCCGATGCTCAACGCCGAGAACACCTACTACTACGGCGGAAGTCAGGGCGGCATCATGGGCGCGAGCTACATGGCGTTGGCCACCGACGTCACCCGGGGAGTGCTCGCGGTGCCCGGCCAGTCCTACAATCTGCTGCTCGAGCGAAGCGTCAACTTCGACACCTTCGCCGACGTCATCGACAGCACCTATCCCCAGTCCTTCGACCGCCAGATGCTCCTCGGCCTGGTGCAGCTGCTGTGGGACCGCGCCGAGCCATCCGGGTTCTCGCGCCACATCATCGAAGACACGCTGCCCGGCACGCCCTCGCACCAGGTGCTGCTGCTCGACGCGATCGGCGACCACCAAGTGACCACCTTGGGCGCCCACGTCATGGCCCGCACGATCGGCATCCCCCTGCTCGCCGAAAACCCGCGCGAGGTGTGGGGCCTCGAAACCGTCGACGGGCCCACCGGCTCCGCCCTGGTCGAGTACGACTTCGGCCTGCCCCCCGAGCCCCTCGCCAACGAGCCAATGCGCGAGGGCCAAGACCCGCACGGACGCCTCACCGAAGTCCCCGCGGCCGTGCAAACCGCCACCCACTACTTCCAGACCGGCGACGCAGTGAACTACTGCGACGGCCCCTGCGACCCGGACTGAGGGCTAGTACGGGTAGCCGGGGATCTCGAGGTCGACGCTGTAGAGCGCGTTGCCTGCGTCGGGGTTGCCCGCGGTGATGTAGAGGGTCTGCATGTCGGGGCCGCCGAAGGCTGCGTTGGTCACTTGGGGCGCGACGGTGATCTCGCCGAGCACGGTGGCATCGGGCGAAAGCACGACGATGCGGCCTTGGTTGTGGACGGTGGCGTAGAGGTTGCCCGCGCAGTCGATGGCCATGCCGTCGACGCCGGAGACACCGCCGAAGTCGGCACCTGGCGTGGCCACGCTGCCGTCGTCGGAGATGGTGTAGCGCTCGATGCCGTCGAGGTGGGCGACGTACAGGACATCCTCTTCGGGCGAGAGGGTGATGCCGTTGGGCTGCCCCAGGCCGGATTCGAAACGCTCCACCGACCCATCCACCGAGACTCGGTAGACGCCGGTCACGGGTTGGGGTTGGGGGTTGGGCGCCTGGTAGGTGGGGTCGGTGAAGTAGAACGTACCGTCGGAGCGGAACGTGAGGTCGTTGGGCGAGTTGAAACGCTGGCCCTCGAAGCCGTCGACCAACATGGTGCGTGTGCCCGAGGCGGGATCCAGTGCGGAGATCGAACCGCTGAGGTGCTCGGCGCCGACAAGTCGACCATCGGGGTGCACGGCGAGTCCGTTGGTGCCGCTGTCGTCGAACGCGACGTCGAAGCCCGTGCCGTCGTAGCGCAGGATGACCGCAGGCGGCGGCTGATCCACGAACCAGAAGTGCGAGACATGCAGCGCGCCATCCCACCAGACGGGACCTTCCAGCAACCCGTTGGCACCGGCCGAGGTCGACGTGTCGTCGAGCGCTGCGGCAACCATCATCGGCTCACTCAGCGGGGTTGCGGCAAACGGCCCGTCCGGGCAGCCCATGCTCGGATCGGGACCCCCCGTGGTGGCGTCACCGGTCGACGACGATGGGTCGTCGCCCGTCGTCTCCCCGCCCGGGCCATCGTCACTGCCGCCTTCGGACAGAGACGTGGGCGAGCCCGTCGGATCCATGCCGGTCGAAGAGCTGCCGGCGCTCGGCGTCCCGCTGTGCGTGGTGGCGCCCGCGTCGGTGTCGGCACCCGCGACACCATCGTCACTGCAGGCGACAAGCAAGCAACACAGACCCACGATCGAACGCTTCGCACCCATAGATGAAGGAGCGGGTTCTAACACGGCTCAGCCGCGGAGGGTCTTGCACTACCGGGTGCGCACACGCGTACGGCCGAAGATGAACATCGGAATGCTGCCCGCGGTGAGGACTGCGCCGCCCGCGATCAAGCCATTCATGCTGGCGGGTTTCCCCATGTCCACGGCGCGGAACGTCGCCCCCATTGCGACCATGGTGATGCCCGCGGTCACGCTCAGCCAGCCGAGCCAACGCAGACCAGGACGCCCCGGACGAACGTCGAGCGTGACGTCGTCACCATCCCGCACACGAAAACGCGGAGACGGCGTAACGCCGCGGCCCCCGACGAAGTAGTCGGGCCGCGTCGGCACCCGCGTGTCACAGGGCGAGTCACACACCCGCTCATACGCGACCGCGTATGCCGAACCATTGGCGCCCACCGCCGACGCTTCGCCCGTCACCACGAACAGCTCGACCGGACGCGGCGACTCGATGTGCACCTTGGGACCCGCCGCAGCCTTGACCGCGCCAGGAGCATCGAGCCCCGCGATCGACTCCTTGGTGTCGTCACCATCCGCAGCGTCTTCGAAGTCGACCGCAGGCTCGACAACCGTGGTCTGTGGCGCTGGAGCTGCAACCGCAGCAGAAGCCAGATACGCAGCGATCCCCGTCAGTGTTGGACTCATACCCACCCGACGCCCCACCACCCCCCACCGTGCACACAAAAAGAAAGCCCCCACCCACCAACACAACCCACCCCGCACAACCACGCCAACCAGAACCCTCGCAGACGACCACCACAACGCATGCACGCCAACCAGGAGCCCGACAGGGCGACCGTTGGGGGGTGAAACGAAGGCAGCTTCGCTGCCGCAGTGAGGGGCCCTTTCGAAGGGCCCCTTTAAGGTCAATACGGCGCGCAGGAGAACTTGCCGGACACTTCCATCCTGTCCCCCGCTTCGTTGCACAGGACCAACTGCAGCGTCCCCCACGACGCAAGCTCCTGCCCCAGCAACCCTTCGAAGCTCTTCTCACCGTCGATGTTGACCAACAGCTCGCCGCAGGCCGGGCTCGACTCGAACGACTCCGTCTCGTACCAGTCCGCGACCACCTCGTCGGCGCGGGAGCTGTACTCGCCGATCTCGCGATCGCGCACCTCGACGTCCAGGTGGTCGACGTTGATCGAAAGCCGCAGCTTCTCCTCGTCGATGCCCGAGTCGTCGTAGCTGCAGCTCCCCTCGGCATCGAGCGGCGTGCCGTCGATCACCACGTCGATGCGAGCACCACCGCTCGACCCCAGCTGCGGGTAGTCACCGGGCACCTCGGGCTCGTCGGGTGTGAGCGAGTCCACCAAACCACAGCCAGCGCCGACGAGAGACAAGGAACCTGCGAACAGAAGCGCGAAACGAGACATCACCACGGGGACGCGCCGACGGGCTCGGGCGTGCGCCGTTGTTTAGCGTCACAGGCCGGGAGAATCCAGCCGAGCTGCAGCACACCGCCAGGCCTGCTACCAATGGGGCCCATGCGTGCCTGGCTCAGCGTGCTGCCGTTGCTCACGGCACTCGCCTGCACCCTCCCGTTGGAGGACAAAACGGCCTGCGACGACTCGTTCGACTGCCTCGATGGCCGCGCCTGCGTACAGGGCCAATGCACGGACGACGCATGCGGGCTCGCCTGCGGCGCGTTGTGCAACGCCCGAAGCACCTGCGACGCGGAGCGCAGCTGCGACGAAGTGTGCGATCCCGCGCAGACCGCCCTCGCGTCGCTCGACCCTGCCGAATGCGGCGTGCAGTACGACCGTCTCGCCGATGCCAGTTGCGACAACCTGGAATGCTTCGACGCCTGTGCGGCGTCCTGTGAGCGGGCGGTGGAGTGCGCCCTGCTCGACGACGCCTCGGCCTGCACGCTGCACTGCCAACTCGACCCCGCCCCCTGCCCCGCCGAGCCCGAATCGTGTACGGCCCTCGATGCCCGCGAGGTTGGCTGCTGGTCGCGCGGCGAGTTTTCCGGGTGCTGATGCTCAGCGCGTCGCCCGTCGGGCCCGCCGCAGCAACAAACCGCCGACCAACGCCGTGACCCCACTGGTGACGGCCATCGAAACGGCGACTGTCGCCAACTGGCGATGCGGTCTGGTGTAGCGCGAAGCGTCGCGCTCGTTGTCCGCCGAGGAGAAGCGCGAGCGCAACACCCCCGCTCCGATGCCCGTGCCGAGTGCGGTCGCCCCCGAGATCGCCGACAACGTGACGAACGCCGCACCAGCCCGCCGCGCGTGCGACGGTTCATCGGGAGGCGGAACGTCATCGCGCGGTGGCGGCACCGGGCGCGGCGAGAACACGGGCGGGGGCACGACGACCTCCGCGAGCACGGGTGCCTCGACGGGGGTCGCCCCCACGCTGTCGACATAGCCGCGGTAGTAGTCGTAGGTGTAGGGCTCAGAGAACAACTGCTGGCGAAACGACGTCTCGGCGCTGCCGCGTGCCGCCGCCTCGCTCGGACGGCCTTGCAGCGCATCGAACCGCACGGTCTGGCCCGGGTGCAGCTCCATTGCGTACTCCAGTTCCCCTGCCCGCAGGTACGCCGTACCTGGGGGCAACGCCAGCGCCACGGGCCCGCCCACGTTGCCATCGAGGTGGCGCCGCCCATCGGCCAGCTCCACATGGAAGTGGCCCAGGCGAGAAAGATCGCCCTCCAGGGTCGCCGTCTCTCGCATCGCCTTCAGGTCCACCAGCGGCTCATGGGGATCGAGCGCGGGCGGGTGCACGACCACGCTGGGCTTGGCGCGCGGGTCCTTGACCGTGCGGTTGGCGGACGCGACGAACGACTGCAGCTCGCTGTACTCGATCTGGCGGTCCGTGTTGATGTCGGCCGCGCCCCACATGCCCGAGAGCACCTCGTGGCTGAACACCCCCGCTTCGAGCACCGACCACTCGTGCGACGACTCGCCTGCGCTGCTCGAGGCCAGCACGCCCACGTGGGGAAAACGGGCCAACGTGCGCTCTTTGGCCCACCGCTCTTGGTCCTCGGCCGTGACCGCCGCGGTGTTGCCATCGATCTCCTTGCCGAACCGTCCCCCGCGAATGCCGACCACCCCCGCGGCATGGCACGCGTCGATGATCAGATGCACACGCTGCGCACGAAGGTCGGACAGCAGCTCATCGAACAGCAGGTCGCGAGTGAGCGGCCCATCGAGTAGCGCCAGAAACGGCGCCCCCGCTTCGTCCAACGCACCATGGCCCGTGAACACCACGTACACCGTGGCGTCCTCGTCGCCGAAGGATGCCAACGTCTTGCGCAGCGCCGCCAGCGTGGGCGGTCCGTCGACGCGCGCCTGCGGGGCCCGCTCTCGTGTCTGTCGGTCGAGCACCGTGAGCAACACGGTCTCGTCCGCAAACCGGCGAAACAGCTCGGCATAACGATAGGCATCGTCGTCCGCGTAACGCAGCGTCGACAAGCCCTCCCCCGAAGCTCCCGGAGGCGGCTCGTTGTTGCCCACCACCACCGCCACACTCTTGGCGGACGCGACACTGGGCACCATGCAGACGGCTGCAAGCAGCCCACAGAGCATGCGGCGACCGATCACTTCGCCTCCTCGACCACCAACGTGCGCTCGACGATCGCCACCGAGTCGGGACGCTTCTCGTAGGCGCTCCGAATCGCATCGCGGTCGAGCGGCGTGTTCGAGAACAACGCGACTACGGCATACGAGCCTGGCGGGTGCGCGTCGTCCAACGCGATGCGAAACGGCAACAACCCGCGCTCGCCCTCGGGCACGGCGGCACTGCGATCATCGGCGGTCTTGGGCGCGTACCAGATCGCCGCGCCGTCCTCCCGAAATGCGAACACCGCGACATGCTCGAACGGCGAGCTGTCGGCCACTTCCAAGGCCACCGTGGCGCCCGGGCTACACTGGGGCTCACACCGCAGCTCGAGTTGGGGCCCTTCCGCTGCACCGCGCGCGGTGAAGGGATCCGGCTCGTCCGGCACACTGGCCTGCTCGGGCGAGAGCACCACCGCGAGTCCGACGGCCAATGCCGCCGCCAACCCGGCCGGCCACAGCCACCGTCGCCATCCCGACTCCGGCTCGGCCTGCGGTACGGCGGCCTCTTCAGCCGCGGTGGCCTGAAGCACCGCCCCCAGGATCGACTCGTGCTCGGGGCGGCTCAGACCGTCCCGGCCGGACAGAAGCCGCGCCACCGCGCGGTCCTCATCGCGGTCGTAGTCCGGATCCATCACGAAGGTGACGCTCCCGGACCCGTGCTGCGTGCAGCGTTTTTCGGATCGTCCAAGGTCGGCTGCAGCCCACGCGCCTCGAGGAAACTGCGCAGCCCCACGTGAACGTGTTTCTCCAGGGTGCGAACTCGGCGACGGGTGAGGTTCATCGTGCGTGCGACCTCTTCTTGAGACCGCTCCTGCTCGAAGCGCAACTCTACGAAGCGGCGCGCCTGCGGGTCCAGCGACTCGACGTACTTCGCGGTGGCGGCCCGCAGCTCGGCCGCGAGCAAGGTCTGCTCGGCCCCCGCCTCCTCATCCGCGACGAACTCCAAGGCCTCGGCCTCGGCCTGCGGCAGTCCTTTCTTGCGCGCCCGATCGATGAGCAGGTTGCGGGCGATCGTCTGCAGCCAGGTGGAGAACGGGCGCAACCCGTCGTACCGCGCCCGCGACGCAGCGGAGAACGCCCGAATGAACACCTCCTGCAGCACGTCGCGCACGTCGGCGTCCGACAGCGGCGGCATGCGAACGCCCCCGCGCATCAACCCTCGGCGCAACCGCCTCTCCAGCGCGGGCGCGTGGTCGTAGTACACCCGAGAAAGCGCCGTGGGTTCGCCGTCGCGAAACGCCCGAAGCAGCGCGCGGTCTTTGGACAAGTCGCTCAAGAGGCCGAAATCACGACAAGTCTCGACCCTCGGACCCGGCGATGTCGATTTTTTTCTCGCCGAGCGGCCAGAGCCGGTCTCGGCTGCGTAGGGGCCTGGTGAAGCGATGCTCTCCCCCCACGAAAGCCTCGATCCCACGCCTCGCGGACGCGCGGCGACCTACGACGACCACACCTTGGTGCGCGGTGCACTCGCGGGCGACGTCGCACGTCAGCGCCTGCTGTTTCAGCGCCACCGATCCACGTTGCAGCACGCGCTCACGCGGTGCGGCTTTCATGCCGCGGACGTGGCCGAGCTCGAGCAACGCGTGTGGCTGCGGCTGCTCGGGCCTCGCCAGGCATTGGCGTCGTTTCGCGGCCAGGGCAGCTTTGCGGGCTGGCTCCGCCGCATCGCGATCAACGAGGCCCGCTCCGAACTCCGTCGTCGCCACCGCGCAGGAACCCTCGACGGGCTCGAAACGATCGAGCGCATGCACGATCCACACACCCCCGAGCGTACAGTGCTCGAAGACGAGACGCGCACGCTGCTGTCGAACGCGCTGCGCGACGCGGTGGGCTCCTTGTCCGAGACCGACCGCAGCCTCCTGATGGCGTGGGCCGACGGCACCACCACCGATGCCCTGGCGCGCACCCGCGGCGTGCACCGCAGCAGCATGTCCCGCCGCCTCGACAAACTTCGCCGCACCGTGGGCGCCCGCACCCGCGCCCACCTCTGGACGCACTACGGACGCGCCTCCTCAGAGCTCACCCTCGAGCTCTGAGAGACCAAGCGCTCACTCGTGGCAGGCGGCACAGGTCGCAATGATCTTGCCGTAGGCCTTGCCCCGCGCTCCCGGGGAGACCTCCACCGCTTCGGTGGCCAGCGCATGCATCTGGGTGGCGAGTTCCTTGACCGTGTCCGGGGCCGCGTCACCGTGCAGCGGGGCGTCGCGCATCATCGTCGCGCCTTCCACCCACGCTTCGTCGATCGGGCCGACCAGGCCGTCCCACATGCGCTCGGCCGCGTAGGCATGGCGTCCCATCTGGGCAAACGCGGTGTCGTCCGTGAGCGGCGACGGGCGATCGGGCGGCGCAATGGCGATGCCGATGTCCGCGTGGCACTCCCCACACGCGGCCGCCAACTTTCCGGCAGCGATCGCGGCGTCTTCGAGCGATTCGGTCTCGGCGATCTTTTTGGCCGAGCGCCGCACCTTCGGCACATGCACACGCCAACGCACGGGCATGTCTTCGGCGGTGATGTTTTCGAGCAGCCAGTTGGCGGGGTTCCGGGTTTCCGCCAGCTTGCCCGCGATCACGGCATCGCGAATCTCCTCCGCCTGCACGAAGTGCTCGGCCATCGGAATGGCCTTGGGCGGGGACTCCGGGTCCTCGGGCTGGTCGATCGGAGCGGCGGACGAGGTTTCGCCTCGACAACCCACAGACAGCGCAGCAGCGAGCATCACACAGTGAAATACGTACTTCGTCGGCATCGAGACTCCTTGCACCCCGATTGTCTCTGGAAGCCGCCCCGAACACCGCTGCAACGTCTGCCGACCCGCTGCCGCCAAACGGAGGATTTTTCGCGTGACAGGACGCTGAAACGAAGCCGTACTTTGGCTTGAACCGAGCCGCGGCTTCGTGCGTAAGATCGCCGCGCCCCTTCACATGGTCGTGCCCTGGTCCAGTCTGTTCGCTGCTGGATGGCTCGCACTCGCTGCTGCCGAGCCCTCGCAGGCAGAGCTGGACGGGGCCCGATGGAGCAAATTGCGCCCCGAGCCCGCGCTCGCACCCGGACCCCATCTGCTCGATCGGCATGTCGAGCTGAAGAAGGTCCCCGGCGGCGTGGAGGTCCGAGCGCGCTGGCGGGTCTCGACCGAGCGCCCCGGTTGGTACGCCAACGTGCTGCTCGTCGCCCCCGAAGTCCACCTTCATGCGGTGCGCATAGGCGGCAAGCCAGCCCGCACCTGGACCTCGAGCGCGGGCGTCATGGTCGTCGAGCGCATCGAGAAAAACACCCAGCTCGAGCTCGAAGCGTTCATCCCCGGCTCGGTCGACGCGGGGCTGCAGTTGGGGTTGCTCGCAGCCCCCCGCGGCGAGGTCGCAATCGAGAGCGCCGACACCCCGTTGCGCGTGGTCGACCTCGAAGACCGCCCCGTGCTGCGCCGGGACAACAACTTCATCACTGGGACGGGGCAGCTCCGCATCGAACCCCATCGGCCCGACGCAACGGGTTCCAACGCCACGCTCGCCGTCGCGCACGTCGGCATCGGCCTCACCGTTGGCGATGGAGCGGTCAGCGGCCGCGCTCACGCCCGCTGGGAAGTTCGACGCGGCACCTTGAACACCGTCAGCCTGCAGCTCGAGGGCGTGGGGTCCGACCTTCAGGTCGAAGGGGCCAACGTGGCCGATTGGACACGCAACGGCGACAGCGTCGAGGTGCAGCTTCGGCAGCCTGCCGACAGCCGCGTCGACGTCGACCTGTCGTGGACCGCCGCCGTGTCCAAAGCCGCCGAGAGCTCGCTCGCCGTCCCGCGCATCTCCCCACAAGGGGTCTTTCGCACCGAGAGCGCCCTGCAGCTCGCGCGCGATGGCGAGGTCGACGTCATCCCGCAGATGTCGGCGTGGACCAACATCGCCGCCGCCCAGCTTCCTGCGTGGAGCCGAGGCCTCGTCCAAGGCACGCCCACCGCCGCCTTCAAGAAGCCGGGCGCCGACGATGCCGGCACGCTCGACCTCGTCCGCTACGTCACGGTGCCCACGCCACCGATGGTGATCGACGTCGCCGACATTCGTGTCGCGTCGTCCCGCGAAGGTCGCTTCGTGATGCGTGCGCGCTACGAGGTGTCGAACGAACGCGCCGCCCACCTGGTCTTTCGCCCCCCTCCCGGCGCGCAGCTGACCGGGGTCACCGTCTCGGGGCGCCCGGTCCGTGCGGCAAAGGTCGGCGACGCCTACCGCATTCCGCTGCCCCGCTCGGTCGAAACGCTGGAGGGGCTTTCGCTCGTCCCGGTCGTGGTCGGCCTGCGCGGTGAAGACAGCCGCTGGAAACGGCGAGCCCGTGGCGACATCGCCTTGCCCACCGTCGACGCTCCGGTCGCGGTGCTGCGCGCCTCCCACGTGCTGCCACCGGGCTATCGCTCTCGGCTCGACCCCGGAGAGGGCACCGTGGTCGAAGCGTTCTCCCGCGGCGAACACGTCGCCTACGGCTTGGACGACGACCAGCGTGCGTCCCAAGCCGACCAGCTCTACGCCGACGCCGTCGACGCGTGGAACAGCAACGAGTTCAAGGCCGCCAAAGGCAAGCTCGAGCAGATCGACGACCTCGGCGGCGACAAGCAAAGCACCCAAGGCCTCGAATCCAACGTCGACTTGGTCCTCGAGCCGACGATCGAATCCCCAGACTCCAGCACGATCGTGCCCGAGGGCGCAGCCACCTCCGCCCCCAAACGGCCCGCACCGGTCTCCAAGACCGCGCGGCGGATCAAGGCCCAGGTGCGGGCCCGCGCCGACAAGAAGCGCCGCCGCTATCGAGACCGCAAAAAGAAGGCCAAGAACCTGCAAGAAGAGGGTCGCTACGACGAGGCCGAGCAGGAGTACGAAAAGGCCCTCGAAGACGCCAAAGATCTCGACCGCCTCGAAGACGAAGAGTCGCAGTCCTACGCCTTCGAAGCCGACGAAATCGAGAGCGAGCTGAAGAACACCCGCAAGCAGAAAGCCTCGCGCAAGGCTCTCGAGAAGGCGGAGTACGACATGCTCAGCGGCGGATACCACCTGTTTGCGGGCGCCGACGAGCCGCCCGAACGCCCGCCGGAAGTTCTGCCGGATCCGGTCGTTCCCATCGTCGTGCCCGTCGCGGGCCAGACGGTGAAACACGAGTTTCCTTTGCTCGAGCCCGGGGCCGCCCGGCGCATCGAGTTCGATGCACGACACCCCTTCGAAAGACGACGACGACGATGAAACGCCTCTGCTTCGCCCTGGCCACCACCCTCGCTGCGCTCACCCCCACCAGCGCGAGCGCCGAAGATCCAGAGCGCGTCATTCTGCATCTCGACGACTTCATCGACATGTACGAGCGCGCCAAGGAAAAGACCGACGAGGTGCCGCCCCGCGACCACACCGTGTCGTCGGCCAAGTACGACGGTGAGGTGCTGTTCGAGGACGGCAAGCCCTACGCGGCGCGCTTCGACGCCAAGTTCAAGGTGCGGGTGTTGGCCAAGAAGGGCTGGGCCCGGGTGCCGCTGCTACCCGCCACCGTCGCGATCGAATCCGCCAAGATCGGCACGTCCGAGGCCCCCATCGTGATCGAAAACGGGTTCTACACCCTCGTCACCGACAAACGCGGCGACTTCGACGTCAACGTGGTCTTCGGTGCGGCGGTGCAAACCTCCGAGGGTTCGAGCCGGGTCGACTTTCAACTCGTGCCCTCGGGCGCCACCACGGCCAAGCTGTCCGTGCCCACCAAGGAAGACCTCGACTTCACCGTCGCCAACGCCAAGCTCGAGTCCGACCGCGTCGTCGGAGACAAACGCGTCGTCGATGCCACCCTGCCCGCCACGGGCACGCTCACGATCCGCTGGCAACGCGAGGTGCCCGAAACCGAAAAGAAGGCCGCTCGCGTCTACTCCGAGGTCTACACCCTGATGAGCGTCGGCGAGGGCCTGGTCCGCGCCACCACCAACATTCAAAACACCATCCTGTTCGCAGGCGTGGGCGAGTTCGTCTACGAGGTGCCCAAAGGCATGACGGTGCTCGACGTCCAGGGTGCGGGCATTCGCGACTGGAAAGCCGGCGCCGACGGCAAGCTGCAGGTGCTGCTCAACTTCGAGGCCGAGGGCACCTACGCCCTGAGCGTTCGCATGGAACGCGCCCAAACCAAGGCCGCCGCGGTCGAGGTGCCCGTGCTGGTCCCCGTCGGCAGCGAGCGCACCAAGGGCTGGCTCGGCGTCGAAACGGCAGGTTCGCTCGAGATCGAAGAAGAGGCCGTCAAGGACGCCACCGCGGTCGATGTGCGTTCCTTGCCCGCGTCGATCTTGGGGCTCACCGCCCAACCCGTGCTGTTCGGCTACAAGTACTTGGGCAGCAAGCCCAGCGTCGCGCTCAACGTGGCCGAGCACGACGAGGTCGACGTGTTGGTGACACTGATCGACCAGACCGTCGCCCGCACCATGTGGACCCGCGAGGGCCGGCGCCTCACCTCGGTCAACTACCAGGTCCGCAACAACCGACGGCAGTTCCTCAGGCTCGAGCTTCCGGCCGGCGCGGAGCTGTGGTCGGCATCGGTCGCGGGCAAAGCCGTGCAACCGGTCAAGGGCAGCGACGGCCGCGTCATGATCCCGCTGGTCCGAAGCCAGCAAGCGGGCCAGAACCTCAGCGCCTTCGACGTCAGCGCGGTCTACGTCGAGTCCGGAGACCCCACGCCCAACAACGGCCGCGGCACCTTCAAGGCGACCCTGCCCAACGTCGACGTGCCCAGCACCTACGTCGCGTGGACGGTCCACTCCCCCGACAAGGCCAAGATCAAACGGCGCAGCTACGGCGGCTCGCTCGAAAACGTCGAGTACCCCAGCTACCCGATCCCCTCCACGGGCTCCGACTACGTCGAAATGGTCCCGCAAGACGGCGACTTCGCGCAGGAGATGATGCGCGCACCCGGAAAGCCCGCGGGCGGAGCTGCGATGGGCCAGGGCGCCGCCCCCGTGATGGTCACTCTGCCGCTGCAGGGCAAGGAGACCTACTTCGAGAAGCTCTTGGCGCTCGACGAGCCACTCGAGGTCAGCTTCGACTTCCGTGGCCTCCGACGCCGCTGAGCGCAGCACGTACCCGGCAGTTTTCGCGGGGTCGCGGGACCTCGAACGCGATCCTTGCGTTGCGAAAACCCCGCGGTCCTCGGTATCAACAGGGCCATGGCGAGCGTGCAGGACATCATGACGTCACAGCTTTTCAGCTTGTGGCCCGACGACGCAGCAACCGAGGCCCTCGACTACCTGCGAATGCTAAACATTCACGCGGCACCCGTGCTCGACGAAGCGAGCCACGAGCCCATCGGCGTGGTCTCGATCGGCGACCTCACCGGGGACCTGGCCAACGCCAAGGTGTCCGACGTCATGAGCACGCCCGCCCGCATGACCATTCAGACCGCCCCGGTCCGTGAAGCCGCGCAGCTCATCGCCGACAGCGGCCTGCATCACCTGGTGGTCGTCAACGACAAGCGATGCGCCGTCGGCTTCCTGTCGGTGGTCGACGTGGTTCGGGCCTTGCTCAACCCCTCCGAAGGCGCCGAAGAGGCCCCCGCCGCGGTGAAGTCCCCACTCGAGTGGAGCGACCGGCAGAAGCTCAACCAGGCGGGCCTGCTCGCCGCCCCCGACGGCCCCGGCGTGTTCGTCCTGCTCAAGGTCGACCCGGGCCACTCCGAGGTCTTCACCTGGGCCGAAGAATCCAACAACGTCCGAGCACGCCTCGCTTCGATCCTCAGCGATCCCCCACCTCGCTTGGCCCGCTTCATCGAAGCCGACCGCATCCGCTTTCGCGCCGCAGGGGGCGAGACCCCCGAGGACCGCGAAAAGGTCCTCCGCTCCGTCGTCAGCCGCAGCAGCTGACGCTGCGGGGTGCGTGCTGCCCCGAGACTCGAAGCGCACGCGAGCGGCTCGACGGTCAGCGCCGCGCGGCGTCCGTGTACGCCAAGAGTTCAATCTGCTGAACGTGCACGGAGCATTGGGTCGCTGCGTAGACGTGGGGCGGCCATTTCGATGAACGCGCGAACCTTCGCGGGCGCGCGACGGCCCGCGGGCGAAACGATGTGAACGGGGATCGGCGGAGGTTCGTAGTCTTCGAGCACCGCAACCAACTCCCCGCGGGAGAGCGCTTCCCCGACCTGGTACGAGAGCACACGCGTCAGGCCCCACCCCGACAGCGCGGCCGAGATCGCGGCGTGGTTGGTGCTACATGCCAGCCGCGGGCGCACCCGAACGATGTGCTCGTCGTCGTCCGCGTCCCCCGGGCTGAGTCGCCACTCCACACGCTCGCCCTCACCCCCGCCCACCACGACACGATGTTCGGTGAGCGCCTCGGGCTCGGTCGGCGTACCGCAGCGCTCGAGGTAGGCCGGCGACGCGCAGATCAGTCGACGGACATGACCCACGCGAGTCGCGGTGAGTGACGAGTCCGGCAGATGACCGAGCCGCACCGCAACATCGATGCCTTCGCCGACCAGGTCGGTCACGCGATCGGCGAACAACGCCTGCGCCCGCACGTCGGGAAACGCTTCGAGGTAGTCGGTGAGGATCGGCAACACGTGTAGCTGTCCGAACAACACCGAGCTCGTGATGCGTAGCGTCCCGGTGGGTCGCGCGTGCGCCCCTGCGGCCGCAGCATGGGCCTCGTCCACGTCCGCGAGAATGCGCTGACAGTCGACCAAGTAGCTCGCGCCCGCCTCCGTCGGCGTGACCTTGCGACTCGTACGCGACAACAGCACGACGCCGAGTCGATCCTCCAAGGCCGACACGGCGCGCGTGACCGCGGCCCGACTGATCCCCAGCTGGCGAGCCGCTTCGGCGAAACCACTGCTCTGCGCAACCTTCACGAACACCCGCATGGTGTGAAGCTGATCCGTGACGCCCTTCCTCTCTCGCGATACGCCGACGTTTCGCCGCGCGCGACGCTGAGTTTCGGGGCGCAGGTCTTCTGCCGCAAGTGCGCGCCCCCCATGGTGTGCGCATGGCAACCGCACGCAACAACACCCTAGCGCGCTCCCTCATGGTCGCTGCGATTTCGATCCTCCCGATGTCCGGATGTGACCCCGACGCACTTGCCGACATCATCGAAAGCTGCAATCCGCCCGCCGCGGAAACCCCGGAGTCCGGCCTCCCCGCGGACGCGTGGGCCGAACGCGGCCGGCTGCTCGGCTACCAATACATGCGAACCCTGACCCAAGCGGAGATCCAGCAGGCTCAGTTCGATGTGCCCTTCGCCGACAGCTACGCCGACTTCGGCATCGACAACATCACCGACTTCTACACCGAGGCGGAAATCGACGACGTCGTCCGCCACAACGTCGACGTGTACCGGGTGTTCTACGAGACGATCGACCCCTTCGGCGCGCCCACGGTCGCATCGGGCGCAGTGCTCATCCCGCAGGTCGAGGTGTTTCCCGAAGACGGGCTGAACCTCTGGGGCCTCATGCGCGGCACCATCTTCTTCGACGCCGACGCTCCTTCCCACGGCGAAATGCCCGACTTCGGAATCTGGCGAGGCCTGCTTCCCGCCTCCGCCGGCTACGTCACCGCAATGCCCGACTACCTCGGTTTCGGCGCCTCACGAGCCCAGATCCACACCTACGCCATCGCCGAACCCACGGCGACCGCTGCCGTCGACATGCTCCGCGCCACCCGTCACCTCGCCGACGCCCTCGCATTGCCCCTTCGGGAGGAGATCTTCGTCAGCGGCCACTCCCAAGGAGGCCACGCCGCCCTCGCCACCCTTCGCACCCTCGAAGCCGAGCACGGCGGCGAGTTCGACGTCGCCGCCGCCACTGCGTCCTCCGGCTCCTACGCCATCTCGGGCATCTTCACGGCCTTGCTCAACAGCGAAACCCTCATCGCGCCCCAGGTGACGTCGCTGTACACCGTGGTCCTCACGGGCGTGTACGGGCTCGAGCCCCTCGACCACTACTTCACGCCGCCCTACGACGAACTCATCCTCGACATCCACGACAAGACCAACACCAACGCCGAAATCATCGCGGCCTTGCCCACCGGCGACATCGAGCAGCTCTACGCCCCCGAGTTCCTCGAAGCCTTCCGCGGCGACGGCGAACAGGCCTTCAAACAAGCCGTCGCCCTCAACGACCTGCACACCGGCTGGAATCCCCAGGCCCCCCTCCGCCTCTACCACGGCGACCTCGACGCCACCGTCCCGCTCATTCAGAGCCAGGTCACCCTCAGCGGCCTCTCCAACGAGGACACCCAGATCGACCTCGAAATCGTCGAAGGCGCCGACCACCTGCAAACGATCGTACCGTCCACACTCCGCACGATTCACTGGTTCGACAGCATCGCTGCCGAGGACTGAGTTCACGGACCCGCAGGCGTCGTCGTGTCCCAGCATCGCGTCTTGCCCGAGATACATGCGTCCTTCGGAACCTGGTCGAGCTTCATCAGCATTGGACTCGCGAATCCGTGAGGCGTCATGGAGTGGCGACACTCGATTTGTGTCGTGTGCTTGGGCGGCGCCGCCGTCAACTCATCGAAGCGTTTCCCCATGCACCGAGCCAACGCTGGGCTCGGTCCAGGGGGGCGCGACGTGAAGCCGATCGACCGCGTACCGACGGCGAAACACCCCACGCCTCCGGCACACTCCCGGGCCTCGATCGATATCGTGAACACCTGCGCGAAGTCGGGATTCGCGGTGCGCTCCTCCGCCTCGCACGAAAGACGACCCTCCTCCAGCTGCCGCGCGAGCGCACAGCTCAGGGTCTCGGCTGGCGCTTCAGCGGCCGGGGTCGGACCCGATGCAGCCGGCTCGGGCGAATCGAGCGCAGCGGCAGGGGCCCCCGGAACCTGGGACGGCGCACACCCGACCGTGGCAAGGGCCAAGGATGCGCAAAGGACCGTCCGCATACCCACACCTTGCCACGGATCAGTCTCGCGGTGCTCGGGGTGTTTCTCCGAAAGGTCCAGGCCACCACCAAATAGACGCGACTCGCTTCTTTAGGCCCCTCCCGCCATATGCACCTCGCGGACAGGTGTTCGTTCGGAGATTGAAACCGGGCCCGCGCTCATATGCGGTGCTAGCCCAGGTTCCCGGGGGTTGGTCAGCCGGGACGCAGTTCTCGAGCTTGTTCAGTCCCCAGGCACGTGGGCTCGGTCGGGCCATCATTCCCGACTTCGCTTTTGCCGTCGACGACCTACACCGCGCCACCGACCAGGACCTCCGCCGCCGGGCGCTTCCAGACCAGGCGACGCTCACGTTGTGGCTCATGCGCGACATCCGAGACAGAACCACAATGCTGACTCACGTCCGGAACTGGGCCGACGTGCTCGAACGTCTCGCTCGTGGGGTCGACGGAGACCAAGCCCTCGCGCTCCTGCTTCGTTACGTCGCTCTCGCCTCGGGTGACCTGCAGCTCACCGAGTTTCGTGACGTGCTGCACGGGCACGCTCCCACCGTCGAAGCTCTCGCCATGACCATCGCCGAACAACTCGAGGCCAAAGCCATTTCAGCTGGACGAGCCGAAGGCCGTGCTCGAGGGCGCGCCGAAGGCGAGGCCAAAGGTCGTTCCGAAGCTACGGCGAACTCCATCCTCATGGTTCTCGAGGCTCGAGGCGTTCGCGTCTCCGAGGTTGTGCGCGGTCGCATCCAGGACTGCGGCAACCTCGACCAACTCGATCAATGGCTCGTGCTTGCCGCTACGGCGACCTCGGCGGACGACATCTTCCAGGCCGAGTAGCGCCCGCTCGGGCGGCAACGAGGATCACTTCTCGATGCCCAGGCGGCTGAGCCCAGGTACATCGGTGGTGCGCTCGAGCACGCCTTGTTTCGTTGCCACGCGGAACATCGCGTTGCGGCTGCGGACGTCACCTTCGCTGAGGAACGTCTGATAGCTGGCCAGCGGTTGGACCTGGTAGTTCCACAGCGAGTCGGCGTGCTCCCACTCCTTGTTGTAGATGGTCCGAAGCACCACGCTCTTGTCATCCCCGGGCAAGCCGGCGATGTTGGCCATGTACTGCTTGGTGTACTTGTAATACTCCTCCGCATTGGAGAGGTACAGCACGCGCACGGGCATATCCAGCTTGGTCGCGGCGACGCCGACGCTGATCATGGTGTCCTTGCCAGTCAGGTCTCCATCCATGATGCGGACCCTGTCGTTCTGGAACAGCGTGCGAATGTGGTTGTAGTACTCGGGGTTGGACAGCCAGCTGGTCTTGGTGTCGCCTTGATGCCGATCGATGACGTGCTTGAGGTGCCGGAAGATCGTCTCGCGTGATGCCCGGTAGGTCTGCAGCCGAAGCCGGCGGGTCTTCGTGTCCTCCTCGGCGTAGGCCTCTTCGAGCAACGCGATGCTGGCATCCTGCTCGCTCTCGTTGAAGCGCTGGTGGAGTTGCTCGGGCGTCTCGGAGGCCTCGATCAGCACCTCGTAGTTGTTGTGCACGTCGACCACCATGTGGTCGATGTCGAGGAGGAACATCAGCTCGGCACCCTGGGCTGCGGCCACCGTGTAGCACTGGTCCGGACCCACGCCGACGAAGGCTCCGCCGATGCCTTCAACGTAGGGGAACCACGTGTCGTGGCGTCGCTCGTTGCTCTTGACGTAGTGGTTGGGCAGCGGCTCGCCACCATCGGTGGGCCCAGCCAGAAAGATCTCGGCATGCTCCGCCGACAGCGGTGCCAGGGGGTCGGCGGGGGGTGGCGGCTCAGCGGGGGCCGCAGGCTCGGCGGCGGGCGCCGGCTCAGCGGGTTCGGGAGCCTCGGCGACCGGTTGCTCGGGCGCGGCCGCATCCTTGGTTTCGCTGGCGGGCGGCAGTGCTTCGTTGGTGTCGAGGTTCGCGTTGGGGCTGCAACCCGACACCGAAGCCACACAGAGAGCGAAAAGCGCGCCAGAACGGAGCATTGGCGGAGTCTATGCGGAACCGAGCCCCGACGCGAATGAGTGACTCAACCGGGCCGACCCACCTCCCGCGAGGTGCGTTGACCCGTGATCCGCGCCCGGTCTAAACATGCCCCGTGACGAAGACCCGTGCGGTGACGTGCCTGTTCCTGTGTGCGCTCTACGGCTGCGACGACAAGGCGCCCACGCCCAACGCCGCCGAACAACCGAAGACCGAGTCCAAAGCCGCGAGCAAACCCGAAGAGGCCGCCGGGGCGTCCACGGTCGAAGCATCGTTCGACATCGACAACGCGTTCGCCAACCCCAGCGGCGACCTCAGCCTCGCCGGTGGCTCGTTGTCCCTCACCCTGCGCACCGAACTCGACGCTCCGATCAAGCTGTCCGCGCCCTACCCCAAGGCGGAAAAGCACGCGCGTTTCGAGTACCAGACCAAGGACGGCAAGGTCGTCATCGGAGACCACGAGTTCGAGGTCAAGCTCGAGTCGAACTCCATGACCCCGGCACGAGACGCCTTCATCATCCCCATCGACGCCCCCGACCTGAAGCGCTCCGCCCCCGCCGTGCCCGACATCCTCTTCTGGATGCTCGAGGTCCCCGCCGCAGACGCCAAGGGACTCGAAGCGCAGTGCGGCAAGGACATCGAGGTCAAAGGCTCGGGCACGATCGTCTCCCCCAAGGTGATGGCGCTCAGCGAGCTCATCGCGTATCGCGGCAAAGCCGAGATCCCCGTGGAGGTCAGCGCCAAGCTCTCGCTGACCTGCGAGTGAACGGCTCGACCCCCGAAAGCGCGTTCGGCAGGTCGCGACTCAAGCTCGCTCGAGGTCGGTCAGGCTAGAGCAGAGGAAAGCAGGACCGCGTGCGGTCGACGGTGCCCTCGGCGTCGAGGGTCCCGTCCAGGTAGCGCCAAGCGTAGTCCAACACGGTGGGGTCGGACGTCTCGGTGAGGTCGACCAGACCGTCGATGCAGGGGCCGCTGACGTTGGTGTCGGAGAAGGTCCACGTGCGGGTGCCATCGGCGTGCACGCCCACTCCCCCTCGATGACACGCGCCGGAGGAAAAAACGGCGACGCCGACCTCACTCGGGGAACGGAACGTCTCGCCACCCGGCGTCCGCGCGCACACGTTCCGCCAGGCCGTCATCAGCGGGTTCCGCCACGTAGTCGTAGTACTCGCTGGCCACGAACACGTCGCCCGGTTCGACCTCGGTGAACTCGATCGCGTCTCCGTCCAACGGTCGTTCGAGGTTACCGACCATCTTCGACTTCGCGCCGTCTTCGGTGCTGAGGATCTTGTGCCCCACGTTGGTTTGCGGCGCCAGGATGTTGTTTTCCACCAGGACCTCGGCGCCGAGTCGGGCCCAGATCGCGGTGCCACTCTCCCACTCGTACAGGTTGTTGAACGAATGGGCCCAGCCGAAGCGCAGACCGGGAAGGCGCTGAACGACGTGTTCGTAGTGGTTGTGATGAGCGGTCCACCGCATGTCCGCACCATCGCCCTCGGGGCTGCCAGCACCTGTGAGCATGGCCTTGTCGTGGTCGAACACATGGGTGTACGAGACAGTGATGTCCGTGACCCGTTCGGTCGCGTCGAAGGCTCCATCCCCACCGCTAGACAGGTCGCAGTGATGGACCCACATGCGCGAGCCACCATCGTAGAAGCGCAAGAGGTCGTCGGGGGCGTCGCGCAGCTTGAGGTTGTTCACGATCACATTGCCTTCGCCCCCTTCCACGTAGAGGCCGCCTCCCACAATCGTGACATCGGCGCCACGGCCATCGAGCGTTTTGTCGCTGCCCACCGAGACGTTGCTTTCGAGCTCGATGACCCCATCCACCTCGAAGCGAATCCACACCGGCCCCTCGAGGGCTGCAGCTTCGCGCAGGCTTCCCGGGCCATCGTCGGCAAGCGTCGTCACGGAGACCAAGGGTCCGCCCGCTCCACCCGTCGTCGATGCGCCAAAACCAACCCGCTCGTTCAGCAGGCGCTCATGGGGCGGACCGTCGAAGGGCTCCCCGGTGCTCTCGCCATCGCTGTCGCCTCCGGAGGATGCGGACGTGGAGCCCGCGGCCTCGTCGTCCGAGCCACTGGAGGTGCCAGAGTCTTCGACCTCGCCCGACGTCGTCCCGCCCGACGTCCCCGCATGCGTCCCCGTTCCGCCCGTTCCAAGTTCCGCGCCCTCGGACGGATCTGGTGGGGTGCACCCCAGGCTCAAGAGCAGCGCCGTTGCGCCCGCTTGCATTCTCATCTGCATTGCAGGGCTGCTGTTCCACCCTGACGAAGACTGTCCGCAAGAACCCGAGATTCTGCCGTGGCTGTGCTCGGGGTTACATGCCGCGCCCGTGGCTGCCCACGGCGAGCCCGTCCCCCGGCCTGAAGCCCCCTTGAAGATTCACTGGTCGACCGTGTCCGGACAAGGCCGGAGGTCTTCGGCCGACACTCCCCACACTCGATCGGCGCACTCAAGCAGCGCAACGCGATGAAGCGCCAGCCCGAGACGCTCAGCCGCGAACACGATGACCAGCTCGGTCCGCGGATGCCGACAAGCGCGGTGTCGCATTCCCGGTGCTAGCCATTCGAGTGTGGCTCCACCGCAAGGCTCCGGCTTGGAACCCCTAGAACTCCGCCTTACCCGCCGCCCGGCGTGACAACGGGGAACAGTGAAGGCGAGTCGAGGCTCCTCGTTTCGCGCGAATCCCTCGCCCCGCTCACGCCTAGGCTCTGGCCCTCGGGGTCAGGTGCGCCCGCCCTCGAACCATCACCAGCTATGCTCGGGCGCTCCTCTAGTCGACGCATCGCCGCGCGAGAACTGGCCATGGGTGCACCGGCGCCGTGGCAAACGGAAACCAACCCGGATCGAGATCGAGAGTATCTCCGTCCATCCCAAACTCCTTAACTCGCCACTGACCGCAGGTTTCCTCAAGACTCGACGCGGACGCTTCCGTCTCGCCAACGGTCGCAGACATGCCCCCCACAGCGACGCTGAGACCTGATCCCCCCTCCGTATCTCCCGACGATTCCGTCGAGCAAGACACCACGAACGCGACTCCCGCGACGAAGCTTGCGACACAAGAAGCGAGAAGTGTTCCTCGTTTGACCATCAACCGTGGCTAGCACGGCCCCACCGGCGCGACAAACTCTGAATCCCCCGGGTTTCTCGGAGACTCCAGAAAGAGAGAAACTCAGAGACATGGGCAGGTACTCCAACGAAATTCGTGAACGCGGCGTGAGGCTCGCGAAGGAGGCGATAGGCAAGCACGACTCGCGGTGGGCAGCCGTAGAGTCGATCGCGAAGAAACTGGGCTGCTCGCCGCAGACGCGACGAAGTGTTCCCTGCGGGAACGGTGCGGATGCGGCTCCACCACAAAGTGCCGACGGCAACGCCACCTGCGGCCCTACGGTCTTCGTAGGCCCGAGGTCACAACCTCACCGGCGAGTACCTCACTCGAACCGGAGGAACCCCCCTAGCACCAACTGGAGTTCCTCGTCGGTCGTTCGGCCCCCATCTTCGAACCCGACCCATCCCGAGATTTCGACAACCCGATGCAGTGGAATGTCGAACGCTCTCGTCAGGTACGCGGAAACCAGAAGACGTCCTTCGCCCGGACCGTCCGCGCCAGCCTTTTCTCGGACCAAGCGAATGACCTCGGCCACGCTCGCCCCACACCTGGCTTGTTCCCGTATTTGGTGCTGTATGGACTGCTCTAGTTGCATATCCTCTGCTCTCCGATCCGACGTTGGCGGCGCGGAACTTCCACCGTCCGCGTAGCTCTGCCACCGCCCGTCTGCGCGCCTGCGCCATCATAGACCCGGTACGCCTGTCCGCGTAGCCGGGGCACCTCCGAACCTGGCCGTCACCACCGTCTTCGTGACGTGCCGCTGCGTCCACCAGAGCTATCGGCTCGTCCCCAAGCCCGTCGTGCGCCGCATCGTCGACTTCTGCTTCGCCGTCGTCTCCACCCGGTACCGCAACGAGTTCGGCATGGAGTTCTACGAGTTCGAGTTCCTCTCGACCCACTACCACCTCCTCGCCAACAACGCGTCTGGCAAGATCACCGACTTCCTGCAGGAGCTCAACTCGCTCATCGCCAGTTCCCTCAACGCGTTGCGCGGGAGGAGCGGAGCCTTGTTCGATCGCGCGCCCGGCATTCAGACCGTGCTCGGCGACGCGAAGGTCTTCGAGCACTGCGTCTACACCCTCGCCAACGCCGTCGTAGCGGGGATCGTGCACAAGACCACCCGCTGGAAGGGCTCCAACTCCCTACGCTACGAGTACGGCCAGGAGTATGTCGTCTCCAAACCGCGGGTTGGCCTGTGGTCCAAGAATGCCCAGCACAAGCATCGCCGCCGCTCTCAGCGTTCGGGGCGGGCGGCGTTCGCGGACCGCTCGACCCTCCCCGCCGCCGCCATCATCAAGCTCGACCGACCGCCCATCATGCTCGAGCTTTCCGATGCCGAGCTCCGTACCAGGATTCGAGACGCGCTGCGGCTCCGGGAGGCCGAGACCGCCAAGAAGCGGGCCGGCAAACCTGCCCTCGGCATGACAGCCGCGCTGAAGATTCACTGGTCGACCGTGCCCCGCCAGGGCGAAGCGCTCTTCGGCCGCAACCCCACGCTCTCAACCGAAACGCTCGACCAGCGCATCGCCATGAAGCGCCTACGCAGGGTGTTCATCCGCGAGTACAAAGACGCGCTCGCCCGGTGGAATGCCGGCCAGCGCGACGTCGTCTTCCCCGCAGGAACCGTTCGGATGCGCCTACGTCACAAGGTGCCGACGGCGCCGACGCCTGCATTCCTCCGGTCCCCGTAGATCTGGAGTCACAACGAAGAACCGCAGGAGGCGAGCCGATGCTCGTCCTTTTCCGTTGGTTCCTCCGTGTCTCCGGGACCTGCACCCTAGCCCGCAGGGTCAGGGTCGTACGTCCTCCAAGGACGGGTGGAGCCAACTGCGCCGCCTCCCTGCGACCGTTGGCTGGCCATCCGCCTCTTCACTGACACGAGTGTCAGCACACTGCTTCCAGATTGGTGTTCTCATTTCCTGGCGCCCCGCCTCACGCCAAGTCGGAACCGAACTCCGGCACTCCTTTCCCAGCCTTCAGTATATCCAGCGCCTGTCCTGCAAGGTCACCAAGCGTTGTGTCATCCGTCCAGGCCAGACGGGTCGCGTCTAGCACGTGTGCCTCAACGTCGTCCATATATCGCACTAGCCCTGTCCGCGCCACCTGACGGACACCAAGCCAGACCATTCCAGCTTCCTCAGAACGAATCAGCGCTTCGATAAACTTCTCTTGCAGCTCCTGCGGCGCCGTGTGCGGAAAGAGGCCCGCCAAGTGGACTCGGGTGGCGAGTTCGAAGGAATTGTCCAACACGACCGCAAGTAAGACGCGTAGTCCGTCCAGCGTCGTCGCCGCCTCCATCCCCAGCAAGTAAACATCCCGCATCGAGGCTCCGACAAAATCGACTTTCTTGATCATTTGGTCACCTTATTTAGCATTGAAAACACAACTTCCAAGCTCCAACCGTCAGCGGACATTTTCCGCACGAGAGCCTCTCCAGATCCGACAAACACGTCACCTGAAGAGTCGATAACGAGTATTTTGTTCTGCATCGCGGCCGAATACACTTCTGCCCCGCTCACAGTTGAGCCTGTCCTCTTCGCTTGCCAGCGAAAACGCTGGCGCGCCTCCGCGGCAAGACGTTCAAAGAGCTCCGTTCGCGTTTTTTTCTCGGCAGGCGCCCTCCCTAACTGCTCAAGGATCGGACCGATTGCCTTATCCGTGCTGCCGACGTCCGGCAACAGAAATTCTGATTCGTCAAGACTACGAAGCGGGTCGCCATTTATGTCGATAAACCTCTTCGGTGTCTCGGCCGCTTCCACGACAGCTTCTCTTGCAGCCGCTTTTGCGGCTTCCTCTCCCGCCTCCTCAGAAGTTTCCTTCGCACCACGGCGAAACAAGTCTCTCGCACGGGTACGTATTGCAGCCCAGAACCCCTTTGTCCCTGCCTTTACCGCCGCTCCAACACCGACGATGGTGAGGGCAATATCGACGACACGTAAGGCAGCTCCGATCCATGCAAGCGCCTCTGAGGGATTATCCCCGTGGCCGTCCAATAGTTCCCGGGCATAGTCCACGGCTTCCTTCTCTGGAACCGTCTCGCCTGGATCGTAGAGTGTCGGTCGCTTTTCCAGGAATGGGAACACTTCTTGAACGATAAATTCCTTTCCAAACGAAAAACTCTGTGGGCCGTCCTCCTTCACCGTCGTTGAACCGTCAGCAAGCACAGCGTCTCGCGACGAAAGAGCATTCGCTTCCTGTGCGTCGAGTCCATATTCACCGAATCTCTCCAAGAGTGCGCGACGGGCGACATCTTGGGCCGAGTCTCCTTTCCGGGCGTCGACAACAACCTCAATCCTTCCGGGCCCAGCCCCGCGGCTAGGAATCTCTGGCTCGGCGTACATGCCAGAGGGATCGACCATCGAAACCGGCCGACCCGACACATACGCATACCGGTTCACCCCATCGCCAAGCCCGATCGGGTCACTCGCCGTCCACCGAGCCAACCAGCAGGCGTAGTACCGAGCCCCGTGGTACCCAAGCCCCGTCTCCTCGTCCCGCTCCTTCCCGGTATACCGATACGTCCGCTCGGAGACATCAATCCCCGAGTTCACCGCCCGATACGAACTCGTCCCATACGGGTGATACTCCTCGTACGAAATCACCTCCGCGCTCGCCGTCAGCTCCAGTGACGCCGACCCCAGGTGGTTGCTGTACTGATACCGATGATGCGTGGTCGGACTCGCGACGGGCGTTCCGATCTCCACCGTCCGCGTCTCCACATCGCACATCCGCCCCGCGTCGTCCGCAACGTGCAGCGTTTCCCGCTCCAGCTGCAGCACCCCGTTCGTGCGCTCCCGGTACAGCTCGAACGCCCCGAGATACACCCGCTCGTACGTCTGCGTCCCGCTCAGGTTCACCCGAACCTTTCGCACCCGCTGTCCGGACCCGTCGTACACGAAGTACACCGTCCCGCCACCGCCCAGGTCCGCCGAGCGCATCTGGTCCGCGTAGTTCCACGTCACCGCACTCAGGTGCGGCATCGAGGTCATGTTCCCGTGCGGGTCATACCCGTACGAGTGGCTGTGCACGCCCGAGGCATCCCCAGGAGCCGAGTTCGCCACCAAGCGGTTTCCGTTGGCCGCGTACTGGTACGCCCGCGTCCAGTTCCCGCCCGAGGCCGCGTGCTGCATCGACAGGATGTTCCCGACCACGTCGTACACGTACTGCTCCGTGTACGTCCGCATCGCCGTCCCGTCCTGCGGATGCAGGCTCGCAGATGCGCCGAACTCCGTCGGCTGGGCTGCGTTTTGGCCCGCGTGCTCTCGACCCTCCGCGTTCGTCAGCCGGTACAGCGCGTCGTACTCGTACCGCTGCGTCGCTGTCACGACCGCACCGCCGAAGTACACGTCGTCCTGCGCCTCGTCGGCAATCTCCACGATGTTCCCGACCGCGTCGTACGTGTACGCCAGGTCCTGAAACGTCCGCGTTGCGTCCGTCGTTCGCAGTCGGGTGAGCCGCTGCGTGATGTCGTCGTACGCGTAGTTCGTCTGAGTCCCGTTGCCATACGCGATGAGCGTCCGTCGCCCCTTCGCGTCGTAGTCGATGTTCGACACGAAGCTCGTCGAGTTCGCGCTCCCCCGTACGTTCGCCGTCACCCCTTCGAGCAACGCCGCCTCGTTGTACGCCAGCTGAACCACCGTACCGTCCGGCGTCGTCTGCGTCACCGCTCGACCCAGTGCGTCGAACGTCGCCTCCGTCCGGAACACCTCGCTCTCCAGCATCGAGGCCGCCGCCTGCTCCAGGTCGCTCACATCCTCGAGCTCCCCCAGCGCCGACCAGTCCAGCGTCTGCGTCACATCCACCGCAAGCTGACGCTCTGCTGCCAGCAGCCCGCCCTTGAAGTCGTATGCCACCGCCGTCTGCACGCCCGCGCCATCATAGACCCGGTACGCCTGCCCGCGTAGGTTCAAGCTCTCCGGGCTGGCCAGCGACTCCCCGTATACCGTGCGCGTCGTCAGCACCTCGCTGCCCGACGCCTCCACGTACTGGTGCGTGGGCCGCAGGCCCGCATCGTAGCGCCAGCGCGAGGTGAACCCGCGCTCGCTGAACGCACGCAGTGGGTTGCCCACCACGTCGGTGATCGCCCGCCGCCAGCCCGCGTCGACCGACGTCTCCTGGAGGCCCTGACCGGCCATGCCGAACAGGTTCTCCTGCGCCACGTTGCCGCGCGCGTCGATCACCTGGAGTGTGTTGCCGACGATGTCGAGAACCATACGGGTCTCGGCGAACTCGGCACCCCCATTCTCGGTGACGACGCGCACAGCTCGACCTAGCGCGTCCATGCGGGTCACGGTTGGCGTGCCGTCGTACGCCGCGCTCAGGACCGCGGCGCGACGGTCTGGGTCCGATCCGGCCAACGCCAGCCGTTCGGTCTCCCACCGCGTGCCGACCACCGTGTCGCCCGCGTCGTAGCTCACCTGCGTCCACGGCCCAAACTCGGCCCGAGCATGGGTGCCATCGGGCAGATCCGTTCGCACCACCCGACCCAGCGGATCGTAGTGCACCAGCGGGCTCACGCCTTGCTCACGAAGCTCGGCCTCGTCCTCGTATGCAGACGTGCTCGAGAAGTACGGCTCGTACTGCCGCACCGGGTTGCCCTTGTTGTCGAACACCGTGCGACCGCTGCCGATGAACCGGTTCTCGGTATGAGCCAGCACGGGGTTGCCCTCGCCGTCCAACACCAACGCCCCATGCTCGTCCCGCGTCGGCGCATCGCCGGGCTCCGCATTCGCCTTCGCCAGCAACGTCGCCCCGGACCCATCGAAGTAGGTCCAGCTCTCTTGCCACCGCGTGGCCGGGTTGCCGTGCTCCTCCCGGGCCCGGCCATACGCCGACAGCGGCTCCCGGCGGTCACGCCACGCAAACACGTCGTAGCTGAACGTCGCCGTCGGGTCCTCGGGCGTGTCGCCTTCGTTCGCACCGTCGGTCCCCAGCAACGCCGTCCACACCACGCGGCCGAACGTGTCGAACCCAATCTGGGTTCGGTTCCCGTTGGGGTCGGTGCTGCGATACGGCGCCAACACTCGATAGTCGTGTTCGAAGCTCGCCACGTTCCCCAACGCATCGGTCACCTGGGCCACGAACAGCAGGTGGTCGTCGTAGACCACGCTGGCTTCGTTGCCGAATGGATCGCGCCCGGTCACGGGTGCGTAGAACAGCGCCGGGTCGAACACCTGACGACCCGAGCGCGTCCACCACAGGCCGTCCTCCAATACGTAGCCCCCCTCGAGTTCCAACAACGACGCGTCCACCTCCGTCCCGAACACCGCCGCGCGCTGCCCTTCGGTCAGCACCGCCGACCGTGATTCGTAGGGCAGAGCTCGAGTGCCACACTCGCCCAGAGGAAGCGGGCCTGAGAGGTCGTCTCGATAGTAGAGCGCTCGAGACCGAGAGAGCAGACGTCGCGCCGAGCCTGCCGGGGATACCTCGTTGGCGACCTCGGGCGCATCATCGAGCTCCGAGCGCAGCGCGTCGATCAGCACGCGCGAGTTCGATGCAACCGCGAACCCGTGCAGCTCGTAGCTCGACGACGACCGTGGCACCCCCGCGCGCAAGACATCGGGGTCGTCCACCGCGATGAACGACGCCTCGCTCACCACCACCGCGCTTTCGCTCTGCTCGGGGATCTCGGGGTTGCGGGCCGGATAGCTCACCTGAGCCGAGCGCGTCACGTTGCCGTATTCGTCGACATCCAGCACCAGCGAGTGCCCCACCCGAGGGTTGTTCGCGTCACGCTCGTAGTGCAGCGACAACGACTCCCGAGCATGGGCAAAGACCACCGCGTGCGATGGCCTCTCGAACCGCGTCACGGCAGGGGCAGCCTGCTCGAGTCGGACCGTGAAGTTGGTCTCGCTCACCGAGTAGGGCGTGTCCTGCTGCGCCGTTCCATCCAGCGCGTAGACCTCCGACCGCAACGCGCGGCCGCGAAGCGCACGAGTGGCCTCCAGGCACTCACGACCGCTGAGCCACTCGGGCAGCACCGTATCCGACAAGCGCCAGATCCCGCTTTGCGGGTCGCCGTCCCAGTATTCTTCCGCCAACGCGGCCGCGATGTCACCGTGATCCAGATAGGCCCCGGTGTGAAACCACGTCTTGGTGTACACGGGCGGCTGGTGGAGCTGCGACTCGATGTGGTCGAACAGCGTCAGCTCGAACAGAACATCCTCGGTAAAGTCCTCGTAGGACTCCGTGTCCCAACGCTCCACCATCGCAAAGCCTCGGAACTCGCGCTCGACACCATCATAGTATCCGTGGTGGTACGCGTAGGTCTGCACGAAGCGCCGCCGTGCGATCGCATCGTAGGCCTCCACCCGCGTCACGACATACGTCGGGAACGGCAGCGTGGTCGCCCATGGCCGCCCTGCCGCTCGGTCTCGTAGGTACTGCATCGTCGCAGGTTCGTACGAGAGCCGAGTCTGCAGCCCCATGTTGTTGTCGGTCTGCACCAGCAGGTGTGGCTTCTGGGGCAGCAGGTCCAGGACCATTACCTTGTGGGGTTCTGCCCAGCTCGCTGCGGTCGACCAGACCAAGCTCGCCGTGCCCTTGCCGAAGATGTCCCGCACCTCGACGGCGGTCGCGGCATCGACACCGGGAAACGGTCGCAGCGGTTGCGCGTCTGAGAATCCGTTGCCAGAGCGGTTCATCCACGCCCGGGCTCCGGAGTCGTCCAGATACAGGATGTCCGCCGTGCCACTGCCATCGAGGTCACCCATGCGCACGTACGCGGGCTGGAAGTCGGCCCGGGCACAGAACACCGGGCTTCCATCCATCGTCACTCGTCGGCCGAAACGGCCGTACCCCAGGTTGGGCCAGTAGTGCACCGCCCCGTTTTCCACGCGCACGATGTCTTGAAGGCCGTCGCCCGTCATGTCGGCGAGCTGGACCGTCCCCGTACCGTCGGCAAACAGCACCGCCGGGCCATCGTGTTCGTTGGCCGGCTTGTGCAGCATGTGACCGGGCCCGTGTCCTCCCTTGCCCAGCGACGGGTACCAGATGAAGTGGTCGTCCTTCACCAGCAACACATCCGCCCGGCCGTCGCCATCGAGGTCGAGCTGCTGCAGATTGGGGTCGGACCAGTCGATGTTCGGCACCGACTCGAACGACTCGAACGCCTCCCAGCTCCCCGACACCCTCGCGTACGATCCCGCGTGGCCGAGTGAGCGGACCGCAAGCTCCAGCCGACCGTCGCCGTCGAGGTCGGCGAGCTGCGCCCCTTGGCCGAGCTTCGCGGTCGTCGGTTGCTCGCCCACCAGCGTGAGCGGCCCGAATCGACCTTCGCCGAGCGGACGCTTGTAGTAGAGCGCATCGCCCTGCTGGCTGAGAATGCCGGGCAGGCCCTCACCGTCGAGATCCGTGAACCGGAACTCCGCCCCATCCACGCCCGGCCCGACATTCTCGAGGCTTTCTTCGTCGAGTTCGACCAGCCGGGGAGAAAACTCGACCGGGGTGTAGCTCAACTCCAAAGCGGGCAGCGCCTCCGCGTCGTAGCCCCCGGTGACCTCGTCGTACACGTAGGCTCGCTGCACAGCGGAACCCAGCTTGGCCAAGTGCGCGTCATCGTCGAACACCAAGTCCGTGGAAGCCACGAGCCGAGGCTCGCTCGAGAGCGCGGCGATCCGGTGGAACATCAACACCCGGCCGCAGCGGCGACGCGTGCGAATGTCGAAGCCCGCGCGATGGCTCGAGAACGGGTCGGTACGTAGCGCCCAGGGCCGCTCCTCGTTTGGCGTCACGAACAGCTGACCGCTCGCGGATTCGTGCCCAAACTCGCCATAGTCGAACACCACCTCGAACATGAAGTCGGCCGGCACCCCCGGCGTGGCGTTGCCGTACTCGATCCGCGACAGATACAGGTTGGCGACTGGGCCCCGATTGTTCTCCGCCACGAAGTCGCCCAGCGGCCCCGCCTCGTCTTCGGCCTTGTACGTGTAGCGAGCGATGTTGCCTCGGTCGTCACGGGCCTCCTCCAGCTTCCACGCGTAGACCCGGCTCGGGTCTTCGGGGTCAGCCAGTCGAGCCTGCGCCGTGCTGCCGTAGCGCGCGAGCGTGTTGTCCGGCGTCCGCACCTCCCAGTGCGTCGTGCCATCGCTCAGCGACACCCACCGCTCGATTCGCGCGAAGCCACCTTCGACCCGCGGCCGGTACGGGTAGATCGCGTACCCGTCACGCTCGCTGCGAACCCGATTGCCCGCCGCATCGCGCACCGGCACCAAGTCTTCCGACCCCGCGAGCACGAACGTGTCGCTCTCCACCGAGTCGCGATACTGCGGGAGTTCCTGCTCCGTCTTGCGCATGATGCCCGGCACGCTCATCGACCATCCAAGGCCAAACGGACCATTGCCCGACCCCGACGCGTAGGAGATGCCCAAAGACGGCGCCACCGCACCGCGCCCCGGCGACGTCGCAATCGGAATCGACATCGACCCCGACCCCGTGAACGCGTTGGCCTCGAACGTCTCCCCCATGCCTTGAATCGCGCCACCCCCCTGGGGCATCTGCACCTTCGGCACCCACGGCTGCTCCTGGGCTGGCGCCGTTTGCTGCTCTTCGGAAGAGCCTCGTGAGGCTTGCGGACCGGACTCGCCCGCGGATTGCTCCGGCTGGGGAGCGGCACCCACCGCTGCTCCGAGCGTGGGCTTCTCATCATCGTTGCGTTGCATGAATGAACTCGCTTGAACTGGAAGAAGGAAATCGTCGTGGGCCGAACACGGCCCGAGAAATGCGTCGGCCGGGGCCGGGAATGACCCCGACCGCCGCTTGTGTTTGCGTGGCGGAGCCCAGGCGGGCTCCGGCGTCACGTCAGGGGTTGGGGATCGTCACTTCGAAGCGGACGATGACCCACAGGTCGTCGACCTCATGGTCGTCTGGCAAGTCGATCGCCGAACCGAGATCGAGGCTCCAGGGTTGGTGGGTGACCGTGCCCCCCGAGGTCAGCGTCAAGCTGAATCCCGACGTCGCATTGCCGTCCATCGCTTCGAGCTCGCCTTCCGCCGGAGTGAGATCTGCTGGCACATCACCATTCTCGAAGCCTTCGCCGACCACCGCGACTTCTACCCCGTTCACCACCGGTGAGAGCCCACGCATCATGAACGGGAAGCGCTCGAGCGTGATGGGTAGTTCCATCGACGTCTCCGTCTGCCCATCCGCCGGGCGGAGGAAACGTTCCCAGTCGACCGCGAAGTCCTTCTTCGCGCTCAGGACCAATGCCATCCCTGCTTCGTTCCCCTCTGCAAGCGCAGCATTGAGCTGCGTCTGGAGCCCAGATTCGACCGTTTGCCGGAACACCGCCCCGCCATCACGCGCCGTGTAGTCGATCCGAATCTCCACATCGGAGATCGCGTCGTAGTCGAACTGACGGACGGCCGTGGGAAGCCGCAGGCTCCAGCGACTGGCGACGCCTGCCCCCTCGAACGGAAGGTACCGCTCGTCACGGAAGTTCAGCTCGAACAGCCCGCCGTCTTCACGCGCGTGGCTGGTTGCGATGCGCTTCGTGCCACCGTACGTCGTGCGAACCGCTCCCTCGTCGAAGCTTGGCGTAGTCCGCAGATCGTCGCGAAGCAGCGTGAGCGTGGCGCCGATACTCGTCTGAGGCCCAGCGACCGCCGGGATCGTGACTCGAACCGCTCGTGAGCGGCGAAGGTAGTGCCCTGCGTGGTCGAGGTCGAACACCATCTCCGGGACCTCGAACTCGCACTCTCCCGTCTCCCGGAGCTGCAGCAGCGCCTGCGGATCGATCTGTCGAAGCGACACCCGCTTGGTGAGCTCGAGCTCGCGCTTGTCCTTCTCGAGGTAGGCGGATTCCATCCGCTTGATGTCGAGATGGAGGCGCTCGCCCGCCAAGAGGCCCTTGCGGAGGCTGTCCCAGTAGCCGAAGTCGATGAACGTGTCGTCGATTTCGAGCTCGAACTGCATCGCGCGCTCGGCCTTCTTCGCCATGTCGAAGGCGAGCTTGTAGGCCTGGAAGTAGAGACGAGACAGTTCGCTCGTCATCCAGCCATAGAGCTCCTGACTGGTGAACTTGTCGCGGTAGAAATCCTCCATCTCTTTCGAGTCTTCGATCTGTCGTTCGAGGTTGGAGAGTTCCTTCTCCGCGATGGCTTTTCGGATCTCGGCTGCGACGATCTGCTTCTCGATCTGACGGAGCTCGGTCCTGGCGAGATCGAGTTGGTGACGCCAGTCGTCCCAACGTCGCTCCTGGGAGGCTCGGATTCCGGCCAACGACCCCTCGACCTCATACTTGACAGCTGACGTCTGAATCGCAGCAATGCCTGATTGCGCCGCCGCGGAAAGGTTGCTCCCCCCGAAGCTGGCCGAAAATGATGGCTCTATTCCCGTAACGCCGGTCGAGAAGTTGGGAATCACGGCAAACGCCTGTGCCATGCGAGCCTCGGCCTCCTGCAGGATTCTCTCGTTGGCTCCGTCGATCATGTTCTCGATCTGAAGCGCCTCCTTCTCCGACACGGGCTTCCGCGAGCCGAAGAACGTGATTCGAGTTGAGGCTGACTGCTCCGCCTCCTCGAGGGCCCGCACCTGCTCATCGGCCTCATCTACCTGACGGCGCCGAACCTGTCGTAGCCGACTCAATACGCCAGTCTCGTGGCTAGCACGAAGTCTCGACAGAGACTCCACATCTCTTTTCTCGAGGGCGACGAGCAAGGCAGCTCCAAGGTTGCGAACGTCGCCGCACAAATCCACCGCACGTGCGACGAGAGTCCGGTAGCGGTAGTGCGGGAGGTTGCCCCCAATCCCCGAGATCGCCTCACCAAGGTCGAGACCGGCGGCTCTCGCCCTGACGAGCAGTGCGGGGTCGATCGGCGGCTCGAACAGGGCCAATGCACGCTCGACACCTTCGATGTTCTGGCAGTTTCGGATCTTGAACAGCCGGTCCGCCACCCTGTCCCAGTACTCCAACAACTGGGGGTTGGGGGGCAGACAAAACGTCCACCAGAAGTACGTCTGCTGGCCAGACGGGGGAGTCGGAGCCCAGTTCTGCGGTGTGGGGTACCCGGGGCCAGGCTCATCCGTCTCCCCGGCGAGAACGTTCGATCCACCGAACACGGAACTCCCGGCCCCTGAAGAGTTGGCGATGAGCGTGGTCTCGAACGCCGGTGGCTCTGGTGGTGTAACCGGGAAGCTGGAGCCCGGTGTCTCGCTGAATCCGCCAATCGAGCCTTGGTCCGGGTAGAATCCTTCAATCTCGGTCAGGCCGCCGAAGAGCCCGGCGAAGTCGAGCGTGGCGTACCGCTCGACGTCGACATCTTGCTCCCCCACTTGCGTCGGTTTCCGGCCAAGGATTGTGGCAGCAAGGGTGTAGAGCTGAGTCGCCTCGTTGATCGACTCGATCGAATCGCGACGGAACAACGAGTCAGCCCAGTCGAGCAGGTTGTCGAGATAAGCGCGGACGGCGACCCAACGGTACGTACCTGAGCGGACCGAGGCGATCGCGTGGGGGTTGAACGGATCGTACATCCACCTCGCAACGCTCCTCAGAAAGCTCGCGACCACTGCACCGTCGGTATCGAGTCCGTCCGTATTAAAGATAGACTGGATCACGTCCGGATGGTCTGCGATGGCCTCTCGGAACAGCGGCTTCACCATCCACGGTCGAGCGTCGGCAGGGTATGCCTCGTCGCCACCCGCACCAACAGGATCGAAAACATAGCGATACCAACGGTCAGCATCCTCGAATCGCCCTTCCGTACGAAGACGGTTCGCAACCATGAGTGGCGCGTAAAAAAACACCTCCCAATTGTAGATAGAATTGGCAGAGTTGAGATCGAAATCAAACTCCGCCAGAGGGTATGGCTGAACACCAAGGGGGCCAACTTCCATGGCCGGACGTGGTCCCTCGAACTGAGCTGCCCCACCATGGGGCACGAATAACTGATACTGTCGGTGCTGCCTGCGGAGCGGCCCCCCTTGCGGCGAAAGCAGTTCATTCACTCCACCGACATTGAGCGCGGACAACATCTGGCAGATCAGGGGGTGCGAGATCGCCTCAAGGCTGAAACAGGAAGGGAAGGCCACATCATCGCCGAACACCCCAACTCCGGCGTAGTCTCCGGCCTCGAGAGCTACGCTGCCTGAGGCGACCTCGAATGACAAAGCAACATCAGCTGCGGCCACGGCCGCCTCAAAATCCAGTTCAAACGCTATTGCCTGCGGTGTTTCGAGGTATGCGGACTCAACCGGCGCTTCAAGCACAGGTTCGAACTGAAGCTCCAAAGCAGGATTCCCCCCGAAACTATAGTAGAACGACGATCCGACGCTCGGACTCTGAGCGATCGGACTCACGAGGAGGGTGTCCCCCTGCGTCTCGACGGTACGCGGATTATTGAACGGGCCCCCGAGGGGGCCTTGATGAGCGAGCGTTGTCAGGCACTTCCCACCATCCATAAACAACTGGCCCTCGTTTTCGCCGATCTGCACCAAGGACGTGGCATCGACCCGAAACCTCTGTCCCTGGGGCGCCAATGTCTCGACACCAAATTCGCTGTAGACGGCCGGCAAGGCACTACCGTTGCCATCCCTCGCTCCAACGGCAACGAAGAGATCCCGACAAGGGCGATATCCAAAGTCCCACGAATTGTTGATGCGGGCGACGTACCCCTCGCCAGCAATAAATTCGCTGGATGGAACATTGTAGACGCGAACCACCGGTTCCCCATCCTCAGCACCGATGCCGCCCCACAACAGGTAGTTCCGAGGCTCAAAATCCGACGTCGACCACCCGCCTGAGACGGACAGTTTTTTCGGAGACCAAAGCCCGCTCTTTCGTTCAGAGGTCGCCAAGGAGAAACTAAGTCGCGGCACAACTCCGGCTGCGTCGGTTTCGTCCGCTGGACCCCGGTCCTCGTGAAACTCCAACCAGAACAAGAAGAGTCGCTGATCAAATGAACGAAGCATCAGGTGCTCACCGGACACTCCCGCTTGAACCGCTTCCCAAGGCGTCCAGTGCGTCTTCCCGACCTTCCTGCGATAGTAGTATTTGTACGGTTCCGACTGGGTTCGCCCAACGAGATGGATGACATGTTGGCGAGTTTCGGAGTCATAGACTTCGTGCACATCCATGATCGCAAGGTTGGAAACCTCGTGCAGTTTGAAGAGATACTCCTTGAACGCCTGCTCGACGTGCGCACTCGTCACGTCGCCCTGCTGCAGGAACGCCTCGAGCTCTGCGAAGAACGGTGATTTATCCGAGCGAAGCTCGGGAATGATCCAGTTCTCCGGATAGAAGAAGACCTTCCGGTTCGCTTCCCAAACCCGGTAGTTCTTCTTCCACGCCCACTCATCCGCAAACGCTGTCGAGAAACTCACCCCCGTCTCGAGCCCCATCAGGCCACGCTGAACGAAGAGCTGGACTGCACTCAGCGCGAGCTTGAGCCGCGATGTCATCGTGCAAGCGTTCATCTGGGGGTCGAGCAGGTAGTGCTCGTAGAACGCGTCCGCGTCGGCGAAGTCGCCCCGGGCGATGACAAAGTCCAGCAGCGCATCGCGCCGCAGTTCCCTCATCTTGTCCGAGATCGGAAGAATCACGTCGGGCCACGTTGCCTCCGAGTGACGAGCACGAAGAGCACGCTTGGTGTCGCGAGCCGCCGCCGCGGTGGGAGCGGTGCGTGCCCAGGCCGCCAGTTGTTCGGCTCTCACGCCGGTCCGACGCACTGCGACCGCCATTTCACCGAGACGCTGCAGCTGGGTGGCGTCGCGAATGGTTGCGGCGGTCAGCGGCAGCCACGAACCACCGGCGACCCAGCTCAGGTCCTGCTCGTCCCAACCGCTGATTTCGGAGAGAAGGGCGCGCGCGGTCTCGGCCTCCGATGCACCACCGGCAAGACCTTCGGCAACTGCACCGAGCGACTCCGACGCATTGGTGAACTTGCCAAGAACCGCGGTCCAGAGCTCGACCACCTGGAGCGATGCGAAGAGTGTGAGAGCATCGCCGACCTCTAACTCGGCCGTGGGCAGGTCGCCCAGGCTCATCACCTCTGCACCAGGGGTCGGCGCCGCAACAATGGGAGCGAAGATCCAGCTGATGTTCCGAGATTCGACGCCCAGATTCGAAACGAGGAAAGCCGCCTTGTGAAACAGCGCCAGCGCCAACGTGTGGTCGTGCTCGGCCGGGCTCGCAACGAGTGCATCGAGGACCGAAGTCGAGCCTTGAAGGGCGACGAAGTCGGCAGCGAGCAGACTGGCGACCTCTCCCGAGACCGACGAGTACGATGCCAGCCGGTCGACGACCGCCGCGCGGTACTCGAGCTCTCTCTCGGACGCGACGAATGTGTCGGCAACGAAGGCGTAGCGAGCATCGTAGTTCTCTGGGTTCGCGCCAGTGGGCCCGGGCAAGCTGGCGATGTATGCCTCGACCGTGCCCTGCACAATCGACTCAAGCTGGAGACTGAGCCAGTTATCATCCTCGGTTGAGGCGTCGGCTGGTGGCACGGAAGGACTGGAGAGTAGGGCGATGAAGCGCTCCGCATCGTCCGCCGAACCGAGCGCGTCGATGGCCCGGGTCCGCAACACGTCGGCCGGCGCCCCCTCGAGCAGGAACTGTTGATCGACGGCAGCCTTCGCCTCGGCGACGCCCGCGACCATATCCGCCAGGTCCTCCGAGGAGGGGTGCAACCCGAGTTCGGACGCAAAGCGATGACGGCACAAGTATTCCGCACCGTCGAGACCGATGCGGGTCGACTCGATCTGATGCACGGTCGCCGCGAACTCCAGGGTGCTCGCCGGACTCTCGAAAGGATCTACGGTGGTGAGCTCGAGGTAGCGCAGCAGTTCGTCGACACGCAGCCGGAGCGCCCGCGCGAGGGTTGAACGCGCGTGAAGGTTGGAGACCAGAGTGATGTCGAGTGTGGTACCGACCGCGGCACCTACCGCCTCGAGGAGTAGGCGCAGGTCGGTGTCGTTGACCCCGAGACCGGAGCGCAGATGGGCGTAGTGCAGAGACTCATCGAGCGAGCCCCCGAGGGCGAACTCCCCATCTGCATCGGCGAGGACCTGGTTGCTTTGGAAGATCCTCGAAAACACGGACGGCTCTCCCCCGTACTCGTGCTGGCTCAGCGTCGACCAGATCCCTTCGTCGAGGGGGATGCCGAGGATGCGGCGGACCTCGAGCGTGTCCACGATACGGCGCACGCCGACGGGACCCATCCCGCCGGTTCCATCCGTCATGATGTCGAGTTCTCGCCAGCTCGCGTCGACTCGTCGAGCGATTCGCAGGAAACGATGCACTCGGTCCGCGACACTCTCGTCGAACCCGTGGATCACGAGTGCAGCGAGGTCGCAGCTAGGCTCTTCGCCCTCGGGCACGGCGATGCGAATGTCGAGCGGGTTGACGAAGCTTTCCGTGATTCGCCGCATGTTGAGGAGTTCGGCAAGCTCATCGAACGACAACCCTGTCACGTCCATCACCCGGCCGACGTCCGCGGCGAGCGTCGCCACCCACGCCCCGTCGCTGCCGAAGCCCCAGCGCTGCCAACCCGGTACCGCACCGGCAACCGCCGAACCCTCGGTGGCGAGTTCAAACTCTAGGGTACTCATGCCGAGTTCCTCGGCGGTCTGGTCCTCCGTCGTGAGGCTGGATCCCTCCGCGAAGAGCTGCATCGCTTCGGCTCTCGAGAAGCCGAGCCGCGCGAGATGCTCACGAGTCTCGACGGCGGGGATGTCGACAGGCAGCGACCATGGGAACACGGCGGCCGACGGCCCATCGTAGGCAGTGTCGTTTCCGGTCGGCTCTGGGGTGAGCCGCAACTCCTCCGAACTCCACGTGGTCTGCCGCGTGGTCGGCCGGACGCCGGGGTTCAGGACAGCGCCTTCCAACACCTCGTTGACGATGTCGATGTACGGCAGCGCCGTGTTCGTGTTCGTGCACGACAGGTCCAGATGAGCAACGTCGCCGCGACGACTGTAGAACTCGGTGTACGCGTCGGCCCCCTCCAGGGTCGCAAGCAGGTCGACGAGATACGCCGCCGGGCTGAACATCGAGCGGCAGTCTTCGCAAGCGCAGTAGTCGAGGGAGCCGAATAGATTCGTCAAGGTGGCTGCGCCGGGCCCTTCCGCTCCTGTCGCTACAGAGGGCTGAATGGCCTCGATCTGCAGGGTGTTCATCGAGGCGCCATACTGAGCCATCAACGCGAGTGAGAACCCGTGCTTCTGTTGTGCAGACGCATAGACGGACTTCGCCACGGCTTCGCCCGACATCCCATCGTGACTCCCATCGAGAAGATCCGTAAACCGCTCCACGAAGCTCGCCCTCCCCATGTGAACCACAGAGGCAGCGGAGTCGATGCCGTTGTCCATGAGGATCCGGGCCACGTCGTACCGATGAAAGCGTGGAGTGATCGTGAACACTCGCTGCAGCCGCTTCAGGTTCTCCTCCGTGACAGCTGCATCGAAGCCGCTCGGCATCGAGGTCGGGTTCTCTTCGACGTACGCGGCGACGACGGTCTTGGTGATGTCGAACTCCGGGTTGGCATCGAGAAACTCGGGAACTCCGAGCGTTTCCGTCATCGGAGCGTTCTCGAACCGTCGAGCGACGCGCTCAGTCGGGAACCGTTCTTCGGCCATGCGTTCGAGCGCGGCCGCATAAAGCGTCTCGCGCTCGGCTTCGTCGCCCGGAAGATCGGCCGGTGCTCCGTTCGTTTGGACGAACGCTTGCCAGTCGGTGGTACTCCAGCCCCCAAGGCTGCGCATGGACGGGACGTTGCCGGCGACACGCTCTGCCTGCATCGCGGCTACGGCCGGTTGAAATCCGCTCAAGAGCGCAGTCACGTCTGTGGTGAAGCGAAGCGTGTCGACCTCCGTGGCTGTGAACTCGCTTCCCGCCGCGAGGCCGCTCCAGAAGTCTTCTCTCGACCCCTCGTGCTCGATCCATCGAGTCAGGAAGGTGTCCGTGGTGGTGCTCGACAACCCACTCGTCGCAATCAAGTCGAGGGTTGCGGTCTCAGTGCCCGTAAGGACAGCTTCGACCTTCCGCGTCGTGTAGAGCGCGACCGTGGTCTCCACATCGTAGGCGGTGGGGTCGACCACGTTGTTGTCGATTGCCGCCTGCAGAGCCGTGCGAATCGTTTCGGCGGATTGCGCGAGCTGTCCCGGGACGTCGGCAGGCAAGCCGGCCTTCATGAGCGCATAGCTAGCCTCGACGGGGATCCCGCGTGCAACCGCGATTCGGTCGGCTTGGATCGCCATGCCGACTTGCTCCGGAGATAGACCCGTGCGCTTGACCAGCACCTCCAGGTCATCGGCGGTTGGGTTGGACGCCCCCTCGGCGGAGAACGCTGCACTGACGCGGGAGTACTCCGGTTGCCCGACGTAGTCGGTGAGCTCGGAGGTCAACAGGTCGACTTTGTGACGTGGCTGAGGGTCGACGATGACCGCAGTACGGGCGACCTCGTCACCGCTGCTCGCATCCGTCGCGTAGAGCAGGATCGCCATGTTGGTCGAGGTCGCCGTCGACTCGGGAACACCGTCGTACGTGATGTCGAATGCGCCCTCGCTGTCGGTCGTCGCAACGCCAATGGGAACACGGTCTCCGAGTTCCACGCGCTCCAAAGCAACTCGACCACCGACCTCGGGGCTTCCGTCCGCATGCAGCACGCGGCCATACACCGAGAACTCGACCGAAGAGTTGAGCTGCACCTCGATGGTGGTCGGAAGGCGACCCCGCGCGAGGTCATGCATGTGGAAGCTTGCAGAGGTGGTCGTGAGCAGTGCGTCACCGTTGTAAACGGAGAGGTAGAGCGTGGCCGGCGTGCTCCAGATCTGACCGCTTCCCGGGTCGAACAGAATCGCCGCCTCTTCTTGAGACAGCTCGATGCAGTACTCGCCGGACTCGTCGGTCACAGCGCGAAGCATCATGGACGGAGCTTGGTTTTCTTCGTCGGCGAGGACGATGCGAAGGTCGGGGATGCCACGGTCGGTTCCAGAGAGGACGACGCGGCCACGAAGTTCGAGGTTGTTCTTTGACATGGTTCGATGCGGTGGTTTTGAAGCTCGACAGCTGACGACCGCACGAGAGAACGGCGGCACGTCAGCTGTCGGAGAAGGTGAGATCAGTTGGAGAGGCGGAACGTCAGACCGGGGGTTCTTCGACCGGAGGGTCCTCGTTCACGACCATGAAGCCGTGGCCCTTCTGAGGAATGCGAAGGGAGGTGCCCCCAGTAATCTGGAGAACCCATCGACGCCGCAACCGTCCTCGGCCGGCAAGCAACACAAGGGCATCCGGGTCCGGCAGAAAGCGGAGGTCCCAGAACGGTTGTCCTGTCGCGTCGGTTTCGGGCGTGATGACGACGTCGCCCATCCCTTCGATGACTTCCCACGAGCCGGGGCTCTCCGGGTCCCAGTACTCGACTGAGACGGAAGAGACACTGTTCATGTCGGGGGCGCCTTCGGGAAGCACGACCGTGGTTCCGTTGGTCACGGCGGGTCTCTTGATGCGCTCGACGAGCGTCACCGCAGAGTCGGCCGCATTGCAGTACCAGGGCAGGCTTTCGGAGGTTCCGGGGTAGTGGGCCTCGATCGGGCCCGAGATGACGTTGGAGAGAAGGGGATCCATGATGAGTCGTCCGAAGTCGGGTTGAGAAGTTGCGGCGAATGCCGAAATCGCGTGTTGGAGCACTCCTCCGACCGACAGCAGACCGCTGTCTCCGTCGGCATTCCCCACCGAAGTGGCGGCAATGGCTCGAAGTGCGGAGAGCGTTGCGGAGTCGCTGGAGGTATCCGAAGAGGTTCCAGTGAGGGGATGAGGAGGCGTTCCATCCAGCTCGAGGCGTAGGGCGATCAGGCTCGCGTCACCGCCCCCGGCACGCACGATGTCGCTGCCGTAGTTGTTTGAACCGCCCCCCCCGACCTTGCTGATGCGAACGCCCAGCGTGTCGCCGTCAACGAGACCAGGGGCAATCATCAAGCCTTGCTCGTACAGGAGGTCGTCACCTGCCCCGATGCCAAGGTCGTCACCCGCGATACCGAATCCGTCGGAAAGCGCCAGAGCGCCGTTGAGAAGGATGTTGGCGTCGCTCCAATACGTGACGGACTTCTGGCCGCGCGCAAACACGAGGTAGTCGGCGGAGGCCGTCATGCTCAGAGTGAGCGGGAGAACGTCGGAGCTCGCCGTTCCGGAGAGCACTTCCCCCGCGTCCGTCACCTGTTGCACGGCGCCGGACACGAACGCGCCCACACGAATCGCGTGCACACGAACCCGCCGGAACCCAATGTTGCCGCCGCCGGAGGCACCGTTGGCTTCGACCTGAATGGTGTGCGACGCACCCCCAGCGAGGCTGACAATGTCATGCGTGAAGTAGCCGTAGACCTCCTGGAGCGGGACACCGTTGACGTCGCCTCCCGTCTCGGTCCCCGAAACGGTCACACCGTCGACGGTCGTCCGAATCGTGACCTCGTTCTGGCCGACAACCCCGGTTTGCGGGACCGCCTCGGCGCTCGCGAAGATCAACCAGTCGCCCGTCGCTGGCGGCGTAAAGGTGAGGGCGCCTCCACTCGCGTCCAGCGCGACCCAGCCATCGGTCGCAAGGGGCTGGTCCGAGATCGTGTCGCTGTTGGGCCCCTCTGCGTGTTGCCAGTCCGACGCCGCGAAGCCCGACATGTCGAGGGCCACCGCACGAAACTGTGCGCCCTGCCCGGCGGAGTCCGATGACGCCTGAAACTCGAGTTGGTCGGAAGCCCCGGCCGTGTAGGAGAATGCAGCCCCGATCTGCGCCGTGGCCCCGTTCTGCAAACCACCAAGGCTCCCACTTGGTGCGTAGGTGCAAGAGCTGCTCGAGCGGCTGAAGATGGTTCCGCCGACGAGGAGGCTCGACTCGGTAACTTCGTTGACGTTTCCGTTTTGGGCGTTTCCGCTTGCGAGGACGAGATACTCCACTCCCTGCGAGAGAGGAGACGACACGCCGGCACTCGTGCCGGCGGTCGTACTCAGAGTATGGTCGTCGATCGCAAGGTCTACCCTTGCGATGGTTGGCATGATTCAGCCTTGTGCGAGAGTCAGGGCTCCGACCGCGAAAGTCGCGGAGTCGCCCGAGTTGATGGTGACGGGCGCGGACAGGGTCGAGTGCCGAAGCATGTTTCCCCCTGTCGCCGCATCGAAGATGGCGAAGTGCGTGATGTCGCCCCAATCCGCGGATGCGGGGCCAAACGACACTTCGGCGTCGTTCGAGATCGTGGCTGCGTCAGCGCCCTGCTGGACCGCGCCAAACGTGACGCTAGCGCGTGCGTAGCCGTCGACGACCGCGGGCTCGGTCACGCCACCAGCCTCGGACGGGGCTGCCGTGCTCAGAGCCACGTAGATGCTGGTGGGAGAGACAGGCATGTCGGTGCCTGCGATCCATTGAAGAATGTGTTGTTCGAGATAGTTACTGTTGGACATGGGGTCACCTATTCGTCGCGTTCGGCGATCGGTACGAAGTCGGAAGGAAGGCCGCATTCACGTCGTGCTGAGCACAGCGCGCTGAACCTTCGGCGCTGCAGCTCATGCCACGCTCTGCGGACGCGCCACGCCACCGGGCGTTCCTTCGAGAGGACGCTCTCCATCTTCAAGTGGAAGAGCGCCTGTACGCACGGGTGCCGGCGACGCTGACTGAGTTCGGCTTGAACCTGCGGAGGGAGATCCAAGATCGCTTGGCGTAAGAGTTGTCGGGCCAGGAAGCGGAGAAACATCGGTAATCGCCTCTATTCGTTTCCAGTGTTTGCGCTCGAGTTCACGATGCTTTTCGGTGTCGTCGAGCGCCTTCTCGACCCGAATGATGAGGTGGTTGACCTGCCGCCAAGCACGCTTCATCTGCTTCGCCATGCTTCGAAGGACGCCGACTGCGAGGAGGAGCCCCGCAGGTCCGGCTGCCCCGAGTGCATCGAGAATGGTGTCGATGTCATCCATCGAGGACCTCCTCCCTGCCCGCGCGGCCTGCATACCAGCGGCCCAGCGCGAGCAGAGAGAAGGCCCCTGCGACTTCCGGTGAGGCTAGAGCCGTGAGCGCATCGTAGTGTTGCGCTCCAACGGCGAATCCTGCGGCACCGAAACCGGCAAGGAGATCTACATTGAGGAGTCTTTGCAAGATCGTCTTCATCATTCCGAACTCCTTCGGAACGCCACTCTCCGTGGCTTCATGTTCAATGTACGGGCGCCGCCCCTGGGGAGACAGATGGGCACATTCGATTTTGAGAGGAGTGGTTCACAACTTCGAATGTCACCTCGACCGGCTGCATCTGGACTTCCCAGATCTCGATACGCCCTTCAGCCTCGATACGCGCGCACGCTCGCTTCGCGTCCCCAAGGCGGTGGTACAGAGACGCTCGGGCGAGCCCTGGCGTCCATGCCGACCGGGCATGCCCGTGGCGTCGTCGCCAAAACTTCCCCTCGTGGTGGATGACGAACACCGTCGCGCCCTTCATGGGATCAAGTCCTTCGGGTCTACGAACCGGCGCGCCGTCGCGCTTTGAAACGTCGCGGCGACTTCACTCTCCTGAACGCCCAGTAGTTCCGCGATCTCGAAGAGGGACAGCGCCCGTGGCCCCACCCGCTCCGCGACGTCGAGCGCACACGTTTCCACCATCGTCTCGGGGGCTTCGTTGACCACCGAAACCCGAGGCCGAAGCTCGTAGATCCCGGCGTGAGCGTCGCTTGCGAGGTGGTGCCGACACCGGACGAAAGGACAAGGACGCGGCATGTCGGCACACTCGCCACGCGTACGGGGTTTCTTTTCTGGATACTCGGACATGACAAAACCACTGCGCGCGCCATCGCGACCCGGATGGCGGCACGATCGAACCGAAACGAGTTCGGGCTCAGAGAGGGGGGACGAGGTTCAGCTCGGCCGCAAGGTCGACCGCAAGCGGAACAGGGTGACCAAGATGCACGAACGGCCGAAGAGATCGGCCACCGCTGATCTGCCAGGTTCGCGCCTTGAAGCCCGTATCGATGTGGACGCGCATGCCTCCGCGCGCCCGCGACGAGCAGTAGAGACCGAGGCCCATCTGGAGTTCGGCCCCGTACTCACACCAAAGTCGCACGGCTTGCTCGTAGAACCAGCGAGTATGACGGAGGTCACCGGGCAGAAGGTCCAAGTCGAGCGCCGCGTTGGACTTGTGTTGGCTGCGACGTGCTCCCCCCTTGGGGCGGTAGGCCGCGGCAACCCGCAGGCCCCGTAGGCGTACGTCCCCGACGGGGTCGAGGCAGACCCGGCGCCGAAGGTCGTTCGCCACCGCAAGCGTGGGAACGATTCGAGGCCACAGACGACGCGGTGGCTCGCGAAAGCGACCTCGAACATCGGCGTAGAACGGACGCACGATCTCCTTGAACACGAATCCGCGTCCCAGCAACTGAAGGGACTCGAGGAACTCGGAGTAGCGCCCCTCACGAGGAGTATCGAGCGGCTCGCCACGGACGTAGTCGAGGGCGCTGAGCGCTCTGTGCAGCTGCGGTTCGGCGCCTAGTTGCATTGCCGCATCCTCCGCTGGAAGCACTGCACGTCGAGCGTCTCGACCGCGCCTCCCATGGTTTCCACCGCAGCCTCACCGTGCGCGCGGACCTCCGGGTCCTCGTTCAGCCCATGCCACGCAATGACCGAGTAGGCGGTGAGCGCGAGCAGCTCGACCACGGCTTCCGCTCCTCCATGCTCCGCGACGTAGGCTTGGAGCGCCGCCACGAGTTGATCATGCGCACTCATCCCAACGCCTCCCTCAGAGCATCGAGGGCCGACGGCACATGCCATCGATAGCGGGTCTCGCTAATCGGTAGCTTGGGAACGTTCGCCGCCTCGAGAATGGGCCGAATCTTTCGCGCATAGTGCTGCTTGGTCACTCCGATCCAGCGAGCGAAGTCCATCGGCGAGCGCCATTCACGCGGCTCGACATCAGGGTCAGGTTGACAGGTGATCAGGGGGTTGCTAGCTTTTCTGCGCACGTACGGGACTCCATCTCGCAAGAGGTGAACCCTGCGGGCTGGTCCCAGACCCAAAGTCTGGGGGGCAAGGCGGGCCGGCGTTTTCTTTGGAAGGAGGGCGCCGGTTCCGCTTTTTTTTGTTGCGTCTGCGTTTGGAGAGGTTGTCTTACGCCCTCACGGGACAGCTGTCCAGGTGAGCAGGCTAAGGGGGGCCAGGCGCCCTGAAACGGCCAGCCAGACGCTCTCAACGTAGCGCAGTGGGGGATCTGCCGCTATCCGCAGGATGCGCATAGTCCGATTGCATTTCCGCCATCACCCCTATTCGCCCACTATTCTCGTGGGCGCACTCACTACAAAACGCGTGCGGCGATCCCGGCTCGCGTCAGGCGACACACCTGCGGATATGTCGCGGTTCATGGTCGACCACGCGCGCCCCCAACTGTCCACTATTCCGCACCAACTGTCCGCATACCTGGACATGCCAAGGTGGACGAATTCGCGCCTTCACGAGCGTCCAAAGCACGCTCGCGATTTCGCCGCGCGCCTAACAGGCGTCACCGGGATCAACAACGAACAATCGAGATTCAGCAGAGAACAACCTCGCAACCGGATACCGCAGGAGGGAGTTACGACCTTCTATTCACATGAGTCAGATCGCCGATTCGTCCCAAGCATGCAACGAATGAGTTTTCTTCAGCAAGCCGAGGAGTCAAGCATATCCCGCATCGGGGTTTCGGCCTCGTGCAGAGAGTAGGAGCTGCACTCTGAATAGGTCGTCAAGGATGTCCCGCCTTCGTCAGAGCTCACCCCGAGCCGCGTGACGGTTTCGCGCAGCTGCCCATCTCCTCGTCGGGCGGTCCGTTTGAGAAACGGCAGTGACTGAATCCCATCATGTCGTGGATTCGGACCCCCGACCTCAGATTACGCACCATGCGAGGGTCGGGGCACGATGGACCAGGAGTCACGAGGGTTTCAGGGATTTCGACGGGGGTACGTCTTTAGTGGTTCCCGCCCAACTTCAACCGGGGCGCCCTCTGCCCACTCTACAACGCCCGGGTGCAACCCGACCCACCAGCGCCCACTCTCCACATGCACAACGGCTCGGCCTCGCAGTCCTCCTGAGCCAGCCCGTCGCAATCCATGCAGTCGGTGCCCGTCCAGGCGCAGGTCTGGTTGACGTTGCAGAGTTCTTCGGTGGGCCAGGCGGGGCATGGGGCGTTGAGGACGGAGGGGTTGGGGGCGTCGCACGTCTGGGAGAAGTTGAGGTCGTCGATGTACCAGCCGCGTTCGAAGGTGCAGCAGGCGGTGACGGTGCGGTAGGTGAACCGGAGCTGGCCGGTCATGTCGGCGTAGGCGGAGGTGTCGATGGAGACGGTGTCCCAGTCTTCGGCGTCGCGGTCGGCGACGGCGGTGCAGAAGGGGAACGCGGAGAGGGGGCCGGGCGCGGTGCAGTCGGCGAGGGGGACCCAGGTGGTGCCGTCATCGACGGAGAGTTCGATCAGCTTGCGGTCGAGCGAGGCGCCGCCTTGGTCTTGGTGCCAGGAGATGAACTGCACGGTGTCGGCGAAGACGTCGGGGCGGGTGGTTGCGACGGCGTGGTTGACCTCTCCGGTGCCGTCGGGAGGGCTGGCGTAGTTGCCATCAATGCCCAGGAACGGTGCGTTGGACGGGAACAGCGTCCCGTCGTCCTGCTCGTTGTTGGAGATGCTGTAGAGGATCCCCCAGTCGCCGCCGGCATTGGCGTCGAACGTCCAGTTGAAGGTGGCGGCCAAGAACGGGGCGAAGTTCGTTGGGTCGAAGGTTTCGATGTCGGGCAGGTTGGTGCAGTCCTGGCACTCGCCGGCGGCACACCCCACGCAGTCGTCGCCGGCCTCGCAGAAGTTGCACGGGATGATGTGTCCCTGCGGATCGCCGTCGAGCGGGGGGTAAGCGTCTTCACGCTGGCAGTAGCCGAACCCGTCACAAGCGTCGGGCGCAGTGCAGACGTTGGAGTCCGCAGCACCACACTCCGTGCCGGCCGCAACGGCGTCGAGGTTGCAGCCGCCGTTGCCACCGCAAACGCCGGCACCGCACTCCGTCGCGTAGGGCTCGCACACGTCGTTGCTCGTGCAGGCGCACTCGGTGGCGAAGTTGGTGACGTCGATGTACCAGCCCTTCTCGAAGGCGCAGCAGTCGTCGAACGTGTCGTATGCGAACTCGATGATGCCGGTCTGGCCGATCAAGGGTGCGGGCAGGCTGAGTGAGATCGAGTCCCAGTCGTCGCCATCACGCTCGTTGACTTGCTGGCAGAAGGGAAGCTCGGGGTCCAACTCGCAGCTGATGATGTCGGTCCAGGTCGAGCCGCCGTCGGTGGAGATGCGAATGATCTTGTTGTCGTAGGTGCCGGCCCCCTCGTCGAGGTGCCACGACTGAAACTCGAGTGTGGACGGCAGCTCGGTGGGGGGTGTTCGGGCGTAGGAGAACTCCATGTGTCCCCCGGGGTACGCCGGGCCATGCCGGTTGCCGTCGGTGCCCAACACCTGGTTGTCGAACGGGACCGCCGGATACAGGACCCCGGTGATGTTGCTCTGGCTTGCGGGCGCGGCGGTGAACAGGCCCCAGTCACCTGTGAGCTCCCAGCCGACCAGCGACCGTGCGGTGGAGAACAGGTTGGTGTCCGCGTAGACGATGCACTCGCCGCAGCTGCCCGCGTTGCAGGTGCATTGTCCGGACTCGCATTCGGAGCAGTCAGTCCCGTCGGGCGCGAGGTTGCTCGAGCAGGTCCCGCTGCCGTCGCAGGTGTCGGCGAGGTCGCAGGCACTGTCTGTGGCATCTCCGCAGGCGGTGCCTTCCGGAGCGTCGTCGACGATGCACGCACCCGCGTCATTGCAGGTGGCGACCTCGCACTCGCCAGCCATGGACGCGCAGTCACCATCGTCGCGGCATTCGGGCGTAACGCCCGTCGTGTCGTCGGTGGTCGGGCCCTGCGTGTCGGTATTGCTGGTGGGATCAGCGGTGTCACCCGCGGTCCCGGAGGACGAGCCCGTCAGTGAGTCGGTGTCTTGGTCGACCGGGTCGGGGTTGAAGCAACCGGAGGCGGTGAGAGCCAAGACCGAAAGCGCCGTCGAACGTGAGCGGGTCACCACACATTCACGGTACGGGCCTTTGGGCTCGGCCAGCAATCATCGGGGATCCCCGGCGGGGGACCACGTGGTCACCGATGCGACGAGTCGGGAAAACGTCCGAGCAGCCGGGCGCTACTCCACAATCGCCACCAGCACACCGCCGGCCGCGACGTAGAGCGTCTCTTCTCCCATCGCCGCTCCGCTGATCGCCCGGACCACCTCCGGCGTCGGCGTATTGATGTGCCAACTCGTCGGTCCAACCGCTCGAATGCCGCCTTCGGTCGCCCGGCACAGAAGACTGCCTTCGGGGTCCGACAGCACAACCTGGAAACAGCCTTCGACCCCTTGCCCGACGCCCCCGGAGTTCACGACGGCGGTGGTGTAGTCGCCGATCGCGGAGTGGTACGCGGAGACCACGATGCGTTCGTCAGGTAGCAGCGTGTTGCTCGCTGGCTCGAGGAAGCTCCCCGCCATCGCCGGATAGCCCCAGTTGTAGGTACCATCGGAGTCGAACACGTAGGTGCCCCCGTAGATCGAGACCACGACGTCGCCATTGGACGCGACCATGGGGGCGACGTAGGGGCCGCCCGCGTCACCGAACGAGGGAACACGCCACTCCTCCGAACCGTCGGGGTTGAACTTGAAGAGATATCCCTCGTCGTAGAGTTCGTCGTCACCGAACGCGTAGATGCTGCCGTCGGCATCCACCGCGGTGGCCAAGATGTAGACCCCCTCTTCGCCACCCCGCCAACGCACGTTGCCCTCGGAACCGATTGCGACGAGGTCTCCTGCGCCCGCGTACACGGTGCCGTCGGCTCCAACGGAGAGGTGACCGTTGGCGAGCTGACCGTCGAGCGGCACGGTCCACGCTTCTTGGCCGTTTGCATCGACGGCGAAGACCTCCTCGTGGTTGGCGAACACGATCAGCCCCGCCGCCGTGAGCACCGGGCTGCCGCTCTCGCCTTGGTACCCGGTGTTGGTGGTGGTGACGCTCCAAACCTCTTGCCCGTCGGGATCGAGCTTCACCAGGTGCACGGGTGTGGTGTCGGTCTTGACGGTGACGTAGATCGACCCGTCGTCGGCAACGACAGGAGACTGCACCACCTCGAGGTCGCCGCCGGGGTTGTACGTCCAACCGACCGTGCCTTGGGAGGGGAACGGACGCGGCGACTGCCACGGGTGCGCGGAGCAGTAGCCGGGTGCGGGCCAGAATGCGCCCTCGAGCAACCCCGCCATGTCGCCGCAGCCTGCGATCGTTGGATCTGGTTCGACACCCGTGTCGGTGCCCCCATCGGTCTCCGTGTCCCCGTCCGTCGTGGTGTCGGTGTCGGGGGTGTTGCCGCCACTGCTGCTCTCTTCGGCGCCGCCACTGCTCGCCGCGCCCGAGGTGCCAGCCGCGTCCTCACCACCGTCATCGCCACACGCCGGGACCCAAGGCAGGAGCAAACCCGAAAGCAACAGGGGTGCGACGCGATGGCACTGCATGCCACAACTTGAATCACGGAACGGCGCCGGTTCAAACGCTTTCTTTCCTGGCCCCAGGACCTCCGCACTCCCCCGATGCGAATGTGAGCGTGCTCCGCTCGACGCCAAATGTCCCAGAACACGGTCGCAGCGGCCATGCGTTGCCAATCGGTGTCCCTCGAGGACGGCGGCCCCGACGTCGGGTGAAGGACTCGGGGACCGCCGCACATACAGGTCCCGATCGGAGTCACATGAAGGTCTCGGTGTTGTCTCAATCCAGTCTGCCTTCCCCAACGCGCCTCGCCGCGTGGGCAATCTCTGCCCTCGTCGCGCTGCCCATGCTCGCAGGCTCCTCCGCCACCGTGAACGCGGCCGAGCCAACCACCGAAACCGAAGAGCGCACCGAGGACGAGGGCACCAACGACGACAGCGAGGACGCCGTGAAGGTGCAGGCCTATCGGGTTCGGCTGAAGCTGCCCGGTGGGGACACCCCCGTCGACGCGCCGACCGTCGTCAAGATGGGCACGCCCGAGAAGTGGGACATCGTCGTCGACGGACAGCACCACATCGTGCGTCTTCACCTGCGCCACCTCGACGACACCTCGCGCGTGCAAGCCGAGCTTCGCTACGACCGCGGGGAAACATCGGTGGTCGACACGACGACCGAGCTCTCGGTGGCGTCGTGGCTTCAGCTCGAGACCAACGATGGTTCGGCGTTCGAGCTGTGGGTCGACCCCAAGAAGCACAACCGGATCAAGCTGCCTGAGGGCGACGACCCCCTCGACGGTCTTTGAACAAACCTGGGGCTGTTGCGCTTTCGGGCGCCGAAGCCACAGGATTTGCACGCGGCGCGCCCCCCGACGATGCCGAGCAAAGCCTCGCGAGGGGGTGAGTGACCACGGTCGTCCGCGATTGTGGCGAAGCGGCCGGAGAGTGCTGTTACTCTCGACGGAAGCTGCTTCGGCAGCCGCTTGCTCATGACTTCGCCCTCACTCGACGGACATCTCGGCACCAAGGGCTCCGCCCGGAGGCCGCAGTGCGTCTCCACGCTCGGGCCCAAGCGCGGCTGGGCGTTGCTGCTCGCGCTGGTGCAGCGGCTCCGTGCCGACGGACCCATCGAAGGGCCGATCGGGGTCGGCCTCGACCGAGACGATCACTACGTCGAGCTCCCGCCCACGCAGGCTTCGCTCGTCATCGACCCGTCCGCCGAACGCGGGTGGACTTCGTCCGACGAAAACATCATGCCGGATGCCACCGTGCAGCTGTTCGACCTGTTCGTGCCGCTGTGTGTGGGGCCGCAGGCATCCGACCTCGTGGTCGCACACCTGGCCCAGTCGCTCGACGGCCGCGTGGCCACGGCCTCGGGTTCGTCTCAGTTCATCAGCGGTCGCGAAGACCTCACGCACACCCACCGCCTGCGCGCGCTGTTCGACGCGGTGCTGGTGGGCGCACGGACGGTCGAACACGACGACCCCCGCCTCACCACGCGCCTGGCCCCCGGCCCCAATCCCACCCGCGTGATCGTCGACCCCAGCGGTCGCTTGCCCACCACCCACCGCGTGTTCACACAGGCCGACGCCCCCACCCTGCTGGTGCGCGGCCCCGGTGCATTCGAGGTGCCATCACACGTCGACGTGATGCGTCTCGAGCTTCACGACGGCTGGATCGCCGCTCCGGCCTTGCTCGCGGGGCTGGCCGAACGCGGGCTTCGGCGCGTGTTCATCGAAGGTGGCGGCATCACCGTGTCGGGGTTCCTCGACGCAGGCGTCCTCGATCGCCTGCACATCACCGTGGCTCCGGTGCTGATGGGCTCGGGCCGCCCCTCGCTGTCCCTGCCCGAGATCGCCACGCTGGACGAAGCGATGCGCGTCTCGTGCCGGCACTTCGCCCTCGGCCCCGACGTCCTGTTCGACTGCCCGCTCCCGCGGTCCCGCTAGAGCGCCGACCGTCCCCGGCGGAAGCCGTAGCGCAGCTGCCCCCACAGGCTGTTGGGCACCGGGTCGGAGACGCCGCAGCGCTTGGGCGGTGTTTCAGGCAGGTGGTAGGTCCCGAACAGCAGGTCCCACACCGGCAGCAGCCCCGCGAAGTTCTTGTCGAGCCCCTCTTCGTCCGCGGCGTGATGCCAGCGGTGAAACGCTGGGCTCGCGATGACGTAGCGCAGTGGGCCAAAGCGCCAGTGCACGTTGGCGTGCAGCAACAAGCCGTAGACCGCGAGCACCGGCACCAGCCCCGCCACGAGCTCGAAGCGAAAGCCCATCACGAACAACGGCACCGCCCGAAGCAGCGTGCCGAGCAGATCGTTGAGCGGATGGATGCGCACGGCGGACAGCCAGTCCATGCGCGCGGGGCTGTGGTGCACCGCGTGTGCACGCCACCAGAACCGATGCAGCCCCCGGTGAATCCAGTAGCCGAGAAAATCGGACACGACGACCAGGAGCAGCGCTTGCGGCAATGCAGGCAGCTGCCCGATTGGCGATCCCTGAGAGAACGCCACGAGGATCTCCGCGCGGCCTCGCGCTCCCGTGGCCAGGGCCGCGACGATGCCGACCACGACCGCCACCGCAACCTTCGAGATCGTCTTGGTGACCCAGGGGTTGAACAACAGGTACGCGACGTCCGTGACCGTGTCGCGAACCGTCCGGCGCTGCCGCTGGGCGGGCCACAACCGCTGCAGCAAAAAGAACACGCCTGCGAGCACGATCAGGGCGACCACGTTGGTTCGACCCTGGTCCTCCATGCGGGGGTTCCAAAGCCTGCGTAAAGCGCGATGCCGCACCAAGATTTGCCGCGAACGGGAACCCTGGGTCTCGTACGCTGTCCTTGCACCACGCCACCATGACTCGCTGTCGCCGACTGATCCTGGCCGCCACCTGGAGCCTGCTGGCCTGCCGCCCTGCCCCCGAGCGCCCGGACCTAGAACAAGCGGGCGACCCGGCACCCCCCGAGGCGCCCGTGTTGGCGACGCTCACCGACTACGGCGTCATCGAAGGTGACCCGCGCACGGGCACCGAAACCCTCCCCGCGGGCGCGGTACTCAGCACGAGTCCCAAGCGCCACGCCTCCATCAGCGAGCCGCTCGTCGTCGAGTTCTCCACCGCGATGCGAGACCAACCCGCGGCCGTGCGTTTCAGGCTGTCGCCCCCCGCCGACGGCAAGGCGACATGGACCTCCCCGCGCCGCTTGGCCTTCGAGCCCACGCACAGCCTCACCCCGGCGACCGCCTACTCCGTGCACGTCGAGGGCACGGCCGAGACCCGCGATGGGCAGACGGTGACGGTCGATCATCGATGGAGCTTCGAAACCCCGCGTCCCACGGCCGACATCCAGTCCGACTATGCGAGTTTCGAGGACGACGACCGCGACCGCGTGGTCTGGAACGCGGGCTTTCGGATCCAACTCAGCGACAACGCCACCGCTGCCGACGTCCGTGCCGCGTTGCGCGTGACTCGAGACGACGACGGACGCAGCCGTCCCCTGCCCTATCGCCTGGTCGGCGACTTCGACATCCGCGACCGTAAGACCACACGCTATTGGAAGGTGCTGCCACGTGGCCACTGGCCCGCGGACGCCACCATTCGTGCCACCCTGGCCGACACGCTGCGCACCCGTGCGGGCACGCTCCCCACCGGTCGCGAAGTGTTTGCCACCCTGCGCACTCGCGCGGGCGTGAAGGCCCAGATCAACTGCGACGACTCGGCCAAAGACGGCTGCGTGATCGGCAGCTTCAGCCTCGACTTCGACGCCTCACTGCCCCTGTCCGCTGCCAAAGCGATTCGGGTCTCGCCGCGCCCCAAGGGATTCGATCCGCACGTGTGGAACTGGCGAGACGAAGACACCTTCTCCGGCATCACCTTCTACGGCGAGTTCGAAGCAGGACGGACGTACACCGTCAAACTCGGCAAGAGCATTCGCGACGTGCACGGGCAGTCCCTCGTAGGCGGCCATACCCGCAAGGTCACCTTCGTCGCCCCGCCACCCACGCTGGACCTGCACGGTGCTGGCACCCAACTCAGTGGCCACACCGGCACGATCGGCGTCGAAGCGCGCGCGGTGGAGGATGCGAAGCTCGTCATCAGCACGCTATCCAACGCCGCCCTCGCCGAAGTCATCGCGACCCCTAAGGGCGAGCGTAGACGCCCCGAAAAGGGCGCCGACCCGCACACGATCGACCTCGACCTCAAACCCGGCGGTACGTGGGGCTGGGACGCGCGGGGCTTCGACCTCAGTCGGCAGTTCGGGTCCCCATCCGGCGCAGCATTCATCGAGCTTTCCCCGGGCAAGGTCCGCCGAGATCAGGTCGGGCGTGCCGACGTCGAGCCGTCGCATGGCTTCGTGCAGCTCACCAACCTGGGCGTGCTCGCCGGAACCTCGCCCTCCGGAGGCTTCGTTCGGGTGCTGGCACTCGACACCGCCAAGCCGGTCCAGGGCGCCACGGCCCACCTGTTCGATGTCTCGAAGTCTCCTGCCAAACGGGTCCGGAGCGTTGGCCCCTCCGACGCGCAGGGCTTCATTGCGATCCCCGACGGCGTTGCGATGCACGACCGCGTGCTCATCGTCGACACCGACGACGACCGCGTCGCCCTGCACATGGGACACAGCGGCCACGGATACTGGCGTTCGCACAACCTCCCCGAGAGCGGAGCCGAGTTCGACATCGGCGTGGTGATGACGGACCGCGATCTGTTTCAGCCCGGAGAGCGCATGCGCGTGATGGGCTGGACCGCGCGCACCACCGCGGACCACGAAGCAGGCATCGAGGGTTCGGGCACACGCCCGGTGGTCGTCACGCTCACGGGCGCCGACGACGAGGTGCTCGCGCGGTCACGCGTGCGGACCAAGGCCTACGGCAAGTTCTGGGCCACGCTCGACATTCCCGAAGGTGCCAAGCTCGGCACGGCCACCATCGAGGCCGTGGTCGACGGAGACGACGAGCACACGTTCAGTCGCTACGTCAGCCTGCGCGAGTTCGTTGCGCCCGCCTTCGACGTGAGCCTGGCACTCGACGAGGTCGAGCTGCAGCACGGAGAGAACACGCGCGCCTTCGCCGTGGCTCGCTACCTGCACGGCATGCCGCTGCCCGTGGCCTCGGCCAGCACCCAGCTCGAATGCCGGTCGACCCGATACAAACCGGTCGACGCGGGCGACTATGCCGTCGCCTACCCGACGAGCCCCGCCTACACACGGAGCACCGGATGGTCCCCGCCGCTGGCCGAGGAACCCGCCCATGCCAAGGGCCGCGTCACCTTCGAGGTCGACTTCGCGACACTGTCGCCCGGACATCCCTACGCATGCACCGTCTCGCTGCTCACGCGAGACGCCGCGCGCCAGGAGATCGCGACATCGACCAAGGCGTGGGTTCATCCCTCTCGCTACCTCCTGGTCTCGCACTCCGATGAAACGGTGCGCGTGGGCAAACCACACGCGCTCAGAGCCAAGGCGCTGCGTCCCGACGGCTCGCCCACCACCACCAAGGCCGCCAAGGCCAGCATCGTTCGCTACGCCGAAGGCGGAGACGAAGATGCGGGCGCGTGCACGCTGAGGTTCTCGGCCGACGGCACCGCGAAATGCGAGTGGACGCCCAAACACTCCGGCATGCATGGCCTCGTCGTGCGTGGGTCCATCGACGGGGTGACGGTGGAATACGAGGATCGCTTCTACGTCCAGTCCGCAAGGACCACGAGCGAGCACAAACGATTCGATGTGAAGCTGCCCACGCAGGCCAAAGTCGGAAGCCTCTTCGATGTGGACGTGGAAACGTCCCGGCCCACGGGCGAGGGCGTCGGCGTGGAGGTCCACGCGGGCATTCGACGCAAGCACCCGTTCTCGGTCAGCGAGCACAGCGGGCGCTACAGTCTGCGCGCCAAGGACTCGTGGACCCCACGCGCCTACGTCGACACGTTCGTCGTGTACCCCGACGGCGCGCACCGCCTGCCCGGCATCGAGATGCAGTTTCACGACGTGCGTGTCGGCTATGGCCACCGCGAACTCACCGTCGAAGTGACCAACCCCGAGGTCGCGTCGGTCGGCAGCACCCTCCCGATCGACATCGCCGTCGTCGGGACCGAGGGCAACCCGGTCGAGGACGCACACGTCTCGGTGTGGGCAGTCGACGAGGGCATCTTGATGCTCCGGGACTGGCGATTCCCCAACTTCACGCGGGCCCTGACCCTCGACCGAGGCAACGAAGCGCAATACTTCAACGGCTACGATGCGCTGCGCCGCCCCTACGTCGTGCGCAACGACCCCTTCGAACCAGGCAGCGGCGGCTCCGGGCTGGGGCTCGGCGGCGGGTCGGCCGGGGGTGGGGGGTTCGGCAGCGGGCACGGCAGCATCGGAAGCGGATCCGGCCGAGCGCAAACGCGGAAGAACTTCGATCCCGCCCCCATCTTCATCGGAGACGTCAAGACGGGTCCCGACGGCACCGCTCGCGTACACGGGGTTCTGCCAGACAACCTCACCACCTTCCGCATCGCCGCAGTGGCCACCGCCGAGGTCGCCGGAACGGGGGCGTTTGCACGAGCCGGCCGGGACGAGAGCCAAGTGCGCGTCACCCAGGACCTCTCCGTGCGACCGATCCTGCCGCGGGTGCTTCGGCCCGGTGACGCTGCACAGCTCGGCGTTCTGGTCGACAACCTCACCGACGTCCCGGGCACACTCGAGATCGAGGTCGAACTGCGGGATGCCAAGGGCAAAGCCCGTATCACCTCGCCCGCCGCGGTGCGCCAGCGGCTCGACGACGGACAGGTTCGCATCCCGGTCGACGTGGCCGCGCTCGCCCCCGGAGAGCTGCGCGTCTGGGTGCACGCCACCTTGAAGACCGACGACGGTCGCACGCTGAAGGACGCCAGCGAACTTCCGCTGGAGATCCGAGCCGAGCGCACGCTGGTCCGGTACGCGGCCACCTACGGATCGTTCAGCGACCAAGACGCTGGTGCGGTTGCGTTGAACGTGCCCGCAGCGCACGTGCCCGGGTCGGCCAAGGGCTCGGTGGACGTCTACGCGTCGATGTTGGGCGGCTACGAGTCGGCCGCCACCGATCTCGTGCAGTACCCCTACGGCTGCGTCGAGCAGACGTCCTCCCGCTTGGTGCCGCTGGCCGCCCTTCGCGGGCTCGAGGGATTCGATCTGGGCGTGGACAACGTGGACGCGTTCATCCGTGCCGGGGTGCAGCGACTCGACTCCATGCGAACCCCCGAAGGCGGGCTCGCGTACTGGCCCGGCGGATACAGGCCGCACGTCTACGCCACCGCCTACGCCACGTGGGTGCTCAGTGAGCTGAAGCGCGCGGGCGTCACCGTGAACGAGCGCTTGATCGAAGGCGCGGCCGACTTCCTCACCGCAGAGTTGGCGCGCACGCGTTCCTACGCGACCCCGACCGCACATCAAGACGTGCGAGCGGCGATGGCCTTGCTCGCCCTCGCATCGGTGGGTCGCAGCGAGCCCGAGGTCATGGACGACCTGCTCGCGCGCCAAGACACCCTGCCCGCCTTTTCCCGCGCCGTGCTGGCCATGGCCCTGCACGCGACCAACGCGAACGACCCTCGCCTGCCCGACCTTCTGGACAGCGTGCGCGACCGCATCGACCTTCGCGACAAGACGGCCCATGCCAAAGCCGAAAGCCAGCTCTACGCGGCCTACTTCGACTCGCCGATTCGCACCGACGCGATGGTGCTGCTCGCCCTCGTACGCACCGCGCCCGACGACGCGCTGATCGAGCCGCTCGCGCGCGGCCTCACCCAGGCCCGCAACGCAGGCAAGCTCCGCAACACCCAAGAAAACGCCTACGCCCTGCTCGCGATGGCCGGGTACACCCAACTGCGCGAAGCGGTCGAACCCGACATGGACGTGCGGGCGTGGATCGGCGCCGACATGGTGCTCGACACCGCATTCGAGGGACGAGACCTCACCGTGCACCAAACCACGTCGACGCTCGTCGGCCTCAACCCGCTCGTCACGCTCCAGCGCTTGGGCGAAGGGCGCCTGTACTACCGGGTCGGCATGCAATGGTCCCCCGAGCCCGAGAGCGTCGAAGCGCAGGCCCGCGGAATCGCCATCGACCGCGTGCTCTACGACGCCGACGGTGAAGTGGACGGTCGGGCAATGGTTGCGGGCGAACCCGGAACCCTCGAAGTCTCGATCACCACCGACACTCGCCACCGCTACGTCGCGCTCGATGTACCGCTCCCCGCGGGCATCGAAGCCGTCGACCGCTCGCTCGGACGTGGCGGTGCATCGCGCATGGTCGGCAGCACCCGCGGCGGCCCTGGGCTTCCCTACGATCACCACGAGCTTCGCGGCGATCGAGTGCTGGTGTTCGTCGACCACCTTCCCGCCGGGACCTACCGCTATCGCGTCCCCGTGCGTGCGACCCACGAGGGGCTCTACTCGATGCCGCCCGCCACCGCCCACGCGATGTACTCGCCCGAGATCCAGGGAAACACCGACGGCACTCAGCTGCGCGTCGTCTCTGCAAGCCCGTAACCTCGCGACGCCTCGACGCGTAGGACCCGGCACCCCATGTCCGCCAAGCTCGCTCCGCCGTTCACCGAAGCCACCGCCCGCGCCAAGGTTCGCGCCGCCGAAGACGCCTGGAACAGTCGAGACCCCGAGAGAATCGCACTGGCCTACAGCGAGCACAGTCAGTGGCGCAACCGGGCCGAGGTGTTCGAAGGCCGCGAAGCGATTCGGGCGTTCCTTCGGCGCAAGTGGGACAAGGAGCTCGACTACCGCCTCGTCAAAGAGCTGTGGTCGTACGGGGAACGACGCATCGCGGTGCGCTTTCAATACGAGTGGCGCGACGACGCGGGCACCTGGTACCGCGCCTATGGCAACGAGCTGTGGGAGTTCGACGACGAAGGCCTGATGCGGCGCCGCGAAGCGAGCATCAACGACCGCCCGATCTCGGCCGAAGAGCGTCGTTTTCACTGGGATACCGAGGGTCCGCGCCCCGCGGATCACCCAGGGCTCATCGACAGCCCCGCCTAGCAGGATGTCCTTCATGGCGATGACGCCGTTCTGCAGACGCGCGAGGTCTCCGACACCCTGCTAGTCTCCTGCCCGGCGCGCCTGTACTCTCCCGCCCATGGCTCGCGTTGCGGTCACGGGAAGTAGCGGGCACGTCGGCGCGTGCCTCGTACGTCAGTTGCTCGAAGACGGACACCAGGTCCGGGCGCTGATCCGCAGCGAACAACCTCCGCGCTCGCTCGAGGGGCTAGACGTCGAGTTCGTCCGCGGCGACATCTGCAAACCCAGCTCCCTGCGGCCGCTGGTCGACGGTGTCGAGCGGGTCTACCACCTGGCCGCGCTCATCTCGATCGTAGGCCCCATGGGCGGCAAGGTGCGCGCCGTCAACGTGCACGGGGCTCGCAATGTCGGCGAAGCCGCGCTCGAAGCCGGTGTCAAACGCATGGTGCACGTCAGCTCGGTGCACGCCTTCGAGCTCGGCGTCAGCACCGACGGCAAACCCCGCACGATCGACGAGACCCACCGGCGCTCTCGCGAGGAGACCTGCCCCGCCTATGACGCGAGCAAGGCGGCGGGAGAGACCGAGATCCGCAAGCTCGTCGACAAGGGCCTCGACGCGGTCATCGTGCACCCCGCGGGGGTCATCGGCCCGTTCGACTTCGGACCCTCGCGCATGGGCAAGGTGCTCGTCTCGCTTGGCAACGGTCGTATGCCCGGACTGCTCGGCGGCGGGTTCGATTGGGTCGACGTTCGCGACGTGAGCAACGGCATTCGCTCCGCCGCAGAGCAGGGCCATACGGGCGAGAGCTACATTCTCTCGGGCAACTTCGCCTCCATCCCCGACCTGGCTCACGTCGCGGGTACGGTCACGGGCGCACGCGTGCCCAAGTTCGTGTTCCCGCTGGGCATCGCCAACCTGTTCGCGCCCGCGGCCGAGGCGGCCGCCAAGCTGCTACAGGCCGAGCCGCTCTACACCGAGGAGTCTCTGATGGCGCTGCGTAGCGACGTTCGCTTCGACCGGAGCAAGGCCGGCGACCACCTCGACTACTCGGCGCGCCCGCTCATCGACACCCTGCGCGACACGTATCGATGGTTCGCGGCCCAAGGCCGCCTGCGCAAGCCCACCTCCAGCCTTCAGCCGGCGCAGTCCGTCTCCGTGGTTTGATGCACGACGCCGACTTTCACCGCTGGATGACGTGGCTGGAGATCGGTCTCGCCGCGCTCACCTTCATCGCGTTGCTCGTCATCAACGCCCCCTACGGCCGTCACCTGCGTCGCGGCTGGGGGCCGCAGATCCCCTCCCGCGTGGGATGGATCGTGATGGAGTTCCCGGCGGTCGGCGTCTTTCTGTGGTTCTACGCCCAGGGCCACTATCGCTGGGACCTGGTCCCCTTGGCCCTCGTGTCGCTGTGGCAGGTGCACTACGTCCACCGCACCTTCATCTTTCCGTTTCGTCTGCGGACACGTGGCAAGACGATGCCGTTGGCCATCGCGGGCATGGCGATCGTGTTCAACGTGCTCAACGCCTACGTCAACGCGACGTGGCTCGGGCAACTGGCCGCCTACGAGGTGTCGTGGCTCTGGGATCCGCGGTTCATCGTCGGCGTGTCGGTCTTTGCCGCCGGCTTTTGGATCAACGTCACCTCCGACCAGATCCTGATCAACCTGCGCAAGCCTGGAGAGACGGGCTACAAGATCCCGCGCGGGGGTCTGTTCCGCGTGGTGAGCTGTCCGAACTACCTCGGTGAGATCATCGAGTGGACCGGGTTCGCGATCGCCACCTGGGCGCTGCCTGGTCTGGCCTTCGCGCTCTACACCGCCGCCAACGTGGGCCCGCGCGCGCTGGCCAACCACCGCTGGTACCGCGAGCGGTTCCCCAACTATCCGGCCGAGCGCAAAGCGCTCATCCCGTTCCTGCTATAGGGCGTAGCCCGAGCTTGCTCAGCCGGGCGGAAAAATCCGCCAGGTCGAAGTCCTCGTCGCCGCCGTAGCCGAGCACGACTTCGATCAGCGTATGTGCGTGGTCGAAGGCGAGGTACACCGTCGCGCCACTGGGCGATTCCCACACCGAGGTCGTCGCGGTGGGGTTGATGTAGTGCCAGCCTGCGAGCACCTCCCACGCGAGTTCTTCGACATCGTCGCCCCGCGTGTACGAATCCCATCCACCGGGGGGCTCCCACGCTTCGGACTTGGTCGCCATGCGGCGGCGAGTCTACAGGCAGCCGCAGACGACGGAGCGGGGAGTCCTTCGCAGAATCATGGCTCCGTTCGGGAACCTCGCGCGCTTCGGTTCGTACCTCCTCCTGCCCGAACGCCCACGCCTCCACCGTGGTGGTGACCGGGATCCCGGACACATCTCGCTCGTGAAGAAAAATCGAAAAAACGATGCAACACCACGGCACGACGGTCGACAGGTCGGACGCAGTGACCCACTCGCCTGGACGCCACGCACCCTGTCCCTTGGTACAGGTCCCCACCTTCAAACACCCAACCTGTCCCTTGGGACAGGATTGCTATTTGTACAGTTCCGTGGCCCAGTCGGTTGGCCGCCTTGCACGTCCCGGTGGGAACGCTAGGCGTTCGTCGAACGTGTAGCTACCAAAGCGCACGCTCCAGACCCACCGAACCAGTTTTCCCGCAGGGGCTTCCGGACGAAGCCCAATCCCCCAAGGCAGTAGAACGAAGCCTCGGTTTCGTTCCGGGCTCCAGGATGGAGCCCGGCCTACTCTCTTCATGTGGCGCTCATCGAAGCGCCCGGTCAAAGCCGCGATCGCCTACTGGGCGGCCGCGGCTTTTGCCACTGCCATCAAGAAGTCGAAGCGCGCTTGGTAGACCTGCACCTGCAGCGCGAGCCCCTCGATGTGGTGCCCCTGCCCGTCGATTTCCACGTACTGCACGGGCTTCTTCTGGGCCCGCGCCGCCTCGGCAAACTGCCGGCTCTCATCCACGGGCACACGCCAGTCTTGGCTGCCATGGGTCAGTAGCAGTGGCGCGCGCAGCAAGTCGACGTGCTGCATCGGGCTGCGGTCCTTCATCTTCGCGAGGTCCTTGGGCACGTTCGGGTCGCCGCTCTCCAGCACCACCCAGTCGGGGATGTTGGTCGCGTCGTAGAACGTCTTGATGTCGCTGAAGCCCGCATGCGACATGCCGAAGCCCAGCGGGTACGACTCGTTGCGCCCGTTGGTCTCGGGAGGGTGCGTCAGTGCGCGCATGGTCGCGTAGCCACCGTGGCTTCCGCCCTTCACCCCGATCCGCCGTGGCGATAGACCGGTGCGCTCTTCCAGCCAGCGCGCGGCGTAGAACAAGTCGACGATCTCGTCGCCGCCGAGGTCCTTGTCGTTGAGCGAGTAGAAGTCCTTGCCGAAGCCCGAGCTTCCGCGCACCGCAGGCGACAACACGGTGAGGCCAGCCGCGCACATGATGTTGTCGAACTTGCTGTAGCCGTTGCGACCCCCGTAGAAGGCCGTGATCATCGCCATCTTCTGCGCCTCGGGTACGGGCTCCCGTGGCTCGAGCAAGAAGGCATGCAGCGATCGTGTCTTGCCCGTCTTGGGGTCCTTGTCGAACGTGGGGATCTCGACCGTGCTCGCCTTGCACGCGACCAGCGCTTTTTCGAGCTCGCGGTCCAACCCCACGACGGTCTCCATGTCGCCCAGGGCGTTGCCGCCCACGCGCATCGAGTAGCCCTCGAGGTAGATGTCGGGGGAAGTCTGGGTGAGATACACGCGATCGCCGAATGCGTCGCTCACCGAGACCGAGCCATTGAACCGCCGCTCCTCGAGCACCTTCGAGGTCTTGGGATCGACGAGGACCAGCGTAGAACCGGCGGGCGTCTTGTGTACGCCCACGACCTTGTCGCCCGACATCTCGGCGCCGAGGTCTTCCTTGAAGCGCGTGATCTGCCGCGTCTTCTTCGTGACCCGATCGTAGGCGTACAGGTTGGAGTAGCCGTCGTCGTTGGCGGTGAACAACAGCTCGTTGCCCAGCCAGCCTTCGAGCGGGTACGGCGAGTTGCGGGAGACCTTGGCCTTGGTCACCAACTCCACCTTGGGCTTGGACTTGCGCAGGTCCACCCGCACGAGCTGCCCCTTGGTGCGGTCGCCCTTGATCTGGGCGTTGAAGAACACCTCGTTGCCGTCGGGCGTCCAGCGAATGTCGGACCATGTGAAGGTGAGCGCAGGCGTGTCACACACAACCTCTCGCTCGTCGCCCGTGTTCACATCGCGCACGCGCAGGCAGGTGGAGAACGGCGCCTTCTTGCCCTTGCGCGGCAAGTAGGCGACCTGCGACTCGTCTTCGCTGAACCCGTAGCCGTAGACGTAGTCGTGGTGCGTGACCTGCTTCAGCTCGCCCGAATCGAGGCTGAGCGTCCACAGGTTCATCACCTCGTCGTTGGAGGCGTCCGCGTGAAGCCACAACGTCTTGGATGCCTCGTGGTGGTGAATCCCCCACAGGCTTCGCTTCGACCAATCCACGTCGGAGATGGTCTTGCCCGCTGTCAGGTCCCACGCCCCGTTGCCCTGGATGTCGAGCATCTTGAGCGCGTAGCGCTCGCCCAGCTCGTAGTAGAACAGCTTGCCGGTCTTCAGGTCGGGCCGCATGCGGCCGTAGGGGAACCCGGCCAAGAACGGCGCGAGGTCGACCTCGCGCTCGAAGTACTTCGCAATGCCTTTGACCTGCGGCTCGGGCTTCGCCTCGGGCTCGGGCTCCGCCTCGGCAGCGGGAGCACCCGCCTCCGGGGCCGCGGACGGGTACGGCGTGGCCGCGTTGGGCGGAGCACAACCGAGTGCGAGGAGAAGCGACGCGAAAGCCACGCGAGCCGAGAGGGTCATCGCCGCATGAGACACCGCGAAGACCCGCTTCGGCAAGGGCCCCGTCCGGTCAAAGGTCGAGCTTGCGCTTGCTCTTGCTCTTCTTCTTGGAGGGCTTGTACGCCTTGGAGCGCTTGTACGCCTTGGCCTTGTTCTTCTTCTTGTACAGCTTGCGCTCGATCACGCTGTCCTTCGCGCGGTCGAGGTCTTTCTCGGCCTCTTCCAGGTCTTCCAGCATCGGCGCGTAGTTCACATCCGGGTTCTCCGCCGCCTCCTTGCGCAACGCCTCCGTCTTCTTCTGAAGCTGCTGGCGGGCGTCCTCGTACTGCCCTTCCTCGACGCGCTGACTCGCCGACTGCAGCGCCGCCGCGACGTCGATCTCCTGCGCTCGCACGGTGACCGCGTAGTTCTCGGACGCCTCGACCACCGCTGCGTCTTGACTGACCGCCACCTTCGGCTCGACGACGATCTCGACCGGCTTGCCTTCGTCGAGAACGTCGCGGAACTTCAGCGTGTAGGTGCCCAGCGGCATCGAGTCGCCTTTCGGGGCTTGGTAGTCCATGCGAACGAGCAGCTCACGCTTGCGACCTGCCGCCATCGAGCCGACCTTCGCCATCAACACGTCGCCATCCACGACGTTGGGATACCCGGGGATGTCGCCGAGTTCGATGCCCGCCGAGGCGTCGACCTCGAGGGACACGTTGCGTGCGACCGTGGCCGTGAGCCCGTCGAACTCGTCCGCCAGGACCTCGGGAACCTGATCTCCGGTCTCGATGAAGTGATAGCGACCACCGCCCGCATCGGCGATCCGCGTCATCAGGTCTTCGTTGTAGTCGAGGCCCACACCCAACGTCGAGGTCGCGACCCCTTTGCCGAAGGCGTTGGCCGTCCACTTCGCGAGCACCTCGGGGCGAGACTCTCCCTCGTTGGCGAGGCCGTCACTGAGCAGCATGAGATGCGCGAGCGCGTCCTCCCCACGCTGCGACCCGGTGAGTTCGTCCAGCCCGCTGCGCAGCGCGGGTCCCAGGGCAGTGCCCCCACCATCCATGATGCCGAGGATCTCCCGCTGCAGCGCTTTGCCATCCCCGACCTTCGCGCGGTGGGTGTGCACGTTGACACGGTCGTCGTACGAGATGAACGTCAGCCGATCCTCGGTGTCGAGCTTGCGCACGGTCTCCAACGCAGCCTGTTTGGCGGCCGCCAGCTTCTCGCCACGCATGCTTCCACTCCGGTCGAGCACCAAGGCGAGGTCGAGCGCGGGCCTCTCGGCACCCGGCGCATCGGCGGCCTGAATGCGTACCAACACGTCGAGATGGCCCGGGCTCCCGGCCAACACGGTCGAGAACTGTGGCACCACCTCCACCGACAGACTTCCGCCGACCGTGGGGTCGGGGTCTTGCGTCCGGGTGGGGGTCTCGACCTGTGGGTCGGGCGAGTTTTCGACCGCCAAAGGCTCCGGAGCGGCCGTGTCGGTCTCTACGGGGGTACATCCTGCCACCGCACCCAGCGCGGCCGCTCCCATCATCCATCGTCGCTTCATCGTCATCTCCCTCTGCGCCCAAAGGCGCGGCGGCTGTGAACGCGCGACGGGTCGATTTGGATTCGAAGGACCCGCCACCTTCGCCTCACATCGCGTCGCGAAACTTTCGCGCCCCCAACCGTGACCACCCCGAGAGCGGTAGACTCGGGATGTGAATCCGGAGGACGTGACGGCCCAGGCGACGGCGTCCACGCTCCGGCCTGCGGCGGCCGAGCAGGACACCGTGGATGCCCCGGCTAGCCAAAGCCCCGCCCGGAGGCCTTCCCTGCGACGCGGCACGTCGCTGGGACGATTCATCGTCATCGACGCTCTCGGGGCGGGAGCGATGGGCGAAGTCGTGCTCGCCTACGACCCCGACCTTCACCGCCGCGTCGCGGTCAAGGTGCTGCGGGGTGGGGCCGTTGCCCACGCCGGGGCACCCGCCGTGCAACGCATGCTCCGCGAGGCGCGAGCGATGGCAAAGGTCTCCCACCCCAACGTGATCACCGTCTTCGAGGTCGATCAAGCCGCAGATGGGCAGAACTTCATCGCGATGGAGTACGTCGACGGCGGCACGCTGCGAGCCTGGGCCCAGGCCGAACACAGCTGGCACGAGGTGCTCGAGGTCTACACCGCGGCGGGACGGGGTCTCGCAGCCGCCCATGCCCAAGGCTTGGTGCACCGGGACTTCAAACCCGACAACGTGTTGATCGGACGAGACGGGCGGGTCCGGGTGACCGACTTCGGGCTGGTGGGAGCGCTCGACGAGAGCGATACGTTCGAGGCAGCCGACCTCGCCGCCAGTCTCGAAAGCCTCGACACGGGGCGAGCGCATCCCTCGTCCGAGGCCACCCTCACCCGCACCGGAAGCCTGCTCGGCACGCCGGCCTACATGGCGCCCGAGGACGCAAAACACCTCGACGCGCGCTCGGACCAGTTTTCGTTCTGCATCGCGCTGTACGAAGCGCTGTACGGTGAGCGTCCATTCGCGGGCGAAACGTTGGCCGAGTTGCGCAGCAACGTCTGCGACGGGCGACGGCGAGACGTGCCTGGCGACACCGATGTGCCCGGGTGGGTGCGCGCATCCATCGAACGGGGGCTCGCACGCGACCCCGACCAGCGCTGGCCGGACATGGCCGCATTGCTGAGCGCCCTCGACAAGGACCCGGGCGAACGCAAACGACGATGGATCTACGGCGGCACCGCGGTGCTGCTCACCTCGACCGCGCTCGCCTTTGCGAGCCGTGCCGGGCCCGCCGAACAGCCACCCTGCGACGACGGCTCGAACAAGCTGACCACGCTGTGGAACGACGAGCGCTCCGCCGCGCTGCAGACCGCATTCACGAAGGCCAATCCCGAGGCGGCGTCCGAGGGGTTCGCGGCGGTCGACGACGCGGTCTCGACCTTCATCGCAGGGTGGAAAGCCGGGCATCTGGACGCCTGCGAGGCCCACGTGGTGCGCAAGGATCAGTCGGCCCAGATGTTCGACCGCCGCATGCTCTGCTTGCAGCGACGCACCGAACGGCTCGACGCGCTGCTCGGCGCATTCGAGCAACCCGACGCCGCCACCGTGGCCGCAGCCGATCGCTTCGGGGGTGCTGTGCCCTCGGCGGACACCTGCGCGGACCCGGAAGCGATGCAGAGCATGATTCCGCCCCCCGACGCGCCCGACACCCGCAAGGAATGGAAACGCCTGCAGCTCGCAATCGACCGCGCCGACGCCCTTGGTGTGGCGGGACGAGAGCCGCAAGCGCTCGAGGCATACGCGGAGATTCGCGAGGATGTCGCGGCGGTCGGGCATCCGCCTCTGAGCGCGCGATACCTGCAGAACTACGGCAGCGGTTTGATCCGCCACCAGCAGTACACCCAGGCCATCGAGGTGCTGGAGGGTGCACCCGAGGCCGCCGCCCGTTCCGATGATCCGCGCATCGAGGCCAACGTGTGGCTGCTGCTCGCCCGAGCCTACGGGTTCGGCCTCAACGACCCCAAGGCCGGCGCTTGGGCCACGCGCGCTGCCGAAGTGGCCGCAGTGCGTGCACGCGACCAAGCCCGCATGCAGCTCAACATTCAGTTCACGCAGGCGATCTTGGCCGAACAGTCGGGGGACTACGCCCGTGCGGTGAGCTCCGCACGGCGGGCGGTCGAGGGCTCGCTCGAGGTGTTCGGCCGAGCCCACCGCAATACCTCCGCCGCCTACGGCACCTTGGGCAATGCGCTGCACAAGTCCGGCGACCTCGAGCAAGCACGCGTCGCCCACGAAACATCGCTCGCGATCGACCGCGGCCTGCACGACGAACCGCATCCCGACATTGGCCACTCCCTGCTCAACCTGGGCCTGCTCGATGAGGAGCGCGGCGACTACGAACATGCCCGCACCCAGTACGAGGAAGCGCTGTCGATCTACAGCGCCACCGTGGGCAAGACGCACGGCGCATACGGGACCGCCCTGCTCAACCTGGCCTCCAACGCTGCCAGCCGCCTCGACTTCGAGGATGCCCGCAAGCGCTACACCGAAGTGCTCGCCCACTACGAAGAGACCCTGCCTCCGGGGCACGCGGACTTTGCCACCGTGCACGTCAACTTGGCCGAGGTCTCCCTGGGCCAAGGCAAGCTCGACAAAGCCTTGGCCGAAGCACAAGAGGGGCTCGCACTTCGCATTGCCGCCCTCGACCCCGCGCACCCCAAGGTGATGCTCGCCCACACCACGGTGGGCCGCGTGCAACTCGCCCGCGGAGAGGTCGAGGCCGCCGAGCGAGCCTTTCGCACGGCTCTGAAACTCGCCGACGACGCACTCTCTCCCGAGCACGTCGACCGCATCGACATTCTGATCGGACTCGGCGAAGTGCTCATCGCCGACGGACGGACGAGCGAAGCCAAGCCGCTGCTTCAGCGCGCGGTCGAGCTGGCCGCCGATGCACCGCCCGCCAAGCTCGAGCACGCCCGCGCGGCCCTCGAGCGCGCGGGCTGACGCTTCACTGCGTGCGCTCGAAGATGGCCCGCATGCCGCGAATCTGTGCCGGCGAGGGCATGAGAATGACCTCGATACGCCGGTTCTCCGCCCGGCCTTCGGGGGTCTCGTTGGACGAGACGGGGTCCACTTCGCCGTAGCCCGCCGCGGCGAGGTTCTTCTGAGGGAAACCCTGCTCGGCCAAGAAGTTGAGCACCACGACCGCGCGCTGCGTGCTCAGTTCCCAGTTGGACTTGAAGCGGGTGGTCTTGATCGGGACGTTGTCGGTGTGTCCGGCGACCAAGAAGTCGCGACCTTCGTCCTTGAGCACGGCGGCCAGCTCGGTGAGCGCGGCCTTGCCCTCTTCCTTGAGCTCGACCTTGCCCGAGTCGAACAACACCGCCGACTGCAGCTGCACCATCATCTTGCCCTTGCGGAACACGACCTTGATGGTCCCGGTGTCGACGAGCTTCTGGAGTCGCTTGAACAACCGCTTGTACAGGGCGATCTCGATCTCGCGCTGCGCCTGCGCTTCCAGGGCGTCGCGAAGCTGCTCCTCGGTCATCTGGTGGCGTTTGGCGAGCTCTTCGAGTTCGACGCCGCTCTTGGCCAGCGCCGAGTCGTAGACCGCGACCGCAGCGTCGTAGCTCGACAGCGTCTTGGCGTAGTCCTCGTTCTTCTCGGACAGTGCGTCCCGCTCGGCCTCGGTCTGGGCGAGCTGCCCCTTCACCGAGTCGAGCTGGGCCTGGAGGTCCTTCTTGGTGGGAGCACACCCAGCGGCGGCCAGCAGGAGGAACGACGAGGCTGCGAACAAACGCGCGCGTTGCATCGTTGAAACGCTAGCACCGTGGCCGCGCCACGAACGCGCAAAGCATTCATGCCCGACGCGGCCGAACGGCAGCGAATGCACGTAACTTCGTGACCGAGGGCCGATCGGCCCCTGGGTTTACAGCGGCTGGATGCGGGTCCGCAGCGAAGTGCCGAGTGCCGCGATGTCGGCTCGCAGCTTCTGGGTTTGCGCGTCGTCGGCCGCGATGGGCACGTCGATGTAGAGCAGGCCCACGTCTTCGTTGGTGCCCAGCGACTGACCGACGATGTTGACGCCCGACTCGGCGACCACGTGGTTGATGTCGGAGAGCACACCCGGCACGTTGCGGTGCAGGTTGACGATGCGGCTGACCGCGGACGAGGCCTTGGGCACCTCGAGGTTGGGCAGCGTGACCGAGCCCATGGTGCTGCCGAAGCGTCGGAAACGATTGAGCGCGGCCGCGACCTCCAAACCGATGTTGGCCTGGGCCTCTTCGGTGCTGCCACCGATGTGCGGGGTGAGAATGACGTTGTCGAGGCCTTGCAAGCGGCTCTCGAACGGGTCGGCATTGCTGGCCGGCTCTTGCGGGTAGACGTCGACCGCAGCGCCTGCGAGCCGCTCTTCTTTCAGCGCGTCGTGCAGCGCGTCGATGTCGACGACCTTGCCGCGGCTGAGGTTGATGAGATAGGCGCCCTGCTTCATCTTGCCGATCTCGGCCGCCGTCATCATGTTGCGGGTGAGCTCGGTATCGGGCACGTGCAGCGACACGAAGTCGGACGTCTGCAGCAGCTCGTCCATGGTGTCGACCGAGTTGGTGTTGCCCAGCGGCAGCTTCTTTTCGATGTCGAAGTACTGCACGTTGAGGCCGAACCCTTCGGCCAAGATGCCCAGCTGACTGCCGATGTGGCCGTAGCCGATGATGCCCAGCGTCTTGCCGCGCACCTCGTGGGCCCCGGTCGCAGTCTTGGCCCACTTGCCGACATGGGCGGCTGCATTGCGCGGGAAGATGCGCCGCGCGAGCATCACGATGTCGGCCATCACGAGCTCGGCCACGCTGCGGGTGCTGGAGAACGGGGCGTTGAAGACGGTGACCCCAGTGGAGCGGGCCACATCGAGCGCGACCTGGTCGGTGCCGATGCAGAAACACCCGATCGCGTCGAGGCGCGGTACGGCCTCGAACACTTTGGGCGTGATGTGCGTCTTGCTGCGAATGCCCACCATCACTGGCCCATCGGGTAGGGACTTCAGTGCCTCGATGAGCTCGTCTTCGGACAGGCCCTTGTTGATCCGCGTGACGGAGTAGCCGTCGCGCACGAGCGACTGCTCGGCGGTGGCGTGGACTTTCTCGAGGAGGAGCGCAGAAGCGGTCACGTCTCGGACTATGAACCAACACCGCGCCGAGAGCCACCTGCGGCTGTGCAGCGCAGCGTTTGCGGTGTGCGGGGCACCGGACTATCGTCCCGCCCGATGTCGCCGCGGGGCCCCAACCTGGGACGTCTAGCCAAGACCCTTCGCCGCCACGCGAAGGATGGATGGCAACGTGCCGTGTTTTCTCCGCCGGGCGCAGATGCCGAGGTGGCCGAGGTGTTCGAAGGTGGAACGGTCGACGAACTCGTCGATGCCGCGACGAAGGCAGCGCAGGAGGGTCGGGTCAAACAGGTGCTGGTCGTCGACGCCCGCACCCGCGTCCGCATCGATGCTCGGTTCGGCAAAGCCAAGGTGCAGACCCTCGACGCCCAGACCAAAGCCAAGGTGATGGGCGGCAAGGCGCGGGTGTTGGAGCCCGACGGTAGCGCGGACCTCCTGCGCGTGATCGGCATCATGAATCCCGACGGCACGATCTCGACCAAGTCGGCCAAGAAGTACAAACAGGTCAATCACTTCGTCGAGCTGTGCCGCCCCGGGTGGGAGCGCTTGCTCGCACAACGCCAAGAGGACACCCCGGCCCCGCTTCGCATTCTCGATGTCGCCTGCGGCAACGGCTACCTCACCTTCGTGCTGACCGAAGCGCTGCGCCTGGCCGACATTCCCTGCGAAGTCCAGGGGGTCGATGTCCGCGAGGACGTCATCGCCAACTGCCGCGAGCGCGCGGCAAAGCTCGGCTGGACCCACATGCGTTTCGACGTCGGACGCATCGCCGAAACCGAGCCCACCTCACCGCCCGACATCCTGCTCGCGCTGCACGCTTGCGATACCGCCACCGACGAGGCTCTGGCCCTCGGTGTTCGCACGCGCGCCCCCGTCCTTCTCGTCGCGCCGTGTTGTCAGCGCGAACTCGCCGCGCAGATGTCGAAGAACACCGACGGCGCGCTGACCAAACACGGCCTCCTGCGGCGCGAATACGGCTCCGTGCTCACCGACGCGCTCCGAGTCGAACTGCTCGACGCGTGCGGCTACAAGGTCGACGTGGTCGAGTTCGTCGAAAGCACCCACTCCGCGAAGAACCTACTGCTCCGTGCACATCGCCGACCAGGCAGCGCGGGACGTGTATCGCAGCATGCAATCGAGCGAGTGCGTGAGCGATGTGTCTCGCTCGGTGTCGAGCCCACGTTGCTTCGGCTGCTGCTCTCGGCGGCCGATCGTGGCACGCTCGACGGGTGACGTATCGGGGGATTGCATTGGGCGCGGCGTTGTTGGCCGCATGCGGTGGTGACGATGGCCGGGCGCAAGGCGCCACCAGCCTGACGACGCTCGGCTCGGGGCCGACCACCGTCGGCCCATCGACGGATGGTGGAACCACGACACAGGCCAACGACACCACCAACGACACCAACGACGCCGACACCAACGACGACCCGGTCTTCGACGTCGGACAGCTCCCCGATGTGGGCGGCACGGGCCCATCGGGTCCGGTGATTCCCGAGACGTGCGAGCAGGCCGACGCGGGCGAGTCTTCGGTGGGCTGCATGTTCTACGCCGTCGATATGGACAGCAGCAGTGATGGCCTCCCCTACGCCATCGTCACCGCCAACGTGCAGACCGACGTGCCCGCCAACGTCTCGATTCAGACCCGAGAAGGCGGAGTCTGGACCGACCTGCAGGGCCCGGTCGCGATTCAGCCGCTGTCACTCAACGAGTTCATGCTCGGGGACCGCCACCAAGAAGGGACCGGCATTCGGGCCGCAGGCGCCTACCGCATCGTGTCCGACATCCCCATCGTCGCGTACCAGTTCAGCCCGATCGATGGCGCGAGTTCTTTCCTGTCGGACGCGTCGATGCTCTACCCGGTGCCGACACTCGACTCGATCAACCACGTCATCAGCACGCGGTTCATCTCATCCACTTCGGGCGCGGGCTATCCCTACGTGACCATCGTCGCCACCGCCGATGGCACGAACGTGCAGTTCACCGCGTCCAATGCCACGACCGCAGGCGGCGGCATTCAGGCCGCATCCGCGGGGCAAACCATCACCATCGCCATGCAAGACGGCGACGTGGCGCAGGTCGTCGCGGCCAACCAAGCCAACGCCCTCACCGGCTCACGCATCGTCACCGACGACGATCATCCGGTCGCCGTGCTTCCCGGGCACACCTGCATCAACATTCCCGACAACGTCTGCTGCTGCGACCACCTCGAGGAACAGCTGTCGGGCGTGCGACAGTGGGGACAGAACTTCGTCGCCGCTCACATGCCCGTGCGCTCGGCAGGCGCCCCCGAAGCAACCTTCTGGCAGGTCTACGCCTCCGAAGACGCCACGACGATCTCGTTCGACTACGACGCGGCGCTGTCTGGGCTTCCCGGCCCCTCTCTCAACCTCGACGCAGGCATGGTCGGCGAGTTCATGGTGACCGCGCCGGCGGGGACCGAGGCCGACTTCGGCATCAGCGCCAACAAACCCATCGGCGTGGTGGGCTACATGGTGAGCGCCGAGGCGTTCGGTTCCTCGATCGGCGATCCGGCCATGGCCCAATATGTGCCTGTCGAACAGTTCTTGCCGCGCTATGTCGTTCTTGTGCCGGGCACTTGGGTGAACGACGTGTTCGTGCTGACACGTCCCGCGGGTGCTCCGATCACCATCGACGGGGTCGCGGTCGACAACACCTTGTTCAGCCCGGTCGGGTCCGGAGCCTATGAGGTCGCTCGTGTCCCCGTCCCGGACGGCGTGCACGTGCTCGATGGTGGCGACGAGAAGTTCGGGGTGGTGGTGGTCGGATACGACCAACACGACAGCTACGCCTACATCGGTGGCACTGGCACCGGCATCATCAACCCCAACCCCGAAGGCTGAATGATGGGCGCCGCCGAGATCTCCAGTCACTCTCGGCGAGCGCAACCCGGCGAGGTGGTCTCGATGGCGGCGACGCTGATCCTGCGCCACCTCGACGCATTTCGGCTCGAGGTTGGCGTCGACACCGTCGATCGTGCGATCACCAGCCTCCCGCTCCCCGTGCAACGCGAGCTCGAAGCGTTGGTGCCAGGCGCATGGCTCGGCTGCGATCGCATCGACATGGTGTACGAGGCCATCGCACGCGAGTCGGGACGTCCACTCGACGACCTTCTGCCCATGGTGGCCGAGCGCGGCAACGAAGACGCCTTCAGTACGGTCTGGAAAGCCCTGCTGCGCATGGTCCCCGGCCGACTCATCGTGCGTCGTGCCGCCACCGTGTTCGCCAAGAGCTACACCCACGGCATGATGGAGGCCCGGAGCACCGACGCGGGGCTGCAACTCGAGCTCACACACTGGCCCAACGTCCCGCGCAACCGACTCCTCGGCATCGCCTCGGGGGCACGCGCCATTCTTCGCGTCGCGGGCCAGCCCGACGTGCACGTCGCCTGGGAACGCACGCCCGACGGCGCCCTGTTCAACGTCAGGTTTTAGATTCGAGAACGTCGAGCAACGCGGCGAGGTGCTCTCGCAACGTCGCGATGCGATCGGTACCCAGCTCGTCGGCGAGTTCGGCTTCGAACGCGGCCAGCACTTCGAGACCGTCGAACAAGACGAGGCGTCCGTTGCGTTGGCAGAAGCGCACGAGCTTGGCGCGACCGTCGGTCGGATCGGGCACACGTTCGACCACGCCCATCGACTCGAGCTCGCCGACCAGCTGCCCCACCGCTTGCTTGCTCATGCCCATGCGATGGGCGATCTCGGTGAGACGCGTCCCCTCCAGATCGATGTGGGGAAAGACGGCCGTGTGTGCGGGCCGAACGTCCTGCGACGTCTGGGCACGAACGCGCGCCAATGCCTGCTCGTTGAGCAACCTCGCCGCCTTGATCAACACCTGACCCAAGCTGGCGCGCTTGTGGGCCTCGAGCGCTTCGATGTCTTTCGGTCCGACCGTCAAGGATATGGTCAAGCATACTTGACTATTTCGTCAAGCATGCTTGACTACCTTTCGCAATGACGACGCAACGGCTCGAATCGCTCGCTGACGGCCTCTGGGGCACCGAGCACGACCTGTTCATGAATGGCCTCGTGCACTTTCGCGGGCGCATGACCGTGGTGAAGCTCGACACCGGAGGGCTGCTCCTGCACTCGGTCGTCCCCATCGACGACGCGCTGGCCGAGGAGCTGCGGGCGCTCGGCCCCGTCGAGCACATCGTCGCGCCCAACCTGCTGCACCACGTCCACCTCACCCCCGTGGTCGCGCGCTACCCCAACGCGACCGTCTGGGGCGTCGAGGGCCTGGCCGAGAAACGCGCGGACGTCCGGTTCGACAAGACATTGGGCAAGACGTCGCCGCCCTGGTCCTCCGAGTTCACGCCCCTGACGATCGACGGCATGCCGTGGATGCACGAGAGCGTGTTCTTTCACGCACGCACCAAGACGCTCGTCGTCACCGACCTCGTGTTCAACATTTACGAGGTCCGGGGGTGGATCACCCGGCTCGTACTGCGGCTGGCGGGCGCCTACGGCCGATTTGCGCAGAGCCGGCTGGTGCGCATGGGCATCAAGGATGCCGACGCGGCGTCGGCAAGCCTCGCGTGCATGCTGCAGTGGCCGTTCGAGCGCGTCGTGATGGCACACGGCCGTGTGATCGAGCGAGACGCCAAGGCGCGCCTGCAACACGTGCTCGCGCCCATCATGCGTCGGCCGGCGATCGCCCCGGCGTCGTGAGTCACTCGGCCGGGGGCGGTGCGACGGGCTGGGCTGGTGCCGCAGGCTGGACAGGTGCCGATGCCTGCAGGTCGGTGGCTTCGCGAGTCGAGGGCGCCTTGCCTTCGATCTGGAGATCGTCTTTGAGGGCCACACAACGTCCGCGCACCGACGCCTCATATCGGACGACGTTGATCAAGAGCAGCGGCACGATGACACGGCGATGTTTGGGGTGGGACATCATCAGCGCATCGCAGCCGCTCACCTTGCCGACCGCGTTGTAGTAGGCGTTCTCTTCCACTTCGGCCGAGCTCGTCTGGCCGCCGACGGGAATGGACAGAAAGAACCACCGTGTCGCCTTCGCTTCACCTGCAGTCGTGTCGAGCACCTCGTACTGGTCGCGAGTGAGCGTGTTGATGTCTCGGCCCGTCTGGGCCACCGAGACGCTGGTCGAAACGTTGGTGTCGTTGCGACGGCGACGGAACAGCCCACACCCCGGCGCAGGCAGAGCGATGAGAAGGGCCAGGGTGCCGAGGATGCATGGGCGAGCGCGCATGCGTCTCTTTTAGGGCGGGGCACCACACCGCCTCAAGAAACGCACACGTAGCAACGTGCTGCGGCGCACGCTCGGCTATTCGAGCGCTTCGCCGGCCTCCACCACGGCGCGCTGGGCCGCGGAGAGCTCTTCGGCCGCGGCCTTGGAGCGCTCGATGTACTTCACGAACGCGGGCACGGTGATCCCCGCCACGGTCCCCAGCAGGAAGCTCGCCGACATCGCGCTGGACCCGACGGTGTCGAGTTCGCCAGCGCGCACCTGGTATCGAAGCGCCCGCGGGGACGAGGAGTACCGAGCAGCCAGAGCGCCATAGGTCTCCGCCGCATCGGCGCCCGCAACGACCTTGCCCAGCGCTTCGAGGGCGTCCTTGCCCTCCACCGAGGACGCATCGCCGAACGACTCGACCGACACGTGCAGCACCCGGTGGTCCTTGGGGTGGGTCAGCCAGACCGCAAAGGAGGACAGCGGGCTGAGGGCGTCGTAGGCCGCCGCGATCACCTTGGGGTCTGCGATCTCGGCCCCCGGGGCAGCTGCGATCGCCTGCTGCAGCGTGCCGCGGACCGACGAAGCCTGAAGTGCGTCGAACGGAAGGTAGACCGCCAGTGCGGCATCGCCAGACGCGAGCGCCGACGCGAGGTTGCTCGGGATGCCCTCGGGCGTGCCCGCGCTCGCTTCGTACGCGGCGACGGCCTTGACGGCGTCGTCCTTGGCCCCGAACACCGCACCCGCATACTTGCCCGCCGAGAAGCCCCACGCGCTGGGCTCGAGCTTCAGGGCGTCGAAGATCTTCTGGCTCTCGGCGTCGGCCTTCAACGTGACGTGCAGCGCCTGGGTGGTCGTGCCGCCGACCTCGACCGGCTCGACCGCGACCGTCGACCCTTCGGGCAACTGGGACTGGATCATGTCCGACTGCAGCGCGGCCAACGAGACGAGGCCCGAGGCGGGGAACGGATCGTCGACACCGACGAGCACCGCGCCCGCGCTGCCCCTCACCCCGCCGACCAGCACCTCTCCCGTGAGCGTCCCAGCCACGTTCTGAACGGGCCCTGGCGCCTGACCGATCTGCTCCTCGAACGCATCGAGGGCGACGTGGGTCCACACGAAGGCCGCACCGGGCGAGAGCATGCCCATCGAGTCGGGCTTGGCTGCCGTGAGGTACTTGCTCAGCTCCTGCGCCACCTCGCCCAAGGCGACGACCACGTGCATGCGCCCCGGCGGTGTCGCCACTGCACCGAGCACCGCACCGCCAGGCCCCTCGAGCCGGAAGAACGCATTGCCGCGCTCGATGTCGAAGCCGGCCAATTGCTCCGCAAAGGCGGCCCGGAAGGACGCCCCGTGTTTGCCCGGGGTGAGGGCCTTCAACGTGGTTTCGTCATCGCCACACGCGGCGAACCCAGGCATTGCAGGCGGCGCAACGCACGTGGGCGGAAGGTCGCTGTCCTCCACGCCCACGGCCTTCAGCGCCACCTTGACCGCGCTCGGATCGTCGGATGCGGTCGCGTAGACGAGCGCACCGGGCCCCTCGAGGAACACCATGCCCTTGTCGAGGTCGACCTTGGCTTCGATCAACGCATCGCGCAGCTTGGCGACCTCCTCCAACACGACCCTCGCCTCGGCGACGTCCGGCTTGTCGCTGAACCGCTGCAGCACCGTGGGCGTGGCCGTGCCGACGAACGCGTCGAACAACTTCAGCAGGGCGTCGGCGTCCCGCAGCACGATGAAGTGGTCCTCCTCACCCGGCACCAGGTCGAGCAGGGGCTCCAGCGCGGCCGCGTACGTGACCGTGGGCTCGGGGTTGCTCAGGGTCGGGCTGGGCTTGGCGGCCTCGGCCGGGGACTCCGCGGAGGGCGTGGGCGAGGCCGGTGCCTCGGGCTTCGCGGGTTCGGCCGCTTCGGGCTGGGCCTCGGTGGATTCGCCCGACTTGCACGCCGTTGCGGCAAGGGCCAAGGCGAGAACACCACGAGCGAGCTTGAGACACGCGGGGCTGGTCACCCGCGCACAGTAGCAGGCTCCCCGCAACGGTCCTGGCCTTGGTAGATTCCGCCCGTTGAGCGCCCCCCGACCCCCCGCGATCCGGACGAGCACCGACCGCGTCGTGGTCGGGCTGCTGCTCGCGTGCGGGCTGGCGCTGGTGCTGCAGGGCCCCGGACTCGCGCGATGGCTCGGCACCGCCACACTGCTGGGCGGCGCGTGGGAGCTTCGCTTTCTGCTTCCGCAGGCTCGCCCCCGCTTTCGAAGCGCTGCGCCGCTGCTCGTGCTGACCGCTGCGTTCGTGTGGCTGTTCTGGGAGCCGCTGATCGGGCGACCTCCCGCCACACGCGACCACGGCATTCACTACTTTCAGACCCGCCTGCTCTGGGACGAGCTCATCCCCTCGGGGCGTCTGTGGGGCTGGACCGATGCCCTGGGCGCGGGCTACCCCTACGGCGAGAGCTACCCGGTCCTAGGCTATCTGCTGGGCGGGCTGCCCCACGCCCTGTCGTTCGGGCTGATCGGCCCCCGGGCGAGCTACGCCCTCGGCGTTGCGATCACCTGGGCGCTCGGCACCCTCGCCGTGGGCTGGCTCGCCCACACGATCGCCCGAAGCCTTCGCCCCGACAGCCCCACCGGACCACGCTGGGCGTTCTGCATCGCGGGCCTGCTGTGGCTGTTCGACGCAGGCGCGAGCCGCCAAGGGGGCTGGAACTACCTGCTCTTTCACGGAGTGTGGCCGCAGATGTTCTCGGCGGTGTTGTGGACGCTGTCGCTCACGCTCACGCTGCGTGCCCTCGAGCGTCCGTCGCCGCGCCGCATTGCAGGAGCCGCGCTCATGCTCGCCGCGGGCATCATGGCCCACCCGTTCGGCATGCTCGCGGCGGCCGCCTCTGCCGGGCTGATGCTGGTAGCGGTCCTGGTCTCACCCAAGACCATGGTGGCGCCCCTGCGCACGTGGGCAATCGTGCACGGCATCGCGGGTTTGGCCTCGGCTGGCGTCGTGTTGGTGTTTCTCGGGAGCGCCGGCGGCATGGCACGCAGCCCGGTGCAATGGTCACCGCTCGGGCAGCTCTCGTACGAGACCCTGATCGGCTCGCTGTTCTCCACCCACTGGGCGTGGCTCGGCCCGCTGTTCTTGTTGGGAGTCCTCGCAATTGCACGGCGGCTCGAGGCGGCAGGACTGCTGGCGGTGCTGCTGTGCGCGGCGCTGCTGGTGCTCGGGTCTCACGAGTCGATGACGGTGCTTCGGCTCGACCTGCTCGTCTCGGCCTTCAAGAACCTTCAGTTTCCGCGATACACGATCGAGCTCAAGCCGGCGATGTTCGCCATCGCGGGCGTGGGTGCGGTCGCGCTCGCCCCTGCCCTTCGAGCCTTGCGAGCCGGCGAGGCCCCTTCACGAGGGCGCGCCTGGTTGCTCGTCGCGATCGCTGCACCGTTCGTCGCATCGTTCGGCCCCGACGTGGGCCGCTTGAAGACACGGCCGGTCGGCGCACTCGATACGCTCGAGGCCAATCGCCAGGGTGAAATCGAGGCCACGCTGCTCGACGCGCTGCGCCGCGAAGCCCAGGCTCACGAAGGCAGGCTCAACGTGGCCTACCTGCGCTCGGGCATGAGCGGTGCCATGTTCCCGTTGTTCTCGATCACCGATGTCAACGCTCGGTTGGTGCTCGACGGCCACATCGCTGCGGTCAACTTCAAGCACCGCATTCGACGGGAAGAGGCCGGCTATGACGCGCTCGGCATCACCCACGTCATTCACGACCGCCCGATCGAGGACAAGGACGAGGCCTTTGCCGCCCGGCTCACCGAAGTCGCACGGTCCGGACGTTTTCGCCTAGCGCGCTACACCCCAGAAACGACGATGGCTCGCGTCGCGGTGGACCGCGGCGCCGCAACGATCGTCACCGACGAAGCGGAGCACATCGTCCTCGACGTCGAGACGGATGGCTACACCCAGGTTCTGCTCCGACAAGCGCCGCATCTACGCTGGACCGCCACCTTCGACGGCGAGCCGATCGACATCACGCCGTTCAAGGGCGTACGCGGACTGACGCTGCTGTCCATCGACGTGCCTCGCTCGGGCCGCGTCGAACTGACGTACCAACGCAAGCCGCTCGAACGTGTCGCCGGCTGGCTCTCGATTGCAACGTGGTTCTTCGGCCTCGTGGCCCTCAGCCAAGGGCGCGTGCTTGGTTTTCGGCAGCGCGAGGTCCCGGGCTTCGTCCTGCCCGCGGTCGTCGGGTTGGGGCTCGCCGCCGTGGGTGTTGCGGCGCACTTGCAGGACACCAAGCTCGAGCGCACCTGGCAACACTTCGCCGCGAGCCGAGCCTACCGCGGCGCACCGCTCCCCGAAGACGAAGCCACCGACGACGAACGTCCCCAACTCGTGCGCGACGTGATCGACAGCGGCACCTTCTCGTTCCGACGCACGCCGGGCCGCGCCTGCAACGGCCTGCTCGGCAAGGACGTGCTGCGGGGCTGCAGCGAAGCGGAGCACGCACCGCTGCGCGCCACCAACTATCGCGCGCCCTACCTCTACCGCTGCATCGAGTTCGGCCTGCCCCCAGGCGGCAGCGTGGAGATTCAGCTCGGCGACGGTCGCCACGACGTGCTCGGACGCTTGACCCGTCGGCTGCTCGGTTCTCCCGGCCGCGGTGTGCTGTTCGGTGTCGCCAGTGCGCCCAAGAAGCTCAGCGCCGACAACCTCGACTTCTTCGCGCCCGGGTCGGACCAACCCACCGTAGCCACGCTCCGCAACAACGGCCGCCAGATGGAACGCTTCTGCCTGTCGGCGGCCGAAGTGGCCGCGCCCGCATCAAAGCGTCCGTAGGTAGACGAGCAGCTGCGCGCGCTGCTGTGGGGTCAAGCTCAGGCCGTAGGCATGCCCGGGCACCGCGCCCTCCCCCCGAACACCTCGATAGTCGTCGCGGAGCCGCCGGCGATCGAGCAGGTCCTCCAGCGTGCCCACACTGCCGTCGTGCAGATAGGGTCCCGCCTCGGCGACACGAACGAGCGGCGCAGGGCGATAGAGGCCCGTCCCGCGCGCGGCACCGTGGGCGAGGTTCGCATCGGTGCCGACCCTCGCAGCCTTCACGGGCTTGCCGGACCCACCCGGTTGGGAGTGACACTTGGCGCAGTCCGCCTCGAAGATGGCCCTCCCCGGCTCGACATCGGCCGAGACCGCCGCCCTCCCCTGTCGCGGTTTCAGCGAATACAAGTACACCGCGAGCGCCCACGCCAACTCTCGTGGTGGTCGCGTGCGTTCGCGGTTGGCGTGCAAGATCTGAGTTTCCTGGCGAATCGCCAGCGCGGCGGGGTGGTCGTGCCGGAGCGTCGCCGCTTGGGTGAGAAACCGGAGCTCCCGCAGCCCCCAAAGGTCGACGATCGCGACGGGGTCCTCGTCATCGTCGGCGGTGATGTCGGCGCGACCCGGCCCCCAATGCCGCATGCGTTCCGCCAACGACGCGGAAACCGGAGCGCCCGTCTGCTGATGCCATGACAGTCGCATGCGGCCGTAGTCGAGGTTTCGCCGCGCACGGCCCTCGACCGCCTCCCCGCCCTCGATCGACACGTGGCACAGGGCGCAGGTGATCCCCACCTTCGCCTCACCATCGATGTCTTCGAACACCACGACACCCGGCCACTGTCCGTCGGCGGTCGAGGCCAGCCCCACGTCGCGGGCGAGGTCTGGATGGGCAAGCGCGTGCGCGGCTTGGGGCTCGGGGCGCAGCGGGTAGCTGTAGAAGACCGCGCGCCCGAGTTCGGCCCAGGCCTCGAACGTCTCGGGACGCTCCCCGTTCCACAGGGTCTCGGCCGTGGGCGGCAGACGGACCGCCCCACGTTCGCCAAGCTTGCGAACCACCGCGTCGTCCACAGGGTGCACGCGCGGTGACCACTGCGGAAGCTGATCCCACCCCCGCGCTCCCAAGCCGTAGGCGCTCAGGCGCGTCGCCGAGTAGACGTTGGAGGGCTCGGTGAGAGACGCCTGCAACGCCTGTCGACGAAACGAAGCATCGTCGAGATAACGCGCGCCTTCGGCGACGATCCAAGCGTCCGTCCACCGCGCGGGCGGATCCGTGTCGGGGCGTGAGCGCTCGCCTCCGCAGCCCGCGAGCAGCACCGCGAGAAGCAGCCGCTTCATGTCACGATGTTTTCGGGCTCGTCGCGCGGCACCTTGGGCGAAACGATCGTCCGCACCTCGCCGTCGATCTCCACATCGATCTCCACGACGAAGAGCGGGCCCCAGCTGCTCGAGCCCAGCGCCTTTTCGACCCTCGACCAGCCCGGGTCGCCCAGCGCATACCCGACCTTGACCGATACGTTGGCGGGGATCGACTCGTCCCAGGTCGAGTACTTGGATTCATCCCAGATCTTGGGCTCGCGAGCGCCCATCGTGCCGACCACCTTGCCGCCATCGGCTTGCTTCAGCCGCACCTCGCGGATTGCAAAGCCCACCGCCGCATCGACCTCGGATTCGATCGAAAGCTGCACCCTCGACTGCACACACATGGGCGCAAAGCCCCGCTCGGAATCCGCCACGTCCCCCATCGGCTCGTCGGGCATGGCCATCGACGGTTTCTCCGACTTGGGCTGCATCGGCTCGTCCTCGGCCTGAGCCTTCTTCGGCGAGGGACAGTCGTCCTGGAGCTGGACCGACGCCACCGCAACCTGCACGCTGGCGGCCGCCGACTCGGGCTTGGGGTCCTCGGGCGGCGCGGTGGCGACTTCGGGGCCCGTCGGCGGCACCTTGCCCTCCTTGCCATCGTCATGGCCCGCACAACCGACGCCGAGCGCGAGTACCGAGACCCCGAGGACCGAACCGAGCAGCTTCATCACAGCCATGGTGCCAGCTCAACGCACCATCGGGCGTCTCGATCTGAACCGACGCGACTCAGTCGAACGTGATCACGGCCCACTGCTTCATCGAGACCCCATCCAAGACCACCTCGGTCGCTCCCGGCCCGAAAACGACGTCCTGCACCGGGAAGGCGTAGTCGTTGTCGGCGCTGGGGTAGGCCCCACCGAGCGGCATGTCGAGGCACGGTGACTGCGGGTTGTCGGGGAATGGGAAGAACGGCTCGCTCGGAGGCGCGTAGTCGAGAAGCGTCACGTGAGCCGTGCCGCCAGCCGCTTGCAGAGCCTCCGGCACCGCGATGCGGAAACCGTCCAACGCGACCGGGCGGGTGCAGCCGAACGGCGCATCGCGATCGGTGTAGTTGCCAGCACCCGCGTTGTCGCCGTCGTGATAGCCCTCGTAGGTCACGGTATCGAGCGCGTAGTTCACCAGCTGCACGACGGTGTGCTCGGCGTCGGCGCTCACGTGCACCCGCACGTCCTCGACATCGCCACCGCCGTGGCGTGACGCGGGCAGACCGAAGTCGAGCAGCGCGCCTTCGAGCCAGTCGCGAAGCTGCGCCCTCGCCCACGGCAAGTCCGCCACCTCGAGCGCTTGGCCATCGCACAAACGCCGCCCCGCGTTGGGACCCTCGAGGTACTCGAACGCGGCGTAGGCCGTGCGAGGGCTGCCGTGTTCGTCGATGTGTGCCACCTGGTCGGGCACCAGCAGCGAACCGTCGAGTTGGTGGAACGCTCCGGCACCGTAGGCGTTGGTGCCGAAGCTCGCAAAGTGCGACCTCCACGTCGCCCGCGACGTCGCCGACGGGGAACACCACGCATCGAGTTCCCCAACATCCCCGAGCACCACGATCTCTCCGCCCGCAGCAACGTAGGCTTCCAGGCGCGCGACCTCGGCGTCCGACAAGAACCGGTGCGCGAGCACCAAGAAGTCGTAGCCAGCGAAGTCCTCCACGTCGGGCATCGGCGCGGTTCCGAATGCGCTCGCGCCCAACACGTCCACGGTGTATCCGAGCGAGCGAAGGCTACGGAACAACATCTCCGCACCGGGCTCACCGAACTCCGAGGATGCATGACAGCCCTCGTCGATCGACTGCGGCCAGTAGAAGCCCACCTGTCCTTGGGTCCGGGGCAAGCCCAGGTGGTCCCAGTTGTGGGTGACGAACGGCGCGACCGCGGCTTGGGCCAAGCGTTTGCTGTAGTGCGGACGCGTGTAGTTGCCGTACGGGTAGTGGAACTCCACCGCGCAGTGCGGCGCCTGATAGAGCCCTCCAGAGGCGAGCGTCTCCGCCGCGAACAGGAGCATGCGGTCGTCCGGCACGTTGTCGGGGAAGTTCCACGACCAGAATCGAAGCCCGTCGTTCTGGTGCAGCGCGTACTGGATCTCGAGCGAGGTGTTGGCGGGATACGCATCCCCCGGGACACCGATGCAGTCGTCCGCGCCATTGGTCGGGTGCCCCGAGCGAATGAAGGTTTCGGCACCCGCGAGGTCCTTCAGCAGCGACCCGTCTTCGGCCCACGTGAAGTGGTTGGACTCGCCCTGGTTGAAGAACATGGGGAACGGCTTGCCCGGCTCGAGCGACTCGACGTAGGGCAACACCTCCGCCCGTAGCTCGGCCATGAACGCACGCACCCGGTCGACCTTGTAGAGGTCCCAAAGCGGACGCGCGGGATGGTCGTGCCACTGCCCGGTGGGCTCGGCCGCAGCGCGCACCGCCCGAATGTCGTAGGTGGACCAGTCCGGATGCGCACTCGCGTTGCGGCTGCCACCGTGCTCTTCGGCGAGCGCCCAGTAGGCATCGAGCCGCACCGCGTCGCCATCATCGCTCGACCCACGCAGGTCGCGGGTGAGGTGGCCACCGTTGTTCAACATGTCGCGAAACGCATCGACCGTTTCATCGGAGAAGCAGTCGGCCATCAGCGCGACGTCGAAGGTCATGCCGTCCATGCCGGACAGCGCGGCCAACTTGGTCCACCCGATCAGCAGCCGACGCATGCGAGCCTGGCCCATGTCCATGACCCACTGCATCGGGAAGCCCTTGCGCACGGGGTCGCCCCACATGTCGACACACGCGGCGCTCGCCGTCGGGTCGCAGGTCACCGTCACCGTGCCCTCGGCCGTTTCGGCGGTGGTTTGGCACGCGTCACCGATGCCGTTGTGGTCGGCGTCGGCCTGGTCGGGGTTGTGCACGGTGGGGCAGTTGTCGTCGGCGTAGGTGTCCCCGTTGTTGTCACGGGCAGAGACACCATCCCCATCGGGGTCCTCGTCCGCGCCATCGGGCGTCGGGTCGCAGACGTCACCGAGTCCGTCCCCATCCGTGTCGGTCGCCCCTCCGACGACCAGCGGACAACGATCTCTCAGGTTGTCGATGCCATCCGCATCGGCGTCCCAGCATCCTCGCTCATACGGGGCGTAGTCCTCACCATCGCCCAGGTCGGCCCCCATCGCGTCGGCCCAGTACCCGTACTGATACGTCATCGTGGACCACGGCGCGTTGCTGTCGGGGTTGGGACCCCAGGACGTCTTGCCTTCGGGGCCCCACGCGTTGAGGTAGCCGAGATAGCCGAGACCACGCGCGTGCACCTCGTCGATGTACGGCTGCGCCCAGGTCACGTGGTGATCCGTGTAGACCCCCGACAGCGTGTCGAGCTGCATGTAGGGGACACCGTTGCCCTCGCCAGGGCTGGAGCAGCTGACCGGGTTGGGCGTGTTGGGCCAGTCCAGGAACGCCGCCCCGCCGGGATAGCCCTCGGGCTCGGGCTCCTCGGCGACCACCGCTTGCTCGCGATCGTGCAAGCAGGTGTCGTGCCCGCGAAGAGGGTTGAAGCCACACGTCGACCGTGCCGCCTCTTCGGCGCTCAGGCCACGCAGCTCCGCATCACGACAGTCGACGCCCACCGGATAGCCCCCTTCGGTGACGCCGGCGGGGTTGTAGAGTGACGGGTCTTCGTCGAACAGATGCGCGCCGTTCGAGGAGCAGCCGAACAACCAGCGATCTTCGATGCACGTGACGTCGCCTTCAGCCGCACCATGCAACACGCAGGGGCCGAGGTCGGAGTCGAGCTGCGGCTCGCACCACATGTGCCCGCCCGGGTGGGTGTTGGCGTTGCACAACAGTTCGCCGTACTGCGCCTCGAGTTCGCCACTCCAGGCGGGGAAGTCGGCCTGACAATCGGAGACCACCTCGAGCTCGCCGTCCACACAGCGCACCACTTCCATGCTCGCCCAGCCGGACTCGGGGTCCTCGGGGTCGACGAGCGTCTTGCGACACGCCATCGCGTTGACGACACCGTCACCGGGAAATGCGGGCTGTACCGCGTTGTCGCCCGCTTCGGCCCAGTTGCGAAGACCCCCCACAAAGGCCGAGAGTTCCACCGACCCCCCCGCGCGGTAGTGCTGCGCACCGCGTTGGGTCAGCGACGAGTCCACGCAATCGAACACCTCGGGAAACGCCTCGACCCGCAGGTGCGTGCCGGTGATCTCCGCCTCCGTGGTCAGCCGAATGAACACCGGCACCATCGACCCGGTCGGTCCATCGGGGACGTAGTAGCGGTTGTGCATCGCGCCGGGGTCGAAGGGGTTGAGCACCGGAGTCAAGGTCGTCGGAGCGTCGATGGAGTCGCCCACGTAGACGTCGACCAACGCCGGACCATCGGGATAGATCCGATACAGCCGCTTGGCCTCGGCTTCGAACACCAGCCAGTTCTCGCTCGCACCGCAGGCCACATCGTCGACCGCCGCTTCTGGGTACGCCCCGCCCTCGTCGACGACGTCGATCGGGATCGCGTCACACGGGGTGTGGTTGCCCTGATCTTCGGGTATGCCGCATCCGGGTTGCGGGTCGCACAGCGACACTGCCTCGCCCGTCGACGCATCACCCGTGCTCGAGGAGCCCGACGTGTCTCCGCCGTCCGTTGAGGTACTCGTGGTGTCGTCCCCTCGTGTCGTGGGGTCCACGCCGGTTGTCGAGGCATCACCGCTGGTGCTCGATGTCTCGGGGGTCGGAGGTTCGCCGGTCGACCCTGGAGGCTCCGGCTCGGCCGGCTCGTCACCGGAGTCATCTGGCATCGAACCACTCGGGTCCGGGACTTGCTCCGGCCCCGTCGTCCCGCCTGCCGTGGTCTCCCCGGCTTCGGCGGCCCCGTCCGGGCCAGAGTCACAGGCCAAGGTCGCAGCACAGAGCAAGATCAGCGAACGCGCACGCACCATCGCGACACACATCGTCCGCAGGAGGCGAGCCTTCGCCACCAGGGAGACCCAGCCCACGTGCCGGGTGTCCCCTCGACTCCTCGAGGTGCGGTCCGGCCGCACGCGCAGTTCAGGATCCGGTCCGGCTGGCGACGCCCCACACCGACGCGAGATAGCGAGCGTTGGTGCCTCCGTCTCTCCAGAACGTCACCTCGATCTCCTCGCCCAGGCCCGGATGGAGCACGAGATAGCTGTCCGACCACAGATGCGTCATCGGCTGTTGCTGACCGCCGATCTCGGCGCTGAGCGAGGTCCCGCTGGCGGAGATCGTGATCGTGCCGAGCTCCAGTGGGTCGACGTAGGTCCCCGTCAGCTCGGACACGACCGGGTCGCAGGGTGCTCCGCCGACCCAATCCAGCCCGGCGTATTGGTCCAGTGCAGCTGCGACCACGGGTTCGGGCGCGAAGTCGTAGGCGTTGCCGAGCACGAACACTCCGAACCCTCGATCGGGCACCACCGCCCAGTGCCCCGCGAATCCGACCGTCACCCCGCCGTGCGACCACACCTCGGGCTGAAAGTAGGTTTCGACGAACACCCCGTAGCCATAGCCGCGGTCGAAGTCGGTGCTGGGGGCATGGTACGCCCCCATGCTCGCGGTGCCTTCTTGGGACAGGGTATCGCCTCCGCCCGCAATGACGACCTCCCCCCAACGCGCGAGGTCCTCGATCGACCCCCATGCGCCCCCCATCGGCCCGTACGATGCGCTGTCGAAGTACGCATCGGCCGGGCCCACCGGGGGCTGGCCGACCTCGTGCCCGTAGGCGTAGTCGTCCTCGGCGAGCACACGGTCGACGGACAACGTGGCGCGCTGCATGCCCGCCGGTTCGAAGATGTTGTCTTCGACCACCTGCCCGTACGGCACGCCGCTGGCCTCCTCCAACACGGCCCCTGCCACGGCGAACCCTGGGTTGCTGTACAGCCACAACGCCTCGGGTGGCGCCCATGGTTGCTGCCCCGCATTGTCGCGAACCAGGGTGACCAGATCGTTCGACGCATACACGTCGAACTGGGTCGGATACGCCGCGGTGTGGGTGAGCAGTTGGTGCAGCGTGACGTCGCCCCAGTTCGCGGGCCCGAGAACATCACGGACGGGTGCGTGCAGGTCGACCACGCCGTCCTCCGCCAGCGCCACCGCAGCCGCGCCCGTCAGCATCTTGGTCATCGACGCCCACTGGAACCGCGTCTGTGTAGAGACGGGCGCACCTCCGTCCGCACGCGTGGTTCCGATGCCGGTCGCGTGGGCCAGCGTGCCGTTGCACACCACCGCAATTGCGCCTCCGGGCGCCCCCGCAGCAGCCAGCGCACTCTCCATGTCCTGCACCAACGCATTCCAGGCGGCCTCGCCTCCCGGGCACCCAACGGGCTCGTCCTCGTCGGCACCGGTAGAACTCCCGCTCGACTCGGCCTCCTCCTCGTCATCGTCGGGGCCCGTCTGTGCCCCACCACTCGATGAACCTCCCGCAGGCTCGGCCACGGTCGTCCACGCGCCCGCATCCCGAGTCTCCTCCGAGGGCGCGCACGCCCCTGCTCCCAACGCCACCACGAGTCCGAACCGCCACATCCGTCGATGCAGGTGTGACGAGGCCTCCTCGAGGTTCCCACCGGGGGGAATTTCCCCGCGCGTGGCTCAGCCCGAGCGCAACGCCTTCGGACGCGCTCCGGTACTCTCCGATTCGACCGGCTTGGACAACACGATGTTGCCACCGGCCTCCTCGCCTTGGGCGTACGCAGCGTTGCGACGCGCCCCACCCCGCCTCACCGTTTGCGTTCGGGGGTAGCGGCGTTTGAAGAACTCACCAAGCTCCGCATCGGGCACCCAGACCAGCCCCTGCTCTTGGAACTGCTCGTTCTGCGCCGAGAGCTTGGACTCGAATCCCGCCATCACACCCGCGAGAAAGGCCTGACGATCTCGGTTGGATGTGCCGGGAGCGGTGCGGCGATACGCGTCCCACAGCCGCAGCGCAGTGGACGAGAGAAACGCGTGCACATGCTCGGCCATCGCCAGGTTGGGTTCGAGACCGCAGATCTCCAGCACGCTGCCGCGCTTGCCCTCGAGCGGGCGGTAGACGGGCACCCACAAGCCATCGACGAAGAAGTACGTGGTGAGGATCAGGGCCAGACGTCGGTCGTGTTCGAGGATGCGCCCCGACGGCCGACCGAGGTGCCGAAACCCATAACGGGAGGCAGCGTCGTCGGGAACCTCCTTGTCCACCTCCACGTTGAAACGCAGCATCAACTTGCGCGCCGCGGTGGCAGCCGCTTCCGCCTCGTGCTGGTTGGGACTGTCCGCCAGCGCCAAGAGTTTTCGAATCCGCTGCACGACGCGGTTCTCCGGCGCGTCCGCGACCACCGGGGGCGGCGGAAGCTCTGCCCGCGCGTGCCCAGCGATGCCGAGCTGTGCACACACGCGAACGAACGTGGGCCCGTGCGGTGGCTCGTCGACCCGCATCACCTCGTCGACGAACTGATGCGCCACCTCGTGTTTGAGCACCTCCACCACCACTGCCCACGGGTGCTCCAAGACGAGTGGCCGCGACACCTCGAGCCCGCGCTCGACGGGGATCCACTGCCCCAGCCGCGCCCGGGTGTCACTGAGGCGAAACACCGGGCGCCGGAGCACCTCACGAAAGTACGTGGCGTTGATCGAGTCCCACTCGCCCACCAAACGTGCAAGCAGCTTCGCTTCCAAGGCAGCGCTCAACACCTGTCGCTCGGCCGTCGACACGCGCACAGGGTAGAGGGCTTCGTCGGCGCCCGCCACACCCGGTCAGCGACCGGATGCGAGGGCCGCCACCTCGGCATCGGGGAGGGCGCGCGCGTACACTCGAAAGTCGTCCATCGCGCCCTGGAACGGAAACTCCATCCCCGCGCCGTTGTCCTCGCCGCCGACGATCAGCGGACTGTCACTGTGCTGCAAGTCGTGGTTCAGCACTTCGGACAGCTCCATCACCCCGTCCACGTAGAGGCGAAGCGTGTCACCGTCGTAGGTCATCGCGACGTGCACAAACTCGCCCTCGGGCGGATCGAACGAGGCGACGAACGCCGACTGGTTGGCGGTGGTGATGAAGCCGACGAGGTCCTGGGTGCCGTTGGGACCCGGGCACGTGTAGAGCTGCCAGGTATTCGCGTCGCCCTCGAGCGGCTTGCTCGCGATCGACATGCACTCGGTCGAGCTTTGCCGGATCCAAGTCGCCACGGTCAGTCGCGGCCACTCCAGCGCGGGGTCGTGCTCCGCGGTCACGACGTTCTGTACGGTACCGAACTCGAGAGCCTGTCCGGACACGCCCGAAACGAGCGCACCGCACTCGGTGCATGTTCCGTCGATGCCGTTGCCCGATAGGTCCGGTACGGTCGAACCGTCGAGGACGTCGAACGGGTACCAGACGATGGGCTCCACGGGGTCAGGCATGTCGGTGTCGCCCCCGGTGTCCGAGCTCTCGGCAACCGTGGTTCCGGACGATCCCCCGCTCGACGTGGCCGGGCCGGTGTCGGCACTGCTCGTGGACGCGTCCCCCGTCGACCCCGCGCTGGTGGCCTCGACCATCGTCTCGGACGTGGTGGGCGATTCGACGGGCACGCAGGTGTCGGCCAGGCCATCGCCCGCCAGCGAGCCGTAGCGTTGCTCGGAGGGGCACGTCGTGTCCGGGAAGCTGCAATAGCTGGTGGACTGGCATGTACCGTCGGCACCGCACTGCGCGTTCGTCGTGCACTCGAACGCACCGTCGCTGCGCTGGCAGCCCAACGTCATGCCGAGGGCGACACTCGCCACGACCCGCATCCACCCCATGCAAGCGAGTCTACCAGCCTGCAGGGCGCGGCCTCGAAGGCGCTACAGGGCGCTGGAGCCACGATCCGAGTAGAAATCCGCCTTGTAGCGGGCTCCGTCCGGGTTGGGTATCCTGCCGGGGCATGGGCATGTCCTCTGACGGCGGTGGCGACGACGGCCTCTCTGCCGAGATCAACGTCACCCCGATGGTCGACGTGCTGCTCAGTCTGCTGATCATCTTCATGGTCTCGCAGCCCTCCCCTGCCAACGAGCAGATCCCGCTCAACGTTCCTCAGGACGCGGTCGTGCAGAACCCCTCCGACCCCAACGCGTCGCTGCTCGTTTCGGTGGCCGCCGACGGCTCGGTGAAGCTCGGCAAGACGCCGGTCCCCAACGACTACGGCCAGATGGTCGAGGCTTTCAAGAACAACGAGAAAGCCCAAGAGGACGACAAGGTCGTGGTCAAGGGTGACGAAAAGGCGAAGTACGGCGCCATCATCACGGTGATGGCCGCTGCGCATGAAGCCGGCATCGAGCAGGTCGGCGTCGCGTCCGAACGCCTGTGACCGACGCGCTGTTCGTCTACGGGTCGCTCCGCGAAGGCGCGAAGCACCCGATGTTCGAGGTACTCACCGAACACGGCACACGCGGCGGCGCAGCCAAGGTACGTGGGCGCCTGTACGCGGTCGACTGGTACCCCGGGCTGGTGCTCGACGAGAACGCGGACTGGGTCGTCGGCGAACTGTGGGTCGACATCGAGGACGCGGCATGGCCCGTACTCGACTTCTACGAAGGGTGCAGCGCCGAAGACCCGCAGCCGCACGAATACGTGCGAACCCTGGCCACGGTCACGGCAGGCGACCAAGCGGTGCAAGCATGGATCTATGCGTTCGCTCGCGACGTATCCGCACTCCAACCCGTGCGCAGCGGCGACTGGCTCAATCGCTGACGGCGGGCGGTGACGGCCGCGTGAGAATGAAGCTGCCGCAGCACAGCAGCACCAGCGCCTGCATCCACAGCGCGTAGGCGGGCACGCCCATGACGAGGCTGGCGACGAAGGCCGCTCCCATCATCGAGATGGCCAACGTCTTTGCGCGACGGCTGATCGCACCGTGGGCGCGCCAGTCATGCAGCGGCGGCCCATACCGCGGGTGCGTCGTGATCCAATGGTGAAGACGCGGAGACGACTTGCCGAACGCAAACGCGGCCAACAAGAGAAACGGTGTCGTGGGCAGTAGAGGAAGCACCACCCCCGCCGCGCCGAGTCCGACGCAGCTCACTCCGAAAGCCATCCATAGCCAACGCATTGCCCTCCAACATGTTCATCCCGAAAGACCCGAGCGGTAGGGTCAGAGCGGTCCAAGCCGCGTGTGAATCCGCCCGAAACGGACGCACGACGGCCCAGAACGCAAAGAACCCCGACAACGCGCAAACGTTGCGGGGTTCTCGTGGCGGCAGAGGATGACTCAGCCGCAGCCCATCAGGTCGCCGTCGGAGATCTCGGCGATGATGTTGCCCGAGCCGTCGTAGACGACCCCGACCTCGGTGTCCCCGATGAGGACGCTGATCGCCTCGACCTCGACGCCGTTGACGGTGCCCGACGAGATCCAGAATGTGTCGTCGCCCAAGTCGTCCGCGTAGCCGAGGACGGCATCGCGGTCGCTCTCTTGACCCGGAAGCAAGAAGCCGAGGTGCAGGCCCGCGTTGGCGATGACGCCGAGCTCGTAGTCGGTCACGTCCGCGCCGGGCCCGAACAGGTCCTGGCTGCCAGGGTCGAGGACTTCGAACAGGTCTCCCGAGGTCTCTACATCGAACGACGGGGTGAGGTCGTAGGCGCAGAGCACCGCGTCCTTGCCCTTGGCCTGGCAGCACGCGGCCTTCACGAACTGGCCGTTCTCGGGGTTGTGGCAGATGCCCGCGCTGTTCTCAGTGGACAGGTCGGGGCACTCGTACTCGGGAGCCTCGAGGTCGACGGCCGCTTCGCATGCAGCGGGAACGTTGCCCACGCCGAACTCTTCGTCGCCGATGGCTTGCACGCACTCGGCCGCGCAGCAGCTGTTCATCGCGAAACGACCGGTCTCCTGGTTGCGGCACGACATGCGCTCGTCGCCGCCGATGGTGAGCGTTTCCCAAGCAGCACCTTCACACGCGTCGGCTTCGAGAGACGCGGAGAGGAAGCAGCACAGCGAGTCTTCGAACTGACCGCTGCTGTCGATGCAGCGTCCGGCCGAGTTCAGGCGAGCGTCGGGATCGCAGATGTCCGAGCAGCACGCGCTGGAGACGAACTGGCCCGTGGCCGCGTCGGCGCAGCGCTGCAGCGAAGCGTTGCCCTCGGGTGCGTTGAGCACGACCCGCTCGGGGCAGGTGGTCGCGTCTTCGTAGGCAGCGAACAACCCGGCTTCGGCGCAGCAGACCGAGTCTTCGAACCCGGTGCTGTTGAAGCAGGTGGCCGTGACGCTGTTGGTGAGCTCGTCACCATCCACGGACTGGTTGGCATCGCGCCCAACCAGCTCGATGGTGAGCTCTTCGACCGGAGCGCACTCGACGTTCTCCGTGTCGTCCGCCTTGCCACCGGCGCCGCCGTTGCTGCCGTCCGAGGACGAGTCGGAGGAGTCGCAAGCCGCCATGCCGAGGACGAGAAGGAGCGAGAAGATCTTGGTTTGCGTCGTCATGGGTGTTTCCCAACCGGGCCGGTGCCCCGTGGTTTACACCTACACACAACCACTTCAAGTCACATTTGCGTACCTCGAGCAACAATTCTTCGAAAGAAGGATCACTGCGGCGTTCACGGACCCCAAACGGGGTTCTAAACCCCCGATTTCGCCTCTCGCATCAACGTCTCGTAGACCGACCCCTGCGGGGTTCCCCCAGCAATACGCCGGTCGGCCTCGTCGAGCTCCTCGTTGATGACCGCCTCGAACTTGGTCTGCGGCTGCGCACCCGCGAGGTAGCGACCGTTGATGAAGAACGCGGGGGTTCCGCGAGCTCCGACCTTTCGGGCCAGCTCGATGTCCGCGTCGACGCGGCGACGAGTGGCACTCGCGCTGAGGTCGGTCTTGAAACGCCCCGTCTCGCAGCCGGCCTTCTTCGCCCACTTTCGGATCTCCGCATCCGAAAGCGCGCGGCTGTTTTCGTAGAGGAGGTCGTGCAGCTCCCAGAACTTGTCCTGCTCCGCGGCAGCCTCGGCCGCGAGCGCCGCTGCCCGTGCCCGTGCGTGCATCGGCAGCGGGTTGTGCTTCACCACGATGCGAAGGTCGCCGCCGTACTTGCGCTCGAGCGCCTTCAAGGTGGGTTGGACTCGTTTGCAGAACGGGCACTGGAAGTCGGTGATCATCACCAACGTCACCTTGGCGTCGTCGGGTCCGCGGCTCGCCGACTTTCCGACCGGCACCTTGTAGCGCTCGGTGGGATCCGGGCGACCGGGCGCAACCGCAGGTGCAGCAGGCTCGGCCTCGGCCAGCGCTTGCTCGAGTTGCTCGATCTTCTCTTCGGCCGTCTTGCGCGCATCCTCCAGCGTCTGCACACGCTCTTCGAGCGCCTTCCGATCAGCATCGACGCGGTCGAGGTTCTCGTTTGCGGCATCGAGCTCGGTGCGCAGAGACTCCGCCTCCTCGTTCGCCGCCAGCAAGCCTTCCTTCAGCGTCGAGGTCACACGCTCGACACCTTCGAGGCGTTCGCCCGTGTCGCAACCGAGCAGAAGGAGGAGGGGAATCCACTTCAGGCGAGACACGATGCCCGCACGATACCGCGAGCGGGTTTCGCACTCGTTCGCAAGTTTCGGGAGAAGCGTCCCCGGGCTCACCAACCCTGCGGCCGTCGTACCAACCTCCGTCCCATTTCCTTGACCGCTTCGGGGAGCGAGCTATGTTGCGCGAACATCCGCCATGAGTGCGCAAGAGCATGAGTACGAGCTGGGCACGCTCGACGAAGCGGTCCTCGAACGAGACGAGTCCCTGGTCCGCCGCATGGACCGCGGCGACGAGCGCCGCTGGATGATCCTCGGCGGCGCGGGCACGCTCGCACTGTGTGCCGCCCTCGCGGGCGCCATCGTCCTCGGTGGTGGATCCCAAGCGCACGCGCTGGCGACCAGCCTTTCCGCTGCCCCTGCGCTCGAGCTCGGCTCGGCGCCCGAGGGTGCCGAGGGGGCTGCCCCGGAGGGTGCCAAGCCCAGTGCGAAGGCGGAATCGAAGACGAAGCCCGCTGCTGCGAAGCCGCGCATCGCGAAAGCCTCGACCGCGCCTGCCAAGCCCCCGGCACCCGCGACCACTGCCCCCGCCGCAGACGTTCCCGCCAAACCGACGCCGGCTCCTGTCGCCGCGGCGGTTCCCAGCCCCACGCCCGAGCCGGCCGAGGATCCTCCGTCCTTCGCCGGACTGCCCTCCGTCTCGGATCCCTCCGACGAGCCCGCCCCCGACGCGGCGGCAGACTTCGAACACGACGAGGAGCCCTTCGAGGACGAGTCGGACGACGAGGCTGACATCGAAGCCAAGGTCGCGGACGAGCCCGAGGTCGTGGACGAGCCGGAGCCCGTCGTGGACTCGGAGCCAGAGACAGCTGCGGACCCGGAGCCCGAACCGGCCCCGGTCCCTACTCCAGCCTGAGACTCGGAGCGAACCGGCCTCGGCTCGCCTGCTGCGGTTGCGGGTTGGGATTCCGAGCCCTCAGCAGCGGCAGCCGAAGTACGGCACCTCGCCCAGCGTATCCAGCACCTCGAACCCCTCCACGACTCCGCGTAGGATCGTCGTATCCCCGTCCAGCGGTCGTGGTTCGAGCAACATGTCGGCAAAGCCATCCGCGTTGAAGTCACCGACCAGCGCGGGACCCATCGTGTGGTGGCTCGGCAAAGCGGTCGGCACGTGCCACTGCCCGTGGGCGAAGCGAGCACCCAGCGCGAATGAGCGATCGAATCCACCGCACACGTCGAGGTGGGGAGAGTCGACGAACGCGGTTGCCAGGCGGGTCTCTCCTGTCGCGTCCGACCACGCCTGGGTCACGATGTGCGGCATCAAGGGCCCGTGCTCCAGCCGCTCATGTTCGTCGGCGGCGACACGGCCCTCGGGCGCCGAGAGGAACGCCCGCTGCATCGCGCCGTCGACCGCGGGATCGAGCGCCTTGCTTCGATACAGTTCGGGATCCGGCAAATCGGCGGAACGAGCCCACGTGGCCTCGGATGCTCGTGCGCCCTCCAGCGGGGCCACCAACAGACGCAACCCGTCCTCCCAGATCGCGGCCTCCACTCGCCGCTCGAGCGCGGCGGGCAAGACACCATCTCGCTCGAGTCGCTCGTGCAACGCCCAGGTATCCAAGCGCGCCTCGGGGCCCAGGGCTCCGGCAGCCTGGGAGACGAGCCGAGGAGCGCCGACCTTCGCGGTGCCGAGCTTCTGCGCGCGGCCGTCGTCCTCGGTCGCCCAGAGCACCATCTCGGTGCCTTGCATCACCGCCAAGTCGGGCGGAAGCATCGCTCCATCGACCTGCCGAAAGACGGTGTCGACCCCGAGCAGTCCATCGAACTCTGCCTCCCACGTTGCATCGACATCGGTGGCGAGGACGACGTAGGGCGCCTCGAGGTCGACGACGAACGCAAAGTGCTCGCCGTAGGTCATCGGTGCAGGAGCGCGTACGGTGTGCTCATCCGGGGCGGACACGACAACGTCCACGGCGAGGGCTTCTCGCTGCGCAGCTTCGGGCGTCGCTTCCAGGGCGCATGTCTGACCGTGGACCCAGGCGCTGAAGCTGATCGAAACGGCCGCCGCCGCCGCCAGTACCGCGATGTCGCGCCGCAGCGCTCGCAGCGTCATCGGGGACCGAGGGCGGGGCGTGTTGCTGTTCATGACCACAGGACGCTCGACGTCCCGTGGTCCATTCCGTGATCGATGGCCGCGCGTGTTCGAGCGGCCTTCAGTCTACTCAGCCGCGCCGCCGAGAATCCAAGCCTCGACCAGGTCGATGTCGGCCTGTGCCAGCGGCTCGGCGCCCATGCCTCGCGGCATCCGCTGCCCACTCCCGCCCGGCACGTCTTCGTGGTCGCCCACGATCTTGCGGAAGAAGTAGCTGTTGGCGGCATCCATCGGCTCGACGCGATCCATCGAGTCGGGCTGCGATGCGGGCTGGTCGACCAGGTTCGCGTAGGCGTTGGCCTGCTCCATGTTCAGGTCGCCAGCATCGTTGTCGTTGCCGCCGTGATGGCAGTTGCCGCCGCCACAGTTGGCTTCGATGATCGGCCAGATGTCGGAGGCAAAGGAGATTGCCGCTCCGGTGCTGCTGCTGCTCTCGCCAGCGCCGGTGCTGGAGCTGGTTCCGGTGTCATCGCCCGCGGTGCCAGTGGTCGAGTCGTCAGTGGTGCTCCCGACGGTGTCGTCGGTCGTCCCCGTCGAGGACGTCGGAGACTCGGAAGTGCTGCCCGGATCCGTGGTCGAGGTCGGCATCGAAGACGACGTGCTGCTGCTGGAGCCGGCGTCGGTATCTCCACCGCTCGAGTCGTCTCCACAGGCGACGCTGAGAGAAAGGGCCATCAAGAAAAATGAGGTGCGCATGTTCATGGGGATCGAATCCGTCGAAAGTCGCCCGACGATAGGCACTCCACAGACACGCAACCGGAAAAATGCACCCTCTCCCGCCGCGAAAACCGTAAAGCCTGCGCCGAGATCGCGGCTGGGCTCACGCGATTTTCGCTATCAACGCGAATGAGGGTTTTCCCGACCAGGGACGCACTCAACGAGTCGAGGACGGCCCCTCAACCGTAGCCGAGCAGCCGCCCACCTTGAAAGACCAGCAGCGCGGCCACGTAGGCGATGAGCGTCATGGACACGAACATGAACGCGGGCCACTTCCAGCCCCGCGTTTCTCGTTTCACCACGGCGACGGTGCTCATGCACTGGCAGGCGTAGACGAAAAACACCATCAGGGCCAGACCGCTGAGCTTCGTGTGCACGGGCTTGCCGGCTTCGTCGACGTCGTCGCGCATCGCGGCGCGAAGGTTGACGGGGTCTTCGTCGTCGGCCTCCATGCCGTAGGCGAGGCCAAGCGTGCTCACCAACACCTCGCGCGCGGCGAAGCTGCCGAGAATGCCGATGCCCACCCGCCAGTCTTGCCCGATCGGCTCCACCAGTGGTTCGAACGTCTGCGCAGCACGACCGCCGTAGCTGGCCTCGATGCGCGTCGGCCCTTCGCCCCCCGCTCCCGTGTCTTCACGGGGGAAGGACAGCACGGCCCAAAGCACGATGGTGAACGCGAGGATCACCGTACCCGCTCCCTGCACGAAGGCCCACGTCTTGTCCCAGACCACGGCCAGCGTGTTGCGCAGTCGCGGCACACGGTACGGGGGCAGCTCCAACACCAGCGGCGGCGTGGGGCTGGCGAGGATCGTGCGCTTGTAGAGGTAGCCGACTCCCAACGCCGACAGCGTCGACAGGAGATACATCGACAGCAGCAGCAGCCCGCGATCCACCGCCGGGCTGATCACCGCCTCTTCTGGAGTCGTGACGAACAACGCCCCGATGATGAGCGTGTAGATCGGCAGGCGTGCCGAGCAGCTCATGTACGGGATCATCATCATCGTGACCACGCGGTCCTTCCAACTCGCGATGGTCCGCGTGCCCATGATCGCCGGGATCGCGCAGGCGTAGCCGCTGAGCAGCGGAATGAACGCGCGCCCATGCAGCCCCAGCTTGGACATGACCTTGTCGAGCAAGAACGCGGCCCGGGCGAGGTAGCCGGTGTCCTCGAGCAGGCCGAGAAACAAGAAGAGCATCGCGATCTGGGGCACGAACACGAGCACGTTGCCCACGCCCGCGATCAAGCCCTCCGTGATCAGGTCGGTGAGCAACCCAGGGCCGAGCGCCCCCGCGACCGCTTCACTGAGGGCTCCGAAACTGTCCTCGATGAACCCCACCAAAGGATCCGCCCACGAGTAGATCGCGATGAAGACGATCGCCATCGTGCCGACGAACCCGAGCAAGCCGAGCACCGGGTGCGTGAGCACGGCGTCGACCTTTTCCGACGCCTTCATGGCCGGAGCAGCGTCGTACTGTTCGACCAGGCCGAGCGTGGCCAGCATGGACTCGACGGCCCCGTAGCGTGCCGCAACGATCGTGCGCGCAGCAGCCCAGCACGGCTCCCGACCGAGCGATGCCAACGCGGAGACTTGCTCGGGCGTCGCCCCGGTGAGCGGAACGGTGCCGGCGGCCTCGCTGCACACCAGCCACCGCGCCTGGGCTCGCGAAACGCCCGCCTGCTCGATGCTCGTCAGCGCAGCCCGAACCTCGGGCGCATCGTCCTGGTCATAGGCACGTGCCGGTCCGACCTTGGGCTCCCCGAGCGCCTGCACCAACGTGTCGACGCCTTCGCCGGTCCGGCCGTTGGTCTCCACCACCCGCACGCCGAGGCAGTCCTCGAGCGCAGCAGCGTCGACGTCGATGCCCGCCTCTCGTGCGGCGTCGACCATGTTGAGCGCGACGACCGTGGGCAACTCGAGCTCCAGCACCTGCAGCGCGAAGTAGAGGTTCCGCGCGAGGTTGGTCGCATCGAGGACCAGCAGCACCGCTTCGGGCGCGGCCCCATCGACCCCTTGCAAGCAACGAAACGCGACCGCTTCGTCCTCGGACACTGCGGACAAGGAGTACGTTCCGGGAAGGTCGACGAAGACCTGGGGCATCGTGCCCCAGCGCGAAGCCAGCCCACCTTCACGCTGCTCGACGGTCATGCCCGGGTAGTTCCCGACACTGTGACGCGAACCCGTGAGCTGGTTGAACAGGCTCGTTTTCCCCACATTGGGGTTGCCCGCGACTGCGATCTTCATCGGGCGGACTCCCTCAGGCGAACCCGGCCGGCCTCCGCCTTGCGCAGGGACAGATGAAAACCTCGCACCCGGAACTGCAACGGATCTCCGGTCGGTGCGCGCTTGATCAAGGTGATGCGTGTCCCAGCGGTGAGCCCCATCTCGAGCAGACGAAGTGTGGTCGTGTCGGAGCCGTCGACATCGCCGACGATGCCCGATTCTCCGACCTCCAGCGACGCGGCGCTCGACATTGCGCGGAGCATCGACCTGCTCGCCGACACCGTCAAGCGGGCATCCCCCCGGGCTCTCCGTAGCCGAAGTGGAGCCCATCGCGCAGCGCCATCGCCGAGCGAGTCAAAAATCCCCACTGCGCACCGGAGCATGCCACCGCGCAGGCGATTTCACGGTGCTTTCAGGCGAAGCCACGACGACATGGTGGTGCGATCGATCGTGCTGCAACTCTCGTCCAAGCAATCCGCAAGCCGTACAATGGATTGTCAACTCCCTTGCCTACCGATCCCACGAACGGCGACGATCCGCGTTCCTCCCTCGACAGTGAGTCGAACGCCGACGTCGCCACGCTCGCCCTTCCGGCGCGCGACTCGGCCGCGCACGAGCCCGACACCACGAACATGGCCAAGAAGATCGGCCGCCACGTGGTGCTGGAGCAGGTGGGGCGCGGTGGCATGGGTTCGGTCTACCGCGCGTACGATCCGAAGCTCCAGCGCGAGGTCGCACTCAAGAAGTTGCGCACGAAAGCGCTCGGAGTCGAGGGGCCGGCCCGCTTCGAGCAGGAGGCCCGGGCCATGGCCGCGCTGTCCCACCCCAATGTGGTCGGCGTCTACGATGTCGAGCTGCTCGATGACGGCCAGCTCGTCTTGGTGATGGAGTACGTCGCTGGTCCCACCCTGCGCAGCTGGGTGCGACAGAAGCCGCGGCCTTGGCAGGAGCTGCTGCTCCCCTTTCTGGGCGCGGGGCGAGGCCTGGCAGCAGCCCACCGCGCCGGCCTTCTGCACCGCGACTTCAAGCCCGCCAACGTCTTGGTCACGCCCGACTTGGCCAAGGTCACCGACTTCGGCCTGGCCAAACGTGCCAAAGACCTCACCGGAACTGGCGGGCTCAGCAGCAGCAACAACAACCAGCGCTGGGACGAGACCGACGAAGAAGATCTCACCCGTGCGGGCGAGGTCATGGGCACGCCGCGGTACATGGCGCCCGAACAGCACCACGGCCGCGAACTCACGCCCGCGGTCGATCAGTTCGCGTTTTGCGTGGCGCTGTGGGAGGCGCTCACCCAAACCGCTCCGTTCACCGGCGAAGACCTGGCCCGCAAGAAGTCCAAAGGACCGCCAGAGTGGCCGACCAACGCCGGCCCACGCTGGTTGGGAGACGCACTGCGCCGCGGCCTGCAGCCCAAACCCGAGGCGCGCTGGCCCGACATGGACGCGCTGCTGGACGCGCTTTCCCGTGACCCGGGACGGCGCCGCACCCAACTCATCCGGGCTGGCGCCGTCGTGGCACTCGTCGGGGTTGCGGGCGCGGCCGCATATGCAGCGGGCGCAGATGGACCGGGGCCCTGCAGCGGCGCCGACCTGCTGCTCGAAGCCGAATGGGGCGACCAGGTGCGCGCCGACGTTCGCGTGGGCATGACCTCGGTCGACGTGGTCTACGCGCAGAGCTTGTGGCAGCGCGTCGACCAGCGCCTCGACGACTACGCGCAAGAGTGGATCGGTTCGCGCCGCTCCGCCTGCGAAGCCACGGTTCGCAAGGAACACTCCGACGCGCTCCGCGACCTTCGCGTGGGCTGCCTCGACCGCGGACGCATCGCATTTCGGGCGATCGTCGACCTCCTCCAAGACGCCGACGTGGACGTGCTGCGCAACGTCGACACGATGATCGACGAGCTTCCCGACCTCGCGCGCTGTGGAGACCTCGCCGCGCTGCAAGAGGGGACCAACCCACCCGCCGCGGATGAAGCCGAGGCCGTCGCGGCGCTGCGCGACAACCTCGAAATGGCCAAGGTGGATCGGCTCGCTGCGCACTACGACGCCGCCGAGACGAAACTCGACCACGCACGACTCGCTCTCGAAGCGCTGGATTACGCTCCGGTGCGCGGGGAGTTCGAGCTCGAACGCGCGAAACTGCTGTTCGCCCAGGGGCACCAGCAAGAAGCCGCGGATGCCTATCGCGTGGCCATGCGCCTCGCGGTCGAAACCCGCGACTGGGACCGCTTTGCCGACGCTGCGGCCGACCTCATCCGCACGGTCGGCCAGAACCTCGAGCAGCCCCAGCAAGTGCTCATCCTCGGTGACGTCGCGGAGTCCGCTGCGAAGGGCAACCCGCTCCGCGAAGCGCAGGTCTCGATCGCCTTGGGTGTGGCGCTCGCCGAAGACGGCCAGCACGACGCCGGAGAACAGCGCGTTCGCGATGCGATCGAGGTGCTCAGCGAGACGGTCGGCGCGGGCGATCAGCGGGTCGCGGCCGCAAGAAACAACCTCGGCGCCATTCTCCGCTCACGCGGCAAGCTGGCCGAGGCCGAGGCCGAGTACCGCACCGCGATCGACCTCCTGATCGACTCGCTCGGACCCGATCACCCGAAGATCGCGATCGTCCGCGGAAACTTGGCGTCCATTCTTCGCGAGCGAGGCCGCATCGACGACGCCGAGACGGAGGCACGAAAAGCCGATGCCGCTCGACTGCGTTCTCTGGGCCCGACCCACGTGTTGTACGGCTCAGGCAAGACCACGTTGGCCAACGTGTTGACCGACGCACGCAAGTTCGAAGACGCCGAGGCGGAAGCCAAGAAGGGCCTGGAGGTGATCGAGGCAGCGGTCGGCCGCGTGCACGGCAAGACCGCCGACGCCGTGAATGCCCTGGGTCGCATCCTCATCATGCAGGGCAAGGCGCTCGAAGCCGAAGAGGCCTTCCGCAACGTGCTGGCGATTCGCACCGAACTCAACGGTCCCGAACACCCGGCGATCGGCGGCGCCTACCTCAACATCGCCGTCACCCTGCGACGACAGAACCGCCTCGAAGACGCCGAGCAGATGTACCGCGACGCCGAGCGGGTCTGGACCAAGGCGTATGGCGTCAAACACCCCAACGTGGCTGCGGTGCACAACAACCTCGGCGTGCTCTACCTCGACATGGAGCGCTACGAGGACGCCCGGCGCGAGAGCCAACGGGCGCTGGAGATCAAGCGGGAGTTCCTGCAACCGGGTGACCCCGCCTACCTCGAGACCCGCAACAACTTGGCCGAGGCCTACGCGGGACTGGGAGAGTTGCAGTCGGCGGAAGCCGAGCACCGCGCGATCCTCGAGGCGCTCGAACCGACGAAGGACGCCGACGACCCCCGGCTCGCGCTCACGCGTTCACGGCTGGCCAAGGTCCTGCTGAAGCGGGGCCAGTCCACCGAGGCACTCGAACTCGCCGAACGCGCATTGCGAGAGGTCCGCAAGAACGGCCTGAACGCGGCAGAACAGGGCAATCTGGTGATGACGCTGTGCAAGGCGACCTACGCCAGCGACCGCGGGCCGAAGGGGCTGGCCAAGGCGCGTGCGTTGGCACAGCAAGCGCTGCAACTCTTCGTGCAAGCGGGTCTCGACGGCGAGGTCGATGCGCAGGAGACTCGCGACTGGCTCGCCGACCACCCTGGATGAAGCTTCCGATCGAGAGCATTCGTGCGCCCCTGCTGGAGGGGCTCGAACGACAGCGCCACTTCGTGCTGCAGGCCGAACCCGGCGCGGGCAAGACCACACGAGTCCCCGTGATGCTGCACGAGGCGGGCGTGCTCGGGGACGGTGAGGTTCTCGTCGCACAGCCTCGACGCATCGCCGCGCGCATGGCCGCGCTGCGGGTTGCCCGGACCTTGGGTGAGCCGGTGGGCGAAACCTGCGGCTACCAGGTGCGCTTCGACAGCAAGGTCGGGCCTCGCACTCGGATCCGGTTCGTCACCGAAGGCCTGCTGCTGCGACGCCTTCGCGACGACCCGATGCTTCGCGGTGTCGCGGCCGTCATTCTCGACGAGTTTCACGAGCGGCACATCCACACCGACGTCGCGCTCGCGTTGCTTCGTCGGCTTGCCCGGAAACGCGACGATCTGCGCATAGGCGTCATGTCGGCCACCCTGGCCCCGGGCCCCATCGCGGACTACCTCGGTTGCACGCCGCTGCATTGCGAAGGCCGGACGTTTCCCGTGGAGGTGTCGCACGCGGCCAAAGCCAGCGACCGTCCCTTGCAAGGCCAAGTGAGCGTGGCGTTGCGAACGCTCGCGAGTGACGGGTTGTCGGGCAGCGTCCTCGTGTTCCTTCAGGGCGCCCGGGAGATTCGTGCATGCGCCAAACACTTGGCGGGACAGGCCGAGCACTTGGGCCTCGAGTTGGTGCAGCTGCACGGAGACCTGCCCGCCCGCGAACAAGACCGCGCCGTCGCGGCTGGCGACCGACCCAAGCTCATCCTCAGCACCAACGTCGCCGAAACCTCGGTCACCATCGACCACGTGGTGGCCGTGATCGACAGCGGCCTGGCACGCAAACCCAGCCACAACCCCTGGACGGGCATTCCCACCCTCACCCTCGCCAAGATCTCGCGCGCCTCGGCCGAGCAACGCGCGGGCCGGGCCGGACGCGTGCAGGCGGGGCACTGCATCCGCCTGTTCTCCAAACACGACTTCGATCGGCGACCGGCATTCGATGCACCCGAGCTCTGTCGCCTGGACCTCGCGGGCGCAATGCTCGACCTGCGTGCCGCAGGGCTACAAGGGCCGGGCGCCTTGGAGTGGTTCGAGCCTCCGCCGACCGCGGCCGTCGATGCCGCGGAGACCCTGTTGCGCCGCCTCGGCGCCGTCGATGAAGGCGGAGCCCTCACGGGCATGGGCAAGGGCATGCTGACGCACCCGGTGCATCCCCGACTCGCCCGGGTGCTCGAAGAAGCCAAGGCTCGCGGCGTAGCGTCGCTCGGCACCACGGCCGTCGCCTTGCTCTCCGAACGCGCCATTCATCGACGCGACGCTCGGAGAGTCACGCGCACCGCCGCCTCCGATGTCGTGGTCGACGCAGAAGACTTGCGCACGTTCGAACGCGATGGAGCCTCGGCCGCCCACCGCCTGGGCTTGGATATCGGCGCCTGCAAGATGGTGCTGCGGGTGCAAGCCCAACTCCGTCGCAGCTTGAAGGTACGCGGCGACAGCAAGCGCCCCACCCCCGCCGAAGAGGATGCTCTCGGCCTGGCATTGCTCGCTGGATTCCCCGACCGCGTCGGCCGACTGCGCACGGGCTCCTCGGGAGCACTGGAGCTCGTATTCGCCGAAGGTGGAAGCGCCGCGCTCGACGAGCATTCGTCGGTTCGAGACACCGAGCTCGCGGTCGCGCTCGCCGTGGAAGAACGCAAAGGGCCACGAGGACAACCCACCGTGCTCATTCGAAGCGCGGCGTCCGTCGAACTCGAAGGCCTGCTCGAGTTGTTCGTCGACGACCTCGAAGAGCACCGCGTCGTCACCTTCGATACCGAACGCGAACGCGTGAGTGCCGTCGAGGAGGTCCGTCTGGGCGCACTCGTCGTCGAGACAAACAAACTCCGCGAGCTGCCCCCCGAAGCCTCGCAGGCCTTGTTCGATGCGGCGCGCGCAAAGGGTTTGGAGGCGTTCATCACCGATCGTGACTCGGCCAAGGCGCTCGAGAGCAGGACGCGCTTCGCCCACCGCCACGACGAGCAGATCCCCGTGCTCGATGACACGAAGATGCTCGAGGTGCTTCGGACCGCCTGCGAGGGTCGCAGCAGCTTTGCCCAGCTCCGCAAGGCCGGCTTGCTGGGCTTGGCGCTCGACACCTTGCCCCCGCAGGCTCGCGCCGCACTGGAACGTTTCGCACCGACGCACGTGTCCCTTCCTGGCGGCCGACGACTGCGCGTGCACTACGAGCTCGACCGCGACCCGTGGGTCGAGTCGCGATTGCAGGACTTCTTCGGCTCTGCCCAAGGTCCAACCGTGGCGGATGGCCGCGTCCCGCTCGTCCTGCACCTGCTTGCGCCCAACATGCGCGCGGTGCAGATCAGCACCGACCTCGCGGGGTTTTGGGAGCGCCACTACCCCGAGCAGCGCAAGATCCTCAAGCGGCGCTACCCCAAGCACGACTGGCCCGAGGAGCCGCTCGAAGCCAAACCGCCCGCCCCTCGCCCTCGCCGCAGGCGCAAGTGACCCGCTTCTCCCCGCGCCGACAAACGCGTAGCCTCTGCGCGGCATGCCGAGCCTGGCCTCGTTCGATCGCACCACCCTGGGTGCATGGCTGACCGAGCGCGGGATCTCGCCCTCGCACGCGGGACGGGTCCTGCGGGCGTACTACCGCGGCTCTGGCGACTTCGATGCGGGCTCGATTGGCATCTGCCATCCGCTGCGCGACGCGATCGGCGAGGGGTGCTTTTCCTGGGTCACGTCCGAGCGTGACCGCGTCGTCTCACGCGACGGCACCACGAAGCTGCTGCTGGGACTCGAGCGGGGTGGCGCGGTGGAGACGGTGATGATGCCGTCATACCGCGACGGAGAAGCGTGGTGCTGCGTGTCGTCCCAGGTCGGCTGCGCCATGGGCTGCGACTTCTGTGCGAGCACGCGCGGTGGTCTCGAGCGCAACCTGGAGGTCGACGAGATCGTCGAGCAGTACATCCGTGCCGGCGCCGCCGCAGCAGCCCAAGGGCGCAGGCTTCGGCGCCTCGTCTTCATGGGCATTGGCGAGCCGTTGCACAACGTCGACAACGTGCTCACCGCGATCGAACACATCGCCCACCAAGGTCTGGGCAACCTCGGGTGGACACGCATCACCGTGTCCACCGTGGGCATCGTGCACGGCATCGAACGCCTTGCCGCTGCAAAATACCCTCCGTTTCTCGCACTCAGCCTGCACGCACCCGACGACGAAACCCGCCGCAAGATCGTCCCAACGGGCAAGCGCTACGACGTGGCCACGATTCTGGGGGCGGCCCGGCGCTTTCAGGAACGAACAGGCCGCATCGTCACCCTCGAGTACTGCCTGCTCGCGGGCGTCAACGACAGCGACGCCCAAGCGCACCTGTTGGCAGACCGCCTTCGAGACTTTCGGGCACACGTCAACGTGATCCCCTACAACGCCACGGGGCCCGGGATCTCGGGCGTCGTGTACATGCGCCCCACTCCGGGTCGCGTGCAGCATTTCCTCGACGTACTGCGAGCCCGAGGCGTCAACGCGCATGCACGGGACACCCGCGGCGACGACGTGGCCGCGGCCTGTGGCCAGCTCCGCGATGCCAAGCGGGCAGTCCCCGCTCAGCCGTCGGCCAAGTAGGCGTAGACCTCGGCCACCGACATCGGCGGCGAGTAGAGATAGCCCTGGCCCAGCGTGCAGCCCAGCCAACGGAGCACGTTCGCCTGCAGCGGATTCTCGATGCCCTCACCCAGCGTTCGCAAGCCGAGCGCCTTGGCTGCCGTCATGATGTGGCGAATGCGACCGGAGGTCATCTCGGTCCCATCGATGCGCGAGACGAACCGGCGGTCGATCTTGAAACCATCGAGCGGGAACCCACGCAGGTCGTCGATGGTGCACTCGCTGAGGCCGTAGTCCTCCACCCAGACTTTGGTCCCGCTGGCGACGAGCCCAGACACCAACGCACGAGCCTCCTCGTTGTGTTCGGCGATGGTTCCCGCCTCGATTTCGAACCGCACCGAAGACGCATCCAACCCCGTCGTCATCAGCAGCGAGCGCACGCGCTCCACGAACAACGTGTCGAGCACCTGCGGCGCAGACAGGTTGATCGCGACCGAGAGCGACCCGGCGTTTTCGAACTCCTGCTGCCAGTCCGCCATCTGCCGCATCGCGGCCTCGAGGCACCAATAGCCGATCGGCACGATGAGGTTGGTTTCGTTGGCGGCGTTGATGAACTCGGCGGCGGGCCGTTCCTCCCCATCGGGATGTCGCCACCGAATGAGGGCCTCGAAGCCGTAGGGACGTTGGTCCTGGAGGTCGACGATGGGCTGGTAGGTGATCGCGAACTCGTCGTGCTCGAGCGCGTGCGCGAGGTCGGTCGCGAGAACTTCCATCGTCGGTGCCTTGGCGCGAGTTTCGGTACTCAGGGCGATTCGAGGCGCTCGCGGAACGACCGTCTGTGCCCGGGCCCGTTCGATTGCAGCGTCCACGTTGGCGTCGAGCCCACGCCCACGCGCAAACCCAAACCCGAGGTCCAGGTGCAACTCATCGTCCTCATGCGCGTAGGGCCGCTGCAGCTCGTGGCGCAGGGCTTCAGCGGCCGAAAGGTCCTCGCCTTGGTCGAAGCCGCGAAACAGCACCGCGTACCCGGCCTCGTCCACCGCCGCGGCGACGTAGTCGTTGGCCACCTGGGCAAGGCGACGACCGACCCGCACCCGCAGGGCCGCCACCTCGGAGGGCGACAGATGCGAGGCTCCATCGAGTTCACGCGTGTCGACGTAGAGCAGCGAGTACCGGTAGTCCGACTCTTGCTCCGAGTGTTCGATCGCGGCAGCAATCCGCCGACGAAGCGCCAACGTCGTGAACAAACCCGTGTCGGAGTCGAGCACGCTCGAGACATCCGCCCCTTGCAGATGGGAGATCGCGCGATGTGTCTCGACGCAGCCGAGCAAAGCCACCCGAAGCACGGTCGGTGTGAGTTCTTCGAACGCCAGACACTCCGCGGCCCCCGCCTCCCGCTGCTGCGCACGCTCCACCGCGTCGTCGTCGGCCGGGATTTCCCTCACCACGACGACGGGCGCGAGAACCTCTCGCTCCGTCATGGTGCGTTGCACGCTGCGCCCGACGTAGTCATCGAACACCACCACCGCATCCACGCCGCCGTGCGCCAATCGGTTCATCGCTTCGAGCATGTGCGCGTGCAGCTCCACCCGCACGCCGTAGCCGCGGATCTGCTGAAGCATCTGCCGCAGTTCGTCCGCACGTGCGGATGAACCGCCGACGACGAGCACCACGCACTCGTCCCCAGGGCGCACGATCGTGGACGCTCCGAGGTCAGCTGGGTTGGCGGGCAAAGAGCCCCCACTTGCAGCGGTGAGTTGAGGGGCAGCAGACACGTCCCGCGAGGCTTCGACCGCCCCCGCGGAGAACTTGAGGCCCCCGCCGCATCGGGACACCGCACGTCGCGGGAACGCTCGGAGCCCGGTGGGTACGACCTATCTCGGTACACCCATGAGCTCCTCGCGCGTCCTTCTCGGTCTCCTCCTCACCTCTCCTCTCGCCGGCTGCGAAGCCCCAGCAGAGCCCGAGAGCACCCCCCGGTCGGCGGTTGGAGTCGATGTGGGTCTTCGGGTCCCACTCGACGTCCCGGTCCAGTCACTCGAGGGAGTGTGCCCGCCTTCGGTGCAGTGCAGCCTCAGCGACGTCGACGGCGACGGCAAGGCCGACCTCGTGCAACGCGACGGCAGCGGCACGCTCTCCGTCGGGCTCAGCCAAGGCTTCGGGTTCGGCCCGCTCGAGCCGATCGCGGAGGGATGCGATGAAGGACACGTCTGCATCGTCGCCGACCTCGACGACATTCGCGGCGCGGAGCTGCTCACGATCGACCGGGGACTGGGCTCGGTCACCGCCGAGGGCTTGTCGACCCATGCGAACGAACCGCCGACGTTCGACGGCCGCATGCCGGCCGAAGAGGGGTTCTGTCCTGAAGGCTCCGACCGATGCGGCCCGATTGCGTTCGACGACGTTCCCGGCGCCGAGCTGGCGTGGATCGACGAAGGAGGCTTGCTCCGCATCTTGCCGCTGGAGGGCGAGCCGCTGGAGCTCCAGACCGAATGCGAAGATGGCCGCGGCTGCACGTTCGTCGAGTTCGACGGCATACGCGGTGCAGAACTCCTGTCGTGGGGCGGACAGGGAGGCCCCCATTGGACGCCGCTGTTCGGCGACAGCCAGCTCGAACCCACGCTTCACTTCGACTGCAACGACGACACCCCCTGCAGCTTTGTCGACCTCGACGGCGACGGCCGCACAGACGTGCTCCAGCCGACGGACGAAGGCATGGGCGCGTGGCTTTCGAGCCGCGACTGGGAGGTCGCCGTGCCCCTTTCCCCGCAAGCCGCGACCTGCGGCCTCGAAGAACGATGCATCTGGGCCGACGTCAACGGAGACCGTGTCAGTGACCTCGTCCGGTTCCAGCCCAACGGCGACGTCTCACTACACCCCAGCTTCGATGCGCCCGGACGCCTTCAAGCGGCCACGCTCGCCTTCTCGCGCTACGTCAGCGACCAATCCCGTTTGCGGAGCTCACAGCCGGCCGTCGCCGATTCGCACGCGGACTTCGTTGCAACCCGTGGCTGGCTGCGCGCGCGAGTCGAGAACGCCCTCGCCGACGTACGCGCCAACATGCCGACCGAATCCGACGTGACCGACGACGAGGATGTTCGGCGGATCCAGCAGCTCTCGCTCTACATCGCGGTCGCACGCACGGTGCTGGCTGCAGGCCCTGTGGGCTCCAGCCTGCGCGCCGAGAGCTGCGGAAACCTGGTGTTGCACGAAGCCTCGGACACCGGACTGACGTCCCCTTCGTACCTGTTCGCCTACGCCGACGCGCTCCGCACCCGGGACCACGGACAGCAGGTTCCCGAGATGGTCGATGCGCTCACCGCCCTCGTGTCCGGCTTTCGCTGCCTCAACCACGAGGAGCTCGCAGACATCGATCTCGCATTCTCCGAGGCCATCTTGGAGACCGCCGACGAGCTGTTCGACGATGGGCAAGAGCTCGCAGCGCGATGGCTTCTCGACAACAGTCTGCCGATCGCACTGCTCACGTTCGACGTCACGAAGTACGAGAGCCTGCCCGCCTCGTACCGCCTGTTCAGCGCGCGCATGGACACATCGGGTGTCGAGCCCGGCGACGTCCCCCACGAAGGCTTCGACTTTGCCCACGCGGCAGACGACCCGGGGTGCGAGACGTTCGTCTGCCAGAGCTACGACCTGCCGCGCCGTGCGACCGTCAACGGACGCGGCCTTCGTCTCGACCGCCTCGGTGTATGGCTCCCCGACCCCATGCGCTCGAACCGGCTCCAGCGTGTGAACGTCGACCCGCTGGAACTGCTGCGCGAGCTGCATGACCTGCGCAACTTCGGCGAAGGCGACTGCGCGCTGTTCGAGGTCGTTGCGACGCGGTTCTCCTGCCCATCGAAGGACACTTGCGACGGCCCTGGCGTTGCGCTGGACATCCCTCGAGGTGCGCTGCCTGGCGCGCCTGGCCACACCGCCACCCACCTGATGACCCCACGCGCAGGCCAGGAGTCACACAACGACTGCGACGACACGGGTGCCACGGGAAGTGGGGCCGTGGGCGGTGTGCCGATGTCCGGCTGCATGGGTCCCCCACTCGACAGCCGACGCGGACGGTTCTCGGCCGACCCCGAGATGGACACCATCTTGCGCTGCGCTCTCGAAACCGCCTCCACCCCGATCGACTTCTCCGTGGACCTGGGCGAGCAGTGCCTCACGGGGCAGCACGAGACCGCTCCTCCGGTGAACTACGACCAGCTCACCCCCGCCGAGCAGCAGGACCTCGACGAAGCCAAGGAACACGTCACCACTGGCCTTTCGGAGAACACGCCGATGCGGCAGACCTTCATCGACGGTGTCCGAGCCAACGAACGCTACTCGCACCTCACCGAAGAGCAGGTCGGGCGCATCATCGACGAAAACGTCGTCGACGCGGTTGGCCACGCCACCGCCATCGACGCCGGAGGGCGCGCATTGGGGGCAACCGAGCCCTGGCGCGTCGCGGGCGAACTCGAAGGCACCGGCGTCTACATCGACGTCGCGCAACACATCGCCGATCTACCCATGGGCGCGAACCTTCCGGACCAGCTGTCTCAGACCCTTCTGCACGAAGCCGTGCATGTGTTCACGCTCTTCGCAGAGAAGAAGTACGGCATCGAATCCGACGATCCGAACGACCACGCCATCACGGGCTCCCTGGGTCTCCAGCAATGCGCCGACGGACCCTGCGACAACAGCTGCGGATTCGGAGACTCGTTCATCGACCGGTTCACCGAATGCATCGAGCCCACCGGCGGCGTCAGCATGAACGATATTCAGTGCAGCTTCGGACAAGACGTCTGCGGCGACCGTCGGCACGGCGACATGGGCTTCCCCATGACCTCGGGCTGCTCCCCGTCCCTGCCCCCGGCGCTGCAGAACCAGGAGTGCTTCTTGGTCCAGTGCGACATCGACAGCGGGCCCATGGCATCGATGTGCTGCGACGGCGGCGAACCTGAAATGGCCGGCCAGGCGATTCCACCGTTCTTCGGCCCCGGCCCAATGCCACCGCCGATCTTCTTCGAAGCCTACTTCGGCGACTGGGCCCCGTTCGAGAAGCCGCCGGGGCTCTAGAGAGCTAGGCCCCCCAGCCGCCATCGACGTCGAGGGTCTGGCCGGTCATGTAACAGGCGTCGTCACCGAGCAAGAATCGGATGACGCCCGCGACATCGCAGGCATCCCCGACGCGACGCAGGGGTACGGTTTGGGCGTAGGCGTCGAATCCGTCGTCGCCGACGTCGGCGGTCATGTCCGTACGCAAGAGGCCCGGCGCGACCGCGTTCACTCGAATGCCGCGCGGGCCGAGTTCGTGGGCCAACCCACGGACTGCGGCTTCGATACCGCCCTTGGCAGCCGAGTACGCGACCTTCCCCGCCAACCCGTGGCGCGCGAGGTTGGAGCTGGTGAAGACGACCGAAGCCTTGGGAGCCAGCAGGTCACGCTGCAACAGACCCCGAAGCAGAAGCAGCGGCGACTCGAGGTCTGCGCGCAGCTGCAGCACCAGGGGATCGTCGGTCGCATCGCCTTCGTCGAAACCGCGCCGCATCGCCACCCCGGCGTTGAGCACGACCGCATCCAGGCGCCCGACTTCTTCTTCGACGTGCGCGAGCAAGCCCGCCACCGCGGAACCATCATCAAGGTCGGCGCGCAGCAACGTGAGCCCCTTCGAAGCCCCCGCGGCCAACAACGAACGACTCGCATCGGACTCGCGCCGATGCACGCCGACGACCGCGTGGTCTTCATGCAACAACCGCTCGACGAGGGCCCGCCCGATGCCTCGCGTCGCTCCAGTGACGAACGCTTTCATCGGGCCACCTCGATCTCGTCTTCGGGGATGAACGGTGGTGTGTCGCAGCAGAACACGGTCGCGCGCTCCTCTCCCCGGTTCTCGTAGCCGTGGACCTCGCCGTGCGGCCACGCCCGCGCCGCCCGCAACGGCAACTGCGCATCCTCCCACCACAGGTTTCCGCGCACGATCCACTCCAGCTCCCGCATGCGCTGATGGTGGTGGGCGGGGATCGCCTGACCCGGGTCGATATGGAGCAAGTACAGTCCAGCCTCGGAGGTTTCGAGCAGGATCTCGACCTCGCCGAAACGGCTGGTTTCAAAGCGTCGGGGGTAGTCCTCCCGTGTGCGCCGGACTCCGACCATCGCCGCCTCTGCGAGCCCTGTCAGTGCCTTGGGCTTGCGCAGCCGCAGCTCGGCCGTCCGAACCTCGGTATGCAGGCCGAGCAACATCCCGCAGATCTCCTCTGCAGCGCCTTCTAGAAGCTGATAGCGGCGAAACTGCAACAGGTCGCGCACCTCGACGGCGACCTGCGAATAGTCGCAGGTGTCCCCGATGCGCCCGGTATGCCCGGCCCGACGCAGGTCCAACCCCAGCTCGATGTCGACCCCGATCGGCTGCGCGTCGTCGCGCTCGTGCGCGTGTACGCCGATGATGCAATCGACCTGGAGCCCGCGGATCGCGATCGTGTCGCTCACCGCCGCGACTGTACCCCCCAAACCCCCAAAACGCTCCCTGGAGAGACTCGGCAGGCTCTTGGTGGCCATTTTGGGCCCGTCCAAGCCGCCTTGGGATGTGCTAGACCACAGTTTCGGGCGTGAGCTTTACGCCGACCTGAATCCCCTCCATCATCCTGCGTCCAAGCGAGCGGTCCGCCGTTCGCTCGGCACAACGGTTCCCGCGGAGACTGAAATGCTTCTGAAGAAACTTTCCCTGGCCACGCTTGCTTGCTTCTTTGCCACCGGCTGCATCATCAACAGCGATTCCGACGACGACGGTGGTGACACCGACGCCACCGCCAGCGCGAGCGCAAGTGCGAGCGCCAGCGCCAGCGCGACGGCCACCGCAACCGAGACCGCGACGGCGACCGCCACCGAGACCGCGACCGACACCACCGACCCGTCCACCTCGGGCGGCGAGACCGACAGCACCACCGGTGACCCCGGCGCAGTCGGCTGTGGCTGGGGCCCGATCGCCGGCAACGACGAAGTGCCCAACGGCTACCAGTGCGGCATCGACGGTGTCGAAGATCCCGACGGCGTGCACCCCATCGCTTGCTCGCCCAACGCGATCCTCGAAGCGGGCATGGACTGCATCAACGCTGGCGTGACCGCTGAAGGTTGCTGCGACGAGAACGGCGACGTGTGGTTCTGCGTCGACCCCGACGGCGACGGCCCCGAAGAGCCCCAGGTTGGTGGAGAAGACTGCGCCGACGCTGGCGGCACGGACACCGACTCCACGGACACCGACACCGACTCCGACACCGACGCGTCCGATACCGACACGGACACCGAAGGCGACACGGACGCCACCACCGGCGACACCACCACCACCGGCAAGTAGGACTTGCCTCTGCGAAAAGCCCCGCTACGGCACTGCCGAGCGGGGCTTCTTCGTTGGTTGTGAATCGCTACTCGTGCACGACAACCGTCGTACCCGGGCTTCCTTTGTGGGCGTGGACACCATGCCAGCCTTCGGGCAGTCCGGGAGTCGTCCAATCGAACAACCATTTGGCGTCCGCCGGGCCGAGGTTCACACAGCCGTGGCTACGCACCCGACCGAAACCTTCGTGCCAGAACGCTCCGTGCAGCGCGATGCTGTCGTTGAAGTACATGGTCCACGGCACGTCCTGGATCGAGTAGTTGCCGTCGGTATCCGACTGCCCGTCCATCGTGGTGGAAACGTGTTTGCTGCGAATGCGCCACTGGCCGGTCGGCGTCTCGAATGACTCTTCCTTGGAGCCCTTCTTCCCGGTCGAGACCAAGGTGATGAACTTCGGTTCGCCCCCCTGGTAGGCGATCAGCATCTGCTTGCCCAAGCTGACGTCGATCCAACGGTCGTACGGCTCGAGGCCGTCGGGCATCGGTCGTTCTTCGGCGAAGCGGATCACGCCCTTGCGAATCAACCCGCCGTCGGTGGTCATCATGTACGCCTTGCCGCCGTGCTCGACCTCTTCTTGCAGGTCGACGAACGTCTTGTTGGGCAGGGTCTCCGTGGCAACGAGCTTGCCGTCCGCGTCGAACTCGTAGCGCTTCGCGCCTTTGGAGGTCATCACGAACCCCATCGGAAAGCTCGTCCCGTCGGGAAGCACGCGCCCCTCGAATCCCTTGGTGTCGTAGACATAGGCGGCGCTGGCCTCGACGAACCCTCCGCGGGCCGTCTTCCAGTACTTGATGCCGTCGACTTCCACCTTTTCCCCGATCGCGAGGAAGAACCCGCGCTCGAGCCACGGTGTCTGCGGGTTGAGGGGAAGCGCGACCTCGGGTTCGGGTTCGGGCGCGGGCTCGGCTGGCACCGGCTCGGCCTTGGCCACCACCGCGGGCTCGGGCGTCTTTCCATCCGGAGACGGCAGTGCCGCCAGCCCCTCCGTCGCGGGTTTTGCTTCTTCGACGGGCGCGGGCGCGGGTGCGGGCTTGGCCGGCACATCTCCCTTGCGGATCCGCTCCAACTCGGCGCGTTTCTTCGCGGCGGCTTCCCGCTCCTTCGCGGTGGGTGGTCGCCAATACATCGGCGAGTTCCACTGCTTCACGAACGCATAGCGATACGGAAGCGCGGAGTCCTTGTCGGGCGCCGTCGCCGGGGTGTGCAGTCGCGGCGCTCGCTTGGCGTCGACGACCAGGCCACGTCCCACGCACGCAAAGCCGCCCTGCGGAAGTTGGTGCCAGCTCCCACGGCATCCCTTGCCGGGCACCTTGGGCGAAACCATCAAGCGCTGGCCCACGCGCAGGTAGCCGAGACTATGCGCGCCCGTGTCCGGGCGGTCGTAGACCGTCACGACCTCATAGCCGGCCAAACCATGGACGGTGAGGAGTTCCTCGGCCGGGACCCCGTCGGTCGGGCGAATCACCCCGTAGTCGGGGGGTGGCGACGGCAAGTGCTCGGGCGCCTCGGGCGTGAGCGCGATGCGAGGGTCGGGCTCGGGCTCGGGTGGGGGCTCGGCAATGACGGCCGGCGTCACGGGCTCGCCATGAACAGCCTCGGCCACGCGCGATGGAGGCGCGACGGTGGGCGTCTCGGACTGAACACCGAGACCGTCCTCGGGTTGAGGCATTCCGGTCGTCGGCGCCTCGGCTTGGCCGTGCCGATCGCACCCACCGAGCAACAGGAGGACGGCGAGGACCGATGTGTGCCGCATGATTCCGGCCTAGCAAGAACCGGAGCCACAACGCGAATTCTCGGCAGATCGGGAGTCCGCCTCAGCCCGCGACGTTCGCGAACCAGTTGTCGACGGTGGGATCGATGCCCTCGGCGGTCAGGCGCTCGATCGCCTCTTTCATCTCTTCGATCTTCTGCTCGTCTTCGTCGAGCAGCACGAACACGGGATAGCTGTCGGTCTTGGGGTACCAGCGTTTGCGCAGCGCGTTGAACTCGTTCATGCGCGAGGCCGACATCCAGTCCTCCTCCTTGAGCTCGAGCACCCGAAACTTGCCGATCTTGGAGGCTGGATGGACGTTGCCAAGCTCGAGCTCGAGGCTGCGGCAAGGCTCGCACCACGCAGCGGAAAACAGCACCGCGACCTGCTTGCCATCCGCGTTGGCCTGCTCGGCCATGCGCGCGAACATGACGTCGAGCGTTTCGCCGTCCCGAGGACGCAGGCGCCGAACGTCGTAGCCGATCTCCGCGTCCGCGGCGGGTTTGGCCGCTGGAGCCGAGCCGGCGGCCTCGGCCTTGGTCCCGCCGTCACAAGCGGCGAGCAGAAGACCGGTGGCGACGACCCATCGACGAAACATGAGCAGGGTTAAACGTCCGCGAGCACGTCGGGGTCAAGCTCCCCGGCCAGGTCCTCGCCGACCATGCGTCGCACCGCGTCGGGCGCGTAACCCGCCGCGAACAGGCAATAGAGTTTGGTGAGTGCCGCCTCGGGCGTCATGTCGACACCGCTGACCACGCCGACATCGGCAAGCGCGCGTGACGACGCATAGGTGGCTTGGTCGACCACGCCACCGTGGCATTGGCTGACGTTGACCACGACGGTGGGCGTGTGCGCCGACGTGGCTTGGTGGATCGACTCCAGCAGCTCGCGGTGGCGGTGCGGGAACGTGCCCGCGCCATACGTTTCGAGCACGACACCATCCGCCCCCTCGAGCACCGTGTCGAGCAGCGGCTTGCTCATGCCCGGGAAGACTCTCAACGCCACGACTTGGGGCTCGCCCCCGAACTTCAGGGAAATCGGCAACCCCACACCGGGCTTGCGCACCAAGTAGTCCGCCACGCTGATGCGTGCGCCCACGGTAGCCAGCGGCGGAAGGTTGCCGGAGTCGAACGCCACGAAGTCGGTGTTGTGCACCTTCTGCGAGCGGTTGCCACGAAGCAGTCGGCTCGCGAAGTAGATGCAGACCTCGGGGATCTTGTAGTTCCCCGCCAGAATGATCGACGTGACGATGTGCTCACGCCCGTCGGTTCGCACGTGCTCGAGGCTGAGCTGCGCACCCGTCAGGATCACCGGCTTGCGCAAGCCCTGCAGCAGAAAGCTGAGCGCCGATGCGGTGTGCGTCATCGTGTCGGTGCCGTGCAGCACCACGAAGCCGTCGAACTCGGCATCGCGCGCGACGATTGCCTTGGCGATGCGTAGCCAGTCCTGCGGCGCCATGTCGGCGCTGTCGAGTAGCGGCTCCAGCACCTCCACGTGATGCCGCGGCACATCGGCGCGGCGCAGCTCGGGCATCGACGCGAGGTAGCGCTCCAGCACGTCGCGCTGCGGCACCAGACCGTCGGGCGAGTCGGCCATGCCGATCGTACCGCCCACGTGGAGGACGCAGACCCTGGACATCGCCCCGAAGGTAACAGGCTCCGCGCGTCCGGTATCCTGCGAAGATGCGCCGCTCGCTATCGTCCGTCGTTGCCGCGTTTGCCATGGGAGCCTGCACCACGGCCGCGGTGCAATCTGTTGCGTCCCCGACCCCGACCACCCCGGACGCCGAGCCCTGGATGCCCGCGATCAGCCCGGTCGTCGTTCACGCGGACGCGGTGGAGCGGCGGCATCCTCCCGGCAAACCCGACGTCGTCGTTTCGATCCTCGCGCGGGGCGAGCAAGCCTTCCTCGCCCGCCTCGCGATGCCGGCCGGCGCTGCGGTCCCGGTGCACCGGGACGCGACCGAGGAGTACATTCACGTGATCCGAGGCGGCGGAACGATCACCGTCGATGGCACCGAGCACACGATCGCCGCGGGCGACACGGTCTACATGCCAGCCAACGCCGAGGTCAGCTTCACCAACGGCGACGCGCCGATGGAAGCCGTACAAGTCTTCGCGGGCCCACAACCCGCGTCGAAATACGGCGCTTGGGTCAGCGGCCCCGAGTGACCGACTCCCACCGCGGGTTGTCGGGCGGTGGAGGCAGATCGATCTCCAGCGGCGCGACCTTGGGCTGCGGGCTGGCGGGGGGCGGAAGGTCGGCGTCGGTCGGGACCGGCGCACCCGCGAGCGCACCCGTGGGTGCGATGTTCTCGTAGCCGCCCAACACATTGAGACCGGCCTTTCTCAGCGCTCGCCGGGTCGCATTCTCGAGCTCGGCCGCCACCGCGGCACCATCGCGATACAGCCCCACCGAAGACAGGACCGCGTGCTGCAGCGGCGTCGAAAGGTCGAACCAATCGCGCTTCTTGTACTGACTCATGTGGGCCAGTGGCACCGCCCCGTGGCAGGTGTTGAGCACCACGTCCCAGTACATGCGGTGGTCTCGGTAGTCGGCATGAAGGTCGGTGAGGTTCCAGCCCTCGATGAAGACCTCCTCGAGCGTGGCTTCCTTGAGCCCGACCCGGACCTGGACCCCTCGAATATCACGCAGCTTGATGAACGAGCGGTGCCCCTCGGGGCGTTCGAGGTGGAGCTTGCCCGCCCCTTGATCGAAGGTGTAGCGACCCAGATCGGTCTGCAGGACCCGCCCATCGTCGTGGACCGTGAAGCGCCCGCCCTTCACGCGACTGCGAAAGGCCCGAAACGCGAGGCTTGCCGCCAGCGCACCAGGGACCACGAGCATGAGAGACCAGGCCATCGACGTGGGCAGCATACCGCGCCTCGGCCCTCCGCATTCCCGCCGGAGCGAGTACGCTGTTCGCCATGTTCCTCGTGTCCGGCACCAAACGCAGCGGCACCTCGATGTGGATGCAGATCCTGCGAGCCGCGGGTGTCCCGGTGCTGGGCTCGGCGTTTCCCCGGAACTGGGACAAGTCGTCGCTGAAGGACGCCAACCCGGACGGGTTCTACGAGAGCATCCTGCGGCAGGGCATCTACTTTCGCACCAACCCCCACCCGACGACCGGCGCCTACTTCATGCCGGGAGATGTCGAGGGCTATGCGGTCAAGGTGTTCGTGCCGGGCGTGGTTCGCAGCGAGCGCGCATACATCGATCTCGTCGTCGCCAACGTTCGCAAGTGGCGCGAGTACGAGGCTTCGATCAACCGTCTGTATGCCCTGGAACAACGCGACCGCGCCGCGAAGAATCCCGACGCCCCCGTTCCGTTCCACTTTCCGCCCGCCTACGAATGGTGGATGGAGAACTTCGCGCTGATCCGCGACATCAGCCTGCGCGGCTACCCCTACCAACTGCAGACGTACGACGAGGTTCTGCAGGCGCCGCAGCGCGTGATCCCCGAAGTCCTCGGTCGCATGGGACTGGCCGATGCCAACATCGAGGCCGCCGTTGCGGCGGTCAACCCCGACAACCGCACCCAAGACGAGGACGTGCAACCGCTGCAGTCCGAGAGCGTGCCCGACGAGCTCGCCGCCACGTTCGACGCGCTGTACGAGGTCGTGCGAGACCGTAGGCCGGTCGACGGGGAGTTTCTCGCACGGCTCAACGCGACCAACCGGCAGCTACTGCCGAAGCTCGGCGAACTGCAGACCAAGGTGGTGCAGTCGCTGGCCCAGGTTCAACGCGAAACCGGCGCAAAACCCAGACCCATGGGCATCGAGGGCCTGCCCACCGCGTGACACCGCGGTGCCCGCCGGGCTGCGCAAGGGGCTGCTAGGATATCCGACACTCGATGGAAGATGCCGTCATCGCGCGCGCCCACGACCTCACGGGCATCGTGCTCGGAGGTCGCTACGAAGTGCTGGGCAAGCTCGGCGTTGGCGGCATGGCGTCGGTCTACGAGGGGCGCCGGGTCGGCTTGCACAACCGGGTGGCGATCAAAGTGCTGCGGCCCGACCTGTGCGAGGACCCGTCCAACGTCAAACGCTTCATTCGCGAAGCGCGAGCATCGTCGGTCATCGAGCACGAAAACATCGTCGACATCGTCGACTTCGGCCCGACCGAGACGCTCCCCGTCTACTTCGTGATGGAGTTCCTCGAAGGCACCGACCTTCGACAGGAGATCAAGGGCCAGGGCCGCATGGGCTGGGAACGCACGCGGCGGATCCTCCAGCAGGTCGTCGGCGCGCTCGGGGCTGCACACGCGAAGTCGATCGTTCACCGCGACGTCAAACCCGCCAACATCTTCCTCATCCGACGACAGAACGGCGAGGAAGTGGCCAAGGTCCTCGACTTCGGCATCGCCAAGGTCATCGAGGAGACGATGGGTGGCCTCACCCGCGGCCAGACGATGACCAACGGCCTGCTCGGCACGGTCGCGTACATGGCTCCCGAACAGGCGCGCGGCGGCATGATCGACGCGCGCACCGACGTGTACGCGGTCGGTGTCGTCGCCTATCAGATGCTCACCGGGCGGGCGCCGTTCAAAGGCAACAACCCCTACGTGGTGCTGGAGCAGCACGTGTCCGAACCGCCGCGGCCCCCTCGAGAGTTGGTCGCCGACATTCCCGCCGAAGCCGAAGCCATCGTCCTGCGATGCCTCGAAAAGGCGCCGGGCAAACGCTTCCAGTCGATGGCGGAGCTGGGCGAAGCACTCGCCGACCACACCACTCAGGCCTACGCCGCGGGTGTGGTGCGTGCCCAAGCCCCCAGTTGGAACCCGCCCCACCCCGAAGCACTCGAGGCCAACGGCTCCGCGCCACAGCAGCACGCGACCGAAGCGCTGGGCAGCGGCTCCAGCCATCGTTCACGCGGCGTCGTGTCGGCATCGTATCCGTCGGCCGGCTCCACCAGCGGTGGACTGGACGCGGAGACCACCTCCGGACATACGGAGGCCATCCCGCACCGCCCCGAGTCGGCCGTGCATGCGACGGTGTCGACCACCCTGGCCGGCGCCCCCGCGACACGCCCGAGTCGAGCAATGCTGCCCGCGCTCGTGGCGTTGGGCATCGGCCTTGGGCTCCTGCTCTCTCTCGGCATCGTCTTCTTCGTGCTCGAACCCGAAGAGAACACCGACGCCGCTGCGACTTCCCCCGCTCCCGAGCAAGCGACGCCCTCCGACCCCCCTCCGGCCGAGACGCCAACCACACCGACCACGCCGCCGAGCGATGCAGTGGCCGAGACGCCTGCACCTTCCCCATCGGAGGAGGTCGTGGTGGCGGAGCCAAAGCCGGAACCCGTGGCTGAGCCGGGTACCCCGCGACCACAACCGGCCAAGGGCAAACGGCCCCGCAAGCCCCGCAAGCCCAAGCCGACGACCACGCCCGCCGCCGAGCCGAAGCCCGCCCCCGTCGCCGAGCCCGACAAGCCGCAGCCGCCTGCCGAGCCCGACAAGCCGTTACATCCGGATCTGCGCAACCCTTACGGCTGACGTTCCCACCGCCGCGCTTCGATCGAGTCGAGCGCGAAGTCGGCCGCAACCGCGATCTCGACATCGATCCGGTCTTGAATCTTCAACGCGCCGGCGAGCCCCCGGTAGGGCTTGATGCCCCAGCGCGTGGGCTCCAACGTCAGTTTGGCGACGAGTCTGTCCCCCATGGGCATGATCTGGATCGGATCGAGTGCCCGACGTCGACCCAACAGCGACAGCGATCCACGCAGCTCGCCCGTATCCCCGCGCGGCTCGAGGCTCGCCTCGAACACGGCCTCGGGAAAGCGACTCGTCTGCAGGATGTCGTCGTGAATCGTCTTTTCGACCTTGGCTCGGTCACGCGATGAGAGCCCGTCCGCATCGAACGTCTCGCCCCGCATCACGCCGTCGACCCGAATGGACGCGGTGGAGAATCGGCCCTCGATCGTCCCGGTCTCGAGCGTCATTTCGAACGACTCCACACGCAGACGCAGGTCGTGGCCCAGCCGCGACAGCAGGCCCTCCTTGAACACGAACAGTCGCACGCACGGCAGCTCGCTCATCGTTCGATCATCATCGGCCAGAGGCCGGCAGTCCCAGAGAAAAATGTCGTTCAGGCCGTCGTCTGAAGCGCGAGCGACCACGAACTGACCTTAATCGAGACGCTTTTCACCCCCACCGCATCCGCGAGAGCCACGATGCCGGCGCAGGGGTTCAGGTGGGGCTCTACACCAGGGACCGGCTCGTCCAGACGTTCGAGCAGAATCTGCGTGCGGCTGCTCTCACGGGACAGGAGGATGCACGCGGCCAGTTCGGCACCCGGTTGCAGATCGACCACGGTCCACAGCACGCGGTTCCAACGGGACAGCACGAGGCACGCGTCCAACAACGACACAGGCAGCGTGTCGGCATCCGCATGCAGCAGCGACACCTCCGCGTCGGGCCAGCGGAGCTCCAGCTCCTCACCGACCTTGGCCGGCGAAACCGTCGCGCCGTGACGTGTCCCCACGATGATGGGAAGCGTCGCGTCTGGGACCCCCACCCGCTCCACGACGGCGGCACACGTTCGGCCGAATCGCGAGAGCTGGCCGAGACCATCCTCGGCCGACAACACCCCACGCTCTGGGGTCCACGCCGACGCCGCGTGCACCGAAGCCTTCACCCGCGCACCTCCACCCGCCAGGTCTCGGACACGGCCACGCGATCGGGCTCGAGCGTGCCGCCACACGGAAGCCCGTGTTCGACCGCCGCGCTCGCAACGACCAGCGCACTCACCCCCTCTTCGGGCGCCGCCGCAAGCGAGAGGTCCGCATCTCCACCACTCGAGCGGAGTTGAAGGGCAGCCCTACCCGCCCGCTCGAGAAGCAACGAGCAACGAAGAGCCGAGGTGTGGGCGTCGACGAGCACCGCATCGACCACATCTCGTTCCAACAGTGCCCAGGCCGAGTGCATCAGGCGTTGATGACCACGCGGCCCGAGCTTCGAGTAGAAGACCCCCGCACCGCTGTGGGGCGGGGTCTCGCCCCACTCCAAGCGAGCGACGAGATGTGCGATGCGGGAACGTCCCCAACGCGCTCTCGCATCCTCCAAGGCGTCGAGCACCGGAAGCTCGGACTCCAACGCACGGCCGAACGACGCATCGAGGGCGACCCATCGCAGGGGCGCCCCCACGGGGACGTACGCCCAACCGGTGATCGGACGCGCGGCCATCCCCAGAATCCTAGCAGCCCGTGGTGAAACCCGGCGCGGCGGCTCTAGCCTCGCCGACGCGAGGAGCGCTTGGAGGTTTTCTTCTTCGCCGCCTTCTTCACCGCGGCCTTCTTTCCAGGTGCCTTCTTCGCTGCCGACTTCTTCGTCACCTTCTTCGCCGCTGCCTTCTTCACCGCGGCCTTTTTCGCAGGAGCTTTCTTCGCCGCGGTCTTCTTGGCGGGAGCCTTCTTCGTCACCTTCTTCGCGGCTGCCTTCTTCGCCGCGGCCTTCTTCGTCACCTTCTTCGCCGCAGCCTTCTTGCCAGGTGCCTTCTTCGTCACCTTCTTCGCGGCTGCCCTCTTCGCAGGTGCCTTCTTCGCTGCAGTTTTCTTCGCAGGTGCCTTCTTCGTCACCTTCTTCGCGGCTGCCCTCTTCGCAGGTGCCTTCTTCGCTGCAGTTTTCTTCGCAGGTGCCTTCTTCGTCACCTTCTTCGCGGCTGCCCTCTTCGCAGGTGCCTTCTTCGCTGCAGTTTTCTTCGCAGGTGCCTTCTTCGTCACCTTCTTCGCCGCAGCCTTCTTGCCAGGTGCCTTCTTCGCAGGTGCCTTCTTCGCCGCAGCCTTCTTCGTCACTTTCTTGGCGGCTGCCTTCTTCGCAGGTGCCTTCTTCGCGGCTGCCTTCTTCGCAGACGCTTTCTTCGTCACCTTCTTCGCTGCGGTTTTCTTCGCGGCTGCCTTCTTCGCCGCGGCCTTCTTCGCAGGCGTTTTCTTCGGCACCTTCTTCGCTACTGCTTTCTTCGCCGCAGCCTTCTTGCCAGATGCCTTCTTCGCCTTCGCAGGGGTTTTCTGGGTGGGTGCCTTCTCTGCGGGTGCCTTCTTCGCTGCAGTTTTCTTCGGTGCCGCCTTCTTCGCCGCAGCCTCTTCCGGCGCCTTCTCTTTCGCGGGCCCCTTCTGAGCGACCTTCTCTTCCGGCGCCTTCTCAGCGGCCTTCTTCGGTGCCGCCTTCTTCGTCACCTTCTTGGCTGCCGGTTTCTTCGCGGCGGCTTTCTCCGCGGGCGCGCCTTCTCCGACGTCCTTGGCTGGTCCATCGTCGGCCGCCTCGTCCTTCGCCGGTGCGTCCTCGCTCGACGCCGCCTTCGCCTTCTTCGCGGGGGCTTTCTTCTTCACCGTTTTCGCGGCGGAAGCGGGCTCTTTCGCAGATGCCTTCTTGGCAGGTGTTTTCTTCTTCGCCGGAACCTCGGGAGCCTCCTCCGCGACAGGAGCGGCGGCCTCCTCTGCACCCGCATCGGGCTCGGGCGCAGGAGCCTCGGCCTTCGGTGCGCTCTTCTTCCTCGGAGCCTTCTTCTTCTTGGCGGGAGGCGCAGGCTCTTCCGCAGGCTCGGGCTCGGCGTCGATGACCTCGGCTTCGACCACTTCGGCCTCGACGACCTCGGCCTCGACGACCTCTTCCTCCTCCGGCTCGGTCTCGATGACCTCGGCCTCGACGACCTGCCAGATCCCGAAGATCGCACCCGAAGGGTCGGCGATCACGGCGACCGGGCTATGCCCTTCCACGTCGGACGCGTCCACCAAGATTCGTGCACCCGCGTCCTTGGCCCGCGCGACGGTCTCAGCGACATCGTCGACCGCGATGTACGGCATCCAGTGTGCGGGCAGTTCTTCGTCCGCCTTCAGCTGAATGCCACCGCCAGGCGGCTTGGGCGTGTCGATCTCGGTATAGGTCTCGCCCCCGATCGGCACGTCGTTGAACGACCACCCGAGCACCTGCTCGTAGAACGCCCGGGCGTGCTGGATGTCGTCGGTATTGAGCTCGAGGTGGACGAACGCGAGATGCATGAAGACCCAGACTGGGAGGGTCTTACTACGCGCCCCGCGGCGACATCAACGCCCGGCCTCAGCTACTCGATCAGGAAGGTCTTTTGCAGCGTCTTGTCGCCCCGAACGACCGTGACGGTGAGCTGATCGGCGTGTTGGATGCCGGAGATCGCCTGACGGGCCGCACGGCGGGACTCGATGCGAACATCGTCGATGGCAGTGATCAGGTCGCCGTCTTGGAAGCCGAGCTTGCGGAACAGCCCGTTTTTCAGCGAGTTCTCCAGTCGGAGCCCGATCATGCCGCGGCATTCACGGACCGGAACGAGGTCCCCGTAGACGCTGAGCAGGCCGGGGTCGGCGGTCATCTTTCGAACGACCCGCCGCGGAACCCAGTGCGTTTCGGTCGCGCGATAGATCCTGTCGCCCAAGTGCATGGGGTCGAGACCGCTGGGGCGCTTGCGTTCGGCCCGGCGACGCTTGGCTTTGACCCGCTCGCCGTCACGGTAGACCTGGACCGAGGTGCCCTTCTCGGCCTTGGCGATCACCTTGACCTTGGTGGTGTGGCCACCCGTGCACAGCAACCCGCTATGTGCCGCGAACGCAAACCCAGCGGCGATGGCCAGGGGCGCGACGGTGTAGAGCAGCTGCTTGGACAGGTGGGAACGCGAGGGCATGGCCCCATGATATGGCATGATCGATATCGCTACATGCGCCGAGTTCCGCGATGAGCCGTAAACGAACCAAGATCTCCGGCGACAACAACGCGCTCTCGAGCAACCCTTTTGCCGCCGCCCTCGGCGGCCTGGAGGGTGCGCCCTCACCCGAGGCGTCGAGCCCCGACGGACCCGAGGACGTTCCAGAAGCGGCCACCGCCGAGGAGGCAGGTCGACCCCTCGACTTCGGCCGTCGCGCAATCGTCCGGCGCCAAAGCAAGGGTCAGGGCGGCAAGACCGTCTCGTGCGTCGAAGGCCTGCCACTGGAGACAGCGAGCGAGTTTCTCCCACGACTCAAGAGAGAACTCGGCTGCAACGGACGTATCGACGCCGACGTGCTGATTCTCGGCACGCGCGACCACGCGCGTGTGGCCGCGTGGCTGCGTGATGCGGGTGTGCCGCGGGTGAAGCTCGGAAACTGAGCGCTCGCCGCGGATGGAGAGTGGACGCATGTAGGCGCAGCCGCTACCGTAGAGGCCATACGGCTTGCCCGTCCGACCCGTGGAAGAGGCCGATCCCAAAACCGACGTTTACGGCACGCCTGTGCCGAAGACCCGCGAACACACCGCCGAACTCGCCGTCGCCGAAGTCGACGTGTTGGGACTGCTCGGCACGCAGATTCATGGCGGCTTCGTCGTCGAAGAGCTCGTCTCCAGCGACGGCTTGAGCATGGTGTACCGCGCGGTCATGCCCGACCGCAGCGCCGAGGCGGCGCTCAAGTGTTTCTACGGCCTGCGGACGCTGTCACCCGACAGTCTCTCCAGCTTCCGCGATCGCTTCCGGCGCATCACCTCCCTGCTCGGGGCGCTGTCCGCCGACCAGCCGAGCATGACCCGTGTGCTCGGCCAGGGATGGATGAGCGTCGGCGACCGCGAAATCCCCTGCATGTTGCTCGAGTGGATCGAGGGCGTGCCGCTGCAGACCGTGCTCGACGCCGAGCGCCGTGAAGGCAGCAAGCGCCGGTCCATTCACCAGGTCTTCGAGATCATGCAGCCCACGCTGCGCGCCCTCGCAGCCGCACACGCATACGGGCTCACCCACCGCAACCTCAACCCGGGCAACCTGTTCGTCGACGACGAGCAGCTCGCCCCCGGGTCGATGGTTCGCATCATGGACTACGCACTCGCCCGTCTCGAAGGTGAACCCTTCGACGACGCGATCACGTTCCTCACCCCCGAGTACGCCTCTCCCGAGCAGTTCATGGGCTACGAGCACCTGGTCGGGCCCTGGTCCGACGTGTTCTCCATGGCGCTCGTCCTGGTCGAAATGATGCTTGGCGGCGGCCAGGTCATGCCCGGCGATGACTTCGAGTCGCTGCGCGACGCATGCCTCGACGAGAACAAACGACCCACGCCGCGCTCGTTCGGACTCGATGTCTCGGACGCGGTCGAGATGGTGTTCCTGCGGGCACTCGAGATCGACGTGCACCGCCGCTACAACTCCGGCGCCCACTTCATGGGTGCGCTGTCGCGTGCACTCGAGAGCGGCGACGCCGAGCAGGTCTACACCGCCGGCGAGTTCCAGCACGACCCCGCCAACCACTACCTCACGCGCAACCAGAAGGCGCCCACGCCCAAGGTGTCCAAGGGCAAGGTCGCCGCTGGCAACACGCTGGTCGTGCCCCCGGTCGGCAGCGGCTCGTCTCCGCCGCTTCCGCCGATCATCACTGGCGAAACGGTCATCGCACCGCGGCCCGTCCGCACCGGCAACACCGTGTTGGCGCCGGTCCCCACGTTTGAAGACTCGTGACGGTCGTCCCGCTCGAGGTCGACATCGACGCCCTGCCCTCGGTGTTTCCGACCCCGTTTCGGCAGGGCTCGCCGCACCCTGTCGCACTGCAGGCAGCTCGCCAACTGCAGACCCATCTCGAAGCGCATCTTCCCGCCGACGTGGTGCATGGCCCGCTGGGCGGCAAGATGTTCGGAGTGTTGGTGGTGGTCGACCGCGACGGTCGGCCCGGAGCACTGTGGGGATTCGCCGGCATGATTCGCGGCGACCGCTCCTGGCCCGGCTTCGTCCCTTCGGCGTGTGACCAGGACGCGCATGACGCTCTGTGGGCCACCGAAGGCGCGAAGGTCGAAGCGTTCAATGCGGCGATCGAAGCCGCGGAGGGCGACGCCCGCGATGCCCTCGTCGCGCAGCAGCAGGCCTGCTCCCAGGCGCTCCTGCCCAAACTCCAAGCGACCTACCAGCTTCGCAACGCGTTAGGGGGCACGCGCGGGCTGAGCGAGCTGTTTGCGCCGCGCCCGATCCCCGGAGGAGCAGGAGACTGCGCCGCACCCAAGCTGCTCCAGCACGCCTATGCGATTGGAGCCCGCCCGATCGCGGTCGCCGAGTTCTGGTGGGGTGACCCGACTCCAGCGGGCGGAAGACACCACGGCGTCTTCTATCCGGCATGCCGAGGCAAGTGCGCCAAGATCCTGCCGTTCATGCTCGAGGGCATCGACTGCGAGCCTCCGCCCTCCTACGGCAATCACGGCGTCCTCGACGACGCGCCCGCGACGGTGTTCGAAGACGACGATCTGTGGGTGGTCGACAAACCGAGTGGTTTGCTTTCGGTGCCCGGCCGCGGCAACGCGATGCGGGACTGCGTGCAGCGTCGCCTGCAAGATCGCGCCGGCTTCGAAGACCCCTCGTGGCCGCGTTTGGTGCACCGGCTCGACCAGGCCACCTCCGGCCTGCTCATCGCCGCCAAACACAAGCCGTCGTACGTCGCGATTCAGCAGCAGTTCTCGCGACGCACCATCACCAAGCGCTATGAGGCGATGGTGCACGGGCGCATCGAGGGCGAAGGCACCATCGATCTACCGATCCGACCCGACATCGACGACCGTCCTCGGCAGATGCACGACCCGGTGCACGGCAAACCTGCGATCACCCGCTGGAAAGCGCTGGGAACTCAGGGCGAGACCACCCGCATCGCGTTCTGGCCTCAGACCGGGCGCTCGCACCAGCTTCGGCTTCATGCGGCCCACACCCGGGGCCTGGGCGCTCCGATCGTCGGCGACCCGCTGTATGGGTTTCCCGACGACGCCCCCCGGCTCATGCTGCACGCGGCCGAGCTTCGACTCGTACACCCGAGCCGCGACAACGAGTTCACGCTGCACGCGCCCGTCCCCTTCTGATCGACGACAACGAAACGACCCGAAGCCAGGACCGCGCTCGCGGTCCCCACTTCGGGTCTATATCAGTCCTCCACCTTCAGTTGCAGCTGACGCTGCACGTCCGCGGGGGACACCACGACGGAGAGGTTGGGGATCCGCTCCGCCATGTCTTTGTAGAGCTCGAGCTCTTTGAGGCGCAGAAGCACCGGGTTGGACTCGAGCAGTCGTGCGGTGTTGGCCAGCGACCGGGTCGCGGCGGTTTCCTCCCGACGCAGGATGTTCTGCGCCGCCGCACGCTTCTCGGCTTCGATGACCTGGTTGAGCAGCACTTTCATGTCACCCGGCAGGACAACGTCCTTGATGTCCAGCCGAGCCGCGTGAACTCCCCACGGTTTCACGCGCTCTGCCACGTCGGCCACCATCGATCCGGCCAGCTCGACCCGCTGTTCGAGCAGCTGGTCCACGGTCACGCCCGCGACTGCGGTGCGTGCCGCCAGCTGCACTTCGGCGTAGAGCGCATCGTGCAGGCTGGTCGTGCCGCTGACTGCGGCGACGGGGTCCTCGATGCGGTACTTGAACAGCACGTTGAGGCGCAGGGTGACCTTGTCGGCGGTGATCAGCTCCTGGCCGGTGACCTGAAGCTCCTGCTCTCGCATGTCGAGCATCACGACTTCGAGCGCCCGGTCGAAGTGGCTGAGCACGAAGGACCCTTCGGCCAGCACGTCGACCTGTTCACCGTCGGCGAACACCACGGCGCGTTGCCATGGCCGGACGACTTGGGTGCGCACGAACCCGGAGACCAGGTTCCAGAATCGCGCTGGCACCTCGGCCCGCAGCGGTCGCAGGTCGACCACGTCGGCGTCGACGCGGCCCGCGAACTGCCACAGGACCCACTCACCGGGCCCGACGACCTTCAGCGGCTGACCGCGAAAGGAGATCAGGGCGACCTCGTGGGCAGCCACCTCCAACATGCGCGCATCCTCGGCAGGAAGCACGCGCTCCATGCCAGGCAGGAGCTCGGTGACCCGCTGTCCTGCGGGCACGTGATGCACTTCCACCTCGGTGAACCAGCGGTGGACTCGGTGACGGCCAGGCCCGAGGAATCGAGCGAGGACGCCGTTCTCGTAGACCAGCGCTCGCTGGCCTTCATGGATGATTGCGTGTTGCATCGTCGTTTCCTCCTGCTTCGAAAGCGGATCAACGTGCGTGCGTCTCGTGCAGAGCCCTGACTTCGAGAGAACCGAGAGATGAACGGAGGCGAAGGCCAAGGCGTTGCCTCGCGGGGCACATCCATCAGCGTGGAGCCTGCACGCAGGCAACACGCGGACTGAAGCACGTCGGCGGACCGTCCCGGTCACAGCCCGACGCACCGATGCACCGCAGGCTTGGCCAGGCCACCTGAGCTTCCCCCCTGAGGAGTGCGCTCTTCGGACCTACGCCCCCGTTCGCTCGATGATCTCGAACGACAGATTAACAGTCTGTTGCGTTTACCAGTTACGCCACTCCCCCATGAAGAAGTGGGGGAGCCAGGATTCGAACCTAGATGTTCTCTGCGTGCAAAGCAGATGCATTGGGATGTTGGAGTTGAAGTCCAACCTCCTCTTGGCCGCCGCGATACGCGGGACCCTCGGTACCGATTCGACTCGCAAGACCCGGCGAGTTGGAGTCGCTTGGGCCAGCGAAGGCGTTGGAGGGCCGCTGACGATCAGCCAAGGCTCTGCACGAAACGCTGCATCCGAACGCGAACCCGCCGCACGGGCGGGGTCAGCATCAGAGGCAGTGCGCGTTGGGGATCCAATGGGACACGAATGTGACTCCTTCCTCGAAGTCCGCTTCGAAGCCGGAGCGGTTTAGCGCCGTACCGCTGAACGTCAAGCACGTTCGCCGAAAAAACTCAGACCGCCTCGAACGCTTCGCGGGTCTCGGCCTCGCGCAGCATCGAGCGGGCGCCAGCGATTGCCATGAATGCCAGCGGGAGAAACGGCAACGAGCCGATGCAGACCAGTGCGAACCCCAAGCGGCGGGCGGAGTCTGCACCGACCAGCAGAGCGCCCATCGCCTGCACGAACCAGAACACCCCCACGATCAGCCCAAACGTGACCGGGTACGCATCGGACGTGGCGAAGGTGAACGTGACCAGGGCGTTCAGGAGGACGTTGATGACGAGCAACAGCATGGCAACAACCGCGTCGACCACTCCCGTGACGTGTTGCACGGTTTTCTGCACCGCGATTTCACCCACTTGTCTCGAGCCCGATGTGGCTTCACGCTGAATTCGTGCTGCCGATCGAAGACCGAGCCGGCCTCTCCGCTGAGGCGCTCCACACGCTCCGCACCGCGGTACAGCACCAAAACACCCTGCAGTCGGCCGTACGCTGGGCTTTCGCCGAGGGCTACCGCCTGGTCGATGTGGTGGACCAAGACGAGTTTACCCGCGACGTCATCTTCGAAATGCGGCCCGGCCTCTACCTCGTCTACGACGCCACATGACTGGGCGCCCTCACGGCGGTCGCCGTGTGGAACACCTTGCCCACCGCGGATGCACTCCTCGACATCCGCCTCGCAAACGGCTGGACCCCCACCGCGACGGCGACCGTCGACGGCGACCGAATCCTCGGGCACGCCGGCTTGCGAGGTTAGGACCCGGCGGCGGCGGCCACGAGTTTCGGCACGACGTCGGCGGCGACGCTCCAGGTTGCCGTGACTTGCTTGCCCTCGCCCGCGAAGACCAAGTTGTCGAAGAGGTCTTCGGGCATGCCGGTGCCTGCGAGTCCGGACTTGGCGGCGGAGACGAGCACGGGCGCGGTGCCGCGGAACTCCTCGGCGTCCGCATCGGCGCCGAAGTCGAACTTGGCGTCGAGCTTCACGCCGTCGGTGAGGCCAACCTTCACGAGCACGGTCTCGAGCGACGCGCTGCCCGGAAGCTCGCCCATCTCGGTGCGCTCCATGGCGCCGATCGTGGCAGCGACAAAGACGTCCGAGTCCTTGGTGGCGCTCTCGAGCAGCGTAGCCATCGGGGTGCCCGTGTTGCGCTTGTCGGCGGACTCGATCGCCGCCAGCACCTCGATGTCCCACGGCGCGTCAGCCAACACGACGGCGTTCTTGTTGAGGATGATCAGCTGGCCGCCGCCCTCTTGAGGAATGGTCCGTACGTCGCCCTTGGTTTCGAACAGGAGCAGACCCGAGTCTTGACCCATCGACTTGCCGATCTCCTTTTCGACACAACGCACCACGTCCTCATCGCCCAACCCGGGGCTCTCGAGCACGATCATCGACGTTTCCGAGGTCAGGCTGCCTGCAATGAGACCGCGAAAGTCGTCGGTGTTGACGTTGCAAGCCGCGAATCCGTCGAGGCGGGCCTTGTTCTCGGGGTCGGTGGCCATCGACTCGGCGATGGGGCCTCCAAGCTTCGAATCGCGCAACGCCTTGACGTCGAACCCGATGACGAGCGACGCATCCTTGGGAACGAGCAATGCCGCGTCCACCTCGACCCCCTTGGCGCTCTTGCAAGCGGGGAGGAGAGCGACGAAAGCCACAGCGGCGAGTCGAGAGCTACGCATGAGGCCCCCACCGTAGAGCAGGAGCCTCGGGCAATCCAGCGCCTCAGGCGGACTGGCGGTCTTCGGTGTCGACCAGCTCGGTGGTCGCGGGAAACTCGCCCTGCTCCAGGCAACCGACCAGGTACGCCCGCACGCGTTTGGCGAGCTTGCCCACGTCTTCTTCTGCGATCCCGTCGGTCTCGAACTGTGGCCCGACGAACACGTCCACGGTCTGCAAGGGCCGGAAGAACCAGCCCATGTTCTTGTTGTTGACCGAGTAGAGCCCCTTCACGGCGATGGGCACGAAGGGCATGCCCGCATTGATCGCCATGCGGAAGACCCCGTGACGGAACTGCCCCACGTCTCCCGTCATCGTGCGGTGGCCCTCGGGGAACGTCAGCACCGACATCCCGATCTCCTTGCGGTTCTTGGCCGCAGCGCTGATGTCCTCGATGAGGGTGTCGCGCTTGGTCTTGTCGACCGGGATGCCCTTCGACAGGCTCATCAGCCACCCGTAGATCGGAATCTTGAACTGCCAGGCGTTCATCAGACCCGAGAACGCATGGGGGATGACCTTCGCGGCCAGCATTCCGTCGAGCAGGTTGATGTGGTTCTGGCCGAAGACACTGCGCACCTCGGGTTTGAAGTCCGGGTGGTAGTGCACACGAAGCCGAATCGTCGCGACGGGGAGCGACGCCGAGAACAGCGGCGCGGTCACCCAGCCGTGCACCTTCTGGTACGGGAAACGAAGCAGCAGCAAGATGAACGTGAACAGGGCCCCCACGCCCATGACCGTGAAGGCACCGGCCCAAACGTAGACGCTGTAGAGCGCCTGGCCGATCTTGCCCAGCAACTTCATCGGTCGGACTGTAGGCCATCGCGGCTCCGGGCCTTCGCGGGCTTCTCGCATCTCCCGCAAGGACTCGGATTCACCCTACTTTTCTCATTTTGACACTGTGTGCAGCGGACGTTTGGCGCCCGATTCGGTAACTCGACGGAAAACCCGAGCGCCGCTGCGAAAAGCGAACGTACGGCGGCGAAGTCCGACCGACCGCGTCTCGTCGCAGACGATGTGAAGACGACGCGCGGCGTGACCATGCTGGGCGTCGTGCTGGCCCTGGCCGGTTGCGACGCTCCTCAACACCCTCAAGACGACGGCACCTCGGGCGCGGGAATCGAGGTTCCACAGCCGGAGGTCGAGGCCGAAGAGGACCCGTTCATCGGCTGGGACGATGACCTTCCAGCCGACCACGATCCCAACTGCGGCGAATCCTCGATCGCTTTCGAGTTCGCCACGCCCGACGTGATGCTCGTGCTCGACAAGTCGGGCTCGATGGCTGCGAACACCTGGGATCACGACCGCGACGGCACCACGCCCGAAGTCACGCGTTGGGCATCGCTGCACCAAGTGGTCGACAACGTGACCGGGGAGTTCGACGAACGCATGCGCCTCGGCGCGGTGTTGTTCCCCGCGATCGATGCGCCCAACCAGAGCAACGCCCTCGCCTGCATGATGGGCACGGCACCCGACGCTGCGGTTTCGGCGATGGGCGGCCAAGCGGTGTTGGATGCAATGCCCGCCGCGGACGCGACCAACATCTTCGGCGGCACTCCAGCTACCGCTGGCGTACGGCTCGCAGCCGAACACCTGCAGGCCAATCGCGGCGAAGACCCGCAAGCGATCGTGCTCATCACCGACGGCGCCGCCAACTGTGCCGCCGACGCCAGCGGCTCGAGCCTCTTCCTGCGCTACGACGACGCACTGCCCGTCGCGGTCGCCGAAGCCTACGCCGCGGGCATCCCAGTCTACGTGGTTGGCATCGACATCGAAGACGAGGTGCTCGAGCTTCCGATCGCCAACCCCTGGGAGCGGCTGAGCGAGGTCGCCGACCATGGCGGGGTGCCTCGAGACGGAGCGGTCCCCTTCTACGACGTCTTCGACGAACTCGAGCTCGACGCCGCCCTGTCGAGCATCGCCAACGACGTCAGCTGCTCGGTCCCGGTCGTGGACGCGTTCGACCCGCGGCGGCTGTCGCTCACGATCGATGGCGAGGCCGTCCCCCGAGTCGAACACTGCGACGACGGCGAGGGCTGGATGGCCGACGGGCCCGACCGCGTGCGCCTGTGCGCGGACACGTGCGGCTGGGCCCAGGTCGCCGACACTGTCGATGCGGTCCAACAGTGCGTTCCCGAGCCGTGATCTGCTAGCGTAGGTCCGTGGCGGACGATGCAGAGTTGCTGGAGCGCTGGCGCGCCGGGGATCGCAAAGCCGGCGAGACCCTGTTCGACCGCCACTTCGACGCCGTGGCCCGCTTCTTCCGCAACAAGGTCGACCACGGCATCGACGACCTCATCCAGCGCACGTTCCTCGCCTGCGTGGAGTCCCGCGATCGCTTTCGCGGCGACTCCACGTTTCGCACGTACATCTTCGCCGTGGCCCACAACGTGCTCGGCAAGCACTACCGCAGCAAGCGTCGCCACGGCGACAAGATCGACTTCGGCGTCACCTCGGTCCACGACATCGCGCCCTCGCCCAGCATGGTGGTGGCCAAACATCGCGAGCAGCAACTGCTGCTCCAGGCCTTGCGTCGCATCCCCCTCGACCTTCAAGTCGTGCTCGAGCTCTACTACTGGGAGCGCCTGCCCGCCAACCAGGTCGCCCAGGTCGTCGGCATCCCCGAAGGCACCGCCCGCACCCGCATCCGCCGCGCCAAGCAGCTGCTCGAGCAAGAGATGGCCAAGATCGCCAACAACCCCGAGGACCTCAGCTCCACGCTGGTCAACCTCGAGGAATGGGCCGCCGACCTCCGCGAGCACCTGCTCGACGAGGAATAGCGCCGTGAAGTTCCGCCGCGACCCGGCGGTCGAGCCCCCGTGAGAGACTGCGGTCGTGTACCTGCTATGGTCCGCCGCGTGGAGCTGATCCGCATCTCCCGACGACTCGCCGACGAGTGCGACACGCTGAACTTCAGCGAGCCCGTCACGCATGTCTACAACCCACTCCGCTACGCGCAGGCGTCGGTGGAGCAGTACCTCACCAAGTACGGCAAGAAGACCGGGCGAGTGGTGTTTCTGGGCATGAACCCCGGGCCGTGGGGGATGGCGCAGACGGGCGTGCCCTTTGGGGAAGTGTCGTTCGTTCGCGACTGGATGAAGCTCGACGCCGAGGTGAACAAGCCCGCCCACGAGCACCCCAAGCGGCCGGTCGAGGGTCTGGCCTGCAAACGCAGCGAGGTGAGCGGCGCACGGTTGTGGGGCTGGGCCAAGGAACGCTTCGGGCCCGCGCGCAGCTTCTTCGCCCGGTTCTTCGTGCTCAACTATTGCCCGCTGTCGTTCATGGAAGAAGGCGGGCGCAACGTCACCCCGGACAAGCTGCCCAAGGCCGAGCGCGACCCGCTGTTCGAGATCTGCGACCGCGCCCTGGTCGAAACCATCGAAGCTCTATCGCCATCGATGATCGTCGGCGTGGGAGCCTTCGCCAGAAAGCGCGCGGAAAAGGTCGTGGGCGACCTCGGCATCGAGATCGGCCAGATGCTGCATCCGAGCCCGGCCAGCCCCAAGGCCAACCGAGGCTGGGCCGCCGCCGCCGAGGTCGACCTCGCCAACCTCGGAATCGAGCTGCCGACGTGAGCGTCGACGTCGTCTCCGAGATCGAGATCGACGCCAGCCCTCGCGAGGTCTCGACCTACGCGGCCGACCCCGACAACGCGCCCAACTGGTACGAGAAGATCGAGTCGATCGAGTGGGTCACCCAGCCTCCGCTCGCGCTCGGCTCCAAGATGCGGTTCGTCGCCCACTTCCTCGGGCGACGCCTCGTGTACACCTACGAGGTCGTCGAATACAAAGCCGGGCGCAAACTGGTGATGCGTACGGCCGAGGGGCCCTTTCCGATGGAGACCACCTACATCTGGGAGGCTCTGCCCGGTGATCGCACCCGCATGACGCTTCGCAACCGAGGAGAGCCCAAAGGCTTCTCCAAGCTCATGGCGCCGCTGATGCGCGGTGCGATGAAGAAGGCCAACGAAGCGGACCTGCGAGCCCTCAAGGCGCTGTTCGAAGGCAACCGCTGAGCAGTTCCGAATCCGCGCGACACTCGCCAACCGAAGCGTCCGCGGTTTCGCGTGACGGCGGATCGGCGTGGTACGAAGGGTGCGTCTGACACTGGGGTGGCGCGTGGGCGACCCCGGTGACGGGGAGGAATTGCCATGCGAATCGATGATGTTGGAGCCCTTCGTACGACCGCCCTCTCACTGCTCGTCGGCATGCTCGGGTGTCAGGACCCGGCGGCCTCGAGCGACGACACCGACACCGATCCGTCGGGAACCTCGGGGTCTTCCGCCGACGCCACGACCGGCTCGACCTCGGCCGCCGACGAAAGCAGCACAGGAGGCTCCACCGGAAGCGATCCCGGAACCGCCGAGTTCGAGGTCCGTGAGAGCGTCGAGCAGCTTCACATCACCAAGGCCGAGCCCGGCACCAGCTTGACGCTCTACGACGCCAGCGGTGAAACGGTCGAGACAGCCGCGACCGACGACCTCGGCAGTCTGATCTTTCGGCAGATCCAACCCGGCGACGGCTACATCATTCGTGAGACCGACGACCCCGACGTCTACACCCCTTCACTGACCGTCATGTCCGTGGAGAACAGCTTGCCCGACGCAGGGTTCTATGCCGACCAGGTCCTCGAGCCCGGCTTCGGCTACATCGAAACGCGGGACGGCACTCGCCTGTCGATCTTCGTCTCGCTGCCCGGCCCCCCCGAAGATGGCCCCTACCCTACGCTGATCAACTACTCGGGCTACTCGCCCTCCCGCCCCGGCGCCCCGCTCGAGCTTGGTGACATCTCGGTCGACGGCCTCTGCCCCGACTACCCCGTGCTCTGCGACGCGCCGGACCACCCCAGTGGCCTGATCGGCGGCATCCTGGGCTACGCCACCGTCGGCGTGAACATGCGCGGCACGGGCTGTTCGGGCGGCGCCTACGACTTCTTCGAAACGCTACAAAACCTCGACGGCTACGACATCGTGGAGACGGTCGCCGCCCAGCCGTGGGTCAAGGGCAACAAGGTCGGCCTGGCGGGACTGTCGTATCCCGGCATTTCGCAGGCATTCGTCGCCTCCGAGCGTCCGCCCAGCCTCGCCGCGATCACCCCACTGTCGATCATCGCCGACGCCCAGTCGATCCTCGTCCCCGGCGGCATTCTCAACGACGGTTTCGCGATCGAGTGGGCCGACCGCGTGCTCTCGCGCGCGGCCCCCTATGGACAGGGCTGGGAGCAAGGCGTGGTCGACGATGGCGACCCCTACTGCGCCGACAACCAACTCCTGCACGGGCAGGCGGTCGACATCATCGCCAAGGCCTACGAGAACCCCTTCTACGAGCCCGAGGTCGCCGACCCGCTCAACCTCAACCTTCGCGCGCCCAACATCGACGTCCCCGTCTTCCTCACCGGGCAATGGCAAGACGAGCAGACCGGCCCCGGCTTTGCCGCCCTGCTCGACAAGTTCACGGGCGCACCGACCCTGCGCATGACGATGCTCAACGGGGTGCACCCAGACGGCTACGCCCCGCAGACGCTCGTCGAGTGGAACAACTTCCTGAGTTTCTACGTGCGCGAAGAAATCCCGGTGATCGATCCTCAGCTTCGTGTGTTGGCGCCGCTGATGTTCGAAGCCCTGCTCGGCGCGCAGATCGAGTTCCCCGAGGATCGCTTCACCGACTACGACAACTTCGAGGACGCACTGGCGGCTTATGAGGCCGAGCAAGACGTCCGGGTGATCTTCGAGAGCGGAGCCTCTGCGGACGCCGAACTCGGTGCACCCGACGGTGCCTGGGAGACCTCCTTCGACCAGTGGCCCCCCGAGACCACCGCGCCACTACGGCTGTACTTCCATGAAGACGGCGTGATGCGAACCGACGAGCCCCAAGAGGAGGACTCGGCGTCGATCTTCGAACACGACCCCGACGAAGGGCAGCGCACCACCTTGGCCGCGGGCTCGGGAGAGTGGGACCTCGTCCCCGAGTACGACTGGCCCCTGCCCGAGGACGGACGCGGCATCGTCTTCGACAGCGAAGCCCTGGCCGAGGACACCGTGATGGTCGGCCACGGCAGCGTCGACCTGTGGATTCAATCCTCGGCCGACGACGCCGACATCGAAGTCACCATCAGCGAGCTCCGCCCCGACGGCCAAGAAATGTACGTGCAAAGCGGCTGGCAGCGCGCCAGCCTGCGCGCCCTCTCCGACGAAGCCACCGAGCTCCGCCCCGTGAAGACCTTCCTCGAGTCCGATGCAGAGCCGCTGCCCGACGGCGAGTGGTCCCTCGTCCGCGTCGAGCTCATGGCATTCGGCCACGTCTTCCGCGAGGGCTCCCAGGTCCGCCTCATCATCGACACCCCCGGAGCCAGCCGCACCGGATGGCGCTTCTCGCTGCAAGAGCTCCCGTTGGGCACCACCCACACCATCGCCCACTCCGCCATGAACCCCTCCAGCATCGTGCTCCCGGTGATCCCGGGCGTGGAGGTTCCGACGGAGCTGCCTGCGTGCCCATCGCTGCGCGGGCAACCGTGCCGCCCGGTCGAACCGTTCGTGAACACCGCCGAGTAGGCGGGGCTCGAGCAGACTAGCTTTGCGGAACTGAGTTTGTTGTCCTGCGAAGCGAGTTCCGCTGAGTAGAAACGAGGAACCTACTTCACCCAGAGCACGCCGAGCCCGACGGTCCGAGCGTCCTCTAGGTACGAGGCAAGTCCGTCGATCTGGCTCGATCCATGCTCATCCGTGTATCGTATGAGCCCGAGCAACGAGTCCGCGATCTGAACCTCCGGACACTTCTCGGAATCGACGAACTCCAGCTTCTCGTCGACAGCGTGAAGTCCGGAGAACTGCTCGCGACGCCGGCTCCAGTGGGACTGCCACTTGCGCTGCTCCTGTAGTCCCGAGAGCTGGTCCATCCGAACCGCTCCGCGTCGTCCGGTGCTCTGAAGAAACCCTGAGAACTTCCCAAGCATCGGGTAGAGCAGCGACTCCTGGTCAACGGCGACGCCCCCCTTCCGGGTTGCAACGGTTGGGCCCGGTTCGCCTTCGGTCTTGTTCACAGCGACCACAAGCGGTAGCGCATCGACCGTTCGTAGAATCGTACACACGGACGCAACACCAAAGTCACGACGTTTCTGTTCACCACCAAAGAACATCGGCGATTTCTCGAGGTGTCGAGCTTTCACGTCGCAGACCCCTCGACCTAAGAAGTCGTCCGTGAACGCGCGCCACCTGCGGCGCAGCGTAGGAACGCTTGCCTTCTCAACAACGAACCCGCCGAACAGAAATGAGCGTCGCCGTGAAGAAGGACGGATCGTCTTCTCCCCCGTTTCATCCGCGACGAAGAGGTAGCGGTTGGTTCGAGCAAACCTAGGTACGCGGAGGTGGGCCATGACGTCTCATCCGATCTCACGAGTCTTCCCGCCCGACTCGCATACCACGCAGTCGTTCTTCGTCGCGGTATCCGTCGAAACATCTCCTGACTCGCGGTGTTCCTCCGGCGGATGTGAAGTTTCGTGAACCCGGGTTGCGGCGGGGTGGCCAAGGACGCATTGCTTAGGCCCCGTGTCCTTCACGAACACGATCCGGAGTCTCGGCGCACGCGCCGTGGGTCACGAAGGACGCGTGGTCGACGTGTCGCGTCTGTCGCCGTCGCTGCTTCGCATTCGCCTTGTCAGCGGGCGGATCTCCGCCGAGCGCTTTGCCCCGGGCTGCAAGATCAAGATGCATGTCGGCGACGGAGCCATGCGGAGCTACACGCCCGCGTCCGTCGACACCCACCGCGGGTGGCTCGACATCGTCGTCTTCGTCCAAGGCGACAGTGCCGCGTCGCGTTGGGCCAACGCACTGCGGCGCGATGACACGGTGCACTTCCTCGGGCCGGCCTCGAGCATCTCCGGGCCGAGCGGCGACGAGCCCTGGGTGGGGTTCTACGGGGATGAGACGGCCCTCGGCCTTGCGGAAGCGATCGTGGGCGCTGCAGCGACGCACGTGGTCCAGGGCGCGATCGAAACACGCCCGGGCGACGTTGCGGCGCTCGATCACCTTTCGCTCGACGCGGTACCCCGTGGGCCCGAGGTCGGCACCGGGCTGGTCGAACACGCTCGCTCACTCGAGATCCCCGGCGGCCCCGGCGTCGTGTGGCTCTCCGGCGAGGCGACCTCGGTGCTCGCGCTTCGCACGGTATTGCTCGAGCGCGGCGTGCCCAAGACGCGACTGCGCATCAAGCCCTACTGGAGCGTACGGGGCAAGGCGCACCGCAAAACGCTCGAACGCACCGCGTTGCGTTGAGCTTCGCGCGGACGCGGTCGTCATACGGGTCAACGCCACGCGTCGGGCTCGGTGAGTTCCTGCTTCTCCCCCTCGAACCCCTCGAACAGCGCCCGGTGACCCGTCAAGGACAGGGGGCCGGTGCGCGTGTCGTAGCCGCGAACCCAGTCGAGCAACATCGCGAGGTTTTCGTCTTGCGCCTGCGGCGATGCGTACTTGTGCGGCTCGAACGGCCGGGCCTGGCAGTGCCGAACGCAGGCCTCGACGCCGGGGTTGAGAAACACGAGCAGGTCCGCTTCGGCGCTCAGCGCCGCCAGCAGGTCCGCGTAGCACCCCTCGACGATCCAGCCGTCCGCGGGGAGGGCGGCTCGGAGGGCGCGCACCGAATCCTCGAGTGGCCTGCGCTCGGGTGGCTCCGTCGGTAACCACGCGTACTCATCGAGGTCGACGTGGACGAGCCCCTCGCGCTCCGACAGTCGTTTGGCGAAGGTGGACTTGCCCGACCCGGAGTTGCCGACGACCAGGACTCGCTGCGCGTTCACGCCGGGAGTATAGAGCGGGACTCCTGACCTACACAGACGCGTTCGTCGGACTCATCCCCCCGCGAGCGGCGAGGTCACCCACTTCTGAAAACCGGGCGAGAGCACGGTGGGGCGCGGCGTCGCATGCCGGCCAGAGGTCTGCGTGAAGCGGAGCGACTCCCCGTCTTCGGGCACGTGCACCCGTTCCTCGAGCCCGGCCTGCCGCATCCGGGTGCGCAGGCCTTCGCGGGTGGTGGGGCAGTGGTCGAGCGACTCGAGGTGGTTGAACACCACGTCTCCCGGCGCGAGTTCGGCGAGTTCGACGAGTTCCTCCGCGGAGAAAAGGATGTCACCGCCGATGCCCACGTTCGCAGAGCCGGCCGGCGCCACGATGACATCGGGCCCGAGCCGCTCGATCGCGTCGCGAACGTTGTGCGTGAGAATCGAATCTCCGGTGATGTACAGACTCGGCTCTCCGGGCGCGGCCAGGTAGTAACCAGCGACCGGGCCAAGAAACCATCCGAGCAGTCCGCGACCGTGTCGAGAGGGGACGACCTCGACCTCGACCTCGAGGCCTCCGTCTTCGACGGCACGGGCATCCAAGCCCTTGCGACGGAGGCGAGGCACGTCCATCCGGTTCCCCCAAACCGGAAGTCCTGCGCGTGCCACCCATGCCCGCCCGGCGATGTCGAAGTGGTCGGGGTGCTCGTGGGTGATGAGCACCCCCGTCGCTCGCTCGAGTGCGGCCGCCGTTTCCGCGGGCAGAGGCACGAGCGGATTCCGACGGCGTCCACCGCCGAACATCTTGAAGCCGGGCATGGCGCCCACGTCCGCCAGCATGGGATCGACCAGGAGGTGATGGGACCCGATCGACACGAGCATCGTGGCGCTGCGAAGCTGCTGAATCTCCATTGCTCGCTACCGTGAGCGCGCAGAGCAGGGTTGCCAACGCGCACCCGCGCACGACTGTCATCCGTATTCGGATGGCGCCGCGCTCCATCGACGGCGACAATGCCACCGATGGATTGGGACCACCTGCGCACCTTCGAAGCGGTCGCGCGACTGGGCAGCCTGACGGCCGCTGCCAAGGCGCTTGGGGTGAGCCAGTCCACGGTCAGTCGGCAGCTGAAACAGCTCGAGACCCGCGCCGGCTCTCCCTTGCTGTTGCGCGACACCCCCATCACGCTCACGCCGCGTGGCGAGGAGTTGCGCACGGCCGTGGCACCGATGATCGAGGCAGCCCTCGCTGCCGAGGCTGCGCTCGACGACCGCCCCGATCTCACGGGCAGCGTCTCGGTGACCACGGTCGGGGAAATCGCGCGGTGGGTCCTCGTGCCGCACCTGCCTCGGTTCTACGCCGACCATCCCCAGCTTCGCCTGCGCATCCTCGTCAACAACCGCATCCTGTCCCTCGCCGCGGGCGATGCCGACATCGCACTCCGCTTCGTTCGCCCCGACCGCGGAGACTTGGTCGCCCGCAAGGTCCACGCCGAGGACTACGGGCTGTTCGCCTCGACCAGTCTCCCGCTGCACACCGATGTCCCATGGCTCGGCCTCGCCGGGTCCCTGGATGGTATTGCGGAACAGGCCTTCGCGGCACGAACGTTCATCGATCGCCCCGCCCGCCTCCTGGTCGAGGATCTCGAGTCGTTGGGCATGGCCGTTCGAGATGGCCTCGGAGTCGCCGTGTTGCCTCGACGCTTCGGCAGCCAGCTCCGCGATGTGGTGGAGGTTGAAGCCGCCGACGTGGGCGGTGTCGATGCGGGCGAGCTGCCTACGCGTGGCCTGTGGATGGTCGTGCACGGCTCGAAAGCCAAGCTTCCGAAGGTGCGCGCGGTGATGGACTGGATCGTCGACGTATTCGAGCGGATCTAGCTTCCGAAACGCCGAAAGGCGCTCGAACATCTCGAGCGCCTCCCGGGTCCCTTGCGGTGGCCGTCGTTCAGACGGCTTTCATGGCCTCGATGGTCGCATCGCAGGCTTCTTTGCAGGCCTTGCACTCGGCGTGGTGACCCACGTGCGGGGTGCATGCCTTGGCGCAGTCGGTGCAGCCGTCGATGCACACCTTGGCCAGGGCCTTGAGGTGCTTCGAGTTGGCGGCAGCCAGGCTCTCGCTGGCTTGGCAGATCGCGAGCATGTCGGAGACGGCCTTGGAACAGTCGGCCATCGACGTGTCGCCGCTGCCGAGCAAGCGCAGGCAGTGCGAGAGGCAGACTCGGCCGGCCGCGATGCAGTCGGCAATGGTGTTGACCAGGGCGGTGTCGACCCCGGCGGCTTCGGCGGACGCAGGTGCGTCGCCGTGTCCTTCGTGGCCTTTGTGTCCTTCGTGCCCAGCGTGCTCGTCCATCTTCGCGTCTTCCTTCTTCTCGGCTTTGGCGTCGGCCTTCTTGGGCTCGGCCTTTTTGCCGTCCACGGGATCCGCCGCACAAGCGACGGCGGTGGCAGTGGCCTTGGCCGCCAACGCACCCGCGCCGGCGATCAGCAGTTCTCGTCGGTGAATACGCATTGCAACGCCGATGTTAGCCGAGGTTGGTCAGGCATGCGTCGGCACCGCTGACGGTGACGCCCTTGCCTTCTTCGATGTCGAGCGACTTCACCACGCCGTCCTCGACGGTCATGCGGAATCGTTTGCCACGCACGCCGAGGCCCGCGACGGAGATGTCCTGGTCGAGGCCGAGGGCCTTGGTGAAGTTGGCGTCCCAGTCGGGAAGCATGCTGACCTTGCCACCGGCTTCTTGCTGGTCACTCCAGGCCTTCATCACGAAGGGGTCGTTGACCGAGAGGCAGACGATCTCGTCGACGCCCTTGGACTTGATGTCGTCGGCTTTGCTGACGAAGCCGGGCAGGTGCTCCATCGAGCACGTGGGGGTGAACGCACCGGGGACCGAGAAGAGCACCACCTTGCGGCCCTTGAAGAGCTCGCCAGTGTCGACCTCTTCCATGCCCTCGGCTCCGAGGCGCTTGAGTTTCACTGCGGGGACGGAGTCGCCAACGTTGATCGTCATGTTCGTGTCCTGGGCGCGCGTGCGCCGGCGCCACGCTAACCGCGACAGGGCGACCGGACAACGCGTGGCGGCGAAAAACCGCACCTGCGGCGCTTCTACTGGCCATGCACGACGAGCACCGACGCATGGGTGGCGCGGGTGAGCGTCCCGATGGAGTCCGATCTCGTTTCGTGTTACGCAGGAACGGCGGGGATGACCGACACTGAGGCGCCACCGTCGGCCCCAAAGCGGGGTTCGGCCTCCATCGACACCACGTCGCCCGACGAAATCCCGCGTCCCGCGCCTCGGCCGTCGAAGGCAAAATCGCTGCGTCATTCGATGGCCGACATGCTCGTCGGCACCGTGCTCGCGGACCGGTACCGCCTGCTCAAGCGCATCGGCGAAGGCGCGATGGGCTGGGTGTTTCTGGCCGAGCACATCGAGATCGGCAAGAAGTACGCCGTCAAGGTGCTGCGACCCTCGCTGTGCAAGTTGCCCGAGGCGGTTCGCCGCTTCCGTCGCGAAGCACGGTCGGCCTCTCAGATCGGCAGTCGGCACATCGTCGACGTCACCGACTTCGGCACCACGGCCAACGGCGCCGCCTTCTACGTCATGGAGTATCTCCACGGCGGCGAGGATCTGTCGGCGATGATCAAGCGGGAGGGCAAGGTCCCGTGGCAGCGCGTGGTCAACATGCTCAAGCAGCTGTGTGTCGCGCTTCAGGCCGCGCACGACGACGGCATCATTCACCGCGACGTGAAGCCGGCCAACTTCTACCGGATGGAGTTCGAGGGCAACCCGGACTTCATCAAGGTGCTCGACTTCGGCATCGCCCGCCTCAGCTCGCCCAAGGACAGCATCGTCACCGCCACGGGCGTCATCATGGGCACGCCCGACTTCATGGCGCCCGAGCAGGCGCAGGGCAAACACGTCGATGCGCGCGCCGACATCTACTCGCTGGGCGCATGCGCCTACTCGCTGCTCACCGGACGGCCTCCGTTCGTGGGCGCCAACGAGTACGACGTCATCTACAAGCAGCTCAACGAAGACCCCGACCCGCCGAGCACCGTGCACCCCAAGGGGGGCATCCCGCAGTGGCTCGATGACGCAGTGCTGCACGCGATGCGCAAGGACCCGGACGACCGGTTCCAGTCGATGAAAGAGTTCCTCGCCGCTCTCGAAGCGCAGGGCAGCCAACCGCTCGCCACGGGTCGACACGAGCAAGCCGCCAGCGCAGCACCCGGCCAAGTGCCGGCCAAACGCGCCAAGCCCAAACTTCCCGCCAAGGCACGGCCGCAGATCAACCCGCTGCTGTTGGTCTTGGCCGCCGCGGGTTGCACCGTCGTCGGCGCGCTGGGCTACTACCTGCTCTTCTTCGGGCGGTAGGCTCCTTTTCCGCCTTCCGGGACGCTTCGCTTTCCTGCTCTGCTCCGTTCGAGCTCGAGGCGAGGGGATCCCCTCGGTTTCGTCGCGCGCGCACCCGGGGAACGCACCGTTCTCGTCCGGTTCCTGAATCGGTAGTCGGGGTTACGCGTCGTACAGACATGCTCCGCCAGATGACGACGCTCGGGTTCTTCCTGCTTGCCGCCGCCACCAGTGCTGGCTGCAGCTTCCACTTCAACAGCGGCGGCGGCAGCCCTCAGCCCGCCTACTACAGCTACCAGAACGGCCACGCCAAGCCGCCTCGCTACAGCGAGCCGCAACCCGCTCGCACCCGCCACACCAGCAAGGCCCCATCGAGCAGTCGCCGTGGTGGTCACGCCGACCCCGAACCGCAGGCCACGACGCCCAAGCGCGCCAATCCCAAAAAGGCCGAGCCGAAGCGCACCAATCCCAAGCGGGCCAAGCCCAAGCGCACCAACCCCAAGCCGCCCGCGCCCACGCGTACCAACCCCAAGAAGCGCGACCCCAAACGCGCCAACCCCAAAGCCGACCCCAAGCGCTCCAACCCCAAGAAGCGCGACCCCAAGGCTGACCCCACCGCGGATCCCAAGCGCACCAAGCCCAAAGCCGACCCCAAACGCTCGAAGCCCAAAGCTGACCCCAAGCGCTCCAACCCCAAGAAGCCCAACCCCAAGCGCTCCAATCCCAAGAAGCGCGACCCCTTCAACGGCACCCCTCGGCGCACGTCCCCCAAAGCCAAGTAAACGTCTCGTCCCTTCCCCTTCGAGGGCCGCTCGGTATCCCACCGGGCGGCCCTTCTCCAATTGTCGCTACAACGACACGCCGACCAAGCGAGGCTCGGCCTCCAGCGTCACGCCGAACTCGTCGCGCACGCGGTCTCGAATCTCGCGCGCCAGCGCCACCAACTCGGCCGTCGTGCCACCGCCCAGATGGACGAGCGCGAGCGTGTGCTTGCTCGACACCGCCACGCCTCCGCGGCGCTTGCCCTTTGCGATGCCCGATTTCTCGATCAACCACGCCGCGGGGAACTTGATGCGCCCCTGCTCCGCGTCGTAGCGCGGCACGTCCTCGGGTGCCTCCACCATGCCCGCCTTCACGGCATGTTGGACCACCCGCTGGGCCACGCTGGCATCCACGATCGGGTTGGTGAAGAACGACCCCACGCTTCGGGAGTCGGGGTCGTCGGGATCGAGCACCATCGACTTGCGGCGACGAAGAGCGACCACCATGTCCCGCACCGAGGCGATCGTGCGTTCCTGTCCCTCGAGGGCACGTTCGAGTTCGCGATACGCCACCGTCGGAGCTGCGCCAGGCCGAAGCTCGAAGTGCACCGCCGTCACGATCCACCGCTGTCGTTCGCGCTTGAACCGACTGTTGCGGTACGCGAATCCACACTCGCTCGCAGGGACGTGCACGGGCCGTCCGAGATCGAGGTCGAGCGCGTCCACTCCAACGACCACCTGCGAGACGTCCTGGCCGTAGGCCCCGACGTTCTGAATCGGCGTTGCGCCCGCCAGGCCGGGGATCCCCGAGAGACACTCCACCCCCGCCCACTCGCGCTCGACCGCATAATCCACCACGGCCTCCCAGGGTTCTCCGGCGGAGACAATGAACCGGCCGGGCCCCTGGCTCGCGATTCCACGCATTTGGAGCCGAATCACGAGCCCGTCGAATCCCGCGTCGGACACCACGAGGTTGGACCCTCCACCCACGATGAGCACAGGCCCTTGGGCCTCGGCGGAGGCGAGGGCACGCTGCAACATCTCCACCGAGTCGACGCGCAAGAACCGGCGCGCGGGCCCACCAAGACCGAGCGTCGTGTGCTCGGACAACAGAACGTCGGATTGAAACGGAAGGGCCACGAAACGCGGAGCTGAGGAGTTCGTGTTAGGGTTGGTCGCGCGCAATGGATCACGCGGAAATCAAGCGCGCGATCTTGGACGTGAGCCTGAAGCTCGGCACCGAGTTGGGTGAAGAAGGGCTCACGATGCGAGCGATCGCGCGAGGGCTGGGCGTCAGTGCGACGGCGTTGTACCAGCACTACGAAAGCAAGGCGGCCATCCTGCATGAGCTTCGCACGCATGCGCTCGAGAAGCTCGACCGCTTTCTCGCGCCCGCGTTCGAGCACGGCGACCCGGTCGCCCGGCTTCGAGACGTCGCGTACCGATACCTGCGGTTCTCGCGCGAGCACCCGTGGATGTATCAACTGATCACGGAGTCCCGCGAGAACTGGGGACCGGACACGGTCGACCGTCGGGCAACTGCGCTGAACCCGCTAGGTCGTACCCGCGACGCGCTCGAGGCCTGCCGCCAGGCGGGTGCGCTGCATGAGGACGTCGATCTGGCCACAGCCCCACTCAAGATGTGGGCGGCACTGCACGGCATGGCCCTGCTGATGGAGTCCGGCCGCGTCAGCCCTGAACACGCCAAGTACCCGAGCGAGCCCCACTCGGTCATCATCGAGCGTTTCGTCGAGTACATGATCGCGGGTCTGCTCGTTCGGGACTGACCTCCTCCGGGTCGCAGCACCAAAAACGGTCAGCCGACCGCGATTGCCGGCTATCCTTCGCGTCCGTGGGCGAGTCCGAGTCCGCACGGCGCTACCAGATCATGGAACCCCTCGGCCACGGCGGCCAAGGGTCGACGTTCCGTGGTGTCGATCGCGACAGTGGCAACAACGTCGCCATCAAGGTGATGTCCCTCAAGGGCTCGAAGAACTGGAAGGCCTTCGACCGCTTCGAACGGGAGATGGACACGCTGGCCAAGCTGTCGCATCCGGGCATTCCGAAGTACCTCGACCGCTATGCATACGAGGCCAGCGGTGACTACTTCCTGGTGATGGAGCTGGTCGATGGTGTGCCGTTGTCCAAACACCTCGAAGGCGCGCCGCTCTCCCCGTCCAAGATCCGATCGATTCTCGACCAAGCGTTGGACGTGCTCGCCTACTTGCACGACCAGCGGCCGCCGCTGATTCACCGCGACATCAAGCCGTCCAACGTGCTGCTCCGGCCCGACGGGACGGTCTCCGTCGTCGACTTCGGCGTGGTGCGACAAAAGGCAGGCCAAACCGAAGCCACCACCACGGTGGGCACGTTCGGCTTCATGGCCCCCGAACAACTGCACGGTACAGCGACCCCGGCTTCCGACATCTACGCCTTGGGAGCGACGGTGCTCTCCTTGCTGACGCAGAAGAATCCCGAAGACCTGCCGCACCGCGGGCTGCGATTCGACTTCGAGGCATTGAAGCTGCCGACCCCGTTCGCACGGGTGCTGCCGCGCATGCTCGAGCCCGATCCCGACGCTCGCCTCGGCACGGTCGGCAGGGTCCGCGAAGCCCTGAAAGCCAAGCCGAAGCCGCCTCCGAAGAGTGCGCCGCGGACCGAGCCGAAGCCGAAAGCCAAGCCCGACCCCACGCCGCAGACGGCTCTCGTGCACATTCCCGAGGAAGCGCGCGCCCTCGCCAACACGCCGGCGCCGTTCAACGTGGTCGTCTGGATCCTTTCGGCTCTCAGCGCGGGTGTGCTGCTGGTGTTCGAAGCGGTGTTCTTGCCGTTCTTCTTCCAGCTCGCCAGTGCACTGCGCAATCAGTCATCGGGAGATCCGCGTGCAGTGGCCTTCAAGGCGGACTACGAGAAGTTCAGAACGTCGGTGGGTGAGTGGCGTGAAGCCGCGAGTCACATCGCCGACGGGACTCGGCCACGGACGTAGCGCTGAACGTGTTGCTGCCTGAGCCGGGTTCCTTCGTGCCCCCCTTCGGGTGTGGGGGCACTTCGGAACCCTCGGGCTGGGGAGGCTCTACGTTGCGCCCCTTCCTTTTTTCCCGCTCCGCGCCCCTCCGGGACGCTTCGCTCTCTTGCTCTGAAGGCTGAACGTCTTGCGAGTTGGGGAGGCTCTGCGTTGCGCCTCTCGTTGGGCGTGTTCGGGGTTCGGGCGGGTCGGAGTGGGTTACTTCCACTCGACTTCGGTTTTGCGGGTGGCGGAGCGGCCGATGAGGCCGAGGATGATGAGGCCGAGGCCGCCGAAGGAGAGGATTTGTTTGAGGCGTTCGAAGCTGCCTACGGCGGCGGCTGCTTCTTTGACGAGGGCCTCGTTTTGGAACGAGCCGACGGCGAAGCCGGCGAGGCCGACGGCGACTCCGAGGTAGAGCACGAACTTGAAGACGGTGGACATGAGAGGGTTCAGGCGCCCGAGGAGGGCAGGACTTGGGCTCGGAGGTCGCGGGCCCAGGTTTCGAGGCCGCTGATGGTGCTCTCGAGGATGCGATCGTCTTCGGCCAATGCGTTGAGCTGCTCCTCGAGCAACTGCTTGGCGCGACGGATGCGGCCACGGACGGTGCCTTCAGGGATACCGAGCACTTCGCCGAGGTCTTTGGCGGTCATCTCTTCCCAGTAGTAGAGCTCGAGCACCACCTGATGCTCGACCGGGATGCGCCGAAGCGCCTGCAAGGTGAGCGTTTGCTCTTTGCGTTTGGCGACGAGCACCGTGGGGCTCAATCCCAAGTCGTGGACCGATGACACGCCGAGATCGAAGCGATCGTTGTCGCGACGGCGCTTGCGCAGGGTGGAACGCAGCACATTGTGGGCAACGCCGAACAGGTAGGTGCGGAACGACGACTGGCCGCGAAACCGCTCCTTGCCCTCGACGCAGGCCGCGAAGGTGCGCTGCACCAGGTCGTCGACGTCGCGGTCGGTCTTGTTGGCGAAGAATCGGCAGATGCTGTCGAAGTGGCGCTCGAACAGCTCGCTCCCACTGTCTCGGTCGCCTTTGCGCCAAGCTTCGAGCAGTTCGAGATCGGTGGCCACGGACGGAGAGTAGCAGGCGCTTTGCGTGGCCGGGCCCGCCCGGGGCATGATCGCCACGAGATGCCCGACACCCCGCCCGACGGCAAACCGCCTCGCGATGCCGAGGGGGCAATGGGCACAGCCCCCGCGGTCGAGGTCGCGGACCGTGAGCGCATCAGGGCAGGTGCGCGGGCCAAACTGTTCGGCGAGCCTCCGCCGCCCGACCCGACGCTGGATGGAGCATCGGGCACCCAGGCCTCGGCACCGCCGAACGACCCAGAGCGCGTGGGGCGCTTTCGCATTCTCGACCGCCTCGGCGCCGGGGGCATGGGCGTGGTCTACAGCGCCTACGATCCGCAACTCGATCGCAAAGTCGCGCTCAAGCTGTTGAGACCCGACCTGGCCGAAGATGCAACCCGAGGTTCGACGGGCACGAACCGCCTCCACCGAGAGGCGCAAGCGATGGCCCGCCTCAACCACCCCAACGTGGTCACCGTGCACGAGGTCGGTCAGCACGAAGACCAGGTGTTCGTGGCGATGGAGTTCGTCGAAGGCACGACGCTGCGAGAGTGGGTCGAAGGTGCCGACGACTGGAGGGAGATCGTTCGGGTCTACTGCGATGCGGCAGCTGGCCTCGCCGCCGCACACGAAGCCGGCATCGTGCACCGCGACTTCAAGCCGGACAACGTGATGCTCGGCACCGACGGCCGCGTCCGCGTGATGGACTTCGGCCTCTCGCGCGCCGACCGAGGCGAGCACACCGAGGAAGCCGAATCAACGCTCGACCAGTCGCAAACGCTCACCCAGACCGGAGCGATCATGGGCACGCCGGCTTACATGGCACCGGAGCAGCACAACGCCTCCGCGGCCACGGCGGCCAGCGACCAGTTCGCCTTTTGCGTCTCGCTGTGGGAAGCGCTCGCGGGCGTGCGCCCCTTCGCGGGCCACACCTATGGCGAACTCGCGGGGAACGTCGTGATGGGACGAGTCCAGGATCCTCCTGGGACCGTGACGGCACCAAGCCGAGTGTTCGATACGCTGCGGCGCGGCCTCGCGGTGAAACCAACCGAGCGGTTCCCGTCGATGGAACCGCTCGTCTCTGCGCTCCAGGCCGACCCGGCACGCACGTTCAAACGCATCGGCGCGGCACTGGGGCTCGCTGCGGCCGTCGGAGCGGTGGGCTACTCCGCGACCCGACCCGACCCCGTCGTCGCTGGAGCATGCGACGACGCAGGCCAAGCCATGCGTGCAGCGTGGGCACCGGACCGACGCGACGCGGTGAAGACCGCCTTGCTGGCTTCGCAGGCCCCCTACGCCCACGCGACCTGGTCCACGGTCGAGTCGATGCTGGAGCGTTACGCCGACGACTGGGCCGCGGCGGCCGAAAAGGCCTGCAGCACGAAGTTGGTCGAGACCGCCGACGCGACGATGCTGGACCGGCAGACCCAGTGCCTCGACGCACGCCGCCGTGCCTTCGAGGAGGTCGTCGACCTGCTCTCCTCCGCCGACGTCGGCATGGCACAGCAGGCCGTGCAAGCGGTGGTGACGCTGGCCCCCGTCGAGTCCTGCGCCGACCCGCGACGCCTCGAAGCATTCTCGGTGGCACGAGCCCCCGAAGCGGTGGAAGCCCTCAGCCAAGCGCGTGCCCAGCTCGCGCGCGCACGGGCTCACGGAGGCCTTGGGCACTACGACAAGGCGCTGGAACTCGCGGATCGAGTGATCGACACGGGTCGGCGCTTCGACGACCCCAGCACCGAAGCCGCCGGGCTGCTCGTCCGCGGCCAATATCTCGAACGCAAGGGCGAGTCTGCCGATGCGGAGAAGAGCCTGCGCGACGCCATTCGGCAGGCGGAGATCGCCCACGACCACACGACCCGAGCCTGGGCACTCATCCGGCTGATCTACGTCGTCGGTCGCGATGCAAAACGACACGATGAAGCCAGGGCCCTCGGCGCAGATGCAGGGGCCGTGCTTCGCATGCTCGGTGCAGACCCGCTGTTGCAGGCTGGCCTCGACATGAACCTCGGCGGTGCGGACCGAGTGGCACGCGCGTTGGACGACGCCCTCGCCCACTACCGAGCCGCGCTGAAAACCTACGCCACGATCTACGGCGAAGCCCACCCCGAGACTGGACGCGCGTTGACCAGCCTCGGCGGCCTGTACATCTCCCGCAAGGAACCCGACAAAGCCATCAACGTCCTGCTGCGCGCCAAGGCGAGCTTCGAAGCCACCCTCGGCGCACAGCACCCGTTCGTCCCGGTCGTGCTCAGCAACCTCGGCACGGCGTACAAAGCCCAAGGTGATCTGCCGCGGGCCATCTCCACCCTCGAGCAAGCCCTGAAGCTGCGCAAGCTCGCCGATGGTTCGGACCACCCCGGCGTGGCCAAGACGCTCTTCAACCTCGCCGCTGCGCAGTTCGAGGCCCGACGCTACGAAGCCGCCATCGCCTCACTGAGAGAGGGGCGCAGGATCCTCGACGCCAACGGATCGGCCGATCCGATTCGGCGCGGACGCTACGACCTGCTGGTGGGTATGGCCCAGGTCAACCTGGGCCGGCTCGACGAAGCACGAGAGACGCTGAAGCCCTTGCTCGAGCTGTTCCCACTCTCGCGTGGGGCCAAGGGCAAGTACGCACGGCGCACGCGCTACTACCTGGCGATTGCGACGATCCGCGTGGACCTCCGCCGCGCCTGGACGCTGGTCGAGGTTGCGCGAGAGAGCACCAACGACGACGACCCGTTCGTCGAGAGGCTCGAGGCGCTCGCATGGCTGATCGACACCGCCGAGCACGGTCCCAACGGGTCATGACCCGGTGCTGTCGTCGTCGCCCGATGCGAACACGCAGTAGCCGCGCTCGGTGCAACGAGCAGTTGCATCGCAGCACGCACTGTCGTCGCTGCACCACGACGACTCGTCGAGCGTGGGCACACACGCGAACTGACATGCAAACGGACCTCGCACGCCCTCGGACCAGGTCGCGACGCATGCACCTGCACCCTCGCACTCCTCGGACGCTGCGCACTGAGACTCCGCAGCGGTCGTCGTTCCGGGTGCCGCGTCGCCCGAGCTCGTCGAGAGGTCACAGTCTTCGAGTCCGCCCGTCGTCGCGGCATCGGTGTCGCGGCAGCTTCCGGCGGGAAGGTCCTCGGGCATTTCATCGCCTAAATCGGCATCTTCGCTGAAGCCCCCGCACGCCAGACCCGAGGCGAGCGCCAACACGATGGCGTTCCTCATCCCGTGCTGCCTCCGGTGCTGGAGCCGCTCGTGCCCGTGTCGTCCGCGTAGACACAGTAGCCCCGCGCGGTGCAAACCGTGCCCGTGTCGCAGCACGAGGCGTCGTCGCTACACCACGTGGTCTCGTCGAGCACGGGCACGCAGGCGAACTGGCACTCGAACGAACCTCGCGCCTGCGCGTCGGCGTCCCAGGCCGCGACGCACACACCGTCGCCCAGGCAGCTCTCGCTGCCCGCACAGCCGTCGGCGGGAGCCCCGGTCGAGGTGCCCTCCGATGTGCCCCCCGAGGACACGAAACCGGTCGAGGTGGCGCAGTCATCGGGGTCGGTGTCGCGACAGGCTCCCGCGGGGAGGTCGTCCGGCATTTCGTCGCTCAGGTCGGCGTTCGGGGAGAAACACCCGGAGGCGAGCAAGACGAGACTGGCAAGTACACGTTTCACGGCTGACTCACTGTCCAAGACGGCCCGGCGCCTCGCCCCCACCTGCGGGGAGGTCCTCGGGCATCGCATCGGAGATTTCGCCGGGGCTCTTCACCGCGCGATCGTTGTCGTCGGTCTCCCCAGGCGCGACGACGCAGTAGCCGCGCTGGGTGCAGGTCGCGTCGGCGTCGCAGCACGCGTCGTCGTCCCGGCACCATGCAGCCTCGTCGAGGGTCTCGATGCAGGAGAGCCGGCACGCGAACGCACTGCGCTCGTCACCATCCCAAACCGCAACGCACGACCCGGCGCCACCGCAATCGTCGGAGACCTCGCACTCGGACGCGTCCCCGTCACGCTGCGACGACGCTCCATCCGAAGGACCGGACGAGGAACGCTCCACGTCGCAGTCTTCGGGGTCCACGTCCTCCCGACATCCTCCGGCCGGCAGGTCCTCGGGCATTTCTTCGCCGTAGACGGTCTCGGCGTCCTGGGTCGACCGCCCATCATCCGCGTCGCACCCCAGGGCCAACAGGACCGCCAACGCGCCGAGCATCTGCCTCATGCCCCTCATGCCCCTCGTGCCCCTCATGCCCCACCTCCCGTCGTGGTCCCGGTGCTCTCGCCTCCCGAGGAGGACTCGTCGCCGCCGGACTCGTCGCCGCCGGACGAGTCTCCACCGGACGAGTCTCCACCGGTGCTGCCATCGTCGTCATCGAGCACGCAGTACCCGCGCTCGGTGCAGCGCGCCATCGCATCGCAACACGACGCGTCGTTGCTGCACCATGCGGTGTCGTCGAGCAACGGCACACACGCAAAGCGACACGCGAACTCCCCCCGGGTCTCGGACTCGGGGTCCCAGTCGGCCGCGCACACGCCTTCGCCGACGCAGCCGTCGGACAAACAATCGGCAGCCGCGTCGCCCGACGTGGAGACCACACCGGCACTGTCCCCTTCGGTGTCGCACTCCTCGTTGTCGTTGCCCTCGCCGCAGTTGCCCGCGGGAAGGTCGTCGGGCATGTCGTCCCCGAACACGTCGGTGTCGCCCGCGTAGGAATCACTGCCGGCATCACAGCCGACCGCAAGACCGAGGAGCACGAGCGCCAGGAGTCGGGGTGTCATTCGCCGCCTCCGGTGCCCGTCGTTGTGCCATCTCCCCCGGTCGAGCCCGTCGAGTCGCCACCGGTCGAGTCGCCGCCCGTCGAGTCGCCCGCTCCGGGCTCTTGCGGAGGCACGCAGTATCCGCGAGCCGTGCATGTGGCTTCGGGGTCGCAACACGCACTGGCGTCCGCGCACCACTGCCCATCGTCCAGCGACGGAATGCAGGAGAACGAACACTCGGGCACGCCGTGGGTCTGCGTCTCGGCGTCCCACGTCGCGACACAGACGTCGTTGCCCAAGCACTCGTCGGACGACTGGCACCCCGCGGCCTCGCCCGTGGTCGAGCCTCCCGTGGTCGTGCTCTCGGGCGCCCCGGTCGTGGGTGTCCCACCAGAGCTGCCGTCGGTGTCCGACTGACCCGCGGGCAAGTCGTCGGGCATCTCGTCGGTGTATGCGTCTGACGAGTCCGCACACCCCGCGAACAGCAGCCCCGCGAACACCGCGGGAATCGAACAATCCAAGCGCATGGACTCACGGTAGCCGCAAATCAGCCGTCAGGCTCGCGAATTCGTGAGTTGGCACGCATGCGGTTTCGCAGCGGCGTGGCGTGATCGTTCCGTGGTCGGGAGGCACTACCGCCTTGGACCCCCTGCTGCGAGGCCCGTTTTCATGACCTTGACCCCTAAACTTCCGCCGCTGCGACGCGGCTTGCTCCACCCCGTGTGGCTGGGCGCAGTCGCGCTTCTCGCTCTCAACGACCACTGGCTCAAGGGAGCGCAGCTCCTCCCCGGATGGTTCACCGGCAAGCTCAGCGACGTGGTCGGCCTCTTTGCCGCGCCGCTGCTCCTCGCCGTGTTGCTGCGTGTCTCGACGCGCCGCGGCTGGGCACTCGCCCACATTGCGATTGGAGCGGTCTTCAGCGCAATTCAACTCTCGGCTCCCGCGGCCGACGCCTGGTCCGCACTGATGGGCCTCGTCGGCTTCCCCTGGGCGATCACCTCCGACCCGACGGACCTGCTCACCTTGCCGATGCTCGCGGTCAGCTACACCTGGGTCCCGCAGCTCGCTCGCACGCGCCTGACGGCCAGCCAGGCGGGCGAGGTCGCCGTCGCTTCCGCCGGTGTCGTCGCATGTGTCGCCACCAGCCCTGGAGGCCCCATCGAGCCGTTCTACAGCTCGTTCGAGGCCGACACCTACATTCACAACGCCAACGACTACGACATCGTGCTGCGACTGCGGCAGCTCGACCCCGAGGTGCTGCTCGACTGCGACCTGGCCGAGGAAGACCCCGCTGGCTACCTGCGCGAGGCACTGTTCGGCAACGCAGAAGCCTGGACGCTCGCACCCGACGCGACGATGCCAGTGATCGACGAATGGTCACGGACGGCGGCCCAGTGCCACGCGGTTTGGATCGACGCCGACAACCTCGCCCCGTCGATCATCTTCTGGCGCGAAGGTCAGTTCGCCTACGACTGGATCGATGGCACCGGCATCACCCCCGACACCCGCGGTTGGATCTCGATCGAGCTCGACGAGGAAGGTCCCGGCCGGTACGAGACCGAAGAAGAACTCGTCTTCGCAATCGAGCCCTTGCCGCCCATCGAAGAGCACGACGCGTGCACCCCGACCGGCCCAGCGCAGCGTTTGGCCTGGGGCACACCGCCCAGCGGCGAGTGGCGTCTAGGCGCTGCGAGCGAAGGCCCCGATGGGTGCGTGCAACTCGACCTGCGCACCGGCTTCGAGAACGAGCTCGAAGAAGAAGGGCGCTCGTGGGAGCTGTGTCTTCCGCGAGGCGCGTTCCCCTTCGAAGAGGGGGAGCTGCTCAAGCTCCGACAGCTCGGACTGGGCACGAACAACGACGCCGTCGAGGTGACCGCCCTCGACCCGAACACGAGGGAAGCCGGCACGTCACTCATCGCGTGGGTCGGCAACGCCAACGCGACCGTCTTCGGCGTGCAACCACTCGTCAACCCGTCCGCCGACTGTGCCCCGGTCGTGGAAGAAACGTGCGGCACGGTGCGCCAGGCCGCACAGGTGTCCTTGGCGGGCGGAGGGTTCGAGACCGCCGACCTCTCGCCGGACCCGAACGTTGCCACCACCACGCAAAGTGAGACCGAAACCCTCGACGTGTACCTCGTGCACGCCTCCACCCGCCTGATCGTCGCGCCCGCCTGTGGCGACGACAACACTCTCGGCAACGACGTCGAACTGGTCGCGATTCGCCGCGCCCGAGAAGGAGCTTGAAATGAAACGCTTGACGACGACTCTCCTTGGATTCCTCCTCACCACCGGCGTCTACGGATGCGACGCTGGCAGTGCCGACGATGCCGCGGGGGCGGGGCCCTCCGGGGCCGGCGTTGGACAGGGCGGAGCCCAAGACTTCGGTCAGTTCCGCCAGATCCTCGACGACGGCGGCATTCCGCACCCATCCACCCTCGACGACGTCGGCTTCTTCAACGAGCACAAGGTCGAGTTCCCCGCCGCCGAATGTGACGACAGCGTGTGCCTGCACGGCCAGCTCGGCGTGATGGGCAACATGATCACGGGCAGCAACTGCACGCTGATGCTGCTGGGGATGAACACCTCGCTCGACCCCAGCACGCTCGAGCGCCCGCCGCTCAACCTCGCAATCGCAGTCGACACGTCGGGCTCGATGCAGGGCCCCAGCATCACGCACCTGCGCGAGGGGTTGCTGCGCATGCTCGACGACCTTCGTCCCGAGGACCGCGTGTCTTTGGTGGCGTTCAATGCCCAAGCGGAGCTCCTGGTCGAGAACGTCACGGGCAACGACCCCGAGTTCTCCGCGGCCATCAGCGCACTCGAGGCTGACGGCAGCACCAACATCTACGCCGGCCTGCGCAAGGCCTACGACGTGGTCGACCGCAACGCGGTGGATGGCTACCAAAACCGGGTCATCCTGCTGTCGGACGGCGAAGCCACCGCGGGCATCACCGAGGATGCGCGGGTCGTGGAGATGTCGCGCCAATACAACGAGCTCGGCCTCGGACTCACGACGATCGGCGTGGGCGACAGCTTCGACCCGGAGCTCATGCGTGAGCTCTCGATCACCGGCGGCGGGGCGTTCTACTTCCTCGAAGACTCCGAAGCTGTGCGCGAGGTCTTCGAAGAGGAAGTGCAGGCCTTCTTGGTGCCGCTCGCCACCGACGTGCGCATCGACGTCAACGTCGACGAGGGCTACGCACTGCGAGCGCTGTACGGCACGAAGGACTTCATCATCGAGGGCAACGACGCCACGATCGACATCGCGGCCCTGCAGCTCGCCCACCGTACCTCCACCGACGACAACCAGAGCGGCCGACGTGGCGGCGGTGGGGCCATCATCGCCGAGGTGGTACCTGCGGACCCGACGGTCGGTGCGGGCACGGTTGGAACCCTGGTGATGAGCTACAGCACCCCAGGCGGCGACGACACCGTGGTGCAGGAGGTACCGATCACGTCGGACCTCGCCCCCGGCGACACGCCCGACGGTGGCGCCTTCGATAGCACCGGGGTGGAAAAGGCATTCGTGATGCTCAACATCTACGCCGGGTTCGACCTCGCCGCGGCGAGTGCCTCCTACGGAGACCTCGGCGGTGCGCTCGGCGTGCTCCTGCCGCTCCGAGACAGCGTCTCGGCGTGGCTCGAAGCCAACGACGACGCCGACATCGAGGACGACCTGCGTTACATCGACAAGTTCATCGCCAACCTCAATGCAGCGGGAGCAGCCACCCCGCCGCCCGAGCGACGGCCGCCAGAGATCTGGCCACTCGACTGACATGAAAAAAGCCCGCGGCAAACACCGCGGGCTTCTTCGTGTCGCGTGACGTCGGCTCAGCCTTCGCCTTCGCCACCTTCTGCGCCGCACGAGCCTTCGCCCTCGCCGCCCTCTGCACCGCAGGAGCCTTCGCCCTCGGCTTCTTCGGCATCACCACCGCAGTGTCCCTCGCCGGGGTGATCGTCCGCGGCGCAGGAGCCCTCTCCAGCCTCGGCGGCGGGTGCAGCTGCGTCGGGCACCTCCGTGGCGGGCTTCTCCTTGTCGCAGCCCGTGAACAGCAGGGCACCGGAGCCGAGCACAGCGAGGGTCGTCGCGATGTCTTTGAACTTCATCGCACGCATCATGCCCAGCCCCACCGGCTGCGTCCAGAGAGAGACGAGCGGCTAGCCCGGCTCGACGCGGACGAGCACGCGGTCGAGAATGGCCATGCAGCCGATGGGGATGTGCTCCCCGGGTGCCAACGCCTGAAACGTGCCGAGTTCGCGAATGACCCGCAGACGGCGGTATGCGACCGGTTTCTCGTCGCGACTGACCCGGCGGTACACACCTTCGAGCGAGCCCAGCGAGTCGAGTCGCAGCCCTTCGACGGTGGTCGTGAACGTGCCAGGAGCCTCGAGATTGGGGCCGTCGACATCGAACGGCTCGCCCAGCTCCAGCCGGTACAACACCGCACCAGAGACTCGTGTGCTGCGGCCACCGAGCTCGCCGACCTCGCCCAACATCGCCACCACCAAGCCGTCGGCCTGAGGGGCAACGGGTCGGGCCACCGTCGGTTCGAAGGCTGGAGCTTGGCCGGGCACGGTCATCTCGTCCGCGACTTGACCGGGCGATGTCGCGTCGCCGCCAATGCCGGGAATGCCGACCGCCGCGTGATCGGTAATCTCGTCATTGACGGGTTGTGCAGCGCCCAGCTCGACACCACACCAACCGCAGTACTTGTGGCGGGCGTAGTTGTCTCCGCCGCAGGTTCGACACCGGATGTCCAGCTTCACATGCGTGCCCGAACGCGCGCCGCGTTGCTGCACCCATGGCCTTCGCCGCCCAAGTGTCCCATTTCCCCGCATCCGTGTTCCCCAACCAAGGGTACCGAGATCCAGGGCCGATTCACCAGCAAGATCCCTGATGCGACCCGTGCTCTACGCGCCGGGGAACCAGTCGATGAGCGCGTCGGGCAAGCGCTGCGCCCACGCGGCTTCGTTGTGCGGCGCACCCGAGGACCAGCGGTAGAAAAGATCCTGTTCGTCGACCCAGCCCAGCGAACGCAGCAACTCGGCGAAGGCCACGTTTTCACAGTAGTTGTCCGCCCCCTGGTCCGGACACGGGCCGTTGCCACCACTGTCCAGATACACGGAGAGACCGCGGGGTGGCGATGCGCCATATCGCTCGGGCATCGTTTCGTTGGACGCACCGAACGTACCCCAGCCCAGGGTTCCCGACATCGACCCTACGTGGCCGAAACGATCCGGGTGGCGCAGCGCGAGGTGCAGACTGACCAAGCCCCCCATCGAACTGCCGAGCACTGCGGTGTGCTCTCGTCCGATTCGCACGGGGTAGCGCGCCTCGACGAATGGCATGACACCGTCGACGACGAAGTCTGCATAGGCATCGGCGAGTCCGCCGATCGGCCCGTCGCCGAGGTCGTCGGGCACATGGCTGTACTCGGCGAGCCGAGCGGGCGTGTTGTCGATCGCAACCACCAACACGGGTTCGATCATCGACGCATCGACCAGCGCATCGATGGTTTCACTGGTCTGCCATCCGCCGAAGAACGCGTCGGGCGAGAACACGTTCTGCCCGTCATGCATGTACAGCGCTGGGACATCGGCACCGCCGTTGGCCGCGGCGGGGACGAACACCCGAACCGTTCGCGATTCGAGTCGTCCCGCAGCGTCGGCGAATGCGGGCCAGCGCTCGTGGTGGGAGCGCTCGGGCAAGGCATCGATCTGCGTGTACTCGCCGAACTCATCCCAACCATACCGCCGCGCCCAAGGGTCTGCGACGAACTCACTCTGCACCACGCGCTTGTACAACCCACCCGGCGTCGGAACCTCGGCCGGTGCGATCCAAAGTGGCGCCCCCTCGAACGCCGCCTCGAACTCGAGCGCGTCTGGGCTCCAGTCGTTGAAGTCGCCCGCGACTGCCCCAGGACCGTCGGACAGAAACACCACGCGGTCCTCACAGCGCAGTGGAAGTCCGTGCTCCCCATACTGCATCTCCAGCACGAACGCCTGCACCATCCCGGCGCGCGCCTTTGGGTCGGCCGACTCGAGCTCTCCCACGAAGAGGTCGAGCGCATCGCAGTCATCCAGCGCGGAGGCTCCGGTCGTCGAGCTCTCTTCACCGCTGGACGACTCGGACGACCCAGCCGTCGAGGACGACCCGCCCGTCGAGGATGCGCCGGCCGCCGAGGTCGAGACCTCCGCGGTCGAGCCGGTCGAAGAGCTCGTGCCCGTCGACCCGGTCGAAGCGTCGGAGGGCGCATCGCTCCCGCATGCTGCAACGAGAAGCACCAACGGCACGACGAGGCGAGTCATCCGCGCGAGCCTACCGTCTTCACGCGCTCGGGCGTTGACCGGTCGATGGGGTGCGCCCCACGAGACGATGGCCGAGCGGGGCCCGTTCGGTCACGCGGGCGGTACGAACTCCCCGCAGTAGAGGCCTCCGAGTCCGTCCGGAAGGCATTCGATCTCGCCGCAGCAGTCCGCGGACGTCGTACAGGCTCCGCTGACGGGAACGCACTCGTCGGCGCAGCGAAAGCCGCATTCGCCATCGGTGTTGTCGGGCACGCACAGCTCCGAGCAACAGTCGGCGGGGTCCGAACACGGAGCGTCGAGTGGAGCGCACTCGCCAGGCTCCCCAGATCCGGATCCACCCCCTTCGCCCTCGCCGATGCAGCGCTTCGGAAAGGGCCCGAACTGATCGGGGGGCCGAGCTTCGTCGCAGGTGCCAGAGCAGCACTGGCAATCCGTGTCGCACAGCTCTCCGTCCGGCTGACACACGAAGCCCTCCTCACCGCATTCGGGGTTGCCGACCTTTTCGCAGCGCAAAACTCCGTCGGGATCGGCCGAACACACACCCGAGCAGCAGTCACAGCCCTCCGCGCCGGCGCTGCACAAGTCGCCCCAAGTGTTGATCGCGCCTTGGCTGGTCAGGGTGGGGCCGGATGTCTTGCAGCCGCCGATCGGCTCGCACGTCTTCTGCCCCAGAAGGTTCTCCTTGCACTTGCCCGAGCAGCATTCGAAGTCGAACTCGCAGTCTTCGAACGTCGGCCGGCAGTACTGCAGCGCCTGACAGTAGCCAGCGTCGCACTGCAACGAACAGCACTCGCTCCCATCGACGCACGGGTCTCCGGTCGCTCGGCAGAATGGGAGGCTCGCACACTCACCACCGTCGCACTGCCCGGAGCAGCAGGTGTCATCAGACTCGCACGCCTCCCCCGAAGCACGACACGCAGGTCCGTCGCCGTCGCAAACCCCGTCGGCGCAGGTCCCCGAGCAACAGTTGAAGTCGTCGGTGCACGGAGCCTCGGCCGCAAAGCACCCTCCCCCACCGTCGGCACACGTGCCGTCTTCACAGCGGTTCGAGCAGCAGTTGCTGTTCTCCGCACACGCATCGCCAACAGACGTGCAACCGCCCGTTCCACACTCCCCACCCGCGCACGCGAGCGAGCAACAATCCTGCGCCACGACACAGGCGCCCCCTTCCGCCGCACAGGCCGCTCCTGCGCCTGCGCAGACCCGCTCGGTGCCACCGAAGTCGACGCACGACGCCGAGCAACACTCGGCATCGGCCCCGCACGGCTGTCCCAGGTCGAAGCAGCCGCTCGAGTCCGTCCCGCCCTGCGTGTCACCCGTGCCACCGTCGGTGCCGCTCGAGCCTTCGGTGCCCGAGCCCGTGGGTGATGTCGCCGAGCCTGACGTTCCAGCGCTGGTGATACCTTCGGTTGCGGTCTCGCCACCTCCAGCGAGCACATCGCCGTCTCGGCAGCCCACCATGCTCAGCAACCCGACCAAGCAACCGACCGTTGTGATTCTGCGCGTGGAGAGCGTCATGACTGTGAGCATCAGGCGCCCGAGCCCACGGAATCGGCTCACCGAGGGCCATGGTTTTTTCGGCGTCGGTTTCGTTGAGCCGATCGGGCCTGCTGCGGGAACCTAGACACCGTGGCTCCGCGCCTCGCACAACCGCTGCCTCCCGACGACGCAACGCTCATTGCGCGTTTTGCGGAGGGCGATCGCGGGGCATTCGATGCGCTCTACAACCGACACGTCCGTTATGTCGCCGGCGTGGCCTATCGCCTGTTGGGCGACGATGCCGAGCTCAACGACGTGTTGCAGGAGACGTTCCTCGCCGCGCTGGAGACCCTGGGGACGTTGCGCAAACCCGAGCGAGTTCGCTCGTGGCTCGTCGGCATCGCAGTCCGTCGTGTCCGGCGAAGACTTCGAAAGCGCGCTCGTGGGGCGTTCGCACGTCGCCTCTTCGGATCGGGTGCGGCGTCGGTGAGCGATCCCGAGGCACGCGCGGACGTCGACGCTCTGGCCGAAGCGCTGCAACGCATTGCACCGAGGTACCAGGTGCCCTGGGTGCTCCACCACGTCGAGGGCGAGACGCTTCCCAGCGTTGCCGCGCTCGAAGGCGTCTCCCTGGCCACGATCAAACGGCGGATCGCCAGGGCCGAAGCTGAGATTCGGAGGACTCTCGATGTCACGTGAGTCGAACATCGAAGCGCTCAAGCGTCGGTCTCCTCCGTGGGATGATCTGACGCAGCGTCGTGTGCTCAACCAGGTCCACGCCGCGCACGCACGCAACGCGGCCCGGCGACGAACCCGTCGCATCGTTGCTGCAGGTGCCGGCGCCACGCTGTTGGCCTGCATCGCCCTGTTCGCCGCCTGGCCCAGCTCGAGCGAGGACGTCGACGCAGCACAGATTGCCAACCTCGAGCCCGCGCCTCCAGCAACCGTGTCTCAGGGAGCAATGAGCGTGGTTTCGTTCGCAGATGGGTCGAAGGCGTTCCTGTCCGAAGGCTCCACGGTCGACACTCAGGCTCAGCGAGAAGACCTCGTCCGCTTGTCTCAGACACGAGGCAGGGTGCGATACGAGGTCGCACCCAACCCCGGACGCATCTTCGTGGTCCACGTGGGGGCGTACCAAGTGCAGGTGGTCGGCACGGTCTTCGCGGTCGCGGTGACCGACGATCGAGTCCAAGTCGAGGTCGAACGCGGTCGGGTCGAAGTTGACCGACGGGACCACACCCTCGTGCTCGATGCGGGCGATCGGGTCGACCTCCCGCTCGTACTTCCGCCCGCCCCTGCGACCGTCCCACAGACCCCTCCGCCCGCAGAGGCCCCTCCGACCAAGACACGACCGGTCCCCAGCGCCACACGGCTGTTGGAACGCGCGGACAAAGCTCGTCGCAGCGGCGACCTTCGAGACGCCGCAACCGCCCTACGCACGTTGGTCGAAACCCATGACAAGGACGCACGGACGCCGAGCGCATGGTTCATGCTCGGTCGGGTCGAACGCCAACGAGGACGACACACCTCCGCGGCACGAGCGTTCCGCCGGGCTTGGAAACAAGCATCGAGCCGTTCCTTGCAAGAAGACGCGAGAGCAGAGGAAGCGTTGTCGTGGGCCCGAGCCGGGTCCGCACAACGAGCACAGCAAGCCGCAACCGCCTACCTGGAGCGCTACCCTCAGGGCACCCATCGGGCGAGAGTTCAGGCTATCGTTCGATAGGTGCCGACGCTGGGTATCACTGCCCTCGCCACGGGGCTGCTGACGCTGAGCATGATGCCCGACGTCCGCGCGGACGGATGTCCACAGCTCTCCGCGAGCGACGTGTCGGCTCACCTCGCGGTAGAGCACCCAGAGTTCGCAGACGGGACGAGCCCGACGGTCTCACTCACCTGTGACGCCGACGTCGTCACGGTCGTGGTCGATGACCCAGCGGTGAACCAACGGCTCGAGCGACAGGTCGAGGTTTCGCAGAATGACCCGGACCGCAACCGCCAAGTCGCGCTCGCAACCTCCAGTTTGATCATCGCGGGGCGCTCGTCCGCAGACGAGAACCTCTCACCGCCCCCCGCGAACGCCCAGGCTCCGACAGAGCAAGCGCAAATATCCCCTCGGGCGGATCCCGTCGGGTCGATTCAAGTCACGGCCTCGGGCCGCCTCCGCGACCTTCCCCGCGCACTGCCGACGTTGCACGGCAGTGTCCGCGCCGGATGGCTCCCGTCGCGGGCTCTCGAGGTCTTCGGCCAAGTCGATCTGGAGTACGGGCAAGCGCGTCGCCATCGAGGTCGAGTGAACGTCTCCGCCGTCGTGGCCGGGCCTGGTGTCGCATGGACATTCCGCGCCGACCGGCGGCTGGGGATTCAAACCTCCGCCGCGGTGCTGGTCGGCTACACACGACTGGTCGGTCGAACGGCGCGCGGAGATGTGCAGCCGGGTTCTCTCGGCGGACCAACCGCCGAGCTTGCCGTGGATGTGGGACCCAGGATCGTGGTCGGACGGTTCGTGCTCACCCTCGCCCTGCAAACCGGGTACACGCTGCCCACCGTCCGAGGCAACGTGACCGGCGAACCCGATGTGCACCTGGGCGGGGTGTGGGCGGGCGCCGGGTTACGGCTCGGCGCCTTGCTGGGGCGGCGCACGTAGCATCGACGATGTTCGGTCAGGAGCTCGGGCGTTGGCCCGTGGCGACGCGAAAGCTCGCATGGGCGCGCTGGTAGTCGGCAGCAGCGTCGACGACCGAACTCTGGGCACTGGCCACCGCCAGCTCGCGGAGGTTGACGACGACGAGGTCGGACGCCCCTTCGCGAAAACGCCGGCGTTCTGCCTCGGCGAGGGTTTCGGCGGCTTCGACCTGACGCCGAGCCAAGTCCCAGGTGCGGTGAGCCGCGACCAAGGCGACGTGTGCCTTGCGAACATCGGCCTCGACCTTGTCTCGGGTGCCGCGAAGTTTGGCATCGACGCCCGCCAGCTCGGCGCGAGCGACCTTCAGCTCGCCTCGGGCCTTGCGCAGCGGAATCGGGATCGAGAAGACGAAGCCGATCCCGAACTCCGCGGGAGAAAGCTCCGGCGCTCCGGGACCGAAGTCTTTGGCGACGAAGGTCTGCACTGACGCGTCGGGGCTGCGCTGGTTCTTTGCCAAGCGCACGCCGACCTGTGCGGCCTCGCGATCGGCATGGAGCGCGGCGAGTTCCGGCCTGCGGTCGAGCGCCGTGGCGACACCACGTTCGAGCGACGTCGCCGAGGGCGGACGCGGTTCGGGAATGGTTGGCGGGACGGCGTCCGCCTGGGGGCGTAGCGGCCGACGATCGACATCGCGGTAGTACAGCGACAACTCGATCGCGGCCTTGTCGAGCGTTTGCTGGGCCTTGACCACCTTCGCTTCACGCGAGAGCACCAGCCGCCGGTTGTCGACCTTCTTGATCGCTTCGATGGCTCCGGCGTCGGCTTGGGCATCGAGCGCCCGCTGGCGAACGCGGGCGAGTTCGAGCAGGCCTTCGGCGATTGCGAGCTGCTGGCCGGCCGCGACCCACGTCCAGTACCTGTCGGCGGCCTCCCGATGAAGCTGCAGGGCCGTGACGCCGAGCCGCGCCTTCGCACCACGAACACCCGCCTTGGTCGACGCGATCTTCGCGCGGCGTGGGTCGATCGGGCCGCCACGCCAGACCGGAATGTCGAGGCCCGCGCGCAGCTCTCCGTACTCGCGGGTCTGCAGGTCGCCCTTGTAGGTGGGGAAGTCGCCCCATCCGAACCGGTACCCCGCGTACACCGAGGCGCCCCAGACCGGTGTCGCCTGCTGAATCGAGGCATCGAGCTGGGCGTTGTCGTAGTAGCCGACCGGAGCCCACTTGCCCTTGAGCGCGAACTTGGGGTCGAAGCCACCCCGCGCGGACAGGGCCTTGCCACTGGCTGCCTCTTGCTTGCGCCGAGACTGCTCGAGCTCGGGGTGCGTGCGGTCGACCGAGTCGATCACCTCGGTGAGGCGCAGAGGGTCGGCAGCCGACGCGCTGCTGGGCGCGACCGCTGCGAGCGCTGCGATGAGCAACAGGACGCGCTTCATTGCTTGGTCTTGGACCCCGCCTTGGCACCATCGTCGGGCGCCGAGAGAGCGGGAGGGAACCCGTTGAACTGTCGCCACAGCTCGTAGCCGAGGCTGACCTGGTTGAGCAACACCCAGCCGTTGGCGCGTACGCCCTGCCGCAAGTAGCGGGAGTCGGGCCACTGTTCGCCTTCGAGCTGCGTGACGACGATGCGGAACTGCCCCTTGCCATTGTCGGTGGCATCGACGAACGCAACCTCACCGCCGAACGTGCCCACCGCGACCGAAGGCCAGCCGACGAACTGCACCGCAGGCCAGCCCTCGAACTGCAGCCGCACCTCGCGGCCAGCCGTGATGAGCGGCGCGTCGTTGCCGTCGACCCACAGCTCGACCGCGCGGGCCGAGACGTCGGGCACCAGCACCGCGAGCGGGTCGCCCTGCTTGACGACCTCGCCGCCTTCTTTGGCGGACAGACGGAACACGGTGCCCGCGCGCGGCGCTTCCACCAGCATCTGGCTCTGCTGCGCGAGCTTGATGTCGATCTTCGCCAGGTCGCCTTCGGCCTTGGCCTTGTCGGCCTTGGCCTTTTGCAGTGACGACTTGGCGTCCTCGACCTTCGCCCCCGCATCGCCATCGACTTTGGATCGATTGACCTTCGCGGCCTTGACCTCGCGCTTGGCTGCCGAAAACGCCGCGCGTTCCTTGTCGAGCTTGGCCTTGGTGGTGCGCGCCTTCATCTCGGCGAGTTCGAGCTTGCGGGTGGACACCAACCCGTCGTCGTGAAGGTTGCGGATGCGGTCGAGGTTGAGGCGTGCGGTCTCCTGCTCGGCCTGTGCGGCGTCGAATGCCCGCTGCGCACCGTCGAGCTTGTCCTTTGCGATCTCCGACTTGAGCGAGGCTCCGGTGACCGCGGCGGTGCGCGAGCCGTCGAGCGCGACAATCTTGGCGTCGGCGACCGTCATGGCCAGCGTCGCGGCGTCGATGCGGGCGAGAATCGTCCTTCGCTCCCGCTCGAGGCGCGTGACCAACTCCGGGTCGTTGTCGGCGAGGTCGACGATGGCTTGCCCCGCTTCGACGTGGTCGCCTTCTTGTACGTACCAGTGCACGACCCGCCCTTTGACGGGCGCCTCGACGGTTTGCTGGCGCTCGAGCGGGGCGTAGGCGGTGACCCGGCCACTGCCGCGGATCGACTGCTGCCATGGCGTGACGACCAGCGCCACGATGGAGAGGATCAGGGCTGCGACCAGCAAGTACGCGAGTACGCGCGCCCCGTCGATGGTGCCCGCCGTCGACAACGGCGTCGGTGCGACGGATCGACGTCGAAAGATCACGAGACCGCCTCCAGCGCGGCGTCGGCGATGCGCAGATGCTCGGCGCATCGGGCTCGCACGCGCGGCTCGTCGGAGACCACGATGAGCGTCCAGGGAGCATCGGCCGCAAACAGCTCGTCGAGCAGACGATCCATGGCGTCCTCGGACAGTCCGAGACCATCGAGCGCACGATCGATGAGCAGCGCACGAGGCTGGTGTGCGATGCCGCGAACCAGGGACAGCCGCCGCTGCTGCCGTTCGGAGAACGGGTTGCCGTGGGGGGTCATCGGCTCGTCCAATCCCTTGGGAAGCGCATCGACAGCGTCTTCGAGGTCGAGCAGGCGCAGCAGTCGACGCGTGTCGGGCTCGGGCAGCGGCACCCCTCCGAGGAACAGGTTGTCGAGCACCGAGCCCGCGACGAACCGCGGTCGGCCCACCACGATCGCGAAGTCGCGAATGGACCCGAGGTCTGCACGGCGCAGGTCGAGGCCGTCGTGTTGAATGCCGCCTTCGCTGGGCTCTCGCACGCCGCCGAGCACCTCGAGCAGCGTCGTCTTGCCGGAGCCTGCATCACCGTCGACCAACACACGTGCGCCAGCTTCGATGTCGCGCGTGATGTTGCGGACCAACGTTCGGCCGCCTCGGCCCACGGTGAGCGCTCCAGCGGAGATCTTCATCGGGCCCGAGCCGTGCGGACGTTCTCCGCCCACACGCTCGCTCGGCTGGTCGAGAACGGCGCTGATCTTGAGCACGCCAACCCCGAGGTCGTAGAGCTTTTCGAGGTTCTTGCCGACCTTGCTGAAGCCCGCGCCCATCGCAGTGACGATGAGCTCGGCGGCAACGAGCTGGCCCAGGGTAAGCTGACGGGTGAGGACCAAGTAACCGCCGACACCGAGCAGGGCGACGACCGCCATCACCTGCAGGAACACACCGCCGGTGAGCTGCCGCAACAACACGCGGAAGTGGCTCTTGCGCGCCGCGATGTAGTCGCGGGCCAGGATGTCGGCGCGTGTCCACGCGTGCTCGCGCGCCGACGCTCCGACGAACAAACGAGGCACACGCGCAACGTCTTCGAGCCACGCAGCCACGCGGTACTTGGCCTCCGACTCGTCGAGCGCGGTGGGCAACGCACCCCGGCCGAGGGCCAGCACGATCAGCAACACAGTCACCAGCACCACATCGAACGCGAGCAGCAGCGGGTGATAGAAGCCGAGCAGGACCATGCCCACGCCGGTCTGCAGCACCAAGCTGAGGCCATCGAGCAGCAGCGTGGAAAGCGACTTCTGCACCGTGATGATGTCGAAGAAGCGGTTGACCAGCTCGGGCCCGAAGCGCTTGTCGTGGGCAGTGGCGGGCACGCTGGCCAGACGGCGACCAAAGTCGTCGGCAACGCGCACGAAGTAGCGGCGCTGCAACACCTCGACCACGTAGGCCTCGAGCACCCGCAAGGTGGCCGAGAACGCGAGCCCACCGAACAGCAGGATCACCAACACGACCAGCGGCTGCAGCGTGGATCCGAAGGCCACCGTGTTGACCACTGCCTGGACCGCAACCGGGGTGGCGAGGGTGAGCAGGCCGATGACGACCGCGTACACCGCAACGACGACGAGGTCGCGTCGCTCCATGCCCAAGAAGGCACGCAAACGCAGCCATGGGCGCTGCCGAAGATCGGAGCGGGCCTGGGCGGAGATCGACTGCAGAGGAAGCCGCGGCGAGAAATGCAAGACGTCACGCCCGCGAATCAGCGCCTCCAGCTCGGAGAACGACAGCGCGTCTTGCGTGACCGAGCGAGTGTCGAGCACCGACACGCGCACTCGGTGCCCCTGTCGCCCCGTCGCGACGAGCCACCGCCCATCTTCGAGCACCGTGACCGAGGGGATTGCCACCCGGGCGTCGTCCCGAGGAGAACGGCGACGCACCGCGAGCCCGAGCTCGGCCGCAGCGACTTCCGCGGCTTCGAGCGAGTTGGCGCACGCACGACGGCAGCGACGCACGGCTCGCATCGCGTCGTCTGCCCGCACGGGGCTGCCCGCCGCGTCGGCCACGACTTCGAGCGCGTGCGCGATCGTGGCGTATTCGGACTCCATCACCCGGGGCGGGGTGTCGGTTTCGAGGGCTGCCATCGGTATCCAGACTCATGTTTCCTGAAGTAAGAAACATGAAGTTGTTTTCATGTATACGTTGACGTCTTTCCTTCGTCAACGTACTTTCGTCTCGGAGACATCACGTGCCCACGAACGACAAAGAAACCGCCCTGCACGGGTGGACGTTCTTGAGCAACTACGCTCATGTCATGGTCTGCCTCGCCCGCGACCCCGACATGACGTTGCGCGAAATCGCCGACCACGTCGGCGTCACCGAGCGGGCCGTGCACCGCATCGTCGGCGAGCTCAGCGCGGTCGGCGTCGTCTCAAAGGAGCGCGAAGGTCGACGCAACCACTACACGCTCTGCCTCGACACGCCATTGCGCCACCCGCTCGAGGAAGGCAAGACCGTCGGCGACCTGCTCTCCGCCCTGCTCTCCCGCAGCGAAATGGCCCGCCTGCACGCCCGCATCCGCGCCGAACGCAAAGCCTCCGCCGCAGGCTGACCAGCCTCGATGCCAGATCGTCTCCGCGCCTACGAACGCAGGGCGTTGGAGTTGCTCCTGGCGAGCTGCTTACCGGCCGAAACCGTCCGGGCCGTGCTGGACGAGGCACGATTCGTGTCCTGCTGCTTCTCCGGTGCGGGCTACTTCATACGCCTCCGGCACGAGAAACTGCCGTCCAAGCGATGGGTCTGCGATGAACCCTACCTGGTGGGGCGTAGCGCCCTCATCGACGCCATCGGCTTCATCGGATTCGTCGAAGACGGAGAGCTGACACTCGAGTGTCACTCGCTCGGAGAGGCGTCCTTTCCAACCGGCATTCGAGACTTCGCGGTCGAACTCGAGGTCCGCGAGCCGTAGAGCATCAGACACCCGGCCACACCGACGAGCGCGAACCGCGGGCACAGCGCTCGCGTTTTCTTTGCCTCCGCCTTGACTGGAATGATCCATCCAGTATGGTTCGAACGTAGGCCGAAGGGAGCCAACGATGTCCACCGCAGCCGAAACCACGAACGCCGTCACCGCAGAGCAAGTCGTCCAGATGCTCGAGGACCTCTACAACCGCAACGATCCTCGGGCGTTGCGGAAGTTGGTCGCGCCGAATGTTCGCCACTACTCGTCCGCCATCGGCGATGGCGTGGACGCTTGGGTCGCTCACGCGGAGGCGTTCGGGGATGCCAAGCCGTTTGTAGCGGCGCACCGCACCGTCAGCGCGGGCAACCGAATCGGCGTCCACGCGCACTACCGCTGGAATGCCGGCCGAGTCCTCGATGACGGACCCGGCGTCGCGGTGGCCCACATCTTCACAGTCGAATCGGGCCAGATCGTGGAGGCGGTCGAGCTGACGCAACCCGTGATGACGCAGACCGTGGCGGGCAACGACATGTTCTCGCAGGTGGGGGCTTCGATTGGCGCGCAGGACCAACATCGCAACCGCGAAACGGCCAAGCGCGTGGTGACGGAGTTTCTCGCGGGCAACACCGCGCTGCGCGACGAGCTACTCAGCAGCTACATCCAGCACAACCCCGTGATCCCCCCGGGCGCAGAAGGCATCGCGAACTTCGTCGACATGCTCGGCGGCAATCCCAACGACTACCAGTGGACGATCGCCGAGGGGGACTTGGCCTGGACGTACACGCGATACCTCAGCAAGAAGCTCCCCACATCACCGCTGGTTGCGGTCGACATCTGGCGATTCGACGAAAACGGCAAGGTCACCGAACATTGGGACGTGCTGGAGGCCGACTTCACGAGCCCCAGCGGTCGCACGTTTCCCGGCTGACCACCGCCGACACTCACCATGGCTTCGAACACCGCACAACGCCTCATGGATGCCGTCCTGCTCTCGATCCGCGAGCACGGATACGCAGGCACGAGCATGCAAGACCTCCTGCGCTCCACCTCCGTCTCGTCGAGTTCGATGTACCACCACTTTCCCGGTGGCAAAGAGGAGCTGGTCGCTTCGGCGGTTCGTCGGGATGGGCTGCACGCTGCCGAGCAGATCGAGCAGTGCCTCGAACAGTATGGGTTCGCCAAAGGGGTCGCCGTCATCTTCAAGGCGGCGTCGGCGGAGATGGACTCCCACGACTTTCAGCTCGGGTGCCCGATCGGAGTCCCCGCGACAGAGGCCGCGGCCGACTCCGAGCTGATCCAAGCTGCCGTGTCCGAGGTCTTCGAGGCCTGGGCGACCGCCTACGAAAAGGCGGCGATCGGCAGCGGCCTGGCCAAGACCAAGGCCGCAAGCCTGGGCCGATTCATCGTCGCCGCCTACGAAGGCGCCGTGACCTTGGCACGGTCCACCCGCTCTTTGCTGCCTTACCGGGATGCGACCACCGTGCTGAGTCGCCACATCACAGCTTCCTAGAAGGAGACGAACGATGACAATGCACTTCGAACACCAAACCGTCGGCGGCCACGACCTGCGGATCGCCCGGGTCGCGCGTGGCAACAGGCCCACACTCGTATTGACCAACGCGTTCCCGCAGTCGATCCGCTGCTGGGAGTCACTGTGGGATCGGCTCGCCGAGCACTTCGACCTGCTCGCGGTCGACATGGCCGGGTTCGGCATGTCCGGTGGGTCTGGCGAAGTCATGCGGCCATCCGCCCAAGCCGAGTTGCTCGTGCAGCTGATGGATGCGAACCAGATCGACCGGGCGTTCTTGATCGGCCCCGACGTGGGGGTTCCCGTCACGCTGTGGCTGGCTGCCACCCACCCCCAGCGGGTGTCGGGCGTCAACGTGTACGACGGCCCCAGCACTTGGCCGACCGACTTCGACCCCGCCCTCGGTGCAGCGACACGATCTGCGTTCGTCCGTTGGATGGGCACCCACTGGCCCATGCGCGGTCGACTGATGAAGCAGAACTACGCCGTTGCCACGTCGGGTGGCTACGACCACTTCAAGCCCTCGGATGCGGCGGTCGACGAGTACCGCGCCATCTGTTTCGACCCCGCGAAACATCGCAACGCGTTCGACTTCCTCGGCTCCTACGCACGCGAGCTTCCCGAGCTCGAGGCGCGACTCCCAGACATCACCGCCCCCGTGCTCATCACCTGGGGTGCCGGCGATGCGTTCGTGATGCCGACCAACGCCGAGCGGCTGCACGCGTTGCTGCCCCACAGCGAGCTGACCGTGTTCGAGAACGCGGGCCACTTCTCCCACGAAGACGCCGACGAAGCGTGGCTCGCAAGGCTGCTGAAGTTCAGCCGCACGCACGTTCGTGCGGCCGAGCCTGCGGCCTAGACGGCCTAGAGAGACCCCCGGACGGCGGCGCTCACTCTTCGAGGCCGTCGCCGTAAGGGTCGGGCGCCATGGTGAGCTCGAAGTCGACGCTGGAGTCGTCGGTGTCGACGGACTGGCCATCCTCTCGCCTCCGCCGCACGGCTTCTCCCGTATAGGTGCCGGTCGCAAAGGTGAAGCCCGCGTCGACGGTCGACGGCAGCCGCTTGTAGGGGCCGCTCTCGGCATCCATCACGATGTCGACGCCATCGACCACCGCGGAGACTGGCGCTGCGACGAGCGTTTGTCCCTCGTGGACATGCGTCTGCAAGGCCTCGGTGGTATCGACGATGACGACGCTGGGCCCGAAGACCGGGATCAGCCAGTCGAAGCCGGCGTTGTAGTGCAACAGCTCGAGGTTCTCGACCGTCGGATAGTCATCGTCTTGCTCGCTGTCGGCGACGAACGTCTCGAAGTCGACACCGCTGAGGTCGACCGTCGAGAACGGCGCGTGGTTCGTGCCGTCCTGTGCGATCACCATTCGGGCGCCGGGCGCGAGCACCACATCGTCCGGGGCTCCCGGGATCATCCACACGCTCGAGAGGTACACGTGCTCGGTGTCGTCGGTGAGTGCGTTCGGCTCGATGCCAGGGTTGATCTCCCCCGCGACACCGAAGACATCCGCGATCATCAACCCTCCCGTGGCCACGGGAACATCGCTGATGTTGCGCAACGCGATGAACTGGTCCGAGAAGTAGTGGTCGACGTCTCCGAACGGCTGGGCACCCGTGAAGTACACCTCGTCGATCACGAGCCGCCCGTGTGGCTCCCCGAGAGCGTCGGGCTCGCCGCTGCTGCCCTCGCTGCTCTCATCGCCAGTGAGCGAGGCTGCGGTCGCCTCCTCACTCCCCGTCTCAAGCATGCCCGTGTCCTCGGCACTTGGGTCCGGCTCCGAAGTCGTGCTGGACGTGAGCATGCCGGTGCTCGAACCGGCGCCCTCCGAGCCTGCTTCGCGCTCGGAGGCTCCCCCGCAGCCGCCCAAGATGCAGCACCACGAAAGGCAAGCGGGCACAGCAACCTCCGCAACGACTCCACGCTTCATGTTGCAATGAACCTGCATTACAAGGTTCGGGTGTCAACCGCTTCGACGCGGCGCCTGCTCGCCATCACGATCGCCTGCGGCGGCTGCGAAGCAACGGAGCCGGTCGCCTCGCAACCCCAGGCATCGGACTCGACCGGACCACACGCGGAAACGGGCTCGAGCAGCACCGGGTCGGGGAGCACCGCATCGGAAACGATGGGGAACACCACCGCGACCTCGTCCGCGGCGTCGAGCACTGAGGCACTCGAGCCCACGTTGGAGCTGGGCACCGGGCAACTGCGGTGGGAGCCGCTCGAGGAGGGTGGCGTGCTCGAGTTGGTCGCTGGCCCCCAGGGCGGCTGGCATGTCGATGTCGCGTTGCGGGCAGCCGACGTCGACCCCGACGGCGCGATGCTGCGCTACGAGGCCGTGTGGTTCGAGACGCGCGAGCCGTTGAGCTACGAGACGCTCGCCACCCTCTCGGCTGACAACGTCGTCTGGACCGACACGGGATGGGAGCGGGTCGGGGACCGCGTGGTCTTCGATATCGAGGACCCCGAGGTGGTCGTCAATCAGACCGTGTGCATCGTGCTCGAGCTTCAGAGCATGACGTTCACGGGTGACGACGAGCGGTGTGCGCTCGTCGTCGATCTGGAACCCTGAGTTCTACGGGCTGCTACGCGGGCACGCAGACACCCTCGACCTCGGTGTAGCCGGGGTCGCAGTGGCAATGCCCGTCGTGCATTTCGCCGAACTCGCCGCACGCGTCCTTGGTTTCCTCCGGCTCGCAGACGCCCTCGACCTCCACGTAGCCGGGGTCGCAGTCGCAGTGCCCGTCGTGCATTTCGCCGAACTCGCCGCACGTGTCTTCGGGTTCGCAGACCCCTTCCACCTCGACGTAGCCAGCGTCGCAGTCGCAGTGACCGTCGTGCATTTCGCCGAACTCACCGCACGTGTCGGCGCCCTCTTCGGGCTCACAGACGCCGTCGACCTCTTCGTAGCCCGCTTCACAGTCGCAGTGACCGTCGTGCATTTCGCCGTGCTCACCGCACGTGTCCGTGCCCTCTTCAGGCTCACACACGCCGTCGACCTCTTCGTAGCCCGACTCGCAGTCGCAGTGGCCGTCGTGCATTTCACCGTGCTCGCCGCACGTGTCGGTCCCCTCTTCAGGCTCACACACGCCGCCGACCTCTTCGTAGCCCGCTTCGCAGTCGCAGTGACCGTCGTGCATTTCGCCGTGCTCTCCGCACGTGTCCGTGCCCTCTTCCTCGCAAACGCCATCGACCTCTTCGTAGCCGGCGTCGCAGTCGCAGTGACCGTCGTGCATTTCGCCGTGTTCGCCGCAGTCGGACTCGCCGCCGGTGGAGTCGACAACCGCGCCATCGTCGTCCCCGCCGTCGCAGCCAGCGACGAGAGCCACGAGAGCAAAACCGAGGAGAGGGAGACGGGTGGACTTGGGGAAATTGAGCATGGTTAGCCTTTCGCCGCGGGCGGCGGATTCGACTGCCCTTAGCCCACATGCAATTCGATTGCAAATTGGACCGATGCTTTGCAACAACACCGTCGTGACCATCACCCGAGCAGAGATCGAGCAAGCACAGAAGGTATGGGGCGACGGCATCGTCGAGATCGGATCCGCCTACGCGGAAGACGGCGACTACGTCACCCGAGCGGAGCAGCAGGTCGACACCCTGTACGCCTACGCGCAGGGCACGGTCCTGTTCAAACCCACCAAGGCGAGCGTTCAACCGTTTCGCGGGACGCGCGACGCCGCGCTGTCCTACTTCGTCGGGGGCAGCGACGCGTTCGCGGAGGACAAGGGGTTCGCGCTACAGCCGTGGACCAAGGTTCGCTTCGAGAACACCGGCTTCGTGCTCGGCGAGGACCACGGGCTCGCGATGGGGCACTACTTCTTCACCGACACCAGCGGCGGGGAGACCAAGGTCGAGTACAGCTTCGGGTACGTGCGCGACGCCGACGGCAAGCTCCGCATCAACCTGCACCACTCCTCGTTGCCCTTTGCGCCGTAGACGGCGGTCCCCCGGTGTAAGAAACGGCTCGTCGGATCCGTCTGTTTCGGGTACCACGGAGCGCACAGTGAGCAACACAGACAGAACCGACCGAGCCGGCGCCGTCGCGGGCACCGTCTGCGCGGCCCACTGCGCCGTGAGTGCCTTCCTGCCCGCCGCATTCGGAATGCTGGGCCTGGGCTTCTTGCTCGGACACGAAGCCGAGTGGGTGCTGTCGATGGTCGCGATCGTGTTCGCGAGCGTCGCCCTGGTTCTCGCCTGGCGTCGTCGAAGAGACCGCCGCGTGGCCGCACTGCTGGCGCTGGGCATCGTCGGTCTGCTCGCATCGAGGCTCGTCGAGGAGTCGTCGGGGCACGAAGACGCCCACCACGAAGAGGGGCACGGGCACGGACACGGGCACGCCGACGAGGCCGGACATGCCGACGAGGCCGAGGAAGACGCGTCTCACCTCATCGGCACGGCGATTGGCGTGTTCGCAGGGCTGACCCTCGTGGCGGGTCACCTGCTCAACCTCCGGGCGCATCGGCAGAGCCAGGCCAGCTGTAGCGGCTGATCCTGGCCGACTGCGTCACTTCGACTCGACGAACTCGACCTTTTTTCGCACGACGGGGTCGTACTTCATCAGCCGCATGCGCTCGGGCGTATTGCGGCGATTTTTCGTCGTCGAGTAGGTGTAGCCCGTTCCAGCGCTGGACACGAGGCGCACGATCACGCGGGTTCCCTTGCCTGCCATCCGCGGAACCTAACGCCGCCCATACGCAAATGCAACCAGATTGCTTTTGCGAACAGCATGCACTTTACTGACCGCGATGAAGTCGAAGCTGAGCGCAACACTGTTCGCGGGCCTGCTCTCCGTCGGGGTCACAGCTTGTGACGACGAAGGCGAAGCCCACGAGGATGAACACGGGGACGAGGACGAGGACGCCCACGATCACGACCACGGTCACGACCACGACGAAGGACACGGCATCACCACCGTCACGCTGACGTTCACCTCCGAAGACGGAGAGGTCGTCACGGGATCGTTCCGCGACGAAGATGGACCCGGCGGTGAGTCGGGCGTGGCCGACAAGATCATCCTCGCCGCGGACACCACCTACAACGTGGAGATGGAGCTCGTCGCAGAGCTCGAGGAGACCAACGTCACGGAACTGATCGCCGACCGGGCAGAGGGACACTTCGTCTTTTTCCACGGCCCGCAGGTCAGCGGCCCCGCTTCGGCCGGAGACGGTTTCCTCGTGCACGAGTTCGACGACCTCGAGTCGGACTACACCGAGAACGAAGTCGGAGAAGACCTGCCGCTCGGACTCGCGAGCATCGTCACCACGACCACGGCCGGCGAGGCCGACCTCAGTGTCATCGTGCGTCACCTGCCCGAGCTCAACGACACCCCGCAGAAGACCGCAGACCTTCCGGAAGCGTTTGCGCGAGGCGAGGAAATCGCGGGCAGCAACGATGTCGACGTCACGTTCGACATCGAAGTCGAGTAAGCACACTCGCGCGGGCGGCGTGGCGAGTCAGCCCGCCGCTTGCGCGTAGGTGACCAGATTCGTGATCTGGGTTGCGTCCATCCGATAGAGGCTCACGACGTAGCCGCCCTCTCTCTGCTCCGAAACGCCGAGGCCCCCGTAGACGGCAATCGGCACGTCTTTGAGGAACGGAGCCCGACGGTCGCCCTGCATGCGCACGAGCACCATCTCGTTGAGGGCCGGTGTGACGCCGTAGCAGCAGAACGACCGGTTCTGCGACAAGACGAACTGCTTGACGCCCTTTGCGTCGACCTCGATCGGCACCATGAATCCGACGAGGACGGCATCCTGACCGTCGAGCGCAAGAAGCTCTTCGGGGACGGAGTCCATGGGCGCCGGGATGCCGAGCTCTGCAGCCCCCATGGGATGCGGCTTGGGGTCGTAGGAGAAACTCGCGAGCGCGGACATCGGGACGCGGAGGTATTTGCCATCCCGTGTGCGCTCGAAGGTCAGCCGCCCGTTTTCTCGCTTGGCGACACCATCCACTCGCGAGGCCATGTCGAACGACGCGGCGGGGATCGGGTTGCGCATCCCGTAGGGCGCCTGCGGAACGGGGCCCGGCGGAACACCTCCTGCGGCCGGATTCGACCCCATGGAGTCGAGGCGCGCGCCGTGGACCTCGGAGGCCCTCGTGGTGTCGGGCGACGCCTCGCGCTCGGAGAAGAGTCGTCCGGAAGGCCCGATCAGCGCGAGGGCGAGCCCCGCGAATCCGGCCACGATCGCTGCGCTTTCCAACGCTCGGCTGCGGCTCCAGTTGCTCTTCGAGTTGCTCATCGTCGTCCGGAGGGGGTCAGGAGTGGGGCACCAGGTGGTTGGCGACGTCGGTGCCGTAGGCCTTGGCGGCAGGGGCAATGCCGGCCAAGGCTCCGAGCACGACCATGCCGACGGGAGTCCACACGTATGCCGGGTGAAACATCCAGATCTGCAAGACGACGCCGATCTGCTCACGGAGCACGCTCGCCGCGATGAAGAGCAGCGCCCCATGCACGACGAGGCCTAGCGTCGCCCCCAGCAACGCGATGCCGACCGACTCGCCCATCACCGCGGCGAACACGAGTCGACGGCTCGCACCCAAGGCCCGCAAGATTGCGATCTCGCGGCGACGCTCGTTGATGGTGTTGTAGAGCGACGCGAGAATCGCTCCGGCGGACACCAGGACCACGAGGTAGGCGACGAACTCGAGCACCCGGTTGGCCCACCCGAGTTTTTCGAACAGCTCCGCCATCACTCGACCGATCGGGAACGCCAGCGTGGCGTCCTTGCCGTCCCGGTTGATCGCCTGGTCGAGCGCGAAGCCGGCGACGGGGCTGCGGAACTTCAGCATGACGGCGCTCACCTCTTTGTGCTCGTCGGGAATCGCCTCGTGTGCGTGGGCTTCGTAGTCCTCGCCCGCACCCCGCAGCACGTGCCCTCCCATGCGGAAGACGCCTTCGATCGGGATCCAGATCACGTGATCGGAGGGCGTGTTGGTGGGCTCGAGCACCCCCGTCACGACGTAGGCCTCATCGTGGGCGTCGGCGCCATGCTCCCCCACCCCGTGCGCCGGCTGAAAGACGCTCCCGACACGCAAGCCCGTCTGTTGTGCGACGAAGCTGCCGACCACGGCCTCGGCGTGCTCGGGGTCAAAGACGCGACCGCCTGCCTCGACCTCGAAGCCTTGTCCGTCGCGGAACTCGTGTTGGGAGAACATGGCCTCCGTCGTGCCCACGACGCGAAAGCCTCGATAGCTGTCGCCTGTGCTGTACGGAACGGCCAGCTCGACCCTCGGGTCACGCGCGACCTCCTCGTAGAGGCTCCACGGGATGTTCCCGGGTGACGCCTCGAGGTGAAAGACGGCGTTGAGTACGAGTTGCAGCTGACTCCCGCGTGCGCCCAGCACGGCGTCGTACCCGACCGGGCCGCCAGCGAACGCGGCGTATGCCTGCGCTTGAATGCTGAACACCGAAAGCACGAGACCCGTCGCGAGGGCCGTCATCACGACGGTGATCGACGTCGAGACCGCGTGCTGTCGAAGGCTCCTGCGAACGATGAGGAGCGCTGCCCGAACGAAGCTCATGCGGCGGCCCTCGTCGCGGCGCGGTTGATTCGGGTGAAGTCGAGCACGGTCTGGAACTGCGCGAGAACGTCGCGGCCGTGACTGACGACGAGGAGCGCCGCCTCCTGCTCGCGGCAGAGTTCCCGCATGAGCGACATCGCGTCCGAAGCCGAAGCCGGGTCGAGGTTTCCGGTGGGCTCGTCGGCCAGGACCAGTGTCGGCCGACTCGCGAGCGCACGCACAACAGCGACGCGCTGCTGCTGGCCCACGGACAACTCCCGCGGCCGATGTTGCATGCGTCGGCCGAGCCCCACACGCGAGAGCAGGTCACGAGCAACCCGCTCGTCGGCACCGCGACCAAACATCATCCCCATGAGCACGTTCTCGAGCGCGGAGTACCCCTGCAGCAGGTTGAACGTCTGAAAGACGTACCCGATCGCCTCGGCACGCACGCGGTCCCGTTGCGACTGTCCGAGCGCCGCGAGCTCGTGCCCAGCCACACGAACGGTGCCCTCGTCCGGTTCGAGGATCCCCGCAACGAGGTTCAGAAACGTGGTCTTGCCCGAGCCACTCGCACCGCGAAACGCGACGTGCTCTCCGCGGGACAGGGCCAACGCGGGGACGTCGACAACGGTCTTCATCGCACCGCCGGGCACCCGGTAGCTCTTCTTCAGCGCGCGAACCTCGAGAACGTTTTCCACCAACGTATGCCCTTCGGGTCGGCGACCACGAGCGTGGGCCGGGCCGCGACGCCCCTCAATTGCAACGCCTTCGACTTAAATGCAATCGAATTGCAAAAAGAAAGAACCGAAGACAAGGGCGGCCCCTGCGAAGAAGACCGCCCTCATGCTTTCGGTTGGGCTTCGGCGTGGAAGGCCATCCCGCCGACCCACACCTCAAATAACGCAACGGTTTTGCATCTGCAACCCAAACCCCGTCCGACCGCGTCGGGGTGCCGCACCCGCGAGGCTCCCAGCGGCGGGCCTATGCGCAGCAGCCTTCGTCGACGCAGCGACAGTCGGCGCACTCGCGCATGTTCGTGACGCCGCAGTGCTCGAGCATGCGCTTGCGCAGTGCCTTGCGTGCACGGTGCAGCCGCACGGCACCGTTGTTGGCGGAGATCCCCAGGACCGCGGAGGCCTCTGCAACGCTCAGGTCACCCAGGTCGACCAGCGACAGGATCTCGGCATAACGCTCGCCCATCTGCTGCGCTTGGGCCACGCTGCAGCGACACAGCTCGTCGATCTCAGCCCCCGACCACGGTGCATCGTCGGCCTCGGCTTCGAGGCGCGCACGCTCGGCCAACCGCTTCCGACTGCCCTCGCGACGGGCGGTGTCGGACATGACGTTGCGATGCACCGTGTAGAGCCACGCGAGGATGCGCGTGGGGTCTTGCACCGTCGCGTGCCGTTCGAGCGCACGGACCGCGGCGACTTGAAGCACGTCGTCGACCTCGGACGCGGGGACACGCGAGCGCACGAACCCCTCGAGCTGTGCCCGATACTGGTGCAGCGCGTCCGCGACGACACGCCGGCTCGCCGTGCTCTGATGCTCGCGCATCGAACCGAGGTTAGCTCGCTTTGGTGCAACCGCAGGACGGCGGGCACGCGCAGGTTCCGCCGCACGTGCAGGACTCTCCACAGCAGCACTGGCCGTCGGCGGGGGGCTTGCTTTCGCACGCACACGACTTGGGACAGCGTTCGCACTGACAATCTTTGGATTCGGTCATTCGTGTACCTCGGCCTGGAGACGGACGAGGAAAGCCGGTTCTTACACCTGGCTTCAGAATGCTCGAAGCGCACATTGCGCGGCGAGCCGCTGCCTCAGCGCGGTATCCTTTGAGAGCCATGGACTCGGCTCGAGACGAAGGAAGCGTTCGCGAAGAACTCCACACCATCCGCCGCATCCTCATCGGGATGCTCGCGACGATGTGGGTGCTGGAGTTGGTCGACTTCCTGATCGGTGGCCGGCTCGACGCGCTGGGCATCACGCCTCGATCCGTGCAGGGGTTGTTCGGCATCCTCGTCGCGCCGCTGCTTCACGGCGGCGGGGGGCACCTCATCTCCAACACCTTCGGCCTGGTCGTGCTCGGAGCGCTGGTGTTGATGTGGGGTCGGCGCGAGTTTTTCGCCGTGTCGGCGGCCAGCGTCGTGGTGGGCGGACTCGGGACGTGGCTGATCGCCGCACCGGGGACCACGCACATCGGTGCGAGCGGCATGATCTTCGGCTACTTCGGCTACCTGCTCGCGCGCGGGTTCTACGAACGCCGCGTCGGCTCGCTGCTGCTGACCGCGGTGGTCGCGTTGTGCTTCGGCGGCATGATCGGCGGGGTCGTCCCCGGCCTCGCGGGCCCGGGCATCTCTTGGGAGTGCCACCTCTTCGGTGCTCTCGGCGGCCTACTCGTCGCGCGGCGCTTCCGCAAAGCGCGGTAGAGCGCCTCAGGCCCAGTCGAGGCGGCCGTCTCTGAGGGCGCGCGAGACTTCGTACTGGAACTCGCGTTCGTGGTGGTTTTCGACCTCCCCGAGCTTGGCGTTGACGTACGCGAAAACGCCGAGCAACAACCAGGCGAGCGAGCTCGGGGTGCGAGCTTGCAGTGCCGACGTGGTGCGGGCGTGCGAAGGACTGATGAAGAGGTTGGTGCCCTCGAGCGAACACAAGCCCTCGACTTCGTCGCCGTAGATCCACACGTGGGTCACGAGTTCGACGCCGCCGACCTCTCGCAGCCAGTGCAACACGGTGTCTTGAAGCCGCTCCGCGTCCTGGCGAGGCAGATCGTGTTCGGGCGCGGCAGCGGGGGGCGGCGCAGGCTTGAGCACCACCCGGGACTCTCGGAGGTGAGACTCGATCCATCGTCGAACGTGCGGTGCGAGGTCCTGCCGCGTGGCGTCGAGAACCGCGAGTTGGGCGTTGCCCGGATCGGCCGCAAACTCGGCGCAGAACAAGCGAATCACACGCCACGCCCCCATGGCCTCGCCGTGCCGCGACTCGAACAACGGCATCGTCAACACCCGGTCCGCGAGATCGGACGTGACGACCGGGTGTGGCTGCGCGTCGTCTTGAGCGATGAGTGACAGATGGCGGGCCGCGTGCTCGAGCAACAACGTCTCGCAGCGCTCGCGTTGCTCGACCGCTTCGCCCCGCGCGAGTTCGATGAACACGGACTGCAGACAGGCCTCGCACGCCCGACGCACGGCGCGCTCGACCTCCTCCAGTTCCGCCTGGTTCCACTGGGCGTTGGCGTCGAGCCGAATCCACCCCACGCATCCATATTCGACGGCAAGCGATGCGAGCGCCCGCGAACGGCTTCCATCGGGCAAGAGAACCGCGATGTCGGGATGCGCGACGGGCTCCCGCGGAATTCCGGCGACTCCCTGCACGCCCGCGGCGTCGATGGACTCACAGCGCAGCCATGCTTCGGGCGGCGCGTCGGCAGCCGCGTTGGCGTGCGCGAGGTCGAAGTCGAATGCGACACGCACCGGGCCGAGCCTTGCAAGGCACTGATGCACCCAGCCCGATGCGGCGATCGTGTGCGGCACTTCGGACGACACGGTCCCGCTCTGCGCCGCGCGAGCGAGCGCGCCCAACTCGGCACCACCGAACGCATGCCCGTAGACCAGCGGCAGTCCTCCCGGGCGCCGCATCGCTTCGACCACACCATGCACCGAATACGCCGCCCCATCAGGGTCGAGAAACAGCGGCAGGTCGAACACCGCGGGCTCGGGGGCTTCACGTCCCGTGCGGAGCACCTCGCACACGTAGCGCTGCAGCACCCGCCCCGCGTGGCGTCGACAATCTTGCCATGCCTCGCGCGGCCATGTCTGGGGCGGCGCGGGTGGAGAACGACCGACGAAGCGTTCGAGCAGTCCCCGAACCAAGGCGCGCTCGACCTCGGCGGAGACCGGAGCATCGAGCAGCAAGGGATGCTCGGCGTAGTCGCGAAGCCCCACCGCCACATCTCGCACCACCACGCCCTCGTGCTCAGAGAGAACCTCGCGCAGATCGAGACGCACGTAGGAGCTCTCTCCGAACAACGACATCAGCCAGCGCTCCTCCTCGATGTCGAGTTGCAGCACGTCACGGGTGTCGAGCCCGCCGAGTTCGTGCGGCATGCCCTCCAGCACCCCGTAGATGAGGCCACCATGCGGGCCCATCTGCGCCGCCACGTCGGCGAGGGACCGTGGCGCCCCATCCACAGTGCGCAACACCTCGAGGGTGCGAAGATCGATCTGCGCCACGCCGACCTGTTCGAGCACGACGCGCGGCGTACCGTCCTCCGACTCGCCGAGTCGGGGCACACACGTGCGCACCGCCGCCCGCAACGCCAACCGTGCCGACGGTGTCCCCGGCTGCACATCACGGTCGGGCAGGCTTTCGACCGCCCGTGCGAATGCCTGCCGCAGCTGCGGAGCCGCGAGCAAGGCCATCGTGCGTGCGAGGTCTTCACACAACGGCTCATCCGATCCGTGCAGGGGTCCGAGCACGTTGGACGGGCGTGCATCGGGCAACTCGATGCGCAGGACGAGCCCGGGGTGGGACGACGGCAACGTGCCCGACCACACCAGGCGTCCCGTGGTGACGACCTCGACGGCAAGCGCGTCGGCGGACCGTGCTCGTTCGGGGGTGAACACCGACGCCGCGATCGAATCCCCGGTGCCGAGCCACGACGCGAACCGGCGTGCCGTGGCCTGCAGCGTGAGGTCTTCGGGATCCTTGCCCTGCCGCGACGCGAGAATGCGCGCCAGGACCTCGACACACGGCTGCGGCTCGAGCTCGATGACGGGGGTGAGCCACGGACGCACGGGCGGAGCGTGCTCATCCTGGCGGTAGAACGCGGCGTCCCGGCCCTCTTGGGGGTCGAACGACACGACCGACAACACACCCGCCGACATCGCACGCAACGACCTCGCCATCGCCTCGTGCCCGCAGAAGACCGGCGCGCCCAACCGCCGGCTGACCTCACGGGCGACACTGCGGTCGTGTTCGACCGCGTGGCTTCCCGGTGGAACGAGAATGCAGCGGGAGGTCTCCTGCACGAGGGGCCGGATCTCGGCCGCCGGAATGACGGCGCCATCGAGTTGGGTGAGCGCGGTCGCGCCGGTGCTGTCCCGACCGTGCACCAGCTGGTGCGCGTAGGGCAGCAGTCGAGCCCACATCTCGGCCATGCGTTCGTCGTCGACGATGCCCGAGTGGTCCGCCGTCTTGCGCAAGCGGTCGAAGCAGACGATGCCCGAGATCGACGCGTTGGGCAGCAGCGCATGGGCCTTCGACTGCACGAGCACGCCCCACATCAGCAGGTCGAACTCGGACGGCTGCTTGATGTTGCCCAGCGCCAACGTGCCGTAGAGGTCTCCTTCGTCGAACGAGAGCGCGCGCCTGTATCCCAGCATGCCCGGCGTGCGCTGGGCCGAGAACCCGAACAGCGCGTCGTGGTTGAGGATGATGGGCACGGGCGCAGCAAGACAGCGTGATTCGATCACGCCGAACTCACGCGGTCGCGAACCGCCCAGCAGCGCGCGCTGAAGTACCTGCGGCAGCTTGCCGCGTGACATGCCCTCGATGCGCACGAACGTGCCCGTGAGCGGCCGCTCGGGCGTCCCGATGTCGACCGCATCGTGCTCGCCGTGCATTTCCATCCGCGTGGTGCCTTCGAGGGTGCCGTTGCCCGACTCCACGACGATGCGGGAGGGCTTGAACAGCAACACCGCGTTGATGCCCAGCGCCAGCTCGCGAAGGTGGCCGATGTCTGCCCGGTCCTTGGAGGCGAACAAGTAGTCGAACAGGTTGCTCAGGTCGTCGCGCGCCAAGCCCCCGCCGATGTAGGCCAACGTGACGTCACCGTCTTCGATCGAGATCTCGATGTACTCGGCCTCGTTGGCGACCGCGGCCTGGATCAGCTCCAGAATGTAGAAGTAGGGGTCGGCCAGCGCGAACCGGCGCATCTTTTCGATCGCGCGGCCGCGCGCGATCGAGAACCGCTTGCGCTCGGAATAGGTGCCACCCGCCTTTGCGCGTTCGATGACCGCGGAAATGGAGCTCATCGTGCCACCCCCATCGCAGCGTCGACCAAGGCCTGGTCTTCGTCCAAGTTGCGGTCCTCGTCGAGCAGCATCGCCTTGGCGAGACAGTAGGCGGCCATGGCCCGGTCATGCGTGCGAAGCCGGACGAGTTCGCGAACATGTCCGTGCTCGACGTTGACGACCACGCAGGGCCGCTCGAACCATCCGCGCTCGTAGAACCCCGATACGGAGCGCTGCATGACGGGCGCGAGCTTGGGGCCCATCGCAAACAGACACGGCTCGTGCGGGCTGCCTTCGAGCACGCCCGGCACGATGTCGCCGTAGGCTTGCTTCGCCACTCGCAGCGTGAGAGCGGTGTCCTGCAGCAAGCCTCCGAGCTCGGCCGGCACGGTGTCGACGGCCTCCACGTGCACGAAGACGGACTCGGGATGCACGACACGGGTCTCGACCATCGAGAGCAGGTCTTGGCCGATGATGCGACGCGCCAGACCGGTGGGCTCGTCCTTCCACCGCACCCAGAGGTAGCCCGCGAGCACCCGCGACACGGGCTCGTGCGCAGCGTCGCCGAGCCGCAGGCTCCCGCTGAGAAACACCGGGGTCTCGGCACGGGCCAACGTGGCCGTCAGCGGTGACGGTGCGCCCGCGACAAACGCCCGCCCATCACGCTCAAAGGCTCGTTTTGCGGCCTGCAGCCGAACCCCGCGCCCGTCCACCGTTCGAAGGATGGCCCGGGGTCCGAGCGCATCGAACGTTTCGCGAGGCTCCGAGGCGAGGTACCCCATCGAGGTCTCATAGCGAGTGCGATCGGCCAGCGACCAATCGTCTTTCCCGCACAGCCCCTCCAGGGTGTCGAGCAACGTGTCGCGCAACGGGCCCACCACCGATGCATCGAGCAGTGACATCGCCTTGTCGAAGTTGGCATCCCGCATCACGGTCTCCCGCGAGAGCGTGTGTTCGAGGTAGCGAGACTTGATCTTGAAACCGATGTGTCGGAACCGCTCGGCCCTGGCCTCCAGGATTTCGTGTCCCGCGGTGGTCACCGCGAGCGCCAGCCCCTTGTTGTAGAAGCCATAGACGGGCGCATGAGAGAAGCCGACCGAGATCTCCGTGCCGGGGTGGTCGACATGCGTGGCGACGTCGGCAGAGACCTCGAACGGCGCGTTGATCACCTCGATGCCCGCGCCGCTCGATCCCGCGGGAGAACGGTCCTCGAAGGAGATTTCGGTGTCGGAGTGCGAGCACCACTTGCGCAGCGTCTCTCGCGTTCCGCGAACGATCTCGCGATAGCGACCGCGCCCGCCCTCCACGAACATCGTGATCTGCGTGCCCTCGACGGGAGTGTCGAGCCTGGACTTCATGAACGAGCGGTCGTGGTCGAAGAAGATCTCCCAGCACTCCCCGTCCCGTCCGGTGTGCACCAGCACGGCCTTGGGGCGCAGCGCGAAGACCGAGACGAAACCGATCCCGAACTTGCCGATCTTGGTGAGGTCGTTCTCCTTCGTCGACGAGAACAGCTTGGTCAGCTGGTTGTCGATGATCTCCTCGTTCATCCCCTCGCCGAAGTCGTCGACATGGATCGCGATGGTGCCTTCGACGCCATCCCCAGGCTCGAACTCCATCCACACGTCCACCGATGAACTGCCGGCGTCGATGCTGTTCTGCACGAGCTCCCGATAGAAATCGAGGGACGAGCTGAACTGCGTGACGAGGTTCTCGACGGCTTCGTCGTTCAACGCTGCGTCCATGCTCCGCAGTGTATCGAACGGCCGTGTTAGCGTGCGCCGATGAGGATGTCCCTGAGTGCGCTGTGCCTGCTGTTCGCATGCACGAGCTCCACCGAACCCGGCGACACCGACGGCTCGGGTTCGAGTTCCACCTCGAACTCCACCTCGACCTCGGGCGGCCCGACCACCGCGACGCCTTCGAGTTCGTCGACGTCCGCGGCCGAGGGGTCGTCCTCCGAAGGCTCGACCTCGGGACCGAGCACGGCAACTGGATCCGACAGCTCGAGCGAAGGGGGCGAGACGACGGGAGCGACGGCCGAACCTGGGTGTCCCGAGACGCTGCCGGACGCATGGATCCTGTGCGAGGACTTCGAGGCATTCGCCGGGTGGGGCAACTTCTGGACCAACGACGACTTGATGGCGGTCGAACCCGGCCCCGCCTTCTCGGGCGAGACGTCGCTGCGCATCAGCCATCAAGTCGGGCAGTACGGTTCGGGCATGGCGGACTTTCGGTTTGGCCAAGGCCCCGACGACGACATCGTGGCCCAGCCGGACGAGACCTTTCGCGAAGTCTGGGTGCGCTTCTACGTCCGCACCCACGAGGACTGGCCCGCCGACCGCGGCATCTCGGAGGGCATCGAAGTGATGAGCGTGGTCGGCCAGAACCGATCGATCGCGGTCGACGCGAGCATCTACTCGGTCGACACCGCCGAAGCGCGCATGCTGCCGTGGAGCTGCGTGCACGACTCCGAGCTGCGGTGTTCCAACGGCAACGGAGACTGGAGCAACAACCCGGACCTGCGCACGCTGGCCGAGGAGTTCGGAACATCACCGCTGTACGGCGACGAACTCGCAGGCCAGTGGCAATGCCACGAAGTGCACGTGCGCCTCGACGACCCAGGTCAAGCTAACGGCGTGCTCGAGCTGTGGGCCGACGGTGTGCTCGACGTCTCGGTGACCGACCTCGAGTACGTGAACGCGTGGGACGACGCGGGCCTCAACACCGTCCGCTTCGCCTCGTTCTGGACCAACCAGACCGGCCTGGATCACCACATCGACGACGTGGTGATCTCGACCGAGCCGATCGGCTGCGTCCGGTAGAGAGGGTCAGCCGTCGACATTGTCGATGTGCGCCACGTGGCCGGCACACATGCGGTTGTAGTCGCGCAGGAACCCCTCGAGCCGACCTTCGTGCAGAGCGGCTTCCCTTTCGTTGGGGAAGCCGCAGTCCGACGTTCCGGGCAGGGGTGGGCAATAGGCGATCGACAGTGCGTGGACCGAGTCGGAAAGGTCTGCGCGCAGCTCGTCGAGCTCGGCTATGTCGAACTCCAGGGAGTCCACTTCGTCGGAGAACTCGCGGTAGTGCCGTGCAACATCACCGAGCTCTTCCTCGCTGAAGGTTGCCGCCTGACCCGGCGGTTTGGGGGCGCCGCGGCGTGGAGCGGCACTGATCGTGACGTGCTCGGCCAAGGAGTCTTCGAGTTCTTTGCAGGCCGCGGCGTTCTCCTCGGGAGCGCTGCCGCCCAGCATTCCACCACCACCTGCCAGGATCATGCAGCGCTTGAAGAACACCAAGGACGACAGCACGACCACGGTCAAGCCGACCTTGAACAAGAACGACATCCAGTCGGGGATCGTGAACCAGCGCGTCTTGACGGGCTTGATCTGAAGCGCCCCCGAACCCGTCGCCTGCGCACGGAACTGGGCATCCATCGCTGCGTTCTGTTGTCGAATGCGTTCCGCGGGCGGAACATAGTCGGCACCGAAGGTGGGATAGCGTTCGTCCTGACCTGCCATCGGCGCGGACGCTACAGGGCAACCTGTTCGGTCGCAAGAGACGAGCGAGGGTGTGGCCGTGGTTCGGACCGGGTCGACCAGCCGGCCTGCGGCTCGACTCAACCAGGCCACGCGAATGCGGGGAGCGGTTCGGCTTCGTCGAGCACGAGCTCCGCAACCAACCGACCGAGTACCGGCGCAAACTTGAACCCGTGTCCCGACAGGCCGGACGCCACGACCACCCCTGGCATGGCGGGATGACGATCGACCAGGAAGTCCCAGGACGGGGTGACCGTGTACATGCAGACCTTGTGGGCTGCGATCTCGACGCCAACCGAAGGCATGTGGGCGCGCAAGAACGCCTCGACGGGCGCCCAGTCTTCGGGATGCAGCGTTCGGTCGACCGCGTCGGGATCGATGGGCGCGTCGAGACCGGGAATCGCATCGCTGGTGTGGCACGCCAGCTTGAGCCCCTGCTGCCCTTCTTCTCCGTAGGGAAACCCGTAGAAGAATCCGCCGGGCACCATCGCGCCCCACACGGGCAAGGACTGCGGCACGACCGTGGGTCGCAGCCAGAACAACACCCGCCGCGTCACCGACAGCGGCCTCTCCCCCGCGGGCAACAAGGCTGGCGTTTGCACGCCCGCGGCGAGCACGATCGCATCAGCCTCGAACACGCCGTGGTCGGTCACGACGCGACCGGACTCGACCGCGGTTGCCCGGACTCCAGAGCGAATGACCGCACCGTGGGATTCGGCGCGGCTTCGCATGGCGTGCAAGCAAGCGCCCACGCGCAGGTACCCTCCCGACGGCGTGAAGCAGCCCTGCCAATGGTCGGGCACGGACACGGGGTACTGCGCTCGCAAGGCGCTCGCGTCGAGCATGCGGTGCTCGATGTCGCAGGCGAGGCACGCGTCGACCACCGCTCGAAAGTCGGCATTGTCCGGGGGGCCGTACTCGATCATCCCGGTGCGCACCAAGAGCTCCCCCGCAGTCGACTCCAGTGCGCACCAAAGGTCATCGGCTTCCCGTACCAGCGGCACGTACGCGGTGCCCTCGTGGTAGGCGTGCCGAGTGACACGCGTGAAGCCGCCATGGCTGCCCTCGTCGTGCGGCGCTTCGTGAGGGTCCAAGACCGTCACTCGGGCTCCACGCTCGGCCAGTCGCCACGCACTCGCGAGCCCTGCCGTGCCTCCGCCGACGACGATCACATGGGGCAGATCGGGTCGAGGCGTGTTCGACATCCATGGCTATACTCCGCTGACATGCGCCTGCGAGCAATCGTATTGGGCTGCGCCTTGGCAGGCAGCGGCTGTACCTGGTCCACCAGCAAGCCCACGTCGTCCCAGCCCAAGACCACGACCGCTCCCAAGGCCCAGCCCAAACCTGGGCCTCGGGCGCAGCCGCAGGCCGCACCCAACCCCTTCCTTCAGGTCGCATCCCGGTTTCAACACTCCTGCGCCCGCCGCAAGACCGGGGACGTGTTGTGCTGGGGCAAGAACACCTACGGGCAGCTCGGCAACGGCGGGCGCTCCGATTCCCCCCGCCTTTCGAAGGTGCGGGGACTCAAAGGCGCGACGCAGGTCGAGGTGGGACGCGACTTCAGCTGTGCCCTGCGCGGCGGCGGCGTGGTGTGCTGGGGCAACAACGAAGATGGCCAGCTCGGCAACGGCCGCGGCGGAAGCCCGGGCGCAATGTCCCTCGACCCAGTCGCTGTGCGCGGCCTGAAGAACGCCCGCCAGCTCTCGCTGGGCGAGTACCACGGCTGCGCCCTCACCAACGACGCCAAGGTCAAGTGCTGGGGCAACGCCGAGAACGGTCAGATCAGCGACGACACCCAGCGTGTGTTCGCCTCTCCGATGACCATCGATCGCCTCGGTCCGATCAAGCAGATCGCCTCGGGTGGCAACCACGTGTGCGCACTCGAGCGCAACGGCAAGGTCAAGTGCTGGGGGCGAAACACCGAAGGGCAGCTCGGTGATGGCAAGAGCGGCAGCCGAATCAAGGCCGTCGAAGTGCAGGGCATTCGCGATGGTGTTGCGCTCGTCAGCGGCGACAACCACTCCTGCGTCACTCGCAAGAATGGCTCGGTGTGGTGTTGGGGATCCAACAGCGACGGGCAACTGGGCACGAAAGCCACCGCCAAGAAACACAACACCCCGATCCCGATCGACGGTCTGCAAAACGTCGCCCAACTCGCTGGCGGTGATCGACACAGCTGCGCCCGTCTGAAGACCGGCCGTGTCGTGTGTTGGGGCAGCAACGATCAAGGGCAAACCGGTGGACCCATTTCGGGGGGCCGGCTCAAGCCCGGCGCGGTGCGTGGGGTCGGTGACGCCGTCGACCTGTCGCTCGGCAAAGGCCACAGCTGCGCGGTGCGAAAAGGCGGGCAAGTCACGTGCTGGGGCAGCAACGAGCACGCTGCGCTCGGTCCTCACAGGCTCGCGTCCCGCTGAACGCGGGCACAGGGCGGCTGCAGCGCAACAGGAGGTAGTGACAGCGGCGAGCGGTCGTCGCGTTCTCACCGCGGCCGCCAATCACCGGTTGGTTGACCTCATCGCGGGTGTCTGAAACGCTAGCTCCATGCTTGGCTTTCGGTTTGGACGATGGGTGCACGCGGCGATCGCAGGGGGATCGCTGGCGGCGACCGGTTGCGTGGATCGCGTTCTGCTGGACGACGCGCTGATCAACATCGAGCCGACCGGTGGACAGACGGAGACGGACTCCGGAAGTACCGACCCGACGGACCCGACCAACCCCACCGACCCCACGGATCCGACCGACCCCACGGACCCGACCGATCCGACCGATCCCACGGATCCGACCGACCCCACGGCGGGCAACGTCAACGGTCCGCCGCAACTGGTGGACGTGCGGCTGATCGACCCGAGCACGCTCGAGCTGCAGTTCAACGAGGCGATGAGCAACCCGGCCGAGATCGACATCGACTCGTTCCGACTGAGCGTTGCGTTCGGCAACTACTACTCGGGCAAGTACGGCTATGGCGGCACCTACTACCAAGACCTCTCCAACTTCACAGGAGAAGAGGTCTGCTACGAGTACTGCAACGACTACTGTTACGAGTACGACGAGTACTGCTACGAGTACGGATACGAGTGCTACGAGAACTGCTACACGCAGCCTGGCCCTCCCGCACGCATCGTCTCGCTGGCACCGATTCCCGGCACGCAACACCGCTGGACGGCGCGACTCGACAACCCGATCGACGGCGCATGCGAGCCGGTCCGGGATCTCCAGCAGTCCTGGAACGAAGCGGGCATGTTCCTGCACTACTCCAACAACCTGTTCCCTGGAGTGACCGACGCCCAGGGCGAGGCGCTCGCTCCCATCGCCGAGCACTGGGTGCTGACACCAGGGCAGAACTGGGTCACGCGGACCGGGTACTTCGAGGACATGGATCCCTTCATCCCCGTCGACTGCCCGTTCTGAGTTCGTTCGCTCACAGGCTTCGGGTGCCGCTATGCTGATCGTGACCGGAACGAAGCGTTCGGGGACGTCGATGTGGATGCAGATCCTGACGTCGGCCGGGTTTCCTGCGTTTGGGGAGGCCTTTCCCCGGAACTGGGGAGAGACGCTGAAGGACGCCAACCCCGACGGGTTCTACGAGTCGATTCTGCGGCAGGGGATCTACTACCGCACCAATCCGCACCCGCGTTCGGGGGCCTACTTCTTCCCCGAGCAGGTCGAGCGCCACGTGGTGAAGGTGTTCATTCCGGGGCTGGTACGAACCGACCGCGCGTACATCGGCTCGGTCGTGGCCACCGTTCGACACTGGCGCGAGTATCACGACTCCCTCGAGCGCCTGTACGCGATGGAAGACGAGGCGCGCGAGGACCGAAAAGGGAACGACGAGCGACCACCTCGCATCCCCCCGGTGTTCGAGTGGTGGGCGGAGAACTTCTCGCTCATTCGCGACATCGTCACGCGGCGCTATCGGGTGCACGTCCAGTCCTACGATGGTCTGCTCGCCGATCCGAAGACGGTCATCGAAAACACCCTCGACTGGGTCGGTGACAAGGACATCGACGTTGCTGCCGCTGTCGCAGCGGTCAAACCCAAGAACCGCACCCAAACCCGGAACGACGATGCACCGGCGCCCGAAGGTTTGGACACCCAAGCGACCGATGCCTTCGAACTGCTGTACCGCACGGTGCACGAGCGCAGCGGTCTCGACCCGGCCTTGATCGCCAAGCTCAACGAGGTCCACGTCAAGCTGGCCCCGCGGATCAATGCGGCACAAAAAGCCGTGGCCGATGCCCGCAAGGCCCGGCGCAGGCGACCCAATCCGGAGACCACGCCGTGAGCCCCGAAGCCCTGCAGCCGGGCTCACGCGAGCCTGCGAACCCGGCCGAGGTGGACTTGATCCTCAGCTTCGTGCCCGAGCTCGCCTTTCACCCGAGCTTCGAGGCGTGTGTGCCGACCGCGGCGGACTCCCCGGCAAGCCACGCCGCGGTCGACCAACACTTCGTCGGCGAAACGCTGGCTCGGGCCGGCGCTGCCCTCCACGAGGTCGCGGCCATCGCCCGCGAACAAACGAATGGTGGCCTCGCGTTTCTCGTGCGCTCGATGCTGCACTTCATCGAAAGCCAGCCGGTCCCACCGTCCCAGCACCCGCTGCTGGTGGCGCTGTATCTCCGCGGCAGCGCCCGCGCGACGGCAAGTGCAGACACGGCCCCCGCCATCGCAGCCGCGATGGACGAGTGGAGCTAGAGCGCCGATCGGTTTGAATCGGCTTGCAAGGTGCGGCTGTGGGCGCTTGTCGCAAGGCGCGAAGCCGAAGGCGGACTGGAGGTCCGTCGAGCGCGGAGCAACGCCGCGACAAGTGGCCACAGACGTGCATTGCGGGCCGATTTCAAACCGGTCGGTGCTCTAGTGTCCTGAGTCCGTAAAAAGGCCCGCTTGCTCCTCGGAGTGAATTCCTGTGCTGAGGTAGCGTCAGCGTTGGGCATGGGCAAGAAAAGAAGAGGTGGCCGTGTCGCGCGTCGAATCGAGC